>OMBX01000001.1_pt1 | contig 409184 bp, 364 predicted proteins | sample 1644931 | NCBI WGS metagenome assembly OMBX01 (sample SAMEA103958165, study PRJEB25191) | human gut metagenome | biome: human-associated habitat [ENVO:00009003]; feature: intestine environment [ENVO:2100002]; material: feces | place: Germany | collected 2013/2015
TATTTTATTTAGTTTTATACTATCAACAAAATTATATTTCTTTACTTTTAGAATAAAATAAAAAATAATCATAATTAATGAACAAGCAATTATCTCCATAACATAGGTTGACATTTGAGGGAGATTTAAATTTATTTTGCTAAAGCATACATATATAAATGAAATTATTAATGCACATATTATTGGTGTAAATGAAAAAATAAAAAAATAACTCACCGATTCACATATAGCTTTAAACTTATTCAAAACTATTCCTCCTATTAAAAACTAATTTTATATGATAACAAAACTGATTTTTGACAGAAAGTATGCAGGGGTACTATAGGTATTTAAAAACAATCTGTCTATTGAATCAAACAAATTTATGATGTAATAGTATTTATTCATAAGAAATTTCTTTCCGAAAAAATAATCAGCCGATTGATATGTGATTAAATTTACTGTAATCAATTCCTGTGCTTTTCAAATTATCAAATTTAGAATATTTGAAATTGTTATTGCAATCGACCAGAATAATAGTATCATTGTTTAACAACTCCATTATAACATAATCATTTGAAGAATAACAATCCTTAATTTTATCAGCAAGAAGTTCTTTTGAACCGTTCAGAACATCCTCATCTTCTATCATTCTGCTTGAGTCAACCATATTTTTATCAATGACTTTAACACAATCCTTTTCGCCATCAGCAAGGTTGTGCCAAACAAGAAGCGTATCGTTTATTTTGACTGCATATCCATCACGGTTAACCGAAAAATGTTCTCCTACTTTAAGATTTTTATAAGATTCATAATCATCAATCGAAGCATTGCAGGCGGATAATAAAAAAAGGATACATAAAGTACTCACTATTGTACAAACAACTTTTTTAAACATAAAAACACTCCCTACCATTTTCAATATATTTCAGTATCTTTTTGACAAACACTAAAAATTTTCTTCATAATATTTTAAAAATTCATCAGCCTGTTTGTTTGGATTTGCTGATTTTATGTATTTTGTAATACTGCAATTGCCGTACCAAACCGAGATATATTTTTATTACGGATAAAAAAGCTCTTTAGGCAACAAAAATGTGTAAGGTGCGGTTATTATTGCCATTGTAAGGGATGCAATTATTTTCTGCTTTTTAGAAAGTCCTTTATTGTTAAATGACACACGATAATTAAAAACAAAAATAAAAATACTGCTAAACAGAATACCGCTGACAATAAACAAAACTCCGTAGATGCTGTCATAACAGGAATGGTTGGTTGCAAGATATATTCCCGAAAGAATTTGTTTTCCGATATCGTTGCCCTCGTAATATTCCGCACCTGATCCAATAGATATTGCCATTAGATACAGCACACCTAAAAAATCAGAAAGAAATCCAAACAGAAATACGGGAATTATTGATTTCTTATACAATTGCCAAGTGAATTTCTTGTAAATAAAAATTGAAATTATTAAGAGAACTATTGAATCTATTATGAAATTCCCTAAGGCTGATACAATCCAAAGAGTGGGAACAAAGAAGAACAGCATAAACGGCGGCAAAATCATATTGTATAATTTAACATCTTTTTTCATAATATCACCTTCTTAATGATTATTTTCAGTTCACTATATACCAATTCGGTTTATGATAACAAATCAGCTTATTGCGAGCTGATCAATTAAGTAACCTTTCACCCATGAATTAGCCAATCCTCGAGGCAAAATGTAGTTAATTGTGTAACAATACAAGAGATTCTTTGTTGCAAGCAGTTCGTCACAGTCGCATTTGTCAGCAATTTTAACAGGTTTATTAGAGCCGACTTCGAGTTTCCATATACCGTTATAAGGGCTTTCAACCGTTTTGCATATTATCGCCGATTCTGTTTTCTCGGATATGTAGTAAACACAATCGTTATTGGATGTAATAAATTTAACATCGGGATGCTGAATTGTCGGATAATTTACATCTTTATCAAGACATACATTGTTTACGGTTTGGGTTTCATCGCAAAAGAAATAGAAAGTATCTTTGCATACCGTTACATAGCGAATTCCGTTTACATAATTTGCATTTTTACTTTTGAGCAATTTGCAGGATTTCAGGTCATATTTTTTGAAAATATACTGCTTTCCTACTTTGAAGCTGTAACCGTATTCATCTGTTTTATCCTCAAAAATACGCTCCACAATATAGAGATTGCCATCTGAAATATTTATATAATAAATCTGATTATCAAACTTAATATCCCCTATATTTTCAAGAGTATCAGAGTCTTTCAATATTACGGAATCATTCTTTGTGTAAGCAATAACTTCATTGTTACAAACAAAACTTCGGCAATCGGTGTCTATGATTTTTCGTGTGTTTGTTGTTGTATCAAGACAGCAGAGCTTATCGCCATTAATATAGAATAAATTATCGTTAATCAGAGAACCGTTTGAAGGCAAATTTACGGTTGAATTGTTTTTTGAATCATAAGCCGTAACCTTAGTTTTTCTGTAATCTGCCGCTGCAAGCGTTCCGTCATTATAGGACAGGTAACTGTTATTAAAATATAAATCTGTGTCGGAATCGTAAACCATATTAAATGAAGGATTATAAAAGAAAAGCAAATATGCAGATACAATGCATGCAACTGTCAATACGGATATTAAAACGAGAGTACATTTCTTTTTCATAAGTATCACCTCTTTGCACTTTTATTATACTATTTTAAAGCAATATTTGTCAAGATTTGTATTAGTTATTTTAATACATTAATCCCGATTTTTTAAATAAAAATCGGGGAACAGAAATTATTTTATCTGTTCCCCAAATGTGTTTTATAAAATATTAAATTAAGTAAATTATTCTTTTATAATGTTTTCAAATGTGTGCCAACCGAGAACTGCACATTTTACACGGGCAGGCATATGAGAAATGTCAGACAATGCTCCGCCCTCCTCAAGCTCTTCAATTTCTTCGTCAGTTGCTTTGCCTTGAATCATTTTAAGGAAAATATCTTTCAGATGTTCGGCTTCATCAACTGTTTTGCCGATAATCAAATCAAGCATAATATCGGCTGACGCCTGGGAAATTGCACAGCCGTCACCTGTAAAAGAACCGTCTGTAATCACACCGTCTTTGATATTAAGATTAAGCACAATGTCATCACCGCAGCTTGGATTCACACCCTCAAGGCTTGCCGTTGCCGTATCAAGCGGATGTTTGTGCATTGGATGAAGATTGTGATCGGTCAGGATTTCATTGTAAAAGCTTCTGTTATTTTCCATATCCCATTCTCCTTCTGACAGATGACACGCTGTTCAAAAATGCATCAATGTCATCTTTCGTATTGTAGAAATAAATGCTTGCCCTTGTTGTTGACGGAACGCCTAAAAATTCCATCAAAGGCTGTGCGCAATGGTGTCCTGCACGGACTGCAATACCATCAGCGTCGAGAATACTGCTGACATCATGCGGATGAACTCCGTCAATTGTAAAGCTGATAATTCCGCAATGCTCTTTCTGGTTGTTGCTTCCCTGAATATTGATGTGAGGAATTTTCATAAGTCCGTCAAAGGCTCTTTTGGTAAGCTCTTCTTCAATAGCGCCGATTGTATCAAAACCAATATTTTGAATATATTCAATTGCGGTTTTCAGCCCCCATGCGCCAGCCGCATTTACCGTTCCTGCCTCGAATTTATGCGGTAAATCGGAATAGATAACCTTGTCCCTTGTAACGGAATCAATCATCTCACCGCCCGTTAAAAACGGCGGCATTTTTTCAAGAAGGCTTTCTCTGCCGTATAATACACCGATTCCGAAGGGTGCCATAAGTTTGTGACCGGAAAATGCAAGAAAATCTACATCAAGCGACTGAACATCAACGGGAATGTGCGGAACGCTCTGTGATGCATCAAGCACAACAACTGCACCGCATTCCTTTGCAAGCTCTGTGATACGCTTTATGGGAGTTTTGCAACCGAGTACATTTGATATGTGAGTTACTGCCACAAGCCTTGTACGCTCCGAAAAAGCCTGTTTCAGCTGTTCTTCGGTAATTGTGCCGTCAGGGTTGCATTCAATATACTTTACCGCTGCGCCTGTTTTTTCTGCAACGACTCTCCATGGCAACTGGTTGCTGTGGTGTTCCATTACAGTGACAAGAATTTCGTCACCTTTTTTAAGAAAATTCATTCCGTAGCTGTAGGCAACAAGATTGAGGCTTTCGGTTGCATTGCGTGTAAATATTATTTCACGCTCCGACCTTGCATTAATGAACTTTCTGACTGTTTCACGGGATTGCTCATAACATTCTGTAGCTTTGAAACCCAGATCATAAAGTCCACGCAGAGGATTTGCATTGCATTTTTTGTAGAACTCCATTTCCGAATTTATAACTGATTCAGGTCTTTGAGCAGTTGCGGCACTGTCGAGATAGACTACAGGATTTTCTCGCAAAAGCGGAAAATCTTCCTTAAAGTTTTTCATTTGCATAGCCTGTAACCTCCTCCAGACAGGATTTTGCAAGCGTTTCAAGCTCCTCATCACCGATTTTTGAGCATAAAGCGTCAAGCTTTGCACGAGCCATAAGGTTACAAGCCTCTTCTTCGTCAAGACCTCTGCTTGCAAGATAGAAAAGCACATCATCGGACGGTCTGCCGATTGACGCACCGTGGTTGCCCTCAACATCCTCTTCCGCACAAAGAATGAGCGGTACGGTCTGATTGATTACATCTTCACCTAAAATGAGAACATCTTCGTTCTCGTCACCCTTAGCACCCGATGAACCGAGTGGAAAATCAATTGTACCACGGAATAATTTATGTGCTTTATCTCTCAAGACACCTCCGGCATTCATTGAGCTGACGGTCTTTTTGCCGATATGCTCGGCAACATAGTTCATATCAAGCAACTGCTCGTCCTTGCAATAGTAGCCGACATTGAGGTCAAGATTGCTCTGCCTGCCCAAAAGCGTTGCCTTTGTGCCTGTATAGGTTTCATTTCCGCCGAAGAAAAGCTGTAATATCTCTGCGGTTGCATTATCTTCACATTCTGCACCGACATCGTTTATAAAGCGGAAATTTTGCGAAAGGAGATTAAGCTGTACGAGTCTGATTTTTGCGCCTTTTTCAGCTTTAAATTTCGTTCTTACGGCACAAATACCGTTTGCATTCCACGCTGACTGCATTGCCATAAACACGGTAAGCTGTGTGTTTTCGGGAGCGTAAAGTTCTACATCTGCAAAAGCGTTTTCACCGTTTTTGCAATTAAAAAACAGCTTTTCGATTTTTGTTTTATCAGCCGATATTCTGATTTTTTCAGACTGTGATATTTTTGAGATTTCGTCAATCTCCTCGCCCATACCTGTCTGAATATTTGCAAATGAATCCCGGATTTTTGAATCTGAAATATTTGTATATTTTTCGATTATTTCTTTTTGAACAGGAATACTGTTCCAACCGTCAACGGGAATATTTCGGATTTTTGCCTGATTCACTCCCAATCGGTTCCAAGTGGGTGACGGAAGAAAGTTCACTGTTAAGTCTTTATTATCAACCATAATGTCCTCCTTATCCGATACTGCCCTTCATCTCAAGTTGAATGAGATTGTTCATTTCAACCGCATATTCAAGCGGAAGTTCCTTTGACACATTGTCTGCAAAACCGCTGACTATCATCGCCCTTGCATCCTCTTCACTAAGACCTCTTGACATGAGGTAGAATACAGCCTCATCGCTGATTCTGCCTATTTTGGCCTCATGACCGATATCTGCGTGCGGAGTTCTGATATCCATTACAGGAATAGTATCTGAGCGTGACTTTGAATCAAGCATAAGTGACTGACATGAAACGGCAGATTTTGCATTTTCGGCAGATTTGTTTACAACAACGGAGCTTCTGAATGTGCTAATTCCGCCGTCTTTTGAAATTGACCTTGTGTTCATAAACGAAGATGTTTCTTTGCCGATATGAACTACTTTTGCGCCTGTATCAAGGTTCTGTCCCTTGCCTGCAAATGTAATGCCCGTAAACTCCATTCTTGAACGGTCGCCTTTTAAAATTGTCATCGGATAAAGATATGACACATGAGAACCGAATGAACCCGATACCCATTCCATAGTACCGCCATCTTCAACAAGCGCTCTTTTGGTGTTAAGGTTGTACATATTTTTTGACCAGTTCTCAATTGTTGAATATCTGAGCCTTGCATTTTTCTTTACAAAAAGCTCAACGCATCCTGCGTGAAGATTTGCTATGTTATATTTCGGAGCAGAACAACCCTCTATAAAATGCAGGTCTGCACCCTCGTCAACGATAATGAGCGTGTGTTCAAACTGACCTGCACCGGGTGCATTAAGTCTGAAATATGACTGCAACGGAATTTCTACCGATACTCCCGGCGGAACATACACAAACGAACCTCCTGACCATACTGCACCGTGAAGTGCGGCAAATTTGTGGTCATTCGGACGGACAAGTTTCATAAAATATTTTTTCACCATATCGGCATATTCGCCCTTTAACGCACTCTCCATATCGGTATATACTACGCCCTGTGAGGCAACCTCTTCACGAACATTGTGGTACACCAGCTCGGAATCATACTGCGCTCCGACACCTGCAAGGGACTTTCTCTCTGCCTGAGGAATACCGAGTCTTTCAAATGTATTCTTGATATCTTCGGGGACTTCCGACCATTTTGCGGTCATCCTTGTGTTCGGACGGACATAGGTTGCAATATTGTCCATATTAAGTCCGTCAATGGGCGGTCCCCAGTTTGGAACTTTGAGTTCATTATAAATTTGAAGTGACTGCAAACGGAAATTCTGCATCCACACGGGATCGTTCTTTTCCTTTGAAATTTTTTCTACAATTGAGGCATCAAGACCTGATTTGATACGGTAGGCATCATTTTCTTCGTCTTTGATATCGTAGACACTTCTGTCAACATCATCGACATATGTTCTTTCTTTCATCTTAATACCTCCGTCAGAACTTTTCTGCATAAAGTTCAAGATACTTCTCAAAACCGTGTTCATTGATTTCATCAATCAAAGATGCATCGCCTGTTTTAACTATATGGCCGTTTACCATAATATGGGTATAATCAACTTTGAGAGATTCGAGAATACCTGTGCTGTGTGTGATGATGAGCAATGCACCGTCACGGTTTTTCTGATAATGTTCAACGCCCTTTGAAACTGTGCGAACCGCATCAACATCAAGGCCCGAGTCTGTTTCGTCAAGAATTGCAAGCTTTGGATTGAGTAAAAGCATCTGCAAAATTTCTGCTTTTTTCTTTTCACCGCCCGAAAAGCCTACATTTAGATCACGCTCGGAATATGACGGATCCATCTGCAAAAGCTCCATAGCCTCTCTGAGCTCTTTTTTAAAGTCCCAAAGGCGGATTCTTTTGCCACGGTTCTTTTCAAGAGCATTACGAATAAATGATGAAAGCGAAAGCCCCGGAACTTCAAGAGGACTTTGGAATGAAAGAAAAATTCCGTCCTTTGACCTTTTATCGGGGGTTTCATCGTTAATGTTTTTTCCGTTAAAAAGTATTTCGCCTGAATTAAGCGTATATTTAGGACTGCCCATAAGTGCAAATCCGAGCGTTGACTTGCCTGCACCGTTAGGTCCCATAAGCACATGCGTTTCACCTTTGTTTATACTAAGATTTATATCATGCAGAATTTCCTTTTCCTCTACACTTACAGTCAAACCGTTTACATCAAGTAATTTGTCTGCCATTTCATAATCCCACCTTGTTATATTATCAACCCACCAAAGGAGTGGATAATTAAAATATAACCTTTTCAACCCATTTTGTCAATGGGTTGGTATTGCATTTTTATCGTTTTTTGTATATAATCAAGGTATATAAGCAAAATAGGCTTACAAAATATGCAAGCCTTGCCAAAAGGGGATAATTTTATGCTGATTTCAAGTAAAGGTCGTTACACGCTGTATGTGCTTGTCGATCTTGCAAAAAACGGGCAGAACAGATATATTCCGCTCAAAGAAATTGCAGAAAGACAGAATATTTCCAAAAAATATATGGAAGGCATACTCAAAACCCTTGTTGACCGCAATCTGCTTGAGGGCGTAAAAGGAAAGGGCGGCGGCTATAAGCTGACCAAAGAACCAAAAGATTATTCACTCGGTGAAATTCTCAGGCTTACGGAAGGCGACCTTGCGTCTGTCCCATGCACTTCAAAAACTCACGAACATTGCAATCATATGGAATCGTGTCCCTCACATCCTATCTGGCAACAGCTTGACAATTTAATCAACAATTACCTTGACAGTGTAACTCTTGCAAATTTACTTAATAATGAATAAAATAAATACGCACAACCTCTTTGCTTTTGTGAAGATAATGTGCTATAATAACAATAGACAGATATAATTTAAGTTATTTTTGCACAAATTAAGCTGTCACTACGAATCTATCAGCAAAAGCAGGTGATTTTATGGCTTTCGATACATTTGACGAGGGTATTAATCCCGGTGGAATGAGAAGCAAAAACGAAATTAAAACCTTGATATGTTATTTGTATAATTCTGTAAAAGAAAATATAGACAAAGGAATTGTCATACAGGCAATTCTAAAGCAGGGACTTGCCAATTATTTTGAAACAAGTTCCGCCTTTGACGACCTTGTTACAAACGGTAACCTTGTGCCTGCCGATGATGAACACAAAACATATGCGCTCACGGAAAACGGTGTTGAAATTGCAAAACAGCTTGACAGCATTCTTGCGTACTCTATCAAAGAAAAGGCATACGCTTGTGCGGTTAAGCTCCTTGCCGTAAAGAAAAATGAGATTGAAAACAAGGTTGATATTGTAAAAAGTTCAAACGGATTTACTGTTAAATGTTCTGTATCCGGCGGTGATATGGATTTGATGAAGCTTGATGTTTATGCTCCCGAAATGGAACAGGCTCTTATTCTCAAAAAAAATTTTCTTGACAATCCGAAAAAAGCGTACAAAATTATGCTTGCGCTCCTGACCAAAGACAAAGAAACCGTTGGTGAGGCTCTTGAGGAACTTTACGGCATTGTATAAAATTTCATACAAACAATTAAGGGGCTGTCGATGTGACCGCCCCTTCTGTGATTATTCAGAAAAAAAGATTAAGACCGAGCATAAGCGTTACTCCGGGTATTCCTCCTATTATTGATACCAAAAGCGATAAAAGGCTTATTGGCAAAGTTACGCCCGTAAAAGCTCCCGTCAGATTGACCGCAAACAATGTTGCCGCTCCCAAAGTCATTGAAAGCAGAGAGCGTTTGAACGGATGCTTGTTTTTGCCGAGAAAGTGCAAAATTGCGAAAGTTATAAATGTTACAAAAATAATCAGACATATTCCCCACCAAGGCATTTTTAACAACTCCATATAAAAAGTAAAACCGCCAGAGGATTGCCCTGACGGTTAATTTTATGCTGATTATTAAGTTAATATGCTTACAGTATACCGAACTTTGAAAGCACATTAAGTGCAATTACAAAAATTACGAATATTGCAGCAAAAACTTTTGTCCAGCGTGAGAGGAACGCATCAATCGAACGAGCCTTATTCTTTGAGAAATAAGAATCGGCAACACCTGTTACAGCACCGATACCCTGCTGATTACCCTCCTGAAGGATAATTACAACGATAATGGCAACAGATACGATTGCGAGCAATACGCCTAAAACAATGCCCCAAATGCTCATTTTTATCTTCCTTTCATTTAATAAATACGAATAAAACAAATTCTGCTTTAATAACTGTTTTATAATACCACATAAACACAGCTTTTTCAAGAGATATTACAAGATTTTTATTAATTTTTTTCAAAATCAAATCAGCGAAAGCTGTTCGTCTTTTGAATCATCGTTCACGGGCAATGCACCTCTTGCAGGAAGTGAACCTGTTCTGTAACGCTTTGGATTTGTAAAAGTACCGTCTTTATAGCGTTCTATGCTGAAAAGTCTGTGACCTTTTTTGGGCTTGAGAACGGCAACACCCTGTGTTGAACGGGTTGTTTTGAGAGCGAGTGCACCCGTGTGAACAAGGAGCATATTTCCCGATGACGCCTTGAAGAGTACCTCTTCATCCTCAGGCATATAGAGAAGTCCGACAAGCGGAGATTTGTCGGAATATGCGCCCGTGAGCTTTTTACGGTTAGTCTTTGTTGCGTAGGATTCAAGCGGAACTTTTGCGGCCTTACCGTTTTCAAAAGCAAAGAGCAGCATACCCTTGTAATCTTTTGTAACAACCATTTTCACAGCATTTTCGCCTTCATCAAAGCCAAGCTTTGCGGCAACGTAGTCACCGAGGACGCTTGCCTTTGTCTGTGCAAAATCGTCAGCCTTTGCCTTATACACCTGACACTTGTCTGTAAAGAACAAAAGGTCGCAGTTGTTTGTGAACTCAAGCTCCTGAATAATTTCGTCACCGTCTTTGAGTTTTTGTTCACCGCTCATTCTGAGCGACTGCGGAGTAATCTTCTTGAAATATCCCTCTTTTGTAAAGAAAAGATTAACAGGATAATCGGGAATCTCGACTGTCTCTTCCTCATACCTTGCAACATCGTCATAGATTATGATACTCTTTCTCGGCTGACCGTATTTCTCGGCAATTGATTTGAGTTCTTTGACAATGATTGTCTTGATTCTTGCCTTGCTTTTTAAAATTTCGTCAAGCTCGGCAATCTCTTTTTCAAGATCTTCAAGGTCTTTTGTACGCTTTAAAATGTATTCACGGTTAAGGTGACGAAGTTTTATTTCGGCAACACATTCAGCCTGTATTTCGTCAATTCCGAATCCAATCATAAGGTTCGGCACAACCTCGGATTCTTCATCGGTTTCACGGACAATCTTTACTGCCTTGTCAATATCGAGAAGAATTTTTTCAAGGCCTCTTAAAAGATGAAGCTTGTCAGCTTTTTTGTTGCGGTCAAAATATGTTCTTCTTCTGACGCACTCAATTCTGAAAGCAATCCATTCTTCAAGCAATGCCTTTACACCGAGAACTCTCGGAACACCTGCAATAAGCACATTGAAGTTGCAGGCATAGGAATCTTCGAGTGTTGTAAAGCGGTAAAGCTTTGTCATAAGCTTGTCGGCATCAACGCCACGCTTGAGGTCAATTGTAATTTTAAGTCCGTCAATACCTGTTTCGTCACGAATATCGGAAATTTCCTTGACTTTACCCTGCTTTACAAGGTCGATTACCTTTTCAATGATAACCTCACAAGTTGTTGTAGCCGGGATTGAAAGTATATCTATACAGTTTGCAGACTTGTCATAGACATACTTTGCACGGAGCTTGATACTTCCTCTGCCGGTTTCATAGACTTGATTGATGACATTTTCGTCATAAATAATCTGACAACCACCTGTAAAATCAGGAGCCGGCAGAGTTGATTTTATATCATGGTCGGGATCACGGATAAGTGCCGCTGTTGTTTCGCAGATTTCACGCAGATTGAATGAACAGATATTTGACGCCATACCAACGGCAATACCTGTGTTTGCGTTTACAAGTACAGACGGAAATGCAACCGGCAAAAGTGACGGTTCTTTCATTGTATTATCGTAGTTATCTACAAAGTCTACGGTATCTTTGTCTATATCACGAAACAGCTCGTTGCAGATTGCGTCAAGCTTTGCCTCAGTATAACGGGATGCCGCCCACGCCATGTCACGGCTGTAGAATTTACCGAAGTTACCCTTTGAATCTACATACGGATGCAAAAGCGCCTCATAGCCCCTTGAAAGACGAACCATTGTATCATAAATTGCAGAGTCGCCGTGAGGATTGAGCTTCATTGTTGCACCGACAATGTTTGCCGATTTTGTTCTTCCGCCGTTCAGAAGTCCCATTTTGTACATCGTATACAGGAGCTTTCTGTGCGACGGCTTGAACCCGTCGATTTCGGGAATTGCACGGGAGAGAATTACGCTCATTGCATACGGCATATAGTTCTCTCTGATAGTGGAAACGATTGGCTGTTCCACTACTTCACCCGCACCGTTGATTACACCGTGAGTTTTTGACGGTGAAGTTCTGCGGGGAGTCTTTGAAGATTTTTTCGCCATTTATTTCCACCTCCAATCAGCTTACATCAAGCTGGTCAATATATTCGTTGCCGTGTTCTACTATATAATCTTTTCTTCCCTGAAGATTGTCACCGAGAAGAACATCAAAAATTTCCGCTGTCTGTTCTGCATCGGCAGGAAGAACCTTGATAAGTCTGCGTGACTCGGGGTTCATTGTGGTAAGGTTCATCATATCGGGTTCGTTTTCACCAAGACCTTTTGAACGCTGAATCGTGAATTTCTCCTTGCCGAGCTGTTCAATGAACTTATCCTTTTCAACCTCATCGTATGCAAAATAAACATCGTTTTTGGATGTAATTTCATAAAGAGGCGATTCGGCAATAAACACCTTGCCTTCTTCAATGAGTGTAGGTGTAAGTCTGTAAAGCATGGTAAGCAAAAGTGTTCTGATCTGGAAGCCGTCAACATCGGCATCGGTGCAGAGAATAATTTTGCTCCAACGAAGTGCGTTCATATCAAAGCTTGAAAGATTCTTGTTTGCTTTTGACTTAACCTCAACACCGCAACCAAGAACCTTGAGCAAATCGGTAATGATTTCGCTCTTAAAAATCTTATCGTAGTCGGCTTTAAGGCAGTTAAGTATTTTACCTCTGATTGGCATAATTGCCTGAAAATCGGGGTTTCTTGCCTGTTTACAGGCACCGAGAGCAGAATCACCCTCTACTATGAACAGTTCACGCTGTTCCGTGTCTTTACTTCTGCAATCGACAAATTTTGCAACACGGTTTGTTATGTCGAGATTGCCCGAAAGCTTTTTCTTTATGTTAAGTCGTGTTTTCTCAGCATTTTCACGGCTGCGCTTATTAATAAGCACCTGTTCGCAGATTTTTTCTGCCTCAAGCGGATTTTCAATAAAATAGACTTCAAGACTTTGACGGAGAAATGCAGTCATAGCGTCCTGAATACCCTTGTTTGTAACCGCCTTTTTGGTCTGGTTTTCATATGATGAAACACTTGAAAAAGACGAAATAACACACACAAGGCTGTCCTCAACATCGTCATACTTGATTTTGCTTTCAGTTTTGTTATATTTATTATTTTGTTTTAAGTAGCTGTCAATCTGGTAAACAAAGGCATTCCGCACCGCCTTATCGGGAGCGCCGCCGTGTTCAAGCCAGCTTGAGTTGTGGTAGTATTCGGTGAGATGCACTTTATTTGAAAATGCAACCGAGATATCCATTTTGCACTTATATTCGGGCTTATCGTCACGGTCACGGGTTTTAACCTCGGTTTCCCAATGCTGAATTGAGCTGAGTCCGTTTTCACCGACTACCTCGGCAACATGGTCAACAATACCGTTTACATAGTTATAGCTTGTTGTATCAAAGCTTTTGCCGTTCTGATTGCGGAAAACAAATTCAATTCCTGCGTTGACAATAGCCTGTCTTTTCATTATGTCAAGAAAATATTCGGGCTGAATGTCGATATCCGTAAAGACTTCGAGGTCGGGTTTCCAATGAATTTTTGTACCCGTATCCTTTTTGCTGTACGGCTCTTTTTTGAGCTTGCCGACAATCTCGCCTTTTTCAAAACGGAGAGTGTATCGGTAGCCGTCACGGCGGATATCAACATCCATATACTCGGAGCTGTACTGGGTTGAACAAAGGCCGAGACCGTTCATACCAAGGGAAAATTCGTAGCTTTCACCCTCGTTGTTATTATACTTACCGCCGGCATAGAGTTCGCAGAAAACCAGTTCCCAGTTGTAGCGCTTTTCGTTTTCGTTGTAGTCAACGGGAATTCCTCTGCCGTGATCTTCAACCTCAATTGAGCCGTCGGAATAGCGTGTAACTGTGATTTTTTTACCGTAACCCTCTCTCGCCTCATCTATTGAGTTTGAAAGAATCTCAAACACGGAGTGCTGACAGCCGTCAATACCGTCCGAACCGAAAATTACGGCAGGACGCTTACGGACACGGTCGGCACCCTTTAGCGTTGTGATACTGGTATTATCATAATCGGTGGTTTTCTTTCTTGGCATTTTACTCTTCCTTTATCATTTTTCACCACGCAGTTTTTTGATTTTGTCACGCAGATATGCGGCGTGTTCAAATTCAAGCAACTTTGCGGCAGCTTTCATTTCCTTTGTCAGTTTTTCTATCAACTGTTGTTTTTGTGCCTTTGAAAGCTTTTTTGTATTTTTAAATTCACTGTCATCGTGAGTAGAAATTTCAAGTATATCGCTGACCTTTTTGACAATAGTCTTTGGAACGATGCCGTGCTCAACATTATATTTATTCTGAATTTCACGGCGGCGCTGTGTTTCGGTTATTGCAACCTTCATTGACGGTGTTACGCTGTCGGCATACATAATAACCGTACCCTCGCTGTTTCGTGCGGCTCTGCCGGCAATCTGAATAAGCGAACGGGTTGAACGGAGAAATCCCTCTTTGTCGGCGTCAAGTACGGCAACAAGAGAAACCTCGGGAATATCAAGTCCTTCACGCAGAAGGTTGATTCCGACAAGAACATCAAATTCTCCGAGTCTTAAATCACGGACAATCTCCATTCTTTCAACGGTGTCAATGTCATGGTGCATATAACGAACCCTGATACCCAGCTTTTCAAGATATGCGGTAAGGTCTTCCGCCATTTTCTTGGTAAGGGTTGTGACAAGTGTTCTTTGATTTTTGGCTGTACGGATATTGATTTCTGACACAAGGTCGTCAAGCTGACCTTCGGTAGGTCTTACCGAAATTTCAGGATCAAGAAGTCCTGTAGGTCGGATAATCTGCTCTGCAACAACAGCCGATTTTTCAAGCTCAAAATCGCCCGGTGTTGCGCTTACATAAACAGCCTGATTTATTTTTGAATAGAATTCGTCAAAGTTGAGCGGACGGTTATCAAGTGCAGACGGAAGTCTGAAACCGTAGTCAATAAGGCTCTTTTTTCTTGCATAGTCACCCGCAAACATTCCCCGTACCTGTGGAAGCGTTACATGGGACTCATCGACAAAGAGCAGAAAATCATCGGGGAAATAGCTTAAAAGCGTGTACGGCGATGAGCCTGGCGCTCTGCCCGACATTATTCTTGAATAGTTCTCGATACCCGTACAAAATCCGATTTCCTGCAACATTTCCATATCGTACCTTGTACGCTGTTCAAGTCGTTGTGCCTCAAGGAGTTTTCCGTTTTCACGAAAATATGCAAGTCTTTCCTCAAGCTCCCTGTCAATTTCCGCAAGAGCCTTTTTCATCTTATCTCCCGACACAATGTAGTGCGACGCAGGATAGATTGCGGCATGTTTCAGAACAGCTTTGAGTTCGCCCGTAAGCGGATTGATTTCTGAAATTCTGTCAATTTCATCTCCGAAAAATTCGACACGGATTATAGAATCATTTGATGCGGCAGGGAAAATTTCAACCACATCACCACGAACCCTGAATTTATTACGGGTAAAGCTTACATCATTGCGTTCATACTGCAGTTCAACAAGCTTTTTTACAAGCTCATCACGGGACTTTTCCATTCCCGGACGAAGTGAGATTACCATATTACGGTAGTCAATAGGATCGCCCAGGCTGTATATGCAAGAAACCGAGGCAACAATAATTACATCTCGTCTTTCGGAAAGTGCAAGCGTTGCGCTGTGGCGGAGTTTATCAATCTCGTCATTGATTGAACTGTCTTTTTCAATATAAGTATCAGTCTGTGCAACATATGCCTCAGGCTGATAGTAATCGTAGTATGACACAAAATATTCAACCGCATTTTCCGGGAAGAACTCTTTGAACTCACTGCAAAGCTGAGCCGCAAGAGTTTTGTTGTGTGCAAGCACAAGTGTCGGTCTTTGAACCTTCTGAATAACATTTGCCATTGTAAAAGTTTTACCCGAACCCGTTACACCGAGGAGCGTCTGTTCACGGTTGCCTGCATTTATACTGTTTACAAGCTTTTCGATTGTCTGCGGCTGGTCGCCTGTCGGCTGATATTTTGAATGAAGTTTAAATTCCATAATACACATCACATTCCAAATACGGATTTTTTTATTATGTTTCCTGTTACAAGGCTCTTTATTACAAAAGTCCTGTAACAGAAAACATATCCGAACAAAATTTCGATTTTAATTATAGAACAGATGTTTTAAATTGTCAAATGTTTCTTTTAAAGAACATTATTACTTTTCATAATAGAAGATGTTCCCCGCAAGCCTGCTTTCACGGAGAGAAACATAATCATCATCGGTTATTATGAAATGGTCGATAAGCTCAACTCCGACAGTTGCAAGCGTACTCTTCAAAACTATTGTTGTGTCAAGGTCGCTTCCCGAAGGCAGAGCTGTTCCGCTGGGATGATTATGTGCTATAAACGCAGTTTTGGCATTGTGACGAAGTGACAAATCAACAATTTTTCTGACGGGCATATCGGATGAATTGAGTGAACCTTTTGAAATTATATCAAAATAAATCATCTTACCCTTTGCATCACCGAGCATGAGAGCAACACATTCGTTTGTTCGACCGATAAATTTTGCTTTAAATATTTTACCGAGATTTTCATAGTCGATGATATTATCATGCGACATCTTTGATTCGGTATAAAGCCTTGCCATTTCGGGCAACATTTTGAGCAATGCGGCGGCATTTTCAGACAGACCGAATTCCTTCATAAGCTCGTCAATCGGAGCGTCACACACTCCGCCGACAGTGATATAACGGTCAAGCAGACGATGTGCAAGAGGATTTGTGTCCTTTCTCGGAATAGCATAGTAAAGGAACATTTCAAGAGCCTCATGTGTTTCAAACACATCAAAGCCGTTTTCTATGAACTTTTTACGCATTCTTTCACGATGACCGCTGTGTTCGTTATCGGTTGTCCGTGCCATATTATCCCCACCGCAAAATAAGTTTTTTCAAACTTTGGGGGCGGATAAAACCGCCCCGACTGATTAATATTAATAATTAAAAGCTGTTATTCCTTTACGCCGTACTGCTCATAGTAAGCGTCAATAGCGGCTTTGAGCTTGTCGTCAATAATAACCTTGCCCTTGTATTCCTTGTTGTAAAGGTGTTCAACAACCTCTGCCATTGTTACGATTGCAGTTGTTTTAAGGCCGTACTTTTCTTCAATCTCGGAAAGTGCGCTCTTTGTACCCTTGCCACGCTCCATACGGTCAACGGAAACAACAAGACCGATTGGGTTTACATCGCCCTGAGCCTTGATAATCGGGAGAGTTTCTTCAATTGAAGTGCCTGCTGTTGTAACATCTTCGATGATAACAACCCTGTCACCGTCATTGATAGGACTGCCGAGAAGAATACCCTTGTCACCGTGATCCTTAACTTCTTTTCTATTTGAGCAATAACGGATATCCTGACCGTATTTTTCGCTGATTGCGATAGTTGCGGCAACAGAAAGCGGAATGCCCTTGTATGCAGGTCCGAAAAGAACATCAAAATCAAGACCGAACTTGCTGTTGACAGCCTCTGCATAATACTGACCGAGACGGCGGAGCTGAGCACCTGTTCTGTAGAAACCTGTGTTTACGAAGAAAGGAGTTTTTCTTCCGCTCTTTGTAACAAAATCGCCAAATTTGAGAACCTGACAATCAACCATAAATTCAATGAATTCCTTTTTGTAAGCTTCCATCAATAAAACCTCCGATACAAAATAGCTTTCGGACAAACATCTGTAATATCCGACAGTTTTACATAATTCAACATTGTAAATTCTACCACAATATCTCGTTTTTGTAAATGACAGTTACACAGCTGTAATCAATCGTAATGTTATGTTAAAACAGAAAAAGACTTCGCAACAGAGTACGAAGTCTTTTTTGATATAACTTTAATTACCACTGAGAACAAATCTCCCAGTTATCCAAAGATGTTGCAAAATCGCTTTCATTTTCAACGATTCCACCGGTATAGAAATATACATCTGTATAACCGACAATATATTTTTGTATGGTAGTGCTCTCTTTGACAGTTATGGGAAAGGCATTCCAATTCACTCTTGCTCTCAACTTCTGTGCACAGTTAAAATCAACCTCACCTACTATATATTTTTGAACAAGCGTAGCATCTACTACACTAACAACCCCGTCACCGTTAACATCACCGAGAACAATATTCTGACAGGTCATTGTATTAAAAACTTCCAATAATTCATAGAAACATTCACTTATGTATTTCTGTTGTTTAATAGTATAATCTTTATCTAAAATTCCCTCGCCATACTCTTTAAGTTCAAAATTCGGATTGTTAACACTAAGGGCATTAAAAAGCTTTTCTCTTTTTTCAACAAATGTATTCCAAATTTCGTCAGAGTACCAGTTATTATCGTTTTTCTCATTAACAGCATAATAGCAAGTATAGCCGGCACCACTTGGTCTTATCCACGGATTCTCATAAAAATCCTTTAATTCATCATATTTATTTTGTAATTCTATACTCTCCGTTTCTTCCGATAAAGATAAAATTTCTTCCGCCAACTTATAACTATGGTCATAATAGTAATATGCATACGGCTTTTTTTCACCGGTAGATGAAATATCCATCTTTACTTTTAACGCATAATTATAAATATACGAATAACTGCGTGACACCGCTGAAACAGAAAAAACGGCGGTGCTTGCAATTAATAATACAGCAAGTAATAAAGCACTTATTTTTTTAATATTCATAACAATTCTCCTATTGAAGTATTATTTGTAACTTTTTAAGAAACATTAAATATCCTTTTCTGCAACTCAGTAGCATCATTTGTATTAATGTTACCGTCCATATCGACATCAGCGGCTACTTTTTGTTCTTCGCTAAATGTTATCAGATTGACTATGTACTTTTGTATCATGGTAGCATCCGTAATAGTTATACTGCCATTTAAATCAACATCTCCTAATATGACAGCTTTTATTGATGTTGGTTCTGAATATACCGTAGTTGGATAAACAACATTTCCATATTTTTTGGCTGTTATCTTCACCCTGATATATCGTCCAAAATCATTATCGGTCACTTCATAGCTTGATTTTACAGCACCGCTTATATCATACCAATTATTACCATTGACTGACGATTGCCACTGATAACTCACATTATATGAATCTTTTATAGGATTGCCAATACAAGTTGCATTTAAAGTTTTTCCAACTATTGGTACTCCATCAATACTAACCTTGCTGATTTTGGATTTTGGATTTATCACAACGGTTTTTACTATATTATTATTAAATCTAAAATATAATTCCTGATATCTACCGTTAAGCGAAGTTAAATATTCTTTTTTTAACGTGACAGTACAATCGTTAATTTCATAATCAGTATCTTGATACAACACTCTATTATCAGAGTTAGATATATTGAACAATTCATAATCAGATACATACGAAACTGCAACATCTTCATCTGTATTAGTTACGGCATTAGGAAAAATAGACACAGAATAATCTTTGCTATCTGTATCTTTCAACACAGGTCTAATACAAAAATTTCCGTAAACATCATTTGCTGCTGCATCCTGCCACTTCAAATTACTTCCGCTATCAAAGCAATAGTAGCTTTCTCCACTTGAAATACCTCTTGCGGCATTATAACTACCCTCATAAGGAATATAAATTTTAGAATTACTACCATTAGGTATTATTTCAACAATTACAGCACATTTATCTCCAGAAGAAAATTCAAAAGGTTTACTTAATGTTACAGTAAAATAACCCTCACCGCTGTAAGTGCCTGATGATAATACTTGGTAATCGTTCACATTAGTCGGAACAGAATTATCTTGTAGCGGAATTATTCTTATGTTGTATGTGCAATCAATAGCTTTTAAATATAGCATCACTTTGTTTATGCAATCATAAGTATCAGTAAAAGATGACACATCATATACATTTGCCAACAATACTCTGTCTTTGAAAATTTTGTCCGACTCGGAATGACTCACAATCGGCAAGTAATCATAAGAAAGCATATACTCACTTTCATCAGCGGGTTGAACACCGGTTGTTACGGAAAAGTAGTTATCGCTAGCCTCCAAAGAACCGTCCTCATAAGAAATCCACATATAACCGCTTCTTATATCCTGATATCCCCAACTGTTTTTCACCAACCACGCACCGTTGCCTTCGGGTTTAAAACCATTTCTAAAATTATCCTTAGAAAAATCATCATCCCAGCCTACAATGGTTATGGAGTGATTAGCATGATTTCTGCTCACATTATTAAGGGTTTGTTCATTACCATTTACATTTTTAACCATATTACTATCATAATGTATGCCTGCACTAACAGCACCATAATTCTGAATAGCATACTTAATATTATCCATATCTTTGGAAATATATCTAAACCCCGTGAGATTAAATAATGATTTTGAATCTGTAAATGCATCTCCGTCATCCTTTATTTCAATCCAGTTATGGTGTTTATTATAAAAGGTTTGCATAATAGATAAAGGATATTCTGCCTCGCTGATATTTGAGCACCACTTATGGACATCGTTATAGAAAATCGGAGTATTCCAATTTGTTATGTACTGTGCAGCTACTGCAGTTGTAGAACCTCTATTAGGGCCAGTTTCATAATAACCCGGTTCAATTTGACTTTTATTTACTTTTTTAATACAGTCAGATAAAGCAACTGCACCATGCAATTCAGAAACATCAAATTTTCTACCGTACCGTGTTGCAATAAATTGTTCTTCTGTGGAAGCAGCGGCATACATCCAACAAATGCCGACATTGCTTTGATTTCTTATATCTGTTAAATGATTACTTTCTCTCGGGTCATATTTCGTAGTCAACGAATACCCGTCATGTTCAAATGGTACTTCCAAACGTTCCGTATCATCTGCAACATAGCCACCATTATCGTTTTCATCATCTACAGACTCTGATGCCAATACACTTTGAGTGGAAAAAATCGACAACAACAATAATGAAACCAACGAAATTATTCTAATTTTTTTCTTCATACTCTTCTCCTTTATAATATTTATATTTGTGTCCCTGATTAACTATTTTTAAATACAACCATTCTACCTTAGTTCCAGTTTATCACCTATATAAGTATATGTCAATGTTTTTTTAAAAGAAAAATCGTATTTTAGAAATATTTTTAATATCATTGGTATCATTACTTTTAATATACACGACAAAATTACGCTTGACTTTATAGAACAAGTGTTCTATAATTAAATAAAAACAAATGTTCGAGGTGATGCGTTGTGAATATTAATTGTGCCGTTGACAAAAGCAAATATAAAAAGGACAGGGTTATTCTTCACAGCGACTGTAACGGATTTTATGCGAGCGTTGAGTGTTTGCATCATCCCGAAATCAGGAACAAACCTGTTGCCGTGAGCGGTGATGCGGAAAATCGGCACGGAATTATTCTTGCTAAAAATGAGATTGCGAAGAAGTATAATATAAAAACAGGTGAGGCAATCTGGCAGGCAAAGCAGAAATGTCCCGACCTCATAACCGTTCCTCCCCACTTTGATTTGTACAAGCGATTTTCAAAAATGGCGAGGAGAATTTACAGCGAATACACCGACAAAATCGAGCCGTTCGGACTTGACGAGGCATGGCTTGATGTTACCGACAATAAGAATATGAACGGCAAAGAGATTGCACTCGAAATTAATCGCCGTATAAAGCAGGAACTCGGAATAACCGTAAGCATCGGAGTCAGCTTTAATAAAATTTTTGCCAAATTCGGAAGTGACTATAAAAAGCCTGACGCTATAACGGAAATCACACGGGAAAATTACAAAGATATTGTGTGGAACTGTCCTGCAAAAGACCTTTTGTATGTTGGCAGAGCAACGGGCAGAAAGCTTGAATCTATCGGCATTTATACGATTGGAGATATCGCAACCGCAGATGTTACGCTGTTGCGGTCATATCTCGGAAAATGGGGCGACCTAATTTACGGCTTTGCAAACGGATATGACTCTTCCCCTGTTGCCCATATGAACGAAAACAGCGAGGTAAAGTCAATCGGTAACTCAACGACAACTCCGAAAGATATGGTAACCTTTAACGATGTAAAACAGGTTATATTCGTTTTGTGTGACAGCGTTTGCAGAAGAATGCGTGAACAGGGATTTATGGCAAAAACGGTTTGCATTACGATTCGTGACAACGAGCTGATGTCATTCAACCGACAGCACACAACGGAAATCCACACAAATCTTACAAAGGATATCACAAATACGGCTATTGAGCTTTTCAAAAAAAGCTATAAAATGGAAAAACCGCTGAGAAGTATCGGGGTAAGCGTTACGGATTTTATTCACGATGATCAGCCGCACCAGATGAGCCTTTTGCGTGATGAAAAGCGACTTATTCAGAACGAACAGCTTGACAAAACACTTGACAGATTAAAAAAGCGATTCGGCAATTATGCTGTTCGCCCTGCCGTTTTGCTTGATGACAAGGAGCTTTCGGATTTTAACCCAAAGGAGGATCATACAATTCATCCTGTCGGATATTTATGATAACGATGCATCTTAGGCGAAAAATTAAAGATGTTTCTCTGATTTTAATGGAGGTAACAAGCTATGAAAAAGTATGTTAAAGTTACTGCCACATTTGATTGTGACGGAGATCTTATCCCCGAATATATTGTGTGGGATGACGGAAGAAGATACCGCATTGACAAAATTTCCGATGTGCGGTATGCGGCGTCTCTCAAAGCAGGCGGTGCGGGAATACGCTACACCTGCCATATTCTCGGCAAAGAACGATATCTGTTTTTGGAGGAAAACAGGTGGTTTGTCGATGCCAAACAATAAGCGGAGGACTATATGCATAAGGTCAAAGCAAAGGGAATTTTATCTGCCGCAAACGGCATGAACATTTACAGAGGATGCCAACACGGATGCATTTATTGTGACGCACGCAGTAAATGCTATCAGATGAATCACCGATTTGAAGATATTGAGGTGAAAGAAAATGCCCCGGAATTGCTTGAAAACGCTTTAAAAAGGAAACGCAGAAAATGTATGATTGGTACGGGTGCGATGAGCGATCCGTACATTCCTCTTGAAAAAGAACTGAAACTGACACGAAGATGTCTTGAAATAATTGACCGCTACGGATTCGGTGTAAGCGTACATACAAAGTCGGCATCTGTTATGAGAGATATTGACCTGTTTACGAAAATAAACGATAAAAGCAAGGCTGTGTTACAGATGACGCTTACAACGGCAGACGAAAGCCTTTGCAGAATAATTGAACCGAATGTTTCCGTTACTAAAGAAAGATTTGAAACACTCAAGGCATTTCATGAAAACGGTATTCCGAGTGTTGTGTGGCTTTCTCCGTTTTTACCGTTTATAAATGATACGAAAGAAAATATCGACGGACTTTTAAAGTATTGCATTGACGCAAAGGTTCGTGGAATAATATGCTTTGGCATAGGTCTTACTCTGCGTGACGGTGACAGAGAATATTTTTACAGCCGGCTTGACAAACACTTTCCGAATATGAAGGAACGATACATTTATACATACGGAAATTCATATCAGCTTACGAGCAGTAACAATAATGTTCTGATGAACAGGATTTCAGAAGTTTGCAGAAATCACGGAATTATGTTCGGAATTGAAAATGTGTTTTCGTATTTGCATAAGTTTGAAAGCAAAACCGAACAGCTAAGTCTGTTTGACGGAATATAGAAAAATAAAAAAGATATACGGCAGAGAATTTTACCGTATATCTTTTTGTTTTAAGTATTCACTGTTTTACAAATGTGATTTCATAGTCGTTATATTTAAGCACAACAGCCGAAACTTTACCGTTCTTTTGTGTGAGTGCGGCGGAAGTATTTGTTCCGTCATCAAATGACAAATTGACTTTGTCCGAAGCTGACACGGTATATTTTCCGCTGTGAGTTCCGTCATCCGGACTTCCCGGCGAAAGCCATAAAGTAAAAGTGCCATCATCGGAAAATGACATAGAACCCTGATAAGCGCTGTAATTTGTGTTGTAAACCTCACTCATTTCAACCTCATCACCACTCGCATTCTTAGCACCTTCGGGAACCCATGCAGATGAGGTAAGCTCGGCGGTTACTGACGGTGAAAGCACATTAACGGCAACGATTGCCGCAATGATAAATACGCAGGCGGCAATAACCGATGAAACAATTGCTGTTGTTTTCTTTTTCTTATTCTTCTTTTTTACAGCCCTGTTAGCCTCAAATTTTGCATAGTCAGGCTTTTTAACAGATTTCTTACTCATTTAATCACCGATATTTTACTTAAAGGATACAATAATTCCGCCGTAGTTTACGGTAATTTCAGCAGGAACATCACCGTTCCATTTGGTTACGGCAGCAATAACATTTTTATCGTTGGAATATGTTATTACAACGGAGTCGCCCTCAACTATGTACGCACCTGAATTTGCCGAGGCACTTGTGATTCCGTCAATGAATGTTCCGTCCTCATTAAAAGTAAATCCGCCGCCTGAATAAGCAGAGCCGAAAAGATCTCTCAAAGAATATTCTTCAGAAGAATTTTCATCTTTTGCATAGTACGGAATAAGAGTTGCACTGAATTTTGGCTTTTGCTTCTCTCCGCTGATTGTCGGAACAACAATTTCACTGTCATTTGAAGATGTTTCGGCTGTGTATCCCTGTTCTGTCGGCTCTTGTGAAGCTTCACCCGATTTGGTTGCAGGCTGTGTGGTTTCGGATACAGAGTCGGAAACATTCTGTGTTAAGTTTGTATTACCGATGGTTGTTGAAGCAGCCACAGTCGGTACTGTTGTTGCCGAATTATTATTTTTACCCGAAAGATTCATAAACAGGATAACCGCACCTGCAATTACTGCAACAAGTACAACAACACAAATAATTATTATCAATGATTTTTTTGAACTTTTAACTGCGTGTTTACCGCTCATTTTGCGTTCTTCCTTTCTTCAGCCTCTTTTTTAAGCTTTAAAAGATAACTTCTTTTCATCATTTTTCCGTTATAGAAAATAAATTCATCACCGTCAGCCGATTCATCAATTTCAAGATCCGAATAATCTTCTACGACAGGCTCTTCATCATCACGGAACTGACCTTTGCGTCTGTTCTCCATTTTCTTATCAATTGTTTTGCTCTTTGAATCCTTGTCAACAATCATTGAATACATATTCTTATAAACTGCAGAATTGATTATAAAAGATAAAATTGACGGAACAATGAACAATGCAAGAACAATTGTGAAAATGATGAGCAGTACCGGAGTAAAACTGCACATAAGCACTGTTGCAGAAACGAGGAATAAAATAAAAATTCCGAAAACTGCAAACAGATTGTGTTTAAGCTCACCGACTGTCATAAGTGCGCTGTTTTTGTAAATATCCTTCATCTTGATATCAAAAGTAACCGTCATAGGCGGAACATAGAAGAACATAAACAGAAAGAAAATTGCAATTAAAATACAAATAACAAGCGGAACATAAAACATTCCGTTCTTTGAACCGAGTCCGAGATAAAGCACAATTGAGTAGTAGCTGATAAAAACAGCGGCATACATCACAACGCCGTGTATGAGGAATCTAAGCAGATTTTCCTTTATTCCGCCTATGAAATTTGAGAAAACATCAACATTTTCCTCTCCCCTTACCATATGGGAAGTAACCTGAGTTACGCCGGCATAAAACGGAAAAAGCGGAATTATCGTAAGAAAATATATAAACATTGAATTAAGACCCGTAATGGTATTAATCAAAAAGAAAATTCCGAATATTACGGCAAACGGCAATGCAAAAAGCACATTCGTTAGCAAAAGTCGTGGTAAATTGTGAAACAATGACGAGAAAAACCCTGTCAATGCTACAGCGTTCTTTTCCGATGCCATAGCGCCCTCCAAAATTAGAAATTGAACGCTCCCGAAAACAAGCACCACAAAGCCGTGTCCAGCAAGGTTGAACAAAAGGTCATTATGAGTGCCGAAACAGATCGGGAACAAAAATCAATCACCTCATTTTTCAAAGAATTTGTTTGATGAGAATGACCGATTAAGCTGAAAAACATCTGTTTTGAAATTTCAAAAGCATATGCCGACAGCTTTACGAGTGCCAGACAGAACAAAAATGTTCCCGGCAACACAACAAGCAGATAAAAACCTGCTCCTTTAAGTGAATATGTAATAATAAGATATGCCGCAGTAAGTCCTGTTCCAAAGCCTTTAAATGCTGAAACAAACGGCAAAAACGGTATTCCCCACGGTGCAAGTCCCAAAAGGAATACAACCGTGAGAAATATAAAATCAGATGCAAAGCAGGCGCAAAATGTGCTGACGGCATTCTGACCGAGCCTTGCATCAAGATTTGTAGTAAACAGAAAATCAAGGGAATCAAGCATTTGCTTATCGGCTTTGGATGCATAAATTGAACCGAAAACAAGTCCGGTAAGAAAAGCCGAAACAAAGATAAGCACCACGGAATATCGCCTTATAAAAAATCTGACATCAGACGGTGAAAGTCCCTTTGATCTGCGAAAAAGATAACGCTTTTTAAAAGAAAATACAATGCTTTTCATAAAATACATTCCTCTCATTGGTTGTCCGTTAAAATATATGAGGAATGTATTCATTTTATGTTAAGGCAAAATTATTTGCCAAGCTCCTCTGCCCTCTTTGTACAAGCGTCCATGCCGTCAAGAACAGCCTCATAGAAACCGTGTTCTTTAAGCTTATCCATAGCGGCAATTGTTGTGCCTCCCTTTGAGCAAACCCTGTCTATGAGTGTTTCAACAGGCTCACCGCTGTCACGGAGCATTGCTGCCGAACCCTCAAGAGTTGCACAGACAAGGTTCATGGCCTTGTCATAGTCGATTCCGCAATTCTTTGCGTAATCAGCCATAGCCTTTGCAAAAAGATAAATATAAGCAGGACTGCTGCCGTTTACCGCAATTATTTCATTCATATGGCTTTCGTCAATATATTCGCAAACACCGCTGCCTGCAAACATATTGTAAACGATTGTTTTGTCATCATCACTGATATTCTCAGACGGACAAAGGGCTGTTGCACCCTTTTTGAGCAAGAGAGGCGTATTAGGCATAACCCTTACAACAGGGCAGTCACACTCAAGACCTTTTCTTACATATGCAATAGATATGCCTGCGGCAATTGATACTACGGTTTTGGCTGTTGTAATGCTGTTTTTGAGGGACTCAAGAACTTCGGGATAATTCTGCGGCTTGACTGCAAGAACAACAATTGAGCTGTTCTTTGCAATTTCATCGGCAGATGTCATTACATTTGCACCCATATTTTTCATAGCGGCACACTTTTCTTCGCTTACATCAAAAACATTGATAAAATCAGCCTTGCTGTCGTTTTGTGCCATAAGTCCTTTTATAATGGCTGTTGCCATATTGCCTGCACCTATGAAACCTATTTTTTTCATTTTAAGACCTTCTTTGCAAAAATTAATATCAGATACCGAAACTCGGGTTTGAATGACATGAGAAACGGAAGTTGTGGTAATTGTGCTGACCGTCACGGTCATAATCACCATAGAGGAAGGTTTCCGCCTCGTCAACTCTTCTGTACAAAAGTCCCCAGTAGCAAGAACCTGCCGCATGGTGGTACTGCAAAAGTGCATTAATGAAATTCTGCTTATTTACATTATTCAAATCTCTTGAACCGCCCGAAGCAGAAACATAGTCCTTGTGGATATATCCTGTTGTGCCGTTCGAAAGCTTAACTTTGTACCAGTTTGTGTTATAACGCTTGCCGTCAACAAATTTAAGTTTTGTTCCGTAGTTCATACGGGTAACAACGGAGTAGTTAGTTCCTGCACCTCTTCTGAGGTTTACATCTGAACCTGTAACCGTACCCGAAGCGCCTGCTTTGATAGTACCGCTTGAACCTGTGTTCAAGAGAACAGACTGAAGTTCGGAATCATTGTAGAACACACCGCTGCCTACATTGTATGCAAAGCACACAAGTGCGTCAAACTGTTGCTGATTGAACTTTATACCGTTATTTACAAGGTAGGAATTTGTTGTGGTGGTATATCCGCCCTTGTTCACGGTCTGGCAAAGATAAGCATATGCCTGATTTGAAGTTATGTTATTGTAGAACTGTTCGCCTGAAATTACAACCTTACCGTAACCGAGTGTAGGATCGGTTGTAATGCTGTCTGCTGTGACTTTTGAGAGAAATCCCTCATAGTTTGCAATAAGCTTGATTACCTCGTCACTCGCTCTGCGCTCGGCACAAGCTGTGGTGGTTTTATTGGTTGTTGAGGTTACAAACACCTCGCCCTCACCGCCGCCTGCCGTGGTGTAATACTTTGATTCGGTTTTAAATTTAGAATATGCTTTTACAGACCATTTTCCTGATTTTGAAAGCTTTTGTGTACCTGTCCAGATATAGGAGTTACCGTCTTTAACCTTGCTTGTTGCGGTTACCTTATAAGAGGTTGAACCGTTTGTAACTACAAAATACACGCCTACCCTGTCTGTGTCGGTAATAGCCTTAAAGCTTACATTTGAATTAAGCGGAGCGGAGTTTGGTGACGCATAGCAGAAACGCACACTTTCCCTCGGCATAACATGGATAAGACAGGTTGCCGCACCGTATGATGTTGAGGCAGTGATTGTTACATAGCCCTTGCCTACCGTATCAACAACACCGTTCTTAACTGTTGCGATTTTCGTATTTGAACTTGACCATGTGACACCGCTTGTTCTTGATTTCAAAAGCATTGACTTCTGCCACGGAAGATTTACATTGCTGTTGGATATATTTACAGATGAACCGGATTTTACGGTAATTTTGCAGGTTGCAGAATGCGAACCGCTTTTCGCAGTAATTTTTGCAGAGCCTGCTTTCTTGGCTGTTACAATACCACGAGAGTCAACGGTTGCAACTCCTGTATTTGAGCTTGACCATGAAACACTTCCGGACGCTGTTGCAGTAATTGCAAATCTGTTGCCTGTGAAAATTGATTTGCTTGATACGGAAAGTTTAACAGATGAACCTGTTGACGGTTTTGCGGTTGTAGGCCGAGTCGTTGTAGGCTGTGTCTGACCGTTCATCTTAACATAGTCTTTTTTTACATAGCCTGTTTTTGAATTTGATGTAAGCTTAATATTATACCAATCATTGTTATAAAGCTTTGTGCTTACAAAAGTAACCTTTGTATTCAATCGCATACACTCAACAACCGAATAGCTTGTACCGGCACCGCTTCTGAGATTTACATAATCGTCTGTTATATAACCGCTTACGGTTGACGCTGACGCAGTCGGCTGAGTTGCAGGCTTGGTTGCCTTTGTTGTAGCTTGGGTTGACTTTGTTGTAGGTTGGGTTGAACTGTTCATTTTTACATAGTCTTTTTTTATGTAACCTGTTTTAGCAGTTGAAGTAACCTTAACCTTATACCAGGCGGAGTTGTAGAGTGAAGTGCTAACAAAAGTAAGCTTAGTGTTCTTTCTCAGGCAACCAACAACAGAATAATTTGTGCCTGCTCCGCTTCTGAGATTTACATAATCATCGGAAACATAACCTGTTACGCTTGATGCCGTTGCCGAAGAACTTACGGCAACATATTCCTTTGTAACATAGCCTGTCTTTGAATTTGATTTAAGCTTGATTTTGTACCACTTTGAGTTATAGAGCTTTCCGTCAACAAAAGTAAATTTTGTATTCTTTGCCATACAGGTTATAACCGAATAATTCGTACCTGCACCGCTTCTCAGATTTACATACGACGCATTTATATAGCCTGATGCGCCTGCTGATACGCTTGCGGAAACCTCCTCGGTTGATTGAGCCGCATTAGCCGAAAATGCAGTTATTGCAACAGCACCTACCGATACTGCCATAAGAACCACAAGGACTATGCAGACTATACGGACAAACATTTTTTGCTTTTTCATTTAAGTCCACCTTCTCAAAACTTCTTTGAATTATAATTACTTGTGAAAATTACCGAATATTTTACCTCTTAATCTGCGAACATACTGCATAACAAATACGGTAATTGCATAATCATAGAGCAAAAAGAAAATATTTCCGGCAATCAAAAATGCCCACGGAACATAAAAACCGAAAACGGTAAATTCATCTGTCGGAATTGACAACAGCCATGTTGCAACAAAGAACGAACCGATGGCGGCAACATTAAATACCGCAAACTTGAGTATGTATTGAACTGCCCTGTTTTTGATTTTAAATTCAAAAGCGCCCTTTAAAATGGGATAATAGCCAAAGAGTGCGATGAAATATATAACAGCCTCTTTATCGCCGGCAAGGAGCGTTGAAAGCACGGCAGTTACACAAAACACACCGATTGCCCATCCATAACCGTATTCAACAACTATGCAGGAAATGAGAATTCCTGCAAGACAGGGCAAAGCGTATGTTCCGATCGGAACGAGAGATGTCATCATCATAAAAACGAGTGAGAGCGCCGCAATAATTCCGCAAACCGCAATACGCATTGTCCCCTTTTTAATACCGTTTTTCTTCATATTAACTGCAACAATCACACAAGCAGTTTGCACACATCATTCCTGTACAAACATCGCAGAAGGATAAACCTGTTGCGTTAGGATTTGTTTGAGTATAACCGCCGTAGTTGTATGCTCTCTGGCTCTGCATATTGTTAAGAGCGGCTCGGTATTCCGTGTTGTTGGGGTCCATATTGCACGCAGTTGTGAAATATGAAAAAGCCTGTTCAGACCAACCTCTGCGGTATGCAATCATGCCCTTGAGATAATGCCATTCGGCGGTTCTCATCGACTGTGCTGTGTTTTCAAGAATCTGATCGGCCTGATCAAGAAGTCCTTTCTGAATGTAAATTCTTACATTGTAGAACTGTGAGCTTGAAGAATTTGCGTTATATGACGAACTGCCTGTTGAGCCTGTACCCTTACCCTTCTGACGCATCTGATTAATCATATCGTATGCCTCATTAATCTCCTTCATTTTCTGCTCCGCAACATCCGCAAGAGGGCTGTCGGTGTAGTTATCGGGATGATATTTTTTAGCAAGGTTTCTGTACGCTGCTTTTACTTCTTCATCGGTAGCTGTTTCAGACACACCGAGAACCTCATAAGGATTATTCATTATTGACCTCCGTATCAAGTTTGCTTGTTACTCTGTTTTGTGATGCAGGGAATCCCAAAAGCATCATATTATCTAAAATTCCCTTAAAATCGGTAAAGTTCAAAAGATTGTAGGCATCATATGCCCTTGCAAGTGACTGATTCAGCACCGCTTTTATAAAATCCGATGATTTTACCTCACCTGTTTTCTTGTTTACAAACGGATTAAATCCGTTTGATTTGATATCTTTTTCTATATCATCTGCGGCATCGACAAGATAAATCCACCTGCCGATATGATAGCCGAATTCATAGAGAACTCTTTTTTGAATTTCATCATGAGCCTCAGCCGACAATACAGCAGCGAGCATTAATGCCGTTGGATGAGCCGACATATCTACAGACGGCTTTTCCGAATGTTCAGCATCATACTGCATTTTCATCATATCAGAAACCGCTTTGTCCATATCGGGATACTTATCAGCCGCCTTCTTCCTCTGATGAGAAAAGAAAGGCTTTATGATTCTGCACAACAGCTTTTTAAAAAATCCGCTGTCCTGAATATCATCAATGATTTTATAATAAACCGATATCATTGAAAATGCGGCAGCCTTTCTGTATGCGTCACCGGAATCTGTTGCAAACTTGCATTTTTTAAGAGGATTACAGGTACATCTGCCGTCTTTAAAGCCTTTGCATGAACGGTTAAGCGACATTAAAAGCATTGCATAAAATGTGCAGTCATAGCTTAGCGTAAATCTTGTAAACACGGAGTAATCCTTACCCATTTGCCTGCAAAGACCGCAATACACAGCCTTATAAGCCTCGGATTCACGAACAAGCAGTTCGCTCTTTTGAATCTGCAAATAACCAAACACGGATTTTCTCCTTTATACAATAATACATAGTATATTGTACAACAAAACAGAGTTAAAAGCAACAGAATAACGGTATATTCTTTGGATAATCAGACAAAATGAGCTTATTAACGGGAAATGTTGCAAAAATTTTCTTCTCATATTATAATCATAGTGCAGATGTTCTCTTCTGTTAAGAATTGAATGTCAAAAATTATTTGCAAAACTAAAAAGGAATTTGCATATTATGAATGTTTACGATTTTGACAAAACGATTTACTACGGGGACTCAACAGCCGACTTCTATTTATTCTGCCTTAAAAGGCATAAAAAAATACTCACTCTTGCCCCATCGCTTTTGGGAGCATTTTTAAAATTCTATGTATTCAAAAAAGGTACAAAAACTGATTTTAAAGAAAAAATGTACAGATTTCTTACCTATTGTGATACTGAAAAGGATGTAAATGATTTCTGGAAGGAATACATAGGAAATATAAAACCGTTTTATCTTGAGCAAAAGAAAGATGATGATGTAATTATTTCGGCATCGCCCGAATTTTTGCTGAAACCCGTTTGCAAAAGGCTCAAAATAAAAAACCTTATGGCGTCAAAGGTAGATATGCACAGCGGAAAATATTCGGGTGTAAACTGTCACGGCAAGGAAAAGGTAAAACGATTTTATGAGGCTTTTCCTGACGGAAAAATTGATAATTTTTATTCGGACAGTTACAGTGATTCGCCGCTTGCGGAAATTGCAGAAAAAGCTTTTATGGTTGACGGCGACAAGATTGAAGGTTGGATATTCTTTAAATAATTTTTACGGAACAGAAATCTGTTCCGTATTTTTATTTTTTCTGGTTGCCAAAACATTGAGCCGTGTTTGTCTGTGTCGGGCAAACGTTTAAACGGTTTTATCCGTTGAAATAGAAAATTGCTATATGTCATACTTCTGTCCTCGCAAATGCGGCTTGTTCATCGTCATACTTTCATCAACGCTCTCCCTAAAAACAGTTGTTTTCTTCTATCCACTTTTATTTTTACGGTTACTCTCTCCCCATCATATTCACTAATACAAATTGATATAACGGTAACTTGCGAGTGACGGTGATTGCTATATGTCAAACTTCCGTCCTCGCCAATGCGGCTTGTTCATCGTCATACTTTCATCAACGCTCTCCCTAAAAACAGTCCACCGGACTGTTTTCTTAACGGTCGCCTTCAAGTCCCGTCACACCGCTTGACGGTAAAATAAAAAGCAGTCAACACAAATGTGTCAACTGCTTTTTATGGTGCGAGTGACGGGACTTGAACCCGTACGTCGTGAAACACACGCCCCTCAAACGTGCCTGTCTGCCTATTCCAGCACACTCGCATTTATTAGATTTTTGTCGGTTTCTCAACTCAACAATCAAGATTATATCATAAGGTATTCAACTTGTCAACACATATTTGAAAGTTTTTTCAATTTTCTTACATAATTTTTTCTCTATCTGCAAAAAACGCATAAAAACTGAAACTTTATGCTTTTACAAGAATGACATCGGGATCGGCTGTATCCCGACATCATCCTATTTTTTGGCAATCAGCCGAGAATTTTTTCTGCAACTTTTGGCAATTCATCGAACGAACTGATTGTATATTCGGGATTTTCTGTTGTGCCGAATCCGTATGATGCAAACACGAACGGTATTTCTGCATCTTTGGCGGCAAGCTGATCACCGATTGTATCGCCGAGATACAAAGCATTATCAATGCTGTTACGCTCCATAACAAGCTTTATATTCTCTCCCTTTGTCAGATTTGTTCTGCCCGACATTTCAAAATCGGAGAAATATTTTTCAAGCTTGTGAGCAAACAAAAATGCCTCTATATATCCGCATTGACAATTACTGATTATGCCGAGAAAATAATCCTTTGAAAGAATTTTCAGTGTGCTTTCAAGATTGTCATACAAATGACCGCCCGTTTTGCGAAGTGACGGAATCTGTTCCGCACAACACTCCTTTACAATTGCGACCGAATTTTCAAGCGTAAGTTCGGGCAACATTATTGACGCAATCTGTTCAACCGTTTTTCCCATATAGCTGTTCATTTCTTCAAGTGTAATTTGCTTTGTTGTTTCTTTATGTTTTTTAAGTATATCGTTCCACACAGGCAAAATCACATCACAAGTGTGCCACAATGTGCCGTCAAGGTCAAATAAAACTGCTTTTTTCATAAATTCATATCTCCAAATTAAATATGTTTAACGGACTCCCGTTGCCAAAACGATATTATCACAACGGATTTTGCTTGTCAAGGTATGGTGCTGTAGATATGTTGCTTTACTTGTGGGCGTCCGATAAACGCCCTACTGACTACAAAAAAATTATGTGGTAAAAAACAAGTCCCGTCATCGCTTGCTTGCATAAAAATAGAAAAGACTTGATACGCAAGGTATCAAGTCTTTTCTATGGTGCGAGTGACGGGACTTGAACCCGTACGTCGTGAAACACACGCCCCTCAAACGTGCCTGTCTGCCTATTCCAGCACACTCGCATTTATCTCTCACTTTTTTCGTGAGCAGTATTGATTATACGGTAAAACTGTAATTTTGTCAATACTTTTTTAAAAGTTTTTTAATATTCTTTCCCCTGCATTGAATTGCAACACAGGGGAAAGATTTTAGATTCTAAATAAATCAGTTTTCCGAACTTGTACCCTTTTTGACCTGCTTTTCAAACTTATCAAGACAGGTATTCCAGTTATCGTATGACGGATCGTTACGCTTATCTTTGAAGAGCTTTGTATCGTCAAGATACTTTCCGATATAATTTGTCAGCTTCACAGCACCTTTGTAGTTAAGGTGATCGCCTTTATCCTTTGAATCCTTTTTCCAATCAATCGGGATATCGTCACGGAGCAAATTGGTGTCGATATAATCAACACCGAGATCCTTTGAAACCGCTTCCATAGCATTATGTCGCTGATAGTTCCAGTTCTTTGTGCTTGGGGTACTTATCAGCACAAGTTTTGTACCGTGCTTTTTACAGAATTTCGCAATTTCTTTGAGATACTTTTTGTTGGTAGAAAGTATCGGTGCAGAAACATCGGAATACTTCATATATTCCTTGATAGCCTTATCTGTCGCAGGCTTAGACTTTTTAGTAAAGTAATAACCTTTGTTATTCTCGTTCGCAGTATATTCAACTGTAGCCGAAAAATCCTTGAGCTGAAGATTCTTCCAACGGTCATGATATCTGAACACAGGGAAAATCTGCTCTGCCTTATATGTGATTTCATCCTCAAAATAAGATTTTCTGAAAATCGCATTGGTTTCAAGGAACACAATCTTCGGACTTTGTTTTTCAAAAGTTTTTTTCAAAAATTCCATTGAGTACACAAGCTTTTGAGCCGGAGAAGAAACATCATACGAGGTAATTCCGTAATCCCTCCAGATATAGAGCGGAATGAACGAATGATACACCTCACTGTCACCGATAAATACAGTGTCAATACTGTCTTTAGGTTCACTGAAAATACCGTTTGCTCTCGGATAATGAATGCCCGCCGCCTTGTCATTTGACTTTGGCTGAAATATGAGTGAGGACACCTGAAGTAATCCGAGAAGTATTGCAACAAACAGGACACAGCTGACAATTCTCTTAATTATTTTCTTCATAATCAGACCTCCTTAGAAGTTCGCATAAATCGGATCAACAGGAACATAGCCCTTGCCGTAAGCACCGAAGATTATGATGAACATAATAAGAGCGTAAACAGCCGCCCATCTTATAACAACATTTCTCTTTGCAATTGCACCACGCACACATATTCCTTTTTCATTGAGAACGCTGATTACAAAAATAAATGCAAGCGCAATAAGCACGATCATAACATCATGCATATCAATTTTAAGCTTTTTCATAAGCTCATAGTTAAGGCTTGAAAAGCTGAAATCGGTCACCATTTTTCCGAACATTGAAAGACCTGTTGTAAGTCTTTCTGCTCTGAAAAACATTTCGCCGATAACAACAAGTATGCCTGTACGAACCATCTGAAACACTTTGTACGCAAAGCATTCGGAATTGATGTGAAGCTTTTTATTGAATGCGGTAACCGCAGGGGCAATGATGTTACCCGAAAGAATAAGCACAAAGTGGTACATACCGAAGAATATGTAACCCCACGCAGAACCGTGCCACAGTCCGTTGCAGAACCAAACACAGAACAACGCTATGCTTCCTGCAAGCAACGGGCCAAAGTGGTTGCCGAGCTTTTTGCGTGCGGAAGATGTAAGATTTTTCATCGGCTTTGACATGGTGACGGGATAGAAGATATAATCCTTGAACCATGTGCCGAGTGTAATATGCCACCTTTTCCAAAATTCTGAAATTGATTTCGAAAAGAAAGGTCTTTGAAAGTTTTCGGGCATTGTAACGCCGAAAATCTGAGCAACACCCATTACGGCATCCATTGTACCGGAGAAATCGCAATAGAGCTGAATTGTATAGGCAATTGCTCCGAGAGCGATTATTCCGCCCTGATAGTCATCGTAATGGCTGAAAATCTGCTTAATCATAGGATTAAGTCTGTCAGCGATTACGAGCTTTTTCATAAGACCGAAAAGAATACGGACTGCGCCGAGTTTTAAGTTTTCAAACTCAATTTGCTTTACATTCCACAGCTGATTGGCTGTCTGACCGTAACGACAGATAGGACCTTCTACAATCTGCGGAAAGAAAGACATAAACAACGCAAGTCTTAATATGTTGTCATCTGCTTTAATAAGTCCTCTGTAAACATCAAAGAGGTACGATACAGCCTGCAAAGTAAAGAATGAAATACCAATCGGCATTATATAACTCGGAATATCAAACTGAATCGGAATATTCAAAAGCAATAACAGCGAATTTACATTTGTTGTAAAAAACGGTGAGTATTTGATTACAAGCAGACCGCCTATCATAAGTACGGCGGCAAACAACAGAACTCTGCGACTGCGGTGGAGATATACCTTTTTAAGAGCCTTTTTTTCCTCCTTAGGCACGGCCTTTAGTGCCGCACTTTTTTGCGTTTGAATACGGTCAAGCCACAAGCCGAAATAATGGACGCCCATTATTATCAGGCATAAATAGGCAATCAACTGACCGCTTATCAGCCAAAAGAAAGCAAAACTTGCAATAAGCAGAAAATACTTTCTTGCTTTTTGCGGAATGACGGCATACACAACAACTGAAACAGGCAGAAAAATGGCAAGAAACGCTACCGAAAAATACGAGGTCAGCGTATCAAGACTGCCCGCCATCAGTAATGATGGAAGATCCATCTTATTCCTCCTCTTGGAGTCTTTCAATCATACTCCACATTGCCTTTACTGAATTAAAGTTTGCAGGAACAACTTCCACTGCAGGAACTGTCACATCAAAAGCGTCCTCAATCTCAGCAATAAGAGAAATGATTGAAAGAGAGTCAAGATAGTGACCGTCAATAAGGTTTTCGCAGCCTTCGTAATCTACATCAGGTTTAATGTCCTCTAAAATCTCAATAAGTTCATCCATTTTAATTCGTTTCCTTTCTGTAATTGGGTTTGTTTAAATTAAATGTTTCAAAGGAATCACGGACGCAAAGATATGTTCCGTCCTCCTTTTTTATGTAAACCGAGGGAATGTCACGACTTAAAAACAAAGAAATTCCCTCTGTCATACAATAAGCGCCTGTATTTTCAAAACAAATTACATCACCGATTTCAATATCAGGCAAAGAAATCTGTTTTGCAATTATATCATTCATTGAACAAAGCGAACCGCAGATATTCCATGATTCGGTACACGGATCGGTTTCTTTTCCGCAAACCGAAAGGTACGGCTGTTTCATTGCCATATGCTGACCGTAGTACACAATATGGTTCATTCCGCCGTCAACAAGAAGGTAGTTCTCCCCTTTGTTGCACTTTTTATCAACGATATGCGTGTAGTATTTACCGCAGATTGCGGCAATGCTTCGTCCGAGTTCAAGCGTGATTTTCGGCTTTGAAGTCATCTCATTCAAAAGCTGTGCAAATCCGCCGATAAGCTCGTCCTCATTTATGGTATCTTCCTTGAAATAGGCTGCAGGGAATCCTGTACCGTATTCAAGCTCTTCTGCGGTATAATCATATTTCTCTTTGAGAAGAATAAGAAGATTGTCAAGTTTGTCAATTTCTCTCTTGAGTTTTTTAAGAGAAGTTTTCTGTGTTCCTGAAAAGAACTGAATACCGAGTATGTCGAGATATTCAAATTCGTTTCTTTTTGAAATAATTTCTTCGATTTCATCGGAATTAATTCCAAACTGACTTCCGTTTGTAAGTCTTAAAAGCAAAGAAATTTTCTTTTTATATTTTTCGGATAATTCTTTGAAAAGATTAAACTGTGTAAGTGACTCTACGGTGAATATTCTGTCGCATTTTCCGTTTGCAACCATATTTTCCATAACTTCGGGAGTTTTGTACACACCCGAAATCACCATCATTTTATCGGGAATATCAAGTAAATCGCAAATTTCAGCCTCACCCGGTGAGCAGATTTCAAAGCGGTCAACATCATTTTCAAGTTCTGCCGTAATAAATGTGTTCGCCTTGATTGCATAGCAAATTGCAACATCTTCGGGAAGCATTTTTCTGAGATATGCTACTCTGTCTTTGAGAGTTTTTACATCAAAAACATAGAATGCAGTTTTGTTCTGCTTTAAAATTTCGTTCATTTTCTTCTGCCCCCTGCAATTTCAGCAAGCTTTTTACGGTCAATTTTGCCGTTCTTTGTTAGCGGCATTTCATCAACCTTGCGGATAACGCCCGGAATCATAAACGCAGGCAAATCCCTTGACATTGATGCGGCAAGCTCGTCCTTTTCAATTGAGCCTACGAAAAAGCCCTTGAGCCTTGATTTTTTCTCATCAAAAATACAACAGCATTGCTCAACACCGTCAACGGCCGACATCTCACGCTCGATTTCCTCAAGCTCTATGCGATGTCCCATATATTTAATCTGAAAATCCTTTCTTCCGCTGAAAACAAGTTCGCCGTTTTCGTTGTATCTTGCAAGGTCGCCTGTTCTGTAAATTAATTCGGGATAGTACGGATTAAGCGGATTCTGAACAAAAGCCTTTGCATTCTGTTCGGGATTTGAGTAGTAACCGAGTGCAAGAGCAGTACCTCTCACGCAGATTTCACCGACTTTGCCAACCTCTGAAATTCTGTTATTATTCTCATCAAGAAGAATAACATCTTCATTGGGGAACGGTTTGCCTATCGGAATACCGTCTGCATAGTCGCAGTCGTTGTCGAGAATATGGTATGTGCAGTTACAGGTAATTTCAGTCGGTCCGTAAAGGTTGACATACTTTGCATTTGGAAGATGTGAACGGAAATTTTTAAGCGCCTTGAGCGGCATAACCTCACCGCTGAAAAGAATCTTATTAACGGTTTCGGGAGTTCTGTAGTCAAGCGCATGGAATGTGCTGATAAGGCAGAGAGCCGAAACAGCCCATATCATAACAGTAATCCTGTGGTCACATATGAAATCAATAAGTTCGGCAGGAGCGGAGAACATTCTCCTCGGCACAACAACAAGAGTTGCGCCTGTTTTAACAGCCGAATAGATATCCTTGACGGACACATCAAAATCAAACGGCGCTTGATTTGCTATTACATCGTTATTATCAATACCGAATATTTCGGTAAAATGGTCAATAAAGTCAATTACACTTCTGTGACACACAACGATTCCCTTTGGAGTGCCTGTTGAACCGGAAGTGAAGTTGATGTAGAGTGGATCTGTATCAATTTTATGGCTGCGGATTTCGCCAAGCTTTGCATAATCAGGCTCCGATTTTGCCAAATCTTCAAAGGTCACAATTTTTCTTTCAGAGAAATATTCTTTCGCTGTTTCAAGCAAGCTTTCAGAAGTTACAATCACCTTTGGATTGAGTACGGAAACTGTGGTCTGAAGTCTGTTCTGTGGAAGCTCCGTGTTGAGAACAGAATAAAATCCGCCTGCGTACACGGTTGCAAAAAATGCCGCTACCGCATCGGCGCATTTTTCCATATATATGCCTACTGCATCTCCCGATGCGATAAGTTCAGAAAGGGCGGTTCCGACAGATGAGCTGAGTTTTACAAGCTCGGAATATGAATAGGAAACCTTTTCGTCAGTTACCGCACATTTTTCGGGAAAGTATTCGGCTGAGTTTTCAAGATAAGCCAGCACACTGCTGTTCATAGCTGCACCTCATTATATATCTGTATATTAATTATCAAATTATAAATTCGTTAACCAAATATTATATATTGCAAACGCATAGCTATAATACCACAAAATTCGTCAAAAAGCATCACAAAAATGTCACAAGTAAGCGATTATTTGTATTTTCAGCAATTTGCACAAATAATCAGTCAATAATCGGCAGTTTCACTTCAAATACGGCACCGTCAAGGTAGTTATACGCTGTTACACTGCCCTTGTGAAGATGTATAATCTCATTTGCAAGCGACAAACCGATGCCAGTTCCGCCGTCACTGCCTTTGTAGAATCTGTCGAAGATATGTTCAATATCATCACGGTTTATACCGTTACCGTCATCCTTGAATCGGATATAAACATATTTCTGATTGGTTTCGCAGGCAACAGTAATTTTCTTTTTTGAATATTTCAGACCGTTTATTATGATATTTCGGAATGCCCTTGCCATTTGATCTTCATCACATTTTACATAAATTTCTTCATCGGGAAATTCAGGCACAATGCTTATGCCGTTCATCTGCTGAACAGCATCAAGTGACCGAAAGCAATCGTAAAGAACCTCTTTTATGTCAAGCTTTACAAGGTCAAGCTTAAAATGTCGTGAATCAATTTTTGAAATTGAAAGAATTTCCTCAACAAGACCTGTCATTCTCTCGGTTTCCTGCATAATTATGCCTGCGGCATTTTGCGGATCTACAACATCCATTTCAATGCCCTCGGCATAGCCTTGAATTGCCATAAGAGGGGTTTTGAGTTCGTGAGAAGAATTCTGAAAAAATCTGCGCTGAGTTTTCTGTGACTCCTCGATTTTAACACCGAGTCTGTAACCGATTATGCTCATCACAACAATTGCGCAAAGAAAAATTGCTGAAATAAGCCAGTTGAGTGAACGGGTATATTTTACGATATGGTCGATATTTATGTACATTAAATACACAGGCGAATCGTTTTCATCGGATTCTGCATCGTCCCAATAATCATAATTCTGCGGTTCTTCATAAACGGTAAATACATAATAGCCGTTATCTGTTTGAAGTGTATATATTTGTTCTTCGGATATATTGTGATTCTTAACCCATTCGGTGAGTTCGTATGTACTTTTTAATGAAGTTGAATTTGAGCCGACAAGGCTGTTGCTCTCGGAGGTATTTTTGTCATTAAGAGCGTCTGTTACATCAATATAGTAAATATCCGAGGTGAAATACGAATCCTGATAACCGCTTTCAAACTTTTTTTGAAGAGTTGATTCTTCATTGGAATCTTCTTCATAATAATCCGAAGAATCATCTTTGCTCTCGTCGTTGCTGTTAGAAATATAATGCTGATAATCAATTTCGTATTCAAGAGCGTCTTCTGCCTCACTTACGAAGTGGGACGGCAAAACTATATTTAAAATTCCTGCAAATGCGAAAAAAAGTAAAATCATTGACGACCATACAATAATCAAAATACGGAATTTTATGTGTTTCACTTTTTATCCTCCGCAATGCTTATTCTGTAACCAAAGCCCCATATCGTGCCTATGCTGACATTACTGCCTGCAAGGCTTAATTTTCTGCGTATTCTTCGCAAGGTTTCATCTGTTACACGGGTTTCAACTTCGGTATCGAATCCCCACACACCTTCAAGAATTTCTTCTTTTGAAAATGCCTTTTTCGGTTCTTTTAACATATATGTAAGCATTTTAAGTTCTGTTTTGCTCAAAGAAACAGGCTTGCCTTTGCAATAAAGGCAGTTTTCCTGCGCCGAAAATCTAAGATTGCCGATTTTAATATCCGAAAGCTCCTGACCTGTCACCTTTTTGGTGTTCATATCCATTCTTCTTAAAAGGGATTTTACTCTCATTAAAAGGGTTGTAAGTCTGAACGGCTTTGTCAGGTAATCATCGCCCCCGAGGGTTATTCCCCTTACATAGTCATATTCGGAATCTTTTGCGGTCAGCATAATTATAGGAACATCGGTTATCGTTCTGAGCCGACGGCATATTGTCAGGCCGTCTGTTCCGGGCATCATTATATCAAGAATTACAAGCTCACACGGTTTTTTAAGGAATTCCTCCATAAGCTCGTCACCGGTTTCAAATGCGGTAACGCTGTAACCGTCACTCTCAAGAAACTTTGTAATAAGGTCACGAATGTTCTTTTCATCATCCGCAATATAAATTGATGCACCCATAGTAAAAATGCCCTTTCTGAACAGAACCGCAAGTTTTAAGTATAATTTTCATCACAATCATATGTATTATACCAAATTTCAAAGTAAAAATCCACCGAGAAATGAATCTGAATTGTAATAAAAGTGTCACAAAATGTATTAAACAGAGTAATTGCAATGAAAAATTTTTTGAAGTTGACAAAATAAAAAAATTATAGTATAATTTCCGAAATATATAATGGTTTAATTGGAAACGCACATTTCTCCTTAAGGAAATGATAACGAACAACACTTATATGTTTACTAAGTTATCATTTTTATAAAGGAGATTTTTTATGCCAAAAACTAAATTTCAGGAAGTTATTTTTACGATTATCATGGTGTTCTTTATGGTTTATGCCATGATTTGCTACAACACAGCTCTTAATATCGGCGAAATGAAAAACGAAGTTTTTCTTTCCGCCTTCAAAGAACTTTCTTTTATGGGGCCGATTGCATTTATTCTTGACTTTTTCATTATCGGTCACATTGCCAAAAAGCTTGCTTTTAAGATTGTAAACCCTGCAAAGGATAATCCTTTCTTCCTTGTACTCGCAATTTCGGTTATCTTTATGTGTCCTCTTATGAGCCTTGCTGCTACTCTCATTTTCAAAAATGCGGGTGTTGAGATTATTTCGGTATGGCTTGAAACTACCGCACTCAACTTTCCTATGGCACTTTGCTGGCAGTTGTTTTTTGCAGGCCCGATTGTCAGATTCATTTTCAGACATATTTTCAGAAGGTCACTTACAGCAGACAACACACATTGATTACACAATTACAAATAAAAATGCTCTGTACCGTTTGATTTGGTACAGAGCATTTTGTTTTTGCATGATTTTTAATCTTCAAAAAGCGAATTCATCAGATTTTTAATTTTTTCTTTTCTGGCTTTTGTTTCATCGCTGTTCAGAAAATAGCTGTTTTCCTGAAAGTTGATTACATCGCCTTCTTTGATATTTTTCGGCAGGGCTTTAAGTTCAAGATTCACCATATCGCCGTTTTCACACTCAAGAACAGCCTTGTCGCCTTCTATTCTGTCAACAATAAATTTTTTCAAGCTTATTCATCCCTTTTCATTGAAGTTTGTCCCGTTTTGATAGTCACACCTGAACCCTCGGTTGAAAGGACAACTGTTCCGTTTTCATCGGTTCTGTATGTTTCAACTCCGAATTCATCAAGCAACTTTAATGTGCTTTTGTGCGGATGTCCGTAGCTGTTGTCCTTGCCGAGTGAAATAACCGCATATTTTGGATTTACCTTTTCAAGCAACGCTTTTGTTGTTGAAGTTCTGCTTCCGTGATGACCTACTTTCAGAACTTCTGCACTCATATCTGCCGTAACGGTTTCAAGCTCTTTCTTTTCGGCATCTCCGAGGAACAGAAAGCTATCGTTTTTGTAAGTTATTTTTAGAATTACAGAGCAATTGTTCAGATTATCCTCGTCAATCGTTACGGGAGCAAGAATATTTATGCTGAAATCGTTGTCATCAATAATATTCATACCCGCTTTGGCTGACTTGACTTTAAGTCCCTTGTCTGCAATTGCCGTGAGCAGATTCTCATAGGTCTTGGTTGTGGTTGTAACCTTAGGCATATAGATTTCGCCGATATTATTATGCTTTACAACATAAGCCATTGAACCGATATGGTCGGCATGAGGGTGAGTTGCAACGAGATAATCAATATTTGTGTATCCGAGATTATTGATATATTCGGTAATACTTTTGCCGTACATATTTTCGCCTGCATCAATCAGCATACACTTTTGATTCGGCAGTTCAATAAATATGCTGTCACCCTGTCCGACATCAAGGTAATGAACCGATAATGTTCCGATTTCTGAAACAGTTGTTTTGCTTTCCGAATCGGAACCGTTCACATTGATATTGATTGAACACGAACAAAGTGCAAGACAGATTACCGCAAACAATGCAGTAAGCTTTAATATTAATTTTGAATTAATTTTAATTTTTGACACCTCACAATTCTGAATCTTATTGTACAATAAACAAGTCAATATTTCAAGAACAGAAAAAGGAGAGCCTTTGCGACTCTCCCATTTCGATTATCATTATGCGGTTTTGCCTGTATAAAGCTGATAGTATCTGCCCTTTTGTTCAAGAAGCCGTTCGTGTGAACCACGCTCGATGATTCTGCCGTTTTCAAGAACCATAATACAGTCTGAATTTTTGATTGTAGAAAGTCTGTGGGCAATAACAAAGGTTGTTCTGCCGCTCATAAGCCTGTCCATGCTGTCCTGAACCATCTTTTCGGTACGGGTATCAATTGAACTTGTAGCCTCATCAAGGATAAGTGCGGGCGGATCTGCAACAGCAGCTCTTGCAATCGCAAGCATCTGTCGCTGTCCCTGACTGAGATTGCCGCCGTCACCTTTGAGCAGGGTGTTGTAGCCGTCAGGAAGTTTTCTGATAAAGCTGTCTGCATTGGCAAGCTTTGCCGCTGCGATAACCTCTTCGTCTGTTGCGTCAAGTCTGCCATAACGGATATTTTCCATTACGGTATCCGTGAACAGGTGCGTATCCTGTAAAACTATACCGAGTGAACGGCGAAGATCGCCTTTTTTGATTTTGTTGATATTGATTCCGTCATAACGGATTTTACCGTCCTGAATATCATAGAATCGGTTAATAAGGTTTGTGATTGTTGTTTTGCCTGCACCTGTTGAACCGACAAACGCAATCTTCTGACCGGGTTCTGCGTACAAATCAATATTGTGAAGAACGATTTTATCATCTGTATAACCGAAGTCAACATCGTCCATAACAAGCGCGCCCTTGAGTTCACGGTACTCTGTTTTGCCTGTTTCACTGTGGGTATGCTTCCAAGCCCACATACCTGTTTTTTCCTCAGTTTCAACAAGCCTGTCGCCCTCTTTGCGTACATTAACAAGTGTTACATATCCGTCATCAACCTCAGGCTCTTCGTCAAGAAGTTTAAAGATACGGTCTGCACCTGCAAGCGCCATAACAATTGAGTTAAACTGCTGGCTGACCTGATTGATAGGCTGGGTAAAGCTCTTGTTGAATGTGAGGAAGCTTACGAGTTTACCGATTGTAAATCCGAGGAAGTTGTTGAGAGCAAAGATACAACCTACGATTGCACAAAGCACATAGCTGATGTTACCGATTTGTGCGTTAATCGGCATAAGGATATTTGCAAACTTGTTTGCGTTGTATGAACTGTTGAAAAGCCTGTCATTAAGCTCATTGAATTCTTCAATGCTCTTTTTTTCATGGTTAAATACTTTTACAACCTTCTGACCGTTCATCATTTCCTCAATGTAACCGTTAGTCGCACCGAGGTCTGCCTGCTGTTTTGCAAAAAACCTTCCGCTTCGTGACGCAAGCTGTTTTGTTACAAAAAGCATTAAGCCAACCATTACAAGTGTAAGAATTGTAAGAGGAACACTGAGTGTAAACATACTGACAAGAACGGCTATGATTGTAATTCCGCTGTTGAAAAGCTGAGGAATACTCTGGCTGATCATCTGACGGAGGGTGTCAATATCGTTTGTGTAAACGCTCATGATATCGCCGTGAGGGTGTGTGTCAAAGTATTTTATCGGAAGGCTTTCCATATGTTCAAATATCTGACAACGCAAATCACGCATTGTACCCTGTGTTACATAAACCATAATTTTTGCGTAGATAAACGCCGACGCCGCACCGATTGCATAGAAGATTGCAACTCTTAAAATTGCTCCGAGCATCGGTCCGAAGTCACGGCTGCCGCTCTGAATCATCGGAGTGATGTAATCGTCAATAAGATTCTGAATAAACAATGAACCCTGAACATTTGCAAGTACGCTGATGAGGATGCAGACGAAAACAATAATCATCTGAAATTTATATTTTTTGAAGATAATACCGAATAGTCTTTTAAGAACCTGACCTGAATTTTCAACCTTTTGTGCAGGTCCTCGGTTTCTTCTTCCCATTGGTCCCGGCATAATTACAGCTCTCCTTTCGCATCAAAATCACCGTTGCCGCTTGTCTGGGCAACATAAATTTCATTGTAAATCGGACTGTTTTTGATAAGTTCTTCGTGAGTACCCACTGCGCTTATCTCACCGTCATCCATTACAATAATCTTGTCTGCGTGTGAAACGCTTGATACACGCTGTGAAATAATCAGCTTTGTAGTATCGGGGATATTCTCGCTGAATGCCTTGCGGATACTTGCGTCTGTTGCGGTATCAACTGCACTTGTCGAATCATCAAGAATAAGAATTTTCGGATTTTTCAGCAAAGCTCTTGCAATGCAAAGACGCTGTTTCTGACCGCCCGAAACATTAGTACCGCCCTGTTCGATTTTTGTGTTGTACTTATCGGGGAAGCTTTCGATAAACGCATCTGCACAGGCAAGCTTGCAGGCATTGACGCATTCTTCCTCTGTAGCATTTTCGTTGCCCCATCTGAGGTTGTCAAGGATTGTACCGCTGAAAAGAACATTCGACTGGAGCACAACCGAAACCTTGTCACGCAGAGTTTCGATATCATAGTCACGAACATCTTTTCCACCGACCTTAACAGAACCTTCGGTTACATCATAAAGTCTTGCAATAAGGTTTACAAGGCTTGTTTTTGAAGAACCCGTACCGCCGATAATACCGATTGTTTCGCCTGATTTGATTTTTAGGTTGATATCGTTGAGAATCGGTTTTTCGGCTTTTGTGTTGTATGAGAATGAAACATTGTCAAACTCAATGCTTCCGTCCTTAACCTCGTAAACAGGGTTTTCGGGATTTGCAAGCGTTGATTTTTCATTAAGCACACCTGCAACACGCTTACCGCTTGCAAGGCTCATTGTGAGCATTACAAACACCATTGCCACCATAAGAAGATTCATAAGAATGTTCATACAATATGTGAGCATACTTGTAAGTTCACCAGTTGTAAGCTCACTGCTTACGATCATATTTGCGCCGAACCAGCTTACAAGAATGATTGATGCGTATGAAGTAACCATCATAATCGGTGATACTGTTACCATGGCATTTTCAGCCTTAACAAAAAGTCTGTAAACATTGTCGGCTGCCTTGCGGAACTTGCCAACTTCGTGTTTTTCACGAACGAAAGCCTTTACAACTCTGATTGAAGTTACATTTTCCTGAACGCTTGCGTTGAGTTCATCGTACTTTTCAAAAACCTGACTGAAATACTTGTATGTTGCCTTCATAATAAAGGCAAGAACAACAGAAAGTAAAATTGTTGCAATGAGATAAATACAGGCAAGCCTTGCATTGATGATGAATGTCATTGCCATTGCACAGATGAGCGATACAGGCGCTCTGAAACACATTCTTAAAAGCATCTGATATGCATTTTGAAGGTTTGTTACATCCGTTGTCATACGGGTAACAAGTCCTGCGGTTGAGTAACGGTCAATGTTGGCAAACGAGAATGACTGGATATTAGCAAACATTGAGCGTCTGAGGTTTCTTGCAAAGCCTGCCGAAGCTTTTGCACCGTAGATACCGCCCATCAAACCTGCAAACAAGCCCGTGAGTGCAAGTGCACCCATATAACCGCCCGTTATGAGTATGTGCTGCATATCGCCCTTGTTGATACCGTCATCAATCATTGATGACATAAGAAACGGAATAATTGTTTCAACAATTACTTCGAGTATCATAAAGAACGGAGTCAGAACGGATTCTTTGACGAAACCTTTGATATTTTTTGCCAAAGTTTTTATCATACTTATCTCCTTCCGTTTTAATTTGCATTTTCAAGTCCGCTGAGAATTTTATTTATAAGAAAAAGAAATTGTTTCTTTTCTTCTTTTGTCAGCAGACTGTCAAGCAAAGTTTCGTTTTTGGTTATCATATTTTCGATTTTGTAATGAAGTTCAATACCTGTTTCGGTCAAGACAAGTTTTTTGAGCCTTGCGTCACTTTCAACGCTCTCCCTCGTTATGTAATTTTTCTTTTCCATAAGTTTAAGAATACTTGTAACGGTTGAACGGGCAATTGAAAATGCGTTCTCAATATCTTTTTGATAAACATCTTCATCACGATGATCATAGAGATATGCAATAATCCAGCCGTGCATAAGAGTCAGCTTATCCACACCCTTATCCTTGGCGGAATAGATTAACTTTCTCTGCAAAACCTGATTAAGTACCTTGATTTCGTGACCGATTGAATCATTAAAGCGTTTGTTGCACTTACAGCTTTTTACGCTTTTGTCATCACACATTATTTCACCTCCGAAATCACACTTATGAGATATTGTTCTATATAGAATAGTTCGATACAAAACAATTTGTATCAGTAATTATAGCACCTTCATTTTGAATGTCAAGAGAAATTACAAATAATTATTCAAAGTTTCACATTGCTGTCACAAATCAAAAGCGACAGCTAAAATTACAGCTGTCGCAGTTAAAATCATATTCACTTTGCACAAATTATGACAATTGTCACTTTTTTAGGATTTCTGTCGCATCACGGATATCGGGGGTTTTATCACCGTTGATATCGCAAACAAAAAGAGCATACTGATTTTCGTCATAATCGTCAAAGGTGAGGTCTTTGATAAGATACTTCTGAATAAGCTCAGCGTCCTTTTCATCTGTTTTTCCGTCAATATTGAGGTCTTTCATATTTTTGGGAACGCAACCGCCGTCAAGCACAAAATCAATACCGCTGTCGTTCATGAGTTCGTCGGCTCTGTTTTTGTCAACATCAACAATGTAAAGTCCCAATGTGTCAAAGCATTGGTAAACATACTTTGCATCCTTTAAAATCTCGGCTTTCTTTTCTTTTGCCCTGTCATTTGTTATGCCTGCACCTTGAAGGTGTGAGTCAAGCTTTGCAATCATCTCCATTGCGTAATCGTTATCCGTCATTGCACGGTCGAGATCAACACCGTTTGTCATATAGAACCAACCAAGCGAACCCATAACATATAAATTTGTCACATCAAGTCCGCAGTAAACGGCAATTTTCCCGTCCTTGTACTGACCTTTTTTCATCGACATTTTGGAATAGCCCTTGATTATACTGTAACCGAGCTTCATTCCGTCCTCGCTGATATAGCCAAGATCAAATGCCGCTGCACTTGTGCATGAAAAGCACGCTCCGCCGATGAGCATTGCAAATACGAGCAATATTGAAATCACCTTTTTAGAAAATTTTCTTTTCACAAAAAACACCTCCATTGGTAGTATCACCGAACGGAGGTGTTTTATTTTGATTTATTTACTTTTATTTGACTTATTATTTTTTCTTTCTTTTCTTATTTGATTAAGCTCTGAACCCTTGGTTTTTACCTTTCTTTTAAATTTTGCGACTGTAAATACCTTTATCCTGTCATGATAGACATAATTGATTTCCGCACAAACCATAAGACAAACCATAAGAAAGTAAAACCAAATCATAATAACGGCAATTCTTGTAAGACCTCCGTACACGGAGAATCCGTTGAAGTCTGACACATAAACCGAAATGCCGAACGAAAGCACATACCACGAAACCGTGCAGAGAAACGCACCCGGCAACTGTGACTTAAAGCCGTATTCCTTATGCTCGCTGCGTGAGATGTTCGGAAAGTTCCTGTAAATCAGCGCAAACAATACCGTGAGAAACATAAAGATAAGTATATATCTGAGATGATAGATTATTCCGATTATGTCAGGCAATGATTTTAGATGCGGTGAAAGAAAATCGTTAATTGTTGAACCGAGGACAATAAGTACAAGTGACGCAAGCAAAATTACAAACAATGCAATTGTGTAGAACATTGCTCTTATTCTTAAAAAGAACCAGTTTCTGTTTTCGTAAGCGTCATAAATTCTGTTGAGTCCGTTAGTGATTGCGTGGATTCCCTGCGCCGCCGACCACAGGGTGACTACAAGCGTTACAAGAGAAATTCCCACAGCACTTTCATAGGCAGAGGTCAGAAAGTATGTTAAGTCATCGGCAATTTTTGACGAAAACACACTGCTGAGTCCGTGATAAACAAAATCAATCGGAATGTGCAGGTTTTGCAAAAGTGACACAAAGAACATTGAGAGCGGCACAGCCGATAATATGATGAAGAATGCCGACTGTCCGGCAATTGCAAAAATATTATCGTGAATGCATTTGCTTGTTATCGGTTCAAATCTGCCTGTTATTCTTTTGTAAAGTTTTATCGCCTTGTCAACGAATTTTATCCTCAATGTGTCACCTCCCCTATTTCTATATGATAATTATTTTATACCGTTTTTCTTCATCTGAACATTATAAGAAATTCTTGTGAGAAGTTTTTCGGGTGCAAAATGTCTGAAGAAGGACACCGCTTTCATTTCAAAGCCGGGTGTGATAATCATTTTGCCCTTCATGGTCATGTCAACGGCATACCTTGCAACAAACTTCGGGTCAAGTCCTCTTATGCAGAATTTTACATCCGCAACATTATTGAAGTTGGTTTTTACGGGACCCGGGCAAAGTACCGAAACCTTGACATTTTTATTATCCCTACGCATTTCTTCATGAATCGCCTGAGTAAGACGGACAACATAATTCTTTGATGCATAGTAGCTTGCAAATGTCGGTCCTGCAAGAAATCCTGCGGCAGAACCTACATTGAGAATATATCCGCTGTTTCTCTCCGCCATATCTTTAAGAAAAAGCTTTGTGAGAATGTGAACCGTTGAAACATTGGTGTGAATGAGTTCAAGCTCTCTTTCAAGCGGAACATCCAAAAATTTTCCGTAAGCACCGAATCCGGCATTGTTGACAAGAAAATCAATCTGTTCATTTTCATTCTTAATATGCTCATACAAATCCAGGCTGTCACTTTCTCGTGAAAAATCAAGCGTAATTACCCTGACATTCACATTTGAAAGTTCTTCTTTCAGCTTGTTAAGCTTATCGGTTGAGCGTGATACAAGAATAAGGTCATAACCGAGTTCTGCAAGATATCGGGCGATTTCTTTACCTATGCCCGAACTTGCGCCTGTAATCAAAGCCTTCATTAGTTTTCATCATCCTTCGGTTTTTGTGCTGTGGCACAAAGCCATGTTGTACCTTCCTTAGTGTATGTGTTTATGTTTTGAAAGCCTGCCGATTCAAGTACGGATCTGATTTCCTGCGGAGTTACCGACTTGATATTCAGCATATTTTCAACCTTTTCCCACTTGAACGGATCATCGTCTGTTCTGAGCATTTCAAAAAGCAGCATAACCGTTCCGCCCTGTTTGAGGACACGAAAAACTTCTTTCACATCATTTTCCTTATCAGGCCAGAAGTAGTAGGTTTCAACTGCCGTGATATTGTCGAATGTATTGTCATCAAAAGGCATATCGGATACGGATGCCTGAAGAATTTTCGCTTTGTTGCAGAGTATATTTTTTGAATTGAGTTTTTCGGAGGATTTTACCGAGAGTTCGGAATAATCAATTCCATAAACCTTGCCGTTGGCAACAATTGAGCAAAGTCGGTCAACGGTTTTTCCGCCGCCGCAGCCTATGTCAAGTACAGTTGCGGTGCGTTCAATATTCATATGTTCAAGTCCCCATGAGGTAAGGCTTGAATGTCCTTTATTCATAGCCTTAATCATCATTTTGCCCCAAAAGCCGTTTGGCTTTTTAGCATTCTCCACCAACTTGCGGTATTTCATAAAAATCACTCCAATCTAAAATTTTCATCTGTTTACTGTCTTATTATCTATTATTTTCTTTTTCTTCCTGTTGAATTAAGTTTTTGAAGCAGAAGTGCAAGGAAAAACGCACCGCCTACTATAACGATGAACCAAACAAATGACATATACAACGGTTGATTCATCACACGCAAAAACGGGTATGGACCGTCAACTGCACCGACTATATTAAGTATAATAAGCAGAATCGCATATATTAATGTAGGGATTGTAGCCGTGAAAGCTGATTTTGTGTTAAGGTGAGGTTCTTTTTCAAAAAGCACAAACGATAAAATTGTAAGAATCGGACACAAAGTATGTAAAAAGGTGAAGTCTTTGTTAAAAAGCATATAGAGCCAACCGTTTATGCCATCTCCACGCATCGGGGAAAGCACGGCAAGAACTACGATAAATGTTACCGAAAGCACAGACGCCGCCATATATTTGAACATTTGAACCGAGTGCGGAATTTCTTTTCCGCTTTTGAGATATCGCACCTGAAAGCCTGCCATAACCGCACAGGCAACAAGTGCAAACAGGTTGCTGTCCTCAGTGTAATATACAAGCGGATAGCAGCCTATTTTGAAAAACACGATAATTATTGCGGCAATCTCACAAGCGATAATCGCAAGATTAAATGCCAAAGCTGTTTTTGTTCGTTTTATTTTAAGTGTATTTTGCATTTTAATTCCTTTTCTATATTATTTTGTTAATTTCTTTCAATCAATGCCACGCTCTCTACATGGGAGGTTCCGGAGAACATATCGCAGGGGGTGATTTCTTTGGGGGTATAGCCGTTTTCTGTGAAGAATTTTAAATCTCTTGCGAGGGTTGCGGGGTCACAGGATACATAGACTACACGGCTCGGCGACATTCTTGAAATTGTCTTTACAAGCTCTTCGCCGCAGCCTTTTCTCGGTGGGTCAAGGATTACGCAGTCGGGTTTTAAGCCCTCTTTTTCAAGCTGAAATGCGGCAGCGGAGGCATCTCCGCAGATGAATCGTGCATTTTCAATGCCGTTTGCTTTTGCATTTTCATTTGCATCTTTCACGGCATCTTCAACAATCTCCGCACCGATAAGCTGTTTACAGGAATCAGCCATTGTAAGACCTATTGTACCCGTTCCGCAGTATAAATCAAGCAGAATTTCGTCAGATTTAAGATTTGCATATTCTTTGGCTTTGCCGTAAAGCTTTTCAGCCTGTTTTCTGTTGATCTGCCAGAACGAAAACGGTGAAATTTTAAACTGCAATCCGCAAAGTGTGTCGGTAATATGGTCACTTCCGTAGATTGTTCTGTTTTTTCTGCCGAGAACAACATTAGTTTTTTCTCTGTTAGAATTAATAATCACACTTTTTAACTGCGGAAGTTCGGATTTGAGCATTTTCACGAGCAAATCTTCCTGTTTAAGACCGTTTGCGTTGACAACATAGCACACCATAAGCTCGCCCGAAACCTCGCCGATTCTGATATAAATGTGGCGAAGTCTGCCCTTGCCTGTTGTTTCATCATAAATTTCCGTGTTAGTTTTTGCAATAAAATCTTTTGTAATTTCAATTACCCTTGCAAAAATTTCGGGCTGTAAAATACAGTCGGTGCAATTGATTATGCGGTGGCTGTGGAATGAGTAAAAACCCGTCACAACATTTCCGTCACGGTCAAGACCGACAGGATACTGCGCCTTGTTGCGGTATCTTGTGATATTATCCGACGAAATTATCGGCTTGAAAACAACATTATCAAGACCGCCGATGCGTGTTACGGCATCCTCAACTTTTTGCTGTTTTATTTTGCATTCTTCTTCATAAGAAATATGTCGCCATGTGCAACCGCCGCACTTCATAAAGTTTTCGCAGTCGGGAGTAATTCTCGCCTTGGACGGAACGAGAATTTCTTCGATTTTGCCGAAAGCGTAGGTTTTCTTAACCTTTAATATACGCACATTGAGTTCGTCACCGATTGCAGAACCCTGTACAAAAACGGCAATGCCGTCATCTGTTCTTCCGACCCCGCTGCCCTCGGCAGTTGCCGAAGTTATTGTAAGGTTTACAATATCGTTCTTTTTTAAAGTCATTTTATCACTCTGCCATTTTATGTGTATTTTTAGTTATAATCCTATTCCCTTTTATTTTAGCATTTACTCTACAATTTGGCAACAATTAAAACACAGTATCCGTACAATACACAAAAATTGCACAAATATCAAATTAGGTATTTATTTTTTTGTCCATTCGTCTTATAATATGAGTATTGCAGTTCTGTCACGGCATTGCTCTTTGAATGCAAATCAACCTGTGTTTCAACTTAAATACAGGCAAAGCGGAATGATTTTTCTGACAGACAAATATACTTATCAGGAATGGAGTGGACTATTGTGAATTACGACAGTCTTATGGATAACATAAAAAGAATACATTTTATCGGTATAGGCGGCAGCGGAATGTGTCCGCTGGCTGAGATTCTTCACCACGAGGGTTACGAGCTTTCGGGTTCGGATATGAACGAGGGTGAAACTCTTGACAGAATTAAGGGTTACGGAATTCCCGTATTTATGGGACACGCCGCAGAAAATATCAAGGGTGCAGAGCTTGTTGTTTACTCAGCGGCTATTAAGGAAACTAACCCCGAAAGACAGGCGGCAAAGGAACTCGGTATTCCGTGCATTGAAAGAAGCGTAATGCTCGGTATTGTTACAAGAAGATACAGAAGAAGTATTGCGGTTTCGGGTACACACGGCAAAACAACTACAACAGCTATGCTTTCACAGGTGCTTATCGGCAGCGGTTTTGATCCGTCAGCTATTATCGGAGGAAAACTTCCGTTCATCGGCGGTAACAGCTATGTCGGTCACAGCGATCTAATCGTTTGTGAGGCCTGTGAGTATGTTGACACATTCTTACAGCTCAATCCGTTTATTTCGATTATTCTTAATATTGACGCAGATCATCTTGATTACTTCAAGAATCTTGACAACATTAAGAAGTCATTCAACAAATTTGCTCATCAGACAACAGGCTTGCTTGTTATCAACGGTGACGACGAAAACACTCTTGATGCCGTAAAGGATGTTGAGATTGAGAAAATCACCTACGGTTTTGGCGAAAACTGCGATTACAGAGCTGAAAACATCAGCGCAGACAAGGGTGTTCACGAGCAGTTTGACCTTTACTTCAAGGGTGAGAAGCTCACACAGATTAAGCTTATCGTTCCGGGAAAGCACAACATTTATAATGCACTTGCCGCTGCGGCTACTGCACATTATCTTGGCGCTACTCCGAAGGAAATTTCCGAGAATCTTCACAAGTTCGGCGGTGTTCACAGAAGATTTGAAATTCTCGGCACACCTGACGGAATTACTGTTGCCGATGACTTTGCTCATCATCCCACAGAACTTACCGCAACACTCAATGCCGCAATGAAAATGGGCTTTAACAAGGTTTGGGCAATATTCCAGCCGCATACATTTTCAAGAACAGCCATGCTCCTTGACGATTTTGCGGAGGCTCTTAAAATTCCGGATCAGGCAATTATTTCGGCTATTCTACCTGTTCGTGAAACAAACACATATAACATCTATTCTACTGACCTCGGTGCAAAGGTTCCGGGTTCTGTATGTCTTGACACATTTGAAGAAATTACCGACTATGTTTGCAAGAATGCAAAAGAGGGCGACCTCATTCTCACAATGGGCGGCGGTAATGTGTATATGTGTGCCAATATGATTTACAAACAGCTTAAATATATGGAAGAAAATAAATAAGATTTTTAAACAAACAAAAGAACCGTGCTTTTATGGCACGGTTCTTTTTTCTTTTATTGAATATTAAGCAAAAAATGAACAAAGCTCCGTGCGGTTACGGAGCTTTGTTCGTTAAGAGAGAGTTTTTTGTCTACAGCTTTGGCTGTATGAATATTTATATAAAAAGCTAAAAAGCTTGTTGACTGTCATTGACCGAACATATAGTTCCAGATTGAGTCGCTGTCACTGTTATCGGAACTTTTGCCCTGTGATTGTGACGACTTATTCTGTGTTTTTGAATTGCCTGTTGAAGAACTGCCGCTCGGTGAATATTCTGCAAGAGTGAGCTTGAGATTTGCAGTCTTACCTCTTCTTGTAACGGTAAAAGTTACTGTGTCTCCCACCTTTGAATCCTTGAGGGCTGTTTCAATGTCTGATTTTGAAGAAACACTTGTACCGTTTACTGCGGTAATCATATCACCTCTCATAAATCCTGCTTTTTCTGCATTAGAACCGCTTGTTACCGAAAGAACATAACAGCCTGTGTTGCTGAGTCCGTAGTAGAATGCGGAATCGTCGGATGTGATATCTGTAAGCTCCATACCGAGGTCAACCTTGCCCTTTACATAACCGTATGTTTTGAGATCGTCAATTATATCAAGAACATTGTTAATCGGAATAGCAAATGCAATACCTTCAACCTCTGTTGCACTGTCCTTTGCGTTTACAATACCGATAAGCTCACCGTTTGAGTTAAAGAGTCCGCCGCCTGAGTTACCGGGGCTGATTTGAGCGTTGTGCTGGAGAAGCGTCATACTCTTACCCTCAACCGTTACCTGACGGGCAAGTGCGCTGATAATACCGTCTGTCACTGTACCGCCGAGCTGTCCGAGCGGATTACCGATTGCAACAACATAGTCGCCTACTGCAAGATCTGAGCTGTTGCCCATTGTTGCGGCTGAAAGACCTGTTGCATCTACTTTAAGAAGTGCGATATCGTTGTCCTCATCACTGCCGATTATCTTAGCCTTGTATGAAGTTGCACCGTCACGGAGTGTTACCGTGATATTCTCCGCACCTTCGATTACATGGTAGTTTGTGATGATGTAACCGTCCTCGGAAATGATAACACCTGAACCTGCACCCTGCTGAACATACTGCTGAGCAAATCCGCCTGTTACAACGCTTTCGGTAGCAATTTCAACTACGCTGTCGGCTGTTTTCTTAACAATTTCGGAAGTTGTTCCGCTGAGAGCGGCATTGCTTGTGGTTGATGTGCTGTTTGCGGATGCCTGTTTGATGTTTACACTCGAAGATGAGTTGTTGTTAAGTGATGATGCAAGCATACTGCCACCGAATCCTGCACCGCCGCCGAGAATGATTGCAGCTACAAGCATTGCGGCTACAAAACCCTTTGATGCGGGTTTCTTCGACTTTTTAGGCTTTTTAACTTTTACTTTCTTAGCCTTTGGTGCGGAATACTGTTGATTTGCATACGGTGAACCCGACTGTGAGCCGTATGGATTCTGTGACGGATTGCCGTATGAATAGTTGTTAGTCTGCTGTGAAGAATATGGGTTTGAAGAATACTGTGAACCGTATGAATCCGATGAGTAGTTCTGTGAAGATGTACCCGATGCTGTGTTTGAAGAATAAGCACTTTCATAACGGTTAGGGTTGTGTGACGCATTCTCGTTGTTACCGTTTATATACGAATGGCGGTACTCACCCGAATTTACACTTGATGTTGAATTTGTGTTCCATTCATAAGAGCTTTCTGTGTTTTCTGCAGTTGATGCAGACTGTGAATCTGATGATGAATGAATATCCTGATAGTTGTTGTCAGCAGTATTATTATCTGACGAATAACCGTCATAACCGTTTTTATTGTTTTCAAAGTTATCGTTCATAACTGTACCTCCGATTAAAAGTTATATTTTCAAAAGACTTCATCGAATGTCGGTGTTGTTTTTTGATGTTGTAGATATAATAAAGCCCCAAAGTGAAAAGTATATGAAATACGGCTGAATTAATGTTGAAAGCAAGAAAATAGTATGTGAAAATTCGGTGTGCGTTGTGAGGAGTACGACACAATCATCTGTATTCACGAAAAAAGGGCAGAACAAAACGCTCTGCCCTATATAATGTTTAAGATAATAACAATTTTAAATATCAGTTATCCTTAATCTGATATTTACTAAATAATCCGTCAACAATACTTTTCATATTTTTAAATTGAGTATTTGTGATTTTTATGATTGCGCAAAGGAATAAAGTCAGAATAGCTACAATTATAGTTGGAAATCCCAAAATTCCTGCAACCGAAATAAAATGAATACCGATCAAGAAGAAGTACAAAAAGATTGCTAAACCAACAGCCATTATTGGATTTGGAAACATTCTGATTGTTAAATCAGAATATCCACAATCTTCCTCTATCTTACCTGAAAAAATCGGACTCAGGCTATAAATTCCACCAAAATTTACAGACTGTACAAACTTCATTTTAAAGCCCTTATCAGTAAAGTTTACATCATAGGAAAATTCATTTCCTCTGATACTAGGACCACACTTAGAACGACTTCTGATTATATCATTTATGTGTTCTTCGGATAAAGAAAGTTTATAATGAAGTTTATCAAAGAATTTTATAATCATAGAAATAACTCCATATACAAAAGGCACTCAGTTTGCCGAAACGGTGTTGACCTGTTCTTTTGTTTCGGGCTTCTTTTCAACCTTTTCGTTAAGCTTTTTCTTTACCGAAACTTCGTCAAACTTCTTTTTGAAGGATACTCTGCCGTTGAACTTCTTTCTGCAATATTTGCATGAAAATTCGGCGGTAAAGCTTTTGTTGTGAAGTCGCCACTTTGAAAGCTGAACAAGCGGTTTTCCGCAATCTTCACAATCGAAAAACATAACGCTTTTGTCAACATCGGGACTGTTGATATCTGTAACAAAATGATTTTTGAACAGCAGTCTGTCATAGAATTCGTCACAAACAGCATCCTTAATGTACGGCTTTAACGGATACTTACCGTAAAAAGCCTTCATACATTCCAATGTTAGGTACACATCGGCAAGAGCCCTGTGCTGATCATCTTCCGAAAAATCAACACCTGCCATTTCGGCACAGGCACCGAGTCCCAGCTGACAGGATGAATCGTGCAAATCAAGACAATCTTCACAATAGCTTTGCAGATTGCAATAGCGTGAGAGAAACGGAAGTCTGGTTCTGCCCGTGTAGTAGCTGTAGTTTTCGATAAGAGCATGAAGGTCGGAGTCGCTCCATGTCATAAGCACACCGTCACCCAGAAAATCCGAGAACAGGCTGATCGCTTTGATAAAGCTGACGCCCTCGTCCTTCAACTCTTCATTTGTTATTTTAGTAAGCTGTTTTACCTTACTGCATAGCTTTTTGCCGATTTTCGGAGCAACAAGCATTGTAAAGGTGTCGCATACATTCAGTTCATCATCAAGCTTAACCGCACCGATTTCAATTATTTCATTGACAAATTTGTGCAGAACCTTACTGTATGAACCGTTCCATTCAAGGTCAAGAATTACATAACTCATTATTTTAATTATTTCTTACGGAATGCCTGTTTCATACGCTGTTCTTTTGAAAGAATACGCTTACGCATACGGATATTTTCGGGAGTAACCTCAACAAGCTCATCATCAGCAATGAATTCAAGGCACTGTTCAAGCGACATAATTGTCGGAGGTGTAAGCTTGAGGGCATCATCAGAACCCGATGCACGGGTGTTTGTGATGTGCTTTTTCTTGCAGACATTAACTGTGATATCCTCAGACTTAGGACTTGCGCCTACAATCATACCCTCGTAAACAGGAACACCGGGTCCGATAAAGAGTCTGCCTCTTTCCTGAGCGGCATAAAGACCGTAGGTTACAGTTTCGCCTGTTTCAAAGGCGATAAGTGAACCCTGATGACGGGTTACGATTTCACCCTTGTATGGCTCATAACCGTCAAATACATGGTTCATAATACCGTTACCGTTTGTATCTGTAAGAAATTCGGGGCGATAACCCATAAGACCTCTTGACGGGATTCTGAATTCAATGTGAGTAACACCGCCTTCACGAGTACCCATATTGATAAGCTCACCTTTTCTTGAACCGAGCTTTTCCATTACAGGACCGACATATGTGTCTGGAACTTCGATGATAAGAAACTCCATAGGCTCATGAAGCTTGCCGTCAATCATCTTTGTAATAACCTGCGGACGGGAAACCTGAAATTCATAATTCTGACGGCGCATTGTTTCGATAAGGATTGAAAGGTGGAGTTCACCTCTGCCCGATACCTTGAATGTATCGGCGCTGTCTGTTTCTTCAACACGGAGTGCAACATTTGTTTCAATTTCCTTGAAAAGTCTGTCACGGAGGTTACGGGAGGTTACATACTTACCCTCTCTGCCTGCAAACGGTGAGTTGTTTACGATAAAGTTCATTGAAACCGTAGGCTCGTCAATTTTTACAAACGGAAGCGGCTCAACGCAATCGTTTGAACAGATTGTTTCACCGATATTGATATCCTGAACACCGCTTACGCAAACGATGTCGCCAACTGTTGCAGTGTCACATTCAACTCTTTTAAGTCCTTCAAACTGATACAGCTTTGCAATTCTTACATTCTGAGTTGTACCGTCTGTGTGACAGAGAACGGCAGCCTCTCCGTTCTTTGCAGTACCTCTTTCAACACGGCCTACACCGATTCTGCCGACAAACTTATCAGAGTCAATGTTTGAAATAAGGAGCTGGAGTCCTCCGTTCATATCACCCTGAGGAGCAGGGATTTCTTTTACAATTGCGTCAAAGAGGGGTTTCATATCCGTACCGGGTTCATGATAATCCTCTGATGCATAGCCGTCACGGGCAGACGCATAAATTACAGGGAATTCAAGCTGATCTTCGTCGGCACCGAGTTCGATAAAGAGGTCGAGAACCTCGTCAACAACCTCTTCGGGTCTTGCACCTGGACGGTCGATTTTGTTAAGAACAACAAGCGGCTTTTTGCCGAGGCCGAGTGCCTTTTTAAGAACAAATCTTGTCTGCGGCATACAACCCTCAAATGCGTCAACAAGCAATACAACACCGTCAACCATCTGGAGAATACGCTCAACCTCACCGCCGAAATCGGCATGACCGGGGGTGTCAACAATGTTAATTTTGATGCCGTTGTACATTACGGCTGTCGGCTTTGAAAGGATTGTGATACCTCTTTCACGCTCAAGGTCATTAGAGTCCATTACTCTTTCTTCTACATTTTCATTTGCTCTGAAAACACCGCTCTGCTTCAAAAGCTGGTCAACCAGAGTAGTTTTGCCGTGGTCAACATGGGCGATAATTGCAATATTTCTTAAATTCTCTCTTACATCCATAAAAATACCTCGTTTTGCTAAAATCACTTAAATCTTATTGCATACATCAAGCATTATAACACTATAAAAGCTAAAATTCAATTTATATTTTTCATCACCTTTTATGCTAATATCCGACACTTTTTGAACATTTTTCCGATAGAAAACCGCAAAAAATATTTTTTAGTGAAAAAATAACGATTTTTGCTCATTTCGTGTGATTTTTTCTTTACAATATCTCAAGATTGTTATATAATTAACATAGTGTTTTGCATTTTTTCGCAGGACCTGAATTATGATAGGCATTAATTTTTAGGAGGTAATATTATGGGCTACACGATTGCGCAGAAAATCATCAAGAATCATCTTGTCTGCGGAGAAATGACCGTTGGCAGTGATATCGGTCTTAAAATCGACCAGACTCTTACTCAGGATGCAACAGGCACTATGGCTTATATCGAATATGAGGCTATGGGCATTCCGAGAGTAAAAACAGAAAAAAGCGTTGCTTACATTGACCACAACACACTTCAGACAGGTTTTGAAAACGCCGATGATCACAGATTCATTCAGTCTGTTTGTAAAAAACACGGTATCTATTTTTCAAGACCCGGCAACGGCATTTGTCACCAGGTTCACCTTGAAAGATTCGGTAAACCGGGAAAGACTTTAATCGGTTCTGACAGCCATACCCCGACAGGTGGCGGTATCGGTATGCTCGCAATCGGTGCAGGCGGTCTTGATGTTGCTGTTGCAATGGGCGGCGGCGCATACTATATTACTATGCCGAAAATGGTAAGAGTTAATCTTACGGGCAAACTCAGTCCGTGGGTTTCTGCAAAAGATATTATTCTCGCAGTTCTTCGTGTTATGAGCGTTAAGGGCGGCGTCGGCAAGATTGTTGAGTACGGCGGAGAAGGTGTTGCCACACTTACAGTTCCCGAAAGAGCAACAATCACAAATATGGGTGCAGAGCTTGGTGCTACAACCTCTGTATTCCCGTCTGATGAAACAACAAGAAAGTTCCTCAAGGCTCAGGGTCGTGAGGAAGATTATACAGAACTCAAAGCTGATGACGATGCAGTTTATGATGAGGTTATCGAAATCAACCTTTCAGAGCTTGAACCGCTTGCAGCCTGTCCGCATTCACCCGACAATGTTAAGCCAATCAAAGAGCTTGAGGGCAAGAAGATTGATCAGGTTTGTATCGGTTCATGTACAAACTCAAGCTACCTTGACCTTATGAGAGTTGCTCACATTCTCAAGGGCAAAAAGGTTGCAGACAATGTATCGCTCGCAATTGCTCCGGGTTCAAAGCAGGTATTTAATATGCTCGCTCTCAACGGCGCACTCGGCGACATGATTGCGGCAGGTGCAAGAATCCTTGAAAGTGCCTGCGGTCCTTGTATCGGTATGGGTCAGTCACCTAACAGCGGCGGTATCTCACTCAGAACATTCAACCGTAACTTTGAAGGCAGAAGCGGTACAGCAGACGGTCAGATTTATCTTGTATCTCCGGAAACTGCGGCTGTTTCTGCAATCAATGGCGTATTTACAGACCCGAGATGTCTTGGTGCGGCTGCTGAGATTGAAATGCCCGAAAAATTCCTCATCAATGATAATATGGTTATTGATCCCGCTCCTGTTGAAGAAATGGACAGCGTAGAAATCCTCCGTGGTCCTAACATCAAGAGCTATCCCGAAACTCATCCGCTCACAGATTCTATTGAGGCATCATGTTCACTCAAGGTCGGCGACAACATTACAACCGACCATATTATGCCTGCAGGCGCAAAGATTCTTCCGCTCCGTTCAAATATTCCGAAAATTTCAGAGCATTGCTTTACAGTATGCGACAAGGAATTCCCAACCCGTGCAAAGACACTCGGCAAGAGCATTATTGTCGGCGGTGAAAACTACGGTCAGGGTTCATCCCGTGAGCATGCAGCTCTCGCTCCCCTTTTCCTCGGTGTTAAGGCTGTACTCGTAAAGAGCTTTGCAAGAATTCACAAGAGCAACCTTATCAATGCAGGTATTCTTCCGCTTACATTTGTAAACGCAGAAGATTATGATAAAATCAAGCTTGGCGATATGCTTGAACTCCCGAATGTTAAGGACGAAATTGCAAACGGCAAGCAGATTACTGTTGTAAACAAGACAACAGGCGACACAATTGTTGCTGACTGTGAGCTTTCAGACAGAACAAGAAACATTATCATTGCAGGCGGTCTGCTTGACTACACAAAGGAGAACAGCTGATATGGAAAAAATTAAAATGGTCACTCCTCTCGTAGAGATGGACGGCGACGAGATGACAAGAGTCATCTGGAAACAGATTAAAGACATTCTTATCACACCTTATGTTGACCTCAAAACAGAATATTATGACCTCGGTCTTGAGCACAGAAACGAAACAGACGATCAGGTTACAGTTGACAGCGCCAACGCAACAAAGAAATACGGTGTTGCCGTTAAGTGTGCCACAATCACACCTAATGCCGCAAGAATGACAGAGTACAACCTCAAGAGTATGTGGAAATCACCTAACGGTACGATTCGTGCTATCCTTGACGGTACGGTATTCAGAAGCCCTATTCTTGTTAAGGGTATTGTTCCCTACATTCCTACATGGAAAAAGCCAATCTGCATTGCCCGTCACGCATACGGTGATGTTTATAAGAACACAGAGATGAAGGTTGAGGCAGGAAGCAAGGCAGAGCTTTGCGTTACAAAGCCTGACGGTACCGAGGAAAGAAGCACAATCTTTGACTTCAAGACTGACGGTATTATTCAGGGTATGCACAACATTGACAAGAGTATCTCATCATTTGCCCGTTCATGCTTTAACTATGCACTTGATCAGAAGCTTGATGTTTGGTTTGCTACAAAGGACACAATCAGCAAGATTTATGACCACAGATTCAAGGACATCTTCAACGAAATCTTTGAGAATGAGTACAAAGAGAAGTTTGAGAACGCAGGTATTACATATTTCTACACACTTATTGATGACGCTGTTGCAAGAGTTATCAGAAGTGAAGGCGGCTATATGTGGGCTTGTAAGAACTATGACGGTGATGTTATGAGTGATATGATTGCAACTGCATTCGGTTCGCTCGCAATGATGACAAGCGTGCTTGTTTCTCCCGACGGCATCTATGAATACGAGGCTGCTCACGGCACAGTTCAGCGCCACTACTACAAGTATCTCAAGGGCGAAGAAACTTCCACAAACTCTGTTGCAACATTGTTTGCATGGACAGGCGCTCTCTGCAAAAGAGGCGAGCTTGACGGTCTTGACGATCTTATGAAGTTTGCAGACAAGCTTGAGGCCGCAACAATTAAGACAATTGAGGACGGCGTTATGACAGGCGATCTCTACGCTATCTCGACACTTGAGAACAAAAAGAAAGTAAACACAGAAGAATTTCTCAAGGCTATTGACGAGCGCCTTGCAGCATCTCTCTGATTTTAAAGTTAAAGGAGCATAGTGAGTAATGTCTAAGAATGACAGTATTTCAATGTCGGTTATCAGGCGTTTGCCAAGATATTACCGCTTTTTATCAGAACTGAATGACCAGAACATTGACAAAATTTCTTCAACTAAGCTTGCACAAATTATGAATGTGACCGCCTCACAGGTAAGACAGGATCTTAACTGCTTCGGCGGATTCGGTCAGCAGGGTTACGGTTACAGCGTAAGTCAGCTGAAAGAGGAAATCAAGAACATTCTGGGACTTAACAACGATTACAAGGCCATTCTTATCGGTGCCGGTAATCTTGGTAAGGCCGTTGCAATGCATATGAATTTTGAAAAACTCGGTTTTGAGCTTATCGCTTGTTTTGACAGCAACGAACAAAAAGTCGGTTCAAAGCTCAACGGAATTACAGTTAAAAACGAAAGTGAACTCGACGATTTTTGTAATAAAAATCATATTGACACAGCGTTTTTGTGTATTCCCCGTGTTTGTGTTGAAAATGTTCTCGATAAGCTTTATTCACACGGAATCAAGAATTACTGGAATTTCAGCCACTATGATATAAATGCTCGTTATAATGATACTATGGTAGAGAATGTTCATCTCAGCGATAGCCTTATGACTCTCTGCTACAGAATGAACAACAACTGATAAACAATAACTCCCCGACAGTTTTATAAGCTGTCGGGGAGTTTTCCGTTACAGAGCAATAATAACCTTTTTCGCCGATTAAAAGGGCTGACCGCTTAAGGTCAGCCCTCTTTTGCAATTTGTGTTTGTGATTTCAGATTAACCGAGTGTAACCTGCTCAGCGATTGGAGCGTTGGGATTAGTATCAGGGTTATCTGTGTAGAATGTAAGGTATGTACTGCCCATAACAGCAGAGTCATCAATTACAATCCACATTTCATTATCTACAAAGCCCTTGTAGTCAATTGTTTGGTTAGTAGCGTTATCGGATACAATTACATTGTATGTACCTGCTCCCTTATATGTGAAGCCATAATCAAACCAACCGTTTTCACCTTCAGTCATAGGATCACCCGGCCACTCTGACATAAAGTTGCCTGAGTCTGCGCCCTTAAGGTTTGAACCCCATATCCAGAGGTATGGCGTCCATGTAAGTGAACCGTTGTGCTTTACATGAAGTTTGATATCAAGGCTTGAAGCGATGTAGTAGTAGTTTACCTCAGACTCACCGTAAGGAATTAAGCCCGACTGATTTTCCGGCATTCTGTCCGGATCAACAGCGTAGCCAACAACCTTGAATGCAGTTGACTTATATGTGCTGCCTGCTCTGCCTGCGAATACGATTGAATCAGTGAGCTTCTGCTGTTTTCCGTCAGCGTCTGTGTAGTAGTAGTTTACTGTTACTTTACCGGAAGATACAGGAATTCCAGCAACATACTTCATTATCATTGTTGAATCTTCAATGTTGAAAGTACCGTCATAGTTTAGGTCAAGAACTGATTCATCAACTGTAGGAGTTTCAAGCTTTGCAATATACTTTTGAAGAAGTGTAGCGTCAATTACATTAATTTCACCGTCACCGTTGAAGTCAGCGTTCTTGAGTGATTCAGGAATGTAGTCTGTGTAGTAGTATGTAACCTCCTGCATATCGGAAGTATATTTGCCTTCTGCATTTCCGCCAATACGACTTACGATGTATGTATCGGGAATAACTGCACTCGGAACTGTTACATAACCTGAGCCTACAGAACCCTGAAGGATTACAGAATCTTCAAGCTTTTCGCCTGTTGCTTCGTAAACATAGTTAACCTTAACCTTACCGTTTGAAGATTTGATGCCTGCTGACTCATAGCCTGCCTTGTCAACAGCTACGATAGCCGAACGAGCAGGAACTGTGAATGTTGAGCCTGTCACCTCGCCGAGTGAGTCAAGACCTGCTGTTTCACCGTTAGCGATAACAACCCAATCTGTTACGGATGTATCCGAAAGGGTTACATCTGCAGCTGTGGTTGCATTGTTATAAATAACAGCCATCTTGTTCCATTCACCCTCAACATCGTTCTGAATTGTGAATGAAATCTGATTTGTTGAAGCAGAAACCTTTTTTGTGAATGTGTATTTGTCAGCATATGAATTATCCATAGCTGTGAGAGGCGAGAATGCTGACTTAATCTGCATCATACCCTTGTAGTAAGAAACTACATCGGCATAGTCAACAACATTCTGCCACTTAATCATATTAAGGTCAGCTGCCGACTTGTAGCTGTTTGTGTCACCGTCTTTTGAACGAGCCATTTCTTCACCGGCAAGTGTGAATGAAATACCCTGTGATGTGTAGATAATTGCACTTGCAAGCCTGTTCATCTTAACAGCCTCGGAATTTCTCTCTCCGTAGTCTGCCAGACCTGTTGACGCAATAATCTGATCGTAAAGTGTTGCGTTATCGTGACACGAATCATAGGTTACGCACTGTGAAGGAGCCTGAGCCTTCCACTTGTATGTACCTGAGCTGTTAGCACGAACACCGTAGCTTACACCCTTTGCGGATGACTTTGAGCCCTGTATAAAACCAACATCGCTGATGTCCATTGCACTTCCCTTTATACCGTCACGGATGCCGTCATTGAAAATAGCGATTCTGTCGCTGAGTCTTGACGCATTAGCCTGTGTTGCAGGATAGAATTTTGTGCCTGAGCAAGTGTTAGTCGGGTGGTAGGAGTCACCGCCTGCCCAGCCTTCACCCCACATTGTGATTCGTGGGTCAATTTGGTCAAGCGCTTCTCTTGCCATATTCATTGTTTCAACATCCATAAGACCCATAAGGTCAAAACGGAAGCCGTCAACATGATATTCATTTACCCAATACTTGAGTGAATCAATAACATACTGTCTGTACATTGCACGCTCTGTTGCACCTTCGTTGCCGCAACCAGAACCGTCTGAGAATGCACCTGTTGTTTTCATTCTGTAGTAGTAGTTAGGAACTGTGTACTGGAAGCATGAATCAGTTGAATAAGTATGGTTGTAAACAACATCCATTACAACAGAAATGCCGGCGTCATGGAGAGCCTTGATCATTTCCTTGCACTCTTTGATTCTTACTTTACCGTCATACGGATTTGAAGAATACGAGCCCTCCGGAACATTGTAGTTTACCGGATCATAACCCCAGTTAAACTGAGAATCATCGCCTGCCTCATTTACTGACTGGAAGTCATAGAACGGGTTAAGCTGTACTGTTGTTACACCAAGTTCCTTGAGGTAATCAATACAGGTTGAAACCTTGCCCTCGCCGTTAAGAGTTGTGCCTGATTCTGTGAAAGCAAGGTACTTACCTCTGTTAGCGTCGCTTACGCCCGAAGCCTTGTCATAAGAAAAGTCTTTGATATGGAGTTCCCATACTGATGACTTTGTTGACTTGTCAAGAAGAACATGGTTATCGTTTGACCAGCCCTCAGGATCTGTCTCATCAAGGTCAACAATCATTGAGCGCTTGCCGTTTACGCCTGTTGCCGTTGAGTATACATCCTGTGTTTCATAAGTCTTTGTTGCATCTGAACCGATGTGTGTTGTGTCTGTTGTTGTGACTGAGTATGTGTAATAATAATCCTTCCATTCGCCGACGAGTGTAATCGTCCAAACACCGTTCCACTCACCGTCAACGAGCATTTTTTCAAGTGTGTAGCTGGCAACTTTAGATGCACCCTGCTCGTCATCCGAACCTTTTGTAAAGATATTGAGCTTAACACCGGTTGCTGTCGGTGACCAAACCTTGAATGTTGTAGCATCTTTTGTGTAAGTAACACCAAGATCATTGCCGGAGTAAGCATACTGAGCGTCAATATCTTCAGCAGCCTTTGTGTAAGAATTGTCTCTTGCGTAGTCGCTTGAAACTGCCGAACTGTCATCGGCTGTTGCGGCAAAGCTTGATACAACCGCTGTTGAGGCAAGCATGCACGCTGCAAGAACTGCAGAAACAATTTTCTTCGTAGTTCTCATAGATAATATTCCTCCTTATTAATTTTTATAATCTATTCCGTCAGCATACGGAAATAACTACCTTTAATTAATCTTCTTCAATGTCAAGCTCTGCCATAATGCGCTTTTTACGCTTGTTTGAAGAATAAATAACCGACGCCGCACACAGAGCAATTATAAGACCGGTGCCGACATACACAAACGGAAGCATCTGCTTGAGCGGATCGGGGTTTGACGAGTAGCTGAACACTACATTGATTTCGCCCGATTTAAATGTTCCGTTTGCCTTTTCGGGAACGCTTACAAGATCTTTTTCCTCATATGTATTTTGAGAGAGTGAATAAGCCTGTCCTTCAACTCCTGTGATTGTCTTTGTATCAAGAATTTTACCTGAATCATCCATATAAATGGCATTGACTCTGCAAACAGTCTTATCCTCATCATCAGTTACACGGGTATATTTGTATGTAACGGTCTTGCTTGCGGAATCAAGCTTGCCTGCACCGTTTGTCGGGAGGTCGTCAAGAACAAGCTTGTAATTTTTAATTGACGGAAGGTCGGGAGTATAATACTGCTCGCCCTTTCTGTTTTTTACAAGAAAAGAATCTTCAATTTCCGTATTATTTGTTTCGTCAACAAACTTTACGGTAACCGTTGACATCTCACCGTCATATTCTTCAACATAAACCTTTGCATGACCTACCTGATCCGTGAACACACCTTTGATTTCACCGTCGGTTTTCTTAACATCATAATTAAGAGTTGACGCAAGATTTGTCAAATCATAGCTTGTGCCGAGTTCGCCTGTGAGCGTCTGTGACTTGATGAGTTTTTTGGTTTTGTTGTCATAATAATCAATGACAACAGCGCCCTCATCATCCATAATTCCCGCAGAATCATAGCTCTTTGTGTCAACCATAATAACGGCTGAATGAGCCTCAACCTTTACGCTGTTTGTAACATTCTTTATGTTGCGAAGTCCGGCTGTCTTGTTATCTGCAAGAACAACCCAGTCGCCTTTTGCGGTAACATTCTGTGCAGAATCGGAGCCGTTGAAGATTACGCACATCTGACTCCATTTTCCGCTCTCGGTGTTATTTATTGTGTAGCCCATAACACCCTTTGGAACATCGGAAAGATATGTAAGGCTGTTGGCTGTTGCAGCAGTAGAATCCGAGAATGCCGCAAAAGCGTCACGGATTTTATAAAGACCTCTGTAATATTCAATTACATCTGAATAGAGATCGACATTTTCCCAGTCAAGCATATTCTCTTTTCTGCTTGACGCATAGCTGTTTTCATCACCGTCTTTACTGCGGCAAAACTCCTCACCGCCGAGTGAGAACGGAATACCCTGTGAAGTAATAACAATTGCCGCAGAAAGCTTGTTCATTGCAACAAGATCTTCATATCTTTTGCGATATTTACCGTCGGCACCGTAAACAGAGCCGACAAGCTTATCGTAAAGACAAAGGTTATCGTGACATGATGCATATGTTACGCATTGTGACGGAACATTTGCCCAGCCTGTTGTTGTGTCACTCTGACCTGCTATACCTGTTTTCAGGTTGGCTCTGCGTGAACCTTCCTGAACAAAAGCACCGTCCGTACCGCCTGTACTGCCCTTGATTGCATCACGGATTGTATCATCAAACGCACCGATGCGGTCGCTCAACTGCTTGAGATTTTTCTGACTTGCCAATACTGTGCCTTCGTCACAATTGGTTGCCATATCCCATGCCTCACCGTACATAAGAATCTGACTGCCGCTGCCGTCTGCATAAAGATTGTCAAGTGCGGTACGAATTGAATTCATAGTTGTTACATCATGAAGTCCCATAAGGTCAAAGCGGAAACCGTCAATGTGATATTCGCTTGCCCAATATGTAACGGAATCAATCATATACTTTCTGAACATAAGATGTTCGCTTGCTGTATCGTTTGAACAGCCCGAACCGTTTGAGAAAGTTCCGTCATTGTTCATTCTGTAGTAATAATTCGGAACTGTTCTCTGAAGCCAAGAATCAGAGGTGTAGGTGTGGTTATAGACAACATCCATAATTACACCGATTCCGGCATTATGAAGTGCCTGAATCATCTGCTTACATTCCTTGATTCTCACTTCACCCTTTTTAGGATTTGTTGAATAAGAACCCTCGGGGCAGTTGTAGTTGACGGGATCGTAGCCCCAGTTGTACTGGTCCATAATGTTCTTGCTCTCGTCAACAGAACCGAAATCATAGAACGGCATAATCTGCACATACTTAACGCCGAGCTTTTTCAGATAGTCAACGCAGGTTGATGACGCACCCTGAACACCGTTGACTGTTGTACCTTCTTCGGTAAAAGCAAGGTACTTGCCACGGTTAGCCTCACTCACGCCGCTTGATTCGGATGATGAAAAGTCTGCTACAGAGATTTCCCAGACCGACGCATCAGTCTGATTCTGTACAAGCACATGCTTATCATTTTCCCAACCCTCGGGATTGGTTGTGCTTAAATCGACAACCATTGAGCGTTGACCGTTCACACCGCACGCCTTTGCATAGACATCGGCTGTTTCCTTGGTAGTTTTTCCGTGTGTTACCGAGTAGGTATAATATTTGTTAAGCAGGTCACCGTTAATTGTAACAGACCACACGCCCGTTGTTTTGTCAAGCGACATGGCTCTTGACATTATAGAACCTGCATCTCCCTCATTATCACTGCCGTGTTCAAAAATATTCACACGAACAGACGCCGCATTAGGCGACCATACCTTGAAGGTAGTTGCCTTTTTTGAGTAAGAAGCCCCCAAATCATTACCTGAATATGCCGACTTATCCAGATTTGCAGCATATGCCTGATAATCTGTTACAGTTTTCTTTTCCGCTGCCGAAACATCAGCCGCACACATTCCTGTAATCATCATAGCTGTCATTACTCCTGCCAATAATCTTTTTAGAAACAATCAAAAATGCCTCCTGACTTATTCGGATATGAGCAAAACAAAGGTTACAATCAGCACTGTTTTACAATAGTCCGTACGAATTCCAATGTTAGCATTTCATTAACTCATTTTATCATATAAGGCAATATATTTTAATTCCGATTAAGAATATAGCAATTGATAAAGGCTTTATTGTTGTAGAATTTTCTTTGACAAATATGTGCAATATGCTGATTTTCTAAAAGTTTATTTTTAAATTTATATTAAGCAAAGAAAAATCTGTCAAAAAAATACAATTCGACAGTTAAATTTACTAAATTATTGAATTTTGTTATCAATAGAAAAAAATTCCCCGACCGCAGTCGGGGATGACAGAATCACAATCCGTAGGTTGAAGTGTTGACAATTTCACTCTCAATCCGAAGAAGTCTGTTATATTTTGCAACTCTGTCGGTTCTGCACGGAGCACCTGTTTTTATCTGTCCCGAATTAACCGCAACGGCAATATCCGCAATGGTTGTGTCCTCCGTTTCGCCGCTTCTGTGTGAAATAATCGTGCGATAACCTGCCTTGTGAGCCGTGTCAATTGCATCAAGCGTTTCCGTCAGCGTTCCTATCTGATTAATTTTAATCAAAATTGCATTGCCGGCTCCGAGCTCTATGCCTTTTTTAAGTCTTTTTGTGTTTGTAACAAACAAATCATCGCCGACAAGCTGAACTTCGTTGCCGATTTTTGAAGTAATATTCTGCCAACCGTCCCAATCGTGTTCGGAAAGCGGATCTTCAAGCGAGATAATCGGATAATCAGAACAGAGCTTGTCAAAATAATTAATAAGTTCGTCGCTTGAAAGCGAATCGCCTCTCTTTGGAAGAATATATTTTCCGTCGGAATACCATTCGGAAGATGCGGCATCTAGCGCAATTTTAATTTCATCGGTAGTATAACCTGTTTTTTCAATCGCTTTAATTATATACTCAATTGCATCCTCATCACTTTTCAGGCTCGGTGCATAACCGCCCTCATCGCCTACACCTGTTGACATATTATTCTCTTTTAGAATTTTGCCGAGTGTATGGTAGATTTCACAGCACTGCATCATTCCCTCGGAAAAACACCTTGCACCGACAGGCATAATCATAAATTCCTGAATGTCGATATTGTTTGACGCATGAGCGCCGCCGTTGAGAATATTCATCATTGGAACCGGCATTCTGACCGCATATGTTCCGCCGATATAACGGAATAACGGCAGTCTGAGATTCTTTGCCGCCGCCTTTGCACAGGCAAGCGATACGGCAAGAATAGCATTTGCACCGAGCAATTCCTTATTTTCCGTGCCGTCAAGTTCAATCATTTTGCTGTCAATTGCACATTGGTCAAAAGGTGAATCGCAACAAAGATTAGGCGAAATTATGCTGTTGATATTTTCAACGGCTCTCTGCACACCTTTGCCGAGATAGCGTTTTTCACCGTCACGAAGTTCAACCGCCTCAAATTCTCCCGTTGACGCACCCGAAGGGACAGACGCTTTTGCAAAGGTTCCGTCGGAAAGTCCGACCTCCGCCTCAACCGTAGGATTTCCTCTTGAATCAATTATTTCTCTGCCGATTATCGTATCTATTTTTATTTCCATTTATATGCCCTCTCGTATTGAAATTTTAAAACATAAACCGTTTTCAGATATTTTTAATCTGAGCAACGCTGTGTTTTGTCTGCATTGTTATTTTTCCGTGCATGGTTTATTTTATGCAGGAGTAACGCATTTTTGTCACAGGCATATATTGTTACTATGAAAAGCAAGGAGGACAGATATGGAAATGGTTCAGTACACCGTTCGTCCCGGCAATACGCTTTTTGGCATTGCGCAGTTCTTTCAGACAACGGTAAATGACATATTAAAATACAACAACATTCAAACTCCTGACGCTATTTTTGTAGGTCAGGTTCTTACGGTTCCCGCCGGCAGTGCGGAAACGCAGTATCATGTTGCCCGTCCGGGCGATTCGCTGTGGGTAATTGCACAAATGCACGGAACAACCGTTGAAAATCTCTCACGGCTCAACGGACTTTCAAATCCGAATGTAATTTATCCGGGGCAGATTATAAAGGTAAGATAACAAAGGAGGACAGCTTTCTGTTTGAAAAAGCTGTCCTCTTAAAATTTCATTTGATTATTTCCTGTGTTTTCTAAGGTAATCGTCAATCTGATTTCTGTCAAAAATTCCGAGATCATCGCAACCTGCAAGATACTCGTTATGATGGCGAACCTCGTGATGAAGTATTTCAACGAGCTTTTTTCGGTATTCCTCAGTATCAAGTGAGCCGTAAACCCTGTTGATTGAACCGTAGTAAAACACAATTGCATTGCCGAGAGAATTGCGTATGTACTCACCCAAAATGAACAAATCATTATTAAGTGCTTTTGGATGAACCTTTAACTGCGGAAGAAGTGAAATCCCTCCGTTTAAATCTCTGTATAATTCATAAGGCATGGAATCTGCAATTTCATCAAGCATTGCGCCGCATTCATCAAAAGTAATCATAAAGTCTGATTAATAGTCAAGATAGTCCTTGAGTTTTCTGCTTCTTGAGGGATGACGGAGCTTGCGGAGAGCCTTTGCCTCAATCTGACGGATACGCTCACGGGTTACATTAAACTCCTTGCCGACTTCTTCAAGGGTTCTGCTTCTGCCGTCCTCAAGACCGAAACGGAGTTTGAGAACCTTGGCTTCACGGGGAGTGAGGGTTGAAAGAACATCCGAAAGCTGTTCACGGAGCATTGTGTGTGATGCGGCATCGGCAGGTGCGGGAGCATCGTTATCGGGGATAAAGTCACCGAGATGGCTGTCTTCCTCCTCGCCTATAGGAGTTTCAAGTGAAACAGGCTCCTGAGCAACACGCATAATTTCACGAACCTTATCAACAGGCATATCAATTTCTGCGGCAATTTCATCGGCAGACGGCTCGTGACCGTTCTGGTGAAGGAGCTGACTCTGAACCTTTTTTACCTTGTTGATAGTTTCAACCATATGAACAGGAATACGGATTGTACGAGCCTGATCGGCAATTGCACGGGTGATGGCCTGTCTGATCCACCATGTTGCATATGTTGAGAATTTAAAGCCCTTTGTATAGTCAAACTTTTCTACAGCCTTGATAAGGCCGAGATTGCCTTCCTGAATAAGGTCAAGAAACTGCATACCTCTGCCGAGATAACGCTTTGCAATTGAAACAACAAGACGAAGGTTTGCCTCGGAAAGACGCTGTTTTGCGGCAACATCACCGTCAGCGATTCTGATTGCGAGGTTGATTTCTTCATCGGAAGAAAGTAGCGGAACCCGTCCGATTTCTTTAAGATATACCTTTACGGGATCGTCAACCGAAACGCTGCCTGTTTCTGCAATCTGAGCGTGTGAGTCGCCGTCTTTGCTTTCATCAAAGCCAAGGTCGATATCGTCAATTTTAATATCTCCCGAATCCTCTACGATTTCAATGCCAAGCTGTGCAAGTGAATCATAAAGCTTTTCAAGCTGTTCGGGATCAAAGTCAATTTCACCGATTGCATCAAGAATGTCCTGGTTTGTAAGCTGACCTTTCTGCTTACCGAGTTCCACAAGTTCTCTTACGACTGTTTTCTTATCGGGTGTAGCTGCCATACTCATTTTCCTTTCCTGCGTTTACTGTTTCTTTTTCCTTATTTTATCAAGATATGCCATAAGCTCCTCATTTGAAACATCGGCTAAATCGCCGGAATTGAGCTTTGAGCTTTCCTCGTTGATAACATTTATGTATTCATTCATTGCCTCAGCGGTTGACGCCCCCGGAATTGCCTGTGACATCAGCTGATAAAGCTTTGAATTTTCATCCTGTGTAAAATCTGCCGCCGTATTCGTAAGAGGATCTTCTCCCCTCTCAATGCGAGCACTGAAATATTCAAAAAACCTCCGCATCAGAGTATTCTGAAATTGTTCGGGCTTTACCCTTGCAGAAATTTCCTCATATGCATCGGGATTGTTTAAAAGATAAACCAAAAGAGCTTCTTCGGCACTTGAACTGCGTGGCTTTTGGAAATGTTCGGGATTGATTTTGTCATTTCTTCGGCTGAGTTCAAGCTGAATTTGACGAGCCTGTTTCTTTTCTTCTGCCCTTTCACCTCTGCGTGACACCCTTGACACCTGCTGTTTGAATGCATTTTTGTCAACTCCGAGTTCGGATGCAACCTTTGAAGAATAGACATCCCGTTCAATCGGACTGCTGATTGTTGCAATCAGCTTTGCCGCCTCCTCAAGAAAAGCAACCTTGCCCTCCGTCAGCTGAATATTGTGTGCATTTTTTAGCTTTTGCAGTCGGTATTCAACATCGTTTCCGCATTTGTCAAGCAACGCTTTGAATGCGGCAGGACCGTCATTACCCTTTGATTTGATAAATTCATCGGGATCCTTACCGCTTGGAATTGTAAGAACCTTAACATTAAGTCCCGAATTTCTGAGTATAGGAATCGCCCTTGCGGTAGCCTTTTGACCTGCCTCATCGGCATCGTAACAGATAATCACCTCATCGGCATACCGTTTCATCAAAACAGCCTGTTCACCTGTAAGAGCCGTTCCCAGGGTTGCGACGGCATTTGTAAAACCTGCCTGATTCACAGCGATGACATCCATATAGCCCTCGCAAAGAATCAGAGTTCTCTTGCCCGAATTTTTTGCGTTGTTGAGTGAAAACAGGTTTGCACTCTTTTTAAATACGGGGGTATCGGAGGTGTTGAGATATTTAGGCTTTGCATCGGACATAATTCTTCCGCCGAATGCAATAACATTTCCTCTCAGATCAATAATCGGAAACATAACACGGTCTGTGAATCTGTCATAGATTCCGTTGCCGTTTCTGTGCCGAACCGCAAGATTTGCGGCAACAAGTTCGCTGTCATTAAAGCCTTTTGATTTGAGATGATTGCATAGTGACGACCAGTTATCATCGGCATAACCGAGTCCGAAATGACGGATTGTTCTGTCGGATAAGGCTCTTGAATGAAAATAATCAAGACCTTTTCTGCCCTGCGGAGAACACAAAGCGGCATAATAAAACCTTGCCGCCTCACGGTTAGCTTCAAACACTCTGTTTCTAAGACGGCTCATGCTGTCATCATAGCTGTTTTCGGGCATTTCAAGTCCTGCCCGCTGTGCAAGATACTTCACAGCATCGACATAGTCAAGATTTTCAATTTTCATAATAAAAGAGATGACATCTCCGCCTACTCCGCAGCCAAAACAATAGAACGAACCGTTTTCGGTATATACATTAAAAGAGGGAGTTTTTTCGCCGTGGAACGGACAAAGACCGACCATATTTCTTCCCCGTCTTTTGAGATTGACATAACCCGAAACAACATCCGTGATATCGTTTCGCATTTTTAAATCCTGCAAGAAACTTTCAGGGAAAGCCATAAAACTCCTCCTCTCGCTTACCTATTAGCTTTTTACGAAATTTTTTTGAATATTCCTTTAAATATTTGAAATTATTTTGAAAAGTATTTCATTTTTTAGCTTTTGAGGTCGAAAGCATAAAAAGTTTTGTCATAAAGAAAAACTTTATAACTCAACGGCATAATATTTTTCCTCATCAAAAACCGCCTGAACTTCACCCGCAGTTGCATCTGCAAGCTTTTTGTTAAGCTGTGGCAGTAAATCGGGTTTAATATGAAATTTAATCAGCACATCGCCTTCATAGACAGTATCGTCAACAGCACCGCCGTTATCAGTTACAAGTGCCGAAACCTTGCCGTACCGGTTGTATGTACAACGAGCAGAACAGACAAGACAGTTCTGCATCATAACGATTTTTGCGGCATCAAGGGCAATTTTTGCACCGTGAGAATATGCTCTCACAAGTCCGCCCGTGCCAAGCAAAACACCGCCGAAGTAGCGGGTAACGACAACACATACATCATAAATTTCATTTTTTACAATCACATCAAGGCAAGGCATACCGGCTGTACCCGAGGGTTCACCGTCATCGCTGTAACGCTTTATGTTGCCCTCACGCAGAGAATAGGCATAGACATTGTGAGTTGCGTTCCAATGTTCACTGCGTTTTTCGTTGATAAAATCAACAGCCTCCTGCTCACAGGTTACAGGCTTGCAATAGCCGATAAAGCGTGAACGCTTTTCAACAAATTCGTCTTTTGCGTTACTTAAAACGGTTTTGTAATCCTTTGCCATAATAATACCTCAATTAAACAGACACTCTGCACACAATTATGCAAAGTTTCCGTAAAGTAAACAAGGCGGCACAATGTGCCGCCTAAACAATTACATAATAAATTATTTATCCATACCGAAACGCTTCTTGAATCTGTCAACGCGTCCGCCGGTATCAACTAATTTCTGCTTTCCTGTAAAGAATGGGTGGCATTTTGAACAAATTTCAACACGGATGTCCTTCTTTGTTGAACCTGTTTCAATAACATTACCGCAAGCACAAGTAATTGTTGTTTTCTCATACTTAGGATGGATATTCTCTTTCATTGTTTTCACCTACCTGACATTACACAATTAACGGATTAATTATACAACATAATATTGCAAAATGCAAGCGTTTTTTAAAAATATTTATTTTATTTTGGGATTGCCTGTTTTTGAAGGTAGCTTTTGTACTCTTCAAGGCACATTCCGTAGGAACGCATACGCTTTGCGTTTTCAATCCCCACATATCTGTACAGCGAGTCTGACGAATTCATTCGTGTTACTGAGGTTTTGCTTTCGGTATATCTCTGAACAAATCCGTATTCAACGCAGTTTCGCTCAAGAAATGCCTTTGAACCCGAATTTGAAAAATCAAATTCAACAAGCAATCCCGTCTGTGACTCCGACTGTCCGCCGTGAGGCGTGGTTTTTAAGACCTCCGCCTCTGCTCTGACAGTTGTATATTTTGATGATTGCAACATCTTTTGAAGTTCGGAGTGAAACCTTTCTTCCTGTTCATCATAACTCACATATGCAGTCTTGATTTTAAGCTCGGTACCGTTTTCTTTTGACGCTTTCAAAAGATTCTCAAGCGGTTTCAGTGCGTCCCTGTTCACTCTGAATCCGTTCACGGTTTCAAGATCGGGCACATAATCCTTATCAAGCGGATTTGCGCTGTCAACAACCGTCAGCAGCATTTCGCTTTCTGCCTGAATCTGTTCGGGAGTTTCGGGATTACTTTTCTGATTACTTTTAAGTATTGAAAAAATTCCGAACGCAATAGCTGCGACAAGAATCACACCGATACAAGCTAACGCAATGTACCTTCGCCGAGGATTTGATACGGGAAGAATTCTTCCCGTTCTCTCCTCAATAAGCGCCTGTTTTCGTCTGCGTTTTGATTCTCTGTAGCTGTTTTTATCAAACGGAGTGAATCCTCCGGACATCAGCATCCCTCCGAAAAAATTTCAGAATTATTTTTCTTTTGTATCTACTTCGTTCTTAACAAGAGCAACAAATTCGTCAACAGACATATTCGGGATTTCTCCTCTTTTTCTTGAACGAACCGTAACTGTTGATGAATTCATCTCGTTGTCGCCGATTACAAGGATATACGGAATTCTTTCAAGTCTTGCAGCCTTAATCTTTGGACCGATGTTTTCATCTCTGCTGTCAACAGTAACTCTCATACCGAGTGAAGTAAGTCTGTCTGCAATTCCCTGTGCATACTCAACATTACCCTCTTTTATCGGAAGAAGTCTGATCTGCTCGGGAGCAAGCCAAAGCGGCATTACACCGGCAAATCTCTCAATCATATATGCAAGAGTTCTTTCAAAGCAACCGAGTGAAGTTCTGTGAATAATATACGGAAGCTTCTTCTGACCGTCCTTGTCGATGTAGTACATACCGAATCTTTCGGCAAGGAGCATATCAATCTGGATTGTAACAATTGTGTCTTCCTTACCGAATACATTCTTGTACTGAATATCAAGCTTCGGACCGTAGAATGCGGCCTCGTCAATACCAATCTCATAGTCAACATCAAGGTCATCGAGAATAGTTTTCATAACAGCCTGTGACTCTTCCCACTGTTCCTTTGTACCCTCATACTTATTATTCTTGTTTTCGGGATCCCACTGTGAGAATCTGAAAGTACAGTTTTCAAGAAGTCCTACCGTGTCAAGGAAATATTTAGCAAGTTCAAGACAACCCTTGAATTCCTGTTCAAGCTGATCGGGACGGAGAATGTAGTGTCCTTCTGAAATTGTGAACTGACGAACACGGATAAGACCGTGCATCTCACCGCTTGCCTCGTTACGGAAAAGTGTTGATGTTTCCGTAAGACGCATCGGAAGGTCACGATATGAACGCTGTTTGTTAAGATAAACCTGATACTGGAACGGGCAAGTCATAGGACGAAGTGCAAAGCATTCCTTTTCTTCATCATGCGGATCGCCGAGTACAAACATACCGTCAAGATAATGATCCCAGTGACCTGAAATCTTATAAAGATCTCTCTTTGCAAGAAGAGGAGTTTTTGTAAGAAGACAGCCCTTTGACTGCTCAACATCTTCAACCCATCTCTGTAAAAGCTGAACAACTCTTGCACCCTTTGGAAGAAGAATGGGAAGTCCCTGACCGACATAGTCAACAGTTGTAAAGTATTCAAGTTCACGGCCGAGCTTGTTGTGGTCACGAAGCTTTGCTTCTTCAAGCTTTTTGAGGTGTTCTTCAAGCATTGACGCCTTTGGGAAAGCTACACCGTAAACACGGCAAAGCTGTGCGTTATTTGCGTCGCCTCTCCAGTAAGCGCCTGTGCAGGCAGTGAGTTCAATAGCCTTGATCGGTGCAACACTCATGAGGTGAGGACCTGCGCACAGGTCGATAAACTCACCCTGTTTGTAGAATGTGATATGCTCGCCCTTGTCGGAATGTTCCTTAACAAGTTCAACCTTGTAAGGCTCGTTCATCTCTTCAAGTTTCTTTTCAGCCTCCTCCGGAGAAAGCTCAACTCTTTCAAGCTCAAGACCTGATTTTACGATTTTCTTCATCTCAGCCTTGATTTTTTCAAGGTCTTCGGGTGAGAAAGGCTTTTCAACATCAAAATCATAGTAAAAACCGTTGTCAACGGCAGGACCGATTGCACACTTTGCATTCGGATAAAGTCTTTTTACTGCCTGAGCAAGAACATGAGAGGCTGTGTGCCAGAAAGTTTTCTGACCGTCAACATTATCGAATGTGAGAAGTTCAACCTTACAATCTTTTTCAAGCGGTGTTCTGAGGTCACAAAGGTCGCCGTCAACCTTTGCACAGCAAACAGACTTGTACAAGCCTGCACCGATTGATTTTGCAATTTCGGCAGGAGTTGTACCGTTTTCAAATTCCTTGACTGCTCCGCCTTTTAATTCAACATTAATCATAACCATTCTCCTTTTTAATATGTGATGAAAACAAAAAATCCCAATATTCCAAAACGGAATATTGGGACGAATAAATCGTGGTTCCACCCAAGTTCGGCTGAAAGCCCTCTTGACGGTTTTAACGCAACCAAACGCCGTGCCATTTCCTGCACAGTCTTAAAGGTGGTAACTTGCAATGCTTTTTGCGAAATATCACAGCAAATAATTTCGCTCTCTGGAAAAAGCAGGACTGCAAATCATGTCCTCATCAAAAATCAATTTTCTTTTCATTTGTATGGTACCACTTTAAAACCTGAATGTCAACACCTAATTCGATGTTCTTAATTATTTTTTATCTTCAAGTTCCTTGAGAAGTCTGTCGATTTCGCTCATTCTGTCGTCTGAAACCTCTGTGTCTTTAACAGGGGCTTTAACAGGAGCTTTTGCCTTTACAGGCTCGGTTTTTTCCTCTGAAACATCAAGACGCTTTGCGTGCACGGATTCTTCGGGAATTTCAGGTTCTGCAGGAGCTTCTGCAACAGGCTTTGCAGTTTCCTCTTTTAAAGGCTCTGTGGCAATTTTTTCTGCAGGCTGAGTCTGATTTTCATTGTCGTAGCCGAGAACAAGACCGTCATTTATATTTTCGTTTTTGATTGTTGTATCGTCATATTTTTCCTCATCGTAGCCCATCACAAAATCGGAAAGTCCCTGTGCAACTGCCTCGTAGCTGTCATCGCTTGCAGGAACATCATCTTCTTTTCTATCGGAAGCAACAAGCTCATCGTAACCGCCTGAGCTGATATAGCTGTTTTCGTATGTATCCTCATCTTCGGGAAGGCTTTCGATAATCTCAACCTCCGCCTTTGTAAGGCAGCCTGCGAACATTTCAACAGAAAACGAAACAATATAAATGCCGAGAACAATAAACATAACTCCGTTCACAAGAGCACTGATGCCTGTGTTTTCAACGGATGATGTCAAAACAGCACCGACACCGTATGAAAGTGAAACAGCGGCAGCGGGCATACCGTAAATAAAGCAGGCCTTAACAGGGTTTCTGCCCTTTACCCTTGAAACAACCATTGAACTTGAGAAAAGGTAAAGTGTGATGAAAATGTAGCAGAAGAGCGGTGTCATATCGCTTGCTGAGATTGAAACCTTTGTTGCGGCGAGAAATTCCGTAACGAGTTCACTGCATCCCCATAGTGCCGGGAAAACAAAGAACATCGACACATTTGATACGATTGATTTGCCTGAAAAATGCACCTTGCCGATCATAATCATAGCAATAGCCGCAGGAATTGAGAACAGAGCCGCAATGATGCTCAAAAGATAATTATCCGTGTTATCCGGAGTTGAGTTAATCAAAGCCAAAAATGACGAACCGACAATCGCAATACCCGAAATTACTGCAAACGCACCCGAAACAAAATTCTTTTTAACGGGATATACGGGAGCCGTCTTTCTGTCAAAAAGGTTAATTAATACACAAACCGCAAAAAGCCCGAGTATGATTTCAATTATGAAATAGTTAATGCCCGACTTGTTCATGCCGAACAACAATCCGTTGCCGTCAACTGCGAACATACTCATAATTTTAAGACCTATAGCAGCTATTACAGCCGGAATAAATGGTATAACTGAATATTTGGTTTTCATAAAAATCTCCGTTTCTGTACCGTAACAAGACAATTTTAAAAAACGACTTTGTTACACGATTATTGATATGCCGCCGAAAAATCAAACAGCAAAAACAAATACAAAATGAATTGTAAGTAATTATTATTTCGAATCAATCATATATTATTTTAAGCCAACATAACCGTTATGTCAAGAAAAAATAAGTCACAAAATACAATAGTATTATTTATTTTTTTGTGCGAAATAAAGGAGCATGGTAATGAAGGAAAATTTAATTGCAGTTGTCCTTCTGTTGATCCTCACGGCAATCCTCCCCATTGCAGTTTCAAAATGTTCTGAACGGTCTTTTGTAAAACCGACAGTTTCAACATCCGACACTCCCGAAAAGCCAAAAGATTCGGGTGAAATTCTCTGTGCATTGACGGCAGGATTGTATAAGGACAGCTACTCTGCCGAAACACTAAAGGCGATTGCAATTCTTATGAACACAAATTACAAAGCTAATCCCGATTCTTTTAAGGCAAACGATTTTCTATATGAAGAAAACGCATCGGGAAGTATAAAGGATGTTTACGGTGAAATAAAAAAAGCCGCTGAGAGTGCAAAAAACAAAACGCTCCGCAAAAACAGCGAAGCGTTGTTTGTTCCCTATTCCGAAACTTCAAACGGTACTACATACAAAAACGAAAATTACAGGTATATTCACAGCGTTGCATCTCCGTGGGATTGTTACCAAACCGATTTTGACGCAAATGCCGAATGTGTCGGAGTGAGTCTTTCGGGAATTGATTACCTTTGCAAAAACGGCTGCAGTGCCGAAGAAGCATTGCTGTGGTATCTTCCCGATTTTGAAATTGCTGACGATTAATTTACATAATAAGACGCAATATGTCTGAGTTTATCCCTTGCCTTCATAATGTGACGGGAAACCGTTGACGAGTTGACTCCCAGCTCTTTTGCAATCTCCTTTTCCTTTTTGCCGTTGAGATAGTAATCTACAATACAGATTCTCTGTCTTTCGGTAAGCTCGTTCAGAACAGCCATTGAAAGAATTTTCTTCATCTTATCACGGGAGTTTTCATTTGTACTGCCGTGCCAAAATCCCGAATCCGACATTAACCTGTGTTTGTTGTTATCTGTAATATGTATAAATTCTCTTTTCATTTTATCATGCTCCGTAATATCTATCCATAAGATGATTTGAAATGTGAATGCATTCATTATAATAAATCTTGTATTTTGCAATTTTCAAATCAAGTTCTTTTTTGTTGATTTCCGATTTGCCTCTTTTTTCTGCTTTGAGTCTGTCGATAACATCCTGAATACTGTCGGCAGTATTTTTATATTCCATTGACCATTCAAAATAATTAACCATACCGATATCCTTTCCTTGATTTTATTCATTTAGAAGGTCGGCGGGGCTTTCAACCTTCTAATTCCATTATACAGAACATATCGAACAAATTCAAGAACATTTGTTCGATATTATAAGTGACATACATTCACTGTCCCTTTGTACGGACTATGCTCTGTTTTTTCAAAATTTCTTTGTTTATGACATATAATTCGGATAATCAACAAAAAGATTTTGCGTTTTTACCAAAATTTTGGTGTGTAAATCAATTACAAAAGCATAATAAAAAGTGTATAATAAGAGTAATCGTGCAGCATTGAATGGCATAAGTCCGGATTTTCAATGCTGCACATTTTTGTGTCAAAAACATCGGAGGTTATATAATGGAAAAAACGCAAAAAATGAATAAAATGGGAACTGAAAAAATAAGCAGGCTTTTGCTTACTATGGGTGTTCCGATGATAATTTCAATGGTTGTACAGGCTGTGTACAATATCGTTGACAGCTACTTTGTAAGCTGTATGAAAGATCCGAATATACCCGCACTCGGTGATTATGCGGTAAATGCACTCACGCTGGCATTTCCTGTTCAGATGCTTATGGTTGCGGTCGGAGTCGGTACGGGAGTCGGCATCAACTCGATTTTGTCAAGAAGTCTTGGTGAGGGCAATAAAGAAAAGTGCAGTAAAATTTCGGGCAACTCAATTTTTCTTGCACTTTGCACCTGCGTTGTATTTGTGCTTTTCGGAATTTTCGGAGTTGACGCATACATAGCCTCACAAACAAGCGATCCGATTATCACATCAATGGCTGTTTCGTATCTTAAAATCTGCACCTACAGTTCACTGGGCGTTAGTATGTACATGATTTTTGAAAAGCTGTTACAGGCAACGGGATATACAATGCAGACAACAGTTGCGCAGATTGTCGGTGCGGTTGTGAACATGATACTTGATCCGATTATGATTTTCGGTTGGCGCGGTTGCCCGAAGCTTGGTATTGACGGTGCTGCTATTGCAACGGTTATAGGTCAGTTCATTTCATTCTTTATTGACGCATATTTCTATTTCAGATGCAATTCAAAGCATTTCAACACATCATTAAAGTATATGAAACCCGAAGGCAGGATTATCAGGCAGATTTATCAGGTTGGTATCCCCGCTATTATTATGCAGGCGCTTATGTCGATTTTGACATACAGCATTAATGTTATTTTTGTAAGAGTTTCAACGGATGCGGTTACGGCTTACGGTATTTACTACAAAATTCAGCAGTTTGTATTTTTTGCCGCATTCGGCATGAACAATGCGATGATTCCGATTATAGCGTTCAACTACGGCAAACAGGATAAAAAGCGAGTAAACGACAGTATTAAATACGGACTTATTTACACGGTATCAATTCTTTGCGCAGGAATTATAATTCTTCAAATTTTTGCAAAACAGATACTCGGAATATTCTCGCTTACAGAATCGACAACCGAACTTGCAATGCTTGCAATTAGAATTATCACACCCGGATTTATATTTGTCGGTGCTAACATTGCGTATCAGGGAATTTTTCAGGCACTCGGCAACGGTGTGCATTCGCTGATACTTTCGCTTGTACGACTTATTGTTGTTCCTCTACCCCTTGCATACATCTTTTCATGCTTTGATTTTGCATCTTCAATAATCTGGATTGCATTCCCAATCGGCGAAGCTGTAGCCTTTATCGTTGCACTTGTTTTTATGGCAAATATCCGCAGAAAAAAGATTAATCCAATTAAAAATGGTGTTTAACAGTAAAAACAATATTTCTTATTGATTTACTTTTTGTTTATTTTGTATAGAGCCAATTATTAAAATCATCGTATTTGTCGGGTAATTTAAGATTCTAAAAAAATACTGCACAAACATCTTCTTGATTTTTTGTACAGTTTGTCTTTTCGACTGTATGAATATTAGAATTGCACCCTCTCACCTTGAATTTACCCCTAAAAATCGGTATAATATAAGACAATGAACAAAGATAAAGTCCAAAACTTTAATCTTACCTGTTCATTAAATATTAGGCAAAAATGTTTGCTTCTTTATTGAAACATTCATTTTCATAAAACACACAATCGCGAAAAGGATCGTCATTTGACGGTCTTTTTTGCGTTTGGAAAAAATTCATAATTACATAATTTCTGCATAAAAATCGGAGCCGTGAAAAATCACGACTCCTTTTTTGCTTTATCTTATTTTTTCGGTATAATCAAGTGCTATCCATCCGGCACCGCTTTTGAGTTTGCCCCACTTGGCTGCACCTGCACCCGACTTTTCTTCGACTATCGTGTACGCTCCGCCCTTTGGAACAGCACCGTTCACATCGTAATTTGTACCCGGACCTTTACGGATATTCACGCCGTTTGACGAGGTTATTCTCACGATATAACGCCTGAAAGCTTTATCCGAACCCGCTTTTGAACTGTCTGAGTCTGCAGAGTCAGTTTTGTATTTCACATCAAAATAATTGCACATACCCTTGCAGATTGCCTCTCCGATTGCAACTGTATTCTTGCGTATCCAATCCGAGCCTGTCACGGTGTCGTGGAATTCACACTCAACATATACCGACAAAGCCTTCGGCACATTGATTTCGTAGAGATCGGTTTTGTAGCTGACTGAATCGTCCTTGCCGGGCGAGATTGCTCCGAGGGCAGACTTTACCGCCTCGGCAGCCTTTCTGCCGTTTGAGTTCAGGCAAAACACTCTTGTACCGCCCGTATATTTGCCGTTAAACGCATTAGTGTGGATCGGCATATGAATGTCTGCTCCAAACTTATCCGACTCTGGACAGCGTGTCTGCATAAGCGTGCCCGACTTTGCAACCATAACATCGAATCCGCAACGCTTGAGTGCTTTGGCTGCTGCGGCGGCAATTTTGTCGCACTGAGCCATTTCATTCGTACCGCCCGTTGCATAGGTGTTGCCGTTTTGGTTTGACGGACTGAGATATATTTTTTTACTCATTGTCTTTATCTTCTCCCTCTTTTAAATTCATTACTGCCGATGCACCTGCCGCAACAGCCGCAACAGCAAGACCGATGAGAGCGTTCTTTACAACATCACCGTCATTAAAATCAAGACCGCTCAAAGCGAGCGTTACATTGGTGATAACATAACCGAGAGCAGTCTGAATAAATGTTCTGAACGCTCTTTTTAAACACGGTTTTTTTAAGCATATTTTTATTTTACTCATTATATTATATTTTCCTTTCCTTGTTTTGTTCGTTTTCCAAATCCGCTATTCTGTGTTCCGCTGTTTTGATTTTGTTGTCATTAACTGCCTCGTGCTGCTCAATAAGATATACACGCTCAACAAGATTATTATGCTTGTCAACCTTTTTTTCGAGCTGTTCAATGCGATAATTTGATAATCTTGACGCTGTAAAAATGCCTGCAAGTGAGCCGGCAAGAGTTCCTGCAAATGAAATCAACGCTATAAGAATTTGGTCTGTCAAAAAAATCACCTCCCACTTACAGGCTCAAAAAAAGGAGAAATTGCACTAAACAATGCAATTTCTCCGAAATTTCTTTATATTTATTTTTTAAAACGATTATTTTTCTTTATAAGAATTATAATAACGGTTTAAGATACTGTCCCGTAAATGATTTTTCAACCTTTGCAACCTGTTCGGGAGTGCCTTTGGCAACGATTGTACCGCCGCCGTCACCGCCCTCCGGACCGAGGTCGATAAGATAATCTGCTGTCTTGATAAGGTCAAGGTTGTGTTCGATTACAACAACCGTGTTTCCGCCGTCAACAAGAAGCTGAAGGACATCAACAAGTCTGTGTACATCGGCAATGTGCAAGCCCGTTGTCGGCTCGTCAAGAATATAAATTGTCTTGCCCGTACTGCGTTTTGAAAGCTCTGTTGCAAGCTTTACACGCTGAGCCTCACCGCCCGAAAGCGTTGTTGCAGGCTGACCGAGTTTTATATAACCAAGACCTACTTCATACAGGGTTTTCAGCTTTCTGTAAATCTTCGGGATATTTGAGAAGAACTCCATTCCCTCCTCAACTGACATTTCAAGAACATCATTGATTGACTTGCCCTTGTACTTTACTTCGAGGGTTTCACGGTTATATCTCTTGCCCTTGCAGACCTCACACGGAACATAAACATCTGACAAAAAGTGCATTTCAATCTTGATAATACCGTCACCCTGACAAGCCTCACATCTGCCGCCCTTTACATTGAATGAAAATCTGCTTGGTGTAAAACCACGCATTTTCGCATCGGTTGTAGCGGCATAAAGCATTCTGATATCCGTAAACACACCTGTGTATGTTGCAGGATTTGAACGGGGAGTTCTGCCTATAGGACTTTGGTCAATGGCAATTACCTTGTCAAGATTTTCCATACCCCTGATTTCCTTGTGCTTGCCGGGGATTGTCTTTGCTCGATTAAGGTCACGGGCAAGGGCTTTGTAAAGAATTTCGTTTACAAGTGAGCTTTTGCCCGAACCCGAAACACCTGTTACGCAGACAAATTCACCGAGCGGAATTTTAACATTGATATTTTTAAGGTTATTTTCAGCCGCTCCTCTGACTTCAAGGAAAAGTCCGTTGCCTTTTCTGCGCTTTTCGGGAACGGGAACTTTGCGTTCGCCCGAAAGATACTTGCCTGTGATTGAATTCGGACATTGCTTAATCTTTTCAACATCACCGACACAGACAATTTCACCGCCGTGAATACCTGCCCCGGGACCTACATCCACAATGCAATCTGCGGCATACATAGTGTCCTCATCGTGTTCAACAACGATAACAGTATTTCCGAGGTCACGAAGTCGCTTTAAGGTTGCAAGAAGTTTTTCATTGTCACGCTGATGAAGTCCGATACTCGGCTCGTCAAGAATATACAGCACACCCATAAGCGAACTGCCGATTTGCGTTGCAAGGCGGATTCGCTGACTTTCACCGCCGCTGAGTGTTCCCGAGCTTCTTGAAAGAGTAAGGTAGCCGAGTCCTACGCTCTTGAGAAAGTTAAGTCTTTCGTTAATTTCTTTTATAATTTCAGCACCGATAATCTGCTCTTTTTCTGTAAGCTTGAGCTGACCTACAAATTCGAGTGCGTCAACAACCGACATTTTGCAGAAATCGGCAATGTTAAGTCCGCCGACTGTTACTGCAAGGCTTTCGGCTGAAAGTCTGTCGCCGTGACAGAGATCGCACGGAATTTCTGCCATATACGAACGGATTTCATCCTTAATCCAGTTACTGCTTGTGTCATGATAACGGCGTTCAAGGTTGTTGATTATGCCCTCAAATTTATGCTGATAAGTACCTCCGCCGTAAACCGATTTTTTATTGATTGTCAGCTCATCATCACCTGTGCCGTAGAGGATTTTGTCGATAGTTTCCTTCGGGAGATTTTCAAGCGGTTCATCAAGCGAAAAATTGTACTTTTTCGCTAAAGCCTCCATATACATTGCGGCAATTGTACTGCCTTCCATTGCCCAACCGCTGCCCTTGATACCGCCGTCACGGATACTCTTTGACATATCGGGAATAATTTTGTTCTCATCAATTTTGAGGAACACGCCGAGTCCCGTACACTTTGGGCACGCACCGAACGGATTGTTGAATGAAAACATTCTCGGTGAAAGCTCGTCAATGCTCACACCGTGCTCGGGGCAGGCATATTTTTGTGAAAAAGTCACATCCTCATCGCCGTTGAAGTTCACCGTAACAAGACCGCCGCCAAGCTTTGACGCTGTTTCGATGCTGTCTGAAAGTCTTGATGCTATTTCAGGCTTGATTACAAGACGGTCAACAATGATTTCTATATTATGCTTTTTATTTTTCTCAATCGGAATATTTTCCGACAAATCATAGATGATCCCGTCAACTCTTGCACGGACATAGCCCGATTTTCCGGCACTGTCAAGAACCTTTGCGTGTTCGCCCTTTCTGCCCCTTACAACGGGAGCCATAACCTGAATTTTCGTACCCGTTTCATAGGTCATAATCTTATCGACAATCTGGTCAACTGTCTGCTGACGGATTTCCCTTCCGCAAACCGTACAATGCGGAACACCTATTCTTGCATACAAAAGGCGGAGATAATCGTAAATTTCCGTAACCGTACCGACCGTTGAACGGGGATTCTTTGAAGTAGTTTTCTGATCGATTGATATTGCAGGCGAAAGTCCCTCTATGCTTTCAACATTAGGCTTGTCCATCTGACCGAGAAACATTCTTGCATATGAAGAAAGGCTTTCAACATATCTTCTCTGTCCCTCGGCATAGATGGTGTCAAATGCAAGCGAGCTTTTGCCCGAACCCGAAAGTCCTGTAATTACGACAAGTTTGTTACGGGGAATTTCAACATTTACATTTTTGAGGTTATGCTCTTTTGCACCTCTCACAATAATTTTATCCTGTGCCATTTCATCTACCCTTTACTGCGTCAAACACCTGACACAACTTCATACATTCGTTTAAATTTTGATTCATATACACGCATAGCCTCTCATCGCGAGAGGCTATGTTTATTTGATATTAACCTTCTGTGGACTCGTCAACCTTTGTTTCGGCTGAGGGTTCTTTGTCGGCAGTTTCCTGCTCAACTTCTTCGGGTTCTTTATATGTGCCGTTCATTACGGCAGTAAAGTCCTCGCTGCCCATCTTCTCATGCTTGATAAGATATTTAGCAATATCGTGGAGCTTATCCATATTATCGCTGAGAATCTTAGTAGCGTCGCCATATGCCTTGTTGACCATATCAAGAACGAGCTGATCGATTTTAGCTGCGGTAGCCTCGGAATAATCCTGAGTTCTGCTGCCCATATCTCTGCCGAGGAATACGGAATTGTTGTCTGTGCCGTAGCATACACAACCGAGTTCCTTAGTCATACCGTACTTTGTAACCATTGCACGGGCTGTTTTTGTAGCCTTTTCAATATCGTTTGACGCACCTGTTGAGATGTCATCCATAATAAGTTCTTCGGCAACTCGACCGCCAAGACTTACAACGATATCCTCATACATACCTCTGCGTGAGTTATATGACTTGTCCTCACTCGGGAGCGGCATTGTGTAACCGCCTGCCATACCTGTCGGAATAATTGAAATCTCGTGAACAGGATCCTGAGTTTCGAGCTTATCAAAGAGAATTGCGTGACCTGCCTCATGATAGGCTGTGAGCTTTTTCTCTTTCTCACTCATTACTTTGCTCTTTTTCTCTGCACCGACAACAACCTTGACTGTTGCCTCCTTGATTTCGTCCATAGTAATGGCTTTTTTATCTTTTCTTGCGGCAAGAAGTGCGGCCTCATTAAGAAGATTTTCAAGGTCTGCACCTGTAAATCCGGCTGTTGTTTTAGCAATAGTCTTGAGATTTACATCGGGAGCAAGAGGTTTCTTTCTTGCATGAACCCTGAGGATAGCCTCACGGCCGTTTACATCGGGATAGCTTACAACAACCTGACGGTCAAATCTGCCCGGACGCATAAGAGCCGGATCGAGAACATCGGGTCTGTTAGTTGCGGCAATAAGGATTACACCCTCGTTAGCACCGAAACCGTCCATTTCAACAAGCAACTGGTTAAGAGTCTGCTCTCGCTCATCGTTGCCGCCGCCAAGACCTGCGCCTCTCTGGCGACCTACGGCGTCAATCTCATCAATAAAGATGATACAAGGTGAGTTTTTCTTTGCCTGATCAAAGAGGTCACGAACACGAGACGCACCGACACCGACAAACATCTCAACAAAGTCTGAACCTGAAATTGAGAAGAACGGCACACCTGCCTCACCTGCAACAGCTCTTGCAAGCAATGTTTTACCTGTACCTGGAGGGCCTACAAGGAGAACGCCCTTTGGTATTCTTGCGCCGAGTTTGTTATACTTTTCAGGAGCCTTGAGGAACTCAACAACCTCTGCAAGCTCTTCCTTTTCTTCATCGGCACCTGCAACATCATCAAATGTTGTCTTGCGCTTTTCATCGTTTGTGTTCTTAATCTTGGCTTTGCCAAAGCTCATTTCCTTGCCGCCAAGACCTCCGCCGCCCATTTTCTTCATAATGAGCACCCAGGCAACGATGAGAATAATCATAATGATTAGTGTCGGAATCATTTCCATAAGTATGGAATTATCCGTTGCACGGGTAAGGTTATGCGGAATTTCATCAGTTGACGCCGGATTGTAGTACGGCTTGATGTCATCAAGGAAACGCTGAATATCGGCAAGCTGTCCTTTTACAACAATCTTTGATTTTTTGCTGTTTGACTGGGTTTTCTGCTGTTCGGTTGCGGGCTGAGTAGCAGTTGTTGCAGATTGAGAGTCGGAATCGGTTGATTTGATGGGACTCATGCCCTCTTTAAGGGTAATTTCAATCTGACCTGAACCGTAGTCAATGTTAAAGCTGTCAACCATATCCTGAACAAAATACTGCTCAAGCTCCGAGGTTTTCGGTGAAGTTGACTTATTTGTGCTCAGCACAGCCGCTGTTATAATGATTATCAGAATGGGAATTCCGAGATAAAGCAGCAGATTGCGCACTTTCTTTTTATTGTCCAATGCTGTCACTCCTCTGTATAGTATTATTTTTCCGAGGTGGAAATATGTAATGCCACGAAAATTTGCGGCTTATTTTCGCATTAAAATCACGAATAAACTGACGGCTTTAATACGCCTACATAAGGAAGATTTCTGTACTTTTCGTCATAGTCAAGACCGTAGCCGACGATAAATTCATCCGGAATTACCGCACCTGCGTAGTCAATATGGATATCGGCAACCCGTCTGTCCGGCTTGTTAAAAAGTGTACAGAGCTTTACTGATTTTGCCTTCTTGGCTTTGAGATATTTTGTGATAAAGTCAAGAGTATTGCCTGAGTCGATAATATCCTCAACAATGAGAATATCCTTGCCCTCAACAGACTGGGAAATATCCTTCTGAATATTAACTCTGCCTGAGCTTACAGTACCGCTGCCGTAGCTTGAAGCAACGATAAAGTCGATTGAAAAATCAAGATTAACCTTTCTCATAAGGTCAACCATAAAGGCAACGCTGCCCTTGAGCAGACCGACCATTATAAAATCTTTGTCATTATAATCTTTTTCAATCTGTTTTGCAATAGTGTTCACAATATTTTCAATATCTTTTTCCGAATACAGAATTTTTTCAATATCCTTATGCATAATTAACCCTCTTTGTCTATATTTATGAGTAATTTTTCGGTTTTTTCGGTGTCATCTGCCTTTCCCTGCAATGAAACACCAAGCTTTTCACACCACAAAACGGTGTTGGATACCGCAAGCAGTAACAGCCTGTCCCTCATTTCGGACGGGATTTTCTGTTCGTTAAAAACCTTGCGGAGCGGTTTTGTGACCATGCGGTCCGGATATGTAAACCTGTCGCCTGCTCTGCGTGTGCGAAAAACAGGATTTTCGCCAAGCCGCTTTTTGGAAACGAGGTTATTTTGATTTGTTACTTTTTCGGTAATTTCATTTACCGTGTATATTTTTCCGTCATAAGAAAAGGTCATATTATTCTTTAACGGAATTTCATTAAAATCAGGGGAGTTTTTAGGACATACAAAGCGGAGTATTCCCTGTTTTGAAACGGCTGTGCATTGTTTTGACAGTTCAACGCTTCCTCCGTTTCTGATTATTTCACACAATAGTAAAATTGTTTTTCTTTCGGGAGTAATGTTACAATTATTCTTTAACAGAATAAACAACATTTCCTTCAGAACGGCAGAATCAAGGCTCAACAGCTTTTTGCAGTCGTAGCCAAAATCACCTTTGCAATCATGCACGGCTTTTTCGGCACATTTCTTAATGAAATCAGCCGACTCTCCGGCATTTTCACTCAAGCCTAAAGCCGTCCGTTCAAAAGAAGGATTCAGCTTTTTAAGACACGGAATAATGTTATGCCTAATGTAATTTCGTGTGTAATCATCGGCAAGATTCGTACTGTCGGTAACATATTCAAGGTTGTTTTTCTCACAATAGCTTTCAATGTCACCTCTCGAAAGTTCAATCAGCGGTCTGATTATGTTCCCCCGTTTTGGAGGAATTGCCGACAAACCTGTCAAAGACGCACCCCTTGCAATATTGAATATCAGCGTTTCGGCATTGTCGGATGCCGTGTGAGCGGTTGCAATCTTTGCACAAAGTTTTTGCGAAAGCTCTTCAAAGAAAGCGTAGCGGACATTTCTTCCGCAAAGCTCTTCGCTGATTTTCTGCTGTTTGGCAAGTGTGGGAACATCAACGCTTTTTATGAAAAGTTCCGTGTTAAATTTCTTACAAAGAATTTTGCAGAAATTTTCATCACGCTTTGCCTCATCGCCACGGATATTGTGGTTGATATGAGCGGCATAAATCGAAAGATTGTATTTTTCTTTCAGAGAAATAAAAATGCTTAACAAAGCCGTGGAATCAGCTCCGCCCGAAAGTGCAACGATTACGCTGTCACCTTTTTCAAGCAAGCCGTATTTTTCAACGGTTGCTGTAACACGGTTAAGCATCTCGGTTGTCCGTTCCCGTAAAGCGCATGAACTCGCCCTGCCAATGCAGTTTTACAATATTAGTTTCACCGTGACGGTTCTTTGCTACGATACACTCACCCGAATTCATATCGGCTGTCGGTGCGGCAGAATCCTCTCCGCTCTCTTTGTCATAGTAGCCCTCACGATAAAGGAACAGTACGATATCGGCATCCTGCTCGATAGAACCCGAATCTCTCAGGTCGGCAATCTGCGGTCTGTGGTCATCACGCTTTTCTGCAGCACGGGAAAGCTGTGACAGAGTGATTACGGGAACATTCATTTCCTTTGCAAGAATTTTCAGATTTCGTGTAATTTCCGAAATTTCATTTACACGGTTGTCAATCTTTCTGCCGCTCGACATAAGCTGAAGATAGTCGATTACAACAAGGTCAAGGTTGTGAAGTCGGCGAAGTCTTGACTTCATCTCAGGAATTGTAATACCCGGAGTATCGTCAAGATAGAGGTCGGTTTTGCTGAGAATATCGCTTGCGGGGATAAGTCTTGACCACTCCTCCTCGGTAAGCTGACCTGTTCTCAGTTTTGTACCGCCTATAAGCGCCTCACTTGAAAGCAGACGGCTTGCAAGCTGTTCCTTTGACATTTCAAGCGAGAAAAACGCAACGGTCTTTTTGGACTTACACGCAACATTTCGTGCAATATTGAGTGCGAAACTCGTTTTACCCATACCCGGTCGGGCGGCAAGAATGATAAGATCGGAACGGTTAAGTCCAGTAATCATTCGGTCAAGGTCGCCTATGCCCGTTGGGATAGGTTTCATACTGTTGTCGGTTTCGCTGTTGAGTGCGTCAAGCCGGTCGAAAGTCTGTAAAATTACCGAGTTGATACGCTCAAGACCGTGCTTTTCATTGCCCTGTCTGATGTCAAAAATCTTCTGTTCTGCCGAATCAATCAGAACCGAGGGATCCTCGTTGCCTGCAGTTGCGTCATCAATAATTTCACGGGATGCCGTAATAAGTCTGCGGACATTGTACTTTTCTGCAATAATCTTCGCATATTCTTCGGCATTAGAAATTGAAGGGCAATTGTTGACAAGATCCATCAGATAGGTTTTTCCTGTTGACTCGTCAAAAGCTTTATTCTGTTTTAATCTTTCAAGCAGAGTGACAAAGTCGATGTTAAGACCGAGTCCGATCATCTCCTGCATCTGTGCAAAAATCAGCTTGTGCAAAGAAACATAGAAATAATCGGGGCTTTTCAGAGTATCAACAACCTTGTCAAAGGTGTCGCTTTCAAGAATGATTGCACCTAAAACCGCTTGTTCCGCTTCGGGGCTGTACGGCAGATGAAGTCCGTCATAACTGCCCGCAAAATTTAAATCAGCCATTTTTACTCCTGTTTATTATGCCTCGGATACCTGAACATCAATCTTTGCAGAAACGCCTGTAAAGAGCTTTACCTCTGCGTGATATGTACCGAATTCCTTAATGTCGCAGTCAAGAACAACCTTGCGCTTGTCAACATCAATATTGTACTGCTTTTTGATTTCTTCGGCAACCTGCTTTGAAGTTACGCTGCCAAAAAGTCTGCCGCCCTGTCCTGCTTTTGCAGTCATCTTGAAGGTTTTGCCCTCAAGAGTCTTTTTGTCATGTTCTGCCTGAGCCTTTTGGGTTGCAATTTTATAATTTTTGGAATTCTCGGCATTCTTATATTCATTCATAGCCTGAGCGTTTGCCTCTTTTGCAAGCTTTCTCGGAAGGAGAAAGTTTCTTGCATAGCCGTCAGATGCCTCAACAAGCTCGCCTTTTTTGCCGAGTGATTTTACATCCTGCATTAAAATTACTTTCATAACCAATCAACCTTTCTTACGAGTTTTCCTCATCATCAAGTGTGTTGTCAATTTCAGACAGCAACTGTTGATAAGCAAGCTCTTTTGTAGTGTTTTTAAGCTGTGTCGCCGCCATGGTCTGATGACCGCCGCCGCCAAGCTTCTCCATTATAATCTGAACATTAACATTACCGTAGCTTCTTGCTGAAATGTTAATTTGACTGTTGTCTTCAAAAAGAACGAAGGATGCGTCAACGCCTTTGAGATTGAGCATTTCATCAGCCGCCTGAGCCGACGCAAGCCTTATATCGCCGTCACCGCTCGGCGCAATCGAAATTGCACAGCCACGGTAAACATGGGCCTTGCACACAATGTCAACCTTTTCACGGTAGGTTTCGATATTATCGGAAAACATACCCTTTACGGTGAGCGTGTTTGCACCCCTTTTTCTCAGATAAGCCGCCGCCTCAAATGTGCGCACGCCTGTTTTAACGGCAAAATTCTTTGTGTCAAGTGTAATGCCTGCAAGCATTGCGTCTGCCTGAACATATGTGAGCGGAGAATCATCAAGACAGCTGATTATTTCACTGCACATTTCACAGGTTGAAGACGCCGAGGGTTCGTGACAGAACACAAGAGCGTTGTTTATGTAATCAACCGCCTTTCTGTGGTGGTCGATAATGATAACCTTTTTACATTTTTCGTAGAGCTCCGTACTTTCAAGAGAACGCTTCAGGTGCGTGTCAACTATGATAAGAAGCGACTTCTGTGTAAGTCCCGAAAGAGCGGCTTCCGGAGAAATGAATATATCGGTGTCGAGTTTTTCATCAGTATATTCAATAAGCTGTTTTGCCATTGAGGTTTCTCGGTTAATGACAACCTTTGAATAACGCTTGAAAGTTTTCTCCATTATGCATTGAAGTCCGATTGCCGCACCTACACAGTCAAGGTCGGAAAACTTGTGTCCCATAATAAAGATCTTGTCGCAATCGGCAACAACACGGCTGATTGCGTTTGCAATAACTCTCATACGCACCTTGCTTGCCTTTTCCGCTGCGGCAACCTTTCCGCCGAAGAACTCGTATGTATTGTCTTTTTTAATGACAGCAACCTGATCGCCGCCTCTGCCCAGTGCCATTTCAAGGGCTTTCCTTGCGTTGAGCTCGCTCTCTTTGATGTTATTATAACCTCGGCAAAGACCTACGGAGATTGACGCACTGTGGTTGTTTATCGTGATTCCTCGGATAGTTTTAAGAATCGGAAACTTATCAGCTGCCATTTTTTCAACATCGGCATCTCTGAAAATTATCATATAACGGTTGTTGCCGATTTTTTTGTAAAGAGCCGAATACTGCTCAGCCCACTTTTGCAGGCAAACTTCAATATCGAGCATTGCCTCGGAAAACGACTCGTCCGAGTTATCGGAAAAGTCCTCTGCATTATCAAAAACGGCAATCGCAACGCACGGCTTGGAAGCAAGATATTCCCTTGTAATCTGCTTGTAATAGGTGTTTTCGATAAATTCACAGACAGCGCCCTCGCCTGTAGAACGGCAATAAACCGTGTATTCTCTGCCGTCAATGGCAACATCACAGCCCTCACCCTTTTTCAGACAGTCAATTTCTTTTCCCGAAAGGTAGGCTTTGATATTATCGCCCTCTGCGCCCTTTCCGCCGCACATAGCCTTGCGGAATCGTGAATTGCACCATACAATGTCACCCTGTCTGCCTATAACGGCAACAGGGCAAATGAATTTTTCAAGGTAATCTTCGTTAATACCCTTTATACTTCCGACTATATTTTTTACCGTACTTTTTACATAGCTTGTAAATCGCAATGAAGTTATAAGCACAACGGCTAAGGAAAGAACAGACACACCGAGTTCGATATAGAACACAACAGGCGAATAGTCATAGCTGACAACAGCCATGGCAAACATTATCACCGAAAAAATTATGAACCACGGTGTAAGCGTCCAATTTCTTTTTCTCATGTCAAACCTCTGTTAATAACAAAATAGCAAAAAATAAATCAGCGAATAAAACTTAAACCTCCTGAAGAATAGGAAGAATCATCGGAGCTCTCCTTGTACGCTGACCGATAAGTTTTGAAACATCATCCTTGATTCTGTTCTTAATAATGCCCCATTCGTGAACATTATTCTCTGCACAATCCTCAAGAATTGCAAGAGCGGTCTGCTTGACCTCTTCAAGAAGTCTTTCGCTCTCACGAACATATACAAATCCTCTTGAAACAATATCGGGACCGCTGATAACATGACCGTCATAAACATCAAGAGAAGCAACAATAATGATAAGTCCGTCCTGTCCGAGGTGCTTTCTGTCACGAAGAACGATACTTCCGACATCACCAACGCCAAGACCGTCAACGAACACCTTGCCTGCCTGAACATGCGGAAGCTCTTTCATATAATCCTCGTTGATTTCAAGAACACTTCCGACATCACCGATATAAATGTTCTTGCGTTCCATACCGAGAAACATTGCAAGGTCGGCATGTTTTCTGAGGTGTTTCTGTTCGCCGTGAACAGGGATAAAATACTTTGGCTTTACAAGCTTCTGCATGATTTTGAGTTCCTCCTGACAGGCATGACCTGAAACATGAACTTCATACATTGACTCATAAATTACCTTACAACCCTTTTTAAGAAGTTCGTCAACAACATTGCCGACTGTTTTCTCATTACCGGGAATCGGATTGGCTGAAATTATGATGAAATCACCCTCACCGACCATTACCTTGCGGTGGTCTGAATATGCCATTCTTGAAAGTGCGCTCATCGGCTCGCCCTGACTGCCTGTTGTAACAAGAACAACCTGCTGCGGCATATACTTGTCGAGCATATCAATATCGATAAGAATATTTTCGGGAAGATGAAGATATCCGAGCTTTTGTGCAACATCCATATAGTTGACCATACTTCTGCCCGAAAAAGCAACCTTTCTTCCGTACTTTTCTGCACAGTCAATAATCTGCTGAACACGGTTTACATTTGATGCAAAAGTTGCAATTATAATTCTGTAATTTTCCGCACTCTTGAAAAGATTGTCAAGGCTGTCGGATACAGTTCTTTCCGTAGGGGTGTATCCGGGTCTTTCGGCATTTGTACTCTCCGAAAGAAGTGCAAGAACACCTTCGTCACCCACTCTTGCAAAGCTTGAAAGGTCAATCATATCACCCGTGATAGGTGTGCAGTCAATCTTGAAGTCGCCCGTGTGAACAATAGTACCGCCCGGAGTGTGAATTGCAAAAGCAACAGCATCGGGAATCGAATGGTTTACATGAATGAAGTCAATCTTCATACAACCGAGCTTTATTGACTGACCTGCATTTATTACATTAAGCTGAGATTGATTGTATAGACTATGCTCCTTGAGCTTGTTGCCTACAAGACCGAGCGTAAGCGGTGTACCGTAAATCGGAACATTCACCTTTGAAAGAAGAAAAGGCAAACCGCCGATGTGATCCTCATGTCCGTGTGTAAGGATAATACCCTTAACTCTGTCGGCATTCTGTTCAATATATGTGAAATCCGGAATTACAAGGTCAACGCCGAGCATATCCCCGTCAGGAAATGCCATGCCGCAGTCGATGATGATTATATCGTTTTCACATTCAACAAGGGTGATGTTCTTACCTATTTCGTTAAGACCGCCGAGAAATGCAATCTTAATTGACGGCTTCTGAGCATTCTTTTTTGGATAACCCTTTGACTTTGACGTATATTTCTTTTTGCCGTAATTTGACTTTCCGTTCGATTTCGGCTGAAATCCGTCATCATTTTTCTTATAGTAAGCGTTGTAGGAATTTTTACCCGAACCGCTCTTTTTTGAAGCATTATTTTTAGAGTATTGCTTCACATTCTTTTTGCCTTTTGAGTACCTTGACTGTTTAAGCATAAAGTTTTCGTTCCTCTTTTCTGTACTCACAAATCTACCTCCGTTTTCTGAAATATGTACTGAATAAAAGAAAAATAAATATATCAAAGACCTCTGAGCGCCCGTGAGGTCTTAATTTATTTATAAATTTATAAAATAAATTCTCCGTTCTGATAACGGTGAACGTCTGTATTTATAATAATATCCGCAAAATATACGAATTTTATTCCCGTAATTATGGCAACACATAGCTACCCTATCATAGTTTTTCATTTTATTTTACCGCATATCCTACTGCAATGTCAAGAAATTTTCATAACAAACACAAAATCCAAGGCTTGCAATCCGCATAACAAAGGCAATTTTATGCATAAAAATTTGAAATTTCCGTAAAATAAAACCCGTAAGCGATTTTTTAATTGCAATATTATGTATAAATTTCAAAATTTGTTCAAACACCTACCAAAGTTATCAGAATTATATCAAATAATGGGTTGCAATTGTCGTTTCAGCGTATTATAATCTATAGTGCGGATTTTAATATTTTGAATAATTAGTACACTCTGAATTAAAGGAGAATTATTTTTGAAACAAGTTGAAATTTTTACAGACGGTGCTTGCAGCGGAAATCCCGGTCCCGGCGGTTGGGGTGCTGTTTTAAGATATAACGGTCACGAAAAGGAAATTTCAGGCGGTGAGGCAAACACAACCAACAACCGTATGGAGCTTTCGGCTGTTATCAATGCACTTGCTCTGCTCAAAGAACCGTGCAAGGTAACGCTTTACAGCGACTCGCAGTATGTTTGCAACGCACTAAAGCTCGGTTGGGCTAAAAAGTGGAAAGCAAACAACTGGATGCGTAATAAAAAAGAAAAGGCTTTGAACCCCGAACTTTGGGACAGGCTTCTTACCCTGTATGATACTCACGAGGTTGAAATTGTGTGGGTAAAAGGACACGCAGGTCATCCCGAAAACGAGCGTTGCGACCGACTTGCCGTTGCAGCCGCAAAACAATTTGCATAACAATAAACTTATATAAAGGTGGATATAAAATGAGATATGTTTATGCCGACAACTCGGCTACTACAGCACTTTCGCCGAAGGTGCTTGAAAAAATGATGCCATACCTCACCGAGGTTTACGGAAACCCGTCAAGCATTTATACAATCGGTGCAAAGGCAAGGGCTGCCGTAGAAACTGCAAGAGAAAACATTGCAAAGAATCTCGGTGCGGCTAACCCGAATGAAATTTACTTTACCTCCGGCGGAAGTGAATCCGACAACTGGGCACTCAAGGGTGTTTGTCACGCTCTCAAGGCAAAGGGCAAAAAGCACATCATTACTTCAAAGTTTGAACATCACGCTATTCTTCACACATGTGAGGCTCTTGAAAAGGAAGGCTTTGAGGTTACTTATCTTGATGTTTACGAAAACGGTATTGTTCATCCCGAGGATGTTGAAAATGCAATTCGTGAGGATACGGCTATAGTTTCGATTATGTATGCAAACAACGAAATCGGTACAATTCAGCCGATTTCCGAAATCGGTGCAATTTGCAGAAAGCACGGCGTTCTTTTCCATACAGACGCAGTTCAGGCGGCTGGTTATGTGAAGATTGATGTTCAGAAAGAAAACATTGACCTTCTTTCAATGACAGCACACAAGCTCCACGGACCGAAGGGCTGCGGTCTTCTCTACATCAAAAAAGGCGTAAGAATTGAAAACCTCATCTGCGGCGGTGCTCAGGAGAGAAACAAGCGTGCCGGTACCGAAAATGTTGCAGGAATCGTAGGTCTTGATGCCGCACTTCAGCTTGCAGTTGACGGTATGGACGAAAGAAATGCAAAGCTTGAAAAGATGCGTGACAGACTTATTGACGGTCTTTTAAAAATTGAGCGTTCAAGAATCAACGGTGACAGAGTTCACAGACTCCCCGGCAATGTCAATATGTGCTTTGAGGGTATTGAGGGTGAAAGCCTTCTTTTAAGACTTGACCTCAAGGGTGTTTCGGCATCATCGGGTTCTGCTTGTACATCTGGCAGTCTTGATCCGAGTCATGTACTTCTTGCAATCGGTCTTCCCCACGAAATTGCTCACGGAAGTATGCGTCTTTCATTCTCTGACGACAATACAGAGGAAGACATTGATTATATTCTTGAAATCGTTCCCGAAATTGTTTCGTACCTCAGAAGTATGTCACCTCTTTGGGAAAAGATTAAAAAGCAGGAAGCTCAGGGTTGATTGACAACCCGTTAAAATTCGTATAGAATTGAATAGATATTCGGCAACAATATATTCAGGAGGATTAAAATGGCTTATTCGGAAAAAGTAATGGATCATTTCGCTAATCCGAGAAATGTAGGCGAAATTGAAAACGCAGACGGCATCGGCGAGGTCGGTAACTCAAAATGCGGCGATATTATGAAAATGTACATTAAGGTTGATAACGATATCATCACAGATGTAAAATTTAAAACATTCGGCTGCGGTGCGGCTATTGCAACAAGCAGTATGGCAACAGAGCTTATCAAGGGCAAGTCAATCAATGACGCTCTCAAGCTCACAAACAAGGCAGTTATGGAGGCTCTTGACGGACTTCCGCCTGTCAAGGTTCACTGCTCTGTTCTTGCAGAACAGGCAATCAAGGCAGCTGTTTCGGACTACTACAAAAGAAGAGGCGTTGATCCCGAGCCAATCGTGGGCAATGTTCCCGAATGTGACAGCTGTGGCTGTGAAGGCTGATTAACTTAAAATCATACATCTGCCCGACTGCGTAAAAGTCGGGCATTTTTTTGCTCCCGATTATACCGTAGAATCAGTTGCACAAAAAAACGATTGAAATCCGAAAGGAAATCAATCGTTTTTTATTTGTGTGATTATTATTTTGCAATATATCAGCCGATTGCGGCATTGAAGATTTTTTCGCTGTTTTTCATCAATCTGTCAACCGCCTGCTGACCGCATTTTTTGGCAATACATTCGATTGCATCGGAATAAAGCTCGGGTGTATTATGATTGAATGAATGTGCGTCCGTACCGATAATGTCGATAAGTCCTGCACCTACAAGCTTTAACATTCTGCGGCGTTTCATCATTGGAGCTTTCTTTGTGTAATTTGAAATATTTGTTTGAATAACAACACCGAGCCGTTTTAAATCTTCAATCACATCAGGATTGTCAACAAGAAAGCTGTAACGCTCAACATGAGGAATTACGGGAATAAGTCCCTGTTCGCTCATAAGCCTGTCGAGCATTTCATACGAATTGTCCGAAAATGTTGCATTATACGGAAACTCAGTGAGAATATAGTTTGAATTTCCGTAGTTTATACCTTTGATATTTTCATTGTTGAAAAGATACTTTGTGACATAAACCTCTGTTCCGAGAACGATATTCATACCGTTCGGAATGTGCGGTTTGAATTTTTCAAACTTTTCCGCCCTCTCGGCAATAAAATCTTCAAGGCTGATTTCATTTGTATAAAAATGAGGTGTAAGACAAACATTCGTTACTCCCTGATTTTTAAGACAGGAGAGCAACTCCAGACTGTCCTCAACCGTTTTTGCACCGTCATCTATACCCGGAAGAATATGAGAGTGCATATCGAAAAGCTGCATACCGTTCACCAATTAAAGTGCCTCACAAACACGGTCGCCCATTTCATCACAGCCAACCTTTGTGAAACCCTCTTCATAGATATCGGGCGTACGGTAGGTTTCAAGAACCTTTGCAACAGCTGCCTCAATTGCGTCTGCCGCCTCGCTCTGATCAAGTGAATAACGGAGCATCATAGCAACAGAAAGGATTGTAGCAAGCGGATTTGCAATATTCTGACCCGCAATGTCAGGAGCAGAACCGTGGATAGGCTCATAAAGACCGAGCTTGCTGCCCGAAAGGCTTGCAGATGCAAGCATACCAATTGAGCCGGCAATCATTGATGCCTCGTCAGAAAGAATATCGCCGAAGATATTTGATGTGAGAATAACATCAAACTGACGGGGATTTCTTACAAGCTGCATAGCGCAGTTGTCAACATACATATGGTTAAGCTCAACCTCGGGATAATCCTCGGCAACTCTCTTAACTGTTTCTCTCCAAAGTCTTGAAGACTCAAGAACATTTGCCTTATCAACGCTTGTGAGCTTTTTATTTCTCTTCATAGCAAGGTCAAAAGCAACTCTTGCAATTCTCTCAACCTCACCGACTGTGTACATTTCCGTATCCCAAGCCGCAGGCTGACCGTTAACTTCTTTTCTGCCTCTTTCGCCAAAGTAGATACCGCCTGTAAGCTCACGAACAATCATAACATCGAGGTTGCCGCCGATAATTTCATCCTTGATAGGTGATGCACTCTTGAGCGGTCCGAAAATAACCGACGGACGAAGATTTGCGAAAAGTCCGAGTGCGCCTCTGATACCGAGAAGTCCTGCCTCGGGACGGTTGTTACCCGGCTGTGAATCCCACTTAGGACCGCCTACCGCGCCGAGAAGCACGCTGTCCGATGCCTTACACTTTGCAACTGTTTCATCGGGGAGCGGAACGCCTGTTGCATCAATAGCACAACCGCCGAGAAGTGCCTCGTCATATGTAACGCCAAAACCAAATTTTTCAGCGGCACAATCAAGAACCTTTACAGCCTGATTTACGATTTCAGGACCGATACCGTCGCCCTTTAAAAGAGTAATTTTATAATCTGCCATTTTTATATCTCCTTAATCAATTGTTTATCAATGGATATTATCCCACAATATACGGCAAAAGATTGTAAACTGTGCTACAATTCTGCCAAAGTTTCAAAAAATCAGTCATTCTCCGACGGAAGCGGAATCGTCTGAAAAACTTCACAGACTTTATCCCTCTGCCAAAGTACGGGAGTAACTCTGAGTGAATAGCCGAAACCGTTATCCATTGTCCATTCAAACGGTTTTGCCTGCGGAAGTCCGTAGACTGCAAGCAAGGTCATAATAACACCGCCGTGAGTGACAATTACGCTTTCGGTTGTGCCTGTTTTCATAAGTCCCTCAACAATGCTTTCAAACATTTTGCATACTCTGCGTGTAAAATCGGCATTGCTCTCCCCCCTCGGAGGTTTTACGGAAGAATCGCCTGCAAGCCACTTTTTAAAATCGGGATCGTTTTTCAGCTCATCGGCAGTTTTGCCCTCCCATTCACCGAAATTACATTCGGAAAGGTTGTCGATAACAAGCGGATTTTGTTCGGGATAAAGAATTTTTGCGGTTTCGGTACAACGCTTTAACGGACTTGTGAACACAACCTGCGTACCCGGATATTTGTACTCATAATCGAGTTTTCTCAAATCCATTCTGCCCCTGTCGGAAAGCGGAGCGTCTGTTGTTCCGATATATTTCCCCGCAAGTGTATCATCAATCGAACCGTGTCTTATAAAATGAATTATGTATGATTTCATAACTTCTCCCATAAACCGACTTTCAGCAAATCGGCACTTAATTATTTACAAAAAGTAAATTTTGTATTATACTGTCTGTATAGAAAGTATATTGCTGTAAATGCTTTCAATGCACTGACTATGGACTATATATTATCAGAGCAAATTCTGCTTTGTTTTTTCTGACAATCAAGTTAATTATACTATCTTTAAAAATGAGGTGTCAAGTCTTGAACAAAGATTTTCCGAGAATTATAACATTTCTTCGTAAAGAAAGAGGTTTGAGTCAAAAACAGGTTGCAGGCGATATGGGAATTTCGCAGGCACTTTTGTCACATTATGAAAAGGGAATCCGTGAATGCGGTCTTGATTTTCTCGTAAAAACAGCCGAATACTACGGTGTTTCAACCGATTATCTTCTCGGCAGAACCGTACAGAGAAATTTCACAGCCGATCCTTTTGAGGCTGCCGAAGAAGAGGTTGTCATCAATACCGAAAAAGGCAGTATGATCAACAAAATAAACCGCAGCCTTTTGATGAACACCACCTCGGTAATCTACGATTTGCTTGCAAAAATCGGCAACAAGCACCTTACAAACGCAGTCAGCAACTACCTTATGAGTGCCGAATATGTAATTTTTCGCACAATTTATAATTCCGAAAAAAATAACTCGCAAACTATGTTTTCGCTTGATAAGAACCGCTACAGAAATCTCACGGACGCATCAATGATTCTTGACCTTGAAATCATCAACGAACTTATTGAAAATGATAAGCTTACCCTCACCCTCTCTCCCGATGTTATTTCGGTATGTTTTGAAAAAGATGCCCCGTCACTATTCAACCTAATTCAATATTCCGAAAGAAACATAAAAAATGTCTATGCAGGAAAAAGATAACTTTACTTACAACAAACAACGGTCGGTTGGCTTGGAGTTTTTCTCAAGCTGAACCGACCGTTTTGTTGTCTGTTTATTTTCTTTTATAGCATTATCCGTATGTAATGCGGAATTATGCGTTAAGACCGAACGAGATTGATATTGCGTTATTTATTTCGTTCATAGAATTTTCATCAACAGTACCCATTTTTTCTTTGAGCCGTTTTTTGTCGATTGTTCGTACCTGTTCAAGCAAAACAACGCTGTCTTTGGCGAGTCCCGAGCTGTCGGCGTGCAACGGAATGTGGGTAGGCAAATTCGCCTTTGACTGCTGACTTGTAATTGCGGCGGCAATTACAGTCGGACTGAATCGGTTGCCGACATTATTCTGAACAATAAGCACAGGTCTGATTCCGCCCTGCTCCGAACCTACAACGGGACTCAGGTCGGCATAATAGATATCTCCTCTTCGTATATTCAAGGCTTTCACGCTCCAAATAATTGTTTACTTGTATTTTTGCCTTTCCAAAAGCTTTTATACAGCTATTACATAATATTTTTGAGCGTAAAATTTGTGAATCGGTTCAGCCGTTTGCATCTTTCACATCGGAAAGCACCATTTCGTAATCTTCGCCGTCAACGCTGATTTTGCTTATACAGCCCTTTGAATTTGTGCTGACAACGGCTTTGCCGAACGCTGAATCAAGTCTGTATGTACACACATCTTCGCACTTCCCCTCAAAAACCGCCCTTCCGTCTGCAATTCCGTATAAAATTTGTTTTGTAATATTCGGGAAACTGCTTTCGGGAATGTACGCTTCATCGGCGGAGCAAATCATATTCTCCCTTGAAATTTCAAGATCAGAACCCTTATATGTAACCGACAAACCGCTAACCGTGTTCGGAGAATCAAATGAAATGTTGATGAGCTTTTTGCCGCTTGCCGACAGCTTTCCCGTGATGTTCATTTTTCTGTATTCACAGCTGAAATCGGCAATAAACGAGGATTTCGGAGAAAGATTTTCCTGCACTTCATCACACCCCGTAATGACAAAAACAGGCATAACAAAAAGGACACATAATGCAATCAAGATTTTCCGTGCCATAAGACACCTCCCGATACATTATATGTCCCGTGAAATTTTTAATACATTGTACAAATAAGTGATTAATGCATTTTATCTTAATATCCGTGATCAATATGCTGCCATTTTCCGCCTTTTGTTCTGACTAAAATCCAGTTCCAGTTATTATATGTGGAATTCGGATTTAATGATCCGTCGCCGCCTGATGAATCAACATCAAATGAAGATAACAGCACAATAACTTCATCTGCATTGTTCCTGTCGGCAAATTCCTGAAAATCGGTGCAGTAATCATCTCCTGCATAATAAATTTCCGTGAGGGTACAGCCGTTCCAATTGGCGTCGAACTCTTTTTCAATAGTATCAACAGCAGAGTTAATATCATCTGCGGAATAGATTTCAGAATCCACATCGTGAGTCTTCACTTTGCTTATATCTCCTCCGCAGGCACTCAAACCGATAACAAGAAATACACACATAACTAAACATAAAATTTTCTTCATCATTACTCCTTTCAAAATCGTCATTATTTTCACAACTTTTTATCGCAAAAAGATTCCCGTTTCTTACTTGTATTTTAAATCAAAATCCGCAACGCTTTTTATTCTTATAAAGAACAATTCAACTTACGATTGATTAACTATTTTGTATATATTATTTCCTGTTTTTCTCTCAAAATAATTTTTTAATCTTATGTTTGAATTCCATTTTTCTTGTGGGTAATAACCATATCTTTGTTTTACATCTCTCATACGATCTTCAATATTCAACACACCGCCACTGCCTGCCAATGCATCGCATAACTGAATTAATTTGTCATAATCATCCATATTCACTTTAGCAAGAGCAGTTTCTATCAATTCAAGTTCTTCATCAGAAACATCGAATTTACCAATGTATTCCTTTACGGTTGAATTATTAAACGAATGTGTAAGGCAAATTTTTGCGACCTCATCATATCCCAATGACATCATATATGTATATCCGTCATAAACATGACCTAAATGCCTAACACCAAACTTTCTGCCAATATCATGGAGTAACCCTAATATGTATGCCTTTTCCGAATCCAAATTTTCACATAATTTTGCAATCTTTTCAGCACATTTTGCTGTAATGCGGCTGTGATTTACCCAAGGACCAAAATTACATTGTCCGGCTTCTTCTAATATTTTTTCAGCTTCCGCTCTTGTTGGCATCATTTTTATTCGCCTCCATAAACAGAGTTATATGCAAAACATTACCTCACACTACTACATAAAAGTAATTTTGTGACATTTATATAATCTGGCTTAATATAAATTATGTGCTGTTACTTGCGGGCGGATAATATCCGCCTCTACAAAATCGTCATCATTTTCAAAACTTTTATCGCAACAAAATTTCTGTTTTTACTTGTATTTTAAATCAAAAACCTTTAAATCAAAATCCGCAACGCTTATAGGCAAGTGGGATGCAATTTATCAGGTCTGTGGGGAGCATTGAGATTTTGCCGTATTTTTCGGCGGCAATGTCGCCTGCAAGACCGTGGAGATATACTGCCGCTGCGGCTGATGAAAACGCACTTGCGCCCTGTGCAAGGATTGATGCGGTCATTCCTGCAAGCACATCACCGCTGCCGCCTGTTGCCATTCCCGAATTGCCTGTCGGGTTCACAAGCACCTTGCCGTTTGGCGAGGCAATTACCGTTCCTGCTCCTTTGAGAACGGTTACAACACCGTACTTTTGTGCAAAATCGAGGGCAACTCTCTCCCTTTCCGCATTTACAAGCGGAGTTGCAAGACCTGTAAGTCTTGACATTTCGCCCGGGTGAGGAGTAATTATAATCGGAGCTTTTTTCCTTAAAAGAATTTCAGGCTGTTTTGCAACACAATTGAGTGCATCTGCGTCAAGCACAAGCGGTGTTGTGGAATCTTCTATTAAAGAAAATACAATTTTTAATGTATCGTCGCACACACCGAGTCCGCAACCGACAAGAGTTGCAGAGGATTTGCACGATTCGCTGACTAAAAACGGAACATTTACCTTTGAGATTCTGCCGTCTGCATTTTCGCTGAGAGGATAGTAAACGCTCTCAAGAATCGTTTGGGCAACAATCGGGTAAATACTTCTCGGCAAGGCACATTTTGCAAGACCTATGCCCGTTCTTAACGCACCCTTTGCCGACATAACCGCCGCCCCTGCCATTCCGTAGCTTCCGCAAACGCAGAGCAATGAACCCAGAGTTCCTTTGTTTGCATCATCGGGGCGTTCAAAAATTGTACTTTTTACAACATTTACATCTGTTACTGTCATACAATCAACTCATTTTTCTTTTATAGAATAACTGAACCACAATATTCTTGTTGAGGTGCGGTTTCATACCGTTGAGAATATCCTCGTTCGGAGTAAAAACAAGAAGACATCTGCCGTATGCAGGACTGTTGAAAACAGCGAAATAGTTTTCGTCCTTGGAGTCAATATCTCTTGCGGCGATAAAAGTTTTGAGAAATCTCATCTTCTTGATTTCGGTATCGTCTTTTTCAAGTCTTTCAATCTCGTTAATCTGAACCTTGCACATAGTTTTTCTTTTGCGCAATGCAACAACCTTTGCAATTTCAAGCTCATTGCCCGAAACCGAATATTCAAAATCGACCTTCTGAATACTGAACACATACCAAACAGCATAAATTCCGCCTATAAACACGAAAAAAGCCACATAGATAAGGTACGCAATTGTTGCAAAAGCAAGTAAAAACAATGTTGTCGGCACTAAAATAAGCAAAAGCACCGAAACAATTTTTATAATCAGATTTTTAGGTTTGTTAACCCGTCTTACAACCTGTTCGTTAAAATTATTCAATGTATTTTCTCCTTTATGATTGATATTTCATATGATATCACAGGCTGTTGTTTTTTTCAACAAAAGATACAAAAACTCTTGCAAAAAAAATGTTTTGGTGTTATCATAGAAAAAGATAACATGATGACGAAGAAAGTAGCGTTTGCGTGATGCCGTCAAAGAGAATGTGTGCCAGGGCTGAAAGCATACAACGGTGTTGCAGGTGTGAAGTTCCCTTCCGAGTGGTGAGGTTGAAATTTTCAGTAGATCTCAACGGCTGACTCCGTTACAGGTTGTGAAAGTGTCTGCTTTCGGGAGTGTTTGCTTTGATGCAAAAATCAGGGTGGTACCACGGATTATTTCGTCCCTGCGTAATTGATTTTACGCAGGGCTTTATTATTTTTACGGAGGTAATTTATGAACGAGAAATTATTAAGTTTAAAAGACGAAATCAAGTCAAGACTCGGCGAAACACAAGATTTGACCGACCTTGATAAAATCAGAGTTTCTTATCTTGGCAAAAAGGGCAGCATCACGGCTCTTTTAAAGGGTATGAAAGACCTTCCCAACGAGGAAAGAAAAACTTTCGGTGCTGAGGTAAACAAGCTCAAAGCACAGGCCGCACAGCTTATTGAAGAAAGACTTGCGGAACTTAAAGAAAAGGAAGTTCAGCGTGAAATCGCCTTGATGCCACAGTTTGACATTACATCGCCTGTTGCACTTGCAAGGGGTTCTTATCACCCAATCACCCTTGTTCAGAGAGAATGCGAAAAGATTTTCTCATCAATGGGATTTAACATTGAGGACTACTCCGAAATCGTAACCGACTACGAATGCTTTGAGGCTCTTAACATTCCGAAGCACCACCCCGCAAGAGATATGCAGGACACTTACTACCTTGACAACGGTCAGCTTTTAAAGTCACACACATCAGCCGCACAGAACGCAATTCTTAAAAAGTACGGCAAGGGACTTATTGAAAACGGCACACCTATAAAAGCCATCTTCCCAGGCAGATGCTTCAGAAACGAGGCTACGGACGCTTGTCACGAAAACACATTTTTCCAGATGGAAGGCGTTATGGTTGACAAGGACATTTCAATTTCAAACCTTATCTACTTTATGAAAACAATGCTTTCCGAGGTATTCAAAAAGGATATCAAGGTCAGACTTCGCCCCGGCTTTTTCCCATTCGTTGAACCGGGTTTTGAACTCGACATCAGCTGTCTTATCTGCGGCGGCGAGGGTTGTCCGTCATGTAAGCACAGCGGTTGGCTTGAGCTATGCCCCTGCGGTATGATTCATCCCAATGTTCTGCGTGAGGGCGGAATTGATCCCGAAAAATACACAGGCTTTGCATTTGGTCTCGGTCTTACAAGACTTGCAATGATGAAGTACGGAATCAAGGATATCCGTGACCTTAACAGCGGCAGTCTTAAAGCACTTTCACAGTTTACTGATGACGAATAAGAGAGGAGATACAAAATGTTTTTATCTATGAACTGGATTCAGGACTTTGTTGATTTGAGCGGTCTTGATAAAATTGAACTTATCCGCAAATTTTCTCTTTCCACAGCCGAGGTTGAAAACGATATTCTCCGCAAGGGCAGTGAAATCAGCGGTATTGTTGTAGGTGAAATTAAGTCGGTTGAAAATCATCCCGATTCAAAGAAACTTCATCTCCTCAAAATTGATGCAGGCGAAGATGAACTTATTGATGTTGTCTGCGGTGCTCCGAATGTAAAAGTCGGTCTTAAAACCGCTTTTGCAAAGGTTGGCGCTAAAATCGGCGAAATCACGATTACACCAAGAGCTCTTGCCGGCTTTACATCAAACGGTATGTGCTGCAGTGAAGCTGAAATCGGTATCAGCGATGACAACTCCGGCATTATGGAAATTACAGACGATGTAAAGAACGGCACAGACCTTAAGGATATTTACGAAATTGACGATATTGTTTTTGAGGTTGATAACAAGTCGCTTACAAACCGTCCAGACCTTTGGGGACACTACGGAATTGCAAGAGAATTTGCCGCACTTGCAGGCAGAGAGCTTAAACCTTTTGACCTTGACGATTTAAAGGCGTATGACGGTCTTAAAAAGATTGATATGAAGATTGAGGACACTCTCTGTCAGAGATACAGTTGCCTGCAGATTGAGAACATCAACCGCAATGTAAGCCCCGTAAATATGAGAATCCGTCTTTTCTACTGCGGTATGAGAGCAATAAACTATCTTGCTGACCTTACAAACTACCTTATGCTTGAAATGGGACAGCCGATGCACGCTTTCGATTCAAGAAAGGTTGAAAAAATCAGAATCAAGCGTTTTGACAAGCCTTTCACTTTCAAAACACTTGACGGTGTTGAAAGAAACATTGACGAAAACACACTTATGATTTGCAACGGCAACACTCCTGTAGCAATTGCAGGCATCATGGGCGGTCTTGATTCGGAAATTGTTGACGATACAACTACCCTCACACTTGAATCTGCAACATTCAACGCAGTTTCCGTAAGAAAGTCAACAGTAAGACTTGCTCACAGAACAGACGCATCAATGAGATATGAAAAATGTCTTGATCCTGAAATGACTGTTACTGCAATTGCAAGATTTGTATATCTTCTCAAAAAGTATGACAGCGACATCAAGGTTGTTTCTTCGCTCACAGACGAGTACGCATTCAGGTATGACACAGTTGTTCTTGACTTTGACAAAAACTTTGTTGACCGCTACACAGGCATTGAAATCAGCAACGACAGAATTGTTGCAACACTCGAAAGCCTCGGCTTTAAGGTTGAGCTCAACAACGATAACTTCAGCGTAACGGTTCCAAGCTGGAGAGCAACAAAGGATGTTACAATCAAGGCTGACATCATTGAAGAAATCACCCGTATTTACGGCTATGACAACTTTGAAATTCACACAACACGCTCTCCCCTCTACCCTGTAAGAGCAAGCGTTGTTAAAACTACGGAAAACAAAATCAAGGATATGCTTGTTAAGAGGTACAATCTCCACGAACTTCACTCATATGTATGGGCATACAACGATGAACTCAAGGCAATTGACATTCCTGTTGAGGATAATGTTAAGCTTGCAAACGCAACTAACCCGAATATTGAAACATTAAGAAATTCAATTGTTCCCACACAGCTTTGTCAGATTAAATCAAACCTTTCATTCTCAAACGATTTTGGTATTTTTGAAATCGGCAGAGTTGTAAACGGTCTTGATGAAAACGGTCTTTGCATTGAAAACAAAAAGCTTGCAATCACACTTTACAGCAAGACAAGAAATGTTAAGGACATCTATTTTGAACTCCGTGACATTCTCGCAGTTGTAACAGATGAAATCAAGCACAAGGCTCTCACATTTGAAAAGGCTGAACCGACTCACAGCTACGAACACCCCGTAAACCTATATTCGGTATGCCTTGACGGCAGAAATATCGGTACAATCGGCATTGTTCATCCGACAGTAAGCAAGAAGATTGACAAAAAAGCCGCAATCGTATTTGCAGAAATTGATGTGAACGCTTATGCAAACACAGAGGCCGCTCCGATTGTTTATGACGAACCGTCAAAGTTCCCGCCGATGGACTACGACATCAGCGTTGAAGTTCCTCAGGGAATGTTCTTCTCACACCTTGCAGAGTGTTGGAAAAACGAAGGCGGAGAGATTCTCAAAAGCACAAAGATTGTTGACACATATGACACAGATACAGTTCACAGCGTAACAATCCGCTTTGAGTTCTCATCAAATGAAAGAACACTTTCATCAGCCGAGGTTCAGAAAATTATGGACAAGATAATTTCAAATCTTTCTGAAAACGGAGTAAAACTCAGAGGCTAAAAATTATGGGGGCGGTTTTCCGTCCCCTTTTTGTGACATAATCTGACAAGCATAAGATAAAATTAAAAAATATTACTGCTGTTTTATCACACAAAGCAATGTTTTTGACATTGAAATAACATAAATTAGGCATATTTATTAAAAAGTGCTTGAAATTTACTTTGAAATATGGTATAGTAGCAGAATAGGAGGTGTTTCAGTATGTTGGATAAAACAATGATTTTTTCTCTTGGTGAGGAAAAAGATGACCAGATAAAAGCAGGGCTTACAATCGTTTATGATGCCCTCCGCCAAAAAGGATATAACCCTATTAATCAGATTGTGGGATATATTTTAAGCGAGGATCCGACCTATATTACAACATATAATAACGCTCGCAACATCATCAGCAAGATCGACCGTGACGACCTACTTGAAGCACTGGTAAAATCGTATCTTAATGTTTAAGAAAGGATGATGCCTTGTGGCAGATACCAAAAAGACCGAAAAGAAATTTTCGACTTACAAGGGCAGACCGCTCGTTCGTTGCAATGACGAGATTTACTACGGCAGTATGGAAGAACCGTATGTTATAAGAATGCAAATCAAAAGCAAAAAGGATGTCAACGGAACTGAGATTGCCGATAAGGTAACAGTTCAGCTAATGGCTACAGACCCTTATCTTTCACCGAGAAAACAGCTTGTTAAGTCAAGCGAGAAAAAGGGATTGTTCCTTGCTATGGATATTGCAGACATTTGGCTTGAAAGAGCCCTTGCAAACAAAATGTAATTTAACATTGAATTTACGGAGTAATCGGTTTTGGTTACTCCGTTTTTTCTTATGTAGAACAACATCTTTGTTGCATTTATAAAACCAGTCTTATCACAAACTTTTTACCGTTACATGAAAAGTGTATAGTGGATGTTCCCATACAAATGATTACAAAACTTTGAAATTTTATTATACATAAAAAGCACTCTGCATTTCTACAAAGTGCCTTAATTTAAAATATTAAGTTCAGAATAAATCGCCACGCTTTTTTATTCTTTTAAAATCCTTTTTAAACAGGGTATGATACTTAATCGTCAGCATTCAAGTCCTCCATAAGCTCGCTTAAAGAATTAAAAGGACCGTGAAGATTTTTGCCCTCTCTGACATCCTGCATAGCCTGCAAGGTTTCTGCATTTGGCTTATCAAGTTTGATTTCAAACGGTATGCCGTTCTCCCTGACAATTTGTTTGAGATAGATATTGATTGCTGTTGACATATTCAAACCAAGTTCGTTAAGCAATGTGTCAGCTGTTTTTTTAAGATTTTCATCAACTCTGACATTCAGATTTGTTGTTGCCATAAAATCAACTCCTTTATATCTGTATATGTATAATACCACATACAAATTACAATGTCAAGCAATTGTAATTACGCTGTCATTATTTTGCACAATTTTACATACAATAAAACAAAGGTCGGGAAACAGAGCATTTCATTTTACACACTCTCTTCCCGACCTTAATTTTCAATTTTACATTTTAAATTTTCAATTTACTTTATATCCTGCGTCCTCTACTGCTCTTTTAAGAACGGAATCTTCAACATTTTTTGACATTGTAAGAACGGCTGAGCCTTTCTCGTGGCTTACTTCTGCCGATTCAACACCGTCAATTGCCTCAAGAGTTTTCTTTACTGTTGCCTCGCAATGCGGACACATCATACCTTCGATTTTCATTGTTTTTTCCATGGTTTTATTCTCCTTTTTATTTTTATGTTTTATTTTTCTGTCATGCTTTGAGCTGTGAACCTTAACAAAATTAAGCCTTAATGCATTTGTTACAACACAAAAGCTTGAAAGGCTCATTGCCGCCGCACCAAACATCGGATTTAACTGCCAGCCGAAAAGATTGATAAATGCACCCATGGCAAGCGGAATACCGATTACATTGTAAATAAATGCCCAGAAAAGATTTTCGTGAATGTTACGGAGTGTTGCTCTGCCGAGTCTGATTGTTGCAGGAACATCTGCAAGGCGGCTCTTTACGAGTACAACATCTGCCGCATCAATTGCAACATCCGTTCCCGCTCCGATTGCAATACCCAAGTCTGCGCTTGTGAGGGCAGGCGCATCGTTAATGCCGTCACCGACCATTGCAACCTTGCCGTATTTTTTCAGCTCTTTTACATTCTTTTCCTTACCGTCAGGAAGAACTCCTGCAACAACTTCATCAATGTCTGCGTTTTTCGCAACGGCTTTTGCGGTTTTTTCGTTATCGCCCGTAAGCATTACAACACGCACACCCATATTTTTGAGTTCATTAACAGCTTGTTTGCCGTCCTCTTTTATTATGTCTGCAACAGCAATAATACCGAGAAATTTATTTCCTTTACAGAAATACAGCGGAGTTTTGCCCTCTTCCGCAAGCTGTTCAGCCTTTGCTTTTTCGTCTGATGAAATTTCAGCAAACTGTGAAATATATCTGTAATTGCCGCCGTAAACGCTTTCAGAGCCGATTTTTGCGGTAAGTCCGTTACCCGTTACGGCATTGAACTCAGTCACGGTATCGCCGATAATATGTCTGTCATTTGCATAAACTACAATTGCCTTTGCAAGCGGATGTTCGCTTGATTTTTCAAGAGCAACGGCTGTTTTCAAAAGCTCGGTTTCCGAAATATTTTCGACTGTAACAATATCGGTAACGGCGGGTTCACCCTTAGTAACCGTGCCTGTTTTGTCAAGAACAACCGTGTCAATTCTGCCGGCTGTTTCAAGTGAAACTGCGGTTTTAAAGAGGATTCCGTTCTTTGCACCGACACCGTTGCCGACCATAATCGCAACAGGAGTTGCAAGTCCCAATGCACACGGACAACTGATTACAAGAACGGAAATGGCTCTTGCAAGCGAAAATCCTACACTTTGACCGAGCAACAGCCACACGATTGCAGTAATCACGGCAATTGTGATTACCGCAGGAACAAACACACCCGATACCTTGTCGGCAATTTTTGCGATAGGTGCTTTGGTGGCTGACGCATCGCTGACCATTTTAATAATCTGCGACAGCGTTGTGTCCTCACCGACTCTCGTAGCCTCACAGCGGATATATCCCGACTGATTGATTGTTGCGGCTGAAACCGTATTGCCGACAAGCTTGTCAACAGGAACGCTTTCACCCGTCAGAGCGGATTCATTGACGGCACTTTCTCCGTCAATAACAACTCCGTCAACAGGAATACTCTCACCCGGACGAACTGCGAATATATCGCCTTTTTTCACCTGCTCTATCGGAACAGTATTTTCAACACCGTCAACTACAATCGTAGCAGTCTTTGGTGCAAGTTTCATCAAACCTTTGAGAGCATCGGTAGTTTTGCCCTTTGAGTGAGCCTCAAGCATTTTACCGACTGTGATGAGTGCCAAAATCATTGCGGCTGATTCAAAATAGAACTCGTGCATATACGACATAACCGCCGCCGAGTCACCTCTCACCTGTGCATCGGTCATCATAAACAACGCAATTGTGCTGTAAACAAAGGCTGTGCCCGAACCAAGTGCAACAAGCGTGTCCATATTGGGAGCAAGGCGGATAATCCCTTTGAATCCGCTGACAAAAAATTTCTGATTAATCACCATCACTATGCCTGACAAAATCAGCTGAACAAGTCCCATTGCAATATGGTTGTTGTCAAAAAATGACGGCAACGGCCATCCCCACATCATATGTCCCATTGAAAAATACATCAACACCGCAAGGACAATGAGCGATGCGATAAGTCTTTTTCTGATTTTTGGTGTTTCGGTATCTTTGAGAGAATCCTCTGCATCGGGCGATTTTTTCTCTTTGCCTTTCAAAGACGCACCGTAGCCGGCATTCTGCACTGCTTTTATAATTGCAGACGAATCAGCTGAACCGTCAACATTCATTGAATTTGTGAGCAGACTGACGGAACAGGAATTTACTCCGTCAATCTTTGATACCGCCTTTTCAACACGGGCAACACAGGCGGCACAGCTCATACCCGTTACATTGTATTGAGTCATAGTTTCTCCTACTTCATAAGCTTTTGCAAAACACCGACAAGCTCGTCGATTGTTTCATCGTTACCTGCCCTTATGTCATCTGCAACACAGGTGCGGATATGATTAGCAAGCAACTCCTTGTTAAAAGCGTTGAGTGCCGCATTGGCGGCGGCAACCTGTACCAGAATATCGGGACAGTAGGCGTCTTTTTCAAGCATACCCTTTATCCCCCGTATCTGACCTTCAATACGATTAAGTCGGTTTACAAGCGACTTGTATTCTTTTTCGGTGCGGTGCTTGTGTTTTGCACAATGTTCACACTTATTATTCTCCATAATATCAACCTCATAATTTCAAAATAGGATATATTATTCAAAGCCCTTTTAAGATACCCCCTGTAGGTATCTTACAGTTATGATTGTATACCCCATTGGGGTATTTGTCAATAGGTTAATTACAGAAAAAAGCAGAATGCATTACGCACCCTGCTTTTATAGGATAATATTAAAATAATTCCGAATGAGTTCCGAGTCTGTAGAGCATTAAAACAAGCACATCATCTTTAATCTCATAAACAAGCAACCAATCAGGCTCAATATGACACTCACGAGTCCCTTTATAATTTCCCATAAGGTCATGGTCTTTATATTTGGCATTTAGAGTTTCACCGTTTGCCAATGTATTGATTACGCTAAAAAGTTTATCGAGATTTTTATGTTGCTTTTTCGCAAGTTTTTAATCTTTCTTGAATTGAGAGGTAAACTGAACATCGTATTTCATACTTCCAAAGCCTCTCTAAGTGCATCCATGCTTGAATATCTCGGAGTGTTTGGATCAGACATAATTTTTCTGCCTTCTTCTATAGCGGCAGCTGTGATATCATTTGGTATATCAAGTTTCAACTCAAAAGGAATGCCGTGTTCGCGAATGGCAGTTCTTAAAAAAATGTTTACTGCAGTTGTCATGTTAAGACCAAGTTCGCTGAAAATTTCTTCTGCCTTATCTTTTACTTCTTTATCTGTTCTGATATTAAGATTGGTTGTTGCCATAAAAACATCTCCTTTCAAGCATAGTATATGCTTATTTTCGGTTATTGTCAACATGCTGTCATTAGAAAATGTGCTTCAATAACATAAAAAAAACACCGTACAAAATGTACGGTGTTAAAAGCTGTTATTAAATTAGTCAGCTGTGTAAGGGAGCAAAGCAAGGTGACGAGCACGCTTGATAGCAACTGTAAGCTCACGCTGATGTCTTGCGCAAGTACCTGTTACACGGCGAGGAAGAATCTTTCCTCTTTCTGACATATAACGACGAAGACGAGCAATATCCTTGTAATCGATATTCTCAACCTTGTCAACACAGAAGCCGCAAACCTTCTTGCGAGCTTTTCTGCCACGGTTCATTGGTCTGTCTGCCATGATGAAGTTCTCCTTTCAATGAGAATTATTTAAATTAAGTTGAAGTTAAAATGGTAAATCATCGTCCAACGGCATATCCTGAAAATCAGAGTTTGAACCGCTCTGATAAGATGCAGGTGCCTGCTGAGCAGGTTCCTGATGATAAGCCTGGTTTCCGCCGTAAGACGGAGCACCGTATGACTGATTGCCGCCATAGGACTGATTGTAGCCGCCTGCATTGTTGTCACGGCGTTCGCCTGTGAACGAAACATTGTCTGCTACAACCTCAACAACGTAACGGTTTGAACCGTCCTTAGCCTGGAACTGACGGCTCTGGAGCTGTCCTTCAACAGCAATGAGAGAACCCTTTCCAAAGTAACGGCATACAAATTCCGCTGTACTTCTCCAACATACAATATTAAAGAAGTCGGCTTTACGCTCCTCGCCCTGCTTTACATAGTTACGATCAACTGCAATGCTGAAGCTTGTAACGCTTACGCCTGTGTTTGTTGTTTTTAATTCAGGGTCAGCTGTAATTCTGCCCATTAAGATTACTCTGTTTAACATACTTTTCCTTTCGTGTTCGGGTTAAAACCCTACAAATTGATTATTCGACTTCCTTCTTGATTATCATTGAACGCATTACGCCTTCTGTGATCTTGTAGATACGGTCGAGCTCTGCAGGGAACTCAGCTTCACTTTCAAAATCGAAAAGAACATAATAGCCTTCGCTCTCTTTGTTGATAAGGTAAGCAAGCTTTCTCTTGCCCCATTCGTCAACATTCTTCAAAGTGGCATGCTTCTCAATGAGAGCCTTGAACTTTTCAACGATGGCCTGGATACCTTCTTCGCCCTTCTTCATTGAAATGATCATTACTGTTTCGTAATTAGCTGTTACTGCCATTAATATTGCACCTCCTTCTGGACATTATGGCGGTTTTCACCGCAAGGATTGTTATGTACACAACATAACAGATTTATTATAACATAAAATCACGGTTTGTCAACATTTTTTTACTGTTTTATTAATTTTCACTTCGAGCAGATATAATAAATTTCTTAACTTTTTCAAAATCTTTACCGTCACCGTTTGAATTTTCAACACCCGAACTTACATCAACTCCGTCAGGCTTAACGGCTTTTACGGCTTTTGCAACGGTTTCGGGATTCAGACCTCCTGCAAGCATAAACAATTTATCATCACGAGGCAGATTTTCAAGCATTGTCCAGTCAAAGGTTTTTCCGCTGCCGGGTTCGTGTGCGTCAAAAACATAGCCTACAATGTTCTGATTCATTCTGTATTCATCAAACTTTTCAAGGTCGCTCACATTAAAGGCACGAATTACCTTTAAATACGGATTTGAAAGCACATCTCCTCCAACCTCACCGTGAATTTGAATGTAGTCGAAACCGCAATCATATGCAGTTTTCACCTGTTCAAGAGTCGGAGAAACAGTCACCGCAACCGGCAAAACATTTTTATCAAGCATTTCAATCAGGCTCTTGGCGGTTTCGGGAGAAATATTCCGCTTACTCTTTGGAAAGAACATTACAAATCCCGCAAAATCGGGTTTGCAGACATTTACTATCTTAATGTCTTCGGCGGATGTAATTCCGCAAATTTTAACTTTCATAAACTCACCTACAAAACAATTGTACCATATCGAATTAACGGTTGCAATAAAAAAAGACAAAGGACAGTCTGCGTGGCTGTCCTTTGTCAATATCGGGAAGTAATCCAATTACTTATTAGCTGTTAAATACGCCTGTTGAGAGGTAACGCTCACCTGTGTCGGGGAACAATGCAACGATTGTCTTACCTGCATTTTCTTCACGCTTGGCAAGCTCAATTGCGGCTGCAAGAGCGGCGCCTGATGAGATACCTACGAGGATACCTTCTGTCTTTGCAATATCATTTGCATTTGAGAAAGCGGCTTCGTTAGCAATCGGAAGAATTTCGTCATATACCTTTGTATCGAGAGTATCGGGAACAAAGCCAGCACCGATACCCTGAATCTTATGAGGACCGCCGTGGCCCTCCGAAAGTACGGGAGAAGTCTGCGGCTCAACTGCAACAACCTTTACATCAGCCTTCTTTGACTTAAGGAAGTTACCCACGCCGCTGAGTGTACCGCCTGTGCCGACACCTGCAACGAAGAAATCAACATTGCCGTCCGTATCTTCCCAGATTTCCGGACCAGTTGTATCAAAATGAGCCTTAGGGTTAGCAGGATTCTCAAACTGACCGAGGATAATGCCACCGTCAATTTCCTTTTCAAGCTCTTTAGCCTTTGCAATTGCACCGCTCATACCCTTTGTACCGTCAGTAAGAACGATTTCAGCACCGTATGCCTTGAGGAGGTTTCTTCTCTCAACGCTCATTGTTTCGGGCATTGTGAGGATTGTCTTGTAGCCCTTTGCAGTAGCTACAGATGCAAGACCGATGCCTGTGTTACCTGATGTCGGTTCAATGATTGTTGAACCCTTTTTGAGCTTACCGCTCTTTTCAGCATCCTCAACCATAGCTCTTGCCACTCTGTCCTTAACACTGCCGGCAGGATTAAAGAGTTCAAGCTTTGCAACAACCTTTGCCTTGAGGTCATATTTCTTTTCTATATTAACGAGTTCGATAAGCGGTGTTCTGCCGATAAGTTCTGTTACACTTGTATATATTTTGCTCACAAAAATCAAGTCCTTTCAAAATTCAAAAAATTAAAATCAGTCATCAAGTGAATCAAATGCTTCCTGAAGGTCATAGATAATATCGTCGATATTCTCTGTGCCGATTGAAAGTCTGATAGTGTTTGGCTTAATGCCCTGTTCTGCAAGCTCTGCCTCGCTGAGCTGTGAATGAGTTGTTGATGCAGGGTGAATTGCAAGAGATTTAACATCTGCAACATTTGCAAGAAGTGAGAATACTTCGAGGTGGTCGATGAATTTCTTTGCAGTTTCAGCGTCACCCTTGATTTCAAATGTGAAGATTGAGCCTGCACCCTTCGGGAAGTATTTCTTGTAAAGTGCGTTGTACTTGCTGTCAGGAAGTGAAGGATGATTAACATTTTCTACCTTCGGGTTCTTAGAGAGGAAGTCAACAACCTTGAGTGCATTTTCAACATGGCGTTCAACACGAAGTGAAAGTGTTTCAAGGCCCTGAAGGAATAAAAATGCGTGGAACGGTGAAAGTGTAGCGCCTGTATCTCTGAGGAGAATGGCACGAACATAAGTTACAAGAGCAGCACCCGGAGCAGCCTCTGTAAATACTGCACCGTGGTATGATGCGTTAGGCTCTGAGAACTGTGGGAACTTGCCTGATGCAGCCCAGTCAAACTTGCCGCTTTCAACGATTACACCGCCGAGAGCCGTACCGTGACCGCCGATAAACTTTGTTGCCGAATGAACAACGATATCTGCGCCGTACTCAAACGGTCTGAGAAGATAAGGTGTAGCGAATGTGCTGTCGATTACAAGCGGAATCTTGTGTGAATGAGCAATGTTTGCTACTTCTTCAATATCAATAATATTTGAATTGGGGTTACCGAGTGATTCAATGAAAACAGCCTTTGTGTTTTCGTCAATTGCATTTTCAAATGCGTTTTCTTCGTCAGGATCAACAAACTTTGTTGTTACACCGTACTCTGAGAATGTATGCTCAAGCCAGTTGTATGTGCCGCCGTAGATTGTCTTTGCGGCTACGATGTTGTCGCCTGCTTTTGCAAGAGCCTGAAGTGCATATGAAACTGCCGCTGCACCTGATGCAACTGCAAGAGCTGCTGTGCCGCCCTCAAGAGCTGCAATTCTCTTTTCAAAAACATCCTCTGTCGGGTTTGTAAGTCTGCCGTAGATGTTACCTGCATCTTTGAGTGCAAAGCGGTCTGCAGCGTGCTGACTGTTGTGGAATACATAAGAAGTAGTTGCGTAAATCGGAACTGCTCTTGCGTCTGTTACAGGGTCTGCTGTTTCCTGACCGATGTGAAGCTGTTTTGTTTCAAATTTAAGATTTCTTTCGCTTAATTTACTCATTTTGATGTCCTCATTTCATTTTAATTTTAATTTCAGAAGTTATGTTGCGGATTTGATGTGTCCCGTATCACATTCGTGCATTACTGCAACATCGTTTAAATCTGAGATTTTTCATTTGGATCACCTTTCCCATATTTCCTATTTGATTGGTGGGGTTTAATTGGATTGTCTATATCATACCACAGATTTTTTATTTGTCAATAGGTTTTTTGAAATTTTTTCTTATCTTTCCTATTGGTTTAGTAGGTTTGCTGGGCTTTGATCATTGAAAAGGTCTAAAAAGCCGATATTCAAGCCGTTTTTTTAATTTCAACCGTTAAGCAGTCAATTTGAAATTTTTTCTGATTTTTTAAAACTAATATTCAAAAGCATCATTTGCAAACGGCAAAACACCGCATTACCTACTAAATTGCTATGTAAACAACAAAAGCACCCGTAAAGGATGCTTTCGGATTATATTAAATTACATAGTTATCTGCCGAATTTGCAATAATGTCGGCAAGAGTAATGTTATCAACAACATCGTCAATAGCCTTCTGGAGTTTCTCCCACACAAAAAGCGTTGAACATTGTTCACGACGATCACAGGTATTTTCATTACCCTCAAGGCAAGCCACGGGTGCAAGACTGCCCTCGGTAAGTCTTAAAATCATACCGACAGTATAATATTCGGGTTCATGAGCAAGACGATATCCTCCGTTTGAACCTCTTGCGCTGAGCACATAACCTGCCTTTGTAAGTACGGTAATAATCTGTTCAAGGTATTTAAGCGATATTCCCTGACGGGCGGCAACCTCCTTTAGGGCTACATTTTTCCCTTGTTTACACTGAGCAAGGTCAACCATAAGTCGGAGCGCATACCTGCCCTTTGTTGAAATTTTCAAATTAACCACCCTATTCATATATTAATAATATGATTAAAGCATATCATAAACGGCTGTATATGTCAATGAGCCTGTTGCACAACAATAACCTATTTAACTTGTAAGAAAACACAAAAAGCGGGAGCGAAAAACGCCCCCGCAGAGTTTATATATGAAGTTACGACGATACACCGCAAATCAGTGTTACAATTCTTACTGCAAACAAAGCAAACGCAACCCACATAATCGGATGAATTTCTTTGATTTTGCCTGTAACAATCTTGAGAATAACCCAAGTAAGGATACCGAACATGATACCTGTTGCTATTGAATATGCAAACGGCATAAAGATGATTGCTACGAAACCGCCGACTGTATCGGCAATGTCTGAGTCAAAATCCATCTTTGTAACATTCTTAATCATAAGAAGACCTACAAATACGAGTGCAGGAGCTGTTGCAAATGAAGGAATAGCAAGGAAAATCGGATAAAGCGGAATAGCAAGGATAAAGAGAATTGCAGAAGTAAGAGCTGTAAGACCTGTTCTGCCGCCCTCTGCAACACCTGTTGTTGACTCAACATAAGATGTTACTGTTGATGTACCGAGGCAAGCACCAAGGCATGTACCGAGTGCATCAGACATAAGAGCACGACCTACACGGGGAAGTTCGCCCTTTTCATTGAGGAGATTACCCTCCTGAGCAACACCGATAAGTGTACCTACTGTATCGAAGAGGTCAACAAAGAGGAATGCAAATACGATAACGGCAAAGTTAAGCGCATGCTGTGCCACATAACCGAAATCAAACTTGAAGAAAGTTTCTGTTGCCATATTCTGGACAGGTCCGAATACAGAGTAGTTTGCAAAATCAGGAATGAGCGATGCACCCTGATACCAACCGCAAAGCTGAGCAATGATGCCGAGAACCCATGTTGCAAGGATACCGATAAGGATTGAGCCTTTAACTCTGTAGTGCCAGAGTGTAGCAACAATGAGGATACCGACAAGTGCAAGAACCACCGGAGCAGAACCAACATCACCGAGCTTAACGAGAGTTGATGACTGAACAGCCTTGCCGTCATAGTAAGCGTCTGTTGTGATAACGCCTGCGCCCTTAAGACCTACAATTGTGATAAAAAGACCGATACCTGCCGAAATACCGTACTTGAGGTTCTGAGGAACCTTGTTTACAAGTGTTTCACGGAATTTGAAGATTGAGAGGATAATGAAAATAATACCCTCAACAAGGATAGCTGTCAAAGCTACCTGCCATGGATTTGTGATACCCTGCTCTGCAAGCTGCGGAACAACTGTGTATGCAAAATATGCATTCAGTCCCATACCGGAAGCAAGAACTACAGGATAGTTGGCATAAAATGCCATGATGAGTGTTGCGAAAGCAGCCGATACAGCTGTTGCTGCAAAGATTGCATTCGGATCCATTCCTGCGGCAGAAAGAATACTCGGGTTTACAGCGAGTATGTAAGCCATTGCAAGGAATGTTGTAATGCCGGCAATAACCTCGGTTTTGACATTAGTGCCGTTTTCTTTCAGTTTGAAAATCTTTTCCAAAAGAAAGCCCCCCTAAAATATTTTGTCGAAACACGACATAGTTAAATTGTAGTTTATTCTTGCCAAAATTTCAAGTGGTATATTATACAAATTCATTGCAAAAATCAAGTTTTTGATTGTTTTGTGAAGTTTTTGAGGAAAATCAGGTACAGGCAATTATTGAACATTTCACGAATAAAATTATATAACGATAAATTTTAGTTTAAGGGGTGCTGTTATGATTGAGTTACTCGGATTTTTAGGACAATATATATGTTTTTTCATTCTTCATGTTTGCGGAGGCGGTTCGTTTCCAAAACCTTTAACAGAAAAGCAAGAGCGTGAATGTCTTGAAAAAAGTGCAAACGGCGATATTGCGGCAAGAAATATGCTTGTTGAACACAATCTGAGGCTTGTTGCACACATAATAAAGAAATATTACGGAACACAAAGCGAACAGGATGACCTTGTATCCATCGGCACAATCGGTCTGATAAAGGCAATCAACACATTTGACATAAACAAAAACATAAAATTAAGTTCTTATGCGAGCAGATGCATTGAAAACGAAATTCTTATGCATTTCAGAAATGCAAAGAAAAGTGCACAGGATATTTCTTTAAACGAAACAATTGATACCGACAAGGACGGCAACCCTCTCACCCTTCTTGATATTATGTCGGTTGACGATAATATAATCGACAATCTTGATTTGAAGCTTAATTCAAAAAAGCTCGGTCAGTTCATAAGAGAGGAACTTAACGAGCGTGAGCAAAAGATTATTGTACTGAGGTACGGTCTTGACGGCAAGGAAGCCATGACTCAAAAAAGTGTTGCCAAAATGTTAGGCATATCCCGTTCCTATGTCAGCCGTATCGAAACCAAAGCGTTAAAACAATTGCGAAAACGATTTGAAACAAGTTCTAATTTGTGAGATAATATGTTATTTAAATTCATCAGGGGTGTTCATCGAATGCCCCTGTATATTTCACAACAAAAAAATTCTTGACATATACCAAACTGCGTGATATAATAACAATGTTGCAGATAAGCGGATGTAGTTTAGTGGTAGAACTTCAGCCTTCCAAGCTGATCGTGTGGGTTCGATTCCCATCATCCGCTCCACAAGAAAAGGTACTCGAAAACGAGTACCTTTTCTTTTTGCAAAAATTAAAAAATAAAACAATCAGATGGGAATCGAAAGCCCGTTTAGAAAACAGTTCAGCGAACTGTTTTTAGGGCGTAGCGTTGATCCAAGTTAAGCCTAAACGCTTTAGACAAAGACGAGATTGGCAACTTCCGTACCACAAAGTAATCATCCGCTCCATTAAAAGGTACTCGAAAATGAGTACCTTTTCTTTTTGCAAATTTTAATGTAAACTTGTAGGGGCACTCATTTGGTGTCCGCCTTAATGACAGAACTTGTTTAAACACATATTTTTTAATATGATGAAAACCGTTTATTCAAATTTGCACGCAATGCGTGCAATCGTGTGCATTGCACACGATTGGGAGAACACGGTTCTCCCCTACATTATTTCGGTAACTATGGTTCATTTATACGGTTTATTTCTATCATAGTATTTGTATCTTTACTTGGCGGGCGTCCGATGAACGCCCCTACTGACACGCATATACTTTTATATATAATATGGTCGGGCAACACGGATTTTCATTTTGCAATCCATATACCCGACCATAATTTTCAACTTTCCATTTTCAATTTTCAATTGAACTGCGTTTACCAATACACAATTATTCTAATACAGAATTATATTAGAATCAAAACTTTTTCTTTAACTTAGCAAGCTTTTTTTCGGCATCTTTATATCCGCCTTTGACGGCTTTTTCATAGGCATTTACTGCCTCTTCCCTATTGCCTGTTTTTGCATAATATTCACCCAATGCGAATGATGCTGACGCTATACCATTATCGGCGGCAATTTTATAGTACTCCATTGCAAGTTTCGGATTGCGGGTAACACCTCTGCCGTCCATAAGAATATCTGCAATTTTGGACGCTCCATTCGCACTGCCAAGGTCTGCGGCTTTTTTGTACCACATAGCCGCCTGTTCGGGATTTTTGACACCGTTCACGGAAAATTCAGCCATCCACAATACGGCAGGAAGATAATCGAAATCGGTTGCAAGGGTATTCATTATATTTTTAGCACGGGCAACGGTTTCAACGGTCGGATTTTTCAAAAGCCTTCTCGCCTTCATATATTCAAGCTCGCACATTTCTTTTCTGTTCTGAACGCTTGTACCGTGCAGAATCGTGTTTACATCGCTTTTAAATTCGCCGTCATTCGGTTTTTCAGGGGACTGATGTTTTTTCATTTTATCAAACAAGCTCATAACTCTCCTCCTTACCGTTTTCTGCTTACCATATATTTCACTTCAATATTACGAATACACAATTTTTATCATATCAAAGCATTCAGAAAAACATATGATAGCATCAAGGCTGGCGGATGATATCCGCCCCTACAAGTTTGTCATTCTACATTAAGATTATAAATGAAAACTGCGAATTTATAAATCTGTTTGGGCATTATATTCAAAAAGCATATTGATTTTATCCTTAAATTCGATTATAATTTACTTGTAAACATAAAAATCACTTGTTTTTTAAGGAGATAACGATGAATATATTTGACAACATTGCCGCTAATCTTTCATTAAAGTATGAAAATTCGGAATTTTATAAAAACAAACTCATCAAACGATACAAGCCACTCATCACACCGGGTGTAAAGTCACAGGACGAGCTTATCATTTCTCTTGAAAAGCACTTTGACCTTGAACTGACCGACAAGGCTGTTATGAGCAAGACTTTTCTTGAACTCTGCGTTATGGGCAATATTGATTGTGATGAGCCTGATATGATTGATTTTGAGATTTACAGGGTTGTGAGGAATTCAAAGAGCGAGGCGCTTTATGCCTGCGAAAAATATGACCTCGATGATGACGACATTTTTATAATTTTTGAGGAGCATAACAACTTCTTTATCAGTAACTCGCAGATTGTCGAGATGCTGCTTATCATCAAAGAGGGTGTTTCTGCCGAGGACTATGAGAATGAAACTCCCGAATTTCTCAACTACATCCGTGTCTGCCGTTACTTCTGCCAGACAAACTTTTTTAAGCTCAACAAGGCTGTTACATATGACGAGTTCGATATGATTGACATTCCCGAAGACGAAAGTGATTCTGACGATGCCGATTATTTTGACGAATCTGAAGATGATACAGATGACGATTTCACAGACGCAATTGAGTTTTAATTTTTGAATTTTCACTTTTCGACTTAACAAAATAGCAAAAAAATTAAGAGGAAGGTTTTATGCCTTCCTCGTTTTTGTTTACTGCAAATCACTTTCTGAAAGATGAATTCTATCAAAAGTAGCGTCTTTAAAATCGTCTGAAAATGCATTTATTACCAAGGTATGTAAGTTGTAGTAGTACTGAATACCATTTTCATTAAATACATATGTTGTTTCGTTGCTGTTCTTACATTTTCCAACCAACCTGTTAGAAACAACAGGATTTGCGTCAATCAATGGTGCAATCAAAACAGCCGCCAAAACACATAATATCACTACAGGTATCACTATTTTTATTGGAACAGGTTTCTTTTTCGGATTAACCTGAACAAAATTCTGAGAATATTCAACATTTGTACTACTATCTGAATTAGCAGAATTATTTACAGTCACATTTTGAACATTACTGTCTGTTGTGTTTGTCACAGGTTCAGTTGAACTATTAACACTGTCACTTGGCTCTGCCGCAGAAACAAATTATTCAAGAAACGAGCTTATCAATGTAATCCTCAGTCACGGCGTTGAAAACATCATAATAGAATAATCAAACTTTTTATCGGGAAGGAGAAATCCTTCCCTTTTTTCATACTACGGACTGAACCGCAACAACTTTAAAGCAATGTTCCTCATTGTCTGCATAAATCTGCGCCGAGAAGAACTCGTCCACATTGCAGAAAAGTCCATACGATTCAATTCCTACATCTTCATCCCTGTCAAGGCGAGCAAGCACTTCGTTGATTTCATCGGTAAATGCAACGATTTCTCCCACATTTTCGGGAATCCACTGCACACCGTCAATTCCGATTATCATTTCCTCATCCCACTTTTTGCGGCACTTTTTAAATGCTTTTTCATCATCAACATAAATATATCTTTCGATTATATTCTTGATTTCCTCAGCTTCATCGTGATACTTTTCAAAATCAAATGCGATAACAAGAAACATTTCACTATTCCACAAATTTGAAATTGCGAAGTCCTTTTTCTCAACAATGTCGCCAAAATCAAAAACATTGTCCATACAGGTTTTATAGTCAATGTACTGGGATAACCACAAATCAATGCCGTCAAAATAAGCTATTTTTCCGTACTTGAAGTCCTTTTCGCCAGAATTTTCAAGGCAATCAAAAATGCTTGGAACTCTATCAGGAAAACACGCCACCGTGATAAATTCCTCATCGGAACAGTTGCCGATATTCACAAATTTTCCGCTGCAGGTGATGTCAATTGTGAATCCGCCGTGATTACCGAGCTTCTGGATTATCTCGCCCGCACTTTCGTCTTCGGTTTCAAAAAGCGTTTCATCGCCCTCAATATCAATATGCAAATCAAAGTCAGCGTTTTCACATCTCTTCGACATCGTTGCATAGGAAAGCAGTGCCAAAAGGTATGCACGGATACCCTTGATTGCTTCGGGATTTTGCGGTGCGTTTTCAAACACAAGCTTTTCGTGGATCTTTCTTTTACAATTCATTAACATAATAATTTCCGCCTTTCATTAACTTAGTAACAATTATTGTTATCGCCCTTTTAATTAGGTTTTTCCTTTCCTTTTCTTTAATAATATTATACCATAAACCACTGTCCCATTATCTACCCTCTGCTCTAAAAAACGGCTTATTTATGCGGTTTTTTTGCGAAAATTCTTCATTTATTAAAAACAGAACATCTTGACAAATGTGTGAATTTTTTGTACAATTTAAAAGTCTGTTTTTATAGGAGAGAATTCGTTTATGGAAAGAGAAAATTTTAAATCCCGACTTGGGTTTATCCTTGTAAGTGCGGGTTGCGCTATCGGAATCGGCAATGTGTGGCGATTTCCGTATGTTGCAGGACAGAACGGCGGCGGACTATTTGTACTTTTGTACCTAATCTTCCTCGTTCTTATGGGAGTTCCTGTTTTGACAATGGAACTTGCAGTCGGAAGAGCGAGCAGAAAAAGTGCTGTTCTCGGCTACAAAAAACTTGAAAAGCCAAAGAGCAAGTGGCACATTCACGGCTGGTTCTGTATGCTCGGATGCTACCTTTTGATGATGTACTACACCACGGTTTCGGGTTGGATGACGAGCTACTTCTACAAATTTGCGACGGGTTCATTTGAAAGCGAAATGACCTCGGAGCAAGTTGGTGGAGTATTCAACGAATTGCAGTCAAATCCGCTTGAAATGGTAATTTGGATGGCGATTATCACCGTCCTCGGATTCCTTGTTTGCAGCAGGGGTATTCAAAAGGGCATTGAAAAAGTCAGCAAAGTTATGATGATTGCGTTGCTCATACTCATTCTTGTACTCGCAGGCAACAGCTTATTCCTTTCGGGTGCAGGCGAGGGACTCAGCTTCTACCTTATTCCCGATTTGGACAAGGTGAATGAAATCGGACTTGGCAATGTTATTTCATCCGCTATGAATCAGGCATTCTTCACACTCAGCCTTGGCATTGCGGCAATGGAAATTTTCGGCAGTTATATGTCAAAAGACCACACTCTGCCGAGTGAGTCAATCAAAATTTGCGCACTTGACACATTTGTTGCGATTATGGCAGGTCTTATCATCTTCCCCGCTTGTTTTTCATACGGTGTTCAGCCCGACCAAGGCCCTGCTCTGATTTTCGTAACACTTCCGAATGTGTTCGTAAATATGGCCGGCGGAAGAATTTGGGGTACTCTGTTCTTCCTGTTTATGACTTTTGCGTGCTTCTCAACAATCATTGCCGTGTTTGAAAACATCATTTCGTTCTGGATTGATATGTTCGGCATCAGCAGAAAGAAGTCTGTTCTTATCAACACAATCATCATTCTGATCGCAAGTTTGCCGTGTGTGTTCGGTTTCAACATTTGGAGCGGTTTCCAAATTTTCGGTCAGAATGTTCTCGGTATGGAAGATTTTCTCGTAAGCAATATCCTTCTTCCTGTAGGTTCGCTTGTGTATCTCCTCTTCTGCGTTACAAAATTCGGTTGGGGATTTGACAACTACCTTGATGAGTGTAACACCGGTAAAGGCATTAAATTTTCAAAGGCTTTAAAGCCGTATTTCAAGTATGTACTCCCTGTTCTTGTACTGATTTTGATTGTTCAGGGATTCATAAAATAAGTTAATATATTTCTTTAAAAGCAAAATCCCGACAGTATGTTTTTGATACTGTCGGGATTTTTTATGTCCGCATTTATTAAATTTACTTTTTACGATTAAACTTTTTTACCTTTTCGGAAAGCTTTGTAAGTTCTTCTTTTGAAAGTTCGGGAAGATGTTCAAGGTCATCAAGAAACTTTGCACTGCTTTCATCAGCACGAAGTTTTGTGCTTTCGACATAGTAGCTTGTGATTACACCGGGGACTACCGCAATGATGAGAATTGAACATATCGAAAGAAAGATTGAAAGCACTCTGCCGACAAGCGTTGTTGCAAGCACATCGCCAAGTCCTATTGTTGTGGCAACGCTGAAGCAGTACCATATGCTGTCAAAAAGCCGAGTTATGTTCGGCTCAAAAATCCATATTGCAACACTCACCGCAAAAAACACGATAACATAACTGCACAAAAGCTTGATTGCACCCGTCCGCTTGAGAACAATTTTCAACAGCCTTGTCTTTTTCAAAACACCACCCCATTTGTATAAATTATAGCAATTAAAATTACCTCCGTCAAGGCGGTGGATATACAGCTTTAAGAATAGAATCATTTGAAAGTGAAATTGCCCTATAGGACAGTTGCGGATGACATACCGAATAAAAATAAAACCGACCTGTCATAACAACAAGTCGGCTTTACTTCTGAAATATAAAATGAAATGAAAAATTAAAATTAACGATTAATCGGAATATTTTCTGATTTTGAGGTAAATTCCCCTGTCATCGGCAATTTTCTGACAAGCCTTGATGTCCTCCTCGGGGATTGTATCTACGATTGAAAACTGCGTATGTTCAAAATATTTCTTTGCATCCTCTGCAAATTTGAGCATTGACTCATACGCATGGTCAAAAACAGGACGGCAAACTTCGTCATACTTTTCCGATGAACAGGTATTGAGGCTGATTGAAACAGAATCAATATACTTTGAAATCAACTCAGCTGTGGGCTTGTTGTTGATTCTGTCAGAAAGACCGTTTGTGTTGAGTCTGAGTTTGATGTCGGGATGCTTTTCCCTTACATATTTTGCGGTTTCAAGCATATTATCAAGAGCTGAAGTCGGTTCGCCGTAGCCACAGAATACAAGCTCCTTGTAGCCTGTGAAATCAAAATCATCAACAGCCTTTTTAATATCCTCCATACTCGGATCATGCTTGTGCCAGAGTGTATCTGCACTGCCGACCGAATCGGTATTGTTGCGGATACAGAATGTGCATCTGCAAGGGCATTTGTTCGTCAGATTAGCATAGATAGATGTTTTGTACACATAAAGAATATCTGCCATTATGTTTTCTTCTCCTTATTGAAACTCACATTAAAGCGAGAGTTTTTTCTTGAAATTGATTTTATCAAGACCGATACCTACAACAATGTAGATTAATGCTCCTACACCGGGCTGCAACCAGCAAGTAGGAAGTTCCGCAATTGCGGCACCAAAGTCATACATAAGACCGTTTGCAATAAAGTAACCGCCGATTGTAACGATTGTTGTTGGAATGAGCATAAGAAGTGATGACGGACTGATGATTTTTTCATCTTTGCCACGCTTCTTCATCGCCATTCTGCAAAGCACAAACGGAACTGCGTTGACAGCCTTGATAATAGCTGTTGGGATTGCCCAATGCGGATAACCCGAAATAAGGTCGGCAAGAGCGCCGCCGATTGATGATGCGATAATTCCGAAAGGTCCGGGAAGAATACTTGCGGCGAGATAAATCATAGAGTCGCCTGCATGAGAGTATCCAAGCGGTGACGGAATCTTGATAAAAGCAGTTGTAACGGTAATAAGAGCCGCACACATTGCCGTAATTGCAATCAGCTTTACATTATATTTTGAATCGGTTTTTGAAACAGTTTTAGCAGTCATAGTAATTTCCTCACAAAAGCATTTTTAAATGTTTTTCAAATTCAATACCCTCGTTGCGGTGAATACCGAGTTTAACGGTTTCGCAAAGCGAGGTCTGTATGAATTTTACCGCCAGATTTACGGTATCTTTCAGGCTGTCACCACGGAGTAATCCCGAAAAGACAACCGAGGCAAACAAGTCGCCCGTACCCGAATAGCTTCCGCCCGTCTTTTCACAGCTGACACAAAACACCTCATCATCGGCTGCAATAAGATTGTTAATCTTTGTAACCTCATCGGAAATTTTATGCTCAATGCCTGTAACAATCACGGTTTTCACCTTGTAGAGTTTCAAAAGCTTTTTGGCAAGCTCTGCAACCGTATCGAGAAAATCGGGAGAATCGGCATTTTTAATCAGTTCTGAATAGTCGGTATCGCACAGAATACAACATTCGGTAAGGTTCGGGGTGATTACATCGGCAACAGAAACGAGTTTTTTCATCTTTTTGCCGAGAGTTTCGGTATAAAGACTGTAGGTTCTTCCACCGTCACCGAGAACCGGATCCACAAGTACAAGCGTGTTGTCGGTTTCAAAGCTGTCTATAAATGAAAGAATTTTGTCCACCTGCTTTTCACTTGAGAGGAAACCCGTATAGATTCCGTCAGGCTGAAAGCCGAGTTTTTTCCATTCACTTGTGTAATAATCAAGCTTATCAGTGCAATCGTTGCAGTAAAAGCTTTCAAATCCCGTCTGACTTGTCAAAACGGCTGTCGGCATAGGACACGCCTGAATGCCCATTACGGACAAAACAGAGATTGCCGCCGTCAGCGAACACTTGCCAAGTCCCGAAAGATCATTGATTAATACAGCTTTTTTTGTCATCATACCACGCCTTAAAATTTCTGAACAGTTCAACATTTATCTTGTGATGTTGTCATTATACAACACCACTGTCATTATTTGTATGTACAATTTTCAGAATTTTTATAGGTACAGTTTGTAAGATGCAAAAAAAGACACCTCACATTGAAGGTGCCTTTTCATATTTATAAACTGATTTTCTGTTAAAACTCATAATGTGACCACATAGAGATTATTTTTACAATTTTTTCTTCCTCATAAACCATATAGACAAGTCTGTGCTGAGAATTTATTCTGCGTGAATAGCATTGTTTCAAATTCCCGATAAGCCGTTCATAAGGCGGTGGATTTTGAAAAGGATTTTCGCTGATAAGTTCAAGCAAATTCTGCACATTACGCTTTAATGCAGGATACTGCTTGATTTTTTCCTTATCCTTTTGGGCTGATTTTGTAATCATCAGCTTATAATTACCACTCAAATTCTTTACACTCCTCAAGCGGAGTTTCAATTCCGTCCTTTAATTTTTCACTCATACCGGGAATTGAATTAAGATACATTGTTTCAACAAGATTATTATACTCTTCTTCACTTATAAGCACAGCATTTCCGCTTTTGGTGCTGATGTTTATAGGTTCATTATACTTTACAGTCTGATCAATCAATTCAAAAATTTGTTTTCTGAAATTAGTTACATTAGTATTAATCATAATCGCACCTCCTGCATTACTATATGTACATTATAGCGTACATATAATAGAAAGTCAATATTTTTACAACAAAATTCCGCAATCGGTCGGGTTGGTTTTCTTAATCATATGTCCCTCTTCGTGCATTGTCGTGGCAGTTTTGGTTTGTCGGGGGGCATTTTTGGCTTTATCAACAAAGCAGACATAAAATGATTGTACAGTTTACCGATATAATTAAAGGTCGGAATATTGTATAATTATTTACATATTCTATTTATTGTGGGGTTGATATGTATGTGGAAAGAACTTCGTACACAGCATGAAATTGACAATTTCATGAAAGAAATTATCGGATTTCACGACAGTTGCATAAAAGAAATAAAATATTCAAGCGGTGCTTATGTCGAAAAGAATCTGTCAATGTCGCCGGTAAACACAAAGCGTACATTAACAGTTCTTATTCAGCGACAATTTGAGGATATTTCCGCACTTGAACTTGAGTTTTCGGAACTTGAGTATATAAGAATGTACCCTGTAAATCCGGACTACACCTGTGAAATATTGGACGCATCATTTTTCATAAAAGACGGTCTTATTTATTGGTGCGACAACGGTGATGTAAAGGAAGATGACATACACAATTATAAAGGCACGGTCATCTGCTCAAAGAAAGTTCGTTGGAGAAATGCAAGCGAGCTTATCGGTAAAAGAGATTTTTATAAAAGTGCAAACGAATAACAGACAGCAATTTAAAAGCAACGAAGTTTTTGCTCCGTTGCTTTTTTGTTAGCCTATAAAATCATTAAAAGATTTTTGTGCTATATCCGATACTATTCTCTGCATTTCACAACGGGAATTTGCGTTTCTCGCCCTGTCAATGCAGCTTTCACGGTACTTTTTCGGCATACTTGAAAAGACAAACATTGCGTCGGGATTTTCACCGAGTGCCATTGTAAAGCCAAGCGGCAAATCCCATTTTTCTCCGAGTATTTCTGCAGTTCTGTTCACCGTAATCACCCCTGTTTTAGTTTTTGTATAGAGATTTAAGATACAACAGAGAATAATCGGAAATCATAAACCGAAAATAAAATTACTTCTGCTCTGCAACAACAGCAAAAAATACAAGGTCGGAGTCGCTGTCATTAATAAGGCTGTGTGTATGACCTTTCGGGCAATAGTGGCACACGCCTGCTTCAACCCTTTCATACTCGCCGTCCATGAGCACCTTGCCTGTTCCCTCAATGATGTAGAACATTTCGCAGTTGCCCTCGTGAGTGTGAAGTCCGATTGACGCACCGCTTTCAAGGCGACCGTGCATAATCATATTTCTGTCATCCGTGAATTTCTTTACGGCATACGCCTTTTCTCCGCCTTTAAAATTCGGCAAAATCTGTTCTTCCATATGTTTAAAATCAATAATCATATTTCTTGTCCTCCTGATTAAATTGAAATTTTAAAGTTCTTTATAATAAGGACAGATGTCCTCATAGTGACCGTCTTTCATCAAAAAGCCTTTCGGAATAACTCCGAGTTTTACAAAGCCAAGGCTTTCATAAAGATTTCTTGCAGATGTGTTGGTTTTTACAACAGCGTTAAACTGCAAAATTTTGAAGCCGTATTTTCTAGCACGCTCAAGGCAATCCGACACAAGCTTTCTGCCGACACCTTTTCCCCTTGACGATGAGGAAACCGCATAGCTTGCATTACAAATATGACCGCATCTGCCGACATTATTCGGATGAAGAATATACATTCCGAGAATCTCGCCGTTTTCATCGGTTGCAACGGAACAACAAGTTTGCTCTGCAAAAAACTTTTTTCCGCGTTCAAAATCAAGTTCTTCAGTCTGCGGAAAGGCAACTCCGTCCCTTACAACTTCATTCCATACGGAAATCATACCCTTAATATCATTTTCCCCGTATTCTCTCACGGTAATACTCATTTTCAGTCACCTCGGGTTAATTTTAGCACTATAAGTTAAAATTTTCAATCCAAACGGCTGAAATATTTACTATTTTTACCTTTTTAAAATTGCAAATTAATCTTGAAATTTGTCGAAAGATACTGTATAATCTATTTATAGAATTGAATAAGAATGATCTTATCAAGAGTGACTGAGGGGACAGGCCCTGTGAAGTCCGGCAACCTGCGTATGCAAGGTGCCAAATCCTGCGGTATTTACCGAAAGATGAGTAAACACGGCACCTTTCGGAAGAACGGTGCTTATTTTTTTGGAAGGAGTTTTCTAAATGGCTAAACATTTATTTACATCCGAGTCTGTAACGGAAGGTCATCCCGACAAAGTGTGTGACCAGATTTCCGACGCAGTTCTTGACGAAATCCTCTCTCAGGATAAAAACGCTCATGTTGCCTGTGAGGTTACAGCTACAACAGGCATGATTCATGTTATGGGTGAAATTTCAACCGATTGCTATGTTGACATCGCAGATGTTGCAAGAAAGGTTGTAAACAACATTGGCTACAACGATCCGAAGTGCGGTTTTGACGGCAACACCTGTGCAGTTCTCACATCAATTGACGCACAGTCACCCGACATTGCAATGGGCGTAAACGAAAGCCTTGAGCTTAAAGACGGCGAAAGCGATACCGACAATCAGATTGGTGCAGGTGATCAGGGCATGATGTTCGGTTATGCGTGTGATGAAACACCCGAACTTATGCCGATGCCTATTTCTCTTGCCCACAAGCTTGCAAAACAGCTTGCAAAGGTAAGAAAAGACGGCACTCTTTCATATCTCCGTCCCGACGGCAAGACTCAGGTTACTGTTGAATATGACGATGACAAGATTGTCGGCATTGACACGGTTGTAATTTCAACACAGCATGATGAAGATGTTACACTTGAGCAGATTAGAAAAGACCTTATCGAGTATGTTATCAAACCGATTATCCCTGCTGAGCTTATGAATGAGAACACAAAGATTTTCGTAAACCCGACAGGCAGATTTGTAATCGGCGGTCCTGTCGGCGACTCAGGTCTTACAGGCAGAAAGATTATTGTTGATACCTACGGCGGATTTTCTCGTCACGGCGGCGGTGCATTCAGCGGTAAAGATCCGACAAAGGTTGACCGCAGTGCCGCTTACTACTCAAGATATATTGCAAAGAACATTGTTGCCGCTAAGCTTGCTAAGAAGTGCGAAATTCAGCTTGCATATGCAATCGGTGTTGCAAAGCCTGTTTCAATAATGGTTGACACATTCGGCACATCAAAATATTCAAACGAAGAACTGGCAAACGCTGTTGAAAAGGTATTTGACTGCCGTCCGCAGTCTATCATCAGACAGCTCAAGCTCACGGAAACAAAGTATCTCCCACTTGCCGCTTACGGTCATATGGGCAGAGAAGAACTCGGTGTTGAATGGGAAAAGACAAATAAGGTTGACGAACTTTTAAAGGCTGTCGGCTAATAGAATTAAATTGTTCGATAATTTCGGGAGTAAGGTTTGTGTACAAGCGCAAATTCTTGTTCCCGATTTTTTTATTTTAAAAAATATTGTTGATAAATTGTACAAACAATTACAATGCTACGCTCGGGCTTGATATGTTTTGTGGGCATTACAAACTATCCGCCCCTACATTCTCATAACAACATATATTTCAAATATAAACACAAAAATCCCGATTAACTTTTTACGGTTAATCGGGATTGTAATTTTTATACGGATATTATTTTTAATTCTTAATCAGAATTAAACTTCTGCAATAACCTCAACTTCAACAAGGACATCCTTTGGAAGCTGTTTTACTGCAACACAGCTTCTTGCCGGCTTTGATGTAAAATACTTGCCGTAAACCTCGTTGAAAGCACCGAAATCTTCCATATTTTTTAAGAAACAAACTGTCTTAACAGCTTTTTCAAGTGAACTGCCTGATGCCTCAAGAACATTTTTAAGGTTTGTGCAAACCTGTTCTGTCTGAGCCTCAATTGTTGCAGCCTCAACATTGCCTGTTGCAGGGTTAATTGCAATCTGACCAGATGTAAAAACAAGACCGTTTACCTTTACAGCCTGTGAATACGGACCGATAGCATCGGGAGCATTTTTAGTATAAACCTTTTCCATTATAATGACCTCCTGTCAATATATTAAAAATTACTGATTAAACAAGCTTAAAGCCTGCGTCAACAAGTGCATCACGAATTTCTTTAATCTGAGCAAAATCTCTTGTTTCAAGAACAACACGGAGATAACAACCGTTTACATCTGTACCCTCTCCGCCTCTTTCGTGGTGGATAGAAATTACATTTGCGCCCTTTTCGGCAATGATATTTGAAACGGCAACGAGCTGACCCGGCTTATCCTGAAGTTCAACACAGAAAGTCTGCTGTCTGCCGGTCATAAGAAGTCCACGCTTGATAACTCTTGAAAGGATTGTAACATCAATGTTACCGCCTGATACAACGCAAACAACCTTCTTGCCCTTAACAGGGAGCTTGTTGAACATTACAGCAGCCAAAGGAGCTGCGCCTGCGCCCTCGGCAATCATCTTCTGTGACTCAATAAGCTTGAGAATTGCAGATGAAATTTCGTCATCGCTTACTGTTACGATATCATCAACATACTTCTTCACATATTCAAATGTATGCTCACCCGGTTCTTTAACCTGAATACCGTCGGCAATTGTAGAAACGCTGTCAAGATGAACAGGCTCGCCGTTCTTGATTGACTCAACCATTGAAGGAGCGCCCTCTGCCTGAACACCGTAAACCTTAATGTTAGGATTAAGGCTCTTGATTGCACAGGCAACACCCGAAATAAGTCCGCCGCCGCCGATTGCACATACAACAGCGTCAACATCGGGCATTTCATTCATAATTTCGATACCGATTGTACCCTGACCTGCAATTACATTTTCATCGTCAAACGGGTGGATAAATGTATAGTTCTTTTCATCACGAAGTCTTAAAGCCTCGTTATAAGCGTCATCATAAACACCCGGAACCATACAAACCTCGGCCCCGTAGTTCTTAGTAGCCTCAACCTTTGAAATAGGTGCACCGTCAGGCAGACAGATAAGCGACTTGATACCGTACTTTGTAGCAGCAAGTGCAACACCCTGAGCGTGGTTGCCTGCAGAACAGGCAATAACACCTCTTGCCTTTTCTTCTTCGGTAAGCTGAGAAATCTTGTAACCTGAACCTCTTACCTTGAATGAACCTGTAATCTGAAGATTTTCGGGTTTGAGATAAACATCACAATCATCACAAATACCCCTTGCCTGAACAATATTAGTCTGTCTGATAACATCCTTCAAAACATATGATGCGTGATAGATTTTGTCTAATGTAAGCATACCAATTACTTCCTTTTCTATATGTATCCACTGCTTATTTTAATACAACAAGGCTTTAAAATCAAGTTTTTTTGGAATAAACAAAGGGAATTTTTGCAGGATTTTTTAAAGTCTTATTCATAATTCGCAAACAGAATATAAAATAATAATAACGAACAAATAAAAACACCTGCTTACAAGCGTAAACAGGCGTTTCTATGAAATTATGAAATTGGTATTAACTAATTGAATACTTACAGCCTAAGTTAAGCGAGTGATGCGCCAAGCTTTTTGCAAGCCTCAAGGGCGTCGTCATCGGGAGCATCGTTACAGATAACGCTTTCGCAAACAAGGTTTGCACCGTCGCCCTTACAGGTGTCCTCCCAGTTTCTCATCCATTCTCCGTCACCCCAACCGTATGAACCGAAGAGGGCAATGCTTTTGCCGTTTAATGCACTTTCACATTCATTGAAAACAGGCTCAAACTCGCTGTCCTCAAGAACCTCCGCACCCATCGCAGGACAACCGAATGCAATGCCGTCAAAATCGGCAACCGATGAAGAATCAAAATCGTTTACATTTGCAAGAGTAACTTCTGCGCCTGCGGACTTTGCACCCTCGGCAACGGCTTCCGCCATCTGCTCTGTGTTACCTGTGCCGCTCCAGAATACTACTGCTACTTTACTCATATTATATACTCACCTTTCAGTTTTTGTACTTGATTACACTTTAAGTCAGTTACACGCAACCGTCAGTTTCTGAATAGGTGTGCCCTGTAACCACTTAGAGTAATAGATGTCAGAACATTTTTTGAATTTGGCGAACTCTTTGGCTGCTTTTTCTTCATTACCGTAAACCTTCCAGCAACCTGAATATTTACAGCAATTTCCTTTATGAAGAATAAAGCCACGGACATCTTCGGGAGGATAACCGAGGAACAGTCCGATTTCGTGCGGGAACTCGGTTGAGTCTTTAAGTCGGTGGCGAAGCTCCCTTATACAGCGTGCGGCATCGTGTGAATGATACCCCTGCGACTCAAGCAGCTTGCACGCATATTCATCGGACAAATCAACAGCAAGCTTGGACGGGCGAAAAATATAGATTAAAGCCTTTCCGTTGCTGAACTTCAGTGGCAGAACTTTTATTCCCTTTTTGCAGAACATTTTATTCAGCTTTCTCACATCACATTCGCACTCAAGCCGTGATGAGTACGGGCAATTAAAAAGGTTAGCCGTTTTTATTCCTGCAAGCGTTGGGGAACAATGCTTGATAATTAAATCTTCTGACATCTTTTCCTCTAAATAATTGAATGAATGATTTGAATAGAATTGAATAAATACACCACAGTGATTATCCGATAACTGTTTTATAGTTAGCTTTTGCTAACTTAATTCCATAAGCAAGACTATTTTGTTGTCTTTATCTTACAGTTAAAATATACCATCAATCAATGTTGTTATCGGCTCTTAAAAGGTTTTCTACGCTCCAAACGGACAGACAATTTCAGCAAAGATTTAGGGACAGCAAACGCTGTCCCTGAAAGGAGAAGAGATATTATGAATAATTACCCGGCAAAGTAATCATCAAATACTCTGCGGATATTTCCGCAGTCTGTCGAAATGATTTAAAGCGGAGCAATGCACCTGCTTTTGCTTGCAAAAAGCAGTGATTGCGACAGCTTGCAAGTAATGCAAGGAGCGTTAGCTCCTCAGAGTTTCATACTCAGAATGAAACTCTGCGATGTTTCACGCCGCTTTGGCGGTGGGTAACATCTGTACTTTAATTATAGGCGTATCTTTTCGACAATGTTATTATAGCACTTTACAAAGTCTTTTTACTGCTCTTTACGGACATATAAGGCTCTGTTCAGACGAGCGATTTTCTGTACTCATTCGGCGATTTGTTCATCACCCTTCTGAAAGCACCCGCAAACTTACTGCCGTTGTTGTAGCCGACAATTCCTGCAATTTCAAGCACACTTTTGTCGGTGTTTTTCAAAAGCGAAGCGGCCTTTTGCATTTTACAGTTCGTTATGTAGCCGTTAATCGTGTCGCCGTAGACACCCTTAAAGCAAATTTTAAGAGAAGTTGAAGAGATGCCGAGCATATCGGCAAGCTCCGTAATTGTTATATGCTCGTCAAGATGAGCAAGCAGATATTTTTTTGCCTCTTTTGCGGCGGTAACCTGTGAGCGTGAAAAATATCGTCTTTCCTCACTCTCACCCTTGTATTCAAGACCGCTCAAAAACAAAAGAAGTTCAAGCACCTTAACCTTGTGATAACCCTTTCGGATATTTTCGGGAACGGAATAGAGTTCCGAAAAAATATGCTCAATGCTGATATTTTCACGCATAATTGAGTACGGCTTTTCGGAACAGAATTTCATTTCAAGCTCTTCGGGGCTGACAAAAACATCGTCAAGAATACACGAAAAACACCTTGGCACACGGTTCATATCAATTGCAACCGACACACCGTGGTAGTGGCTCAGCGGACAATATCTGTGTCGGATGTTCTCCGTGTTCTTCTGTATCGACAAATCACCCGACGCAAGGTAAAGATATTCGCCGTTTTTGTATTCAAACTCAATTCTGCCCTCCTGACAATGCGTGATGATGAGCATTTCTCTTCCCTTTGCAAGATTAATGTCACAACTTTGCATATGTACATCGTAATACACAAGCTCAATGCCTGAAAACACAGGATACACGGTGACCTCGCAATCGCCCGTGCTGTCCTGTGAACGGTATATGCTGAACGATTCGCAGTGTTCAACAGTCTGTATCATACCGTATGGATTGTCAATTTTCTGCAATACTGCCATAAGCTCCTAAAACCCTTATTCCGCTTTCATAACGGTGTATGCACCTATATCGTTAACTGTCTTTTTGAGGACTTTATCCTCAATTTCTCTTTTCATTCTGACCGTAACTCTGCCGGAAGAAACATCGGCTTCCGCCCACACACCGTCAATTGAATTGAGTGCGTTTTCTACTCTTGCGGAACAGTTTTTACAGACCATTCCGTCAACAACAAGAGTTTTTTCATAGGGATAATGTGACTTATCCTTATCGGCAACCTTGTTTTTCTTAACGCTTTCGTCACTTGCACCGCAACATCCGCTTGCAAGCTTTTTCTTGTAACTTCTGATTACGAGAACCACAAACGCAATGAATGCCACGGCAAGCAACCCGTAAAAAACATACTCCATATTTATCTCTCCTTTTATTTTTTACGATTCAGAACAGTTCTGAAATACACTTTACACCGTAAAATTTCTTCAACACCAAATTCATAATTTCAATAACAAACAAGAAGGGGTACAGTTTTTTGGACTGTACCCCCTACAAAACATTTACTTATGATTATGACAGTCACCGTGACACGCACAGTGCGCACAGTTTGCGCCGCAGGAGGATTTGCCCTCTTTTTTGTCTTTTACCATACGGGCAACCACAAAAGCAATCACGGCAATAACAATTAATGCAACAATGATTGTGCCGATATTAGCCGCTAACCATTCCAACATATTTATTCCTCCCATTGTTAATCAATAAATTTATTACTTCTTAGCCGACTTAACTTTAAGAGTTGTAGCCTCTTTGTAAGGTCTTACGAGCATATAAATCATAAATGCAAATACTGCAACGGCAAAGATAAGACCGATTACATTAAGGCCGCCTGCAAAGATTGAACCGAACTGGAATACCATAAATGCAATTGCATAAGCAAATACGCACTGATAACCGACTGCGAACCAGAACCACTTGATGTTGTTCATCTCTCTCTTGATAGCACCCATAGCGGCAAAGCAAGGAGCGCAGAGAAGGTTGAAGAGAAGGAACGAGAAACCGCTGAGTCCTGTGAATGCGGCACCGATTTCTGTCCATCCGCCCGGATAAAGGATACCCATTGTACCAACAATGTTTTCCTTAGCGACAAGACCTGTGATAGAAGCAACAGTTGCCTGCCAGTTGCCCCAGCCGAGCGGTGCAAAAATCCATGCAAGACCGTTACCGATTGCGGCAAGAATTGAGTTTCCGATTTCGTCCTCACCGAGCATACGGAATGTACCGTCAACAAATCCGAAGTATGTTGTGAACCAAACAAGGATTGTAGAAAGGAGAATGATTGTGCCGGCTTTCTTGATGAATGACCAGCCACGCTCCCACATTGAACGGAGAAGGTTGCCTACTGTCGGAAGGTGATAAGCCGGAAGCTCCATTACAAACGGAGCGGGATCGCCTGAGAACATCTTTGTCTTTTTAAGCATAATGCCTGAAACTACGATTGCAGCCATACCGATGAAGTAAGCCGATGTTGCAATCCACGGTGAACCACCGAAGACAGCACCTGCAATCATAGCGATAAACGGCTGTTTAGCACCGCAGGGAATGAATGTTGTTGTCATAATAGTCATACGGCGGTCACGCTCATTCTCGATTGTACGGGACGCCATGATACCCGGAACACCGCAGCCTGTGCCTACAAGCATTGGGATAAACGACTTACCCGAAAGGCCGAACTTACGGAAGATACGGTCAAGTACGAATGCGATACGAGCCATATAACCGCAGCTTTCGAGGAAAGCAAGAAAAAGGAAGAGTACAAGCAACTGCGGAACAAAGCCGAGAACCGCACCTACGCCGGCTACGATACCGTCAAGGATAAGACCGTTGAGCCAGTCTGCACAGTTGATTGCATCAAGGCCGTTGCCGATAAGAACAGGAATACCGGGAACCCAGATTCCGTATTTTGCGGCATCAGGAGCACCGTAACCCTCTTTATAATCTGTGTTGAGGTAGTTTGAAACAGCCTTTTCAAGATCAGATTTCTTAGTATCGGGAGTTTCTGTAATTTCAAGAGTTTCTTCATCCTGAACAGAATATGTAACGCTTGCGTCTGAAGGTGTGAGATTTACGAGTTCTGCAAGAGCAGCCTTAGCGGCGTCTTCGGAATAATTTTCAGATTCAAGGTCAACAGCTTCGGCAATGTCGTCATTTCCGTACTGAGCATTGAATGCCTCGATAATTGCATCTGAATCACCGTAGGTTTCTTCAGCCTCGGCAGCCTGTGATGAGCCGATACCGAAAAGGTGCCAGCCGTCACCGAAAAGACCGTCATTTGCCCAGTCAGTTGCGGCAGTACCTACTGTCTGCATTGAGATGTAGTAAACAAGGAACATAATAACCGCAAAAATCGGAAGACCGAGCCAACGGTTGGTTACAACCTTATCAATCTTGTCCGATGTTGTAAGCTTACCCTTGTTTTTCTTCTTATAACAGCTCTTGATGATTGAGGCAATGTAGATGTATCTCTCATTAGTGATGATACTCTCTGCGTCATCATCAAGCTCTTTTTCAGCCGCCTGAATATCTTTTTCAATGTGGTCAATAACATTCTGCGGAATGTCAAGCTTTGCAAGAACCTTGTCGTCACGCTCAAAAATCTTGATAGCGTACCAACGCTGCTGTTCCTCGGGCATATCGTGAACCGCAGCCTCTTCAATGTGGGCAATTGCGTGTTCAACAGCACCGTTAAAGCTGTGCATGGGGATTGTCTTTGTTGAGCCTGCGGCTTTGATTGCGGCCTCGGCAGCTTCCATAATGCCTGTGCCTTTAAGAGCCGAAATTTCCATAACCTTACAACCAAGCTGTCTTGAAAGCTCATCAATGTTGATTGAATCGCCGTTCTTCTTAACGAGGTCAATCATATTGATTGCCACAACAACAGGGATACCGAGTTCTGTAAGCTGTGTTGTGAGGTAAAGGTTTCTTTCAAGGTTAGTACCGTCAATGATGTTGAGAATCGCATCGGGGCGTTCACCTACAAGATAGTTACGGGCAACAACCTCTTCAAGAGTATAAGGTGAAAGTGAATAGATACCGGGCAAGTCCATGATTGTAACATCCTTGTGCTTTTTGAGCTTACCCTCTTTTTTCTCAACAGTTACACCGGGCCAGTTACCGACAAACTGATTGGAACCCGTGAGTGCGTTAAACAAAGTTGTCTTACCGCAGTTAGGGTTACCTGCAAGAGCAATTTTAATTTCCATATATCAGTTATCCTCTCTTAGATTAGCAAAAGCTAACCGTAATGTTATAAAAATACGGGATTTCTCCCGTAGGATTTATAAGTATAAATTACTCAACTTCGATCATTTCAGCATCGGCTTTTCTGAGCGAAAGTTCATAATTTCTTACAGTAATTTCAATCGGATCTCCGAGCGGAGCAACTTTTCTGATGTAAATTTCAACACCCTTTGTGATGCCCATATCCATAATTCTGCGTTTAACAGCGCCCTCACCGTGAAGCTTAACAACCTTTACGGTTTCACCTACTTTTGCCTGTTTTAAAGTTTTCATAACAGTTTCCTCCATCTAAAATTGAGCATAAAGCCGTATAAAAACACCTCTCGGAACAACTCCGCCGTGTGTTTGTTACATAGAATCAAATCATAACTTTACGAGCCATTTCTTCGCTGATTGCAACTCGTGTTTCCTTTACGTTAACAATAACATTTCCGCCGAGTGACGAAATAATGGTAACCTCTCCGCCGGCAACAAAACCGAGATTTTCAAGGTGCTTTTTAACCTCGGGAGAACCTCCGACTTTCTTTATAATATTGGTTTCACCTGTGTTAGCAAACATCAAAGGCATCATAAAATCAATCTCCTTTAAGTTAGCAGATACTAACAATATTTGTTGATCAAAGGTTAGCTCTCGCTAACCGATTATATGGTACTATAAAACTCGAAATATGTCAATAGGCTTGCGAAAAAAATTTATTTTATTTTGAATTTTGGCAAATTGAATATTTCACATCTGTAATTCGGATATTATTTTTGTTGATTTCAGTAAATCGTTTTTTCATAATTATTGAAAGCACAATTAATTTTATTGATTTTTTGTTCATATCATGATATGATTAGACAATGTAAAGGAGTGCAGACTATGCAATTAAAAGAATCAGGTGAAATGTACCTTGAAACAATATATGTTCTTTCAAAAAAGAGCAATTATATAAGATCAATTGATGTATGTGAAGAAATGGGATATTCAAAGCCGAGCGTCAGCCGTGCCGTTGGTCTTCTCAAAGAGGGCGGTTATCTTAAAGTCGGCGATGACGGCTCGCTTATTCTTACCGACCTCGGCAGGGAAATTGCAGAAAAAACATATGAAAGACACACCGTTCTTTCAAAGCTCTTTGTTATGCTCGGAGTTAATCCCGAAACTGCCGCCGCAGATGCCTGCAAAATGGAACACATTATCAGCGACGAAACCTTTGCCGCATTGAAAAATCACCTTGAAAATCATATGCAGTAAAAGGCTGAATAATTACCGAATATTACACACAAAAGGCTGACGAGAAATCGTCAGCCTTTGTTTTTTACTCAACTGCTTTCAATAAGGCGATACACTTTTTCGATTGATTCAACAATTCGACACGCTTAAATAAAACGCAAAAATGACAATGGTACAAATTATTGCAGCTGCCTTTTTCATAAGCACACCTCGTCATTGTAAATAACATCAAATGAACTTTGTTAGCCAATTATCCAAGAATTTCACCTGTTCAGCTGTATGAAACCAATGTTCACCGCCATTCATAACAGTAAGGTCAGCGTTTATCTTCTCTGCAAATTTATTGATTATCTCAAATGATGTAAGGTTATCATTTTCACCGTATAAAATTGAGGTGGGAACATTCCAAGAAATTTGGTTTTCACGAACATAGCAAAGATATTCCCAAGATAAAGTTTCACCAAATTCAGTAGAGATTGTTTTCTTATCACGAAGTTCATTCTCTGTTACGTTCGCCCATTTCATCATATTGGTAATGAGGTTTTCCATATCTACAACAGGCGAAATAAACATAGCTTTGTCAATCTGTTTATCTGAAAAGGCATTCATAGAATAAAATGCACCTATGCTATTCGCAATCAGAACTATATAATCATAATTTTTGCAATAATTATCGAACAGATTTGTAAATTCCTGTTTTGCATCCCACGGTGTTTCTGATTTATAGTCAAAACCTATAACATCATATTCAGGTAGCAAAGGTTTGTAATGCTCCGATTCTGTAGCATTACCACCCTTTCCGTGTACATATACAGCCAGTTTACACATTTAAAATTCTCCTTTTGCGGAACAATATCAACAGTTACGGAATAATGTAAAGGTGATTTGCGGAACAATAGAACTGTCTTTTTGCTTTATTCGCATTAAAATTTCATTGTGAGAGAAATTCTGTTCTTTTCGGGATCAACTGAAAGAACCTTTACATTTACAACATCACCTACTTTGAGAACTTCGCTTGGGTGCTTGATATACTTATCGCAAATCTGCGAAATATGAACAAGTCCGTCCTGATGAACACCGATATCGACAAATGCGCCGAAGTCAATTACATTTCTGACCGTGCCTTTAAGCTCCATTCCCTCTTTCAAATCCTTGATGTCAAGAATATCACTTCTGAGCATTGGTGCAGGCAGTTCGTCACGGGGATCTCTGCCCGGTTTGGAAAGTTCCTTTACAATATCGTCAAGGGTTGGAAGTCCGATTCCGAGAACATCGGCAAGTGACTTTGTTCCCTTTGCTTTTACTCTCTGCTGAATATCGGAGAAGTTGCCTGATTTTATTTCTTTGTCAGAATATTCAAGAAGTCCTAAAAGTTCTTTTGCACTCTTGTAGCTTTCGGGGTGAACGCCTGTGTTATCAAGCGGATTTCTGCTTTCGGGAACACGCAAAAATCCTGCACACTGCTCAAACGCTTTAGGTCCGAGTTTCGGAACTTTCTTGAGTTCTGCTCTTGATGAGAACGCACCGTTTTCTTCACGGTAAGCAACAATATTCTTGCACACGGTTGCGTTAAGTCCCGACACTCTCGACAAAAGTGCAGGCGATGCCGTATTAAGGTCTGCACCAACCGAGTTTACGCAGTCCTCTACAACACCGTCAAGTGTTTCACCGAGTTTTTTCTGCGGCATATCGTGCTGATACTGACCGACACCGATAGCCTTAGGCTCAATCTTAACAAGCTCTGCAAGAGGATCCTGAAGTCGTCTTGCAATTGACACGGCACTTCTGAGTGTGAGGTCAAGGTCGGGAAGTTCTGTTGCGGCAAGCTTTGATGCCGAATAAACCGACGCACCTGCCTCGCTGACTACCATATAATAAACGGGGTGGTCAGCCTCTTTGATTGTTTCGGCTGTGAACATCTCGGTTTCCTTGCTTGCAGTACCGTTGCCGATTGAAATAATATCAACATGATGCTTTTTGATGAGGCGGAGCAAGGTCTGCTTTGATTCCTGAATTTTTTTGTCTGAATGTGTAGGATAAATTACGGTTGTATCAAGCACCTTGCCTGTGCTGTCAACAACGGCAGTCTTACAGCCTGTGCGATATCCCGGATCAAGTGCAAGCACGGTTTTGCCCTTTACAGGCGGCTGCATAAGCAGCTGCTTGAGGTTTACGGCAAAAACCTTCATAGCATTTTCGGCAGCGACATCTGTAAGGTCGTTTCTGACCTCACGCTCAATTGAGGGATAAATAAGGCGCTGATAAGCGTCTGTGCAAGCCTCACGGATAATGTCCGAACAAAGCTGATTTTTGTCTGTAATCATTGCTCTGAAAATTGAATTAAGCGGTTTTTCGCTGTCGGTTTCAACGCTGACTTTGAGAAATCCCTCTTTTTCGCCACGATTCACGGCAAGCACTCTGTGACCTGCAATCTTTTTAACAGGCTCTTTGTAGTCATAATAATTTTTGTAAACGCTGTCCTTTTCTTCATCTGTTGCAACAGACACAAGCACACCGTTTGCGTTTGTAAGATTTCTTATTCTCTTACGGATTTCCGCATTATCTGACACAAGTTCTGCAATGATATCCATTGCGCCCTGAATTGCATCTTCAACGGAGGTAACTCCCTTTTCTTCGTCAATATAATCAACTGCCGACTTTGACGAATCAAAACCTTTTTCCTGTTTTAAAATATCGTTAGCAAGCGGTTCAAGTCCCTTTTCCTTTGCAATTGACGCCCTTGTCTTTCTCTTTGGACGGTACGGACGGTAAATATCCTCAAGTTCGCTTAGCGTGGCAGCCTTGTCAAGTGCAAGGTTGATTTCATCGGTAAGCTTTTCCTGTGCGTCAATGAGTGAACGGATTTCATCTCTGCGCTTGTCAAGTCCTCTTAAATATTCAAGTTTTTCGGCAAATTCACGAATCAACTGGTCATCCATTGAACCGTGCATTTCCTTTCTGTATCGTGCAATAAAAGGAATAGTGTTGCCGTCATCAAGCAATGTGATGATGTTCTTTGCATACTCCTCTTTAATATTAAACTGCTGTGAAAGAATCTGTGAATAATCCATTATATCCTCCGTTTTTGTTTTGTAAGGCTTATTATAACATACTTTTAAACAATTTGCACTAAAAAGAAAAAGAGCAGTCAAAACGACTGCTCTCATGAATTATTTATGTTTATGTATTTTAAGCACTTTTCTTTTTGCGAATATAGGCAAAATAGAGCGGAAGTCCCACAAAGACCATACCGCCGATTATGTTGCCGATTGTAACGAACAGCAGAGATTCACAGCCCGAAAGATTTGCAAGATTCTGACATTGCTGTGCCGTAATACCGTAAAGCTCCTGAGCTTTTGCAACATATTCGGGATTCATTGCCGCCATAACACCTGTCGGAATATAGAACATATTTGCAACGCAGTGTTCAAATCCGCAGACTACGAATGCACAAATCGGAAAAAATACGCCGAAAATCTTACCTATTGCATCTGTTGCGCCTGTTGCCATAACGATTGCAAGGCACACGAGAATGTTACAAAGTATGCCGCTGATAATTGCCGTTGCAGGATTGATTGTTGTTTTGGCAAGTGCAACCTTGATTGTAAAGGCACCGAGTCCGCCGTTTGAATAATTGAGCTGTCCCGAAAAAAATATCAGCAAATCAATAATCATTGCACCGACAAAATTTGAAATATAAACCGTAACAAGATTCTTTATCATTGAAACAGGCTTAATTTTCTTTTCAAGTGTCGGAATAATCATAAGACAATTGCCTGTAAAAAGTTCACTGCCTGTGAACACAACGAGCATAAGTCCTACAGGGAAGATTACGCCTGCAACCACTCTTGCAAGCCCCACATCGGCAACTCCGTGCATTGCAACATCGCTTGCCGCACCGCCGAATGCGATAAATGCGCCTGCCATAAGTCCGAGCAAAATCATTTTCGGCAGAGAAAGCATTGATTTTGTTACACCTGATTTTGACACCAGCGACGCAATTTCAGCCGGTGAATTAAATCTGCTGTCCATTAAAAAACCTTCTTCAATTAGTTTATCAATTGTTGCAAAATTTACTGCCATTCGGCAATAAACCGCAAAATCACAGGATACATATTATCACAAAAGCAAAGTGTTTGTCAATTAATATGCGATTATCTGTAACATTGCACACAAAAGGCTTTACAAATTGTCAAATACAGTTTATAATCATAGTGTAGATATTACACAACCTAAAGATGTGTAATATTTGTAATCAGAGTGAGAATAATCACATACAAAACGGGAGCTGTTACCGGCTGAGAGGAAATTCGATTTCGACCGTAAACCTGATTTGGATAATGCCAACGAAGGGACATATCAAGCTTGAAGTGTACGCACTTGGAGTATGTCTTTTTGGCATACTCCTTTTTTGTTATGTTTTTTCTCCGAAAGAATTTTATTTTAAGGAGTAGTTTTAATGAAAACGAACGGTAAGAAAAATGCACTTGTTATGTGCGAATGTGCAATTATGATTGCACTTGCGGCAGTTTTAAGCTTTGTAAAAATCCTTGAACTTCCCTACGGCGGCAGTGTTACCGCATTCAGCATTGTTCCGATTGTAATTATCTCATATCGTCACGGTGTAAAATGGGGATTGCTTTCGGGATTTGTATTCAGCATTATTCAGCTTATTCAGGGAGCTTCAACCCTTTCATACGCAACTTCATTCTGGGCAGCCGTAACAATCATTCTCTTCGACTATGTAATTGCATTCACGGTTATCGGCCTTGCAGGCTTTCTCAGAAACAAGGTCAGCAATCCGTCTGCCGCTGCCGTAACAGGCACGGTAGGAGTTTGTGCTTTGAGATATATCTGTCATGTAATTTCGGGCTGTACCGTATGGGCAGGTGTTTCAATCCCGTCAACCGACGGACTTCTCTATTCACTCAGCTACAACGCTACATATATGATTCCCGAAACAATAATTAATGCGGCGGCTGTATTCTGGCTTTTCGGCTGTCTTAACTTCAGAAGTGAAAAAATCAGCGTTGCAAAGAAAATTGAAAAAAACCTTACAGAAACTGTTACGGCATCAATTTCAATTCTTTCACTTATGGTTGCCGTAATTATTGACGCTGTTGCAGTTTTTGCGTCACTTCAGAATCCCGACAGCGGTGTGCTTGATTTTTCACTCATTTCAAACACAAACTTCACTCTTGTAGGCATCGTTTCGGCAATCGGAATTGTGCTTTGCGTAGTTTTTGCAATCATTGCAAAGGTTACTTCAAATTCTGCCAAAAAGGTTAATTAACATTTAATCGGATATTCACGGTAAAACCTCTGTATCAGGGCTGACGGCATTGCTGTCGGCTCTGTTTTTTATTATGTAAACACAAGTATGAAACGGGCATATTATGAGAATGAACAGCAATGTTCATAAGTTTGAACAAAAAGGAGAATTAAATTGGATATTAAAGAAATTATTTCTCAGCAGTACGGAATACCGTGTCTGCCAAAGAGAACGAGCGAGGCTATGGCATATGTTCCCTTTCAGCAGTTCGACTCCCCAACCTACAGCCCGTTGCAGGGACTTGAGTCGGGTACAATGTTCCCCGTTCTCAACAAGCCATTCTACGGAAAGAAATGTGGTGAGGGACTTGACTGAAAGAGAAATTCTTTTAAAGAAAATTTCAACCTACGAATTTGCCGCACTTGACCTTCAGATTTATCTTGACACTCATCCGCACGATACGGCAATGATACAAAAAATGAACGGTTTCAAAGAAAAATTGAAACCGCTTGTTGAAGAATATGAAGAAAAATTCGGTCCTTTGAAAAAGAGTATGACAAGCACCAATATGTGGAGCTGGATAAAGGGACCGTGGCCGTGGGAAAACGAGGAGGATTGCTGATGTTTGTCTATGAAAAAAAGTTACAGTACCCCGTCAATATCAAAAAGCCGAACGCAAAGCTTGCCAAGATTATCATAACGCAATACGGCGGTGCGTAAGGCAAAATGTGATACTTTTTATTTTCGTATAACATCCCGATAAAAATCAATAAACGCATTAAGCGCAGGAGATTTCCACTTGTTTTTGTGGACAAGCAACTGCGTCCACACCGAAACATCACAATCGTTGACGGGAAGATGTTTTATCTCTCCCGAATTGTAGTAATCCTCCGTGATGAAATCAGGCAAGAACGAGATCATTTTGCTGTTTTTGATTAGAGAACAAATTTGTAGAGGGTTTCCTATTTCCAAAACAGGGTGAATTTCAAGCGATTGTGCGGCAAGTTCATTGTTGAGCAATTTTCTGTAGCTCATATTACTTTCGGTCAGTACAAAATCCTCGGTGCATAATTCTTTTAGCGAAATATTTTCTTTATTCAAAAGTGGATTGTCAACTGATGCAAAGAAGTGAACCTTTTCCTCATGCTCTGCACAAATTATAAATTCCGAATCATAAATGTGGCTGTCAAGCGTAAAAATCAAATCAACCTCATTTTTGCGTAACATATCAAACATCTGCTCTGTACCGCTTTCGACAACGACAAGGTGAATATTAGGAAAATGCTTTCTGAACTCAAGAAAATCATCTTTAAAAAATCGGTTGCAGACAGAACTTGACATTGCAAGGCGAATGTTGCCCTCAATTGTTTCGGGGGTACGCAAATCTTCAAGCATCTTTTCGTGAGATTCAAGAATTTCTCTTGTGTGTTGCAGAACCGTTATGCCGTCGGAAGTCAGGCTGATTCTGTGGTAAAAGCGGTCAAAAAGCACCGTGTTAAGCTCGCTTTCCAACTGTTTTATCTGTGATGAAACGGTTGACTGGGTATAGCCGAGCTTTTCCGCTGCAGCAGAAAATCCCGAATATTCGCACACAGCTACAAAGGTTTTAAGCACATTGGTATCCATAACTAAATCCTCTTTTATACGAACGATATCTTCGTTATTATAGCACAGCTTTATCAATTTTACAAATGGTATTTTATTTGCTATACTACTCTTTGTATTGCAAAATAAACAAAGGAGCAGTATTTATGACGAAAAAATATTGTGTAGATAAAATAAATTCGGCAGGAGGACTTGTGTTGTGAATCGTGAAAAATTAGGAAGCCGACTCGGCTTTATAATGCTTTCGGCAGGCTGTGCAATCGGTTGCGGAAATGTGTGGAAGTTTCCGTGGATGTGCGGACAATACGGTGGCGGAAGTTTTATGCTTGTGTACATCATCTGTCTTATTGTTTTGGGAATTCCGTGTTTGATAATGGAATTTTCGGTGGGCAGAGCGGCACAGACAAGTCCGATTAAAATGTACCGCAAACTTGAAAAGCCAAAACAAAAATGGGGCGGTTTCGGTTGGGCATGCCTTGTGGGCAACCTTGCAATTATGGCTTTTTACACAGTTGTTTGCGGTTGGATAATTTACTACTTCATAAATTTTCTGACGGGTAACAACCGTGACCTCGGATTTACCACAATGATTGCAAATCCGTCAGTCAATGTTATTTTTATGATGATAACGGTTGTTATCGCCTTTGTTATACTCTCGTTCAACATTCAGGGCGGACTTGAGAGGATAACAAAATATATGATGATTGCTTTGCTTGCACTTATGACTGTGCTTGCAATCCACAGTCTGTTTTTGAGCGGTTCGGGTGAGGGTATGACATTTTACCTCAAACCCGACTTTTCAAAAATCAACGGTGATGTTGTTGTGGGTGCGATGAATCAGGCATTTTTCTCGCTGTCAACAGGTATGGGCGGTATGGCTATTTTCGGAAGTTATATCGGCAAAGACCGTTCACTTATGGGCGAGGCAATCAATATTATCTCTCTTGACACACTCGTAGCTCTGCTTGCAGGCATAATCATCTTCCCTGCCTGCTTTACTTACAACCTTGAAGTTAATTCAGGTCCGAACCTTTTGTTTGACACAATGGCAACCGTGTTCAACAATATGCCCGGCGGAAGAATATGGGGTTCGCTCTTCTTCCTGTTTATGGTGTTTGCGGCAATGTCAACCGTTTTGGGTGTTTGCGAAAATATTCTTGCAATGATTCGTGATTTGACAGGCTGGTCAAGAATAAAAGGCAGTCTTATTTGCGGAATTGTAGTGTTTGTGCTTGCACTCACAACGGCTCTCGGATTCAGCGTTCTTCATTTTCAGCCGTTTGCAGAGGGTACAACATGGCTTGATTTTTGGGACTTCATTGTTTCCACAAATGTTCTTCCTCTCGGTTCTCTTGTGCTTGCTCTGTTCTGTTGCAACAAGTTCGGCTGGGGTTGGGATAACTTCATTAAAGAAGCCAACATGGGCATCGGTATGAAAGTGCGTTCGTGGATGAAACCGATTTTCAAATATGTAGTTCCTACAGCTATCGCATTTATCTATGTTTACGGACTCGTTACCTTTAAATGGCGATAAATAAAATTTGATACACAAAATAAAATCCGTATGGAGCAATCTTCATACGGATTTTTTCGGTTTAAATATTCATTTCCTTGTATTCTCTGTAGGTTTTGAATCCTACGGAATCGTAAAACCTCATTGCACCCTCGTTGAATTCCCACACATCAAGTTCCAGCCTGTCAAAGCCTCTGTTCTTAGCCTCTTGTTTGCAGAAGTTTATCAGCTTGGTTGCAACACCCATTCTGCGGAAGTTTTCATCAACTCCGAATTCGCAAATTTGATAGAATTCCCTTTGCAAACCGTACGGAGATTTTTCCTTGACTATGTATTCAACGGTTGCAAATCCGCATTCAATTTTCAATTAAAACATAAGCTTAAATCATCCAATACCAATACTTGTCCTGATTGTTTTCCGAAAGGTCGGGACTGAACTGGAGTTCGGGGTTTTTAATGCTTACTTTCATACCCTCAGTAATTGAGTTCACGATAAAGGCGTTACCGCCGATTGTTGCGCCCTTGCCGATTACGGTTTCACCGCCGAGGATAGTTGTACCCGAATAGATTGTAACATTATCACGGATAGTAGGATGTCTTTTAACACCTTTAAGCTGCTGACCTTTTCTTGTTGACAACGCACCGAGGGTTACACCCTGATAGATTTTTACATTCTCGCCTATCTCGGTAGTTTCACCGATTACGATGCCTGTGCCGTGGTCGATGAAGAAATATTTGCCGATTGTCGCACCCGGGTGAATATCAATTCCCGTAAGTCCGTGTGCGTACTCCGAAAGAACTCTCGGAATCATCGGGATTTTAAGCTTCCACAATTCATGTGCCACTCTGTAAACCGTGATTGCAAAAAATCCGGGATAGCAAAGAATGATTTCATCCGTACTGTATGCGGCAGGATCACCGTTAAAGGCCGCAACAACATCTGTTGCAAGATAATCACGGATTGACGGAATCTTTGAAAGGAACTCATAAACCAGCTTTTCTGACTTTTCCATAACCTCGTCATATGAAAGGTCGTTGCACTTTTCGCAACCCTTTAAAGCCTTTGCAATCTGCTTTTTAAGGTTATACTGAATAAATTCTATTCTGTCGCCTACAATATAGCCGATGTATTCTTCTCTTACTCTGTTCTTGTCAAAGTAGCCCGGAAACAACAGCTTGCGGATTTCTTCAAGCACCTGAATAAGCACAGATTTGTTGATAATGTTATCCTCCGAAAGTCTGCAAGTCTGTTCATGCTTTGAATAGCTTTCGAGAATTTCATTGACTGTTTTATTTATATTATAATTCATATGAATACTCCTTTTTCAAAATCCTGTTTAATTCACTTACGGGAAGTCCGACAACATTAAAATAGTCGCCGTCAATCTTCTTTACAAGCAGAGAACCTTTGCCCTGTATTCCGTATGCACCTGCCTTGTCAAAAGGCTCACCCGTTGCAATGTACTCCTCTATTTCCGAATCGGAAAGTTCAAAAAATTCAACAAGCGTTACATTGGAAAATGATTTTGCAACACCGTTTTTGACGGTACAACAACCCGTGATAACCTTGTGCTGTCTGCCCGAAAGCAGTTTTAACATATTCTCGGCATCTTCCCTGTTCTTAGGTTTACCGAGCATTTTGCCGTCAACAAAAACTCCCGTGTCACAACCGATTACAATATCTTTTTCATAGCCGTTTTTTGAAATATGCAATGCCTTTTTGACGGCAAGATATTCGGGACGCTTTTCAAGCGGAACATTGTTCTCAACCGTTTCGTCAATGTCTGCGGGAACAATTTTAAAATCGGTTGTTATAAAACTTAAAAGCTCTTTTCTTCGTGGTGAAGCAGATGCAAGTACAATCATAATCTATCTCCGTAAAATTACTTTTGACTATTGTAACATAAAACCGAAATAAATAAAAGGTGATTATACAAAAAAACACAAAATGTACAGCAATAATCAGCTATTCGGATTGACCGCACTCCGTACTTTGTATTGACAATAATTTTGCAAAGTGTTATATTTAAGGACAGCGGTAATCCGCATTAATAAGCACAATTCAACGAAAGGAAATGAAATATATGGCTAACATTAAGCTTCCTGTTCCCGTAACACTTCTTACAGGTTATCTCGGTGCAGGCAAAACTACTCTTATCAACCATGTCCTCGGCAATCAGGAGGGCTACAAGTGTGCCGTTATCGTAAACGATATCGGTGAAGTAAACATTGACGCAGAGCTTATTCAAAAGGCAGGCGTTGTTACTCAGAAAGATACAAACCTTGTTCCGCTTACAAACGGCTGTATTTGCTGTACTTTGAGCGTTGACCTTATCAACCAGATTACAGACCTTGTAAAGTCAGGCAAGTTTGACTACATTCTCATTGAGGCGAGCGGTATTTGCGAACCACTTCCGATTGCACAGTCAATCTCAGTTCTTGAGGGCGATAAGGAAAACAATATTCCCGAGCTTGTCCGTCTTGACAACATTGTTACAGTTGTTGACGCACTCCGTATGGCAACAGAATTCGGTTGCGGTGATGATCTCCTCAAGGAAGATGTTGACGAAGAGGATGTTGAAAGTCTTCTTATTCAGCAGATTGAGTTCTGTTCAACAATCATCCTCAACAAGGTTGACAAGGTAACAGAGGAACAGCTCAAGAGAGTTAAGGCTATGATTAAGACACTTCAGCCAAAGGCACGAATTATTGAATCGCAGTTCGGCAAGGTTGAAGTTAAGGATATTCTCGATACAAAGTGCTTTAATTTTGAAGAAACAGCCGCATCCGCAGGTTGGGCTCAGATTTATGATAAGGATGAAGATGACGAGGATACAGACCGTCACGGTCATCATCACCACCATCACCACCACGATGAAGACCATGACGAACATGAGCATCACGACCATGACCATGATGAGGACGGTCTTGACCACTCTCATTGCGACCACGAACACGGTCATTGCTGTCACCACGACCACGATCATGAGGACGGCGAAGAAGAATACGGCATCGGTTCATTTGTTTACCACCGCATTCGTCCTTTCAATCAGGACAAGCTCCAGCAGTTTGTTGAGAACTGGCCAAAGAGCGTAGTACGTGCAAAGGGTGTTCTCTGGTTTGATGACAAGAGAGAAGATGTTTATGTATTCGAGCAGGCAGGCGTTCAGATTACTGCTACGGAACAGGGCAAGTGGCTTGCCGCATTCCCAAAGAAACAGCAGAAGCTCTATCTTGCAGAGTATCCCGATATGGCTGAAAAGTGGGACGAAAAATACGGCGACAGAGAAATCAAGCTTGTATTCATCGGTCAGCATATGGACAGGCACGCAATTGTTGATGCGCTTGACGAGTGTCTTTCAGACTGATAAAATCTTATAAAAATTGAGGGCAACGGAATTCCGCTGCCCTTGTTTTTTGGGTTGGATATACAAAAACGGCAGTCCGATTTGGACTGCCGAAATTTTTGCACCGTTAAGTTTTATTACTTTGATGACTCTGAATCAGAAGATTCGGGCTTGAAGTTAGCGTCAAATGTGAAAACGAGCTTTGTACCGTCTTTTTCCATTGTAATAACACCGTCTTTAAGTGTGTATGGAATGCTCTCGCTTCCTGCTGTAAAGTTCTTGTCATCGTATGTGAGCTCCTGCTCCTGACCGGCTGCAGAAAGCTTAGCCTTGCCGTCTTCTTTAAGAAGAATGTAGCCTTTGTCCATACCGACAGCGGCAAGAGTACTGCTGTCAAAGCTCATACCGCTTGCTTCTGCACTTGTAAGCTTGTAATAGCCGAGTGTTGAATTACCGCAAGCTGTAAGTGAAAGCACCATAAGAAGTGCCATAACAGCCGCAACGCTGATTGTGAAAATTCTTTTCATTTGTTTTTCCTCCGTTTTCCCTATCGGGATTTCTCATTTTTTCAGGCTTTGTGCCTTTGTCAGTGAATGACACGATTATTATAGCACAATGGTATAAACTTTTCAAGGTTATTTGTAAAAATATGTAAAAAAGCACCCTTTCGAGTGCTTTCATCACCTAATATTCAGTTATCAGTTGAACCTTGACAAAAATGCCTGGGTTCTCGGATTTTGCGGATTGTTGATTACCTGTTCGGGAGTGCCTTCTTCGGCAATTACACCGTCAGCCATAAAAATGATCTTGTCGGCGACATCTCTTGCAAACTCAATTTCGTGAGTTACAACAATCATTGTGCTGTCGGAGGTTTTAAGACTGCGGATAACATTAAGCACCTCACCCGTGAGTTCGGGATCAAGTGCGGAGGTAGGCTCGTCGAAGCAGAGAACATCGGGATTGAGTGCAAGCGCTCTTGCAATTGCAACACGCTGTTGCTGACCGCCGCTGAGGTTACAGGGATATGATTCGCTCTTTTCGGAAAGACCTACCCTTTCAAGCAAAGACTTTGCATTGCTCTTGATAATTTCATGAGCCTCTTTATAGCTTTTTGCGCCCATATATTCGCCTGTCTGCTTTATCTGCTCTTTTGCGGCAAGCTTTGGAGCAAGCATAATATTCTCTATAACCGTATATTGCGGAAACAGGTTAAATGACTGGAACACAAGTCCGAAATGAAGCCGTCTTTTTCTGATTTCGCTGTCGCTCTTTGCAGAGCTGTCATTGCTGTCAAAAAGCACTTCGTCATTAACGGAAATCTTGCCGTTGCCCGGAGTTTCAAGAAAATTAAGACACCTTAACAGCGTAGTCTTGCCCGAACCCGATGAGCCGATAATCGCAAGCACCTCGCCCTTTTTAAGAGAAAAGCTGATATCTTTCAAAACCTCTGTTTTGCCGTAGCTTTTACGGATGTTTTCAACATTTAACAAAGACATAACCTTTCCCCCTTAACCCTTGTAGTAATCAAGCTTTTTCTCGATAAATGAGAAAAGCAAGGTAAGAATTCCGCAGAATGCGAGGAAGAATACTGCCGAATAGAAAAGCGGCCAGATGAGTCCCTGCATTGAGAAGTCCTTTGCTCTCATAAGAATTTCCGGAATAGCGATAACGCTTGAAAGCGAAGTATCCTTTACAAGAGTAATAATTTCGTTGCCCATGGGTGCAGTAATTTTCTTTACAACCTGCAAAAGCACAACCTTAAAGAAAATCTGACCCTTTGTCATGCCGAGCACCTGACCTGCCTCGTACTGTCCCTTTGGAACAGACTCGATACCGCCACGGAAGATTTCAGAAAAATATGCGGCATAATTGATTATAAATGCGATAAGTGCGGCGTTCATTCGTGCAAATGTCACACTGCCGTTTGACACAAGCGGCGGAACATAGAACACTACGAAAAGCTGGAGCATCAGCGGAGTACCTCTGATTATCCACACAAATGTTTTTGTCAGCCATTTTAACGGCTTGAATTTTGACATTGAACCCATTGAGATAATAAGTCCGAGCGGAATTGCCGCAAGCAGGGTTACAATGAAAATTATACAGTTTTCGCCGAATCCCTCAAGCAACTGACCGCTTACATTAAAAAATTGATCCATTTTATATACCACTCTATCCAAGTATTTTCAGTTTTGAATATATCAAAAGGCTTACAAATTTGAACCTGTAAATTTATAATCAATAAAAAGCACAACGGGCGAACATAGTCCGCCCTGTATGTACAAACTTATTTTAATTAAATTATTTCTTTTTTACAAGAAGAAGATCCTGAAGGCTGTACTTCTCTGCAATCTTATCAAGTGTGCCGTCATCGGCAACTGCCTGAATAGCATCGTTAAGCTTTTTGAGTGTTTCGGGGCTGTCCTTACGAAGTGCAATACCGTACTGCTCAGGTGAAAAGTCCTTGCCGTCAACAACCTTGAGGTCAGCGTAGTCAGAACCGCTCTTAAGTGTACCGATTGACATTACATAGTCGATAACCGCAACATCTGCTGTACCTGACTTAACCTCGAGAAGAGCCTTAGCCTGTGCGTCAACAGAAACATACTTTGCACTTGAGAAGAACTCGTCTGTCTGAGCAACAGTTTCACCTGCTGACTTCTTCTCCGCAACTACTGTCTTATCCTTGAGGTCATCTGCTGACTTGATTTTGTCTGCAACATCAGATTTTGCAACCATAACCTGCTTGTTTTCCATATAAGGAGTTGAAATATCCATTGTTGTCTTTCTGTCGTCATCAATTGTAAGGCCGTTCCAGATGCAGTCGATTGTCTTTGAGTTAAGCTCAACCTCTTTTGAATCCCAGTCAATTTTCTGGAACTTTGGAGTAACACCCATTTTCTCGCAAACAGCCTCTGCAAACTCAGTTTCAAAACCTGTAAGCTTGCCGTCTGCATCAAGGTAGTTCATCGGCTCAAAATATGTAACACCGATAACAAGCTCTCCTTTGTTTGAGATATAATCCCAGTCCGTTGCAGAAGAACCGCAACCTACAAAAATTGACGCTGACATTGCACCTGCAAGAAGTACAGAAAGTAACTTTTTCTTTTTCATAATTATTCCTCCGTAATCTGATATACTCTCTACCTATGTTCTGCAAATCACCTTGCAAAACAATCTTTGTATATTATACATTAGTGCGTTAGCAAAGTAAAGTGTTTTCGAGAAATTTGCCGAAGAATTTTATTCCAATCGCAGGCATATTATTGCATAAAAGAATTATTCTTTCAAGAGGTGATTAATTTGTCGGGGAATTACAATAAAAATCACTTTGCGGCGGCATACATAAGGGTGTCAACCGAAAATCAAACTGAGCTTTCACCGTCAAGTCAGCTAAAAATCATCAGAAAATTTGCAGATGAAAAAGGCTATCTGATTGATGAGGATTTCATTTTTCGTGACAACGGAATTTCGGGAAGATATGCCAACAAGCGACCTGAATTCAACCGAATGATAAGCCTTGCAAAGCAAAAGCCTCCCCTGTTTTCAGCCGTACTTGTCTGGAAATTTTCACGATTCGCCCGCAATCAGGAGGAAAGCATTTTCTATAAATCGCTGTTGAGAAAAAACGGTATTGAAGTCATCAGCGTGTCCGAACCCGTTGATGACGGTCCCTTCGGAAAGCTGATTGAACGCATTATCGAATGGTCGGACGAATATTATTCGATTCGGCTTTCGGGTGAGGTAAGGCGAGGAATGACCGAAAAAGCCGAGCGTGGCGGCATCGTCAGCATTGCGCCCTTTGGCTATAAAGTGACAGACGGAAGGCTTGTGGTTGACGCCGAAAAAGCCCGGATTGTCAGTAAAATTTTTGCCGATTTTTTGAATAATAAAGATATAAATATGATTTGTGACAACTTGAATTCGTCAGAAATCAGAACCGCCAAGGGCAACCGCTGGGATTGCCGTGCCGTTGAATATATTCTGCAAAATCCGGTTTATATCGGCAAAATCAGGTGGAATCCAATCTGCAAAACGGGCAGAGATTTCTATAACGATAACCTGATAATTTCAGACGGCACTCACGAACCGATTGTTGATGAAGTAATTTTTGAACAAACAAGGCAAATATTATTCTTGCAAAGAATAATAAATAGAGAACATTCCCATAAACAAACCGAAATTAGACACCTTATTCAAAATCTTGTCAAGTGTTCAAACTGCAATTCAACCCTCGTTTCGATTAAAAATAATTTTCTCCAATGCTCCGCCTACATTCACGGCAACTGCCATTCATCGCACAGCGTAAGAATTGAAAAGATTGAAAAAATTGTAGTTAAAGCAATCAATATTCTCATAAAGAACAATTTAATTAATGATGCTTTCTCAATTAAAGAAAATTATCCCTTAAAAACGCAAAACGACTTACTATCCATAATTACAAAAAGAATAATATTTGACCGCAAAGCCTCCCACCTCAACATATTTCTCAGTCAAAATAAGTAACACTCTGCCATACGGCGGTCCGGACGGTGAGTTGGGTGCGTCATTACGATATCTGAGTCAACGATTTGCAATGCCATTGCCGGAACTCAAGGGCACTCTCACCGATATAGGCACAGAAGAACTTAATCATCTTGAAATGATCGGTGCAATAGTATATCAGCTGACGAAAGACCTCACCGAGGATGAAATCAAGGAACAGGGATTCGGTGACTATTTTGTTGACCACACAACCGGAATTTTCCCACAGGCGGCAGCAGGTTTTCCCTATACAGCTGCATCAATGCAGGTTAAAGGCGATCCGATAACCGACCTGCACGAAAGTATGGCGGCTGAGCAAAAAGCCCGAACAACCTACGATAACATCCTCAGATTCTGCGATGACTACGATGTAAAAGATCCGATTCGCTTTCTGCGTGCCCGTGAGGTTGTCCACTACCAACGCTTCGGCGAAAATCTCCGCCTCTTAACCGATAAACTCAACGAAAAGAACTTCTACGCCTTCAACCCCTCATTCGATAAAAAATGTTTCAAAAATGAATTGAAAAGGAAGAAGTAACACTAAAAAAATCGTCCAAACCTGAAAATCTAACCTCAAGTTTGGACGATACATATTACGCTATTTAATGGCTCTTCATTAGGTGCATTTGTCAACCGAAAAGTCAGTCAATCGCTCATTTAAAACTAGGTCACTATAGGCCAAGTTTGACACCTGTTGTTAGATAAAGAATGTTGTGGTTGTTGTGGTCAAGCTTTTCTGTAACACTATGACCTAATTTCTGCCACAAGGGTTATGTAACTCCGTAGCGTGCCTCATAGAGCGTTTTGTAATTATTATAAGAATGCGGACATACATGATTATATTACACATACGCAAATTCTTCGACTGCTGTGTAGAGTTCATTCTCTGTGCGATAATAATGCTGATATATAAGATCATTTTTCAATGTATTGAAATATCTTTCCATAGGGGCATTATCATATGGATATCCGGCCTTGCTCATGCTTTGCTCGATACCAAGCTTCTCACAAAATTCCGGTTCATCTGTAACATACCTCGTTTCCTACTAAGATTATATCTTATTAGGTCGGTGTGTTACAACTATATTTTAGCACAACAGAGTAACCTAATTTTCAATGAGCCATGTGACCTAAATTTAGATTAGCATAAACACTAATGACTCTTTTTTTTCTTCCTATTGATTACACCCATCAAAATCGTTTTTATAAAGAGAAAGCTTTCCTTATCAAAAAACGAATCAATTGCGAAATAAACACACCCACATAACACTGCTACCCAAATAGCATTCACTACCCATGCCATAAGCGTACTGATTTCAGGAAGTATTTTATATAGACTACCCACTAGTAAAACCATAACTATTGTATTTTGAATCCATCTTCGATATGTTTTCCAAGGTTTGCGACCTAATATATTCCAATTGGCATAAATAATCACATCATTAGTTCTATACAAAAGTGCAGCGATTGTCCCTAATAGAACTCCGTACATTCCTATTTTGAATACCAAAACTAATGATACTGTAAGATTAATCGCACTCTCTATAATTGACCTTACCTGTGTCTGTTTAAAATGCCCGGCAAAATTAATGATCTGACTTGATGTTCTTCTCGAATACATCAGCACATTCAAAGTTACAAATAGAAGCGGTAAATATTTATCTACATATTGGGCATCTGTGATTCCTGATGAATATATCTTCATAAATGATGGCAACATGATCAAAGTAACCGTAAAGAAGAAAAACGAAACTCCAAGATAATATGTTTCATATACTTCCTGCAATTTCATGAATTTATTTTTATCAGAATTAAATGCCTGTCCAAGTACAAATTCCACACTACTACACAAGGTATCAATAATATTTGATACGCAACTAATAATTAAACTATATAAGGAATAAACACTTACCGTCTTTAGCCCTGCAAAAAGTGTTAATACAATAATATCTGTATAATTAAAGATAAGTCCTGAAATCTGATGAATAATTACATTCTTACTCTGACTTAATGCATTATAATCTGGTTCTACACTTAAATCTAACCAATCATAGTGCTTTTTGACATACCATGTAATATATAAAAGGTTAATTGCAAAGTAAGCAAATTGAACTGCTATAACATTGAATCCCATCAAAATCAAACCGATTTGTACCAATTTAGATATAACGGAAACAATAGTATTAAGGTTCGTTGTTATGTATCCTCTTCCATCAACACGAAGTAATATTGTAAACTTTCCTTGGAAGAAATAGTTAATAACACCTGATGCTCCTTGAAATAAAATGACTGCAACTACAACCATCACCGGAATATCAGATTTTACTATAATTGGATAAAAAATAGCTAATCCAATAACAGCAATACCATACAACACACCTGTTCGCTTATAATATGCACTGGTTGCCGCCATGATTTCACATATTCGTTTGTTATCTCCCAATGCAACTGGAGCATATAAAGCTTGAAGAGAGGCAGTTCCAATTCCAGCCTCCAATAATGCAACATATACAAATACTTGTCTTATAGAAGACAATAACCCATTCACTTCTGAACCATAACTTACAATCATCAATTTAGGGATGATAATTCCTAATAACAATGTAACAACCTGTGAGATTACACCATATCCAAATATTTTTATTATTCTTTTCCCTTTATTCATCTAACTTTCCTTACACTTCCTGCATTTTATATACTCTTTATACGGAATACTAAAGCTCACATACCGATAATGTGGTGAAACTTGCTTTTCTTTCGGCTCTCTAAAATCAGTTCTATTATATCGTGTTTGAAGGTACTTTATATAATCTTTGACAATCATATATTGTTTGCCTTCAAACTGTATTTCTGTGTAATTTTCAAATATTTCCGGTTCATACGGTAACGTATTACAAAAAGCTCCAAACAATTCAGAATAATGGTATTTAGTTGTATTCCCATTTTTTCTACTCGTTTTTGAAAAAACTTATAATATTTACTTTTATCCCCAAAGAAAAGTGTAAGTACCATATTTCTTACGAACGCCTTTAACGATTTTCCCTTTATTTTTCCAATACTAACCACCTGTGACATCTTCCAAAGAAATATATCCTCTTTACGTTTATAATTATCTGGTATTTTATCATAAACAGTAATATCTAAGAACACACCAGACACTGCACCATCATTTTGAACTATTGTAGTATTATCATTAACAATCTTAGTAAACAACGACCAATATGTATCTGAAAGTTGATAATTATGAACCGAAAATCCTTTTGGAAGTTCCTGTTTTATAACAGAAAGAAACTTATTATAATTCTCTCTCGTCATCATTAAATCCACATCATCATCCCAAGGTAAACATCCCTGATATAAGTGAGCTCCTACAACACTTCCACCACAAAGTGAGTATTCAATATGGTATTTGCGACATATTTCATCTACAATATCTAATATCTCTATACACTTTATTTGTATATTTCTTATATCTTCTTTCATATTATTATTAAAACCATCCAGCTAACATTATCACTTTTTCTTTCCAATATATACGTTTCGATGACATAATTCGCCATCTATTTCTCATAATCATTTTTATAGCTTTGATTTATTAAGCTCTGTATACATTTTTCTACATACTTTTCCACATTATATGCAGGAACAATAATACTAATTTTCTTCATCATTAATCCTCTACTTTAAAATTAAATACATTACTCTGGTTTTCCAATAAATTTCCTTATCCAAAATTGAATATAGTGCATATTTTTTAATAAATTTCAACATGATTTTTAACTTCTCTTTTGCACTTTTCTTTTCATTTTCTTCCATTTTTACCCATTTTTCTTTTGCTTCGTTATATTTCAATGTACACACATCTAATAAAAAAGCTGCTGCATGATTTTTCAACTCAGGATACCGCCTTATAGAATCTAAATACATTCTTTCATGAGCTTCAAATGAATCTGCCAAACTATTTATACTTAGTCCACCATGCGTTGCACTTCCTTGACGAACAAGATTTTTATAATAAGGCTGATGCACAACCCCTGCCTTTTGAATTTTTTGAACATATTCATTCAAAAAGAACACATCTTCTGATGAATGTAATCCTTCCTTAAACATCTGCCCAATTAATAATTCTTTTTTGAATAATTTATTTACAACTCCATGGCGTATCGTAGGTGGCATATCAAAAAATCGATTCATCACTTCTTTTTGGTTAATAATCTCGTTTTCGCGAATAGGATACTTCCGTTTTTCATCTAAAGCTCCGTCTTCACTATAATACTCATACCCACAGATCACCATATCCACATCACTCTGTTTGATAACACTATGTAATCCTTCATACATGTCTACTGCAATCCAATCGTCCGGATCTATAAATCCTATATATTCCCCTTTTGCAATTTTCAAACCTGCATTTCTTGCAGCAGATACACCTTTATTCTCCTGATTAATAACAATGATACGATTATCTTTTTTTGAATATTGCTCACATATACTCAGACAATGATCTGGTGAACCATCATTAATCAAAATTATTTCTATATCCTTATAGGTTTGTCCCACTAAACTCTCAATACATTTTGAAAGATATTTTTCTACATTATATATTGGTATTATAATACTTATCATTTTTCACTTTAACCTTTTTTCTTCCTAAACACCATGGCATATATTTCAAAATAAATAAATTAAATGGTGTAATTACACAAATAGAGACCAAAACATCTATCATTGCAAAACCAACTGCAGACCAACTTGTATTTATAATCTCAATCCCTAATTTCCCATATACGACAAACATCAGATCTATCACGATTCAAGGAATAAAATCAAAAGCAAAAATTCCAATTCCTTTTGCTTCATAAATCCATTGTATACGTTCTTTCATCTTATATACTCCCCTTTTATACTCATCATTTGTTTAAAAACTCAATCCGATCAAACTGATCCACCGGTCTTTTTCCATCCCATGTATTATGATCCGTAATAATTCCTACCGATTCTTGATTTTCATATCCTTTAATATAAAAACAACTATGATGGTTTTTATCGGGCTTATGTACAAACATCACTTTACGGTATGACAACTTTTCAAAACGATCTTTCACTTCCTCTGTCATACCCTCTCTATCACAATTTATAATCACGATATGTTCCCAGTTGATACGCTGCTTTCTAGAATTCCACTTTCTTTCTGCCTCTTCTACTGTATGATAATGAACACAAAATACCAGTAAGTCTCCTAAATATACAACCGGATATTATCTATCTCCAATAATTTTCTTATCCGTACATTCAACAAATTTATCAATGCTCATATAGTACTCTAGGTTTTCACACAGTTTTATAAAATCCTGTGCACGAAAAAACAGATTTACTGTTGGAGATTTAAATTCAAGACCTAAATCGTGATATAGAATACCACCAGTACAATTTGTAGAAATAATAGTAACATCATCGCAATTCAGCCGTTCACGATTTTTCTGACTTATTTTTTTATGCTTATAATTCCAGACAGTATTACGTAATCTGACCATTACTTTTTTTATTATCATTATAACTTATTCTCCCTAAAATTACTTGTCTACAATATTCCAAAACAGTACCACTGCAATCATAATTGAATAAGTCCATACTTGAATATAAATTTTCTTTATTTTATCTATATAAATTACATTCGTAGCAGAAAAATATCCTGACAGTAAAACAAATATATTAACACCTATTCTTGACCCCTATGTCATTACTAAAGCAAAAATCCCATTTACTGTCAGAGGCATCTCCACCCCCCCATGCAACACTGAGTGTCCTGCAACAATAAAAATCATACTAAGAATTCTGAGATATTCTAAATTTGATTCTCTTAATTTACTCGTTCCCATTGCACACTCTTTTCTAATGATGTTTGAATTATTTTATCAACCTGCTCCGCTGTATCTTGAATTGAATACCCTGCTTTCTTTAATTGTTCTTTTGTATCTAATCTTTCTTTCTCACAAGCTTCTAATATATGATCTGCCCATACTTTTGTACTTTGATTCAAATCGACATACTCAATTAATCCTGTAATATTTGCATCACCAGATACGGTGTTTGATACCACACAAGATAATCTTGCTGCTTGTGCCTCTACTAAAGTAAATGGAAGTCCTTCAAATAATGATGGCATGATAAGACAATCTATTGCCGAATACCATTTATTTGCATCGTCACGAGCCCCTAATAGGACGATTCTATCTTCAAGATTGTATTCTTTAATTTTCTGTTCTACCTGTGGTCTAAGTTCTCCATCACCTACAAATACAAATTTTGCAGTTGCATTCAATTTAGATATTTCTTTCATGATTTCCACTGACATAAGCGGATTTTTTTTCGGGTCAAGCCTTCCTATACAACCTACCAAATAACCATCTGCAACAGATATACTTTTACGACATTCTGTTCGATTTTCTAATTGATATCTGTATTTAGAACAATCAATTCCATTCTTAATCACAGTAAACTTCTTTCCCGGAAACATCCAATATCCTGCATCTTCTGAACATGCTAATAAATTCGTAGCAATTTTTTCGATATTCTTACGATTACGTTTTTCTGTTATTCGATGAAACATATTCATTTTTATCTGATTCTCTGTATTATGTGAATGTATAATTCTTACCGGCACCTCTGCTTTTTTTGCAAATTTCAGCATATCCACACTTACAATATCACAAGTATTATAATATACCACATCAAAATGATTTTCTTTAAAGAAGCGTTTCCAAAACTTTGCATACTTGTAATAATTATGTCTATTTCGAGGGCACACCCATGTTTTTCCTTTCACTTCCATCACTGGCCAGGAATATACAATCTCATAATTTTCATCAGATAAGAAGCCAGATAAATTACTAATATATGCTTCTACTCCACCCTTATCGGTACTCATACCTACCATAAAAACTCTAATCATAGTTTTATCCTCTAAATTTCCCCAATATTCTAAAAACAAAATTGAGAATATTAAACCGTCTTGTTTTTAAATCAATAACCTCATATTCTCCCAACCCATTATATGTATGCATTCCATCCATCAGAATTTTCTTTGTATATTTTAAATCTTGCGGTAATACTTGCTGTAATTCTTTTTCAATATAATTTTTTTCCTCTAATTCATATTCATAGAATACTAAACCTTCCCCGTAATCATTTACACATTTTTGTGCCGGTCTAATATTCATTCCGTTCATATATACCATTTTTCCTGCCGGTCTGCGTAACTCTATATTGTCTATACCTTTTAAAATACAATCATTAGCCGGCTCTTCCAAATCTAATAATACAAGATGATATTCCTCTGCATTACCCACATCATAACTTAATGCATAATTATGGTTTTTCCACTTAAAAGGAGTCGTATCACCATATACAACATTTTCTCGTATTAAATTCAACTTTTCCCATTCATCCGGAAATTGAACAGCTCTATATAAGTACAAAGAATGATCTGCACCTGACTCCGGCATAATGTACACTTGTCCTTGCTTTTCAAAAATAAACGGATACGATAAATGATGGGCTTCTGTTATAATCTTTTTCCAGCCACTAAATTTTTTTCATCCCACTTACAATACCCTAAACAGCCTCTGCATTTTATATAATCATAAAGCTCTGCAAAAATATAAACCTGGTTTTCATGCTCAAATAAAAATGGATCTGCTGCCCAATACCTAAAGCTATTTTTTATAATAGCAAATGGAGTTATTTTATCAGTTAAAATACTTTCTCTATTTTTCTTTCTCCATGCAACATTCCAACTTTCTGCAAATAATGCTGTCCTTTCAAACATTCATCATTCCCCTATCTATGCAATATCCTCTTTAGAAAGGAAAAACAATTTTTTCCAAACAATCGATGCATCGGTCTCGTTAATTTGCTTCTAAGTATTGTATTTTTATCTAACGCACTTTTAGCATACCAATGTATCGAAAGCGTATTTTCTGTTTTTCTCACAATACCGGTTGAGTCCTCTAGTGGATTTAAATACTCACTCGGTAATATTTTAGTTCCCTCTATCACTTGTTTCTTTCCTGTTAATTTTAACCCCAAAGGAAGAAGTGCTTCTGTATTCAACAGTGGACATCCGGTCAACTTAACTTCTTCATTTTTTAACACTAGTTCATCATACTTCTCCAACATCTTACGAACTGTTATGTGGTGAGCAATTGAGCCAAATTCTAACCCAGATGCAACATAATTAGGATTTTCAAAACCATAAAATCCATCATATTGTAATAATTCATCAAATGACTTAATTACCTCCACATCTGTATCAAAATACAAACCACCATATTTTTCTACTACCCACAATCGAACATAATCACTTAAAAAAGCCCATTTTTTATTTTCGTAACAATACTTTGTATATGGATGAATATTGATATCAAAATTATCCTCATTCCATTCTATAATCTCATAATCAACACAATATTTTTTCCAACTTTTAATACATCTTTCTGTTAATTTTGATTTCTCACCTCTGCCAAACCAACAATAGTGTATTTTCTTAGGTATCATACTTATTCTATTCTCCTTGTATTAAACCGTCTAAATCAATCTTTTTCGACACAAAATCCAATATATCCCTCTGTTGCATTCATTTTAGGATGTATTGTTGCTGGATTTCCCACTACCACCGAATGGCTTGGAACATCAAAATTTACAAATGAATTCGCCGCAATTAAAACATCATCTCCTATATGAATAGCACCTATTACTGTTGAATTTACTCCAATATATACCCTATTTCCTATTGTAGGAGCCCCTTCTCGTCCCCCTCTATTTTCACTTCCAATGGTAACTCCCTTATGTAAATTCACATTACTTCCAATGCGCGCCTCCGAATTCACTGTAATTCCAAAAGCATGTCCAAGATATAGTCCGCTTCCTATTGAAGCATTTCCTATCTCTAATCCATATTTTTTTGATATTGTATGGCACAAAATCTTATAAATCAGATTATTAGGTGAAGTATTTCGTAACCTCCAGAAAAGCACATATCTAATATTATGTCTACATATAATATTTACTATCCCGGATACAATAGAGAACTTTGTACCTGTCATACGATAATAATCATCTTTAAATTTATTATTCATCTAAATTTTCCTCGCCTTATATCTTGTAACAAAATATAATACTATTCCACTTGGGATCGACATGATAGTCAATCCTTTTCTCGGCGACTCGATGATAAAATGTCTGTTACCTGCCATAATACTGTTAGAAACATAATGTGTACAATCTACCCATAATCTTTTTTTCGATTCTGGGTATTGCATAGAAACCTTACGCCAAAATGCAAACCCTTTAGGATTTTTTACATACTGTTTCCACATCGTCGCACTTGACCCATTCTGTTGATAATCTACATTCACAAGAACTTCATTTAATATTGATAACTTGTATTCTTGATCAATCAACCTATACTTATACCCTAATGCAACATAACGTTCTCCTTCAAACACTGGATATGGTGGATATTTATTAATAATATCTGTTCTATATACTAATTTTTTATCTCCACTTCCGCCATTAGCATAATAAGCATTTAACGTTGTATCTACTAAATCCTTTGGGAAGTCCTTACCTATAATCTCTCCCTGCATATCAGAATCCAATCCAATGATTCCTGCGTAATCTTCATTCTTAATTTTTTCCCATTTATCCAGAATCTTTTTAACCGCTCCTTCTGCAACACAATCATCAGAATCAATACACATATTTAATTCTGTATCTATATTCTCATACGCAATATTATGTGCGGTATGCATACCGCCGTTTTCTTTATATATGTATCGAATCTCAAATCCACACGATTCGTTTTTCCACTGTTCTACTAACTTTGAAGTATTATCCGTAGATCCATCATCAATAATAAGCCAAATAAACTCTTTACAATTCTGTTTTTTTAGACTCTCATATGTTCGACCAATTGTATGTGCACGATTGTATGTCGGAGTAAAAATAGTCAATATTGGCTTCATACTTAATTCCTTTCACCCAAATTTTCATATTTTTTATATAGAAGTTTTCTAATTGTTTTGCATTTTGTTCAATATCATAACCTGCATTCTTGATTTCTTGATATGTGTTTTTTCTAATCGCACTTTGTTTTTCTAAGACAGCATTCGCCCACTTATCAATCGGCAAGTTCAAATCTAACGACTCAGCAAGGTCTGTAACTCTGCATTCAGACGGAACACTGTCAGAAATGATACACGGCAATCCTGCAGCCTGCGCTTCTATTATTGAAAGTGGCAATCCTTCATACAAAGACGGAAACAGAAAGACATCCATTGCCTGTAGTATTCTATTCACATCTCCCCTGTTTCCTAAAAAAAGCACGGAATCCGATAAACCAAGATCATCAACTTTTTCTCTTATATTACTCTGTCCGTTACCTGTTCCTACCAGAAGCAGTTTGGAATTTCTGTTTTTATCATGTACACTCTTAAAAACATCAATCAAAAACGAATGATTTTTGGGTGGATTAAATCTTCCGACATGTCCGATTACAAAATCAGATTTACTGATTTTCAGTTCGTCACGCACTTGATTTCTTATTTGACAGTCATACCGATATTTTTCAGTGTCAATTGCATTATTTAAGACAGTATATGTATTTCCGCCAAACATCCAATCTCCTGCCTCTTTACCGCAAGAAAAAAGATGTGTAGCGTCCTTAGGAATTAAATGTTTTGAAAGAAGCTTAATGGGATACTTTAAATTTTTGTCTTGGCTTTTATTATGCGAATGTGCAATTCTCACCTTAACGCCATATTTTTGTGCAATTTTCAAAGGATATGCACTCATGCAATCCAAATGTGAATGCACAATATCGTACTTATGATTATCAAAGAAGTCATCAAGCGCATTAAAATAAGCCTTAGAAAAGGGATTCAGCATAGGCATATGATAAATATGTCCGCCTAAAGATAATATCTCATCATCATAATCAGCCTTTTCCTGACGATGTACAAGAAAATCAAATTGAATTTTAGTACGGTCTATGTTTCTATAATAATTCATAATCATAGTTTCAAGACCGCCACGCCCCATGTATGTTACAATATGTAATATTCTTAACATAAAATTCAATTACCCTTCATTTTATAGAATTAAAGTTTTAAAGCCTTTATTGTATCGTTTACAACGATTTTTTTATCAAATTCGTCCACCATTTTTTGTCGGGCGTATTTACCCATAACTTCTCGTTTTGAAATATCTGTTTCAAGAAAAGCTTTCATTTTTTCATAAAGGCTGTCAATGCTTTTAGGTTCACAAAGCCAGCCTGTATATTCATTTTCCACTGACTCTCTGCAGCCTGGAATATTGGTGGTAATGACAGGTCTGCCTGTTGCCGAAGCTTCGAGATTTACATTACTCATACCCTCGTGATAGCTCGGCATTACAACACAATCGGCGGTCGCATAGTAAGGTCTTGGTTCTTCCTGAAATCCGTGAAATTTTACAACGCCCTTACTTTCAAGTAACTCAACTCTTTCCTTATATTCATCTTCAAAAAAGCCTACAAGGTCAAGTACAAATTTATAGCCGTCATCGTGAAGCTTCTCAGCCGCAGAAAATAATTCATCCATGCCCTTTTCCTTCATGATTCTGCCAAGATACAAAAAATGCGGCGGATCACTTTTTGGGTAAGGCTTGCACTCATAAATTTCAAGATTGATTCCTGCGCCGTTCAAAATAGTTTCTTTCTCGACAGAAATAATCTTTCTGTCAACAAATTCATCTGCATTAACCTGATTTTCAAAAAATACCGTTTTTACCTTTTTAAAGGCTGTTTTATAAAGAACTGTCGCAAACTGAGCAAGTCCGGGCTTTTGAAATGCCGTTCCTAATCCCTGAACATTCGCATAAAACGGAATATTTAACTTTTCACACATCAATCCACCGTAAACATTTGGTTTGATAGAGTATGTAATTACCAAATCAGAGTTTTCTTCCTGTAATATTTTTTATAAAATTTCATAAGTGAAAAATCGTGAATCGGATTAACCCCTCTGCGCTCCATCTTAGTTTCAATACAACGCAATCCCATATTGATGAAATCCTCATGATGTCCTACAAAAGGCATACTAAGAACAACATCATAATTTTTCATAAGTTCTTCAATCAATTCTTTTCTGAAACGATACAGCATATAAGAATGATTGGTAAGAATCATAACTTTTTTACGATTATTCTTCATCTGCAATTGCTCCTGTTCCGCCCTCAACTACACCTTCATGCTTAAATACACTTACAACTGTCATAAAAAGGCATTTTACATCAAAGACAAAACTGACATTATCACGATAAATCTTATCCATCTGAACTTTTTCAGGGATAGGAAGCTCATCTCTGCCGTTAATCTGCGCCCAACCCGTCAAGCCGGGTTTTAAATCATTTATACCGTACTCATCTCTTTCAGAAATCAAATCATCCTGATTCCAAAGTGCAGGTCTTGAACCGATAACCGACATATCGCCCTTAAAAATATTAAAAATTTGAGGCAATTCGTCAAGACTTGTCTTTCTTAAAAATGCACCCACCTTAGTTATATAATGTTCAGGATTTTTAAGAAGATGTGTAGGACAATCCTTTGGAGTATCAATTCTCATTGTGCGGAATTTCAGAATATTGAAATATTTTTTGTTTTTTCCTATTCTTTTCTGCCTAAAAAAACAGGACCTTCGCTCGTGCATTTTATTATGGCACATATCGGAAGGTAAAGTACTGACAGACACATTATCGCTGCAAGTGAACAGATAATATCAAGCATTCTTTTCACAATTCTGTTATAAAACGACATTTTTCTGTCTTTCATATTTAATACTCCTCAACCCAAAACTAACTTACGCAATACATTTATAGAATTATGCCACAGAAAGCATCAATAAGCAATAAAAGAGGAGAATATGGAAAAAACAATTGAAAAAAAGTATTTTTTAACAAAATATAGGAATAATTACGCAAGATTTTTGCCATAGATATGATTTATTTTCACTAAAGTGATAATCAAATATAGTCTATTTTGGTTATTTTATGCAAAATTTGTCACAAAATATAATAAAACACCGCAAAGCAAAGCGAGAAATCTATGGCTTATTTTAGGTGAAAAGGCACTATATAATCCGCTATATTTACTGTGCAACAGTCCTCTGCACGGCAACCTGAAAGCTTACATATACACAGTGCTAAACCACCCAGCAACTGTCTTTCAAGAGACAATTATCAGGAAAGAAACTGAAATTGTTCACAGACTTGTTGAAATGTGGAATTAATTATGATAAACTGACAATATAAGTCAGAGTACGATATAATTTGAGGTAGACACATAAAAATTTCAGAATGCACACTTTCAAAGGAAACACAAGACCTTTTATATAGATATTTTGCGGCTGCGGCAAATCTTTACGGAGTTATCGAAATCGGCAAACTTCTTAAAATTTACAACAGCCAGAACGAGCCTGTGAGCGAGGAAGATTTTCTGTCATTTGTTGAAAATATGAATTTTAAGGGAAAGTATTTTTGTGTGTTTAATCAGGACGATATTTACGATGACGGCTCAGAAACCCCTGCTCTTGAACAGGAAATTCTTACAGAATATCTTTACTTTTTTGAATTTGATGATGATAGTCTTGATAAATACGAAATGCTGAAATATCGTCAAATCGGAAAGAAATTTTGCGTTCTTGACAAAGAGCAATTTCTCAGATATGAAGATGACTGCTATTTTAAAAAGACTCCCGATTTTCTTGAAATGCGTTCGTTTTTAAGAAATGAAACAGGACTTTCAAAAGATGACGCAGACGATTATGCGAACGATATTATGATTTGTTTTGCAACTCAACCCGACAATTCCGAAGAATCTGTATACGAAGTAATCATGGGAAGCGGAATCTACAACCGTGATGATATCGCATTCAGCCACCGAAAGCTTGAATATTTGTGTCAAAAAGTCATGTACACAAGTGCCAGGCTCCATGTTCTGCTCGGACACCCTCCCGAAGAAATTTTCGGTTAATAGGTAAAATTGCATATTATAGCGACAATTCAAATTTATTTTGAGGGGAACATATAGATGAATAGTGAAAATACAGCAACACACAAAATAGCATACTCAAATATAGATATTGCAAAATTTATAGCGGCATATTACGGCAAATCGGGAGGAATTTTGTTATGATAAGGATAATGTTTGTGTGCCATGGGAATATTTGTCGGTCGCCTATGGCAGAGTTTATATTTAGGGACATGGTTAAGAAGGGCGAGATTGCTGACAGGTTTGTGATTAAATCATCTGCTACGAGTACGGAGGAGATATGGAACGGGATTGGGAATCCTGTTTATCCGCCGGCTAAGCGTGAGCTTGCAAAACACGGAATCGGTTGTGACGGCAAAAGGGCTGTTCAGCTCAAAAAATCCGACTATGACAAGTACGATTATTTCATCTGCATGGACTCTAATAATATCAGAAACACTATGCGAATTTTCGGCGATGACAAAGGCGGAAAGGTTTGCAAGATGATGAGCTTTGCAGGTATGAATCGTGATGTATCGGATCCGTGGTACAGCGGTGATTTTGAGCAGGCATACAACGATATTTACAGCGGATGCAAAGGACTTTTTGAAAAATTTAAAGGCAAAGCTTAATTTTGTTGTTAATATGCACAAAGATTTTTGATCGTATATGTGCAAAATCTAAAACACATTTAATTGACACAATAAATAAACGATGTTAAAATTGTGACAGGTTGTCATATGACTGCCTGTCACATTTATTTTGGAGGATTTTTTATGATAAAAAACACCTTTTATAATCTTCCCGAAGAAAAGCGTCAGAGAATCACGGACGCAATATTCAATGAATTTGCCGGTTCATCGGGAGAGAGAGTCAGCATAAACAATATTATAAAGAACGCAAACATTTCGAGAGGCAGTTTTTATCAGTACTTTGACGATAAGGTTGACCTTGTGGAGGTTATGACACGCTCATTTATCAACTTTTCGCTTGAAAAAGCCACAGAGGTTATCTCTCGCACTCACGGCGACATATTTGTAACTTATGATTTGCTTTTTGAAATTCTATGCGAATGTTCAAAGGATGCAAAACAAAGTATCATTATGAAGAATCTCATCAAAAATATAAAGGCAAATGACAGTCTTGTTTCGGAATATTTTATCAACCGTTTCAAGGGCGTTGCAGAGCTTGTCAGCGTTACAAACAATTTTGACAGAAGTAACCTTAAATATACTTCAGATGAAGATGTGAAGTGTCTTTCACAGATTCTCACTCAGGTGCTTAAGAATGCCGTGTTCAATGTTTTTGTAATAGGAAAACCTTTTGACGAGGTTCACAGGGAGTATCACAGAAAACTTGAAATTATCAAAACAGGTGCAATTGCAGATTAAGTTTAATATTCATGCAACCGGTTGCAGCCGATTTCAACAGAAAATGTAAACCTAAGTTGGTAGAAATTGCATTTGATATGAAATATACTCATAGATAAAAAGCACAAACAAAGGAGTAATCAATGTTATCTAAAATCAGCGTAAAAAAACCGATGACGGTATTGGTTGCGGTTGTACTTGTTCTGGTTCTCGGTATAGTGTCATTTTTCAAGATGACGCCCGACCTTTTACCGAATATGGACTTTCCCTATGCCGTTATCATGACCACCTACGCAGGTCAGACGCCCGAGGCGGTTGAAACAACGGTTTCAAAGCCTCTTGAACAGTCGATGTCGGCAATTGACGGTGTTAAGGAGATCACCTCTACCTCATCGGACAACTATTCACTTTTGATGATTGAATTTGAGGACGGCACAAATATGGACAGCGCAACTGTTGATATGCGTTCAAGCCTTGACACAATCAAGGGCAATTGGCCTGACGGAGTCGGAACACCGTACCTCATCAAAATCAACCCGAACATCCTCCCCGTTGCAATGACGGCGGTTGACTTTGAAGGCAAGTCGCAGACGGAGCTTTCGGATTATGTCACAAACGAACTTTTGAATGAGCTTGAAGGCATTGACGGTGTTGCCTCTGTTTCTGACAAGGGCATTGTTACGGAACAGGAAAATGTCGTACTTTCACAGGATAAGCTTGACAAGCTTAATAAGAAGATTTCTGCTGCACTCGATAATCAATTCGGTGATGCAGAGGACAAAATTGCCAAAGCTAAAAAGGAATTGCAGGATAATATCGGCAAAGCCAAGGACGGTCAGGGTACTGTTTCATCTTCAATTGAGCAAATCAACTCACAGCAGGAGGCTGTTTCAAAACAGCTTGCCGATGCACAGAACAAAGCTGAAAGCGGTAAAACACAGCTTTTGTCGGCAAAGATGCAGTTGCTTGACCGAAAGGCAAGCCTCACTTCAACAAAGACTTTGCTCGAAACCGCTTATCAGGGTTTGCTTGAACTGAAAACGACCTATGATGAGCTGACTTCCGAGCAGTCACAGCTTACGCAAAAGCTTGAACAGCTTTCAAAATTTAACGAACAGTATCAGGAAATTGTTCGGAAAATGAATGATGCACTACCCGACAGCGAGGAATACAAGGCACTTCAACAGCAGATTGACGAGCTTAACAAGGTGCTTGAGCCTTACGGCATAAAAGCTCCCGACATTGCAAAGACAATGCAGTCAATTCAAGAGTCAATCAACAAGAGTGCAGAGGCAATTCAAAATGTTGAAATTTCACTTGAAAAGCTCGGAACTTCGGGAGATGCAATCAATTCTGCATTAAGTGAAATGTCGGAGAAAATCTCACAAATCAACTCGGGTATTGCACAGCTTGATAACGCAATTTCGGGACTTGACGATAAATCGGTTTCGGTTGATTCCGCTCTTGCCCTCATTTCACAACAACAGTCAAGTGCGGACTTCAAAATGTCCTCTGCCATGTCAACTCTCACTTCAAAACAGAGTGAACTCAACAGCGCACTTACACAGCTTTCAAGTGCAGAAAAACAGATTGAAACATCCGAAAAAGAACTTGCAGATAAAAAGAAAGAGGCAAAAAGCAAGGCTGATGTGAGCAACACGGTCACACTTGATACCATTTCTTCAATTCTAACGGCACAAAACTTTTCAATGCCGGCAGGCTATGTTACCGATGACGATAACAATAAATTCATGGTTCGTGTCGGCGACAAGGTGAATGATGAAAAAGAGATGAAGTCGCTTGTGCTTTTTGACACAGGAATTGACGGAATAGGAGTTATTCATCTTGAAGATGTTGCAGATGTTTTTGTTGCCGATAATTCCGACGAAACCTTTGCAAGAATCAACGGCAACCCCGGTATTGTATTGAGCTTTTCAAAATCAAGCAACACAGCGTCTTCTACCGTTTGCGAAAACATTAACACAAAGCTTGATTCGCTTTCAAAAGAGGTTGACGGACTTCACTTTACAAACCTTTACAATGAAGGTGACTACATTAATCTTGTAATCAGCAATGTATTACAGAACCTTCTTATGGGTGCGGTTCTTGCAATTATCATACTTTTCCTATTTCTCAGAGATATCAAACCGACGCTCATTGTCGCCTGCTCAATTCCGATAAGCGTTGTGTTTGCAATTGTCCTCATGTATTTCAGCGGTGTAACACTCAATATGATTTCGCTGTCGGGACTTGCAATAGGAGTCGGTATGCTTGTTGACAACTCGGTTGTTGTTATCGAAAATATCTACCGACTGAGAAGTATGGGCGTTTCGCCGATTAAGGCGGCACTTAACGGTGCAAGACAGGTTGCCGGCGCAATTACGGCATCAACTCTCACCACAGTATGCGTGTTCCTGCCGATTGTATTTGTTGAAGGCATCACCCGTCAGCTGTTTGTAGACCTTGCACTCACGGTTACATATTCACTTCTTGCAAGCCTTATTGTTGCGCTGACACTTGTTCCCGCTATGGGACAGAGAACGCTCCGCAAGATGAAACCTAATTCCGCTCCGAAGGACGGAAAAATCAAGAAGGCATATGAACGCTCACTTCGTTTCGTATTAAAGCACAAAGTTCCTGCAATTCTCGTTGCAGTTGCACTTCTCTTTACAAGTGCAGGTCTTTGTCTGATGAGAGGCTTCAGCTTTATGCCCGATATGAGCAGTACACAGATTCAGGTATCATTGAAGCTTGACGATAACGCAACCTTTGAAGAAACAGTTAAAGAGGGCGAAAAGCTCAACGATTTGCTTTCAAAATATGACCAGTTTGAAACCGTAGGCGTTATGGCGGGCAACTCGTCAAGCCTTATGGGACTTACAGGCGGTTCATCGTCAAATGATGCCGGCTCACTTATGGCATATGCCGTTCTCAAGGATGATTTTACAAAACAGAGCGGTGAGATTTCAAAGAAGATTGAAAAGGATCTTGAAAGCCTTGACGGTGAGGCTGCCGTAAGCGGCGGCACTTCAAGTTCAATGTCAAGCCTTATAGGTGACGGTTCCGTTCAGATTACGCTCTACGGTGACGACCTTGACATACTCAAAAACACTGCCGAGGATATCGGCAAGACACTTGAAAAGGTTAAAGGCGTTGCATCGGTTGACAACGGCATCGGTGCTGTTTCTCCCGAAATCAAGGTTACTGTTGACAAATCAAAAGCCGCTGAAAAGGGACTTACCGTTGCACAGGTTTATCAGCAGGTTGCCGCAGCAATTTCAACAGAAAAAAACGCTGCCACTCTTACGAATGATGACGGCAATGATATGAATGTTGTGGTTGTAAAGGACGACAGCGAAACCGTTACTCCGAAAAATCTCCGTGACATTGACATTACCTACAAGGATTCAAGCGGTAACGAAAAGACAGTTAAACTCTCCTCTGTTTCGGATATTTCAAAGTCGGAAACTATGGATAAAATCAGCCGTGAAAATCAAAAGCGTTATCTTACAATCAGCGCCGAAGTCAAGGACGGCTACACGCTTACATCTGTTTCAAACAATGTAAAATCCGCAATGAACGATTACAAGCTCCCGAAAAGCTGTTCAATCGACTATGCAGGTACAGACAAAATGACAATGGAGGCAGTTTCACAGCTTATGCTTATGCTTCTGCTCGGCATTATTCTCATCTACCTCATTATGGTTGCACAGTTCCAGAGCCTTAAATCACCGTTCATTATTATGTTTACAATTCCGCTTGCATTCACGGGCGGCTTCCTCGCACTTTTAATCACAGGATTTGACATCAGCGTTGTATCGCTTGTCGGTTTTGTAATGCTCTGCGGTATCATTGTAAACAACGGTATCGTTCTTGTTGACTACATCAACAAACTTCGTATTGACGGCAAGGAAAGAATTGAGTCAATTGTTGAGGCAGGCAAAACCCGTATGCGTCCTATCCTCATAACGGCACTCACAACCGTTCTCGGTCTTGTTGTTATGGCTCTCGGCATAGGCACAGGTGCAGAAATGATGCAGCCTATTGCAATTGTCTGCATCGGCGGTTTGCTCTACGCAACATTTATGACGCTCTATATCGTCCCCGTTATTTACGATTTGTTCAATAAAAAGGAAATCAAAAAAGTAAGTGACGAAGACCTTGAATTTATTGACGAATAAAGCATACTAATAAAATACACCCCCAACTAAACCATTTGGCACAGTCGGGGGTGTTGTTTTTTGAATATCAGGTCAGTCCTTTATAATATCTGCACATTGACCGTTTGTAAGACGGATTAAATCCTCAGGCTTCAGGTCAATTTGATAACCGATTTTTCCTGCACTGACAATGATTTTCGGAATTGACTCTGCTGTAATGTGGAAGGTTGTCTTGAACTGCTTTTTCATTCCGAGAGGTGAACAGCCTCCACGCACATAACCCGTGACCTTTGTAATGTCCTTTACGGGAATCATTTCAACCGACTTTTCACCTACGCTCTTTGCACATTTTTTAAGGTCAAGCTCATGGTCAACAGGAACTACAAAAACATAATAATCTCTGCCCATGCCCTTTGTTACAAGAGTTTTGAAAACATAATCGGGATTTTGATTCATAAGCGTTGCAACCGTTACTCCGTCAACGGCATCCTTGCCGTGGGGATATTCATGGTGAGTATATTCAACCTTTTCTTTGTCTAAAATTCTCATTACATTTGTCTTGATTTCTTTCATAAATATACAATCCTCCATGCATATTGCCATCTTGTTATTACCCTCACATAATACAACTTTTCGCATCGGATTTCAACCTTGATTTATTTTCAATTTTATTATAATAATGTCAGAATAAATTTAGAAGTTATTCGAGGTGGAAGATTTCGTCCCCGTCCACACGCCGACGGCTTGACAAAGGGAAACCTTGAGAGATGCAGGAGAGTTATACGCCTGCCGAATAACCGTAGCTTTGAAAGCCGCTCCGAATTTTTTCGGGACGGCTTTCTTCTGCTTTACATACTAAAAATCGCTGTTTTGTCCACAACACGCAAGATAATAAGCAAGTCAGTAAGCAAGATAGTAAGCAAGATAATAAGCAAGTTATTGATAAATTCAATTGAATTTGGTATAATTAAAAACAGAATAAGTGCAAGGAATGGTTAATATGTCAGACTACACACCGCCGTTTTCAATATCAAATAAAATGCTCGGATTTGTATCATCAATTTCTGAGAAGATAGGTAAAATCAGCAATTATAATGATTTTGAATCAAAACCTCAGTTAAGAAAAAACAATAGAATCAAGTCCATCTATTCTTCGCTTGCCATTGAGGCTAACTCGCTTTCAATTTCAGAAGTGCGTGATGTAATCAACGGACACATTGTTTTAGGTCCGCAAAGAGAAATTCAAGAAGTAAAAAACGCATACGATGCCTATGACAACCTTAACAATATTAATCCTTATTCTGTAACAGAGCTAAAAAAATACCACGGCATAATGACATATGCTCTTGTCAATGAATCGGGAAAATTCAGAAACGGTGAAGAAGGTGTGTTTGACGGTGACAAATGCATTTTTATGGCTCCGCCTGCAAATTTTGTGCCGTCATTGACAGATAATTTGTTTAAATGGATGAACAGTGAAAAAAATAATGTTCACCCACTGATTTTGTCATCTGTTTTTCATTATGAATTTGTTTTTATTCATCCGTTTTCTGACGGAAACGGTCGCATGGCAAGGCTTTGGCAGACTGCAATTTTGACAAAATGGAAACCCATTTTTCAATACATTCCTATTGAAAGTCAAATTCAAAAATATCAGGACAGATATTACAAGTCAATTTCAAAATGCCATGTTGAGGGGAACTCAAATATTTTCATAGAATTTATGCTTGAAATGATTGACGAAATTCTTACCGAAATTATTTCACAAACCAAATCCGATATTCGGCAGATGAATGATTATGTAAAAAAGTTGCTTGATGTTATGGAATTTGATGTTTCCTATAATACTGCGGAACTTTTAGATAAGCTGAATTTAAAATCAAGGGAAACTTTCAGAAAAAATTATCTTAATCCTGCACTCGAAATGAATCTGATTCAGATGACTGTTCCCGATAAACCGACAAGCCGCAATCAGCGGTATATAAAAAATAATTTTTAAAACTTTTAAACACCGTATTATGCGGTGTTTTTTCTTTTATCGCAAATTAATGCTGTAAAACCACTCGCAAATGCGGTCACAGGGAAGAAAATGATAAAAAACTGGGCAAACTTTAATGTATGTTGATTGCTTTTTTTAAATAATTGTGCTACAATCTAGGAATAGAATAAACAAAATAGTGTATTCTTCATAAATATTTTTATGCAATTTTTTAACAAAGGAGGATAACAATGGCAAAAGATATGCTGGACGCCATTTACAATGCCGAAGAGGATTGCAGACAGCGTGAGGCAAATGCACGAACAGAATCAGCAGAAAGGGTTGAACAGACAAAGGCAGATTCCAAACAGGTTGTGCTTTCGGCAAAGGAAAAGGCACAGAAGGATGCCGATATGCTTTTTGAAAAGACTGTGAAAGAGGGCAAAAAAGAGCTTGAGAAAGCCTCTGAAAAGGCAAATCTTGAGTGCGACATTCTCTCTCGGACTGCAGACAAAAACCGCAAGCGTGTTATTGACGGGGCTATACAAAGGCTCTCTCTTTAAAACGGTTGCAATGAAAGAAGCGTGGTGATAGAAATTGGCAAAACTTAAAATGAAGTCGGTTCGGATTATTGCCCTAAGGCAGGACAGAAAGCGACTTCTTGAACATTTGCAGGATTCGGGTTTGGTTCAGATTGAAAAGACCGAAACCTGCAGAAAAGGTTTCGGCAAGATTGATATGACCTCACAAATTCAGATTTTCGAGCGGAATGTTACTCTCAGTGAAAACGCTCTGAAAATTCTCGACAGCAACTCTCCCGAGAAGAAAAGTATGCTTTCCGCATTTTGCGGACGGCGGGAGATTGATCCCGATGAAATCGGAGTTATCGCATCAAATGCAGGCGAAGTTATTGATGTGTGCAACAGAATTTGTGAGCTTAACAAACAGATTGCCGATAATGCGGCGGAACGGATTCGCATAAAAACCGCTCTTGCACAGCTTGAGCCGTGGAAGAATCTTGACATTCCGCTTAATGCAAAGGACACAAAAACAACGGCTGTTTTCATAGGCTCAATTCAAAAGGAGTACAACGAGGTATCGCTTTCAGAGGCACTTGCCGAGGCTTCTCCGAAGCTTGAATTTGATTTTGAAATTCAATTTGCAAACGAGGGGCTTACCTGCATTGTACTTTTTGCACCGATTGCCCAAAAGGAGCTTGCGGAAAATGCTCTGCGTGATATCGGTTTTGCAAAACCTGTTACGAACTCAAGCCTTACCCCTTTGGCGGAATCAAAAAAGCTTGTTGAAAGAAGTCACAAGCTTGAAGATGATACAGAAAACGCAAAAAAGGAAATCATTTCCTTTGCAGACAGACGAAAAGATATTAAAGATACACAGGATTATTTCAGAATCAGAGCCGATAAATACAGCGTAATCGGTGAACTTCAGCATTCACGGAATGTTTTTGTCATTTCGGGTTATATTCCCGAGGAGGACTGTGAAAAGCTTGAAAGGCTTTGCGAAAGAGTTTCTGTATGCTATGTTGAATTCGGCGATGTTGACGAGGAAAAAGCTCCTGTAAAGCTAAAGAACAGTCGCTTTGCAGCACCGGCAGAGAGCATTGTAAATATGTACTCTCCCCCGTCGCATGACGATATTGATCCAACGCCGTTGCTTGCGTTCTTCTTCTACTTTTTCTTTGGAATGATGTTCTCGGATGCAGGCTACGGACTGTTAATGGTAATAGGAACAGGACTTGCAATAAAGCTGTTCAAGCCTGACAAGGAAATGCGAAACACCTTGAAGCTGTTCCAATATTGCGGTGTTTCAACATTTTTCTGGGGACTTGTTTTTGCAAGCTTCTTCGGAGATGCCCCCGCAACCCTTTACAACTACTTTACGGGTGCAAACATTACGATGGAGCAAATCTTCCCGTGGCCGACAATTGACCCGCAAAAGGACGCACTTATGCTGATGATTATTTCAATAGCATTCGGCCTTGTACACATTCTTGTCGGTATGGGCTGCAAATTCTATGTTTGCCTCAGGCAGAGGGATTACGGCGGAGCGTTCTTTGACACGGGACTTTGGATGCTTATGCTTATCGGATTTGCCGTTTTGGCGGCAGGTATGGCATTTGGTCAGACGCTCGTCTATGTCGGAGCAGGCATTGCGATTTTCTGCGCAATCGGTCTTGTTCTCACACAGGGCAGAAACAAAAAGGGATTCGGCAAAGTCATCGGCGGACTTGCCTCTCTCTATGACATTACAGGTTACATCAGTGACCTTCTGAGCTACTCTAGACTTCTTGCTCTCGGTCTTACAACGGGAGTTATGGCTCAGGTATTCAATATGCTTTCGACCATGTTCGGAAAGAGCTGGTTTGGAATTATCTTACTCATTATTGTGTTCATCATCGGACACGCAATCAACATCGGACTCAACGCACTCGGTTCATATGTTCACACAATGCGACTTCAGTATGTTGAAATGTTCGGAAAATTCTATGAGGGCGGCGGCAAACAGTTTAAGCCGTTCAAGCTCAACAGTAAATATATTAAAATTCAGGAGGACAAATCAAAATGAATGGAATATTTTTCGCACTTTTAGGCGCATCAATAGCAACAGCACTTGCAGGCGTAGGTTCTGCTCGAGGTGTAGGCTCTGCCGCACAGGCAGCTATGGGAGTTCTTTCCGAGGACTCATCAAAATTCGGTAAAATGCTCGTTCTCACACTTCTCCCGGGTACTCAGGGACTTTACGGATTTATCGTAGGCTTCCTTATTCTCGTAAGCGGCGGCGTTCTCGGCGGCACAGCTCCGACAATCGGACAGGGACTTGCATACTTTGCAGCATCACTTGCTATCGGTATCGGCGGTATGATTTCAGGTTTTGCACAGGGCAAGGCAGCCGTTTCAGGTATTGCACTAAGCGCAAAGGACGATTCAAACTTCTCAAAGGCTATGGTTTCCGTAACTCTCGTTGAGATTTACGCTCTCCTTTCATTCATCGTTTCACTTCTCGTTGTTATCACAGTTCCAAACCTTAACATCTGATAACCGACTAACGAAAATTACGAAAGAAAGGTGGAATCACTTTGAGCAGCGGTGATAAAATTTTAAATCGCATAAGTCTTGACTGTGACGAAAGAATCAGCCAAATAGGTGCTGAAACCGATGAAAAATGCGCACAGATTATGGCACAAGCAAAGCTTGATGCCGACAAGATTTCTGCCGAAATTGCCGACAGGGCACAGTCAAAGGTCAAGCAAATGCAGGCGGCTTCAAAGAGCCGTTGCGACCTTGAAACACGCAACGCTTTCCTAAAGAGAAGGCGTGAAGAAATTGACAAGACATACAGTGAAATTCTTAATAAAATGAAAAATCTTCCTGATGAAGATTACTTTGAACTGATTTACACATTTGCAAAAAAGTTAAACGGAATGAGCGGTGTTGTGCTTTTGAATGAAAAGGATATGAACCGACTTCCGAAGAATTTTCTTGCAAGGCTTGAAGAATGCGGTGTAAAAGCAGAGCTTTCAGAAACGCCGTGTGACATTGAAAGCGGATTTATTCTTAAATGCGGTGACATTGAAGAAAACATGGACTTCTCGGCAATATTGTCCGAAAAGCGTGACGCTATCGAGGATTTTATAAATCAGGAACTTTTTAAGGCATAGGGAGGAATATGATGGCATTATCTTATGAATTTTCCATCGGCTCCGTCCGTGCTAAAGAAAAAAATCTGTTTACAAACAGCGACATTGAGCATATGCTCGGTTGTGAAAATGTGAACGAGCTTTGCAGATACCTTTCGGACAAGGGTTACGGTGAGGGCGATGACATTGAAGAGATTTTGAAATCACACAGCGAAAATGTGTGGGAATATCTCAAAAGAACCGCACCCGATTTTGCAATATTCAAACCGTTCTTCTATCTTAACGACCTTCACAACCTTAAAGCTGTTTTAAAGGGAACGCTTTCAAACAGACCGTATTCACAGCTTTTGGTAAAGCCGTGTACTTTCTCTGAAGAAACGCTTAAACAGGCGGTTGAGAACAGAAAGTTTTCACTTTTGGGCGAAGAACTTTCCGCCTCTTGTGACAAGGCATATGAAATTCTTGCACACACAGGTGACGCAAGACTCAGCGATGCGGTTCTTGACAGAGCTTTTATGGAGCTTGTTCTGAAAACATCCGAAAAATCCGACAGCGAATTTATGTCCGAATATTTTAAAGCTACAGTATTTTATAATAATGTAAAGACAGCCATAAGAGGTGCAAAAGCCGATTGCGACAAAGATTTTCTTGAAATTGCAATCTGTGATGTGCAGGACTTCCCCCGTTCAAAGGTTATTGAGGCAAGCGTAAAGGGACTTGAACCGACGCTTGATGTGCTGTCAAAAATCTCGGCATACGGCTGTAACAAGGCTGTTGAAGAGTACAAGGTTTCTCCGTCGGCATTTGAAAAATTTGTTGACAACAGGCTTATGAGCCTTGCAAAAGAAAAATGCAAAAGAAGCGGTGACGGTGCAGACCCGATTACGGGCTATCTGATTGCAAGTGAAACAGAGAAAAAAGTTATTCACATTATTGCAAGCGGAATCCGCACCAAGACAAATTATGAAACCGTAAAAGAAAGGTTGCGTGAAGTTTATGGCTAAAAATATTGCCGTTATCGGCGACAGCGAAAGCATAAAGGGCTTTGCGGCAATCGGCATGGACATTTATCCGTGTGATGACAACGAAAACGCACCGCATCTTTTCAGAAAGATTGCTGACGGTGACAACTATGCGGTAATTTTTATTACCGAGGAAATGTTCGGACTTGTTGAAAAAGAGCGAAAAAGATATGAAGAAAGGCTCATTCCTGCCGTTATTCCTATCCCCGGTGTAAAAGGCAATACGGGAATCGGCATAAAAAGACTGTCGTCATTCGTTGAAAAGGCAGTCGGTTCGGACATTATCTTCAATGATTGAGGTGTAAGAATTTGAAATCTGGAATTATAACTAAGGTAGCAGGCCCTCTGGTAATTGCCGAGGGTATGCGTGATGCCGATATGTTCGATGTTGTGCGTGTAAGCAGTCAGCGACTTATCGGTGAAATAATTGAGATGCACGGTGACAGGGCATCAATTCAGGTATATGAAGAAACTTCGGGACTCGGACCCGGTGAGATTGTTGAATCCACAGGCGCTCCGCTTTCCGTTGAACTCGGTCCGGGACTTATCGGTTCAATTTATGACGGTATTCAGCGACCGCTTAACGAGATTATGAAGGTTGCCGGCACAAACCTCAAAAGAGGTGTTGATGTTCCGTCACTTGATCACAAAAAGAAGTGGCACTTTACTCCCCTTGTTAAAAAGGGCGACACAGTTGTGGCAGGCGACACACTCGGTACTGTTCAGGAAACACACGCTGTTCTTCACAGAATTCTTGTTCCGAACAAAACAGGCGGTGTTGTTGAAAGCATCAGCGAGGGCGATTTTACAATTGACGAAACAGTTGCCGTTCTCAAAACAGACAAGGGCAATATTGAGATTAATATGTGTACAAAATGGCCTGTTCGTGTGGGCAGACCGTACAAAAGAAAGCTCTCCCCCGACATTCTTCTTACCACAGGTCAAAGACCTATCGACACACTCTTTCCGCTTGCAAAGGGCGGTGTAGCCGCAGTTCCGGGACCGTTCGGTTCGGGCAAAACTGTTGTTCAGCATCAGCTTGCAAAGTGGGCGGCTGCCGATATTATCGTATATATCGGTTGCGGTGAGCGTGGCAACGAGATGACCGATGTTCTTAACGAGTTCCCCGAACTTAAAGACCCACGCACAGGCAACTCTCTTATGGAGAGAACCGTGCTTATTGCAAACACATCCGATATGCCTGTTGCCGCCCGTGAGGCATCTATCTACACAGGCATTACTATTGCCGAGTATTTCCGTGATATGGGTTACACGGTTGCACTTATGGCTGACTCAACATCCCGCTGGGCAGAGGCTCTCCGTGAAATGTCCGGCCGTCTTGAAGAAATGCCGGGTGAAGAGGGTTATCCCGCATACCTCGGCAGCCGACTTGCACAGTTCTATGAAAGAGCAGGCCGTGTTATCGTAAACGGCAGTGATGACACGGAAGGCGCACTCTCGGTTATCGGTGCTGTATCACCTCCGGGCGGTGATATTTCAGAGCCTGTATCACAGGCAACACTCAGAATCGTTAAGGTATTCTGGGGACTTGACGCAAACCTTGCTTACAAACGACACTTCCCTGCAATTAACTGGCTGACAAGTTATTCGCTTTATACAGACCGACTTGCAGATTGGTTCTCAAAGAATGCCGCTCCCGACTTTATGGAGCTTCGTGGCAAACTTATGACATTATTACAGGAAGAAAGCGAGCTTCAGGAAATCGTAAACCTTGTCGGTATGGACGCACTTTCCGCACCCGACAGACTTAAGCTTGAAACCTCCCGTTCAATCCGTGAGGATTATCTGCACCAAAACGCATTTGACCCGACAGACACATACACATCTCTCGGCAAGCAGGTGCTTATGATGCGTGCAATTCTTGCTTACTATGACAAAGCAAAAGAGGCTCTTGCAAACGGTGCAGACATTGAAATGCTTGTCAACCTTCCTGTTCGTGAACGCATAGGAAGATATAAATATGTACCCGAGGATAAGGTTCGGGACGAGTTCGAGTCAATCAAGGCTCTGCTTGATTCGGAAATTAAGGATGTACTTGAAAGGAGTGAGGACTGATGCCAAAGGAATACCGCACAATACGAGAGGTTGCAGGTCCTCTTATGATGGTAAGTGATGTTGAGGGAGTAACATATGACGAACTCGGCGAAATTGAACTTCCGAACGGTGAAACACGCCGTTGCAAGGTTCTTGAGGTTGACGGCTCAAACGCACTTGTTCAGCTTTTTGAATCAGCCGCAGGCATTAACCTTGCAAATTCAAAGGTAAGATTTTTAGGTCGTTCAATGGAACTTCCCGTATCTCCCGATATGCTTTCACGAGTATTTGACGGTCTTGGAAATCCGATTGACGGCGGTCCTGCTCTTATTCCCGAAAAAAGACTTGACATCAACGGAACACCTATGAACCCTGCCGCAAGAAACTATCCGCAGGAATTTATTCAGACAGGTATTTCAGCAATTGACGGACTTAACACACTTGTAAGAGGACAGAAGCTGCCTATCTTCTCGGCATCTGGTCTGCCCCATGCCCAACTTGCCGCTCAGATTGCAAGACAGGCGGCTGTAAGAGGCAAGGACGAGCAGTTTGCCGTAGTATTTGCCGCAATGGGTATTACATTTGAAGAATCCGACTACTTTGTTCAGTCGTTTAAAGAAACAGGCGCTATTGACAGAACCGTAATGTTTGTAAACCTTGCAAACGATCCTGCCATTGAGCGTATTGCAACTCCTAAAATGGCGCTCACGGCGGCTGAATATCTTGCATTTGACAGAGGAATGCATGTTCTCGTTATTATGACCGACATTACAAACTATGCCGATGCACTCCGTGAGGTTTCTGCCGCAAGAAAAGAAGTTCCGGGCAGACGAGGCTATCCGGGTTATATGTACACAGACCTTGCAACATTGTATGAAAGAGCCGGCAGACTTAAAGGCAAAGAGGGTTCAATCACTCTTATTCCGATTCTTACAATGCCAGAAGATGACAAGACTCACCCGATTCCTGACCTTACAGGCTACATTACAGAAGGTCAGATTATCCTATCCCGTGAGCTTTACAGAAAGGGAATTACTCCGCCGATTGATGTTCTTCCGTCACTTTCAAGACTTAAAGACAAGGGTATCGGTCCCGACAGAACCCGTAAAGACCACGCCGCAACCATGAACCAGCTTTTTGCCGCTTATGCAAGAGGTAAAGACGCAAGAGAACTTATGATAATTCTCGGTGAGGCGGCTCTTACCGATATGGATAAAAAGTACGCTGAATTTGCCGAGGCATTTGAGCGTGAGTATGTTTCACAGGGTTATGACGCAAACCGTTCAATTGAAGAAACACTTGACATCGGCTGGAAGCTTTTGCATATTCTTCCCAGAAGTGAACTTAAACGAATTAAGGACGATATGCTTGATGAGTTTTACGGTAAAGAATAATCGCATTGAAGGTGTTTGCTAATGGCAGTTATGAATGTTAATCCCACCCGTATGCAGTTGACAAAGCTGAGAAAACAGCTTGCAACAGCTACCCGTGGTCATAAAATGTTAAAAGACAAGCGTGACGAACTGATGCGCCGATTTCTTGACCTTGTAAGAGAAAACAAGGAGCTTCGTGAGAAGATTGAAAGAGAGCTTGCAGAGTGCAACAACCACTTTGTGAACGCAAGTGCGGTTATGTCAAAAGAGGCTCTGGACGCCTCACTGATGTCACCAAAGCAGAGAATTGACCTTGAGCTTTCTTCAAAAAATGTTATGAGCGTTGATATTCCGCAGTTTTCATCAAGCACACGAACAAGCAACGAGAGCGATATTTTTCCCTACGGTTTTGCGTTTACTTCGTTTGAACTTGATGATGCGGTTATGTCGCTCAACGAACTTTTGCCCGACCTGATAAGGCTTGCTGAAATTGAAAAAAGCTGTGAGCTTATGTCGGCAGAAATTGAAAAGACACGCCGCCGTGTTAATTCGCTTGAGCATGTTATGATTCCGAGATATCAGGAAACAATCAAATACATCTCGATGAAACTTGAAGAAAATGACCGCAGCAGTCGTACAAGGCTGATGAAGGTTAAGGATATGCTTCTTGACAAGGCACATCATTATTCGGAACACTATAATTAACTACACAACAATCAAAGGGGCTGTTAAAAAACAGCCCCTTGTTTGTCAAAAAAATCTGTAAAATAAAAAAATCAGTACATCAACCGTACTGATTTAATGGAGCGGATGACGGGGATTGTTTGATGCAAAGGTTTCTGCCTCGCCAACTGCTTGCTGTGCGTAACCTTAACCCTCATCAACGCTCTTAATTTTAAGGTTTACCGTCTGAAATACAGTCGCAATGCGTTGCACATAAATGTGCTTCCTTTTGCTCCTTATTTCAGACAGCGCTTTGCTCCCTCTTTCCGCCACCGGCGGCGGTCGCAAGGCTACATCGGAGCATTTTCTTAACGGTCGCCTTCGAGCCCCTTGTTTGGCAAAAAAAATCTGTAAAATAAAAAAATCAGTACATCAACTGTACTGATTTAATGGAGCGGATGACGGGGCTCGAACCCGCTACCTCCACCTTGGCAAGGTGGCGCTCTACCAGATGAGCTACATCCGCATTTTATTGGTGCCTCCGGGCGGAATCGAACCACCGACACGGGGATTTTCAGTCCCCTGCTCTACCGACTGAGCTACAGAGGCAAAAATTGGCGACCCGGAACGGGTTCGAACCGTCGACCTCTAGCGTGACAGGCTAGCGTTCTAACCAACTGAACTACCGGGCCAAATGTGGTGGGAACAACAGGGCTCGAACCTGTGACCCTCTGCTTGTAAGGCAGATGCTCTCCCAGCTGAGCTATGCTCCCACATGCCTTTGTCGCTCTATCGAAGTTCTGTTGAATTTCGAATATCTCTCAGCGACAGATATTATCATACTACAACTTGTTCAAAATGTCAACACTTTTTTGAAATTTTTTTCATTTTTATGAGTGACATCACGAACATTTGCGACAAGGCCTTTAAAAATCTTTATTCTTTGCTGTTTTTCTCTGCAATCAGCTTTTCAAGGTCATCCTTTGTAAAGACATATTTCTTATTGCAGAAGTGACAGGTTGCAACGGCAACACCCTGTTCATTGACCATAGAACGGATATCATCATCGCTGAGGGTACAAAAATAATTTTCAAGTTTTTCTTTTGAACAACCGCAAACATACTTAACAGGGTTTTCGTCAAGCACTTCAACATCAAAGCCTTTGAGGGCTGTTTTGCAGATATCGAGAATACTCATACCCTTTGCAAGCATAGTTGTAACGGGTTCAAGCTCTGCAATATTCTTTTCAAGCTTGTCGATAACAGTATCGTCTGCACCCGGAAGAAGCTGAATAAGCAATCCGCCTGCAAGCAAAACCTCGCCGTCCTCTTTGTCAATCAGCACACCCAAGGCACAAACTGTGGGAATCTGTTCGCTTGTTGCGTAGTAGTTTGCAATATCCTCGGCAATTTCACCGCTGACAAGCTCAACCTGACCTATGTACGGATTGCCTGAACCGTAGTCACGCATAACATTTAGCATACCTGTTCTGCCGACTGCTTTTGCAACATTGATTTTGCCGTTTTCATAATATTCCGTCGGGCAGTCTGCATTGCCGACATAACCCTTTACATTGCCGCTGCTGTCGCCGACTGCAATAACGGGACCGAGTTCACCGTCACCCATTACACGGAGGTTGACTGACGCATCTTTCTGTTTGAGCATATCGCCCATAATTGAGGTTGCACACAAAAGTCTGCCGAGTGCGGCTGTGGCACTGCGTGAAAGATGGTGAATCTTCTTTGCGGTAAAAACTATGTCAGAGGCATCAACGCAAGCCGCCATAATCGCACCGTCAGATGTAATACAACGAATTATTTTATCCATATCGGTTATCCTTTCGATTCATTAAACTCTTTGTTGCGTGATTTTTTCATCCTTGCAACATAAATTGCCCTCTGTTCATCCGCTTTCGGGCTTTCAAAGGTAAGGTCGCCGTAAACAGCCTCTACTTCAAAACCTGCATCCGTGAGCATTTTTCTGATTTCATCATCTGTATAGGCTCTTTCCGAAAAGCTTTCGGACGAACGATAATACACACCGTTTTCTTCCTCAAAAAAATCAAGGTCGATTTTCACCTTGTTATCATCTTCGGGAGTGTTTTGCCATACGCAGAAAACGCTGTCGTTTTCATACACAAAGGTATTATCCGCAAGAACATTTTTATGCTTGTACACCGTGTTGACATCAAAAATAAACAGACCGTCATCGTCCATAAAAAGTCCCACACGGTCAAATGTTTTTGCAACATCTTCAATTTTTGTAAGATGATTTATGCTGTCGAGAGTACAAACACAGGTATTTATTGTACCATACAAGTCAATACTCTGCATCTTCTGCCTTAAAAACAGGATATCAAGCCCTTCTTCGGAGGCACTTTGCATTGCCTCGCTGAGCATTTCCATACTGTAATCAATTCCGAAAACATCCACGCCCCGCTTTTTCAAAAGTCGGGTAAGAGTTCCCGTTCCGCAGGCAAGGTCAAGCGTTATGCCCATATCATGACCGAAACTTTCGGCAAGCTTTAAAATATAGTCACAGCGTTTTTCATAGCAGGCGTCCTGCATAAGTCCGTCATAAAATCGGGCAAATGACAAATAGCTCGGCATTACTCTTTTTCTCCGTTTTTAATTCGGTCAAGCACAAGCGTGTAGCCGTATGTATCGTTGTCAAACAACGCTCTTTTCACTCGGCTGATAGTTGCGGTTGACGCACCTGTTTCCTTAACAATTTCGGTATATACTTTTTTTTCGGTAAGCATTTTTGCAACAACAAGACGCTGTGACATGGCTTTAATCTCTGCACTTGTGCATAAATCTTCAAAAAAGCGATAGCAATCTTCCTCGTTTTCAAGAGAAAGAATTGCCTTGAATAAATAGTCGGTAGAATCATTTTTCAGCTTTGAATTCAAAACCGTTTCCTCCTTAATTTTGTTTCCGTAAATTTTGCAAGCAATATGTTTTCATACACTAAAATTTTAACACACAAAAGTATGAAAGTAAAGTAAAAACTGCTTTTTCGTCTTTTTTTACGAAATTTGCCTGTGATTTTTTACACATAAATTTATGCAAACACAAAACAGCCGTCCGACTGAACAGCTGTTTTGCACTTACGGTTAAATGTTTTTCTTTATAGTATCGAGAGCGCCTTTTTCAATACGGCTGACCTGTGCCTGTGAAATTCCTATTTCAGCCGCAACCTCCATCTGAGTTTTGCCACGGAAAAACCTCATTGAAAGAATCCGCTTTTCCCTGTCCGAAAGATTTGTAATTGCCTCTTTTACGGCAATTTCTTCAAGCCATGTTGAATCGTCATTCTTATCGCCTATCTGATCCATTACATATATAGTATCGTTTCCGTCCGAAAACACGGGTTCATAAAGCGACACCGGCTCGACAATTGCCTCAAGCGCAAGCACCACCTGTTCTTTCGGCATCTCCATAATTTTGGCAATTTCTTCAACAGTCGGCTCACGGTTGTTTTTATTTGTGAGCTGTTCTTTTATCTGCATTGCACGGTAAGCCGTGTCCCTCATTGAGCGTGAAACCCTGACTGAGTTGTTGTCACGCAGAAACCGTCTGATTTCACCGATTATCATAGGCACTCCGTAGGTGCTGAATCTTACATCAAGCGTCGGATTAAAATTGTCAATCGCCTTGATAAGCCCGATTACACCCACCTGAAACAAATCGTCGGGATTTTCGCCCCTGTTTGTAAATCTTTGAATTACGGACAGCACAAGCCGCAAATTTCCGTTAATCATCTTGTCTCTTGCCTTTTTCTTTTCGGCAGGAGAACCGTTTTTGATTATATTAAGCAGTTCCCGTTTTTCGCTTTCTTTGAGCAGTTTTAGCTGTGATGTGTTTACTCCGCAGATTTCAACTTTTCCGTATTGCAAAGAATTACCCCCGAATCTGAATTTTAATCGGTTTTGTCTTTACAATAGTTATTGACGGTTTTACCGCTTTTATACTTTGAGTAATTTTAAAAAAGTTTTCTAAACTTTAAAATTGTACATTGACAATGGTACAATCAAATGGTACAATTTAAGTGTAGAATTAGCCATGTTATACAAATTCGCATATAAATCATTAAAAGGAGGACGGCTATGTTTACAATTGATTTCACAAGCCGTGTGCCGATTTACGAGCAGATTTGCAACAATGTAATCAGACTTGCATCGGCAGGTGTGTTCAAATCGGGTGACAGACTGCCGCCTGTACGAACGGTTGCAAAAGAAATCGGAGTAAACCCGAATACCGTTGCAAAGGCATACCGCACGCTTGAAATTGACGGCTACATTTACTCAACTGTCGGCAGAGGAACATTTATGACCGACAAGCTGACAAAAGACACGGCATACAGAGATATGGCTCTGAAAGCATTCAGAGAAGCCACCAAAAATGCAGAACTGTACAGCGTTCCCCGCCAACAGCTTATTGACATTATTGATGCCATATACGAAGGAGGCGGTAAGAATGATTGAGGTTAATCACATAACAAAAAGGTTCGGTAAGGTAACTGCCGTTGATGATTTTACGCTCGACATAAACCGAGGCTCCGTACTCGGCATTGTCGGAAGCAACGGCGGCGGAAAATCAACACTTCTGAGAATTTTGTCAGGTGTGTTTGATGCTGACAGCGGTGAAGTTAAAATTAACGGTCAGAACATTTATAACAATCCGTCTGTTAAGGGCGAATGTTTTTTTATTCCCGATTTTCCGTATTTTTCAAACAGCGCAACACTCGAAAACACGGCATATCTTTACCGCAGTCTTTACCCGAATTGGAACGAGAACGCTTTCAGACAATTTTGCTCCGTGTTTCCTATTGACCCTGATGCAAAAATAATTGATATGTCAAAAGGTATGCAAAGACAGGCGGCTTTGATATTGGCGATTTCAACCTGTCCGAGATATCTTTTGCTTGATGAAATTTTTGACGGACTCGATCCGGTTGTCCGCCGTCTTGTAAAGAAAATTCTCATTGACAATGTTTCCGCAAACGATATGACCGTTGTCATTGCGTCACACAATCTGCGTGAGCTTGAAGAATTGTGCGACAGAATCTGCCTTATCCACAAGGGCAAGTTGCTTCTTGAGCGTGAAATTGACGAAATCAAGCTTGGACTCCGCAAGGTTCAGGTTGCGTTCACGGAAGTTCCCGACAATTCGTTCTTTGAAGAAATCAATGTTATCAATTTGTGGAGAAACGGAAATATATTCAACCTTACAATCAGAGGAACGGAAGATGAGTTTATGCCAAAGCTTGAGGAGCGTAAACCTCTTTACATTTCAGCCGTTCCGATGACATTGGAGGAAATTTTTATAAGTGAAATGGGGGCAGCAGGTTATGACGCAGAAAACATCATTTAAAAGCAGAATGAAACAGGCATTTTCATTCTTCCGCAGTGACCTGAGAGCCTGTACTCCGTTGCTTGTGGTATTCGGACTTATCTCGGCTGTCACGGTTGTAATCTGCTACACAATATGCGTTGTGCTTGGCGATGATATGACCTTTACAGGTGCATTGTTAAGCCTTAACTTTCTGGGAGTTACAAACTCAGGCACAGGCACAATCGAGATTTTCCAGTATTCATCGGCAAACCTCATTTATCTTATTTCAATAATATTTACAATCATCTACACGGTGCGAATTTATTCGTATCTGCACAATAAACGCAAGGCTGATTTGTACGGTTCTCTGCCGATTGGCAGGTCAACGCTGTTTGTCACAAAAACAGCGTCGGCATACCTCATGTCAATTATCCCGACATTATTCTTTCTCGGAGTGATTTCAATTATCACGGTCTGCACGGGAAATTCCGTAATAAGCGAGCTTAGTTCGATGTTCCTCAAAATATGCCTCGGAACACTTGCATCAATCTCGTTTTTCGGTCTTATTGCAATTTGTTGCGGAACAATGCTCAACTCCGTGCTTATGTTCATTGCGGTTTGCGTAGCTTATCCGCTTTCCGCAATCTTCATCAAAGGCATTGTTGTGGGTTGTTTTGACGGCTTTTATGTCGGCATTTTCAAAGACAGCATTATCATGAACGCACTCAATCCGCTTGCCGCATATGACGGAATCAACATTATTTACTGGCTGATTTTCTCGGTTGCTTGTATTGTCCTCGGTGCTTTTCTTGCAAAGAAAAGAAAGGCGGAAAGAGCACAGTCGGCATTCGCATTCCACCTTCCGTGCTACATAATCAAGGTGCTTGTTTCATTCCTTGCAGGTATGTTCCTCGGTGTGCTTTTCGGCTCGGTAAATGTTCTGGGCGGATATGCGGGTTTTGTTTTCGGATTTATTCTTGCAAGCGTTCCAGTTTACATAATCGTTCATCTTATTTTGTACAGAGGCTTTTCAAAGCTTATTAAAACTTCGATTCCGCTCGGTGCGTTAATTATTGTAAGCTGCGTCGGTGTTGCTCTCTGCTGTTTTGACGCATTCGGCTACAACAGTTATGTACCGAAAACTCAGGATATCAAGAGTGCCGGATTCTATGACGCAAATTCAAACTATCAGGCAAAAGGCAGTGCTGTCGGCAAAAATCTCAAAGATATGGCTGACGATATTACAGACAAAGACACAATCGCAAGTATTTCGGAGGCACATTTCAAGCTTGTTGACAACCGCAATTATTCGGTAAAGAACAAGTTCAAAAACACTTGGGTTTCAATGTTCAAGGACAATGTTCCTGTATTCAGCGAGATTTCAAAAAATCCCGATTACGCATTTGCCTACACTCTCAACAACGGTAACATCGTTACAAGAACATACAGCTCTGCATCGGCTTTTGACGAAACAGAGAGCTATCTTTCAAGCACTTATAACGAACTTGACACATCCGACATCATTTATTCAAAGGGCTATATCAAGGCATACAGTCCGCTTGTAAAAGCTGATTACAAGGATATTAACACATTTATCGTTGCAGGCTTTGACGGCAAAGCAACTGACGATAAGCATCCTGATTTTGTATCAAGCAAAATTATTTATACTGATGATGACGGAACAGTAAATTATTCTAAAAATTACAAAAATACAGCCGAAAAAATTAAAGAGGCTTTTCTCAAAGACCTTGATAATTGCAGTGACGAGGACTTTGCGAAAATAGGTCAAATGACCGAGTATGCAGATCATGCACTTGATGTTGCCTATGTCAATTACGGTGAATACGAAAGCTTTATAGAATCCGAACCCGATGCTGTATGTGTGATTGCGATTGCAACAGGTGATGTTAATTCGTATTACGATGGAATAAGAAATATGGATTCTTACAACGGCAATACTGCCGCAAGAACACAGGTTGTTTATACTGTTCCCAAAAGCTTTAAAAACACTATAAAAGCGTTGCAGGAGCTTGGTATTCTGAACAGCAAGCTGTATATGGACAAGGATTATCTGCCGGGTGATTCAACATCTTATAAGGAATACACAGGCGAATATTACTACGATGATTACACCTCCTCATCCGATTTGTATGACTATACAGACGATTCTTATATTGACGACAGCGAATATTGATACAGGCATTACACTACAGGAAAGCAGGATTTTAAATGGAACTTTACAACGGACGACCAACCGACTTAACAGGCAGAGAAGACCGTGAAATCAGAGTATATGACCTTCTCGACAGCCTTGGAATTGAATATCAGCGAACCGACCACGGACACGCTGACACAATGGAGGCTTGCAACGAGATTGACGCTGTGCTTGATGTGCTGATTTGCAAGAATCTTTTTCTGTGCAACAGGCAGAAAACCGACTTCTATCTTCTTATGATGCCGGGTGACAAACCTTTTAAAACAAAGGAACTGTCAAAGCAAATCGGAAGTGCAAGACTTTCGTTTGCGACTCCCGATTTTATGCTTGAATTTCTCGACATCAAGCCGGGTGCGGTGAGCGTTATGGGGCTTATGAATGACAAGGACAACCGAGTAAGACTTCTTGTTGACGAGGATGTTCTCAAGGGCGAATATGTCGGCTGTCATCCGTGTGTAAACACCTCAAGTTTAAAAATTAAAACAGCCGATGTTTTCGGAAAGTATCTTGATGCGGTTCACCACACCGCAACAACCGTAAAGCTTATCGGTGAAGATTAAGTATAGAAATCATTAAAGTATTAAACGGCAACGGGATAAATTTTTCCGTTGCCGTTTCGTTTTTTACAGAACATAACTGCCCCCGAACCTTTGAAAGATTCGGGGGCAGTTGTCTGAATATTAAGAAAAATGAGTGTCAATTATTTGATTTACTTTTCAATCTTTCTTCTGTAGCAAACGAACATTGCACCGCTTGCAACGAGCATTACAAGTGCAACCGAAACAGCAGTCATCGGGTTGCCTGTCTGAACTGCACCGTTGCCGCCTGTTGCAGATTTTGTTACTGTATCCTTTGTTGCAGTATCTTTTGTTGAAGAAGTTACGGCAGACTTTGATACATTGTATTTTACTACAAACGAAAAATCAACATCTGTCATATATTCTTCATCCTCGTCAAGGCCAAGGAGTTCATTTACATCAATTTGGCAACCAACTTTAAACTTCTGATCCTTATCATCCGGGAAGTCAACACATACATCATCAACATAGATATCTTCTGTACCGTCAAATTTGATTGTATAAGTTTTGCCTGTTACGATATCCTTAACAACAACTTCCATACCCTTGTAGTCAGGAGTAAAACCGTAAATCGGCTCATCATCATAATCGTAATCAGCCAAATCTACGATATCAGCCTTTGTGTAGTTCACCTTTTCGGGTGCTTTTACAGAAACCACTTCGTAACGGTCATTGTCATCGGGTAAATCGGGATTAAACGGATCGTCAAGATATTCAAGCATAATCTTATAGTTTGTCTGTGCATCCTGATATGATACATTTACAGTATACTCTCTGTAAATCATATCAACTAAAACTTTAAGAGCTTTTTCAAGGAGTTCATAAAACTCATCTTCGGTCATATCTTCTGTAAACTCAGGCATATTTTTCTCATATTCAATCAATGCCTTAATTACTTCGCCGTAATTAAACGGATCAGCAAGCTCAGCTTTGCAGTCCTTAGCATCAACCTTTTCGGTTGTACCGTCACTGTAAACCGCCTCAACTTCAATACCTGTGAGGTCAAGTTTGAGTTCAAGATTGAACTGACTGAAATACTTGATTAGGCTTTCTTCTGTTGCATTTTCGTCTGCGATTTTTGATAAATCAATATCAGGTTCAATCACATCCTCTGATGTGTATGTAAGCTTGTCGGGGAGCTTTGTAATTTTAAGCTCTGTTACCTTTTTTGCCTCATCGGGTGACGCTGTGTCGTCTGTCTGTGCAAACGCTGTGAACACGCATGAAAATGCAAGCATCAAAACGATTGCAAGAGATAATACTCTTTTCATAAATTTTTCCTCCTGAAAACTAAAAATCATTGTATGATAAAAGCATATACAATTACAACATCATTGTACCACACTGTTTTACAAAAATCAACTGTTTCAACAAATAATTGTCGCAAAAATTCTTCACTTGCTGTTTTTTATGAATTTTTCATATAATTTATTATCGCAATTGAGATTTAATTATAATTGTTCAAACAAATTTGTATTTATTGCAAATTTTCTATTGTAAAATTCTGTCATTGCTGATATAATTGTAGGCGGAATCAAAAGATAACCGAATACCCGAAAATCGGCATAAAACCTAACCGGCAAATATGGTGATTAAATTGAAAATTCTGCTTAATCCAGACAAAGAAATTGTAAAAGAAGTTCGCAAACAGCTTATACGCACGGGCGGTTATTGTCCGTATATGTTAATCAGAAGCCCTGCAACACTGTGTATGTGTGAGGATTTCAGGGCAAAAATTGCCGATCCCGAATTTGAGGGATACTGCCATTGCCTGATGTATTATAAACAAAAATAGAATTTTATACATAACAAAATAACAAAAATCGGAACAGCCGTGATTGGGTTTACGGCTGTTCCGATTTTTTAGGCAGAAAAACTCAATCGAGTGAAGTAAATCTGAACTTAAATGTTATAATCCCGTTTTGAAATTCGGCTTTATATTTGAATCCATGCATTTCAAGGGCGGATTTTACTATTGAAAGTCCTATTCCGCTGCCACTCTTATTATCTCCCTTTGCGGCTCTGAAATAAGGCTGCCACAATTTTGAGAGATTTTCCCTGTCAAATGACGAGCATTGATTGCTGATTGACAACACATCATCCGAAACATTAATTGTGATATCCGAACCGTAATCGGAATATTTTTCGGCATTGTCAATAAGATTTTCAAGCACCGTTTTAAGCATGGCAGGATCAGCCTTTATTTTTGCCTTTGAGTTGTAAATGAAAATAATTTCGTGTTCTGTGTGAACATAATAATTTTCAAGAATTTTCTCAATAAACGGTTTAAAGTCAAAAACTTCGCAATTCAGCTTTAATGCGGGCGAATCGAATCGTGACAAATCGAGCATTCTGTGAATAAGAATGTCCATTTCCTCGGTCTGCTGCTGAATGATTTCTATGTTATGAAGTTTCTTTTCGGTGTCTTCCTCATTTTTAAGATTTTCCGCAAAACCGCCTATGACAAACAAGGGGGTTTTGAGATTGTGCGCAATTGCATTTGTCATTTCAAGACGGGTTTCCTCCTGTGCGGTTCGCCTTTTAAAATCTTTCCACGAGAAAATTTCAACCGTAATCACCACCGCCATTATCGTAAACGCAACAGCAAATACCGTTATAAACTTCCATAGGCAATCATTGAGTAAATCTATTTCTTTTAAAGAAACAATCAAATAAGACCCCTGTACAACTTTATATACATAGTCACTATCATCGAGATCACTTATCAAGCGATTTTCTTTGTTGTAATAGTAATCACTGCTCAACAAATAACATTTAAAAATCCCGTCATTTACAACAGCAGGTGATTCGTAAATATCAATATAAGATAAGGCGTTATCTTTAAGAATTTGTTCTACATTCTTTTGAGAATATTTAGGTTTGTCCTTTCCAAGAAAAAAATCTTTATCAATTATATTACGGTGCATTTCGTCATTTTCAAACGGAGTAGCCTCTAATTCTTCTATGGTCAAATAATCATATTTGCTAAGGTCAAAGCTATATGTTTTAACAACTTCATCCTGAACATACCAATCATTCACTTTGTTGGTCTTTACAACCTCAAGCTGACAAGGGACATAGCCGTATTTTTCGCTTTCATAAAACTTTTTGCAGATCAAAACATAGTAATTTCCGTCATTATCAGTCGGAGTGTTGAGATATCCGCAAATTTCTTTATTCTCATTATCACTGAGCAAATTTTTAATCACATCAAAACTTATATAATTTCTGTTTTGCGATATATAATACACCGTAAGAACATTATCCGTAGTTATCGTCAAATTTTTCTTATCAGTAATCTGATAGTATGTATTGCTTTTATCAACATTTTCGTTCAGCAATCCTACTTTGTCATTGTATGGATAAGCTCCATTCACCTTATCATCTTGAGAATCTGTTAAATTTATGCCAAGGTTATGCTCTAGATCAATCATCTTCATTTTAAGCTCATTTTCGGCATTGGCAACGAGCAAGTCTTTGGAGCTGTTCAGTATTGCAAGAGAGGTAAGAACCGTTCCCAGCAGACACACAATTATTGTTACGGAAATTATAATGTAATGAAACTTTTTTCGACGTTTGATATATCTTGATTTCATTTTTTATCCTCCGCCTTATACCCTCGCCGTATTACCGTTTTCAAAACAGACGCATTTTCGCCCAATGCTTTTCGGATATTTTTGATATGCGTGTCAAGCACTCTTTCATCAATCATCGTGTCATAGTGCCAAACGGCTGTGATGATTTTTTCACGGGACACAACGCTGTTTTTATTCTCTAACAGAATTTTAAGAATAGCATATTCCTTTGCGGTAAGGGTTACTTCTTCACCGTCGGACACAACAACACCGTTGTTCGGATTGAGCGAAACATTCCCCACCGTAAGCAAATTGTGCCGCACAAGTCCTTTTGAACGCTTGATGAGGGCTTTCACCTTTTCATAAAATACGGGCAGAGCAATCGGCTTTACAATGTAATCGTCACAGCCGAGAGCGTAGCCATTGAGCATATCCGCCTCGCTTGTTCTTGCCGTGATGAACATAATCGGCACATCGCTGTATCTGCGGATTTCTTTGCAAAGCGTAAACCCGTCCATTTCGGGGAGCATTACATCAAGGAGCAAAAGGTCATAGCTGTTCTCATATGCCTTATCAAGTCCCTTTAAGCCGTTTTCCGCAAGGGTGATATTAAATTTTTCTTTATCTCTTTTTGAAAAATATTCGACAAGCATTTCACGAATATTTTTATCGTCCTCAACCAAAAGAATGTTGTACATTTTCCTCACCGTACTTTGATTGTAATACATCAATCTGAAGTTGATATGTAGATTTCTGTATATTTAAAATTCAGTTTCTGCCATAACTAAAACGGCGGATGCAATTTTCAGCATCCGCCTTGTTTTATGTATCTTATTTATTGACAAAATATCTGATGATATCCTGACGGGTTACGATACCGATAAAAGTACCGAGGTCATCGGTTACGGGGATAAAGTTCTGATTCATTGCCCGTGCAAGAAGCTCGTCCATACCTACCGAAATTTTAACTGCCGGATTAAAGTCGGGACGGAGTATGTCACGGATACGAAATTCTTCCTGTTCTTCAATATCGCCCGAAGTCTTTTTGTCAATTATATGCCACAAGAAGTCACCCTCGCTCACCGTGCCGACATACTTTCCGTCACGGGTTATAACAGGGATAGCGGTGTAGCTGTGAGCACGCATTTTTTCAAGTCCCTGTCTTAGGGTATTGTCCTCATAAATATATTTCAAAGAATCTTTATGCTTTAAAAGCATAATAACATTCATCTTTTCACCTCCAGTCAAAAAACAAATATTTGTCAGCCAAAGGTCATTATAGTACCAAACAAACAATATTGCAATATCTTTTTACAATATTTTACACAATTATTGCATTTTTGATTTTACATACTTATTTGTAACATAAAGCTGTCCGATAAGGTACACCACGCCTGCCGTGAGCAAAAGCGTTTTAACCTGCAAAAGTCCGCTCATCATAAAAATTACTGCGGTTACGGCTGTAAGAAGATATGCCCATAATTTTGAAAATCTGTTAAAGCATAAAAGCCACAAAATAAGTGCAACGACCGTCAGAACACAGGTTGAGATTATCCAAAAGGTTTCCATAATCGGCTTTGTAAAACCGCCCTCAAGCACACCGATGTTGATTCCCATAAGGAAAATACTGCAATACTTTCCGATTCTTTCTATGTAAAGCATAGCCCTGTTATCAAAAATTGTTCTGTCTATTCTGTTGCTTTTTATATAGACGATGTCGGGTACAAGCAAAGCAATTGCAAAAGCAAGTCCGTACCAGTTAAAAAGATTTGTACTGAAAAAGTCCATAAGTTCACTCCGTTATTTATTGTTTTCGTGGTATTCACAAAATTCCTTCGTTTTGCTCCAATACTTTATTCCCCAGTTTTCAAAATTCCACTCCTCCATATAATCGTTACATTCGTAGTCGATGTACCACAAAAGTCCGTTGTTTAAAATGAAATTTGTCGGGAAATAATCTATGTTAATTCCTTTTGGATTCAACAGTGTGCACATTTCACGAATCTGCTCAATGTATTCGGGTTTCATCTCATTCTGCAAAACAAGCTCATATGCGGTTTTGCCGTCAATGTAATCTTTAAGAATCCTCTCGTTTTCCACATCGCAGTCAATAAGCTTCGGCAGTCTGAGCCCGGCATTTTTCAGCCGTTCGTAATCGTTAAGCTCACTTTGAATTTTGTTACCGAAGGTATAGTATGAACACGGCTCGTGGTGAATCTGCTTTAAAACATAATTGTGTTCTCCGTCTGAAACAAGGTAGGAATAACCGCCCTTGCCTTTTCCGAGAAGCTTAATGACGGTAAAATCTTTTCCGTTCACACTCATAGTATCCATACGAACACCTCCGCACATATTACCGTATTATTTTATCACAGCTAAAGTTTGGGTGCAAGTTTTAAATTCTTTATGTGTAATGAACAAATGCTAAAATAAGTACATTCGATAAAATAAAAAAGCGTGGATTTATAAATTTATTTTCCCATGCGGCAATTTATTACAATTTTGTTGTTGATTTTCTTATTAAAAAAAAGTATGATTAGGATATATAATTCTGCGCAAATGCCACAGTTGTGACATTTGATGCCCGCTACAATTGAATAACAACTTTTAACACACAGGAGAAGATTTATTTGGAAAAGAAAAAATTCAGAATCAGCGGAAAGCTGATATTTAATCTCGCTGTTGTGGCAATCTCGATTTATCTGATCATCTACTTCTTTGTTTCGGAGGACGGTCTGATCGACTTGCTCAAAAAGCCTGACGGCTGCAATATGCTGATTATCCTTGCGGCTTTGCTGATTTATGATTTGAACATCCTTGTTGACGCTGTTGTCACGCTGATATATGTGCGGTCAAAGTATGAGAATTTCAGCTTTATTGAGGCTTTGAAGGTCGCATTTGTCGGAGTATTCTTCAGTGCGATTACACCGTCAAGCACAGGCGGACAGCCTATGCAGCTTTACCTTATGTCAAAAAAGAACATAAGCGTAGGCTTCGGTTCGGCTTGTATGACGCAAAAGTTCATTGTGTATCAGATAGTAATGACCGCTGTCAGCGTTATTGCTGTTATCACAAGGTTCAACTATTTCAGCGATGCTTTTACAAACATCTGGTCAACGCTTTTCATCGTTTTCGGATTTACCGTTCAGCTTGCAATGACGGCTTTGTTCCTGCTTGTTTCATTCAGCCACAAGGTTACAAACAAGCTCATCAATCTTATTTATAAGATTATGAAAAAGTTCAAGTTCATTAAAAATCCCGAAAAGAAGATTGAAAGACTTCACAAAGAAGTTGATATGTTTCACGACACAAACAAACAGCTTTTTTCAAGCATAAAACGGCTTGTTGTAATTTATGCACTTGTATTCATTCAGGTAATTTTAATTCTTTCAATCCCCTATCTCATCTATATTGCGTTCGGTATGGCACCGATTGCAAGAGCGGCAGGACAGCCTCCGCTTTCATTCTATGATTCAATCTGCATTCAGTCATTCGTGCTGTTCACGGCAAACCTTATCCCTCTCCCCGGTGCGTCGGGCGGTGCGGAGCTTGCATTCACAATGTACTTCGGTTCATTCTTCAAAATCGGTGCAATAAGCAAAATCAAGCCGGCAATCCTTATGTGGAGATTCATTACATACTACGGAGCAATGCTGATTTCTGCCCCGTTCTCCTACTTTACAAAGGGTAAAAGGCGTGACGATGAAATAAAACAAATTGAAGAAGAACTTGAATCGGAAATGGATAATAAAAAAACTGAAGAAAAAGTAACTCAGTAGTATTTTCATAAATATCTCTTTCAAAAACGGAGCAGACACAATTCAGTCTGCTCCGTTTTTTGTTGTATGACAAACCGTTAGCCATTTTTTACGGTCAATTGTTGGAAACAATTTGTAGCGGCGAACCGTGTTCGCCGCTACAGTATATCATCAAACATTCTGTTTAAGGCAGGTTTTCAGGTCATCTTCTGCGTTGCTGATTGGACGCAAGCCGAATGTTTCTGACAAATACTGCAACACATTCGGGCTTAAAAATGCAGGGAGTGTCGGGCCGAGGTAGATATTCTTTATTCCGAGGCTTAAAAGTGCCAGCAAATCGGCAACCGCCTTTTGCTCATACCACGAAACAATCAGCGACAACGGCAAGCCGTTTACATCTGTATCAAACGCATCGGCAAGTGCTACGGCAATGCAGATTGCGGAGTAAACATCGTTGCACTGACCGATGTCGAGTAATCTCGGCAAGCCGTCGATGTCACCGAATTCGAGCTTGTTAAAGCGGTATTTTCCGCAAGCGAGCGTCATAATTATGCAGTCTTTCGGAACATTTTTAGCAAACTCCGTGTAGTAATTTCTGCCCGGTCTTGCACCGTCACAACCACCAATAAGGAAAAAGTGTCTGACTTTTCCGCTTTTGACGGCCTCGACAATTTTATCGGCATATGAAAGCGTAGCGTGATGACCGAATCCCACAAGAATTTCGTGCGGTTCAACATCTTCTTTAAAACCGCCGAGTTCAATTGCCTGCTGAATAATTTCGCTGAAATCTTTGTCGCCGTTTTCCTTTTTGCCGATGTGCTTAACGCCCTCCCAGCCGACAACATTTGTACTGTAAATTCTGTCTTTGTACGAATCTCTCGGCCGCATAAGGCAGTTTGTCGTCATAAGAATACAACCGGGGATATTGTCAAACTGCTTTTGCTGATCTTGCCATGCACCGCCGAAATTGCCGATAAGATGCGGATATTTTTTTAAACCGTCATAGCCATGACACGGTAGCATTTCGCCGTGAGTATAAATATTTATGCCCTTGCCCTTTGACTGTTCAAGGAGCATTTCAAGGTCTTTCAAATCGTGACCCGACACAATAATAAACGGACCTTTTTTGATGTGAACATCAACCTTGTGCGGTGACGGATTGCCGTAGGTTTCAGTGTTTGCTTCATCAAGTTTTTTCATAACTTCAAGAGCATTTTCACCCGTTCTCATCGTCATTCTGATAAGCTCCTCAACCGTGAGCGAATCATCCGTTGTCGCCTCAAGTGCAGTGATGTAAAAATCGTCAACCTGATCGCTGAAATAGCCGAGTTCACGAGCCTGATGACCGTAGGCGCTTATGCCTTTGAGACCGTAAACAATTGTCTGTCTTAAAGAGCGGATGTCGGGGTCAAGCGACTTTTCGTACATAATTCCCGCAAGCGGTGCGTCTTTGAGCATTTCAGACTTTGTTTCGGGAAGATTGTAGGTTGCGTGCAGAGTATGATTTTTGATTTCGCCCACAACTTCACGAAGTTTTTCCTTGATTTGCTGAGATTCACGCAAAAGCGACACATGCACATCGGCATCAAAGTTTACATTCGTCAGCGTTGTAAAAAGGCAGTTTTCCACAAAGCGAACAATGTCCTTGTCAATGTGCTGACCTTTTTCAATAATTACCTTGCCGTAACAGCTTATGCCCTTCAGCTGAAAGATAAGTAAATCCTGAAGATTTGCAATTTCGGGAGTTTTTCCGCAAACACCGAGCCGTGTGCAACCCTTTCCGTTTGCCGTCTGTTCACACTGATAGCAAAACATCTCATAACCCAAGTCCATATTATTACTCATAAAAATTACCTCCGAAACATTCTGCAAATATTATCTGCAAATTTTCGGAGGTTTATTCTTAATTTTGATATTCTGTTTTAAAGATTTGCAAAAACCTTTGTGCCTTTATTCTTAATCCAATACCAGATTGGAAGGCTGATGAGGATAAAATAAAATGCTGTGCAGGCGAGGAAAATTTCAGTCGAAATTTCAATTTCAAAGCTGAGAAGAACCGGATACGCAATAGCAGGTACGCATACGGCAAGAACTGAAAGCAATAACGAAAGCATAACACTTGCACTCTGTTTTACTGCCTCAGCGGTTGTATTCCAGTCAAGCTTTGGCTTTTTCAGGTCAAACATAAGTCCGAGAAGTCCCGAGAACAACGAGAAAATTATCGGAATAAGAATTGTGATAATAATATTAACCGGTTTCATTCCGAGCATTATTGAGAGAACAACCGAGGGTACAAGTGAAACAACGCCGTTTACAATAAAGTGAAGTTTCAGCTTTTGCGCAAGCACCTGCAACGGTGATACAGGAAGCGACTGCATAAGCCAAAGGTTTTTAGCTTCCATTGAAATTGATGCCGCAGAAATCGGTCCCAATGAAATCACAAAGGCAATCACAAGTGGAAGATATACTGAAATCATTTCAATCAATGTACTTGGAAATTGCTTCAGCGTATTAAGCTGGAACACCGCATAAATTGTTCCGCCTACCATAATTAACGCACTGAGTCCGCTGTTAAGCATATAGGTCGCATTGCCTGTGAACATCATTCTTTCTTTGCGTAAAAGCGCCTTTGATGCAGAACTTACTTTCAGGGTTTTCTCTTTATACACAGCTTTCTTCGCACCCTTTTTCGCTGTTGCAAGCTTTATGAAGCTGTGAGAAAGCACCGCATAAACAACTGCAAAGAATGCAATAATTACTACAGCAACACCAAAAAGCGGCAACAATTCGCCCGATGCGCCAAGTCCTGTGAGATAAAGCGGATATGCACTGTCCATTATATTTGCACCGATGCCAATTGAATTTGCAGCGAGTGTTTTTACAAGGTCCTCTGCCTGATAATAAAGGTAAAAATACAGTGCAAAGAAAACAAGTGAAAATACGATTGTCACAACATTTTTATGTCTTGTCCTTGATGTTACAAATGCAATCAGCCAGCCGAGAACACACGAAACGCTCAGGCTTAAAAGCGGAACTAAAAGCAGAATCACAATCTGACTTACTACAAGCGAAACCGAAACAGACGCATTTGTTGCATAGGCCGCAAAAGCAGGGACCTGTACAAGTGCACAAAAGAGAAGATTTTGTGCATACAGTGGCAACATTCTGCAAAAGAGAATACTGCGAGGCGGAATAGGCATTGAAAGCAAAAGTTCATTATCCTTTGCCTCATAAAGCTGTGAGAGCGAAAGGAAAATACAGCCTATTGTGCTGATTACAAACGACGCACCCATAACATAGAGAAAATACAACCAACTGAATCCCGATGTTGCAAGCATAGGTGCCATCATGCTGAACATATTGTAGAACATAAATGCAAATACAACACCGACAAAAGCGAGAAGAGCAAGATAAACAGCCGGTGAGTTAAACGAACTTTTTTTGCCGTTCTTTTTCTTGTTTGACGAATTTGCGGTGTACCGTGCAAGTGCCTTTTGAAATTGGAGTTTAATTAAGGTTTTAAGCATCTTTCTCCTCCAGTTCAAGGAATACATCTTCAAGCGAATCATCGCCCTTGACCTCATCCATTGTACCCGACTTGATAAGTTTGCCGCTTTTGATGATAGCAACCTTGTCGCAAAGCTTTTCGGCAACCTCAAGCACATGGGTTGAGAAGAAAATTGCACCGCCATTATCGCACATCTCTCTCATCAAAGTTTTGAGAAGATGGGATGATTTTGGATCAAGACCTACAAAAGGTTCATCCATAATGATAAGCTTTGGGTTATGTATGAGTGCGGAAACAATTGCAAGTTTTTGTTTCATACCGTGAGAATAGCTGTCAATTGTCTGAGCAAGTGCATTTTTAATTTCAAACATTTCAGCATATTTACTGATTCTTGCCTGACGGTCAGACTGGCTGATTCCGAAAATATCGGCAATAAAATTGAGGTACTTAATACCTGTCATAAACTCATACAAATCGGGATTGTCGGGAATGTAAGCCATTTTGCGCTTACATTCGAGAGGTTTTTCTTTTACCGACACACCGTCAACATAGATTTCGCCCTCGTCAAAGTTGAGAATCCCACAGCAGGATTTGATTGTTGTTGTCTTTCCTGCACCGTTGTGTCCGATAAAGCCGTAAATCTCGCCTTTTTGAATATGAAGTGACAAATCGTCAACAGCCTTTTTGTCACCGTATTTTTTAGTTAAATGTTCTATTCTGAGCATAAGCGCTCCTCCTATAGCCAAATAAATTACGCAAATTATACTACACAAAATATTCTTGTGTCAATATGTTATAAAAATTCAACAAGTTTGAATTACAAACCAATAAATCTGCGAAATTTGGATAACAGAAACCATTTTTGATGAAATGTAAAATCTATCGGAATATTTTGCATTACGAATCATCTTGAATATGTGCAAGAATGATTTATAATATTAGTACAGATTATTTTTTGGAGGTTCATCTTGGCAAAGTTCAAAAGAAAATATACACTCGGGGAAGAAATTTTCAACTCTGTATCACACGGAATCGGTGCAGGTCTGTCGATTGCGGGAACGGTTGTGCTTATCGTTACGGCGGCAATCCACACAAATGCGTGGGGTGTTGTCAGCTCTTGCATTTACGGTGCATCGCTCATCATACTCTACACAATGTCAACTCTGTATCATTCTTTCACAAATGAAAAGGTAAAAGCATTTTTCCGAATAATGGATCACAACACAATTTTTCTGCTGATTGCTGGAACATACACACCGATTACTCTTTACTACCTCAACGGTGTGACAGGTTGGATTCTGTTCGGAATTGTGTGGGCATCGGCAATTTTCGGAATAGTTATGAACTCAATCAACCTTGAAAAAGCAAGGATTCCGTCAATATTCTGCTACATAGGAATGGGTTGGGTAATAATCTTTGCAATAAAACCGCTTATGGAACATATGCCGTCAATTTCGGGAATCTTCCTCATAATAGGCGGAGTATTCTACACGGTGGGGATTATATTTTACGCAATTAAAAAGGTAAAATATTTTCACTCGATATGGCACTTATTCACGGTTGCGGGAAGTGTGTTTCACTACTTTGCAATTCTTCTCGGATTTTTTCGTATTTAACGAAAGCGAAAGCTGACCGCATAAAAATCCGCAGGTAAATCTTTCACACGCAAAAAAATGGGCTACAGAAAAACCTTTCGTTTTTCTGTAGCCCTAAATTTTATAAAAAGATTTGTTTAGTTTGCGGAAACGCCTACGGAAACCTCTCGTACAGACAGAGCTTCCTTGGGAAGTGTGTACTTCTGCTTGTAAGCCTTGTAATCTGCGTTGTACTGAATATCATCGGAATTTTTGAGTTCGTGAAGATATTCGTGTGCATCGTAGCCGTTGCGATTGATTTCAATAACACCGATTGCAATGTTTGAGCAATGGTCGGAAACTCTCTCAATATTTGTGATAAGGTCAGAGAATACAAAACCGAGTTCGATTGTACAGATACCGTTAGTAAGACGCTTAACATGGGCGTCTTTAAGCTTGTCACGCAGACGATCGATAACCTGTTCAAGCGGTTCAACCTTTGAGGCAAGTGCAAGGTCATTATCAACAAAAGCAACAGTAGCGTTGTTGATAATTTCACGAAGTGCGTCAACCATAACGGCAAGTCCTGCTTTCGCCTCTTTTGAGAACGAAATGTTCTTTTCGTGAATTTCCTGAGCAACCTTAACAATGCTTACCGCATGATCGCTGATACGCTCAAAATCACCGATTGTGTGAAGAATGAGCTGAATAGTTTTACTGTCGTCAGCCGAAAGCTGTTTGGAACTGAGCTTTACAAGATATGTTGAAATAACATCCTCATAGGAATCAATCATATCTTCGTTTTCATGAATTGTTTCCGCAACCTTTTCGTCATAATGGTCAACAAGCTCAAGTGCGCCGAGGAGCGTACCCTCAGAAAGACGAGCCATTTTTTCAGCAAGTGACTTTGCACGCTCTGTTGCAACAGAGGGAGTGTTGAGAAAACGCTCATCAAGGAACGGAACATCCGAATCCTCTTCCTTGTCCTTGATTGTAAGGCAGGCAAGCTTTTCAAGATACTTGTTGAACGGAAGAAGAATTGCAGTTGCAAGCAAATTGAATGCTGTGTGGATAACCGCAATGTTCTCGGGACCTACGATATCATTAAGGAAACCGTAGTTGATAAAGAGGTTAGAACCGTAGAACAGTGCACAAATTACGAGTGTGCCGATAATATTGAAGTAAAGATGTACAAATGCGGCACGCTTTGCGTTTTTCTTTGCACCGATACAGGAAATAAGTGCGGTTACGCAAGTGCCTATATTCTGTCCCATAACAATCGGGATTGCCATTGAATAGCTGATTGCGCCTGTTTTGGACAATGCCTGCAAAATACCGACAGAGGCGCTTGAGCTTTGTATAACTGCGGTCAGCAATGCGCCGGCAAGAATACCGAATACAGGGTTGTTAAAGAGTGTGAGGAAGCCCGTGAATGTCGGATCATCCGAAAGCGGTTCAACAGCCGCACTCATCTGATCCATACCAACCATAAGAATACCGAATCCGAGGAAAATTGTGCCGAGATGCTTCTTCTTTTCCGAATTGCAGAACATAAGAAGAATAATTCCTACAAAGGCAAACACGGCAGAGAAAGACGACGGCTTTAAAAGCTGCATAACCAAACTGTCGCCCTCAATACCCGAAAGGCTGAGAATCCAAGAAGTGATTGTTGTGCCGACATTGGCACCCATAATAATACCGATTGCCTGGCGGAGTTTCATAATTCCCGAGTTTACAAAGCCGACAACCATAACGGTTGTTGCCGAAGAGGACTGAATCACCGCAGTAACAGCCGCACCGAGAATGAATCCTTTAATGGTGCTGTTAGTCATTTTTTCCAAAGTTTTTTCAAGCTTACCACCGGAAAGGCTCTCAAGACCGTCGCCCATTGAATTCATACCGAACAAAAAGAGCGCCAGACCGCAGAGCAGTTGTAAAACCATAAACAAATCCATAAATACATACTCTCCTTTATCATCAATAATATTAAACTAAAGTCATAGGATTGTCAATGAATTGTAAAGAATTTGTAAAGTCTGAAAGCTTGGTAATTATCTTTGAAATTTGTCGAAACACGGCATTTTTTATGTAAGATTCGTGAAATTGTATTGTTTGAGCAATAAAAAAGCGGCACTGCACAATATAGTATGCACAGCACCGCTTGAAATTTATTTTCTCTGCAAAAGATTGTAAAAATATTCACATCAGAACCTTGCGGTAAATGTTGTTCCCTGTTCACTGCTTTCAAGAGAAATCTCTCCGCCGTGTCTTTCGGTAATGTGCTTGACAATTGCAAGTCCAAGACCCGTGCCGCCTGTTTCCTTTGAACGGCTCTTGTCAACACGGTAAAAGCGTTCAAACACACGCTTGTGGTGCTTTTCGGGGATACCGATTCCCGTGTCGGCAACTTTAACAAACGGATGTTCATTGTCATCACCTGTTATTATTTTTACCGAACCGTTTTCACGATTGTAACGGATTGCATTGTCACAAAGATTGTAGATAAGTTCGTAAATCTGATTACGGTTTCCGTTTATGACGGCAGTTTTTGTATCAACAGTAATTGTAATTCCGTGCTTTTCGGCATTTGAACGGAGATCCTCGGCAACCTCGGCTGCAACCCCTGCAAGGTCAACAGGGGCAAATTCTTCGTCGCTGAATTTTTCGTCAAGCTGTGAAAGCTCCATGATATCACTTATAAGAGAGAGAAGTCTGCCCGATTCCTTGTGAATTTTATTTGCAAAATTCGGGATATCATCGGGCTTTACAAGACCGCTTGCAATGATTTCTGCATAGCCCGAAATTGAAGTCAACGGAGTTTTCAGCTCGTGAGTTACATTTGCCGTGAATTCACGACGCATTTTTTCAGCCTTTTTCTTAGCCGAAACATCAATAATAAGACAGATTGCACCGTTTTTTTCGCCGTTAGAATAAACAGGATTGGTGATAATCTGCAATGCTCTTCCTTTTACGGTTGTGTCGCCGTTTTTACTCTCGCCCGAAAGAGCCTTGTCAACGCAATCGTTGAGAACCTCATTGCGTGAAAATGCAATCAAAGTTTTGTCGGTAACACCGTCATCATCGGCACCGAGAAGCTTTGACGCCGAATAATTGCTCATAAGCACCTTTTTGTCAACATCAATAAGAATAAAGCCCTCCGCCATATTTTCGATAAGCGTTGAAATTTTATCCTTTTCAAACTGCAGTCTGCGCATCTGACGCTTGATTTGTCTTTGCTGACTTGCAATTTTCTGTGAGAGCGGCAAAAGCTCATCATACGGCGAGCCGTTGCCGTTGTCCGCCATTTCCTTAATCGGTTCAATGATTTTCTTTGTGGAGCGCTTTGCCAGAATTGTACAGACAACAAATACACCTATCATAATTATAAGAATTGACGGAATAACAAAAAGAAAAATTCCGTAAATGCTGTCAATTGTCTTTGCAACACGGATTACAGAACCGTCTGCGGTTTTTTCTGCATAGTAGTATGTTATTTTATTCAAGGTTTCCGACATTCTGTGGCTTGAACCGTTGCCGTCCTTGATTGCCTGTTCAAATTCGGGGCGGTCGCTGTGATTCGGCATAGAATTAACATCTGTGTCAACGCTGTCGGATACAACCGAACCGTCACTTTTTATGAGAGTAACACGAAAATCGCCTATCCCGTAATATTTTGAAAGGTCGATTTCGCTGTCGGAATTATAAATGCTGACGATTTTATCGGTATATTGCCGAACCTCTGCCTCCTGTTCATCGGAGAACACAAACCAGAAAGCGGCTGTTGAAAAAACAGCCGTCAGAAGAATGGACACCACAGCGATAACCGAAAAGTTTTTTAAAAGCTTTTTACTCAGTTTCACTTTATTCCCCCGCCTTATATCCGACATTTCTCACGGTTTTGATAAGGTTTCCGCAGCTGCCGAGTTTTTGCCTGAGGGTTGTAATGTGCATATCAACCGTTCTGCTCTCGCCCTCAAAATCATATCCCCACACATTGAGAATGATATTTTCACGGGTAAGCGCCATACCTTTATTTTTGAGAAGATACTTTAAAAGTTCGTATTCTTTGAAGGTGAGGTTACATTCCTCACCGCAGCTTGTTACAATGTGCTTGGAATCGTCAAAAACAATCTGACCGAGCTTTATTACATCCTGTCTGTCATCAACAGAACATCTGCGGAGGATTGCACGGACTCTTGAAATAAGTTCAAGAACTGAAAAAGGTTTTGTAATATAGTCATCGGCACCCATGTCAAGGCCTTTGACCTTATCCATTTCACTTCCCTTTGCAGTAACAAGGATAACGGGAACATTTTTTGTAACGGCGTCCCTGCGCATTTTTTCAAGCACGGAAAGTCCGTCAAAATCGGGTAACATAACATCAAGAATTACAAGCTGAGGAATTTCGGCTGTACAAGCCTTAAAAAAGCTCTTGCTTTCACCAAAGCTCTGAACCTCATATCCGCTGCTTTTCATGGCATAAGATTCAAGCTCTCTGATATCGGTATCATCTTCAACAATGTAAATTAACATCTAATACTCTCCCTCAACAAATGTGTATTTAAATGCACCGCAAAGGGGCGTCTGCACTCAAATTAAAATCGGAACATCTGCCATAATTATAGACTTTTTTTGCAAAAATGTAAAGTTTAATAAAACAAAAATCAGGAGCATACAGCTATGCTCCCGTTTGTTAAGCAAAATATATCAGTCGGACAAATCGCAGCTGCCTGTAATTGAAAAAGCAACCCACTCTGCAACATTAACCGCATGGTCTGCAATTCTTTCAAGATACTTTGCAATCATAACGATATCGAGAGCCTCTGAGCCGAGTTCCTTATTCTTATGAATGAGTTCAACCGTTTCATTTTTTGAACGGTTAAAAAGTTCGTCAACGATATCATCCTGACGGGCTACCTTTTTGGCAACCTCAATATCGCTCTTAACAAAAGCGTCAATAGCCTCCGTTACCATTTTTGAGGCATTGTCTGCCATTTCCAAAATGTGAGTAAGATTGAACACCTGCTTTTTGTCCTTGATGTAAACAGACATTTCAGCAATATCAACTGCCTGATCGCCGATTCTCTCAAGGTCGGTAATCATTTTGAGTGCGGCGGAAACATATCTAAGGTCGTGTGCAACCGGTGCCTGATGAAGAAGAAGGTGCAGACATCTGCTTTGAATGGATTTTTCCGCATCGTTAATACGATTTTCGTGTTCTCTTGCGATATCAAGCAAATCTTCGCCGTCAACAATCATCTTCATTGTATTTTTGATTGCCTGTTCAACAAGACCGCCCATTTCAATAAGGCTGTCGTTAAGCTGTGTAAGCTCTTTATCAAAATATTCTCTCATTAGCCAAACCTTCCCGTAATGTATTCTTCGGTACGCTTATCCTGCGGATTTGAGAAAATTGCGTCGGTTGAATTACATTCAACCATTTCACCGAGTAAAAAGAACGCTGTTTCATCTGAAATACGCAAAGCCTGCTGCATATTATGTGTTACCATAACGATTGTATAATCGTTTTTCAGTTTAAGGCAAAGCTCCTCAATTTTACCCGTTGAAATAGGATCAAGTGCAGAAGTTGCCTCGTCCATAAGCAAGACTTCGGGTTTTACGGCAAGTGCTCTTGCAATACAAAGTCTTTGTTGCTGACCGCCCGAAAGACCGAGAGCGCTCTTTTTGAGCCTGTCTTTAAGCTCATCCCAGATTGCGGCGTCACGCAGAGATTCTTCAACAATCCGGTCAAGTTCTTTCTTGCTTTTGATTCCGTGTGTGCGAGGACCGAAAGCGATGTTATCGTAGATGCTCATCGGGAACGGATTGGCTTTCTGAAACACCATACCAACCCTTTTGCGGAGGATATTTACATCCATATCTCCGTAAATATCCTCGTTGTCAAGGCGAATGTCGCCTGTTATCTTACAACCCTCAACAAGGTCGTTCATTCGGTTGAGCGACTTTAAAAGAGTTGACTTACCGCAGCCTGACGGACCGATGAAGGCTGTGATTCTGTTTTTCTTCATACGAATATTTACATCCTTTAACGCATGAAATTTTCCGTAGTAAAGATTCATGTTTTCTATGGTAAATTTATCCATTGTAAAATAATTATCCTTTCCTGTTACTTCTTGTTGTTTCCGAGTTTCTTTGCAACAAATGCCGAGAGTGTATTGATTGCAAAAACAAGTACAAGAAGTACAACTGCGGTACCCCATGCCTGATCTGTATGAAGTCCTTCGTTGGTAAGTACATACATATGAACGGCAAGTGATCGTCCCGAATTGAGAGGGCCTGCCGCATAGCCTGTTGCCGAACCGTAGGTATAAATAAGTGCGGCTGTTTCGCCAACTATTCTGCCGACAGCAAGAATGATTCCGGCAAGAATACCGGGCATCGCACTCGGAAGAATAATTCTCATAATTGTTCTGAGCTTGCCCGAACCGAGTCCGTAACTGCCCTCACGGTATGAATCGGGAACTGTGAGAAGTGCCTCCTCGGTTGTACGCATAATTGTGGGAAGTACCATAATTGCAAGCGTAAATGCACCGGCAAGAAGTGAATAACCCCAGTTAAGGGCATACACAAAGAAAAGCATACCGAAAAGACCGTAAACAATTGACGGAATACCGGCAAGGGTTTCTGCCATTGTTCTGATTACCTTAACAAGCTTGTTGCCACGCTTTGCATACTCTGCAAGATAGATTGCCGCTCCCACACCGAACGGTACGGAAATTATAAGGGTTACAAGCGTAAGAACAATTGTGTTGATAATTGACGGCATACACGATACATTGTCGCTGTTGTATTCAAGCGAGAACAGCTCGGGGGTAAGGTTCGGAACACCTCGCACAAGAACATAGGCAATGATAAATATGAGAGCCGCCGCTGAAAGTGCCGCCGCAAGACCTACAAGAATGAGCAGTACAAGTGAAAGGGGCTTTCTTTTGTAGGCCTTCATTCTCTGTTTAAACGATACTTTGTTGATTGCCTTAATCTGTGACACATCAACCAAAGCGGCATCGTTTTTTATGTTATCGCTGTTAGCCACGCTTTTCACTCCTACTCTTTATAGCCTGCATTGAAAGTGTGATGAGCAGAACAAATACGAACAGAACAACACCCGTTGCAATAAGTGCCTGACGGTGCAAGCCTGTTGAATAACCCATTTCAAGAACAATGTTTGCGGTCAGGGTACGAAGTCCGTCCGTAACGCTGTGCGGAATCTGAACCTTATTGCCTGCAATGAGTACAACTGCCATTGTTTCGCCCAACGCTCTGCCTATGCCGAGAACAACTCCTGCAAGAACGCCTGATTTTGATGCCGGAAGAATTGTCTTGAACACACTTCTTTCCTTTGTTGCTCCAAGTGCCAGAGCACCTTCGTAGTAGCTTTCGGGAACTGCCTTGATTGCCGACTCCGACACACCGATGATTGTCGGAAGAATCATAACTCCGAGTACGATTGACGCCGCAAGCCAGCTTGAACCGTCACCGCCGAAGTTATCACGGATGAACGGTACAACTACCACAAGTCCGAAGAAGCCGTAAACAATTGACGGGATGCCTGCCAAAAGCTCTGTTGCCGGTTTAAGCACCTTGTAAAGCGGTGCAGGACAAAATCTTGCAAGAAATACTGCTGTGAGAATTCCTATCGGGACGCCGATTATGATTGCTCCCGCAGTAACATATATGCTTGCGATAATCATATCAAAAATTCCATATGATGCAGGCACATTCGTAGGCGCCCATTTCTGTCCGCCTACGAAATCAAAGAAGCCTATTTCTGCCATTGCAGGAACACCGTTACAGAATAAGAATATACAGATTATGACAACCGCCGCTATACTTGTTACAGCTGTGAGGAAGAAAACTCCCTGCATTGCCTTTTCACGAAATCTGTTTAATCTCATTTAATTATGTCACTCCAAACAGTTGTTTCACCTGTGTAAATTGATTTTACCTGATCAAGTGTGAGGTCATCACATGTGTTTGCATTGTTTACGATTACTGCGATACCGTCTTTTGCGATTGTTTCAACCTTGAGTGCGCTCTTTTCTTCATCCTTAAGGTCACGGGACGCCATACCGATATCACATGTACCGCCCATAGCTGACTGCATACCTGCCGATGAGTCGGATGTCTGGATTTCAACCTTAGCGTTTGTGTTTACCTTCTGATAAGCCTCGGCAAGCTTTTCCATTACAGGTGATACCGAAGATGAACCTGCTACGCTGATTTTGCCTGACGGCTTCTTACCGCTGTATGCGGCATTTTCCGAAACTGTTACATAACCGTTGTCCGAAACAACCTTCTGACCGTCTGAGCTCATTATGTAATCAACAAAATCCTGAGCAACATCGCTGAGTTCGCCCTTGTAAGCAATGTTGAACGGACGGCTTACTGCATAGTCGCCTGATTTTACATTATCGGCTGTTGCCTCAACACCGCCGATTTTAAGAGCCTTTACCGTATCGTTGAGTGAACCGAGTGAAATGTAACCGATTGCCGCATCGTTATCCTTAACATTTGTGATAACAGCCTCTGTGCTGTTGATTGTTACAGCCGAAGTAGTTGTGTTGTCTGTCTTGTTGTCGCCGTCCTTTACAAGAACACCTGTAAGCTCTGTGAATGCGTCTCTTGTGCCTGAACCTTCTTCTCTTGTTACAACAGAGATTGTTTTTGATGCGTCAAACTTTGCTGCGTCCGAACCTGCGTCGGATGAACCGTTTGATGAAGAGCCTGCACCGCCGCAGCCTGCAAATGCAGAAACTGCAAGAACACCGAATAATGCTGTTGCCGTAATTTTTTTAGTCATAGATTTCATTTGAATTTTCTCCTTAAATTCATATCATTTGTGTACCTCTTTCGTACAACATCAGTCTATGACTGTTTTGTAAAATACGCTGTTTGTCAATTGTAAAAAGAGTGTAAATAAAAATATAGGTTTTGTATGCCAAAATAAATTTTTACAAATTTGCGTGACAAAGCCTTTTATTTGTGGTACAATATTACAGAAGTGTGCAGGATGTAAAATAATTCCTGCAAAATTTCAAAATCAACTTACATAAGATTTACAGAGAAATATTATTCCAAGGAGGTCATTTTAGTGGCTGAAAACAAAATCCCATACAAAATATACCTTGACGAAAGCGAAATCCCGACACAATGGTACAATGTTCGTGCAGATATGAAAAACAAGCCTGCACCGCTTTTAAATCCTGCAACACTCAAGCCTATGACACATGCAGACCTTGCTCCCGTGTTCTGTGATGAGCTTATTGACCAGGAGCTTGACGATACAGACGCATACATTGACATTCCGGAAGAAATTCAGAACTTCTATAAAATGTACCGTCCATCTCCGCTTATAAGAGCATATTTTCTTGAAAAGGCTCTTGACACTCCCGCAAAGATTTACTACAAATTCGAGGGCAACAACACAAGCGGAAGCCACAAGCTCAACAGCGCAATTGCTCAGGCTTACTACGCTAAAAAGCAGGGACTTAAAGGTGTTACAACCGAAACAGGCGCAGGTCAGTGGGGTACTGCCCTTTCAATGGCTTGTTCATATTTCGGCCTTGACTGCAAGGTATTTATGGTAAAGGTTTCATACGAGCAAAAGCCTTTCAGAAGAGAGGTTATGAGAACCTACGGTGCAAGCGTTACTCCGTCACCGTCAACAACAACGGAAGTCGGCAGAAAGATTCTTGAGGCTCACCCCGGTACAACAGGAAGCCTTGGCTGTGCTATTTCTGAGGCTGTTGAGGTTGCAACTCATACAGACGGCTACCGTTATGTACTCGGAAGTGTGCTTAATCAGGTACTTCTTCATCAGTCGGTTATCGGTCTTGAAGCAAAAGCCGCTCTCGAAAAATACGATGTAAAGCCTGACATTATCATCGGCTGTGCAGGCGGCGGTTCAAACCTCGGCGGTCTTATCTCTCCGTTTATGGGTGAAAAGCTCCGTGGCGAAAATGACTACAAATTTATCGCTGTTGAGCCGGCATCATGCCCGAGCCTTACAAGAGGTAAGTTTGCATATGACTTCTGCGACACAGGTATGATTTGTCCTCTCGCAAAGATGTACACACTCGGCAGCGGATTTATTCCGTCAGCCAACCACGCAGGCGGTCTTCGTTTCCACGGTATGAGTTCAACACTTTCTCAGCTTTATCATGACGGTCTTATGGAGGCAAGAGCAGTTGAGCAGACAAGCGTATTTGCAGCAGCAGAGCAGTTTGCAAGAGTTGAGGGTATTCTTCCTGCTCCCGAAAGCAGTCACGCAATCAGAGTTGCAATTGACGAGGCTCTCAAGTGCAAGGAAACAGGCGAAGAAAAGACAATTCTCTTCGGTCTTACAGGTACAGGCTACTTTGATATGGTTGCTTATCAGAAGTATAATGACGGCGAAATGAGTGACTACATTCCGACAGATGCCGACCTCCAGCAGGGTTTTGACGGCTTGCCAAAGGTTGACTAATGCGAGTGTCTCGCACCCGGTTCGTGAAGACAGTTTGTTATATTCAAACTTTTGTCACCCGAGCGTAGCTTGGTTGTCAATTTACGAACTAACACTATATTAATATTTATCGGAATATAAAAAAAGAAAAGAGGTCAGTAATCACTGACCTCTTTGTTATAGGAGATGATTTTTTGAAAACACCTGTTCTTGAAAGTGAACGAGTCATTTTACGCCCATTAACCGTTAACGATGCTAAAACGGCATTTAACAACTGGACAAGTGATAATCGAGTTACAAAGTATATGCGGTATAATTCTCACACAAGCCTTGATGATACAATTGAATGGCTTAAAATGGTTGAATATGCAGAAAATTCTGACAAGCAATACGATTGGGGATTTATTGACAAAAAAGCGGGTACTCTTTTCGGCAGTGGCGGTCTTGTATGGAATGATGATGAACAGATGTACGAAATCGGTTACAACTGTATGTTTGATTATTGGCACAAAGGCTTTACAACTGAAATAGCCGCAGTAATTCTTAATTTTGCAAAGAACACTTTAAAGCAAACAAAGATTTACGGTTGCCACGCTGTTGAGAATGTAAACTCGGGAAAAGTTATGATTAAAAATGGATTTGTACCTACCGGATATACTACCGTAACAAACTTTGACGGCACAACTAAAAAGGCACGAACCTACATTTTAAACTTTTAACTATTATACGCAATGAGTGCAATATTTGATGCACAGTTTTCTTCATTTAAATAACAAGTCAGTGTGTTTTATTCGTTTTGGTTTTGCAACCAAAACGATTGGCGAACACTGTTCTCCCCTACATTATTTCGGTAACTGTATCTCATTTATACAGTTTGTTTTCATCATAAATTTTCTACCGTTACTTAGCGGGCGTCCAATGAACGCCCCTACGGGATTGTGCGAACAATTACAATACTACGCTCGGGCATAATATGTTTTTTTACATTACAAACTGTCTTCCCGACATTAATTTTCCATTTTCAATTTTCAATTTTACATTTAATTAAAACTGTCTACACGAATCGGGAACGGCGGCTCGCCGTGCGGGCGGATACTGTCCGCCCATACGGTTCTAAAAGAAAAATTACAAAAACAAAAAACGGTTGGATTACTTTTTTCGTAAATCCAACCGTTAATTTTTTATTTGGTAATCTAAAATCCGAACTTATTCTCTGCCGGCACGAACGCTTGCGGAGGCAAGTATATACACAAAACCGAGGAGAATATCGGTTGCTATGTCGAACACTTCAATCACAAAAACAACCTGTCCGTTGACAACATTAAATATGATGTTAAGCACTCCGATAAGCACAAGCACTACTGCGAGTTTGCCCGAAGTTTTCAACATTTTTTGCATATCCGGAGGTGATGTCTTTTTTGAAACGGCTCTCAGTCCCATTGAACCTACTGCGAGCTTCAGCACCATTGAAACGGTGACAGTCACGATTAGCAGATAGTCGAATACCGATGCCGATCCGCCGTCAAATGACGGGATAATCGTATTAACCAGCTTGTATGCAACCAAAATTCCCGAAAATATAACTCCGAGAAACATTACAACTGCCGTTACTTTGATTTTTTCTTTCATAAGACACACCCCCGTGAAGGTTTAAGTTATCAGCCGATAAGCTCCTTGATTTTTGACTCTGCAAGAGCAGGATCAGCCTTACCTCTGCTGTTCTTCATAACATTTCCGACAAGCGACTTAATCGCCTTTTCCTTGCCGTTCTTATAGTCCTCAACAGCCTTTGGATTGCTCTCAACAGCCTGCTTGCACAAATCGTTGAGTGCGTTTTCGTCAAGACCGCCCATATCGCTTTCGCTGATAAATTCAAGAGCACCCTTGCCGCTGTCAAGCATTTTTTCAAGTGTTGCCTTCGCAAGGTTGTTGCGGATTTTACCGCTGTCAAGAAGTTTTACAAGCTCGTTAAGCTGTTCGGGAGTAACCGCAACATCAAAGATTTCCTTGTCAGCCTCGGTTTCTGTTCTGCGGAAAATCTGACCAATAATGAAGTTTGAAACTGTCTTTGGTGACTTAACGCCCTCGCAAGCCTTGTCAAAATACTCACTGATTTTGCGGTACTTTGTAAGAAGCTGTGCATCCTTTTCGGGAATTGAAAGTTCGTCAATATATCTTCTGCACTTGTCGGCAGGAAGCTCAGGCATTGCAGCCTTGATTTCTTCAACAACATCTTTCGGAACATGGATAGTAACAAGGTCGGGATCACGAAAATAACGGTAATCGTGAGCGTCCTCTTTACTTCTCATTGAAGATGTTGTGTTGGTTGCGTCGTCATAACGGAGAGTTTCCTGAACAACACTTCCGCCGTTTTCAATAAGGTCAACCTGTCTTTCAAACTCATACTCCATAGCCTTTGCTATGTTGTTGATTGAGTTCATATTTTTAATTTCGGTTCTTGTACCAAGCTTTTCGCTGCCCTTTGGACGAACCGAAATGTTTACATCGCAACGCATTGAGCCTTCCTGCATCTTACAGTCTGAAATTCCGATGTAACGCATAACCTGCTGAAGCTTTTCAACATACTCTCTAGCCTCGTCAATTGAACGAATGTCAGGCTCTGAAACGATTTCGATAAGAGGAACACCGCCACGGTTATAGTCAACATATGTGTCGCCGTGCTGATGAATGAGCTTTCCTGCGTCCTCTTCGATGTGAATGTGGTGCAAACGGATTTTTCTGCCGTTTGAAAGCTCAACATAACCGCCTATAATAAGCGGAGCATAAAGCTGGCTGATCTGATAAGCCTTTGAAAGGTCGGGATAGCAGTAGTTCTTTCTGTCCATTTTTGAAATCTCTGCGATTTCACCGTGAACTGCAAGACCTGCACGGATTGCATAGCGAACTACCTCACGGTTAAGCTTTGGAAGTGTTCCCGGCAGACCGATACACACGGGACAGCAATGGCTGTTTGGCGCACCGCCGAATTTTGTAGTACAACCGCAGAAGATTTTTGTCTTTGTGGCAAGCTCAATATGGGTTTCAAAACCCGCAACTAATTCGTAACTCACAGCTTAACACCCCACTTTGTATCCTTAAAGTTTTCAGCAGCAGCCTGCTGATATTTGTATGCCGCATTAAGAATTTCAGCCTCGCCGAAGCTCTTGCCGATAAGCTGCATACCAATCGGCATACCCTTTGCGTTGAATCCGCACGGAACCGAAACACCCGGCAGACCTGCAATATTGACAGGTACAGTGCAGATATCCGTAAGATAGGTTTCAATCGGATCGCTTACAGCGTGTCCCTTTTCAAATGCTGTCATAGGAACTGTCGGAGCAAGGATTACATCGCACTTTTCAAATGCGTTGTTGAATGCCTTAACGATAGTGCCACGAAGATTCTGAGCCTTTTTGTAATAAGCGTCATAGTAACCTGCGGAAAGAACATAGGTACCGAGGAGGATTCTGCGTTTAACCTCTTCGCCGAATCCCTCCGAACGGGTACGGCAGACCATATCGTGAGTGCCGTTGTAATGCTCGGTTTTGTAACCGAAACGGATACCGTCATATCTGCCGAGGTTTGAAGATGCCTCGGCACAGGCGATGATATAGTAAACAGGAAGGGCAAATTTGAGTTCGGGCAGGTCAAAGTAAACAATCTCTGCGCCCATTGACTTGTAGATATCGGCAGCCTTTAAGACAGCCTCTTTTACATCGTCACGGACACCCTCAAGATATTCCTTTGCAATACCGATTTTCATACCCTTGATGTCATTGTTGAGTTTTGAATAAGTGTCACCGACAAAGCCCTTTGAGGTTGAATCTTTTTCATCTCTCTTTGAAATTGCGTCAAAAACAATTGCAGCGTCCTCAACAGACTTTGTAATCGGTCCAATCTGGTCAAGTGAACTTGCGTATGCGATAAGTCCGTAACGGGAAACCGCACCGTAAGTAGGTTTAAGACCTACAATACCGCAGAATGATGCCGGCTGACGGATTGATCCGCCTGTATCAGAGCCAAGACCGTAAGCGGCAATGTTTGCGCCTACTGCACTTGCAACACCGCCTGATGAACCGCCTGAAACATAGTTTGAATCAAACGGATTCATTGCACCGCCAAAGTATGATGTTTCGCATGAAGAGCCCATTGCGAACTCGTCCATATTCGTCTTGCCGAGCATAACTGCGTTTTCGCCTGCAAGAGTTTCCCAAACGGTTGCGTTATAAATCGGCTTATAGCCTGTGAGAATTTTTGAACAACAGGTTGTTTCAATTCCCTTTGTTGAAATATTGTCCTTGAGCGTCATCGGAACACCCTCGAGCATACCGATTTCCTCGCCGGAGGCAATTTTCCTGTCAACAGCCTCGGCAGTTTTCAGAGCCTCCTCGCCTGTTACATTAACATATGCGTTAAGCTCGCCGTCAGCCTTTTCGATTTCATCAAGATAGCTTTTTGTAAGCTCGGTACATGAACACTCTTTTGACACAAGCATTTCATGAATTTTTTCAATAGAACCCATTTTTACACCGCCTTACTCTCTGTTTCTTACAAGGAAGTGATCCTCTGCCTGCTCGGGAGCATTTGAAAGGATCTCCTTTGTATCGTAGGACTCAACAACCTCATCCTCACGAAAAACATTTGACAGATTGTTAATATCGTCAAACTCCTCGCCGTCTGTCGGAGCGTTATTGATTGTGTCAGCAAAATCTATGATTTCCTGCATTGACTTTGTAAGGCCGTCAAGCTCCTCTTCGGGAACAAAAAGCTTTGAAAGCAACGCAATGTTTTCAACATCTTCTCTTGTTACCATAAAAACCGTCCTTTTTAAAGAAAATAGGGCAAGTCATATAATATATAACTCGCCCTTTGAGTTTGAATATATGACTGCAAATGCAGTTTTTATCTTAATTTAATATGAACCTCACGGAGCTGCTGTTCTGTTACCTCACCCGGTGAACCGAGGAGAAGATCCTGAGCATTGGAGTTCATCGGGAATGCAATTACTTCTCTGATGTTCTCTTCCTCTGTAAGGAGCATAATCATACGGTCAACACCCGGAGCCATACCTGCATGCGGCGGAGCACCATACTGGAACGCATTGTAGAGTGCAGAGAACTTAGCCTTGAGGTCATCCTCGCTGTAGCCGGCAAGCTCGAACGCTTTCTTCATAATTTCAATATCGTGGTTACGAACAGCGCCTGATGAAAGCTCTACACCGTTGCAAACGATATCGTACTGATAAGCAAGAACCTCTTCGGGATCCTTGTTAAGAAGGCTGTCAAGACCGCCCTGCGGCATTGAGAAAGGATTGTGTGTGAAGATAATTTGATTTGTTTCTTCATCTCTCTCAAACATCGGGAAGTCAACGATAAAGCACATTTCAAAACGGCTTGTATCGATAAGGTCAAGACGCTTTGCAACCTCTGTTCTGATCTGACCTGCAAGCTTTGGAGCTTCCTGAGCAGTATCGGCGATAAAGTAGATTACATCGCCTGCTTTTGAACCGTTACGGCTGATAAGTTCTTCACGGTCGCCCTCTTTAAGGAACTTGTCAATCGGACCGTCAAATGTGAGGTCATCTCTAACCTTAACATAGCCAAGGCCCTTCATGCCGATTGAAAGAGCGAACTCCTCCATCTTCTTGAACCATTTCTTTGACTGACCTGCGGCATTCGGAACATTGATTGAACGAACTGTCTTTTTGCGGAACGGAGCAAAGTCTGTTTCCTCAAACATATCGCTGATTTCAACAATTACGAGCGGATTGCGAAGGTCAGGCTTGTCTGTACCGTACTTGAGCATACTCTCGGCATACGGAATACGGGCAAACGGAGGCTTTGAAACCTCTTTATTTGAAAACTTCTTGAATGTTTCGTAAAGAACCTCTTCAGCAACAGCAAATACATCTTCCTGTGTTGCAAAAGCCATTTCAAAATCAAGCTGATAGAACTCACCCGGTGAACGGTCTGCACGGGCGTCCTCATCACGGAAGCAAGGTGCAATCTGGAAATACCTGTCAAAGCCTGACACCATAAGGAGCTGTTTAAAAATCTGAGGAGCCTGTGGGAGAGCATAGAATCTGCCCTTGTGCTTTCTGCTCGGGATAAGGTAGTCACGAGCGCCCTCCGGAGATGAAGTTGAAAGGATAGGAGTCTGAATCTCCATAAAGCCCATTTCGTTCATCTTGTTGCGCAGAAATGTGATAATCTGCGAACGAATCATAATATTATTGTGAACCTTCGGGTTACGGAGGTCAAGAAAACGATATTTAAGTCTTACTTCTTCATTGGTATTTGTAGAGGTTGCAACCTCAAACGGAAGAACATTTTTACACTTGCCGAGAACCTTGATGTCCTCCGTGTGAACTTCAACGAAACCTGTTGCAATCTTCTTGTTGATTGTTTCTTCGTCACGCTTAACAACAGTACCGCTGAGAGTTACTGTACATTCCTTGTTGATATCTTTAAGGAGTTCATCGTTGTGAACAACAACCTGAAGCACACCGTACTGATCACGGATATCGAGGAACATTACACCGCCGTGGTCACGGATATTTTCAACCCAGCCCGCAACTCTGACCTGCTGTCCGATATTTTCTTCTCTTAACTCACCGCAGGTGACTGTGCGGTATTCATTAGCTTTTATCATTACTGTAACTATCCTTTCACAGATATTTTGCCTGTCAGCCTATTTATTTAGCCTATTCTTCTGTATTATAACACAATTGCTGTATTCAATCAATATTTTACAAAAGATTTTTTAAGCATACGGCAAAATATTCCGTTATTCAACGCTTTTAAGGCTTTCAACCATATTAACGGCTTTAATCTTAAAGCTCATAACCGCATTTACAAGAATTGAAAACAGGAATGTCAGCCCTGCCGCATAGAGGTATGAAGTGAAATAAATATCTCTTCCGAACATAACATTGTCAACCTCAACCGTCTGAATGATAAAGCCCGTCAAAAGGTTTCCGAGGAACAGACCTACGAAAATTCCGAGGATAGTCAAAATTATGTTCTCTTTGTAAATGAATGATGAAGTTTCGCGGTTGTAGAATCCGAGAACCTTAAAGGTTGCAATTTCACGGACACGCTCGGCAATGTTGATATTAGTCAGGTTGTAGAGTACAACAAAGGCAAGTGCCGCTGCGCAGATTATCATAACCGTAACAACCATATCAAGAGAGTTGAGCATATTTCTAAATTCGTTCAAGCTTGATGCAATGTAGCTTACCGCCGCAATTTTATCATCGGATAAAACCTGTGAACCGAATTTGTCGCAGGCGGAATCCGAGGTATCTTTGAGTGCGACATCAGCCATATTATAGGTGCAGTCACTGCCGAACAAGCTCTTATAGGCGGTTGGCGTCATATAGACAAAATTGTAAAGGTACTGTTCAAAAATTCCGCTGACCTTGACCTCTGCCTTTTTGCCGTCAACATTCAGTGTGATTTTGTCGCCCGTTTTTATTCCAAGCTCACTGCACATTTTTTCGCTGAGCATTACTCCGTTGTCCGAAAGCTTGAGTTCTTCTTTGCCTTTTCTTGTATGCAGAGAAACAATTTCGTCAAACTTTTCGGGATTCTGCGGTACAACAAGATTTGTGTCGCTGTCCTTAACCTTACTGCCGTGTGTTACCGTACATTCCTGCTGTGAAACAAGCATTGAGAGTTTGACATTGCTGTTTTTATCAAGTGTATCTGTCAAAAACGAAAGATTGTCGGCACTTCCGCTGTCTTTCGGAACAACAACGGCATCGTATTTATAGATTGTTTCAAACTGATCGTGTGTCACCGGTTCAAAGCTGTTGAGCAAACCGAATGCGGCAACAATCAGAGCCGTACAGCCTGCCACACCGATAACAGTCATACAAAGTCTTACCTTGTATCTGAACAGATTTCTTGCGGTCAGCTTTGAGTTAAAGCTCATATGTGACCACAACGGTTTTATGCGTTCAAGCAAAATTCTCTTGCCCGCCTTTGGTGCTTTCGGCCGCATAACAGCCGCAGGCTTTTCGTGCAGAGATTTTGCACACACTACAACCGACACAACAACCGTGCAGACAACTGCGGCAACAATTCCGAAAATTATGCTTGTATAGTCGGGTATCAGCGTTATATCGCCGATGTAGTACATAATTTTGTAAGCATCATAAATTACAAACGGCAAGGTGAAAATGCCGATTAAAATACCGATTACACTTCCGATAACAGCCGCAAGCAACGAGTAGATTACAAACTTCATTACAATGCTTGTGTTGCTGTAGCCGAGCGCTTTCAGCGTTCCGATTTCGGTACGCTTTTCCTCAATTAGTCTTGTCATTGTGGTTACGCAGACAAGCACCGCTACGAGCAGGAAGAATACTGGAAATACCGTTGCAACAGCGCCGAGTCTGTCAGCATTTGAAGAAAATGTTGAGTAACCCGGGTTGTCGCTTCTGTCGAAGACATACCACTTTGGTTCTGTAAGAGAATTGATTTCTTCCTCTGCGTCTTTGATTTTATCCTCTGCCTTTTTGAATTCTTCATCGGCTTTTTTAACACCGTCATCGTATTCTGTCTGTGCATCGGAGAGTTTTTTCTCGCCGTTTTTCTTTTCCTCGGCAAGCTTTGCAACACCGCTGTCATACTCGCTCTGAGCGTCATTCAGCTTGCTTTCTGCCGAATCAAGCTGTGCCTGACCGTCTGCCGACTGTTGTGCAAGTTCTGCTTTTGCGGCATCAAGCTGTGTTCTTCCGCTTGAAATCTGTGAATATGCGTAGTCAAGCTGAGCCTGTCCCTCACTCTTTTTCTGTTCAAAAAGTGCCTTGCTTTCGGAAAGTCGGCTTTCGCTTTCTTCAAGCTGAGCCTTTGCGGAATCGTATGTTGCGTTGAGTTCGTCAAGCGTCTGCTGAGCCTGTTCAAGCTGTGCGTTCAAAACAGCAAGCGTTTCTTCATCGGTTGTCTGACTGATTTGATACTGCAAAGCCGAAACGGCGTCCTCAGCCTGACTTATTCCTGCCAAAAGTTGTGGTTCCTGTTCGGTTTGAAATGTATCCTTTGCCGACTGCAGCTGATATTCCGCATTTTCTATTTCAGCCTGTGATTTTGAAATTTCTTTATCAAATTCTGCTTTTGAAGAATTATATTGTTTTTCTGCAGAATTAAGCTGACTTTCCTTTTCGGCAATCTGAGCCTGTGCATCGGCAATTTTTGTGTTATATTCATTGCGTGAATTTTCAAGCTGTGTCTTGCCGTCCTCAATCTGCTGTTTTGCCGAATCAAGTTTTTTCTGTGCATCATCGGTCTTGGTTTTCAGCTCTTTTTTGCCGTCATCAATCGCCGTCTTTGCATCGGCAAGCTTCTTTTCGGTTTTTTCTTTATTGTCCGAATACTCCTGTTTTGCATCTGCAAGGTCGCTCTTAGCCTTGTCGATAACCTCAACCGTAAAGCTGTTGCTCCTGTTCTCTCCCACCTTTTCAAAATCGGCGGCTTTATTCTCTATGGCATTATCATAATCGTCCGTGTATGCCAAGAATTTATCCGAAATATCGGTTTTTACATAAAGCTCCGTGTAGCGTTCAAAGGCGAAATCTTCGGGGCAAATGTAGAAATAATCCGAGATTTTTCCGTTGCCGACCGTCGTAGTTCCTCGCTGATATGCTATGTAAAGAGGTGACTGCACAAGACCTACCACAGTGTATTCAAGGGTTTTAAGTTCGGTTGAAGTATCTGTATCGCCCGTCTGTTTTGCAAATCTGATTTTGTCGCCGATTTTATAACCCTCTGCCGTGAACGAGCTTGAATCGGCTGCAATTTCACCCGACTTTTCGGGAAGTCTGCCTTCCGTCAAAACAAGCTTGTTCTGAACGGAATTATCACCGTATTTTTCGGGAAGCGCAATGACTCTCATAGTCCTGCCGCCGCTGTCGGCATCGGTCTGAACATCGCAGAAATATGACGGCATAACAGAGGTTACTCCGTCCGTATTTTTTACCGCCTTTATGTCGTCCTCATCAAATCCAACCGTTGACACAAGTCGGTAATCCATAAGCTCCTGCTCATCCGTGTAGGTTCTTGCAAGATTGTACATTGACGGAACCGTTGCCTTTATTCCTGCAAAAAATCCTACTCCGAGGGCGATAATCGCCATAATTGAGATGAATCTTGCTTTTGTATTTTTAATTTCTCTGAATGTGTTTTTTATCAAGGATTTAGTCATTGTGACACCTCCTTTTCATTTTTTACCACTCAATTTCTTCAACATTTTTCGGATTTTCATTGTAAATATCTTCAACAATTTTTCCGCTTTTCATTCTTATAATGTGATCCGCCATCGGCGTTATTGCTCCGTTGTGAGTGATGAGAACAACGGTCATTTTGTCTTTACGGCAGGTTTCCTGCAACAATTTCAGAATCTGTCTGCCCGTGTTGTAGTCAAGCGCACCTGTCGGTTCGTCACAAAGCAAAAGCTTCGGTCTTTTGGCAAGTGCTCTTGCGATTGAAACTCTCTGCTGTTCACCGCCCGAAAGCTGTGCAGGGAAGTTGTTTGCCCTTTCAAGCAAGCCCACGCTGTCAAGAGCAGTTTCACTGTCAAGAGGATTGCTGCAAATCTGAGCGGCAAGCTCAACATTTTCCTTTGCCGTTAGGTTATGAACAAGGTTGTAAAACTGGAACACAAAACCTATGTCATGCCGTCTGTACTCAATAAGCTGTTTGTCCTTAAATTTGCTTATATCCTTTCCTCCGACAATGATTTCACCCTCGGAACAGCTGTCCATTCCGCCGAGAATATTCAGAACAGTTGTTTTGCCTGCACCGGACGCACCGACTACAATTGCAAACTCGCCCTCCTCAACCTTGAACGAAATGCCGTCAACCGCATTGATGACAATCTCACCCGTTTTGTATCTTTTGTAAACATTATTAAATTCTACAAGACTCATAAAATCACCCTTTTCATATGTTTCTTACAGAAAAAATCACTGTGCTTTGCATACTAATTATACCAAATTAGCGCCGCAATATCAACAGAAATCTTACCGTATTCGTCATCTGTATGTACAATATTTTGAAATTATACATATAAAAACAGCAGAGGTCACACTAGACCTCCGCTGCAAAAAATTATTCATATGTATGATTACAGACCTCGTTGATTTTATCACGGAGCTTTAAGAAATCGTCAAAAGCGTCGGGCTTTCTGCGTGGATCACGCAAAATTGCCGCAGGATGAAGCATTGCCATCATAAGCACACCGTTTTTCTCAATCCATTGACCGTGTTCCTTTGTGATTTTGATATCCGATTTAATAAGCCTTGCCGCCGCAATTCTGCCGAGACAGACAATAATTTTCGGCTTGATCATTCTCACCTGTGTTCTGAGCCACTCAATGCACATTTCCTGTTCTTCGGGCTTTGGATCACGGTTCTTCGGCGGACGGCACTTTACCATATTGGCAATGTAAATATTCTTGTTTCTGTCAAGGTCAACAGCCGCAAGCATTTTGTCAAGCAGTTTGCCTGCTCTGCCGACAAACGGTTCGCCTTGAAGATCCTCGTTTTCGCCAGGACCTTCACCGATGAACATAACCTCTGCATTTTCGTTGCCGATGCCCACAACAACATTTGTGCGAGTTTCGCAGAGTTCACACCTGTGACAGTTTTCACAAGCCGATTTTAATTCTTCCCAGGTATTATACATAATTTTCTCTCCCAAAATAAAGATTTAAATTTATCAAAAATGTTGAAATTCCAAGAATAAAGTAGTAAAATAAACACGAAGCCGTACGGCGAATTCTAATTGAATGGTGGTACACAAAATGAAAGTAATGGTTGAAACATCAGCGCATCATGTTCATGTTACCAAAGAAACTCTTGAGGCTCTCTTTGGCAAGGGCGCAACTCTTACAAACAAAAAGAATCTTTCACAGCCCGGACAGTTTGCCTGTGTTGAAAAGGTAACCGTTGTAGGTCCGAAAAGTGAAATGAAAATGTCAATTCTCGGTCCCGAAAGAAGTGCAGATCAGGTTGAAATCTCTCTTACAGACGCTCGTAAGCTCGGCATTGCCGCTCCTGTCAGAGAATCAGGCGATATTGCAGGCACACCCGGTTGCAAGCTTGTTGGTCCCGAGGGCGAGGTTGAAATCGAATGCGGTGTAATTGCCGCTAAAAGACACATTCACCTTGATCCGAAAACTGCCGAGGAGTTTGGTCTTAAAGACAAACAGCTCGTTTCGGTTAAGGTTGGCGAAAATACAGGCAGAGCAACAACATTCGGTGATGTTGTAATCAGAGTAAACGCAAACTACGCTCCTGCAATGCACATTGATACAGACGAATCAAATGCCGCAGGTCTTGGCGGTACGGTTGACGGCGAAATCATCGCATAATTTCGATTTAAACCAAATCACATTTTTGGGACAGTCTTTAAAGGCTGTCCTTTTGTTTTGCCAAAAATCATAAAATTTCCTTTTTCAAAAGGAAATCGGTTTGCATATCGTCACCAATGACAAATGTGTGATGTGAAAATTTTTCATATCCTTTTGATTTGTAGAATTTCTTTGCAGGCTCGTTATGTTCCCATACACCGAGCCATATTGTTGAAAGTTTTTTCTCACTTGCAAAATTCTCCGCAATCTGCATAAAGGCTGAGCCTATGCCCTGTCCTTTGGCACTTTTCAGAATATAGATGCGTTGAATTTCAAGCGCATTGTCAAGGCATTTTTCAGTCTGCGCATTGCCGATATTCAGTTTTAAATATCCGAGAGGAGTACCGTTTTTGTACGCTATAAAGGTTACACTTTCGGAGTTTGCAAGTTCTGCTGACAGCTTTTCCGCTGAATAGGTTTCTGCAAGAAATTTTCGCATATCTTCCTCATCGGTTGAATCGGAGAAAGTTTCGTAAAAAGTTGTTCTGCAAAGATATTGCAGGTCCGTCAGCATATCAATGGTGCATATTTTTATATCAATTTTGCTGTTCATATTATCAAAGTCTGCTCAAAAATGTGTGGAGAAAATCGGGGAAAATTTCTCGCCACGATTTTTCATTGTGTGCGTTTTCAAAAAGAATGACCTCGTTCATTCTGTCATACGGGTAGAAGCTTTCTTCCAAAAGTTCATAGAGCATTTCGGTGCTTTCAAAAATCATCTCTTCAAGCTCGTCACCGTTACCCGTATAGATGTAGAGGTACGGCATATTTTCAACAATTTTTGTCGAAAGATATTTCGCCCAATCCTCTCTTGTGTAACAGAGAAATGCAGGAGAAAACACACCTGCATAGCCGAATTTTTCCGGGTGTTCAAAAGCCGAAAAGAATGACATAAGTCCGCCCGATGAACTTCCGCAGACGGCAACATTCTGTCTGTCGGTGCATACGGGGAAATTATTTTCAACATACGGAATGACGGTATTCATAAGAAAATTGTCAAAGATTTCGCCCTCGGGTTTGAAATCCTCGCAGAGCATTTCAAGGTGCTGAACCACACCGATTGATTTCGGTGTAAGCTCGCTGTCACGCCAAGCATTACCGTTGTCAATACCTACGATTACAGCGTTGCCTACACCGCTTTTCTGCTCATTTTCAACAGCTTTTGCAACCTCCCACGAACCGTGCGGAGTTGAATTATCGTCAAAAAGATTCTGTCCGTCTGTCATATAGACAACGGGCAGTTTTTCGCCGTCGGAATGTGACGGAACATAAACCCAAACGGTTCTGTCACCCTTGTCGGGATACGGAAGTTTTATTGTATGTAACTTTGCGTCAACCATAAAATCACCTATTTTTATTATCTAATAGATATTAAACCATAAAAACGGCTGTGTTGCAACCTAATTTTTTACGGTTGCATAAATACAAAAATTCCCGTAAATAATATCTACAGAGGTGATTTGTTATGACTAACGATATTGAAATGCTTAACTGCGTTTTGCAGAATGCCGAAATGGGCTGTCAGGGAATTACGAGCGTGAGGAAAAGTTTGAAGGACAGCAAGGTTGACGGTGTTTTGTGCGAACATCTTATTAAATACGGAAAGCTGTATCATTGTGCAAATAAAATGTTGCAAAATCGTGGTGCAGAGCCACACAGAGTGAGTAATATGACAAAAGCAATGACACGCTATGCCGCACAAAGGGATTTAAAGCGTGACTCGTCATCTTCGCATATTGCCGAAATGATGATAAAAGGCAACACAATGGGAGTGAATAAAATGTCACGCAAAATCCGAGAATACAACGGCAATGACCCCCATGTCAGCCTCCTCGCCAAAAGAATGTTAGAAACCGAAGAAGAAAACATAAAAGAAATGTCCGCATTTTTGTAAGTATAATCTCAATAAAAAACACCCGAAAGGAATTTTTTCAAAAACCTTTCGGGTGAAATTTTTATTTAGATAAAGGTTGCACCAATTATGATGCGTTAAGCGCAGTCGGGCAAATTAAGCCTTAGGACCTGCTTCAACGAGAGCCTTACCAGCTTCGTTGCCTTCGTACTTAGCAAAGTTCTTAACAAAACGGCTTGCAAGATCCTTAGCCTTCTCTTCCCAATCAGCAACATTTGCATATGTGTCACGAGGATCGAGGATGCCTGAATCAACGCCGGGGAGCTCTGTAGGAACTTCAAAGTTGAAGTGTGGAATTGTCTTTGTAGGAGCCTTTGTGATAGAACCGTCAAGGATAGCGTCGATGATACCACGAGTATCCTTAATAGAGATACGCTTGCCTGAGCCGTTCCAACCTGTGTTTACGAGGTATGCCTTAGCACCGCTCATTTCCATCTTCTTAACGAGCTCTTCAGCATACTTTGTAGGATGAAGCTCGAGGAATGCCTGACCGAAGCAAGCTGAGAATGTTGGAGTTGGCTCTGTGATGCCACGCTCTGTACCTGCAAGCTTAGCTGTGAAGCCTGAGAGGAAGTAGTACTTTGTCTGCTCAGGTGTGAGGATTGAAACAGGCGGAAGTACGCCGAAAGCATCAGCTGAAAGGAAGATTACATTCTTTGCAGCAGGAGCGGAAGAAACAGGGCGAACAATGTTGTCAATGTGATCAATCGGATATGATACACGAGTGTTCTCTGTTACAGTCTTGTCGTTAAAGTCAATCTTGCCTTCCTTGTCAACAGTAACATTTTCAAGAAGAGCGTCTCTTCTGATAGCGTTGTAGATGTCAGGCTCTGACTCTTTGTCAAGGTTGATAACCTTAGCATAGCAGCCGCCTTCAAAGTTGAATACGCCGTTGTCGTCCCAGCCGTGCTCGTCATCACCGATGAGGAGTCTCTTAGGATCTGTTGAAAGTGTAGTCTTACCTGTACCTGAAAGACCGAAGAAGATAGCTGTGTTCTCGCCGTTCTTATCTGTGTTGGCTGAGCAGTGCATTGATGCGATGCCCTTGAGCGGGAGGTAGTAGTTCATCATTGAGAACATACCCTTCTTCATCTCACCGCCGTACCATGTGTTGATGATAACCTGCTCACGGCTTGTAATGTTGAATACAACAGCTGTTTCTGAGTTAAGACCGAGCTCCTTGTAGTTTTCAACCTTAGCCTTTGATGCGTTGTAAACAACGAAATCAGGCTCAAAGTTTTCAAGCTCTTCAGCTGAAGGAGTGATGAACATATTTGTTACAAAGTGAGCCTGCCAAGCAACCTCAACGATGAAACGAACAGCCATTCTTGTGTCCTTATTAGCACCGCAGAAAGCATCTACAACATAAAGCTTCTTGTTAGAAAGCTCTTTCTTTGCGATTTCCTTAACTGCCTTCCAAGTTTCCTCAGATGCAGGATGGTTGTCGTTCTTGTACTCGTCAGAAGTCCACCAAACAGTGTCCTTTGAGTTCTCGTCCATAACGATGAACTTGTCCTTAGGTGAACGACCTGTGTAAACGCCGGTCATAACATTAACTGCGCCAAGCTCAGTTTCCTGACCAACTTCATAACCCTCGAGTTCGGGTCTTGTTTCTTCTTTGAAAAGCTCTTCATAAGAAGGATTGTGAACGATTTCAGTGGTACCTGTAATACCGTACTTTGTTAAATCAATCTTTGCCATTTCAGTATCAACCTTTCTATGTTTTCTGAATTCACATAGATAGTGGAATTGCGACAAATACCCCTTGTCAGCGTTAATATCCAACACCCTATGTTCGTTAATAGTTTATCACAAAAGAATCGGCTCGTCAAGCAAAACAGTAATCAAAAGCAGTTAAAACAGACATTGTGATTATATTGTCCATACTCTTTTATTGTAAGATAAAAAATTGAATTTATGCTAAAGCAAAAATGACAAATTTTAACAATAAACGCAAAAAAGTCCGACAGAAATCTGTCGGACTTAAAATGCAAGCTATAAGTAAAATTACTTAAGTTCTACTTCAGCACCGGCCTCTTCGAGCTTAGTCTTAATAGCTTCAGCGTCTTCCTTAGAAACGCCTTCCTTGAGAGCCTTAGGAGCACCGTCAACGAGTGCCTTTGCTTCCTTAAGACCAAGACCTGTTACTTCACGAACAACCTTGATAACAGCAATCTTGTTGCCGCCTGCAGCCTTAAGAACTACATCAAACTCTGTCTGCTCAGCAGCAGCAGCGCCACCGTCAGCAGCAGGACCAGCAACTGCAACTGCAGCAGCAGCTGATACACCAAACTCATCCTCTACAGCGTGAACGAGCTCTGAAAGCTCAAGAACTGTGAGGCCTTTTAATTCTTCAATAATAGCAGTAATTTTCTCTGATGCCATTGTAATTTACCTCCAATATGATAATTAGTAAAATTTTAATTAATTGCAGCCGATTATTCTGCTGCAGGAGCTTCTGCCTCAGCAGGAGCCTCTTCTGCTGCCTCAGCAGCACAAGCTTCAACGCCGCCCTTGTCAACGATAGCCTGTACGGCACGTGCAAAGGATGCGATAGGTGCCTGGAATGCACCAAGAACATTTGCAAGAAGGACTTCTCTTGTTGGGAGCTTTGAAAGGGCAACGATTGTGTCCATATCAATTACGGCACCGTCAAGATAAGCTGACTTAACCTTAAAGTTGTCATGATCCTTAGCATAGTTGCAAAGGATTCTTGCAGCAGCAGCGTACTCGCTGTCGCTTGTAGCAATAGCTGTTGTACCCTCGAGAACAGGCTTAATGTCATCAAGACCTGCTTCCTCGCAAGCACGGGAAAGAAGTGTGTTCTTTACTACTGTGTACTTAACATCGTTCTCACGAAGCTCTTTTCTGAGCTTTGTATCGTCCTCTGTGTTAATACCTTCGTAGCTGACAACCACACCTGTGATTGAGCTTTTAAGTCTTTCTGAAAGCTCTGCAACAATTGCTTTCTTCTGCTCTAAAACACTTTGACTTGGCAAGATAAATTCACCTCCAAAATATTTGTAACGCAGTTCATAAAAAACAGCCGTCCGTTTTACCTCGGACGGCTGCAAAAACACAAAACAATGTAATTTGCATCTTCCTCGGCAGGCAGGAAAAACCTTTACGCTTACGCACCTGCTGTCTTTAGAACAGCGAATTTTATATATTCACACTATTGTGTAAATAACTGAAATTAAGCACCAAACTTAGCAGGGTTGATGCGAACGCTCGGACCCATTGTTGAAGTAATGGCAACTGAGCGGATGTACTGACCCTTAGCTGCAGCAGGCTTAGCCTTTACGATAGCGCCCATGAGAGTGTCAAGGTTTTCACCGAGCTTCTCAGCGCCAAAGCTTGCCTTACCGATTGGGCAGTGAATGATGTTTGTTTTGTCAAGACGGTACTCAATCTTACCTGCCTTAGCTTCTTTAACAGCCTTGGCAATGTCAGGAGTTACAGTACCTGCCTTTGGGTTTGGCATAAGACCGCGGGGACCGAGGATTCTACCAAGACGACCTACAAGACCCATGCAATCGGGAGTTGTAATAAGAACATCAAAGTCCATCCAGTTCTCCTGCTGAATCTTCTGTGTCATATCCTCAGCACCGACAAAGTCAGCACCGGCTTCCTTGGCAAGCTCTTCGTTAGCGCCCTTACAAATTGCAAGAACTCTAACCTTTTTACCTGTACCGTTAGGAAGAACAACCGCACCTCTAACCTGCTGGTCAGCATGACGGCTGTCAACGCCGAGCTTTACATGAAGCTCAACTGTTTCGTCAAACTTAGCAACTGCAGTCTTGATAACTGTGTCAAGTGCCTCGTTTGTATCATATAATTTAGTTCTGTCAACGAGCTTAGCAGCGTCAACATATTTCTTACCGTGTTTCATCAGTCTTCCTCCATTGTTAGGTGGTCAATCGGAATTATCCTCCCACCCGGAAATAATTAGTCAACTACTGTAATACCCATGCTTCTTGCTGTACCGGAAATCATGCTGATAGCAGCATCAAGTGAACCTGCATTGAGGTCAGGCATCTTCTGCTCTGCAATCTTTGTGATCTGCTCACGAGTGATCTGAGCTACCTTTGTCTTATTAGGTACGCCTGAACCGCTGTCGATACCGCAAGCCTTCTTAAGAAGAACCGCAGCAGGCGGAGTCTTTGTAATGAAAGTGAATGAACGGTCTGCATATACAGTAATTACTACCGGAATGATAAGACCGATATCATTCTTTGTACGCTCATTAAAATCCTTTGTGAACGCAACAATGTTTACACCGTGCTGACCGAGAGCCGGACCAACAGGTGGTGCCGGAGTAGCCTTTCCGGCGGGAATCTGCAGCTTAATTAAGCCTACAACCTTCTGAGCCATTGTGTTTGCACCTCCAAAATTCGTGGTAAATTGCGGGACGCCACTGTGTAGGGTCCCTCCCACAGGGAGCGTTACACTCCCAATAAAAAGCCAATCGGCTGATTATTATTTGACTAATCTTCTATCGGTTCAGCCTGAGCAAGCTCAAGTTCAACCGGAGTTTCTCGTCCGAACATAGAAACAACTACACGGACATAATCTTTGTCAGCATCAATTTCTTCAACAACACCGACAAAATCCTCAAGCGGACCGTCTATAATGCGAACTGAGTCGCCGACAGAATAGTTAAGCTTAACGCTTCGTGTTTCAACACCCATTCTGTAAACTTCCGCATCTGTAAGTGGTACGGGCTTTGATCCGGGTCCCACAAATCCTGTACAGCCTCTGATGTTGCGCACAACATACCAGGTTTCGTCTGTATAGACCATCTTAACGAAAACATAGCCCGGAAACAGTTTGTTTTCAACCTCTTTGGTCTTATCGCCGACTGTTTCGGTTACGATTTCAACAGGAACTTTTACATCAATAATCATATCCTGAAGATTTCTGTTTTCGGCTGTGGTCATAAGATCTGTTGCAACCTTATTTTCATAACCCGAATAGGTATGAACAACATACCATCTTGCTTCTGATTCTGCCATAACAACTTTCTTCCTTTCGTGATTCAAGCAATGTCAGATACGAATCAGGCGGTTGTGTTCATGAAAAGACCAACGAGAGCGTACAAACCCTGATCAAGGGCAAAGATAAATACGCCTACAATAGCTACCATAGCAATGACAATACCAAAGTTCTTTGTTGTCTGCTTCGCTGTGGGCCATGTGATCTTCTTGATTTCACTCTTACAGGAGCCGAGGTACTTTGCGAGCCTTTTGAAAACATTAGGCTTTTTAGCAGTCTTTTTAGCAGCTGCTTTTGCATTTTCAGACTTTTTCTCAGCCATGATGTACCTCCGTTATTTTGTTTCCTTGTGAAGAGTGTGTTTTTTACAGAAACGGCAGTACTTGTTCATTTCAAGTCTGTCAGGACTGTTCTTCTTGTTCTTCATTGTGTTGTAATTACGCTGTTTGCACTCTGTGCAGGCCAATGTGATTTTTACTCTCATAACGGCACCTCCCGGTTTTTTCGGAATATTTTAGCCTCCCTCAATAGGGCACAAAAAAATAAGCCCCTTTCAGAGGTAAGGTTATTTTACCATATATAAAGGCTTTAGTCAAGCCTTTTTTGCAATTTATCCGCAGAAATTCTGTGTTTTCTGCGATATTCCGTAAAACCCGCCCGTCAAGACGGGATTTTACGGTGAATTTCAATTAAATCAGTTCTTTGTAAGAGTGTTTGCCTTTGCCTTAACTTTCTTAACTTTTTCAGGCTTTACCGTCTTGCCCTTAAAAGCCCTTGCATTTAAAGCGGCAACCTTGAGTTCGTCGTTGAAATGCCCATAAAGTGCATTATACTCAGCGTCATCAAGTGAATTGAGCAAAACGATTGTGATGATTGCCCTTGTGTCAACATCACCGTTGTTGTACTGAACATTGAACACATTTGCAAACTTCTCGATTTCATTCTTATTTGCACGCTTAATATACATGGGAATCTTCGGAGCAATATGCTCTTTTGCAAATGTTGCGCCTCTGAACGGGAAGTAGCAATCTTCCTCGTTTTTAATTTCCTCACGAAGCTCGGGGAAATATGTTACAAAACGCTTTGCGAGAAACTTCGGATCGGCGGTTCCGTCGTCATCCTTTTTCTTTTTCTGCTTAACCTGCTTTGCCCTTTTGATTGCAAGTGTACCCGAAACGCCTTCGATAAAGTCATTTGCGATACTGTCGGCGTCCTTCTGTGTGCCGACTGTTTCATCGTAAAGCCATGTTGCAAGTGTTTTCCATTCGTTGTCAGGACCTTCATCGGTCATTGTGCAGGAACGGAGCACCATCTGTTCCTTATCCTTATAATATACTACCGAATATGCAAGTGACGCACTTGTAAAAAGCGAAACAAGCTCGTTGTCGTTTTCGGCAACAACCTTCTGCTTTGTATAATTCTGTTTTACAAGTTCTTCTTCAACCTTGCCGACGATATAATCAAAAGCTTTTTTAAATTCCAACTTAATCTTCCTCTCGGATTAGTCTGTCAGAATTCATTATACAATCAAATAACAGATTTGTCAAAGGTTTTGACTTGCAAGACGCACATTATTGTGTTATTATTTAAGCTGTATATTAATGTAAAAGAAGGTTTTATTATGTCTTGTCAAGATGCTATCGGAGTTTTTGACTCTGGATTAGGCGGACTCAGCGCTGTAAAAGAGTTTTTGCATGTGCTGCCAAACGAGAAAATAATATACTTTGGAGATACGGGAAGAGTACCCTACGGCAACAGAAGCCGTGAAACAATTTCAAAGTATGCCCTTCAGGACGCAAATTTTCTGTTGAAACACAATGTCAAAACAGTTGTTGCAGCCTGCGGTACGGTAAGTTCGGTTGCAGGCGATATGCTTGAAGAAAAGCTTTCCGTTCCGTACACAGGTGTTGTAAACCCGACCGCATTCATTGCCGACCGAAAAACAAAGAACGGTAAAATCGGAATTATCGGCACTGCCGCAACTATTTCGAGTCACAGCTACAAGCTCCGTCTTGAAAAGCTTAATCCGAAATACAAGGTTTATGAGCAGGCGTGTCCGCTTTTTGTTCCGCTTGTTGAAAACGGTTTCATCTGTCGTGACGATCAGATTGTACGGCTTGTCATCAGAAGATATCTTTCCGAACTCAAGGAAACAGGCGTTGACACCCTCATTCTCGGTTGCACTCACTATCCGCTTTTGCGTGACGCAATTGCTGACTTTATGGGTGACGGCGTTACTCTTGTTGATTCGGGATATGAAACTGCAATCTATTGCTCAAAAATTCTCAGAGAAAACAATCTGCTCAACACAGACGGTGTACATCAGACTCCTGAATTTTATGTAAGCGATACTCCCGACGGATTTAAAAGCGTTGCAGGACTGTTTCTCGGCAGAAATATGGAGCATACTGTTACACAAATTGACATTGAACAGTATTAACGAGGGAAGATATGACAGATAAGGAAAAGAAAAAATGCAAATATATGATTTCCATTCTGGGCGAACAGATTCTTGACGATGAAAGCGACAGAATTGAGGTTCTCACAGAGGGAAATTTTCTGATGAAAAAAGACCATTGTTACATAGGCTACAAAGAATATGACGAGGATGCACCGCAGAGCTTTTACGACAATCTCATTAAAGTTCAGGACAATATGGTGACAATTACACGCAAAGGTCCCATGCGTTCACAGCTTATGCTTGAAAAAGGCAGACGGCATCAATGCCTGTATCAGACGCCTGCAGGCGACCTTATGATAGGAGTTTTCACAAAAACAATGAACAACTCCCTCACCAAAAACGGCGGAACGCTTGAGGTCAGTTACACGCTTGATTTCAACAATGACCTTGTGAGCGAAAACAAGTTTAAAATTACGGTTGAAGAAAAAGAAAAGTTTGAAAATGAGGTAGATTGATATGGATACATACGCACTTGCTGTACAACAGCTAAAAAAAGCAATTGAAAACGCTATCGAAAAGGCAATATCAAACGGTGAACTTCCCCAGGCAGAGACCGCTCCGTTCATCATTGAAACACCCGCAGACAGAAGCCACGGCGACTTTGCAACAAATGCGGCAATGGCAGGCGCAAAGGCATTCCGTATGCCGCCTTTCAAAATTGCACAGGCTATCACATCAAACCTTGACCTTGAGGGTACAATGTTTGAACGCTTTGAAACAGCAGGTCCGGGATTCATCAACTTCTTCCTCGGCACTGAATTTTATTCGGCTGTAATCAGAGAAATCCTTGCCAATCCCGAGGCATACGGCAGAAGTGAATACGGCAGAGATGAAAAGGTTATGGTTGAGTTTGTATCAGCCAACCCGACAGGTCCTATGCACATGGGCAACGCAAGAGGCGGCGCTCTCGGCGACTGTCTTGCCGCTGTTCTTGACAAAGCGGGCTACAACGCATGGCGTGAATTTTATGTAAATGACGCCGGCAATCAGATTGAAAAGTTCGGCTGTTCACTTGAAGCAAGATATCTTCAGATTTTCAAGGGCGATGAGATAGAGTTTCCCGAGGACGGCTATCAGGGTGAGGACATCAAAGACCTTGCAAAAGAATATGCCGACCTGAACGGCGACAGCCTTGTTAATGTAAGCGCAGAAGAACGCAAAAAGGCTCTTGTTGACTATGCACTTCCTAAGAACATCAAGAAGATGCAGGCTGATATGGAAAAATACAAGATTTTCTATGACAAGTGGTTCTTTGAAAGCGAGCTTCACAAGAGTGGTGCTGTTAAGGCTGTTGTTGACCTTCTCACAGAAAAAGGACTTACCTACGAAAAAGAGGGTGCCGTTTGGTACAAGAACAAAGAGGTGCTCACACAGAAGCTTCTCAAAGAGGGCAAGTCACAGAAATACATTGACAACCTTGAATTAAAGGACGATGTTCTCATTCGTCAGAACGGCAACCCGACATATTTTACAGCCGACATTGCATACCACAAGAACAAATTTGACCGTGGATTCACAACTCTTATTGATGTTTGGGGAGCAGACCATCACGGTCATGTTATGAGAATGAAAGGCGCAATGGACGCTATCGGCTATGACGGTGACAAGCTCAATGTTGTTCTTATGCAGCTTGTAAAGCTTGTTAAGGACGGCGAGCTTGTAAAAATGAGCAAGCGTACAGGCAAGGCTATTCAGCTTGGCGATTTGCTTGACGAAGTACCTGTTGACAGCGCAAGGTTCCTCTTTAACACCAAAGAGGCTAACACACAGATGGACTTTGACCTTGACCTTGCAGTAAGTCAGGACAATCAGAACCCTGTTTATTATGTTCAATACGCACACGCAAGAATTTGCAGTATCTTCAAGTCACTTGCAAAAGAGGGCATTTCTCCAAGAGAATGTACAGATGCAGAACTTGCACTCCTCACAGCTCCCGAAGAAAAGGAGCTCATCAATCATCTTGCGTCATACACCAACGAAATCATCAGTGCGGCAAAGGATTATGATCCGACCAAGGTTACACGCTATGTAACACAGCTTGCAACACTTTTCCACAAATTCTACAATGCTTGCCGTGTTAAGGGCGAAGAAGAAGGTCTTATGCAGGCAAGACTTGCACTTTGCAACTGCGTAAGAGCCGTTATCAAAAATGTTCTTACAATGTTCAACATTTCTTGCCCCGAAAGCATGTAAGCAGCGTGTCGCTGCACCCTGTTCGTGTAGATAGTTTTGTTAATGCGAAACTTATACTTCCCGAGCGTTACATTGTATATCTTGTGCTTTATTCAACCGAGTACCTCGGTGCGTAGTTCGTGTAGATAGTTTTATTAATGCGAAGCTTATATTTCCCAAGCGGAAGTTTATAAATTGAAATTTAAAAATTGAAAATGTAAAATGGATGTCGGGAAGACAGTTTGCATAATGCAAAACAATGTCTTCCCGACTGATTTTTATTTATATCCAATTGTCATGCCTTATGGGAGTTAAGCCCTATTAATAATACAAATTCAAGGCATAATAAAGTCCCGAAGTACACACAATACCTCGGGACTTTATTATTACTGTAATTATGATTTAAAATCATTCAGTAACAAATTGCTGACCGACTTTTCCGCAATTGTTAAGACCTACAATATACTTTTGAATTGAAGTCGCATCCGTAACAGAAATAATACCGTCACCATCAACATCTGCAACTGACTTACTGTCTGCTGTAAATTCTTCAAGAGCGACAATGTACTTCTGAATATCGGTAGCATCGATTACGGTAACAGCTCCATCAATGTTCACATCACCGTAAACAAGAGCATTTTTTGTTTCATCCTCAACCGCAAAAGCGCTGAATACGCTTACTGCCATAAGAACAAACAATGTCGCAATACTAATAAGTTTTTTAGCCATACCAAAATCCTCCTTAGAACAGTGCATTTTCAACCAATAATACACCGAAATTGAATTTGATAATCAACATTATATAAACAGCGAACGAGAAAACAAGGATATACTTTTACTTTTCTTTGTTGTTTATAACCGTTCGGTTATCTTATAAAATATTCTATCACTAAGACTACTGTTCTGTCAATAGCAAATAAACAAAAAGATGATAAATTGTTTTATTATAAACAAATATGAGAATTGTATGAAGATAACAATTTAACAAATAACGAATAACAACAATGTCTTTTTATTACATTAATATCTTCTATACATACAATAAGTTTCACATCACACTAATTTATGCATCACAAACGCAATAGCAATACTGAATTTTGCCACTGTTATAACCGTTTAGTTATCATACGAAAATTTCATTGCAAAGAATGTTATTTTGTCAATAGCAAATAAATATAAAGGGTGATAAAATGCCTTATTATAAAAGGATAAGGGAGTTGCGTGAGGATCACGATATGACGCAGAATGATGTTGCAGAATATCTCGGCATGAAACAGCCGCAGTACTTTAGGTATGAAAACGGAAACCGTGATGTGCCGACCGAGGTGCTTATTTCTCTTGCAAAATTGTACAAAGTTTAAATCGACTACATCCTTGAGTTGAAGCACGATACAAATTAAACATGCTTAAAATAAACCCCGAAGCCTTTAAAACTTCGGGGTTTGGTTGCGTTTATTATTTGCGTGTGATTGACCAACCTGTTTTGTTGTAGTCGCTTATGGTGTTGCCTTTCTTGTCAATACAACGGACGGTATAAGTTACCTTCTTGCCTTTCTTCGCACCTGAATCTGTGAACGAAGTTGAAGTTGTGTCCTTAACCCTTGTCCAACTTCCGCCGGCGTATTTTCTGTAAAGTCTGTAGCCGTACACGCCTGTGACCTTGTTCCATGTCACGCTCACGCCCTTTGATGTATTTGTAAGCTTTGTTATTTTCGGGGTTGTGGCTGTGTATTTCTTCGACCAACCCTTTGAATTAAATCCGCTGATTGTTTTGCCGTTCTTGTCAATACAACGGATTGTGTAGGTTTCCGTTCTGTTCGGACTTACTCCCGAGTCGGTAAAACTTGTCGCAGTTGTATCCTTAAACCTTTTCCAACCGCCTGATGAGGTCTTGTAGTAAAGTCTGTAACCGTAAACTCCTGCAATTTTGTTCCAACTAAGCTTGATACCGCTTGATGTGTTTTCAAGCTTGCTGATTGTCGGTGCTACGGGTGTATATTTCTTTGACCAACCCTTTGAATTAAATCCGCTGATTGTGTTTCCGCTGCTATCAATGCAACGAATTGTATAAGTCTTTGTCTGATTTGCACTTACTGCCGAATCAGTAAAACTTGTTGCGGTTGTGTCCTTAAAGCGTTTCCAACCGTTTGAAGTTTTCTGATAAATTCTGTAACCGTAAGCTCCCGAAACCTTGTTCCAAGAAAGTTTGATACCGCCTGTAGTATTTTCAAGTTTAGAAATTGATGGTGTTGAAGCCTCAATTTTATCAAGAACTGCTTTAACAGACGCTCTTATATTCTCTGCATTATCATAACCGCCATTATCAAGTTTTTTATTTACGGCTTTCATAACATCACTTGTGCTAAGATTTAACTCTTTAACAAGTGCCGGCACTTTGTCCATTTTTTCAGGCCAATCATAATAAGCAACAAGGAAACATGCAAGCATTGAAGCATCAGTATCACCCTCAGATAATGTCGTACCTATTACATTGCCAGATGATGTAATCTTTTTTTCAGGTCCACAGTCTTTAGTTTTCGCCCAAACTGCTTCATTTGCTCTTTTTTCTGAATCCTCGGGATTTTCAAGTAGATTTCCCGTACAATAAAGCGTATCTCCGATACACTTACCACTCATTATGGCATTGTATGTTTGCATACCTGTATTTGCACTGAATATTACACAGTAAAGTTTACCATCCGATTTTTTAATATTGTGTCCTGTCTTAGAAAGATCATAAGTTGCAATACCCGTTGAGGAATCATACTTACATTTTTCTTTCTTTGTCTGCCAATCGGGCCAGTCACCTGTACCGTCTGCTCTCCAAATATGGCAATAAACGGTTTTTACATTGCTCCAACCGGACTTCTTAACATTAAAGTAAATATTGTTTCCTGCTCCAACCTCTGATGTTTTGTCAGATACTTCAGCCGCATATGTTCCTGAAATGCCGACTACGGCAACAGAAAGCACCATTGCGATTGACAGAATCATACTCATAATTTTTTTCGTCATTTTAAAATCCCCTTTCTGATTACGGTTTAAAAAATATTCAGTATATGTATTGTGAATTGCAAAATTGCACTGCAATGCACTTCTGACCTCATACATATAATACAACTAATACAATATTTTGTCAATAGAATTTAAGACAATTCATACATTTTTTTGTAAACTTTTACCATAAAACAAAATTTCCCCTTTGCATATAATTTAAAATTCTGCAAAAAATAAAACCACCTCACAGAAAGGTGGTTTTTATTATGGGTTTTTACGATGTTAATCATAACGAGGGACAGCACGAAAAATATCCGATTGAGTTGCCCTCACGAAACAGCAAAAAGGAAATTTCCCCTATTGTTGATGTTACGGAACACGAGGTTTATCCGCTTGAGTTTGCAAACTGTCACAGGACAAAGCCTCATTTTGACACAAACGGCGACATCACCGAGATTGTGACTACCGAAACAGAAGCTGAAACGGAAGAGCGAACCACTCACGAACAGCATAAGTAGGGACATACAAAAGCCTTGTGTCGGAGCTTACTGCTCCGACATTTCCTTTTATGCCGAGTTGCGAACAGATTATCCTTGCTCTGAGCTGATGAAAACCGTCCGTCACAATCGTAATATCGGTATTAAGGTTGTTGTCCTCAATAATTTTCATTGAATTTCTTATATTCTCGGTTGTGTTGGTTGACTTGTCCTCCATATAAAGTCTTGAAGAATCAATTTTTGACTCCGTCAGCACATTGTACATACATTGTGCCTCACTCATAATCTCGTCACTTCCCTGTCCTCCGCTGAGAACGGCATTTGCGTTCGGAGAATCGTCAAGATATGATTTTGCGGCATCAATTCTGCCACGCAAGATTACCGACGGTCCCCACGGCTTAACCTGAGCACCGAGGACAATTGCAGTTGAGTTTTCGGGCGGAGCCTGACAGGTTGCCCACACCATTGCAGAGGTGACAATCGCACCGTAAACGGCAAAAGCAATAAAGCCGATATTCACTACACGAAAAACTATTTTAGTAAACAAATGCTTAAAGCAAAATGCCTTTATTGCTCCGTGAACGGGCGGAATTAACACGCACAACAGCCACAGACACAAAAAAGTTCCTGCTATATTGCCCGGGTTGATAATTCCGTGAGTCATAGGGATTACGAAAAATCCGAGAAATACAACTGCTCCGGCAATACCGATTATGCGTAAAATTAACATCACCATTTTCAAAATATCACCCGACCTGTTAAATTTCTTTCATCTTATCAAACTCGTTATACATATTTTCAAGTGTTGACAAGCGGTCAATAAACGGAGTGTCAACAGCGCCCTCAAAGCACGATTCTTTTTTGCTTTTGAGAACCTCCATTGCAGATTTGTCGGGATTGTTGATTGTTCCGGCACCTGCAACACAACCGCCGGGGCAAGCCATACCCTCAAGCAGATAGCCGTCGTACTTGCCTGCCTTTGCCATACGCAAAAGCTTTACGCACTCGTCAAGTCCCTGTGCATTGGCAACCTTGACCTCTCTTTCGGGATCAAGCTTGTGGATTGCATTGACAACAGCCTTTGCAACACCGCCGCTTATGGCAAAGCCTCTGCCGTCTGCGCTTGAGAATGAAAGCGGTTTTTCGTCAACCTCAACAGCGTTAAAATCAACCTCTTTTGCGGCAAACATTCCAGCAACTTCTTCAAAAGTCAGCACAAAGTCGATATCACTTCGGATACTTCTGCGGCTTGCCTCAAGCTTTTTAGCGGCACATGGTCCGATAAACACAACTCTGCAATCGGGATAATGCTGTTTTGTAAGTCTGCCCGTGAGAACCATAGGAGTGAGTGCCATTGAAATGTACGGAGCGATATCGGGGAAAGTTTTCTTCGCCATAACGCTCCATGCCGGGCAACAGGAAGTCGCCATGAACGGCTGTTTTTCGGGAACCTCTTCCATAAAATCCTTTGCTTCTTCAACCGTACAAAGGTCGGCACCTACCGCAACCTCGACAACATCGGTAAAGCCGAGAGCCTTAAAGGCATTTCTGATTTTATTTGACGGAAGTCCCTTGAACTGACCTGCAATTGCAGGTGCAACTGCGGCATAAACAGGTGTGCCGCTGTTGATTGCCATAATAGTCTGAAAAATCTGACTTTTGTCAACAATTGCGCTGAACGGACAGCTTACAAGGCACATTCCGCACGAAACGCACTTGTTATAATCAATATCTGCTCTTCCATGCTCATCGCTGTGAATAGCTTTCATACCGCATGCGGCGGCACACGGACGCTCCTGCTTTATGATTGCATTGTACGGACACGCACCCTGACATTTTCCGCATTTGATGCATTTTTCATCGTCAATATGCGATTTTCCGTGTACAATCGAGATTGCTCCCTTCGGGCAAACCTCTGTACACGGGTGTTCAAGACAGCCCTGACAGCCGTCTGTCACAACCACTCTTTTTTCAGCACACTTATGACAGGCGAATTTTATTATATTGATTAACGGCGGATCGTAAACCTTTTCGTCAATCATACTTTCTTCAACACCTGTTGAGATAGGCGCTTGTTTTGAAACGGGCAAAAGCGGAAGTCCCATTGCAAGGCGAAGTCTTTCGCCGACAATGGCTCTTTCGAGAAATATACTTTCACGGTATGTTGAAATTTCACCCGGGATAATTTCATACGGAAGATTTTCAAATTTTGAATAATCTCCGCCCTCGTATGCAAACCTTGCAACCTCGGTGAAAATTTGATTACGGATTTTTGTCTTTGACGAATACAGTCCTCTCAAGGCACTCATCCTTTCACTGTGTGTATTTTATTTTCTATTCAATCATTCACTAAATTTAAATCGCAGCAACGCTCTGCCTTGCTTGCAATCTTGTACATAGGAGCGTTAGCTCCTCAGAGGTTCAATGGAACATTGAATCTTTGAATTGCAACATTATGTTGCAATTCGTACTTAGATTATACACTACACTACCCTTGTTTTCAACAGATACAGGCTTATTTTGCAAAAATTTTGCGATATTATTTACATAATATCAAACTTTATCCCGAGCGATTTTGTCACATTTATTGACTTTAAGTGAATATTGTTATAAAATGGTGTCATACTATCAAAAATTACGAGGTACAAACCTATGAAATGTCCTAATTGCGGTTTTGAAACCGAGTCTGCGTTTTGTCAGATGTGCGGAACAAAAATTTCCGAAGCTTTACATACACAGAATAATGAAACAACCGAAACTGAGTACACCTCGCCTTTGCCACAGACAGGCTTTGAACAGGCGGAGGGCTTTGCACCGCAGATTCAAAATGAAATGCCCGAACTTGAAATAAATCAGCCACCCATTCCCTACATTCCGCCGGCAGAACAGCCGATTGATAAAAAGAAAGCTTTTAAAATCGTGAAAATTGTTGCCGCCTGTGTGATTGGTGCGGTCATTATTGCAGGCATTGCAATCAATGTAACTGCGGCGATATCGGGCAACAGCAAATCAATTTTCGGTAACAACTCCATTAGTGACTGGGTGAATCGTCCTGAAATGCACGACGGAGATTACAGCACATATAATTAAAAAATTAAAAAATAAAACGGTAGGAAAGGCATTGCAGTTTTGCAAATTATCTTTCCTGCCGTTTTTATGTTTAGGTTTAAAATAAATTATTCGGGTCTGCCGATTTTGCGGAAACGCTCATAGCGTGCATTCAAAAGCTCTTCGTCATCAAGGGCAAGGTTCTTTTCAAATGTTCTTTTGATGAGCATTTTAAGGCTTTCAAACATAGCATGATCGCCTGCCTTTGGCTGACGGATGATTCTCTCGATTACACCGAGGTCAAACAAATCCTGTGCGGTAAGCCTGAGAGCCTCTGCCGCATCAGCCGCCTTTGAGCTGTCTTTCCAGAGAATTGACGCACAACCCTCGGGAGAAATTACCGAATAAACGGAATTTTCAAGCATCCATACTTCATCGGAAACTGCAAGTGCAAGCGCACCGCCACTGCCGCCCTCACCGATAAGAACGGTAAGTACGGGAGTTTTGAGAGTCATCATTTCCATGAGGTTTTCGGCAATAGCCTGTCCCTGACCTCTTTCCTCCGCACCGATTCCGGGGTATGCACCGCTTGTATCAACAAGGCAAAGAACAGGTCTTCTGAACTTTTCAGCCTGTTTCATAAGTCTTAAAGCCTTGCGGTAGCCCTCGGGATGAGCCTGACCGAAGTTGCGTTCAACACGCTCTTTTGTATTTCTGCCCTTTTCAATTCCGATTACAGTAACAGGAGTGTCAAAGAGCATTGCGAGTCCTGCAACAACTGCTTTATCATCGGCATATCTGCGGTCACCGTGAAGCTCAATGAAGCTGTCACCGAACATATGGGCAATATAGTCAACCGAGGTCAGCTTGTTAGCATCTCTCGCCGCCATAACCTTTTCGTAAGCTGTCATTTTTAAGCCTCCTCACCGCTGTAACCGTGCAATTTAAGCAATTTTACAAGTGTAGATTTCAAGTTATTTCTGCTGACAACCGAATCAATAAAGCCCTTCTGAAGAACAAATTCCGAGGTTTGGAAGTCCTTGGGGAGCTTTTGACGAATTGTCTGCTCGATTACTCTCGGACCTGCAAAGGCAACAAGACAATCGGGCTCGGCAAGAATAATGTCGCCCTCCATTGCAAACGACGCCGTAACACCGCCTGTTGTCGGGTCTGTAAGCACGGTGATGTAGAGATTACCTGCGTCGCTGTGTCTTTTTACCGCACCCGAAGTTTTTGCCATTTGCATAAGCGAGAGGATGCCCTCCTGCATTCTTGCACCGCCTGCGGCAGTACAAACAACAATCGGCATTGCATTTTCGGTTGCATATTCAAACGCACGGGTGATTTTTTCGCCCGTTACAACGCCCATACTTCCCATCATAAAGGTCGGATCCATAACGCAGAGAACGGTATCAATGCCGTTCATCTTACATTCTCCGCAGATAACAGACTCCTTAGCACCTGTTTTTCTCGCCTTTTCAAGCTTTTCGTCATATCCCGGAAAATCAAGAATATTATGGCTTGAAAGGTCTGCGTCAAACTCAACAAAGGTATCCTTGTCGGCAAGCATTTCAACTCGATCTCTTCCGTTCATTCTGAAATGATGGTTGCACTTTGTGCAGACATGAAGATTTTCCTCCATATCAGTCGTAAGGAGCATAGTGTTGCATTTGGGGCATTTTATCCACATTTCTTCGGGAACGAAGGGGACATTTTTGCTCTCGCCCTCATCGGACTCAAGCTCATTCTTCGGTTTTCTGAAAGCAAACAAATCCATATCTTTTACTTCTTCCTGTCGGCGTGTTTCTCTTCAAACTCTGCCATAAAATCTGTTGTATATTCACCGCTCACAAACTGTTCGTCCGAGAGAATCTCGGCAAGAAGGTCACGGTTAATGTCAATTCCGTCAATGGTAAGCTCGGAAAGAGCCATTTTCATCTTTCTGATTGCCTCGGCACGGCTTCTTGCCTGAACAATCAGCTTGCCGATCATCGAATCATAGTACGGAGGAACAAAATAGTCCTGATAAATCGCCGTATCAAATCTTACAAATGCGCCGCCCGGGGTGTGAAGTCTTGTAATTCTTCCGCAGCTCGGTCTGAATCCCTTTTCCGGATTTTCGGCATTGATTCGGCATTCAATTACATTGCCGTGTGTGAAGATGCTGTCCTGAGTGCGGGAAAGCTTTGCACCTGCGGCAATTCTTATCTGCCACTGAACAATGTCAAGACCTGTTACCATTTCGGTAACGCCGTGTTCAACCTGCAAACGGGTGTTCATTTCCATAAAGTAGAAGTTGTTGTCCATATCAAGCAAAAATTCAACTGTGCCTGCATTGACATAGTTGACTGCCTTTGCCGCCTTAACAGCCGCAATCATCATCTCTTTACGGGTTTTCTCGTCAAGAGCGGGGCTTGGACTTTCTTCAATCATCTTCTGGTTCTTTCTCTGAACAGAGCATTCACGCTCACCAAGACAAACGATATTGCCGTATTTATCACACAAGAGCTGCATTTCAATGTGTTTTACAGGGTGAATGAATTTTTCTATGTAGCAGGCACCGTCACCGAATGCTGACTGCGCCTCGCTTGAAGCTGACAAAAATGCCTCTTCAAACTGCTCCATTGAATCAACACGGCGAATACCCTTTCCGCCGCCGCCCGAACGAGCCTTGATGAGAAGCGGAAAACCGATTTTTTCAGCTTCCTCTTTTGCCTGTTCAACGCTTTCAACAATATCGCAACCGGGGGTTACGGGAACACCTGCGGCACGCATAGTCTTTCTTGCGTTGTCCTTGTCGCCCAAAAGCTTTATCATTTCGGATGAAGGACCGATAAAGTTGATGTTGCACTGTTCACAGAGCGAAACAAACTTGGCATTTTCGGACAAGAGTCCGTAGCCGGGATGAATAGCCTGAGCACCGCTTTCAACGGCAACGGTGAGAATTGCAGGCATATTGAGGTAGCTGTCGGCAACACGGTTACCGCCTACGCAGTAGCTTTCATCGGCAAGCTGAACATGCAGGGAGTCCTTGTCTGCCTCAGAGTAAATTGCTACTGTGCTGATGCCCATTTCACGGCAGGCACGGATAATTCTTACTGCAATTTCGCCTCGGTTGGCAATCAGAATTTTTGAGAACATTTTTTCACTTCCAGTTATTTATCGCATTACGGCTGTCTGCACCCAAAACGGCACAGACAGCCTTTAAAATCACTTATTTTCAACAAGTGCAAACGAAAGCTCGGCACTTACACAGAGCTTGCCGTCAACATAACCCTTTGCGTCAATAAAGTAGAACGCACCTCTGCTCTTTGTGAGTGTGCAGACACTTTCAAGAGTGTCGCCCGGTTTCACGGGATTTCTGAACTTAACATTGTTCATCTTTGTAAAGTAAGGTGTGCAGTTCTTAACCTTGTCTGCAAGAAGGCAACAGCTTGCCTGTCCCATCATTTCGCAGAGAATAACACCCGGAACAACGGGGTTACCGGGGAAATGTCCCTGTAAAAAGAACTCGTCACCTTTGATTGTAAATCTGCCCTTTGCCGTGTTTTCGTCAACGCTTTCAGCCTCTTCAACAAGAAGCATATTGTCACGGTGCGGCAAAATCTTTTTAATTTCTTCCTGATTCATACTGTCCTCCGATTATTTAACCTTGAATAACGGCTGACCGTATTCAACAAGATCTCCGTCCTTAACAAGAACTTCAACGATTTCATAGTCGTCCTCAGCCTGAATTTCGTTCATACACTTCATAGCCTCGATAATGCAAACGGTTGAGCCCTTACTTACTTTCTTTCCGACAGGAGCAAAAGGAGCCTTGCCCGGTGCCGATGCGGCATAGAATACGCCGACAATCGGAGCGTTTACAGTCTTGGCGTCTTCCTCGGGAGCGGCAGGCTGAGCCGCAGGAGCCTGTGGCTGAACAGGCGCAGGAGCAGGAACATCTGTTGCAGTCGGCTGATATGCACCGATTGGAGATGCATTAAAAATCTGCTGTGCCGGATGTTCTTTTTCAAGATGAATCTTTGTACCGTCCTCTTTTTCAATTTCAAGAACGCTCAAAGAAGAATTTTCAAGAAGGGAAATATATTCCTTGATTTCTTCGATTTTATTCATAGTAATTCCCTCGCTTAATATTTTTTAAATACAAGACAAGCGTCATGTCCGCCAAAGCCGAGGTTGGTTGAAGCGGCAACATTTACATCACGCTTAACTGCTTTGTTAGGTGTATAGTTAAGGTCAAGACCTTCATCGGGTTCGTCAAGGTTGATTGTCGGCGGAATAACACCGTCATTGAGAGCCATAACCGAAGCGATAGCCTCAACTGCGCCTGTTGCACCGAGAAGATGACCTGTCATTGATTTTGTTGAGCTGATATTTGCATCATAAGCCTTTTCACCGAGAGCCGTCTTGATAGCCATTGTTTCGGTAAGGTCGTTAAGATGTGTGCTTGTGCCGTGAGCATTGATGTAAAGCTGTGCGTCATCGGCAACATTTGCCTCCTCAAAAGCAATCTTAATTGCTCTTGCAAGACCTGCACCGTTAGGATCGGGAGCTGTAACATGATGTGCGTCACAAGTATTGCCGTAGCCTGAAAGCTCTGCATAAATCTTAGCACCTCTTGCAACTGCGTGCTCATACTCTTCAAGAACGAGCATACCTGCGCCCTCGCCCATGATGAAACCGTCACGATTCTTGTCAAACGGACGGGATGCGTGCTTTGGATCATCGTTTGTTGAAAGAGCTTTCATATTCTGGAAACCTGCAATTGTGAGAGGAGCAACAACTGCCTCTGCACCGCCTGCGATGATAGCGTCAGCGTAGCCGTCCTTAATGCAGTGGAAAGCCTCACCGATTGAGTTTGTACCTGTTGCACAGGCACTCATAACCGAAAGAGAAACACCCTTTGCGTTAAAACGGATTGCAACATTGCCTGTTGCGATATTACCGATCATCATCGGAATGAAGAAAGGAGAAACCTTTCTCGGGCCTCCGTTTTCCATGCCCACTGTATTCTTAACAAAGGTCTGCAAACCGCCGATACCTGCGCCGATATAAACACCGAAACGGTTCTCGTCAATCTTGCCTATGATACCGCTGTCGTCAACTGCCTGCTGTGCCGCTGCGATTGCGTACTGTGTATATGGATCAAGCTTTCTTACTTCTTTTTTCTCAATATACTGTGTGGGATCAAAATCCTTGACTGTACCTGCGATGTGAACCTTGAGGTCACTTGTATCGAAAGCTGTGATTGTTTCGATACCGCAAACGCCGTCAACCATATTTTTCCACATTGTAGGCACATCGTTACCAATCGGTGAAATTGCGCCCATACCTGTTACAACTACTCTTCTGCTCATTATATCCTCCAAATCAATTACATTGCAAGTCCGCCGTCAACTCTGATAACCTCGCCTGTTACATAAGCGGCATCGTCAGAGCAGAGGAAAGCTACTACATCTGCAACATCATCGGGAGTACCGATACGCTTTGCAGGAATCTGTGCTTTCATTGCGTCCTTTACCTTATCGGGAAGTACACTTGTCATATCTGTTGCAATGTAACCCGGAGCAACTGCATTAGCCGTAACGCCTCTGCCTGCAAGTTCCTTTGCAACCGACTTTGTAAGACCGATAATACCGGCCTTTGACGCAGAATAGTTAGCCTGACCTGCGTTGCCGGTAAGACCGACAATTGACGCTGTGCTGCAAATTCTGCCGTAACGCTTTTTCATAAAGTGCTTGTATGTATGCTTAATCATGTTGAATGTACCCTTGAGGTTTACATTGATTACAGCGTCAAAATCTTTTTCGTCCATATTTAAAACGAGCTTATCTCTTGTGATGCCTGCGTTGTTTACAAGAATTTCGATACTTCCGAACTCCTCGATAACCTTATCGACAACCTTCTTTGACTCTTCAAAATTTGAAACATCACAGAAATACTGCTCAACCTTTGTGCCATACTGTGAAAGCTCTTCCTTAGCCTTAATGCCCTCGTTTTCGTCACCTACATAGAGAATTGCGATGTTAGCACCCTCTTTTGCAAGCTTTGTTGCGATTGCAAGACCGATACCTCTTGAGCCGCCTGTTACTACGGCTGTTTTATTTTCAAATCTCATTATATTATACCTCCGAACAGTATCAAAGTTCAAGTGCGTCAATATCAGCCGCAGTTTCAACCTTGAATGCCTTTACATCTCCGTTGATTCTCTTTACAAGACCTGTGAGAGTTTTGCCCACACCAACCTCAATAAAGGTGTCAACGCCGTCATTAATCATATTTTCAACAATAGTCTGCCATTTTACGGGATTCTCAACCTGTGCCTTTACAAGCGTTTTGAAATCGCCCGAATACGGCTGAGCCGTGTAATCGGAATAAATCTGAACCTTTGGCTGAGCAAAGTCAACATTTTCCATATACTTTCCGAGTCCCTCTGCGGCATCAGCCATAAAGGGAGAATGGAACGCACCGCTTACTGCAAGAAGTTTTGCCCTTCCGCCCTCTGCTTTAACTGCCTCGCAGAAAGCGTCGGAATTTTCACTTGTTGTTGCAACAACAGTCTGAGCCGGTGAGTTGTAGTTTACGGGATATGTTTTGTCAAACCTTGAGCAGATTTCTTCAACCTTTTCGGGAGTAAGCTTTAACACGGCAGCCATTGCACCGGGATTTTCCGTTGCGGCTTTGTCCATAAGCTCGCCTCTTTTGCAAACGAGTCTGAAAGCCTCTTCATCGGAAAGGATTCCCGAAAAAGCAAGTGCAGAAATCTCACCGAGTGAAAAGCCTGCTACACAGTCAGGAGTGATACCCTTTTCAACAAGAGCTCTTGCGGCCGCAAGGTCGGCAGTAAAAATACACGGCTGTGTATTTACTGTCTTTGAAAGCTCCTCCACTGTACCCTCAAAGCACTGCTTTGAAGTGTTTTCTCTTATAGAATCAGCCATTTCGTAAACAGCCTTTGCGGCAGGCGAATTATCGTAAAGATCCTTGCCCATACCGCTGTACTGTGCGCCCTGACCTGAAAAAATAAATGCTATTTTACCCATTTTGTTGCTCCGTTCAATACTTCTTCTGCCTGTGAGAACATCTCTTCAATCATTTCTCTTGCCGGCTGTTCCTTTTTAACCATACTTGCAACCTGTCCTGCAAGAACGGTACCCTGAGAAACATCGCCCTCTCTCACGGCTCTTCTGAGTCTGCCGAGTCCCATATTTTCAAGCTCCTCATCGGAAACATTAGCCGAATCGTACTCAGCCTTTGTATATTCACGGGTAAACGAGTTACGGATTGAACGAACAGGATGACCGAGTCTTTTACCTGTTACAACCGTGTCAATATCTCTTGCTTTGAGAATTTTGTTCTTATATTCCTGAGAGATAGTACATTCCTTCGCAACGAGAAATCTTGTGCCGACCTGAACGCCCTGAGCGCCGAGCATAAATGCTGCGGCAATCTGTCTGCCGTCTGCAATACCGCCTGCGGCAATTACAGGTATATTTACTGCATCAACAACCTGAGGAACAAGAGCCATTGTTGTGAGATCACCGACATGACCGCCTGACTCGCCGCCCTCTGCGATAACGGCAAAAGCACCGTCTTTTTCCATTTTCCTTGCAAGTGCAACGCTCGGAACAACAGGAATAACCTTGATGCCTGCCTCAAGCCACTTTGCCATGTACTTGCCGGGGTTACCTGCACCTGTTGTGATGACCTTGATGCCCTCTTCAACTACAACATCGCTTACTTCCTCTGCAAACGGACTCATAAGCATGATGTTTACGCCGAAAATTTTATCGGTCATTGTTTTGCACTTTCTGATTTCCTCACGGAGCTGTTCGCCGTTGGAATTCATAGCTGCAATAATGCCGAGACCGCCTGCGTTTGAAACACCTGCGGCAAGCGATGCATCAGCCACCCAAGCCATGCCTCCCTGAAAAATAGGGAACTCAAGACCGAGCGACTGGTCAATGACAGTAGAAATCATATGTAATATCTCCTTTTCTGCATTTTTACTTGATTTTCAGAAACAGAAAATTTGCAAGATTTCATTGTTTTGAAAAATTTACGGCAAATTCTGCACCTGATACCATACATTATGGCATATCAGTCTGATTTTACTCCAAAAGCACAGAAAAGTCAATATATATGAAGAATTATCTTACCATTAAGCCTTTAACTGCAATAGTCCTCAAGAGCCCTCATAAGGTTTTCTTTTCCCTTTATTTCAATTCCTTTTTCAAGGTAAAGTGCGTCGCCTTTCGGAAGATTTGATACTCTGCAGTCGGTTGTCAGATACGCTTTGTCCTCGCCTTTTTTGTACACTACAATATACCCTTTTTCGGCTTTTATGATGTAATCTCCTTCCGTTGTACCGTTATTCTGCGACGACGAATAATTGCCTGTTGCAGAGGTATTTTCCGCAGAATTCACGGGAGCAAAAAGCGAGCTTATCATCATACACGCAATCAGAATCACACCTGTTAATCCAACTATTTTTTTCATATTTTACAGCACTCTTTCCGTCAGTTTTTACTTTTATTTTTTCCCGAACCAACGGTTATATTCATCATTTTTATAAAATTCCAACCAAAAGACCGCCTTAATTCTGCATATTTTTTAAGAGAAATTTGCATTAATATATTTATTTTTTTCTTTTCAGGTGATATAATAATCAAATGAGTATTTCTGCTTGTAATTTTGAACATATATGTTATTATATAATTTATGTATTACAGCCGGCGCACTGCGTTTGTGCAAATCACTCAGACAAATTACAAACCGACGGTTGTTCGTTTAACCGTAAATTGTGAATTGATAAAGGAGATAATATGCGAAACAAGCGTGAAACTGACATCAGTCAGTATAAGAAGGATATTCAGCAAAATGAATTATCCGAAAAAGCTGACGGAGGTGTAAAAAGATTTTTCAGGGGTTTTGGCAAGTTCCTGATTACCGTTTGTTCGGTATGCCTGGTTGCTCTGCTTATTACGGGCATTTCACTTGCTGTCTACATTTTCGCCATTGCGTCCGAGCCTACGGGCATCGACCTCAAGGCAAAGTCTATGAACCAGACAAGCCGAATATATATTCAGAATGAGGATACAAAGGAATTTAAAGAGTATCAAAAACTATACGATACCGAGAACAGAATCTGGGTTGACAATCAGGATATTCCTCAGGCAATGAAAGATGCGGTTGTCGCAATTGAGGACAAGCGTTTCTTTGACCACAACGGTGTTGACTGGGGCAGAACACTTTCCGCCGTTGCAAATCTTGCAACCGGTTCGGACTCATACGGCGGTTCAACAATCACCCAACAGCTCATTAAGAACATCACAGATGACAACGAGGTTTCAATTACAAGAAAGCTTCGTGAAATCACAAAGGCACTAAAGCTTGAGCAGGAATATACAAAGGATCAGATTCTTGAAGCCTATCTCAATGTTGTAAACTTCGGCAATAACTGTCAGGGTGTTGAATCTGCGGCTCAGCTTTACTTCGGCAAGAGCATAAAGGACTGTTCAATTGCAGAATGTGCGGCAATTGCGGGAATTACACAAAACCCGTCAAGATGGAATCCGCTTGTTTTCCCCGAAAACAACAAGGAGCGCCGTGAAATCGTTCTCAATGAAATGTATGATCAGAAAAAAATTTCTAAAGACGAATTTGATGCGGCTATGAAAGAAAGTGCCACAATGACATTTGTCGGCTGGCAGGCATCCGATGACGATGACGACGATGACGAAGCAGATGTTCAGAACTGGTATATTGATCAGGTCTTTCGTGATCTTCAAAAGGACATTGCAGAATATTACAACATAAGCGAATCTGCGGCATCTTCAAAGCTTTACACAGAGGGACTTAAAATCTACTGTGCAATGGATGAAAATGCTCAGACCTACCTTGAAAATGCGGCACTCAATATTGATAAATCAAATGATTCCGACCTTCAGATTGCGTCAACAATTATGGGATATGACGGCAGAGTAATTGCAACAGTCGGCTCTTCAACAAAGAAAGAGGGCGCTCTCAGCTGGGACAGATCCTACAACTCCGTACTTCAGCCGGGTTCTTCAATCAAGCCTGTTGTTGTTTACCCTTATGCAATCGAATCAAAGAAGCTTTATTTCTCATCAATGGTTCTTGATGAACCGCTTGACAACTATCGTACAAATGAAAGCGGTCAGCTTGTTTCGGGTCCTAACAACGCATACGGCTACTACAACGGCAATATGAGTCTTCCCGATGCAATCGAGTGGTCATCAAACGCAACAGCCGCTCAGACCATGGAGCTTATCGGCGGTCCGAGCGTTGCATATCAGCAGGTTATTACAAAAATGGGATTCAAGAATCTTACGGAACAGGATGCACAGAATACGGGTGCTCTTTCAATCGGCGGTATGAACGGCGGTGTTACAGTAAGAGAAATGGCGGCTGCTTACACATATCTCGGCAACGGCGGTCTTTACTACGAACCGTACACATACTACTATGTAACCGACTCAGAGGACAACATAATCATTGATAACCGTGACGCAGTTCCGAAACAGGCTTATTCAGCCGAAACAGCAGGAATCATGAACAGACTGCTTCACTACAATGTTACAAACAGCGCTCACACAAACGCACATTATGCTCAGATTTCAGGCTGGGACATTATCGGCAAAACAGGTACAACCGATGACGATAAGGATTCATGGTTCTGTGGATGTTCACCATATGCCGTAATGGCTACATGGTGCGGTTTTGATAAACCTGAAACCATTTCCTACAGCGGAAGAACAACGGCAACAAAATTCTTTGCAAATGTTATGGGCAAGTACCTTGAAGGCAAAGAAAACAAGGAATATAAGATATCCGATAACCTGATTGAGGCAACATATAATCCTACAACGGGACTTATTGTTTCAACAGATAATATTTCGGGACGATATGTGGGCTACTACACCGAGGACAATATGCCGAGTTCGGGAGGTTCATATTACAGCGGTAACTATGAATACGGCTCAGATGTTTCAGACTCCTCAAGCTACTACGATCCCAATTACGGCGGTGACAACAGCGGTAGCAATTACGGCGGCGACACAAGCAACAGCGGAGGAGATAATTCAGGCGGCGACACCTCCGGCGGAGGAGATAATTCAGGCGGAGAACCTTCAGGCGGAGGAGAACCTTCAGGCGGAGGGGAATCCTCAGGCGGAGGCGAAAGCTCCGGAGGCGGTGAATCGTCTGGCGGCGGTGAGGAAGCTCCCCCTGCCGCAGAATAAAATAACAGGTTAAAACCAAAAACTCGAAAGGAAAGGTTTTTAGATATGGTTTCAATAGCAATTATGGGTCACGGTGTTGTAGGTTCGGGCGTTGCCGAAATCTTTACAACACACAAACAGAAGCTTTATGCAAGCATCGGTGAAGAGGTTTATGTCAAGAAGATTCTTGACCTTCGTGAATTTCCCGACAGCCCGCTTGCAGACAGATTCACAAAAAACTTTGAAGATATCATCAACGACCTCGAAATAAGAGTTGTTGTTGAAGTTATGGGCGGTCTTAATCCTGCTTATGACTTCGTAAAGAGATGTCTTAAAGCAGGTAAGAGTGTTGTTACTTCAAACAAGGAGCTTGTTGCCGCTCACGGTGCAGAACTCCTTGAAATTTCAAAGGAAACAAACACAAACTTCCTCTTTGAAGCATCGGTAGGCGGCGGTATTCCGATTATCCGCCCGATGAGCCAGTGTCTTGTTGCAAACAATGTTGACGAGATTGCCGGTATTCTTAACGGTACAACAAACTTTATCCTTACAAAGATGATTGAAGACGGTATGCAGTTTGACGATGCGCTCAAGCTTGCTCAGGAGCTTGGCTTTGCCGAGAGAAATCCTGCCGCTGATATTGAAGGTCACGACGCTTGCCGTAAGATTTGTATTCTTGCATCTCTTGCATACGGAAAGCATGTTTATCCCGACTCTGTACATACAGAGGGCATTACAAAAATTACACTTGAAGATGTAAGATACGCTGAGGCTTTCCATTGCGTAATTAAACTTATCGGCAGTGTTAAGCGTCTTGCGGACGGCAAGATTGACATTATCGTTGCTCCTATGCTCGTTCCGAACAAGAGCCAGCTTGCTAACATTGACTATGAGTTCAACGGCATTATGGTAAGAGGCGACTGCACAGGCGATGTAGTATTCTACGGCAAGGGTGCAGGCAAGCTTCCTACAGCAAGCGCAGTTGTAGCCGATGTAATCGACTGCTGTAAGCACCTCAAGACAAGAAAGTTCCTTTACTGGGCAGACGGCAACGGCAAAAACATTCTTCCTTGGGAGGAGTCAAGCCGTGCCATGTATGTTCGTGCAAACGGCAGTAATGTTGCAGAAAAGGCAGAAAAATTATTCGGTGAGGTAACAGTAATCAATAAGGCTGACGCACCTGCCGACGAAAAAGCATTTGTTGTCAAGGCTATGCCGTACAACGAATTTGCCGAGAAGATTGCTCAGCTTGAGGCTGACGGTGTTTCGGTACTTTCAAGTATCCGTGTGGCTGATTTATAATTTTATAGAGGGAGTATTAAGTACATGAGTTTGATAGTTCAGAAATTTGGCGGCAGCTCTGTTGCCAATGCCGAAAGAGTAATGAATGTTGCATCAATCGTAACAGACACTTACGCAAAGGGCAATGATGTTGTAGTTGTTGTATCCGCTCAGGGCGACACAACAGACGATCTCATTGAAAAGGCAAACGAAATCAATCCAAAGGCTTCAAAAAGAGAAAAGGATATGCTTCTTGCCGCAGGCGAGCAGATTTCTATTTCACTTCTTGCAATGGCAATCGAAAAGCTCGGTTACCACGCTGTTTCTCTTCTTGGCTGGCAGGCAGGTTTCAATACCACTTCTGCTCACACAAGCGCAAGAATCAGAAAAGTTGAGCCTGACAGAATTAAGAAAGAGCTTGACAAGAAGAACATTGTAATCGTTGCAGGCTTCCAGGGCATTTCAAAATACGGCGATATTACAACACTCGGCAGAGGCGGTTCAGACACAAGTGCCGTAGCTATTGCGGCTGCAATGCACGCTGATCTCTGTCAGATTTTCACCGATGTTGAGGGTGTTTACACAGCTGATCCGAGAAAAGTTAAGAACGCTAAGAAGCTTCAGGAAATCTCTTATGACGAAATGCTTGAGCTTGCTACACTCGGTGCTCAGGTTCTTAACAACCGTTCGGTTGAAATGGCTAAAAAATATAATATCGAGCTTGAAGTGCTTTCAAGTATGACAAAGGCTTCGGGTACAATTGTAAAGGAGAAAACTAAAATGGAAAAAATGTTAATCAGCGGTGTTGCTAAAGATACAGATGTTGCAAGAATTTCTGTTATGGGTGTTCCGAATATCCCCGGTCTTGCTTTTAAGATGTTCTCAAAGCTTTCTGCTAAAGATATCAATGTTGACATTATTCTTCAGTCAATCGGTCATGACGGCAAAAAGGACATCAGCTTTACAGTTGCCAAGAACAGAGGCGAAGAGGCTGTTGCTCTTATGAAAGAATACACAGAGAATCTCGGTGCAGAGGAAATTCTCTATGACGATAAGGTAGCTAAGATTTCAATTGTCGGCGCAGGTATGGAAAGCCACGCAGGCGTTGCTACAAAGATGTTCGAGGCTCTTTATGATGCTCAGGTCAACATCCAGATGATCAGCACAAGCGAAATCAAGGTTTCGGTTCTTATTGATTCAGCAGACGCTGACAAGGCTGTAAGCGCTATCCACAGCAAGTTCTTTGATTAATAATTAATTTCGGTTAATACAAAAATCCCTGTCCACAATGACAGGGATTTTTTCGTAGCGGCGAACCGTGTTCGCCGCTACAGTATAAAAACAACTTTGCAGCATTTATATAATATGCAATAACATAAATTTTCTGCCTTTACTTGCGGGCGGATAATGACCTCCCGTCTGAAATATAGTCGCAATGCGTTGTGCATAAATGCACTTCCTTTTGCTCGTTATTTCAGACAGCGCTATGCTCCCTTTATCCGCCACAGGCGGCGGTCGCAAGGCTACCCCTACAGTTGACTGCACAAACAATCGCAAAACTACGCTCGGACATGATTTGTTTTTGTCATTATAAAACCTGTCTTCACGAACGGGGTACGGCGGTTCGCCGTTACTGCAAATAATAATAAATATGGTCGGAAACAATAAGATTTGCACTTAACAAAACTTTATTCCCGACCACAATTTTCAATTTTCCATTTTCAACTTTCAATTTTAAAAAATTTCCGTTCTGGCATGATATGTTTTTGTTATATCATACTTTCTTCACGAACGAAAAATGCTTAATGATAGTAATATCCTGAATTGGAAAATTCGTTGAAGATACTGATACCGCAGACTGCAAGTATAATTGAAACAACTACCACAAGCACAACTCCGATGAGAGCCAAGATAAGAGCGGCTCTTGCATAGTTTTTGAGTGACTTCTTTGTTGATGAGCTGAATGCCCAAACAAAGAGCATAATGAGGTTTACAATCGGCAGACAGGTTAAAAGCATAACGCCGATCCAACCGCCTATGCTTACAGGCTGAGTATCCGGAGTACCGTATGGCGGTGCAACGGGCGGTACAGGCTGTGAGTTGTATGTCTGCTGATACTGCGTGTTGTACTGCTGATTATAGCCGTTGTTGTAGCTCTGATATTGATTGCCGTACTTGCTTTGATTTGCGCCGTAATCATTGTTCGGTGAGTTTGTAAACTGCTGACCGTATGAAGTTTTGTTAGGCTGCGGTTGCTGATAATAAGTTTGATTTGGCTGACCGTACTGCTGAGAATACGGATTCTGCTGTGGCTGACTGTCGGCAGTCGGCTGTGCGTTATCAACCTCAGGCTGTGCAGTCTGCACATTCTCGTAAGGGTTCTGCGCAGCATCTTCGGTTGAAGCATTTTCAACAGGCTGTGTTTCAGGCTCTGGAGTCTGCTCAACAGGTGTTCCGCAGTAAGTACAGAACATTGCTCCGTTGTCAATTTCGTGATTGCAATTTTTACATACCATATATAATCGCTCCTTGCATAATATTCTATAAATAGTATGCTATAATTTTACACTATTTGCCTTACAAAATCAACAACATTCCACGCAATAATTCAATAATATTACAAAAAGCGACAGTTTTACGGCTGTCGCTTTTTATTATACTCCCCTTTTCATAAGCTTGTGGGGAATTATTTTATTTTCTTTGAGTGACGCTTTTACATCTATAATACGCTGATTTGACGAGCCTCTGAACGCAAGGCTTATATCGTGAAGAGCCTCAACAAATTCACCGTCAACAAGCACATCAATCATTGAAAGCATTTCATCCGTACATTCACACCTTGCTCTGCTGTCGGAAAGAAGCTCCTTGTCAAACAAATAGCCCGAATAACACCAAATTGTTTTGTCGGAATATTTTTCTCTGACACGCTTTAAAAACGGCACTAAAGCTCTTTGATTTGAAGGTTCAAAGGGTTCTCCGCCGAGCAATGACAAGCCGTCAATATATGACGGTTCAAGCTCTTTGAGAATTTTATCCTCAACCTCTTTTGTAAAAGGTTCGCCGTAATCAAAACTCCATGTCTGCGGATTAAAGCAGTTTTTGCAATGATGCGTACAGCCGGATACAAAGAGCGATACTCTTACTCCCTCACCGTTTGCAATATCGCAGAGTTTAATTTCTCCGTAATTCATCAAAGGTGAAGCACCCTTTCCTCAATTTCCTGAGTTCTGCCCTGATTCCAGAACTGAGTTCCGATATATCCACAGGTTCTTCTTGCAACATTCATCTTATCCTGATCACGGTTGCCGCAGTTAGGACACTCCCACACAAGCTTGCCGTCATCGTGAACGATCTTGATTTCTCCATCATAACCGCAAACCTGACAGTAATCGCTCTTTGTGTTAAGCTCTGCATACATAATGTTATCGTAAATGAACTTGATAACCTGTAAAACAGCGGGAATGTTATCCTGCATATTCGGAACTTCAACATAGCTGATTGCACCGCCCGGTGACAAAGCCTGAAATTCGGATTCAAGCTTCAGCTTGCTGAATGCGTCAATATTCTCGGTAACATGAACATGATAGCTATTAGTGATGTAGTTCTTGTCTGTTACCCCCTTGATAATGCCGAAACGCTTTTGAAGACACTTTGCAAACTTATATGTTGTGCTTTCAAGAGGAGTACCATAAAGGCTGTAGTCAATGTTTTCAGCCTTTTTCCACTTTGCACAATAGTCGTTCAGCTTCTGCATAATTTCAAGACCGAGTTCTTTGCCCTCTTTTTCTGTGAGCTTTTTGCCGATAAGGCTGTAAACGCACTCCCAAAGACCTGCATAACCGAGTGAAAGCGTTGAATAACCGCCATGGAGAAGCTTGTCAATCTTCTCACCCTTTTTAAGTCTTGCCAAAGCACCGTACTGCCACAAAATAGGAGCGGCATCCGAAAGAGTGCCTGTAAGACGCTCGTGACGGCACTGCAATGCTCTGTGGCAAAGTTCCATTCTCTCGTCAAAAATCTTCCAGAATTTATCAAGATCCTTGCCTGCGCTGAGTCCGATATCAATAAGATTTACAGTCACAACGCCCTGATTGAATCTGCCGTAATATTTCGGCTTGCCGTTTTCGTCAACATAAGGAGTAAGGAAGCTTCTGCAACCCATACAGGTAAAGCAATGTCCCTCGCCGTTTTTATCAATTTTGCTCTGGAGCATAACCTTCTCCGAGATATAGTCGGGAACCATTCTCTTTGCGGTACATTTTGCAGCAAGCTCCGTAAGATACCAATACTTGCTGTCCTCTGTTATGTTATCCTCCTCAAGCACATAAATAAGCTTTGGAAACGCAGGTGTAATCCACACACCCTTTTCATTTTTTACGCCCTTGTGACGCTGTTTGAGAGTTTCTTCGATAATCATAGCGAGGTCGTGCTTTTCCTGCTCGTTTTTAGCCTCGTTAAGATACATAAACACGGTTACAAACGGAGCCTGACCGTTTGTTGTGAGCAAAGTAACAACCTGATACTGAATGGTCTGAACACCACGGTTTACTTCTTTGCGAAGTCTTTGCTCAACGATATCGTTGATTTTCTCTTCTGTGGGATGAACACCGAGTTCTTCGATTTCCGCAAGAGTTTCTCTGCGGATTTTCTCACGGGAAACCTGAACAAACGGTGCAAGATGAGCAAGGCTTATGCTCTGACCGCCGTACTGGTTACTTGCAACCTGTGCAATAATCTGAGTTGCAATGTTACACGCCGTTGAAAAGCTGTGCGGTCTTTCAATAAGCGTATCGCTGATAACGGTACCGTTCTGCAACATATCCTCAAGGTTTACAAGGTCGCAGTTGTGCATATGCTGTGCAAAATAGTCCGAATCGTGGAAGTGAATAATACCTTCCTTATCAGCCTCAACAATATCAGCCGGCAAAAGCATTCTTCTTGTAAGGTCACGACTGACCTCACCGGCCATATAGTCACGCTGAACGCTGTTGACGGTAGGGTTCTTATTTGAATTTTCCTGCTTTACTTCCTCGTTGTTGCACTCGATAAGCGAAAGAATTCTGTTATCGGTAGTATTTGCCTTACGAACAAGCGAGCGGTTGTAGCGGTAACGCACATATCTTCTTGCAAGCTCAAACGCACCCTTTGCCATGAGCTGATCCTCAACCATATCCTGAATTTCTTCAACGGACACTGCTCTCCTGATTTTGTTGCACTTATATTCAACATAGTCGGCAACATCCTCAATCTGTTCGTCTGTAAGGAACTTGTGTTCCCCCGAACCGTTTGCTTTTTTAACGGCATTAATAATTTTTTCAATGTTGAAATCTTCTTCTGAGCCGTTACGCTTAATAATTCTCATAATCCTTCCCCTTTTTATTATTTTGCGGTACTTCCTTGGTAAAAATATCCTATATCTGTTAATCCGAATAAAAAAATAAATTTTTCAATAATGCCGTTTAAAAAATGCGTTATGTAATAAAATTGCAAGGAACCAAACTATCCCTGCAATGTAAGACCAATTATACAATAATTGCAATATAAATACTGTTGCACAGGCAACAATTATGTGATATACTATACTATATCTTGTGGCAAGACAAAAAACGCCACACATTATGGAGTGTTGCAAATGATAGAAGAAATAGGCGGTGCAAGGCTTAAAAAATCAGATTTCATCGGGATAAACGAGTGTTTTAAACCTATTGAAAGAGAGTATAAAAGGGGTGAAATCATAACTACATATTCACCCGAAAATGACACAATTTGCATCATAAAAGAAGGAACTGTTTATCTGACAACCGACAATGCCGAAAATCAGCGGAGAATTATTTCTTTTTATGAAAAGGGCGACATAATCGTCACCTGCATTGTACCCGAATCAGACAACAGAATTTTTTATCTGAGTGCCAAAACAAACTGCAAAATTGATTTCGTGAAATACTCAAAATTTACAACCTGTTGTGAAAAGCATTGCAGTAAACACCAGCGGATTATAAGTGCATACATCAAAAAATCTCATAAAAAAAGTCTTGCTCACACAGACATTCTCTGTCAGCAGACGCTGAGGAGCAAGCTTTTGACTTTTTTTGAATACATTAAAACCGAAAAAGGAAAAAACACCTTTTATCTTCCTCTCCCTCTTTCCGACCTTGCAGATTACCTTTCTGTTGACCGAAGTGCAATGATGCGTGAAATAAAAAAGATGAATGAGGAAAATATTATAATCTCCGAAAAACGAAAAATCACAGTCATTGAAGATTTGTCAGAATGACATATAACATATATATGTATAAAAAAACATAAAAAACAAAAAATATAAATGCGTGATTTCGCCGTTTTGAGCCTGCAAAAAACTTGCAGGCTTTTTTTGTACACAACGATTAATATTGTAGTATAAAAACACCTTGCAGTCAACACGCTAAAAGAATTATAGTCAAAATAATTAATTTGACTGATTTTGAATGAAGAAAAACAAAAATACCAATTTTAATTGCAAAAACGGTAAAATTATACTGTTTTTAAATAACGCTCGACACTTTTTTTGTTAGCTAATTTTGCTGTCTTTAAATTTTTTTGAATTTTTTTGACCGATTTTGCTTGACTTTTAAAAAACGGGTGTTATAATATAAGTCAAGAGGTGAGGATAATGCTTACACAGGACAGATATCGTGCAATACTTGATTTGCTCGAAGAAAAAAATTCGGTCACGGTGTCGGAATTAACAAAGTTGCTTGACTCATCCGAGTCAACAATAAGAAGAGACCTTTCCGCTCTTGATGAGATGGGAAAGCTCACAAAGGTTTTCGGCGGTGCAACTTCAATCACCAGAAACGAGGGTGTTTTTGAAGATGCGGTAAGCAATCGTGAAACCGTTATGAGCGATGAAAAAGATGCGGTTGCAGAATACTGTGCAAAGCTTATCCATGACTCTGACTTTGTTTATATTGACGCAGGAACAACAACATTAAAGCTTGTTGACCACATTACAAATACAAACGCAACATATGTTACAAACGGCATAACACACGCCAGAATGCTTATCCACAAGGGTATGCAGACATATATAGTAGGCGGAAAAATAAAACCGCTTACCGAGGCTGTTGTGGGTGCCGAAGCAATAAAAAGCATAAACTGCTTTAACTTTACAAAAGCTTTTATGGGAGCAAACGGAATTGACATCGGTTCGGGATTCACAACCCCCGACATTGAAGAAGGTCTTATAAAGGAAACGGCAATCAACAAATCTTATATGGCATTTGTTCTTGCAGACCATTCAAAATTTCGCAGGGTGTATTCCGTAACATTTGCCCCTCTGCAAAAATGTTGTATAATCACCGACAAACTGCCTACGCCGGACTTTTCGCAGGCAACGGTGATAAAGGAGGTAAAAAATGATTTACACCGTAACGCTTAATCCGTCAATTGACTACATTGTCAGACTTGATTCGCTTGTTCCGGGGATAACAAACCGAACAACCGCCGAAGAATATTACTACGGAGGTAAGGGAATCAATGTTTCATGCGTACTTGCAGAGCTTGACCTTGAAAGTACGGCATTCGGATTTGTTGCAGGCTTTACGGGTGACGCCATTGAAAAGGGTATTCGCAACGACAGGATTATCACCGACTTTATTAAGCTTGAAAGTGGAATTTCAAGAATCAACATAAAAATCAAAGCCGGCATTGAAACAGAAATCAATTGTCAGGGACCTCACATAAGTGAAGGCGAACTTGAAAGGCTGTTTTCAAAAATTGACAGAATATCCGACGGCGACACAATCGTAATTGCAGGAAACATTCCGAATACGATGCCTGATGATGTTTACGAAAGAATCCTTGAAAGAATCAAGGGCAAGGATGTACGAATTGTAGTTGACGCAACAAAAAAACTTTTACTCAACGCACTTAAGTACAAGCCGTTCCTCATCAAGCCGAACAGACAGGAGCTTTCCGAAATGTTCGGAGTTGAAATCAACACCGAGGATGATATTGAAAAGTATGCAAAAGAGTTGCAGAAACTCGGTGCAAAAAATGTTCTGATTTCACTCGGCGGTGACGGAGCAATGCTCATTGACGAATTTGGGAAAAGGCACAAAGCAGGAGTCCTCAAAGAAAAGGTAATTAACACAGTCGGTTCGGGAGACTCAATGGTAGCAGGCTTTGTGGCAGGATATGAAAAAACAAAAAGCTACCCCTATGCGCTGAAATTGGGCAGTGTGTGCGGAAATGCAACGGCATTTCTTGACGGACTTGCCACAAAAGAAAAAATAAATGAATTGCTTGCAAAATTCAATTAAAAAGGAGAGAAAAATATGCGTATCACAGATTTATTAAAAAAATCGGGTATTGCTCTCGGCGTTAAAGTTGCCGACAAGAGCGAAGCAATTGACAAACTTGTTTCATTACATGAAAAGTGCGGAAACCTCAAGGATGTTAAAGCCTACAAAGAGGGAATCCTCAACCGTGAAGAACTCGGCACAACAGCTGTAGGTATGGAGGTTGCAATTCCCCATGCCAAGAGCGAAGCTGTAAAAGCTCCCGCCCTCACGGCTATCACAGTTCCAGACGGTGTAGATTATGACTCGCCCGACGGTAAGCCCTGTAAGCTGCTCTTTATGATTGCCGCAACAACAGACGGTGATGTTCATCTTGAAGTACTTGCAAGACTTATGCAGCTTTTGATGCATGAAGATTTTACCGCAAAGCTTAAAGCCGCAAAAACTCCGGAAGAATTCATCTCGATTATTGACGCAAGAGAAACAGAAAAGTTCCCCGATGAACCAAAGGCAGAAGTTCCTGCAAAGAAGGGTTACAGAGTTCTTGCTATCACAGCCTGTCCAACAGGTATTGCTCATACTTATATGGCGGCTGAATCACTCCAGAAAGCCGGCGACAGCCTTAACATTCCGATTAAGGTTGAAACAAACGGTTCGGGCGGTGCAAAGAATGTGCTTACCGAAGAAGAAATTGCAAATTGTGACGGTATCATCATTGCCGCTGACATCACAATAAATCTTGCCCGTTTTGACGGCAAGCCCGTTTTACAGTGTGCCGTTTCAGACGGTATTCATAAGCCGGAAGAGCTTATCAACAAGATTGTAAACAAAGAAGTTCCCGTATATCATCACAAAGGTGGTTCTGCAGATGCTCCAAGGAAGAGAGGCGGCGCTTACGGTCACCTTATGAACGGTGTATCACATATGCTCCCGTTCGTTGTAGCAGGCGGTATCTTCATTGCAATCGCATTCCTCATTGATATTGCATGCGGTGTTAACGCACAGGAGGTTGGCAGTGCATTCGGTACGGTAACTCCTGCAGCCGCATGGTTTAAGACACTCGGCGGTGTGGCATTTAACCTTATGGTTCCTATCCTTTCCGGCTTTATCGCAATGTCAATTGCAGACCGTCCCGGTCTTCTCGTTGGTCTTGTAGGCGGTTTCCTTGCAACATCAGGCGCAACCTTTATGGATCCTGCCGCTGCAGAAACAGTTCCGTCAGGCTTCCTCGGCGGCTTGCTTGCAGGTTTCGTAGGCGGTTACTTAATGCTCGGTATTGAAAAAATGTGCGATAAGATGCCTAAGGCTCTTGAGGGTATCAAGCCCGTTCTCATCTATCCGCTTCTCGGACTCGGCGGTATTCTCGTTGTAATGTGCGCAGTCAACCCGTTCATGGGTATGATTAACTCAGGTATGTCAAACGGCCTTAACGCTATTGCCTCTAACCCTGCAATGATGGTTCCGCTCTGTGCGCTCCTCGCAGGTATGATGTCTATCGACATGGGCGGTCCTTTCAACAAGGCAGCTTATGCATTCGCAACACTTAACCTTGCAAACGCAGACGATCAGGCATACATCATTATGGCAGCAGTTATGATCGGCGGTATGGTTCCTCCAATCGCAATCGCTCTTTCAAACACATTCTTCAAGAATCGTTGGACAGACGAAGAAAGAAAGAATGCTCCCGTAAACTATGTAATGGGACTTTCATTTATCACAGAAGGTGCAATTCCTTACGCAGCAGGTCATCCGCTTCAGGTTATCCCTTCATGTATCGTTGGTTCTGCAGTAGCAGGCGCACTTTCAGCTCTCTTTGGCTGTAAGCTTATGGCTCCTCACGGCGGTATCTTCGTATTCGCAACAATGCAGGGTACATGGTATTTCTACCTCCTTGCTCTTGCAATCGGTGCAGTAGTTACAATGCTTATGCTTGCACTTCTCAAAAGACCGATTAAAAAATAATTAATTTGCTATTACCCGTTTTTTGAAATGTTTTGTTCCTCGGCACCGGTGTAAAAGCCGGTGCCACCCCTCAAAACTCAAAGAACTTTCACGACATTAGATTCAAAACTTCAAAACACAAATTTATTTTATAAAGGAGATTTTATTATGGTATCAAAAGAGCTCGTACTCACAAATGCACAGGGATTTCATATGCGTCCGGCATCGGTTTTTGCAACAGCTATGGGCAAATACAGCTGTGATGTAACAATCAAATTCAACGGCAATCAGTACAACGCAAAGAGCCTCCTCAACATTATTGCGGCTTGCATCAAGTGCGGCAGTGAAATTGAAGTTGTTTGCGACGGTGCTGACGAAAACGAGGCACTTGCAGAGGCAGTACAGCTCATTGAGAGCGGTCTTGGCGAATAATGGCCCCGACAGACCAGTTACAAGAGGTGAAGATTATGCTACACGGAACAGCCGCATCCGAGGGTATCGGAATCGGTAAGGTAATGCTTATTGAAGAACATTCGCTTGAATACACTCCACGAACAGTAACGGATACTGAGGCAGAGTCACAGCGTTTTAAGGCAGCAGTAGATGCTTTTTGCTACAATACTGAAAAACAGGCAGAAAATCTTCGCAGTTCAGCCGGTGAAAAAGAGGCAGAAATTCTTGCAGGTCACATTCAGATTATCAAAGATCCGTATCTCAGCGGTGAAATTGAAAAGCTGATTGCAGACGGTCAATGTGCGGAATCTGCTCTTGAGCATATGTGCGATATGTTTATTGCAATGTTCTCGGCAGCTGACGATGAGCTTACAAAACAGCGTGCGGCTGATGTCAGAGATATCAAGAGTGGTGTTCTCGGCATTCTTCTCGGAGTAAACGAAATTAAAGTAAGCGATGCGCCAAAAGGCACTGTGCTTGTTGCAAGGGAGCTTACTCCTTCTGTTACGGCAGGTATTGTAAAAGAAAACATAGCAGGCATTATTACTGAAACAGGCGGAACAACTTCCCACTCTGCAATTCTTGCAAGAGCGCTTGAGATTCCCGCCGTACTCAGTGTTGAGGGTGTCGCATCAAGCCTGAAAAACGGCGACACAGTTGTAGTTGACGGCAGTGAGGGTGCTGTAATTGTTAATCCGGATGATAACACAGTTGCAGAATACTCCAAAAAGCGTGACGCTTTTCTTGCAGAACGCAAAGAGCTTGAAAATTACAGGGGACGAGAAACAAAATCCGCAAGCGGAGAAGTTTATGAACTTTTCTGCAACATAGGAAAACCCGAAGACGCTGTCAAGGCAGTTGATGCAGACGGCGAGGGTGTCGGACTTTTCAGAACAGAGTTTCTGTTTATGGACAGAACTTCAATTCCGACAGAGGACGAACAGTTTGAGGCCTACAAAAAGGCGGCTCTTATCTTAAAGGGCAAGTCGCTGATTATCAGAACACTTGATATCGGCGGTGACAAGGACATTCCGTACCTTGGACTTGAAAAAGAAGAAAATCCGTTCATGGGATTCCGTGCAATCAGATATTGCCTTAAAAACCGTGAACTTTTCAAATCACAGATTAAAGCCATTTTGCGTGCAAGCGCATTCGGTGACATCAAGATTATGTTCCCGCTCATCACAACTATGGATGAACTTCGTGAGGGCAAAAAGCTTGTTGCAGAATGCAAAGCCGATTTACGCAATATGGGCATAAATTTCAACGAAAACATTCAGGTTGGTGTTATGGTTGAAACAGCGTCTGCGGCAGTTATCGCAGATATGCTTGCAAAAGAGGCAGACTTCTTCAGCATCGGCACAAACGACCTCACAGGCTACACAATGGCTTGTGACAGAGGCAACAACGATGTGTCTTACCTCTACTCTCCCCTCCAGCCAAGCGTTCTCAGAATGATTAAGCGCACAATTGAGTGCGGTGTTCAGAACGGCATTTCAGTCGGAATGTGCGGTGAGGCTGCCGCAAACAAGCTGATGATTCCGTTGCTTATTTCATTCGGACTCACAGAATTCAGCGTTTCCGCTCCGTCAGTTCTCAATGTGAGAAAAATAATTTCCACATGGACAAAAGAAGAGGCAGACAAAGTTACTGCAAAGGTGCTTGAAATGAGTACACAGCAGGAAATTGTCGAATACCTCAAATCGGTTGTGTAAAACAACCCAGTTAATATGCGTTAATCTCAGTTAAATAATTTGCAAACACGATTAATCCCCGTCAGAAATTCTGACGGGGATTTGTCTTTTGGTATATTAATTAGTTTTTTCTCTGCATACTATCCCTTTTTGAAAAGACGCAGCCGCAGTAGTTTTGGCGGTAGAGGTCATATTCTTTTGAAAGGATGATTGAACGCTTGTAGCCTTCACGCTTTTTGAAGTCGCTGTACAGCCACGGAATGCCGTACTTCTCGCCAAGCTCCGCACCGATTGAATTGAGCAACTGCGCATTTTTCAGCGGACTGATTGTAAGCGTGGTTGTGAAATAATCAAAGCCGTGTTCCTTTGCGTAGCGTGCAGAGGATTCAAGTCGCAGTCTGAAACATTTTTCACACCGCTTTCCGCCCTCGGGTTCATTTTCAAGACCTTTGACATACTCAAAGTAATCCTTGGGCAAATATTCGCCTTCAATTACCTTTACAGGATGTTCAAACGGCATAAGCGACACAAGACGCTTTTCTTCGCTCAAGCGGTAATTATACTCATCCGCAATCGAAATATTCGGATTGTAAAAATAGACCGTGATATCAAAATATTTTGAAAGATACTCAAGGCAGTAGGACGAACACGGGGCGCAACACACATGCAAAAGCAGCTTTGGGACTTTTCCCTCCCCCATTATTTTGTCAATTACCCTGTCGAGTTCTTTCTGATAGTTTATCTTGTTCATACTATTATATAAATTTGCAAATGTAGTCAAAAAGTTCTTCAGCGGTGTCTGCAACAAAGGGCGCACCTGCGTTCATAAGCTCGTTTTTTCCCCTGAATCCCCATGAAACACCTGCCATTTTTACACCCGCATTGTTTGCCGTAAAGACATCGACATCGCTGTCACCGACATAGAAACATTCTTCGGGAGTTACGCCGCTCATATCGAGGAGTGCAAGCAGAGCATCAGGCTCGGGCTTTGTCTTATACTGTGGTTTCTGCCCCCATGCCTGAGTAAACTTGTGATTTGGGAATGCTTTTTTGAGCATTTTATCAACAAATTCATCGGGCTTGTTTGAAAGCACACCTGTTTTTACACCCTTTTCTGCAAGCTTTTCAAGCATTTCGGCACAACCGTCATATGCGGCAGTGTGGTCGTTGCAATGAACGGCATAGTGTCTATCATAATCAGCTTTGACCTTTTCAAAAAGCTCGTGGTCGGTCCACGCATCTCCCATTGCCCTTCTGATGAGCATTTCTCTGCCGTTTCCGACATATGTTTTATAATTTTCAACCGGCTTTTCTTCAAGACCGTTAAGCTTCAGACCGTAGTTCACACTTATAGCAAGATCGGTAAGCGAATTCATAAGCGTGCCGTCAAGATCAAATACTACCATTTTTACCATAAATATCACCTTAGTTTAATCCTTTTTCCTGTTCAAAGAGTATTGCTCTGCATGGTGCCGCCTCAACTCCGCCGAGCTTTATCGGAAACGCACACAAATCATATTCGCCGTCAGCCACTCCCGAAAGATTGAGATTTTCGAGAACGGCAATATCCGCTCTGCCAAGTTCAAGATGTGTTTTAACTTCATCAAACGGAGGTGCGATTGACTCGGCATCCGTACCGACAAGCACCACCCTGCTTTGTGCAAGCACAATTGCGGCAGAATGTGAAAGGTATGTTTTGCCGTTCCCACGAAAGAGTATGCGTTTTCGGCAATACGGCAACAGCTTGTCCATATCTTCGCCCGTCAGCACACCCCTGACCGTTATTACGGTGCATTTTCCGTAGAAAGTGTTGAGTCTTAAATCGGTTATCCCTTTGCCGTCAGGGCAAAAGTGGAGAGGAGCGTCAATATGCGTGCCTGCATGAACGCACATAGAAATCTGCGAAAGATTGCACTCGTCATCTTCATCAATACTTCTCAGCGGAGTCACAACGGTTTCGGGATCACCCGGATATGTTTCGGTTGTAAGAGTGTCTCTCGAAATATCATGAATATACATACATCCTTCGCCTCTTTTCTTTTTGAACATTTTTAATTCACGCAGAGCATAACTCCTCAGAGTCTAAGAAAAATATTACTCTGCTTAAATTCAGAACGAACCCATCGTATGAGTAAAGCGGAACATCTGCACTATGATTATACCACATATTACTGCACTTTGCACCTTTATCGGCAAAATTTCCTTGTTTTACGGCAAAAAATAACCCCACAGGAGAACCCTGTGGGGTAAATTGCAATTGTGAATTTAATCAACAGCGATTAATTATTCAACAGAAATCGGTGAACCGACATTGCCTGTTTCGTAACCGCCAACGATGTACTTCTGAACGATAGTAGCATCCTTGATTGAGATTCTGCCATCCTCATTAGCATCGCATGTCTTGAATGCATTTGCATCATCAGCAGCAATACTCATAAGGTTGATAGCAATCTTCTGAATTGTTGTAGCATCTACAACTGTAATTGAGTAGTCACCGTCAGCATCGCCGAGAAGCGGAACACGGTTACCGTCAATCTTAATATTAGCCTTAGCACCTGAGCGTGACGGATAATCAAACTTAGTAAGATCAAGTGTGATTGTTACATCAACGAGTGAATCTTCCGGATAACCGGCAGAAACTGTGTTAAGGAGCATATTTTCACCATTGAATGTAAGGTCAAAATCTTTGCCTATAGTAGCTGCGCTCTGCTCAGGAAGACCCCAGTTAGCAGCCCAATCGTCGTTAACTGCAAACTTGAACTGGTATGCAGCATCAGCAGATTCAACACCTGTGTATGTAATCTGATAAACCTTGTCAGCAATCTGAGTCATGTGGTTAACTTCAGCGTCAACGCCCCATGCTACACCGTTAAGCCAGCTGTTTTCGCCGTTACCAACAACTGTAATGCTGTTGATTTCAAGGTCTGTAACCATTTTAACGCCGTCACCTGTTACAGCAATCTCGTTTGTAGCAGGATTGAAAGTTACAGTTACATCACAAGCACTTTCTACATCGAAAGTTACATTGTTGTCTGTACCGTCAAGACCGATCCACTTCTGCTCGTCGCCTGTGTTTGCAACGACCTTGAGCTGATAGCTTTTGCCCACCGGAACAGCTGTAAATGTCTTTGTATAAACATCGCCGCTCTTTGTCATTACATTTTCGGGAGCGAGTGCAGGAGAACCCTGCCATTCATAACCTGTGAGTGACTCAACACCTGCTACAACATACTGTGTTGCGTCAGCAGGCTCTGTTGCAGGTTCTGTAGTGGGTTCTGTTGTGGGTTCAACAGTTGTAGGCTCAACAGTTGTGGGCTCAACAGTTGTGGGCTCAGCAGTTGTAGGCTCTTCTGTTGCAGGAGCTGTTGTACCTGAAGGATCAACACCGAGAAGTGTAGCTACTGTTGTAAGCGGAGCACAGTCGGGATAAGCTACGGGATCAGCAAGCTCTGTTGCATACATTTCAGCATAAGCGTTGTAAACATCCATTGGCTCAGCCTCAACCTGTGCACAAATGTCAGCTACAGTTTCGGGAGTGTAGTTTTTAGGATTCTTAACAGCCCAGTTGAAAATAGCCTGTGCAACCATTTCTGCTCTTGAAAAGTAAACCGGGAATCTGCCCTCAGTTACATGACCGAGTGATGTGATTGCAGCCTTCGGACCGTAGTTATCGCTGTTATTCTTCCATGTTGCAGCAAAGTCACGCTTTGATGAATCTTCGGTATTCTCAACTGTACCGCCTGTGAGGTAAATTGTGTCGCCGAGACAAGGCTTGCCGAGTGTTACATTACAGGTCTGGTGACTCTGTGATTTAGTATCAATTGTTGAGAAAATTACAGCATAGTCAGCGTTGTCTTTAAGACCGCCGTGATTTGTGCCGTCAGCTGACTTCAATTTTGCAGTATCGAAGTAGTAAAGACCTGTAGCAGTATCCTTCTTACACTTCTCTGCCTTACCCTGCCAAGATGTTTCAGGTAAATCATCGCCTGCTACAGCGTAAAGGTGACAATATACTGTCTTTGTTGTTCCCCACTCTGCAGGGAGATTAGATGCGTCAAAATAGATTTTTGTGTCGGTTTCTTCAGCTGATGCAGAGAATATGGTCAAGCCTGAAAAACAGGATACAGCCATAAGAACTGCAAGCACCAAACTGAGAACCTTGGATGATTTTTTCATCGCTAATTCCTCCTTTTTTGTTACTCAAATTTCGAGTAATTACATTATATATCAAAATGCTCACATTTACAAGTGGTTTTTGGCAAGTTTGTAAATTTTTTCTAATTCTTGTTTTAAACCTATTGTTATGCGCTAACATTTGGTGTTTTTACTTGACAACAGTTGCAAATAATTGTATTATTTTAATGGTTATTTTTATCTATCTATCTGTTAAGAGAGGTTAAGTTATGGAAAACAGCAAAAAAACCATGGATAAAATCGTTGCCCTGTGTAAAAACAGAGGCTTTGTTTACCCAGGCTCCGAAATTTACGGCGGTCTTGCAAACACATGGGATTACGGTCCGCTCGGTGTTACACTTAAAAACAATATCAAAAACGCATGGCTCAAAAAGTTTGTTCAGCAGAACAAATATAATGTAGGTCTTGACTCTGCAATTCTTATGAACCCGCAGACATGGGTTGCATCGGGTCATCTCGGCGGTTTCTCTGATCCGCTTATGGATTGTAAGGAATGTAAAACCCGTCACCGTGCCGACAACCTTATTGAAGATTTTGACGGTACAAATGTTGCAGGCTGGACAAATGAAGAAATGATGAATTACATCAAGGAAAAAGAGATTCCGTGTCCTAACTGCGGCAAGCACAACTTTACTGACATTCGTCAGTTCAACCTTATGTTCAAAACATTCCAGGGCGTTACAGAGGACAGCAAGAATGAAATTTATCTTCGTCCCGAAACTGCTCAGGGCATTTTCGTGAACTTCTCTAACATTCAGAGAACAAGCCGTAAGAAAGTTCCCTTCGGTGTTGCACAAATCGGTAAATCTTTCAGAAACGAAATCACACCCGGTAACTTTATTTTCCGTGTTCGTGAGTTTGAGCAGATGGAGCTTGAATTCTTCTGCAAGCCGGGCACTGACCTTGAATGGTTTGAATACTGGAGAGGTTTCTGCCGTGACTGGCTCTATTCTCTCAATATTAAGGAAGAAAATCTCCGTCTTCGTGACCATGCAAAAGAGGAGCTTTGTTTCTATTCAAAAGCCACAACAGACTTTGAATATCTCTTCCCGTTCGGTTGGGGCGAGCTTTGGGGCGTTGCCGACAGAACAGACTATGACCTTACACAGCACAGCAAAACAAGCGGTAAGACACTTGAGTATTTTGATCCGACAACAAACGAGAAGTACATTCCGTATGTTATTGAGCCGTCACTCGGTGTTGAGCGTCTTTTCCTTGCTCTTGTTGTTGAGGCTTATGATGAAGAAGTTATTGACGAAAAGGATACACGAGTTGTGTTAAGACTTCATCCGACACTTGCTCCGTACAAAGCTTGCGTTCTTCCGCTTTCAAAGAAGCTCAACGAGCAGGCCGGCAAGGTTTATGAACAGCTTTCAGCCGACTTTATGACTGATTATGACGATGCCGGTTCAATCGGCAAGCGTTACAGAAGACAGGACGAAATCGGTACTCCATTCTGTATCACATATGACTTTGAGTCTGTTGACGACGGTTGTGTAACGGTTCGTGACCGTGACACAATGCAGCAGGAAAGAGTTGCAATTGACAAGCTCAACGATTATATCGCTGAAAAGATTAAGTTCTGATTTTAATATGATATCAAAAGGACATTCCAAATGGAATGTCCTTTTTTTGCGTAGGGGCGGCTCGCCGTATAAAAACAGCGGATAACCTTAAAATTCTGGTTATCCGCTGTGTGTTTTATTCAATATAATAATCTGAATTCAATCAAATTACTTTGAGAGGTTTGTGAGAACCTTTTTGATTCTCTCAACAGCCTCAATCGTGTTTTCTCTGTCACCGAATGATGTAAGACGGAAGTAGCCGGCACCGTTTTCGCCAAAGCCCTCACCCGGAGTACCTACAACATTTGCCTCGTTGAGGAGGAGGTCAAAGAATTCCCAACTGCCCATATTGTTCGGACACTTGAGCCAGATGTAAGGTGAGTTCTTACCGCCTGTGTAGTAGATGCCGAGTTCATCAAGAGCAGATGCGATAATTCTTGCATTTTCCTGGTAGTAAGAAATGTTCTCCTTGATCTGCTTCTGACCTTCTTCGCTGAATACAGCGGCAGCAGCACACTGAACAGGCCATGAAACACCGTTGAACTTTGTTGCCTGACGGCGGTACCATGTTGCATAGATATTGTGACCGTCACGCTCAAGCTCCTTAGGAATTACCGTGTAACCGCATCTTGTGCCTGTGAAGCCTGCTGTCTTTGAAAGTGAGCACATTTCAATTGCACACTTTCTTGCACCTTCGATTGCAAAAATTGAACGAGGAAGATCCTCTGTGATGAATGCCTCATAAGCTGAATCATAGAGGATTATTGCATCGTTTTTGAGAGCATAGTCAACCCAAGCCTTGAGCTGTTCAGCGTTGTATGCAGAGCCTGTCGGGTTGTTAGGTGAGCAAAGGTAGATGATGTCTGCCTTTACATTTTCATCAGGGAGAGCGGCAAAGCCGTTTGCCTCATTTGATGTAGCATAAACAATTTCTCTGCCTGCCATAATGTTTGAGTCAACATATACGGGGTAAACAGGATCGGTTACGAGAACAATATTATCCTTTGAGAAGATGTCGCCTATGTTACCGCAGTCCGACTTTGCACCGTCTGATACAAAGATTTCGTCAGCGCCTACTGCAACACCAAAGCTCTTGTAATAATCTGAAATAGCCTGTCTGAGAAACTCGTAGCCCTCATAATCGGGATAACCCTTGAAGGTTTCCTTGTGAGCAAGATCCTCTGCGCCCTTTTTCATTGCCTCAACAACAACAGGAGCAAGCGGAAGGGTTACATCACCGATACCAAGCTTGATAACCTTTTTATCGGGATGAGCCGCAATATATGCATTTGTCTTTTTTGCAACATCTGCAAAAAGATAGTTAGGAACGAGATTGTCAAAATTTCTGTTAATCTTCATTAAAATCAGTCCTTTAAATCTGAAAGTTAAGTGGAAAAATCAATTACTTTTCAAGTGATGCCTTAATAAATTCTCTGAAAAGCGGATGAGCACGGTTCGGGCGTGACTTGAACTCGGGGTGATACTGAACAGCAACAAAGAAACGGTTGTCGGGAACTTCAACAGCCTCAACAAGAAGTCCGTTAGGTGAAGTACCTGTAATCTTCATGCCTGCATTTTCAATTTCCTCTCTAAAATCGTTATTGAACTCATAACGATGACGGTGACGCTCTGAAATTTCATGCTGACCGTAAGCCTTAGCCATAAGCGAATCGGGATTGATAACACACGGATATGCGCCAAGACGCATTGTGCCGCCCATATCCTCAATGCCTTCCTGTTCAGGCATAAGGTCAATAACATTATGCTTGCCCTCTGGTGTAAACTCACCGCTGTTGGCGTCAGCATAGCCGAGAACATCTCTTGCGTATTCGATTACTGCAGTCTGCATACCGAGGCAGATTCCGAGATACGGAATATCATGCTCACGGGCATATTTTGCAGCCATAATCTTACCTTCGATACCTCTGTTACCGAAGCCGCCCGGAACAAGAATACCGTCAACATCACCGAGAAGCTCGTCAACCTTGTACTTTGTAAGAAGTTCGCAGTCAACCCACTTGATTTCAACTTCAGCGGAATTTTCATAGCCACCGTGACGAAGTGCCTCTGCAACAGAAAGATATGCGTCATGGAGAGCAACATACTTACCGCAAAGAGCAATCGTGCATTTCTTTGTGCGGTTGTTGATACGGCTAAGCATTTCTTCCCACTCGGAAAGGTCGGGCTTTTTGTCCGTTACAATATTGAGCTCACGACATACAACATTTGAGAAATTGCTCTTTTCAAGCATAAGAGGTGCCTGATAAAGCGTTGGGAGAGTAATATTTTCGATTACACAATCCGGCTTTACATTGCAGAAAAGTGCAATCTTGTTGAAAATGCTCTCCTCAAGAGGTTCGTCACAACGAAGAACGATGATATCGGGATTGATACCGAGTGAACGAAGCTCTTTTACAGAATGCTGTGTCGGCTTCGATTTGTGTTCCTCACTGCCCTTGATATAGGGAACGAGAGTTACATGAATAAAGATGCTGTTCTCTCTGCCGACTTCAAGAGATACCTGACGGATAGCCTCAAGGAACGGCTGGCTTTCGATATCGCCCACCGTACCGCCGATTTCCGTAATTACAACATCGGCATTGGTCTTTTCACCTACATTGTAGATAAAAGACTTAATTTCATTTGTGATGTGAGGAATTACCTGAACTGTCTTACCGAGGTAGTCGCCGTGGCGCTCCTTTTCAAGAACATTTGAGTAGACCTTACCTGTTGTGAGGTTTGAATACTTGTTAAGGTCCTCATCAATAAAACGCTCATAATGACCGAGGTCGAGGTCGGTTTCTGCACCGTCCTCCGTTACATATACCTCGCCGTGCTGATACGGGCTCATTGTACCCGGATCGACATTGATATACGGGTCAAGCTTTTGAGCAACAATCTTGAGCCCTCTTGCCTTTAAAAGTCTGCCGAGAGATGCGGCTGTGATACCCTTGCCAAGACCGGATACGACACCGCCTGTTACAAATATATATTTTTTATTCTTCTTATGTTCGGTTATCTCCACGATTACACCTCAACTTCGCCTTCAAATACTTTTTCCGCATTACCTGTCATATATACCGTTTCATCAGTATAGTTGATAATAAGATCGCCGCCCTTGAGCTTAATCTTGATGTCTTCGCCCTTTTTGCAGAAACCGTTTTCACAAGCGGCAACCGCAACGGCACAAGCGCCTGTACCGCAAGCCCATGTTTCGCCTGAGCCACGCTCCCACACTCTCATCTTGATTGTATGGTCATCGAGAACTGTTACAAATTCTGTATTTACTCTTTCAGGGAAGAGCTTATCGTTTTCAAACTCCGGTCCTACGGTTTCAATGTCAAGATTATCAATATCGTCCATGAATACCACGCAGTGTGGGTTGCCCATTGATACGCAGGTGATGTTATAGTTCTTGCCTGCAATTTCAACAGGTCTGTCAACAACCTTGTCACCGTCGAGAAGAACAGGAATTTCCTTCGGTTCAAGAATAGCCTTGCCCATATCAACTCTGAGGCGGTTAACCTTTCCGCCTGAAGTATAAGCCTTGAGTTTCTTGATACCGCTGAGTGTTTCAATTGTAATTTCGTCTTTTTCGTTGATATCAACCATACCATGGTCATAGAGGAACTTACCTACGCAACGGATACCGTTACCGCACATCTTACCTTCTGAACCGTCAAGGTTGTACATTTTCATCTTTGCATCTGCAACCTTTGAAGGGCAAACAAGAATAATACCGTCGCCGCCGATACCGAAATGTCTGTCGGAAAGTCTTACGGCAAGCGCCTCGGGGTTGCTGATTTCCTGATCAAAAGTGCTGCAATAGATATAGTCATTGCCTATACCCTGCATCTTAGTGAATTTTAACATAAGCTTTTCCTCTCTCATGTGGTTAATGTCGATAAGCTCCGTGCTGTGCTGTGAATAGTGGCTCTTGAGGCAATCTGCAAGTGCATTTGCCGTATCAAGAGATGTAAGACACGGAATATTTCTTTCAACAGTCTTACGACGGATTTTAACAGAATCTCTTGAAGGAATTCTGCCCTTTGCAGATGTTGAAATAACATACTGAATCTTGCCCGATTCAATGAGTGTAAGAGTATTGTTTGTCTTGGACTCGTGAATTTTCTTTACGCTTACGGCATCGATACCATACTTCTTGAGTACATCCGCTGTACCCTCTGTTGCGTAGATTCTAAATCCGAGATCGTAGTATTTCTTTGCGATTTCACCGATTTCAGCCTTATCCGAATTACGGACTGTGATGAACACACCGCCCTTTTTCTTCATCTTGTAGCCTGCACCGATGAGTCCCTTATAGAGAGCCTCCTCAAGTGTGCCTGCAACACCGAGAACTTCACCTGTTGACTTCATCTCGGGACCGAGGTGGTTATCAACATTGATAAGCTTTTCAAAGCTGAATACGGGAACCTTAACCGCAATGTAAGGACTCTTTCTGTAAAGACCTGTGCCGTAGCCCATATCTTTGAGCTTTTCACCGAGCATTGCTCTTGTTGCAAGGTCAACCATAGGAACGCCTGTTACCTTACTGATGTAAGGGATTGTTCTTGAAGAACGGGGATTTACCTCGATAACATAAAGTTCATCTTTATAGATAAGGTACTGAATGTTTACAAGTCCCTTTGTACGGAGTTCGATTGCAAGGTTCTTTGAGCTTTCAATAATAATCTGAGTCATTCTGTCTGAGAGATTCCATGCCGGATAAACCGCAATTGAGTCGCCCGAATGAACACCGGCACGCTCGATATGCTCCATAATACCCGGAATAAGAATATCTTCACCGTCACAAATGGCGTCAACTTCAAGCTCTGTACCCTGAAGGTACTTATCAATAAGAATCGGATTTTCAATATTCTGTGCAAGAATGATTGCCATATACTCTTTGACATCATCTTCGTTGAATGCAATAATCATATTCTGACCGCCGAGAACATATGACGGACGGAGAAGAACAGGATAACCGATTTTGTCTGCAACATCGAGAGCCTCGTCTGTTGTCATAACCGTTACGCCACGGGGACGCTTGATGTGATACTTTTCAAGAAGCTCGTCAAAACGCTCTCTGTCCTCTGCCATATCAATGGCATCGTATGATGTGCCGAGAATATTTACACCGTTGTCGCTGAGGAACTTTGTAAGCTTAATTGCTGTCTGTCCGCCGAATGCAACAACTACACCGAACGGATTCTCTGTCTTTATTATGCCCATAACATCTTCGGTTGTGAGCGGTTCAAAATAAAGTCTGTCGGCTGTGTCAAAGTCTGTTGATACTGTTTCAGGGTTGTTGTTTACGATAACAACATCGTAGCCTGCCTTTTTGAGCGCCCATACGCAGTGAACAGACGCATAGTCAAATTCGATACCCTGACCGATTCTGATAGGACCCGAACCGAATACGATAACTGTTTTCTTATCGCTCTTCTGCTCCCTGATGAATTCCTCAGCTTCATTTTCCTTATCAAATGTTGAATAGAAGTAAGGAGTTTCAGCCTCAAATTCTGCGGCGCAGGTATCAACCATTTTATAAACAGGAACAAGCGGATTTTCAACCTTCCTGCCTGTGATTTTTTCAATTGTTTTGTCAAGGAATCCCTTGTTCTTGGCACGAACATAGAGATCCTCCGTAAGCTCGCCGTTCTTGAGTTCGTTTTCAACGGCAATAAGATTTTTGAGCTTTTCAAGGAACCACTCGTCAATGAGAGTGATGTTGTGAATCTGTTCTACTGTGATGCCTCTCTTGAGAGCCTCATATACGCAGAAGATTCTTCTGTCATCGCAAACGCTGAGTCTGTCATAAACCGATGCGTTTGAAAGCTCTGCAAATTCCTTGTCATTGAGAGTATCGTGAGAAATCTCGGCACCTCTTACGGCTTTCATAATAGCCTGTTCAAATGTCGGAGCAATAGCCATAACCTCGCCTGTTGCCTTCATCTGAGTACCGAGTGTTCTCTTTGCATATACAAATTTATCGAAAGGCCATTTCGGGAATTTTACAACAACATAGTCGAGCGCCGGCTCAAAGCAAGCGTATGTTGTACCTGTAACGGCATTCTTGATTTCATTAAGTGTGTAACCGATAGCAATTTTAGCGGCAACCTTTGCAATAGGATAACCTGTTGCCTTTGACGCAAGTGCCGATGAACGGGATACACGGGGATTAACCTCGATAACCGCATATTCAAATGTTTCGGGGTTGAGTGCGAACTGGCAGTTACAACCGCCCTCTACCTTAAGTGCAGAGATAATGTTGAGAGCCGCACTTCTGAGCATCTGATATTCCTTGTCGGCAAGTGTTACCGTAGGAGCAATAACGATTGAGTCGCCTGTGTGAACGCCTACAGGATCGAAGTTTTCCATTGAGCAGACAGTAATAACATTTCCGTCGCTGTCACGCATAACCTCAAACTCGATTTCCTTCCAACCTGAGATACATTTTTCAACAAGCACCTGTGTGATAGGAGAAAGTTCAAGACCGTTTGATGTGATTTCACGAAGCTCTTCCTCGTTATCGACAATACCGCCGCCTGTACCGCCGAGTGTGAATGCAGGACGGATAATTACAGGATAACCGATTTCATCGGCAAACTTAACAGCTGATTCAACATCTGTAACAACAAGTGACGGAATAACAGGCTGACCTATTTCAATCATTGTGTCCTTAAAAAGCTGTCTGTCCTCTGCCTTGTCGATTGTTTCGGGGTTTGCACCGAGAAGCTGAACATTGTATTTATCAAGGAAGCCCTCTTTTGCAAGCTGCATTGAAAGGGTAAGACCCGTCTGACCGCCGAGGGTTGAAAGAAGGCTGTCAGGGCGTTCCTTTTTGATGATTCTCTTAACTGTTTCAAGCGTCAACGGCTCAATGTAGATTTTATCAGCCATTGCGTTATCAGTCATAATTGTAGCAGGGTTTGAGTTTACGAGAATAACCTCAAGTCCTTCTTCTTTAAGCGCACGGCAAGCCTGTGTGCCTGCATAGTCAAATTCGGCAGCCTGACCGATTACGATAGGGCCCGAACCGATTACCATAACTCGTTTGATATTCTTTTTGAGTGGCATATAATCATTCCTCGTTCAAGTAATTATTGTATCTGTTCTTATGCTGAATAGTAATCCGAATTTCGGACTCTTATTTTTTGTTGTTCTTCATCAATTCAATAAAACGGTCAAACAAAAATGCTGTATCGTGAGGACCGCCGCAAGCTTCCGGATGGAACTGAACCGAGAAAGCAGGCATATTTGTGTAGTTTACGCCCTCGCAGGTGTTATCATTACCGTTTACAAAGCTTACTTTGCCGTTTTCGGGCATACTGTCGCTTACAACAGCGTAGCCGTGGTTCTGTGATGTAATGTAAACTCTGCCTGTTTCAACCTCTTTTGCAGGCTGGTTTGCACCTCTGTGACCGTACTTGAGCTTTTCTGTTTTTGCACCCTGTGAAAGCGCAAGGAGCTGGTGACCGAGACATATACCGAAGGTCGGAATCCCGAAGTCACAAAGCTTTTTGAGCTCTGCAATAATCTCTGTGTTGTCCGAAGGATCTCCCGGTCCGTTTGAAAGCATTACGCCGTCGGGATTCATAGCCTTAATTTCCTCCGCTGTTGTGTGGGCGGGAACAACTGTAAGGTTACAACCTCTCTTAACAAGCTCTCTGCCGATGTTATGCTTTGCGCCAAAATCCATAAGCACAACATTGAGGTCGCCGTTTTCAGCATCAAAATGCTCTTTTCCTTTTATAGTAGTGCTTTCAACAGCCTCTGTAATAACATAGTTCTTAATCTCGTCAAGTTCTTCCTTTGTTACATCGGGAGAATAGGAGATTTTGCAGTTCAGAACACCGTATTCACGCACAATTCTTGTGAGCGCACGGGTGTCAATTCCGTAAATGCCGGGAATTCCCGACTCTTTTAAAAAGGTGTCAAGATCACCCTCACAACGGAAGTTTGAAGGAACTTGGCACCATTCTCGTACAATATAACCTTTCAGTGACGGAGAGTCACTCTCAAAATCGGCAGGGATAACACCATAGTTGCCGATTAAAGGGAATGTCTGAATAACCACCTGACCGTAATAGCTGGGGTCGGTGAGTGTTTCAAGATAACCTGTCATTGCTGTAGTAAAAACAAGTTCTCCCGTAGTTTCTTTTTCGGCACCAAACGCCTTGCCCTCAAAAACTGTTCCGTTTTCAAGGATTAAGTATGCCGCACGGCTCATAAAAACACATTCCTTTCAATAAACTAAAAAAATCGCAGTCAGTTCTCATATGTTCTGATAACCTGCTTTGCAACCTCAAGCTTGCTTGTTCTGAGATCCATAGCCTGTTTTTCAAGATAGCGATGCGCCTGATCTTCGGACATATTAAGGCAGGTAATAAGCAGGAACTTTGCTCTGTTTATTATCTTCATATCCGCAACCATATGCTTGAGCTTTTCATTTTCCTCAATCACACGGAACATACGCATCTTAAAACATTCCGTAAACTGCAAAAAGTGGTGAAACAGGTGCTTGTTTACGGGCTTTGCAATAACAAGAACACCGTGCTCCGTGAGTGCGTCGTTCACATAATCCGCATTACGCTGCGGAACGATAATCACAACACTTGAACGGGTTGTTCCGGCAAAGTACTTTGAAAGCTCAATGCCGTTTTCCTTTTCAAGCGGTGCATTAACGCAGATGAGGTCAAAAACCTCACCATTTGCAAGTTCCTTAGCCTCCTGTGAGGTTTGGCAGACGGAAATCTCCGTATAGCCTTCGCTTCCGAGCAATTGTGACAAAGAAACGGCACTCTGTTCAGAGTGTGAAATCAACAAAGCATTTTTCAAGAACCTCACCACCGCATATTGTTTCATTCATCTTATTATTTTACAAGATTAACCCCTATTGTTATTTACTTAAAGGAATTATGACAATATTTTTTACAATTTTGTAAAAACATTTTCATTGCAAATTTGTTTTACACTTTTCAACATTTTTCGGGCAATTTTCCATTTGAACATTACTCAAACATATTACCGTATTTTTGTTTTTGATTATAGATTAAATTTTTCACTCTTACCACAACTTCATCGGGATAATATCCGCTGATTTTTTCAAAAGATTTTTCTATATCGGAACTCATAAACGAAAATTTTACCTGTTCACCATACAGTTCCTGAGCAGCATCAAGCTGTACATCGAAATCTACATCAAAAGGTTTTGCGTGAATTTTTGGGATTAAGTTGTAAATATCCTCTCCGAGAGGGTAATCCTCGGTTGTGTCGGCAAGCAGCGAAAGTCCGAAATCAAAATACGGACAAAATCTGTATTCGCCCGTATCATCATTCAGTATAAACGCAATATTATTGGTATGCCTGTCCTCATTCAGAAAAAATGCGTCAAGCTCAAGCATTGCTGTTATATATTTTCCGACATTTTTCAAACCTGTTTTATTCTCAATAAAATCAACGGTGTGGGAAATTTTATCCTTCACATCATCGTACTTCAAAAGATTTTTCGCCATTGATGACGCAAGCCATTGCTTTGACAAATGCTCAAGCGTGACAATGCTTTCATTTTTTTGGCGAAAGTTTTTTGAATAACAACCGTTAAGCTTTCGACCTGCAAATTCTATTTTTATCGGAAAATATTCCGCAAAATCGGTTACATTAGATTTCTTTAACAATTCAGATACAATAACCTCACACAAGCCCTCATATCCCATATGGTCTGCTTTGTACCACAAGTCGTTTACAAGCCACTTTTGCTGATTGCCTTTTGAAGAAGCAGATTTTGTATCTATAAGTGAGTAATTGTCAAGATTGATTTCCTTAATCAAAAAGCGTACAGCTCCTTTCGTGTAAACCTTACATATTGGTTATCCTCAGCCGTTCTTCCGTCTGTTTTTTCAAGTATCTGCAAAGTATCGTAGCCGTCCGCTCCGATTTTTTTCAAAATAGTTTTTCGGAATGCCCTTGATTTCGGAAAACATCTTTCTTCAAGAAACTGTTTAAAATCGTTCCAATCCGGATTTTCATTTATACCGAAAGCTCTTTTCATTATATCATTGGTACGATTCACAATTTTTATTTTCTTATCGGCAAAGTTGACATATATTTCCGTACACACCTTCTGACGGAACATAAAATCAAGCCGCATAACATAATTGCCGTTCAAGGGCTTGTTAAGATATTTTGAAATTGTCTGACGGCTTACATTAAAAGTTTGTGCTATTTCAGCAGTAGTTTTACCGTTTTTCTGCATTTCAATTGCATTTTTAACATCCGTTTCGGTCAACTTATTTTTTCTTCCGCCTTTAAGCCTGCCTGCAATATCCTTTAACTCGGTTTCGTTATCTGTTCCGAACAAATCTATACAAAGCTTTCTGTAATCAGTCATACGCTCCACCGCCTTAATAGTGTCAAATATAATTCTTTACACTATCATTATATAGCATATGCAAAACAAAGTCAATTATCTTTGCTAAACATTTATATGCCAAAACACCCCGAACAGCTATTGCCGTTCGGGGTGTCTCGGTTTATGTGAATTAAAAAGGATAGGTTAATTAAGCTACCATGGATTATTCAATATCCTGCATAGCGTCGTAGCCTGTTTCACCTGTTCTAACCTTAACAACATCTTCAACATCATAGATAAAGATTTTGCCGTCACCGATGTGACCTGTGTAAAGTGCCTTAACAGCCGCATCAACAACTGCCTTTACAGGAACCTTGCAAACTACGATTTCAACCTTCATCTTAGGAAGGAGGTTACTTTCAATAGCAACACCACGGTAATACTCTGCTTTACCCTTCTGAGCACCGCAACCGAGTACCTGAGATACTGTCATACCTGTGATGCCGAGCTTATCCATTTCTTCTTTAAGAGCTTCAAGCTTTGACTGCTTGAGAAGAATGTCAATCTTAGTAATCTTTGTGCCGTCGGTAGCCATATCATACTTGCCTGCAAGCTGAACGGGAACTGCCTGAGTTACAGGAACATTGCTGTCAACATCAAATGTTTCATCAAGTGAAGCTGTACCGACACCGATTGGCATAAAGTCTGCATATGCGCTGATAAGACCGTGCTCACAGATATCGAGGCCCTTCATTTCTTCGTCCTTTGTAACACGAAGACCTACTGTCTTTTTGATGATTGTGAATACGATAATCATGCAAACAACTGTCCAAGCTACGATTGTAACAATACCGAGAGCCTGCTTACCAAGCTGAGCAAAGCCACCGCCGTAGAAAAGACCTGTGATGCCGTTCTGACCGTTACCTGTTGCGAAAAGACCTACTGCAAGGCCGCCCCACATACCGTTTACGCCGTGTACCGAGAATGCGCCGACAGGATCATCTATTTTAAGCTTGATATCAACGAATTCAACTGCTACTACGATGAGGATACCTGAAACGATACCGATAACTGCTGCGCCGATTGCATCAACATCTGCACAACCTGCCGTGATTGCTACAAGACCTGCGAGTGATGCGTTAAGACACATTGAAACATCAGGCTTGCCGTTCTTAATCCATGTAAAGAGCATGGTTGTTACTGTTGCAACTGCCGGAGCAATTGTTGTTGTAAGAAGAATCTGACCGAGACGAGCGCCGTCTTCAGCAGCGGCACCGTTAAATCCGTACCATGCAAACCAAAGAATGAATACACCGAGAGCACCGAGTGTGATGCTGTGACCGGGGATAGCGTTTACCTTGCCGTTCTTGCCGTATTTACCGATACGGGGTCCGAGAATGATTGCGCCGACAAGTGCCGAGATACCGCCGACCATATGAATTACGATTGAACCTGCAAAGTCGATACAGCCGAGCTTTGCAAGCCAACCCTGACCGTTCCAAACCCAACCTGCTTCAATCGGGTAAACAACGAGTGAAATAATTGCGCTGTAAACACAGTATGCCGAGAATTTTGTACGCTCTGCCATAGCACCTGAAACGATAGTAGCTGCTGTAGCACAGAATACAAGCTGGAATACGAATGAGTTCCAATCAAAGTTCATCCAGTCTGTGAACATATTGAGGTTGGGAACACCGATGAATCCTGCAACATAGTTCTCAGACATCATAAGTCCGAAACCTAACAAGCTGAATACAACCGTACCGATACAAAAGTCCATCAGGTTTTTCATAATGATGTTACCTGCGTTTTTAGCTCTTGTAAAACCGGTTTCAACCATTGCGAATCCGCACTGCATAAAGAACACGAGTAATGCGCCGATCATAAACCAGACGCCTGTGCCTCCGTAAATTAGTTCTGCCATATAAATCTCTCCTTTTATCAAAATAACAAAAACGGCGTGGGGTTGACAGTTTAATTCTGTCAATCACACGCCGTTGTGTTACCTGTTATACAATATAAATAATGTTATTTAGTATAAATAGAGGTTCTATCAATCACACACCGAAAAGAAGTTCGCCGTATGAAGGATAAGGCCAGTATTCCGAAGCTGTTTCTGTTTCCATTGCGTCACCGACAGCTCTGAGTTCCTGCATAAGTGCAAATACTGTTTCTCTGTAGTACTTAGCATACTTGAGGTTGTCATCGCTGTAGTCGCTTGCCTTGATAACAGCCTCTTCAAGCTCTGCAGTTTTCTTTGAGAAACATACAAGTTTGTTTGAAAGGCTTGTAATAAGGTCTTCCTCAACACTTGTAGGAATAGCGTCTGAAAGTGCCTTTTTGGCAAGTGCTGTATCCGTAAGATCTCTTACATATGATGTAACGGCAGGAAGAATGTTCTTCTTAGCCATATCAATCATTGTGAGAGCCTCAATGTTAATCTGCTTAGAATAGCTTTCAAGCTCAATTTCATATCTTGCACGGATTTCGTCTGCCGAACAAATCTTATTCTTAACAAAGAGGTCAATATTCTTCTGATCAAGGAAGTGTTCCATTGCGTCAGGAAGTGACTTGAGGTTAAGAAGTCCTCTTCTTTCAGCCTCTTCAACCCACTCGGGAGCGTAGTTGTTGCCGTTGAAGATAATGTTCTGATGCTCTATGAATACTTTCTTAACAAGAGCCTTGATAGCTGCGTCCATATCATCCGCATCTTTAAGCTCATCGTAGAACTCTGAAAGTTCTTCGGCTACCATAGTGTTGAGCATATAGTTAGGACAGGCAATGTTAAGTGAAGAACCAAGTGCTCTGAATTCAAACTTGTTACCTGTGAATGCAAAAGGTGATGTACGGTTACGATCCGATGTGTCCTTCATAAAGTCAGGAAGAACATCAACGCCTGTTCTCATCTTCTGCTTACCCTTGCTTACATATTCTCTGTCATTGATGATTGAATCAACGAGTTCGCCGAGGTCATCACCGAGATACATTGAAATAATTGCAGGCGGTGCTTCGTTAGCGCCGAGGCGGTGGTCGTTACCTGCCGATGCAACCGTGATTCTGAGAAGATCCTGATACTCGTGAACAGCCTTTACAACTGCTGCAAGGAAAAGCTGGAACTGAAGGTTGTTTTCAGGAGTCTTGCCGGGATCAAGAAGGTTTTCGCCTGTGTTGGTTGAAATTGACCAGTTGTTGTGCTTACCGGAACCGTTAACACCAGCGAACGGCTTTTCGTGAAGAAGACAAACAAGGCCGTGTCTTTCGGCAACCTTCTTCATAACTTCCATTGTAAGCTCGTTGTGGTCGGTTGCAATGTTTGTTGTTGTGAAGATAGGAGCAAGCTCGTGCTGTGAAGGAGCAACTTCGTTATGCTTTGTCTTTGCAAGGATACCGAGTTTCCAAAGTTCCTCGTCAAGGTCTTTCATATAAGCAGCAACTCTTGTCTTGATTGCACCGAAGTAATGGTCATCAAGTTCCTGTCCTTTAGGAGCTTTTGCACCGAAAAGTGTTCTGCCTGTATAAATAAGATCCTCTCTCTGGTCGTAAGCGTCCTTATCAATAAGGAAGTATTCCTGCTCCGGACCTACTGTTGTTGTAACTCTTGTAACATTTTCTTTGCCGAGAAGATGAAGAATCTTTACAGCCTCTGTATTAATTCTCTCCATTGAACGAAGAAGAGGAGTTTTCTTATCGAGAACCTCGCCTGTATAAGAACAGAATGCTGTAGGAATGTAAAGTGTTCCGTCCTTAACGAATGCATATGATGTCGGATCCCATGTTGTATAGCCTCTTGCCTCGAATGTGGCACGAATACCGCCGCTTGGGAAAGAAGAAGCATCAGGCTCGCCCTTTACAAGCTCTTTACCTGAGAACTCCATGATAACCTGACCTTCACCGTTCGGTGCGATAAAGCTGTCATGCTTTTCGGCTGTGATACCTGTCATCGGCTGGAACCAGTGTGTGTAGTGGGTACAGCCCATTTCAACTGCCCAGTCCTTCATGGCAGCCGCAACAACATTTGCAACGCTGAGGTCAAGCGGTTCACCGTTCTGGATTGTCTTTTTCAAAGCCTTGTAAGTTGACTTTGGAAGTCTTTCCTGCATCTTCTGATCATTAAATACCATGCTGCCAAAAATTTCGGGAACTTTTGCCATTTTAATTCTCTCCTATCCATTTTGAAAATAAATTTTAATGGTCTGATTTTTGCTTTATAAAAACAGAAAAGGACACTGTAAGCCTCAGCTCACAGCGCCCTTGCTGTCTTTGATGTTGTTAGTATATTCCACTTTTGCGAATTTGTCAATACATTTTTTGAAAAAAGTTTTGAAATTGCAAGTTTTATTAAATTTCCTGCAAAATTAAGCTGAAACACCAATAAGAGTTGCATATTTTCTACAACAATCACAGTAAAATGAAAGTTTTGCCCTTAAAAGTTGCAATTTTCCTCTATTTTCCCTTGACAAAGCACAATGTATAGTTATATAATCTAAGTGCTGATTTTTCTTGATCAACGATGACAGGGCATTTCAGAACATCAGCCGACCTGCACATTCACCTTTGCAGGATATAGCACAGGCTGAGCATAGCGGTTTTACCGCTGAGAAGAGATTGGGCATTTTACAATTACATATATATGATTGATTATTAACCGGCAGAACATTAATTGCCACTTTGAACCGATAAGTTTACGAAAGCAAACTTCCTTTTACATATATATGTATATAAAAAGTCCGCTGAATAATTTTTGTGATTAACAGGAAAGGGTGATCATTAATGGAACAGACAGTCAGAGAGAACAACAAGACTCTGTATTCTCCGAAGTTTGAACATGATAACTGCGGTATCGGAGCTGTTGTTAATATTAAGGGTATCAAGTCACACGACACCGTGGCAAACGCTCTGACAATTGTTGAAACTCTCGAACACAGAGCAGGTAAGGATGCCGAAGGCAAAACAGGTGACGGCGTAGGTATTCTTCTCCAGATTTCACACAAATTTTTTAAGAAGGCAGCTGCTGAAATCGGCATTAAGCTCGGTTCCGAAAGAGATTACGCTGTAGGTATGTTCTTCTTCCCTCAGAATGAGCTTGCAAGAAATCAGGCAAAGAAGATGTTTGAAATCATTGCAGAAAAAGAAGGTCTTACAGTTCTCGGTTGGAGAAATGTTCCTTCAAAGCCCGAGGTCCTCGGTCACAGAGCTGTTGAATGTATGCCTGCAATCATGCAGTGCTTTATCAAAAGACCTCACGGCGTAAAAAGAGGTCTTCCGTTCGACAGAAAGCTCTATGTTGCAAGAAGAGTTTTTGAACAGAGTAATGAAGACACATATGTAGTTTCGCTTTCAAGCAGAACTATTGTATATAAGGGTATGTTCCTTGTCGGCGATCTCCGTAACTTCTTCCTTGATCTTCAGGACGAGGATTACGAGTCTGCAATCGCTATGGTTCACTCCCGTTTTTCAACCAACACAAATCCAAGCTGGCAGAGAGCTCATCCTAACAGAATGATTGTTCACAACGGTGAAATCAACACAATCAGAGGCAACGCTGACAAGATGCTTGCCCGTGAGGAAACAATGCGTTCGGAGCATCTCAAGGGCGACCTTGACAAGGTTATTCCTGTTGTAAACACAGAGGGTTCAGACTCTGCAATGCTTGATAATACACTTGAATTTCTCGTAATGAGCGGCATGGAGCTTCCTCTTGCCGTTATGATTACAATTCCGGAGCCGTGGGATAATAACGGCACAATGAGCCAGAAGAAAAAGGACTTCTATCAGTATTATGCAACAATGATGGAGCCGTGGGACGGTCCTGCGTCAATCCTTTTCTCTGACGGTGACATTATGGGTGCGGTTCTTGACCGTAACGGTCTGCGTCCGTCAAGATACTACATCACGGATGACGGCAACCTCATTCTTTCATCGGAAGTCGGCGCACTTCCTATTGATCCCGCAAAGATTGTTACAAAGGAAAGACTTCGCCCGGGCAAAATGCTCCTTGTCGATACGGTTCAGGGCAGACTCATTGATGACGATGAACTCAAAGAGTATTATGCGTCAAAACAGCCTTACGGCGAATGGCTCGACAGTAATCTTGTTTGTCTTAAAGACCTCAAAATTCCTAATATGAAGGTTGAGGAGCATTCATATAAAGAAAGGCAAAAACTCCAGAAGGCTTTCGGATATACCTACGAAGATGTTATGACATCAATCCTTCCTATGGCAAAGAACGGCACAGAGTCAATTGCCGCAATGGGTACAGACAGTCCGCTTGCAGTTCTTTCAAAAGAACCGCAGCCGCTTTTCAACTACTTCAAACAGCTCTTTGCACAGGTTACAAACCCGCCGATTGACGCAATCCGTGAGGAAGTTGTAACATCAACAACAATTTATATCGGTGAGGACGGCAACATCCTTGAGGAGCGTCCCGAAAACTGCAAGGTTATGAAGATTCACAACCCGATTCTTACATCAACCGATATTCTCAAAATCAAGAATATGCACATTCCGGGCTTTAAGGTTGCGGTTATCCCTATTCTCTACTACAAGAACACAAGACTTTCAAAGGCTGTTAAGCGACTTTTCATTGAAGCTGACAAGGCTTACAATGACGGTGCAAATATTCTTATCCTCTCCGACAGAGGAGTTGACGAAAACCATCTTGCAATTCCGTCACTTCTTGCAGTATCCGCTCTTCATCAGCACCTTGTTGCAACAAAGAAGAGAACCTCACTTGCAATGATACTTGAAAGCGGTGAGCCGAGAGAAGTTCATCATTTTGCAACACTTCTCGGCTACGGTGCAAGTGCAATCAACCCGTATCTTGCTCAGGAAACAATCCACGAGCTTATCGGTGACGACCTTCTTGACAAGGACTACTACGCAGCAGTTGACGATTACAACAGCGCAGTTCTCCACGGCATCGTAAAGATTGCGTCAAAAATGGGTATTTCAACAATCCAGTCATATCAGGGCTCACAGATTTTTGAGGCTATCGGTATCGGCAAGGATGTTATTGACGAATACTTCACAGGCACAGTCAGCAGAATCGGCGGTATCACAATCAAGGATATCGAAAAGAATGTTGACAAACTTCACACAGCGGCATTTGATCCGCTTGACCTCGGTGTAAGCGATGAGCTTGAATCCCGTGGTTCACACAAGTTCAGAAGCGGCAAAGAGGAACACCTCTACAATCCGCAGACTATATATATGCTCCAGCAGGCAACAAGAACAGGCGACTATGAGCTTTACAAAAAGTATTCTCATATGATTTCCGAAGAAATGGATCCTGTAAATATCAGAGGTCTTTTCGACTTCAACTTTGCAGAAACTCCTGTTCCGCTTGATGAGGTTGAAAGCGTTGATTCAATCGTAAAGCGTTTCAAGACAGGCGCTATGTCCTACGGTTCAATCTCACAGGAGGCTCACGAAACACTTGCGATTGCAATGAATCAGCTTCACGGCAAGTCAAACTCCGGTGAGGGCGGCGAAAGCCTTGAACGACTTCTCACAAAAGGACAGAAGGTTGACAGATGTTCTGCAATCAAGCAGGTTGCGTCAGGTCGTTTCGGTGTTACATCAAGATACCTCACATCTGCAAACGAAATTCAGATTAAAATGGCTCAGGGTGCAAAGCCGGGCGAAGGCGGACATCTTCCGGGCAAAAAGGTTTATCCCTGGATTGCAAAAACCCGTCATTCAACACCGGGTGTATCGCTCATATCTCCCCCACCACACCACGACATTTACTCAATCGAGGACCTTGCACAGCTTATCTACGACCTCAAAAATTCTAACAAAGACGCAAGAATCTCTGTTAAGCTCGTTTCGGAATGCGGTGTAGGTACGGTTGCCGCAGGCGTTGCAAAAGCAGGTGCAGGCGTAATCCTTATTTCAGGTTATGACGGCGGTACAGGCGCTGCTCCGAGAAACTCAATCTACAATGCAGGTCTGCCGTGGGAACTCGGTCTTGCCGAGGCTCATCAGACGCTCATTATGAACGACCTTCGTAACAAAGTTGTTATTGAAACCGACGGTAAGCTTATGAACGGCCGTGATGTTGCAATTGCCGCAATGCTCGGTGCAGAGGAATTTGGTTTTGCAACTGCTCCGCTTGTAACTCTCGGTTGTGCAATGATGAGAGTATGTAACCTTGATACTTGCCCGTTCGGTGTTGCCACACAGAACCCCGAGCTCAGAAAAAGATTCTGCGGCAAGCCCGAATATGTAATAAACTTTATGAAGTTTGTAGCAAGCGAACTTCGTGAATATATGTCAAAGCTCGGTGTAAAAACCGTTGATGAGCTTGTCGGAAGAATTGACCTCATCAAGAGAAAAGAAGGCATCACAGGACAGGCTGCCGAGGTTGACCTTTCTAACATTCTTGATACAAACTTTGTTTCGGAAAAGGTTGAATACAACAAAAAGAGCCTTTATGATTTCAAGCTTGAATCAACACTTGACGAAAGAATCCTCTGCAAAGAATTTGCAAAGGTTCTTGCAAAAGGCACAAAGAAAAAGGTTGAAGTCAATGTTAAGAACACTGACCGTTCATTCGGTACAATCTTCGGTTCTGAGGTTACAAGAAAGCATTACAACAACCTTGATGACGACACATTTACAGTAGTCTGCAACGGTTCGGGCGGTCAGAGCTTTGGCGCATTCATTCCAAAGGGACTCACACTTGAACTTGTGGGCGACTCAAACGACTACTTCGGCAAGGGACTTTCAGGCGGTAAGCTGGTAGTTTATCCTCCGAAGAACTCAACATTTGACGCAGGTAACAACATCATCATCGGTAATGTTGCACTTTACGGTGCAACAAGCGGCAAGGCATTTATCAACGGTGTTGCAGGCGAGCGTTTCTGCGTAAGAAACTCAGGCGCAACAGCAGTTGTTGAGGGTGTCGGCGACCACGGTTGTGAATATATGACAGGCGGCAGAGTTGTTGTTATAGGCAAAACAGGCAAAAACTTTGCAGCAGGTATGTCAGGCGGTGTTGCCTATGTTCTTGATGAAGAAAGAGATCTTTACACAAAGCTCAACAAAGAAATGGTTCTCTTCTCTGAGGTAACAGAAAAGTACGATATAATCGAACTCAAAACGCTTATAGAAGAACATGTTGCAGCAACAGGTTCACAGAGAGGCAAGAAAATCCTTGATAACTTTGACGAGTATCTTCCAAAATTCAAGAAGATTATTCCGCACGACTACAAGAGAATGATGGCTGCAATTGCCGCTTATGAAGAAAAAGGTCTTACAAACGAGCAGGCACAGATTGAAGCTTTCTACGAAATTGTGAATAATAAATAAGGAGGGGATATTTATGGGAAAACCAACAGGATTTATGGAATATAAGCGTGAGGATGCCCCGGCATACTCCGTAAAAGAAAGAATCAAAAATTTTGACGAATTTCACGATCCCCTCAGCAAAGAGGATCAGCAAAAACAGGGTGCAAGATGCATGGACTGCGGTGTGCCTTTCTGTCAGGCAGGAATGCAGATTGGTTCTGCATTCTCGGGCTGTCCGCTTAACAACCTCATTCCCGAATGGAATGACCTCATCTACAAGGGCAACTGGGAACAGGCTTACAACCGTCTTAAAGTTACAAACAACTTCCCCGAATTCACATCCCGTGTATGTCCCGCTCTCTGTGAAAAGGCATGCACCTGCGGTGCAAACGGTGACGCTGTCAGCGTAAGAGCCAACGAATACGGAATCATTGAAAATGCTTATGAAGAAGGTCTTGCAGACGCAAGAATTCCAAAGGTAAGAACAGGCAAGAAAATTGCAATCATCGGTTCGGGTCCATCGGGACTTGCCGCTGCCGACCAGCTCAATCAGCGCGGTCACTCTGTAACGGTATTTGAACGCAATGACAGAGTAGGCGGTCTGCTTATGTACGGCATTCCGAATATGAAGCTTGAAAAAGATGTTATCGAACGCAAGATTAACATTATGGAAGAAGAAGGCGTAACCTTTGAAACCTGCTCAAATGTCGGCAAAGACATCAAAGCAAGCGAAATTCTCAAGGACTTTGACCGTGTAATCCTTGCTTGCGGTGCATCAAATCCGAGAGATATCAAAGTTCCCGGCAGAGAGGCTAACGGCATTCACTTTGCCGTTGACTTCCTCAAATCAACAACAAAGTCACTTCTCGACTGCAACCTCAGAGAGGGTACATTCATCAGCGCAAAAGGCAAGAATGTAATGGTAATCGGCGGTGGTGACACAGGTAACGACTGCGTCGGCACAAGCATCAGACACGGTGCAAAATCCGTTCTTCAGCTTGAAATGATGCCTAAACTTCCCGACACAAGAAGTGCCGATAACCCATGGCCGCAATGGCCGAGAGTCTGCAAAACAGACTACGGTCAGGAAGAGGCTATTGAAGTTTACGGTCACGATCCACGAGTTTATCAGACAACCGTTAAGCAGTTCATCGCTGACAAAAACGGTAATCTTGTAGGTGCGGAGCTTGTTAAGCTCAAACCCGAAAAGGATGCTAAAACAGGCAGACTTATGATGAAAGAGGTTGAAGGCTCAGAATACAAGGTTGATGTTGAACTCGTACTCATTGCGGCAGGATTCCTCGGCAGTGAAAACTATGTAACCAAGGCATTCGGTGTTGAAACAAACGCAAGAACCAATGTTGCAACGGCAGAAGGCTCACACAAGACAAATGTTGAAAATGTGTTTGTTACAGGCGATATGCACAGAGGACAGTCACTTGTTGTCTGGGCGATTCGTGAGGGCAGAGATGTTGCCAAAGAGGTTGACGAAAGCCTTATGGGATACACAAATCTTTAATTGATTACAAATAACCTGATAATCCTCAATTTTTCGATATACCGGTTAATAATCAGAAAGCGCAGGAGCGGATTTTCCTCCTGCGTTTTTCTTTGTCATTTAGGGTTCGTTTGTGTTGCATATCAATATGATTGATGATAAAATAAAGGATATATACAATGCAATAAAATGTGAGGAAATATTATGAGTAACAGACCTGAAACCAATAAACAAAGCTGTCCCGTTTACAAAAAATGCGGCGGTTGTCAACTGCAAAATCTGTCATATCCCGAACAGCTTGAATTCAAACAGAAGAAAGTCGAAAAACTTCTCAAACGCTTTTGCACCGTTGAAAAAATTATCGGAATGAAAACTCCCTACCACTACCGCAACAAGGTTCAGGCGGCTTTTTATACGGACAAAAAGGGCAAAATCATTTCGGGTGTGTATCAGTCGGGCAGTCATCATGTTGTCGGAATTGACAGCTGTCAGACAGAGGATGTTATTGCCGACAAAATCATCGTTGCAGTACGCAAGCTCCTCCCCTCTTTCAGAATGACAACCTATAACGAGGACACAGGCAAAGGTTTTCTCCGTCACATTCTTGTGAAAAGAGGTTTTGCGACAAATCAGATTATGCTTGTGCTTGTGACAGGTACACCTGTTTTTCCGTCAAAAAACAATTTTGTAAAAGCGATTCTAAAACAGTTTCCCGAAATCACAACCATTGTGCAAAATATAAACCCCTACCGCACCAACCTTGTACTCGGTGACAATCAGAAAGTGCTGTACGGCAAGGGTTATATTGAGGATATTCTCTGCGGTTGTAAGTTCAGAATTTCGCCGAAAAGCTTTTACCAAATTAACCCCGTTCAAACCGAAGTTTTGTACGGCAAAGCAATTGAATTTGCAAATCTCAAAGGCAACGAAACCGTGCTTGACACCTACTGCGGAATCGGCACAATCGGCATAATTGCCGCCAAAAACGGTGCAGGCAATGTTATCGGTGCAGAACTTAACGGCGATGCCGTGAGGGATGCAATCGTAAACGCAAGAGCAAATAATCTGAAAAATATCCGTTTCTACAAAGCCGATGCGGGCGAGTTCATGAGAGAAGTTGCAGACGAGGACGAAAAGCCCGATGTTGTGTTCATGGATCCGCCAAGAGCCGGAAGTGACCGAAAATTTCTCGACTCACTAATCAAAATGTCTTCGAAAAAGGTTGTCTATGTTTCCTGCAACCCCGAAACATTGGCAAGAGATTTAGCCTACCTAACCCAAAACAGCCCCTACAAAGCCCAAAAAATCCAACCCGTAGATATGTTCCCCCACACAGCACACATCGAAACCGTAGTCTTGATGTCAAGGAAAGATAAATAAGGGCTGAAAAGTGGCGTATTTCCAGGCTTTTTGCGAGGTTTGTATCATCAGAGAAGTCTTGCGGAAAGCTCGGTTTTCTTGTAGGGAAACATATCCACTAAGCGAATTTGCCGGGGAACAGAAAAAGAGTGGTAGGGTTTAGGCTGTGGATTAGATGTCAGGGGTTGTGGCAGTGATTTAGATAACAGCGATGACCGCAGTTCAAGCCACTCGATTCTAAGAGGCAGACTTGGCAATGGAATAGATGATATAAATAATATTTAAGAAAGGAAGCGATTACGATAGATATTAAAAATTATGTACAGTCCTGTGTGGAGGACTACAAGAAGTTTGTTGGGATAAGTGCTTTCCCTGATTTTACTATCAAATCAAAGGAAATGACATTAGAAAAATCTACAACGCAGGGATTTGATGCGCCTGCTGCAGTATTTTATGACGTTCCCACAGGAAAGCATTCTCTTGAGATTTGGTCAAAATTATATCTTCCACAAATGAATGCGCAATATTTAGTTTTTCATGAGTTCACTCATATTTGGGATGCAGAAGTATATTCTTTAAAAGATAAAGTAAAGCATATGTCAAACAAGGGATATACTGAGTTTCATGCTGCACAAGTTGATTTTATGAGAATACTAGGTGCTCGTAATATATATGAACCATTTTCTTTTGACATGGGCCAAAGAATAGAAACATACAGTGGGACCAAAAAGGCAAAAGATTTTGTTGAAATGCCATTAAATCTGGCAACGGAACTAATAACACGTTCAGATTTTCCAGCAAATATTGAGACTCTTGCAACAACTCTGGCAACTATTTTTAATTATTATGGTAGACGTTCTATATGTAAAATGTATGCTGACAATTATGCTGATGATAGCGACACGAGTACTATTGCATATTTCTTAGGCGCAGATACAATAAAAGCATTAGATGCGTATATGCTGGGCTGGTTTGATAAGAATAAAGTATCTCTTATAGATAAGCTTTATAAGAAAATGGTGCTAACTTTTGTATCAAAATATAATTTGTCATAGACAGATAAAGGCTCCGCATCACTGAAATTTATCCAGTGTCACGGAGCCTTTGTGTAGCTATGAAATTATACATCCACATCGATACTAACACCGGATTTTAGTTCAACGGTGATGTGGTCATCCCAGATAGTGATCTGCTTGATCCAGCGTCGTACCAGCGATTCGTCAAATTCGGTGAGGTGGGTAGTCTGTTGTGCAATATAATCCTGTAGATCATTGATCCGCTTTATCTGTTCGTCTCTTGCGGCAGTGTCTATAGTGGTCTGCTGACGCAGTTCTCGAAGCCTGAATATTTCATCGGCAATTTCGTCATAGGCTTCTTTGCTCTGGGCTTTCTGGATAAGCTCTTGCTGTAAGGCCATCAGCTTCTCGTCGATGTTCTCAACGGAGGTCGCCTGTGAAGCTCGGATGACTGCGGCAATGTTAAGCTGGAGCTGCGCCTGATAGTTACTTTTGTCACCGAGCATTTGATTGATGGCTTTAACAACAGCATCCTGAAGGACTAGCTCATTGATGGTTCGAGCGTGGCATTCAAGCCCGGTGGATTCTAACCTGCTGATGCAGCGCCAGACAATTGATTTGACGCCACGGTTGTTCCAGTGAAGCCTTCGGAACATTTCACCGCATTCGCCGCAAATGACAATCTGTGCAAAGCAGTGGTTGCAGCTGTAGGAGCGCTTTTTGCCATTGGCACTGGTTTTGACCACTCGCCTGCGTACCAGCTCTTCCTGCACCCGTAAGAAAATATCCTTCGGAATAATCGCCTCGTGATTATTCTCAACATAATATTGCGGAACAATGCCGTTGTTCTTGACTCTGGTTTTGTTAAGAAAATCTGTGGTGTAGGTCTTTTGCAAAAGTGCATCACCAATGTATTTCTCGTTACGGAGAATCTTGTTGATGGTGCTCGTCCACCATTTCTTTTTCCCGGCACCTGTCAAAATACCGTCCTTCTCAAGCCCTTTTGCAATTTTGTCCATAGAACTGCCCTCAAGGTATTCTCTGTAAATACGCTTTACCACCTCAGCCTGCTCCGGATCAATCACAAGGTTACCTTCCCTATCCTTTGTATATCCCAGAAAGTGATTGTGGTTTACCTGCACCTGACCATTCTGATAGCGAAACTGCAAGCCCATTTTCACATTCTGACTAAGTGATTGCGACTCCTGCTGAGCAAGTGACGCCATAATTGTAAGCAAAACCTCTCCCTTTGCGTCCATTGTATTGATGGATTCCTTTTCAAAGAATACCGGTATGTTTTTATCCTTAAGCATTCGTATATACTTTAAGCAATCAAGAGTATTTCTTGCAAAACGGCTGATTGATTTGGTGATTATCATATCAATTTCACCCGTCTTGCAGGCCTCAATCATACGATTAAATTCTTCTCTCTTTTTAGTGTTGGTACCTGAAATACCGTCATCTGCATAAATGCCGGCAAACTCCCATTCAGGATTTTTCTTGATATACTCGGTATAGTGCTCAACCTGAGTTTCATAGCTTGATGCCTGTTCATCGCTGTCAGTACTGACTCGACAATAAGCGGCAACTCTAAGCTTTGGCTTATCCTCCTGCCGTCGTGAGGTATTTCCAACCTGTCGTTTTGCAGGAATAATCATAACATTTCCCATCAAATGTCCCCACTTTCTATCAGACTATATATGTACTCTGCCTGTCTGATTGGATTATCAAAATTTTCAGTTATGCTGCCAAGCCTAAATGCTATTGGTGGCTTTTTTATTTTTTCAGGCTTGTAGCGATTGTTTCTACCTAACCTTGAGGAGCGTTCACTCAATTCCATTTTGGCAGCATTAAAAATTTCATTGTCTATTATTTGCGGGTAGAAGTCATCGCCAAGATAGTGCTTGTTTTGCAGCATATTCTTCACTCCGCAATGTCGCATATTAAGTCCTGCCCTCTTTGCCGCATCGACAAGAGAAAGTCCGCTAAGGTAATTCAAATAAACATTGCGAACCTGTTCGGCAGTGGCTTCGTCAACAACAGCCTTTCCGTCAACGATTATATATCCAAATGGCGTGTGTCCCATTAAATCATCTCCTCAAATGTAAGGCCACATCTCAGAACAAATCCTATTTTTTGTCGTGAATAAATCAAAATATGGTCAACAAATAGCTCAAATAAACTCTTATTAAAATCCGTCAGCATTTCACCGCGTTTGCAGTAATTTATCAGGCGCTCGGTTTCATAAACCTTTGTAGTATCACCCGCCACCGTATTATTCAGCGCCTCGATTTCACTTCTAAAATCACGAGCCTGTAAAAGTAATTCGTTGCATTCCTGCGTGTAAAGTATTTGGTCAATATAGCCTTGCGCCATCAATTTATGCAATGTACTGCGCTGCTCGGCATTCTGGTCAAGCTGGTTTTCAAGATATTGAATACGGAGCAAGGCTTCATCAGCTGTATTGCTTTGCATTGCTGCAAGATATGGCTTGAGAAGCAGTCTGTAACTGAAAATCAGCTTATTAAGCATAGTTGCAAACGCAAGCTTTAACGCATCATCTCTTACAAACAGCATTGAGCACCTGTTAGTATCAGACAGGTGAGTATTGCACACCCACGCAACATAGCTATTGTACTTGCCCTTATGAATTCTTCTGCGAAAGGTATTTCCGCACTCACCACAAATAAGCTTTTCGGAAAAAGCATATCTCTGCTGATATTTATCACTACCGCTTTCTATTCCCTTTTCGGCAGCCCTTTGTTCAATAAGTGCAGCGGTAGCATTAAAATCCTCGTGACTGATAATTGCCTCATGATGATTCTGTATTAAGTACCTGTTAAGCTCTCCGTTATTTATATGACGATTAAAATTACTGTCGGCATAGGTCTTCTGAAAAATGCAATCACCTGTATATTTTTCATTCGTAAGAATATTGTGCACACTTGTCGATGTCCACCTTCCACCCTTTTGCGTTGGCACCTGTTCAGCGTTCAACTTCTTAGCAATTGAGTACATTCCTTTACCTGAAAGCAGTTCTCTGAATATTCGCTTTACAATATCTGCCTGTTCAGGAACAACTTGCAGTCCACCTGATTCAAGCTTATAACCATAAGGTGCACTGCTTAATCTGTAAGTTCCGTTTTCAAAACGCTTTTTAATTGACCATTTGTTGTTTGATGAAATAGAAGCGGATTCGCCCTCAGCCATTGTGCTGAGAACTGACAGAAAGAGCTCGCTTTCCATAGAGCCGGTATTTATATTTTCCTTTTCAAAATATACCGGAATATTCAGGTTGAGAAGTGTTCTCACAATTTCCAGACAATCCATAGTGTTTCTTGAAAAGCGGCTGATTGACTTTGTAATTACAAAATCAATTTTCTTTGCCTTGCAATCAGCTAAAAGCCGCATAAGTTCCAGCCTTTTACTTGCCTTTGTGCCTGTTATGCCCTCATCGTAGTACACACCCGCAAAGCACCAATCATCTCGTGAATTGATGTAGTTTTCATAATGGCTCTTTTGTGCTTCCAAGCTTTCAAGTTGTGCATCAGTCGCCGTTGAAACTCGGCAGTAAGCTGCAACACGCAGTTTATCCTCGGCATTTTTTGCAGGTTGAATTTTGTCAATTTTCGTAACCTTTTTCATGATAACTCACCTCCCATTTCACTTGTATATACATCACTCTAAATGTCACAATTGTCAAGTTGTTTTCGGCATAATCTCGGCTAAAAATGGAGAGAATGTGTCACGATTTTTCTTTGTTAATTTGTTGAATTCTTCCAACGAGATAAGTCCTTTTTCAAGCATATCCTTAGCTACCCTCTGCGCCATAACATAGTTGTAGTCCTGTAAAAGCTCCGCATCTGTCAACGGCTTTGCAGACATTTTTAAATGTGACTCAACATCTGTTGTCTGGAATACTGTTCTCACTTCATTCTGCATAATACTACCTCCGTTTTTTTGTTATTCACTTTCCACTGGAGATAAACAGAGGTTTTGAGCGAAAAAAATCCCCATCAAGGAATAAAACTTCCTCGATGGGGATTTGGCTTTGTTAAAATAATGTTCTATTGTCTGTTAAGATAAAATCTCGTTTACTCTTTTCTGAACGGTGTTGTAGTTATAGCCGGCTTTGGTGAGGCGGTTTTTGCGGTCTGCGCCGTTGCCCCATTTGCCCTGAATTACCTCTCTTGCAATGGCATCAACTGACTTTTTGCCGGATGACTTTGGTGTATAAACGGTCTTTCCGTTTTCATCAAAGACAGAGTAACCGCTGTTTTTGTCGGCACATTTCTTTGCATTTGAAAGGTCATAAAAAGCACCCTTCTGCGACTTTGCGTCCTTCCAGCTTTTGCGTACACGATAGAGAGTTTTCTTTGATGTCACAGGTTTTGAACTGCCTAAGCCAAGCTGAGCGTTCACCTCCTTTGCAATCTGTCCGTGAAGATTGTAGAGATAATCACCCGGGCAGGACTTGTTCGCATAATCCCTGTGAACCGTCATATTGCAGCCGTTAAGGTGGTTCATTCTCTCTGACTTGTTTGTTGACCACACAAGCCTTTTGATGCCGTTTCTTTTGCAGATATCAACAAGCAGTTTAATCAAAGACTTGTACGCAACATCATTTACTCTGTATGGGTGGTAGGTATCGGACGCAACCTCAATGGTGATTGCTCGGTTATCGTTTGATGCAGACGAAGTACACCAGCTGCGATCCTTTTCCTCTACATACATTCCGATACGGCCGTCATAACCGATACCGTAGTTTGAGCTTGCCTCCTTGCTTGCGGACGCAAAGATTGAACCGAGAGTTTCAACAGAACACTGTCCGACAACGCAGTGAATTGAAACTGTATCAATCTTGTGATTGCGATTGATGTTTCTGTTTGGTGAAATTTTTGTGTAGCTAACTAATTTGCTGTTTGTGTATGACATTCAGTCGTCCTCCTTTTCACTTCTGTGGTGTAATTGTGCAAGCACATTTTTAATCTTTTCGGGAATGGGAAGTCCCAGATGTGCTCCGTTTTCAAGCAGTGACAAGCCCTCATTTGAGAGATAGAAGAAAATCACTGCCGTTCTCAGCACACTGCCCGTGCCGATAATGTACACATCAAGAAGATTCGCCACCCCCACAAGCAGAAAGATAATCACCTTCCTGCAAATGCCTTTAAAACCAACCTTGCTCGAAAGCTCTCTGTCGGCAAAGGCACACATCATTCCTGTAATGTAGTCGATAACTACAAATGCAATGAGTGCATACAGAAAGCCGTCTGCACCTCCGAGAAACCACCCGAGTGTTCCTCCAAGTGCGATGAATGCAGTCTGAATGCTGTTCCAAATCTGTTTCATAAATACCTCCTGTGTCTATTTTTTAACCCACTTGCTCCAGCTTGAATTCACCTTTGAACGGATATATACATCAAACGGAGTGTCCCTTGCCGTATATCTCTGTATCACAAGATTTGTACTGCAAGAAAATACTTCAAGCATACCGAATACAAGTGCCGGATAGTTCATATTCTCCTGCGGTACTCTTCGTCTGAAATAAATACCCTGCGTTGTAAGACTGTTAAGGCTGACATCGTCCTCAACAGAGGTCTGTATAATGCCCATAACAGGAAAGCCGTTCATATGTATTTCACCCGTCACATCAAGTGCGGATTGTGGGTTTGGATTGTTAATGCCTACCTTTTGTTTGCGTAAAGATACAAGCGGTGTGCCCTGCGGAATTAAATAGTACAGGTCTGTAATAACCGACTTTTCCATAGCATCACGGATTTCAATATGAAAGTCATATGACATATTCACATCAAGATTCATAAGCTGAAGATTTGAGTACGAATAGCTTGTGTCGTTCATTTTAAGGTTGCTTAAAATGTCAACAAAATTTCCGTAGTTTGCATCACTTGTCCTCTTGTATTGGTAGCGAAAGGATAAAAGCTGATTGTGATTTACCCCGTCAATTGTGATTGGTGAGTATGAACCGTTGAAAATAAGCTGGATTTCCGACTCAATCTCATTTGTTCGTCTTAGTGTAATCGTACTGAGATTCGGACTGCTGTACGGAATAACGGTAATCGTCTTTTTAATGCTCGTTGTGTAACCTCTTGAGTCCGTAACCGTGACCATAACCACCACATCACCGCTTTTTGCAACAGTGCCGAGGTTCAGCTCCTTTGCCGTAGTGCTTGACTTGCTCACACCGTTACAGCTTACCGTGTAGCTTGTAATCTTCGATTCATTCCTCGGTTTTGCCGTAAGGGGAGTAACCTTGAGATTTGAATAGTTCTGAATAAACAGCTTTGAGTTGCCCGTAACGGCAGTGGTCTTTAAATTGGTGTCAAGATAGATAAACCCGTTAATTACAGGCCTTGAGCTGTGCGATGTGGTGGTAATCTGACAATTCCTTTCAGAAATGCCTACATAGGTTGAACCCTTGTATGTGGTGACCGTTAGCTTTGCCGTAATGCTTTTGTCCTCATACATTGCCTTGAGAATACCCGTTCTGCTGTCCGTAGGAATGGTAATAATCCTGTTTGCTGTCCCCTTGTTCCACGCAAGTCCCGATATGCCAGTTATCGGAATACCTCGTATGGTAATCGTAATGTTGTGTTTAAGACCTGCGTCATTTACCGTTGTGTTTACTGATACGGTCGGATTTTCCGTATCTATGTAAATCGTGTCAATTCTATTGACAACCGTTGTCTTTGCCATATTGCCTCCTAATCAAGAATTACAATGTTGAGTCCCTGCGAGCTGTCCGTCATCGGAATCAGCTTTGTTCTGCCGATTGTAAGCTCACCGTCAACTGTGGTTTTCTTCGTCTGAGTTTCGTCCTTGTTTAGTGTGAATATCTTTTCACCGTTGTAGTAGCCGGAAAATTCAGTGTTTGTAATTACTGTTTTCTGCGAGGACTTGCTGTTTGAAACCTCAATGCCTTTGCGGTCAATCTTTACCTCGTTTGTGTATATCTCGTTCGGTGCAGGCGACCAGTGTTTGATAATACTTCCGTCAGTAAGCATAAGGTCGCTTACCTTAAGGGAAGAACCACGGCTGTAAATAAATACTGTAATCTCACCGTCTGATACATCTGGAAGTACAACCGAAAAATCCGTCCAGTCAAAGCTGTCCTTTGTATTAAAAAGATATTCTCTTTTAACTCCGTTGTACTGAACATACATATATGCACTAAGCTGTGAATAGCTTTTCTTTGCTCTGAGTGACAGCACAAAGGATCTGTCGGCAACCGAGTTATACACACTTTGCGACAAGGTGCTTTCCGCACCGAGTACAAAAGCAGAACCCGAAGAGGTATGACTGATTACATCTGTATCGGAAAGTACAGTGACCAATCCCGAATACTCCCAATCATCCGAAAGTCCGTTGAGAGCCGATGAGTTTAAAAGATAGTTCTTTCCGCCCGTGGACTGCTCGTTGATTTTAAAGGAAATGTCCTCTGCGGTCTGTTCAAGTGTTGATGTCCTTTCCGTAATTTCAGCAATACTGTCGCTGAGTTTGTCGGTATCCTCTGTTTTTGTATATGCACTGAGGTGAACCTCACCGCTCTCCAAATCCCACCACGAGGATTTATCAGCCGAACTGATTACTCCCGCCTTGATGATGTTTGCCATAAGCGTTCCGCTTGTGATAAAGTTTGCCACGATTTTTCCGTCAGCCGTAATCGCAGTTTCATACGGGCCGTTGTATCCACTCTTTGAAAAACCTAAGCCACCGACATTCCACCGCCACACATTCCTTGCATCGTACAGATTTTCGTTGTCAAGAATCAAAAGTTCATACGGCTTGCCTGTAACAGAATCCGTGTGCATAACAACAAAGCCACCTTGCTGACCTGAAATCAGCGAAGTGGCATTTTTAATAGCAGTATTCATAAGTAACGGAAAGCTGTCGGTTTCCTTTTTGATTTTATCGGTTGTACTTTTGATTTCTGCAACCGTATTCACAAAGTTTGATTTTGCCGTTCCGAGTGTGATTGATGAATATTTCTCGGCCAGTGCGTCATATACGGTTTCAATAACCTTCGTCTTTACCTCAATATTCATATCTGCGTGTCTGACGGTCACTGTGTCGCAGAGGTTCACCTTTTCGAGGAACTGCGAATATTCGGGCTGTTGCCATAGCGGTTCAAACGACACCTTCACCGTGGGAGTTTCGTCACCGAACGGATTCTGTTTGATGTATGACTTCGCCTTTTCTCGAAGTGTGTCCTCGGTAACGGTTTCTCCGTCCTTAAAGAAGGACGAAAAGTCCTTGATTAAGGTTTTCTCTCCCGCATATTTTTCGACAACAGGAAGTACGGCTTCCGAAAGAGTAACCACATTTTCGGTATCACCGTTCTTTACAACCGCATAGGGCAAAAGGTGTGTATATACCGATGAAAAATCATTGTCCTGCTCAAGTGAGGTGAGGTTCTTGCCGTATTCAATCACCACACCGTTGTCCTTACCACGCTTTGAGTGGAGAATGACATCAAGCATATCCCATTCGTATTCACCGCCCCACACATCAAGGACTGAACCTTCCGTACCGCCCAGAACAGCACGAACGCTCATCGGCCTGTCGACTGAAAATGCCCTAGGTGCAGAAAGGTCGGTTTTGCAATTAAAGCTGTGCTGTGATGAGGTGCTTGAAAAAATCCTCTCGAGTGCAAGCTGTGGTGAAACCGATTTGCTCTCAAAGCACAACACGCCAATGCCCGACAAATCATATGACATATGCTGTGCATACACTGTGATGATGCCGTTCATCGGTGTTGTAATTCTGTATATGCGAAACGGCTGTGACCTTGATGTGTCATTCGGCTTAACGAGTATAACCCTGTCGTTTTTAATCTCATCAAACAATGCACCGTGCAGAGGATATTTCATCACACATTCAAACGCACCGTTTCTCTCCTCTGTAACTTTGCAAAAGGTGCAGTCCGACAGCACACCGATTCCGTAGGTGTCAAACTCGGTTTCATCTGCTCTGTATAAAATCGGCATCATAACGAACACCACCTTGGAAATACTGAACCGTCTGTTATGCCACCGCCGAGAATAAACCTGTTTTCACCCCTTACAAGCAAAGGAAAACCCGTGCCTGTAACCGTATCATTTTTCAGCGTGTTGTCCTTGTAAAAGCACATCTTTTCGCTGTCAATCTCAATGAACTCATCAATATTGTTGAAAGTCCATTCATGCCTGCCGTTTTCGTTATCAATGGTAAGCGTACCCGCACCGTTGCCGTTAAGATGAATAAGCGGTCTGCTCTCAAAGCTGTACGGATTCACAAGTACGGTTTCACCCTTTGACGGCAAGGTCACTCTGTAAATATCCTCGCTGACCTTCTCGAGAGAATGCCATGCGGTTTCGTCACTGATAAATGTATATAGGGCAAACCTTGCATTCTCCTTTTTCCAGTTTTCGTTTACCTTAAGATATATTCTGCTCTTATCGGCATCTGAATAGTAGTCCCAGTAGCCGTCTGTCCACGAATTTGTATTCAGTACAAACATATTCTTACCACTCGGCACAACAAGGTCTGCCGTCTGATTCCAACGGTTGCTCCAGTCGTTTTCCAGCTTTGAACCGTCCATTCTGCAAAAAATCATATACGGAAAATTCAGCACCACATCAATACTGTGCGGTAACTCACCATCAATGTCATATCTAAACGGCTTGCAGTTAAAGCTTACGGTAAACACACCGATTTTGTTAAGCTCATCTTCAATGTCAAGCGAGGAGTTAAAAAGAGCATATCTGAAAAATCTTTTGTCATAGCTGTCCTTTAGTATGTGATACCTGTCGGGCTGTGCATACAGCCATGCCTTGATTTTTGTAATGCTGTCAGCAAGCTGTTGACTGTTCTTTGCAGACAGATATACAGAATAGCTCACCTGTGTATTTTCATATCTGCGATTCGGTACAATCAAATTACCATTGCGACCGGGGATTGACACAAAGGAAGAGTCATACTTTGGCGAGGAGTACACATTCTTTCTCTGTATATGAAGCCCCATATCAGATGACCTGATGCCGTTGTATTCAAAATAGTTCACGCAAATACCATTCCTTTTCTTTTGGCAAACTGACCTGCAGTTTCCATAATCTCGTTTGTAAGCTGAGAAATATCGTCATTTGAGTAGTTGTTAAAATTTGCAATATTCAGCACAAGCGAAAGACCGCTCTTGCCGAAAGCAGCAGAATTTGAATTATCAACCAATCCTTTAACATTTCCGTCAATGCTGAAATCAGTCGGCAAAGCAGTTTTCATATCATCAGCAAGTGAGTTCATAACACTTGAAACATCACTGCTCATACCCTCGGCGGCACGAACAGCCATATCACCGTTCTTGTCAATAGAGCCGGCAAGACCCTTGACGAGCATTTCGCCGACCCATGCCATTTCCTTTGATGGTGAGTGAATGCCAAAAAAGTCGCAGATGCCGTCCCAGATACCCGAAATCCAACCGCTGACTGAATCCCAGAGCCACGATGCAAGACCGCAGATACCGTCCCACAAGCCTTTTACAATGTTACCGCCAATTTCAACAATCTTGTACATAAGTGAACCAAAGGACTTTACAATGCCTTCAATAATCTTAGGTACCGCCTTTACAATTTCCTTAATGATAGTCGGCAGATTCTTAACAAGCGAAATCAACAAATCAATACCCGCCTGAATTATTGCCGGAATATTGTCAATAAGAGCATTAACAATGCCCGAAATGATGTCGGGGATTGCATTCACGATTGTGACGATAATGGTGGGCAGAGCCTTGACAAGTGAAATGAGCAAGTCTATACCTGCCTGAATAATCTGCGGAATTGAATTTATTACCGCATTTATAATCCCGTTGATAATCTGCGGAATAGCCTTAACTATTGCTGTGATAATGTCGGGTAAGGCACTAACAAGAGAGGTCAGCAGCTTAATGCCCGTCTGTATGATTTGCGGTATTGAATTTAAAAGAAATGTAACTATGCCCATAATAATCTGAGGCAGTTTAGATATGAGGTCGGGAAGTGCATCAAGAATACCCTGTGCAAGAGCAGATACAAGCTTAAGTCCTGCGTCAAGAATTGACGGCAAGCTGTCCAGAAGTCCCTGTACAATCGTCATAACCGCATTGACCGTAGTAGGAATTAGTGTAGGCAGTGCATCTGCAAGGCCCTGTACGAGAGTTGCTACGAGCAAGGTTGCCGACTCAATCAGCAAGGGCAGATTTTCAACAATTGCATTTGTAATTGTTAATAAGGCTGACACCGCAACGGGAATCAGCTGTGGCAAAAGCTGAAGCAATCCCTCAAGCACCTGTGCAAACAATTCTGCAAGAGTTTCCAGAACCGTGGGGAGCATTTCACCTGCCGATTCAAGCAGTGTAGTAATTACTGTCGGCAAGGCGGAGATGAGATTTTCCACAATAGGCGAGATGTTTTCAAGCACGGTCTGAAATGCCGTTACAACATTTTCACACAACACATCAAGGTCAGCGTTTGCGTCGCCAAATCCTACCACAAGATTCGTAACTGAGGATTTCAACGCATTAACCGAACCCGAAATTGTACCCTCCGCCTCTTTTGCAGTAGTGCCGGCAATATCCATACTCTCCTGCATAACATGGATTGCATCGACCACATCGGCATATGACGAAATATCGTACTTAATGCCCGATATTTTCTCTGCGTCAGAGAGAAGTCTTTACATTTCCTCTTTAGTACCGCCGTAGCCGAGTTTAAGGTTATCGAGCATTGTGTAATTCTGCTTGGCAAAGCCTTGATACGCATTCTGAATGAGCGACATATCCGTACCCATTTTGTTTGCATTATCTGCCATATCCGTGATTGCCATATCGGCATACTTTACCGACTTGTCCGTATCACCGCCAAGCGACTGAATGAGGCTTGCTGAAAAGCCTGTAACAGTTTTCATATAGTCATTTGCAGAAAGGCCTGCCGTTTTATAGGCATTAGATGCGTAGCTTTGCAGCTTCTGTGATGAACCCTTGAAAAGCGTATCAACACCGCCGACAAGCTGTTCATAGTCGGCATAGGCATTAACTACCTCCTTGCCGAGCTTAACGGCAGTTGCGGCAGCCACAGTAACAACCGCACCCATCGCAACACCCACACCCTTGAGTACCGAACCAAGCTTTGAAAATCTCTCCTTTGACTTATCCGCCTTGTCGCCTGCGTCCTTGATTTCATCGCCCATATCATCGGCACTTTCGGCAGTATCATCAAGCCGACCGTCAACCTTTTCAAGAGATTTTTCTGTACCCTCAATATCCGTCTTTGCCTGTTCAAGTGCAGAATTATTGCTGCCAAGCTCACGCTCCATACTGTTGAGTGATGCCTCGGCATTGTTAAGCTGAATTTGCCAGCTTTGTGTTCTTCTGTCGGTTTCACCAAATGACTCTGATGCATTTGCAAGTGCCTGCCTGAGAGTTTCAATCTTCTGTTTTTGTGCGTCAATCTCCTTATTAAGAACCGTATTTCTTGCAGACAAAGCCTGAACGGAATTGTCATTCTTATCAAACTGCGAGGACACAAGTTTCATCTCAGAGCCAAGCACCTTAAAGCTCTGATTGATTTCAGCAAGCGACTTTTTAAATTCCTTTTCACCCTCAACACCTAGCTTTATTCCCATATTATCAGCCATATATTCACCTCCTTATGGCATAAAAAAAGAGCCTATTGGCTCAAAAGTGTATTAAAAAAGGAGCAACCTTTTGGTTACTCCTTGAAATTATTGTATAGATAAATTGAAATTTGCCATATCATATCTATGAATATTACTCATTCTGAAAAATCTGTAATTTACTATCAGTAGCAAAACTCATACCTATCTGCGATTTCTCTTAATTTTAGAATAATGCCTATCGTTCTTTCGATATATTCATCCCATTTATCTATATTTTCAACCTGCGCTGGTATTTCAACCCTTATCTGAGAAGTAGACGAAATCAAATTAATCTTGTCATAACCTTCTAAAGGAAGTTCTTTAACAATAGAATCAAAATCAGCATTAATTGCATCATAGAAAATAGTCCCAAGCTTATCAAAATGCACTTCAATTTTAATTGCTTTTTTTCTGAATGGTATATTCATATAGTAAGATTTTCCCCATGTTAAAGTAATACAATCTGTACGCCCTAGTCGTGAAAGTGAAAATCCATATTTCTTAGGAAACACACTTTCAAACCTGTTCCAAAATTTAATATTCAATTCTGCATTTTTTGGTAGCTTAACATTGGAATCTCTTTTTATACAATCATCCTTTGTCGCTACTTTTAAGATTACATTTGGGGTATTAAGTAAATCTGAATTTTCATCTGGAGACATTAACAATATCCAAAATTCAAATTTTCTATCTGATGATTGAGCTAATTTTTTTATGTATTCTACTGCATGAAAGTGTTCCTCGTCTATATCTTCTGTAATCCATACAATTGTTGAAACTGAATTCCAAGCTGAATAGGTAAGTATTTCACCTAAATGAATATGATTACTTAAAAAATATTGATTCTCAACAACAATTTTTTCATCATTTTCGTCAATTGCAAGAATATCAACTGGGTATTTTCCTTTGCCATATTCACTAGATTCTTTCACTTCAGTACACGCACTTACAATGTTTCTTCCAATAATATTTCCTACGCAATCTATATTATCAGCAAGCCATTTTGTAAAATTTCTCTCCTCCTGCCAACAAGGAACTTCATTCATTCTTATTCTCTTTGCCATAATTAAGACTCCTAACAATTTCAGTTTTTTAATGGGCTAATTATATCATACCGCTTAATAAATCTCAATCCTTTTCAGAATAATCAAACCCCATAAGGAATAACATCATCAATGCAAGCAACTCGTTTTGGCTTTGCAATGCCGTTATACTGCTTATGGCACTCCCACAAATCAAGCAAAAGTCCAAATGGCATGAGCCACACTTCTTCCTGCGAAAGATTTAGGTGAGCAAGTCCGTAATAAAGAAGTCGGGTGAACAGCTCAGCGTCTGTTACCCGACTTTCGTGTTTTTTGAGGTTTGCTCACTTTCAATGTTTCGCTTTGTGCCTTTCTGCATTGAGTCCATAATTGCATTCTTGTATTCTGCAAGGTCAAACGGTGAGGTCAAAAGTTCAACCTCGTCCTCACAAAGCAAAGGCTTTTTGCTGTCCCGATTTTTCAGGTTGTAAATCATAACGCTCTGGTTTGCAAGCAGAGTGATAAACCAGATGATTTCATCAAGTGCCATTTCAAAGTTCTCACTTTTCATCAGCCTGTCACCGAGATTTTCAAGACCGCCGTATCTTTTGGCAATCTCCTTTGTGGCTCTTGTGGTGAGCAAAAGCTCGTATTCGTTTTCACCGATTTTAATAATACTTCCTCTGTCAGTCATAACGCACCTCCGTATTTATTCAGCATAGGTCGGCTCGTACACCTGAGTGTACCAACCGCTGATTGTATCGCTTGCGACCCCTGTATCGTCCTCTGAAATTTCAGCTTTCCATGGGTGCTTGCCGAGCTTGTCAGCCTTGTTTCTGCGGATAACCGTACCCTCGATTGACGGAGTGGAAAACTCGATGCTTTCGCCCTTTGTGGTAAGATTAGTTGCAGGAATGCCAAACTTCACTCTGTAAAGCCAGAAGTAACGATACTTGCCGTTCGCTTTCTTTGCACGAAAACCGATTGCAACGGGCGGTGCTCCGTCCTCAGATGCGGAAACCAACACCTTGTTTTTGTCGATTGTCGCACCGGTCAAATCCTCTGCAACGGCTGTTCCGATGTTGTCGATACCGAGTGTGAGCGTACCGCTCTGAAATTCCTTTACAACCTCAGATGCACCGTCATCGGCATAAAGTGTTACCTCGGCAAGCTCTACCGAAAGTTCCGCACTCATCGCCTTTGCAAGCGGAATAGGTGTGTCATAGGTTTCGTTTCCGTCAGAGTCCTCCGTGATTTTTGCGTAATACAGCTTATCAAGTCCGATTGTTGCCATAATCTATCTCCTCCAGTTCATAAGTTTTTAATGCGTCAATAGCATAGTGATGATAGCCCGTGTCGCTCTCGTAACCGATATACAGTCTGTCGGTTATTGAAATATCACTCTGAAAAAGAGCGGTCACAAGCTTGTATTTAAGTGCAGAGTAATTACCCTTTGAAAATATAGAAATTCTCACTTCCTGTCTGTCAAAGGTCGGCATATTGTCGCAGTGCATATCAAAACCATCTGAAAGCGGAGTGAGAACAATGTATTCGTCAGGTGCTTTGCCTGAAAAAGCACCTGTTTCAACCTTGATGTTCAATCCCTCTGCAATACTCTTGATTTCAGCAAGCAAACTCATATGCTCCTTACCTCCTCATTAAGTATGTTAATCATAACCGTCATACACTCCTTGCGTGACGCTGATTTTGCGGGTTTCATAAACGGCTTTGGTGGCTGACCGCTTTTGCCGTATTCAATTATGCTCGCAATTTTTGCATTACTCTCGCCATTTGTTCTCGGCTCTGAAAAGCCTATTTTGATATTCAAATTGCCGTTCTTGTCCGACAAAACAGGGGACACACCGAGCGAGCGTTCAAGCTCACCCGTTGAGCGTGACTGCGTTTTTGTGTCCTTGCTGATGACATTTCTGAGATTTGTCCTCACCTTTTTCAGAACAACCTCAGCACCGGCATTGAGTACCCTTCCGCACACATCATCGGTTTTGTCCCCAAGTCTTGAAATTTTGAGTAAAAACTCCTCCGGCATTTTCATTGTGCATCTAGCCACTTGCATCAACCTCCTTTGCAAGAATTTCAAGATACATTCCTCTGCCTTTTACATTCTCAACGGATGTGATTTCAAACCGCTTTCCGTCACAAAGAATGAGCATATCGGTTGTAACCTCAATGTGCGGAATACACCTTAGGCGGAACAAGTCAGTTGCAACGGAAAATGTCGCCATATTTGCCCACCGTTCACTGCCGTGTCTGCCCTCACGATATACTCTCACGCTTGCTACTGCTTTCAGTCTTTCATTCTTAAAGCCCTCATCATCGGTTTCAATCACCCTTTTCATAATTTCAACAGGTGTGTTCATCTTTCCAAAACTCATAGCTACACCTTCCAGTTTCTGTCAAGCCTTAAAAGCAGATTGACCGTGTTCCACACTTGTGCCGATGCATTTGTGCTGTCAGCAAAGAATCCGCCCGTTGAGCCATCTCTGCTTTCATAGAAATGGCTCGCAAGCATAATAACTGCCTGCTCGGTAGTTGCAGGCATTGCGTGTGTGGAGTAGTAACCCTCATCAATGTGTTGATAGCTTTCGGCATAGGAAACCGATGCAGTGATGTACTGCTCAAGAAGTGCATCGTCCTCAGAATGTTCAAGTATGAGATTTTGCTTTACTTTTTCAAGCAGTTCATTCACTAATTTCATCACCTCAAGATTTTTTCATCTGTAAGAGTTTGATACCCTCTGTAAGAATTACCTTACCGTCAACTCTCTCAGTAGATACATAACCAATCTGGCCATTAGTAGCATACAATTCATTAAGTCGCTGTACCGTTCTTGAACCTCTGTCGCCAATCCAGTAATTTGAAAAATCGCCAAAGGCAATAGGGAGTGAATTTGTTGTTGCAACAGGTGCATACGGTGTTGTGTAAAGGTCATAGCCAAGAAGCTTATCCGGCTGACCAGCCTGTACTGACGGTTGCCAGAGATACGCACCGTTGTTATCCTTGAGTTTTCTGAGAATTGCAACGGTAGAGTCATTCATAAGAAACTTTGCATTTCTTCTGTACGGTGATTTGAGTGAATACACAAGGCTGATAACTTCATCAGCAGTAATTGCAGTTGCACCAGCGGCCGTAACACCAACTTCACCACCTTTGGCCGTAAAAATACCTGTTGGCTGATTTGTACCTGTGCCAACGCAGAATGCCTCCTCTTCAGCAATACCGAAGGCTCTTGCAAATTCTTTCATAAGGTAATCCTCAATATCAAAGGCTGAATCCTGTAAAAGCTCTGTACTTACCCTACAAAGATCTGTAAGTTTAAATGCGTCAAGCTGCTTCTGTCCAAAGGTTGGATTACTTTCCGTGTACGCCGCATTCTCGGCCGTCCACTGAGCAACAGAATGACCCGTGGCAATCGGAATTTTGCGTTCATGCTGGGTTGTGATTACCTTCGCAAGAGAGCGTATAATATTCTCCTCCTCAAGTGCAGAAACAATGCTTGTTTCAAATTCCGTGGGAACAAGAAAACCACCGTCAGCGTCTGTACCCTCAGAGAGTACATTGTGAACCTGTGCTCTGCCACGAAGATGATTCTGAAAATCCTCTCTGTATTCATCACTTGCCCTGCCTGTCCTTTCAGGCTGATTGTCAACCGGTGTGGTGACAATCGGCGTATTTACCGCTTTGTTAAGTTCCTTTTCATGCACCTCTCTGCGTTCCATTCTGTGAATTTCATTTGTAAGGCTATCAAGTTCACCCTCCATATTCGAGTACGTCGCATCGTCCTCCGCCTTCAATACACCCATATCATTTCTGTGTGTATCAAGAAAGCCCTCCATCGTGTTCCAGAGTCTTGCTCTTTTTTCTCTTAATTCTGTAATAGTCATAGTTAAATCCTCCTTATTAAAGTAACTTTTTGTAAAGTTGCATCTTTAACTCATCAACTTTTCGTCCCGTTTTGCCAATAGACTGCTTATTCTTGATTTTGTTAATGAGTGCCCTCTCAACCGCATCTTCGGAAAAAGAATACCCTTCTGTTTCAGCGGTATTCTTATCGTCTTTGAGAATGTCGTCGGCAAAACCAAGTTCAACAGCCTTCTTTGCATTCATCCATGTGGTTTCATCCATCATATGTGAAAGCTGCGTATGTGAAAGCCCCGTGCGTAATTCATAAGCATTTATAATGCTCTCCTTGACCTCATCAAGCATTTCAATAGCTTTTGACATATCTCTATGGTCACCAAAGGCAGTTGTTGCCGGATTGTGAATCATCATAAGGGCGGTAGGTGCCATACACACCGTTGTACCAGCCATTGCAATAACCGATGCCGCACTTGCAGCAATACCATCAATTTTAACCGTCACATCATATGGATAATCCATAAGCATTGAATAAATCTGACTTGCCGCAACGCAATCTCCACCCGGAGAATTAAGCCAAATTGTAACGGGACCACTTCCTGTAAAAAGCTCATTTTTAAACATCTGCGGTGTTACATCATCGTCAAACCAACTTTCTTCTGCAATAGTTCCGTTAAGTTCAAGAACTCTTTGTACAGTTTCATTTTCTTCTGTATGATTTTTCCAATTCCAGAACCTTTTCGCCATTTGTATTTTCCTCCTTTTCATTATTCTTTTCAGCAAAAGCCCCCGCATCGCTCAGCTTTGTCATACTGCCATTCACGAGATACAGATTTCCACCCTCCTCGTCAGAAATACGGTCGAGATTTTCAAGCTCTCGTATATCGTTTGCCGACATCCAGCCGTTTTGCCTTGCCGTTGCATAGCCACTCATTCTGCTTGCGTAGTCACCACGCAGAAGTCCGTCAACATTAAACTTCACAAAGTACGAACTTTTTTCATTCCTTGAAAGTAAGGAGCGGAAAATTGACTGCTCCCAACGCACTATCCACGGTTCAAGTGTGTACTTCACAAATTCAAGTGACTGCTGTTCAATATTAGAAAAGCTCGATTTTTCAAGGTCACCCACCATATGCGGAGGCACTCTGAAAATTCGAGCTATCTCATCTATCTGAAATTTTCTGGTTTCGAGGAACTGCGCCTCGTTCGGTGAAATTGAAATCGGTGTGTACTTCAGTCCCTCCTCAAGCACGGCAACTCTATGACTGTTGCCACTTCCTGCAAAGGCGGCATTCCACGAATCACGAACCTTGGATGGGTCTTTCAGTGTACCCGGATGTTCAAGCACACCGCTGGGTGACGCACCGTTTGCATAGAACTTACTACCGTATTCCTCGGCGGCAATGGCAAGACCGATTGCGTTCTTTGCCATTGCAATAGGCGAGTATCCGACAAGTCCGTCAAATCCAAGTCCGGCAATGTGAAGAACCTCATACGGTGAAAGCCGTACAGTTGCACCCTTCATCGTTCTTGCGTCATCGGAGCTTGTGTTGTACTGATAGTAAAGATTACCGCTTTTATCTCTGTCAACTGCCATTCTGTTCGGCATAAGAGGATAGAGGGCAACAACATCGCCCTTGCCATTTCTTATGATTTGTGCATAGGCATTGCCCCACAAAAGCAGATGAGTCATCAAGGTTTCTCTAAAAGCAAATGAAGTCATTTCGGGATTAGGCTCATCGTGCAAAAGAAAATACAACGGGTGTTTTACAGCCTTTTCTTTGCTCCCGTCAGAATTGTATCTGTAAAGGTGGAGAGGAAGTCCTGCAACCGCCTCTGACAAAATTCTTACGCAGGCATATACCGCAGTCATCTGCATTGCACTTCTTTCTGTTACACATTTGCCAGCACTGCTCTGACCATAGAAAAATCGGTAACCACTGCCAGATGTGCTGTTTTTCGGCTTATCCCGTGAGTGAAACAAACCGCTTAAAATACCCATAAAATCACCACTCTTTCGTAAAATGGGCAAAAGAAAAACACCTCTTTTGAGATGCTTTGAAAAATATATTTACTTTTTATGCTCATATATATCTGCATAAAAATTGACTGATGTCATATAAACAACAATCCTCGGTCATCATAAACCGATGCACAGTTATTGTTTCCACAGCGAATTGCTCTGTCAAGTGCCATAATTGTAGCAATTGCACCGTCAATTTTCTCTGTGGATTTTTCTTTGTCTGCTTTGATGTTGCCGGCCGGGTCAGTTCTGACAAATATGTTATCCATATTCCAACGAAGTACAGGGTGACCGCCGTGTGCGATTCGCTGTTCAAGCGTCAGTTTCATAAGCTCCTTTGTAGGCGGTGACATATCCTTGAATCCCTGCCCAAAGGGAACAACGGTAAATCCCATCCCCTCAAGGTTCTGTACCATCTGAACCGCACCCCAACGGTCAAATGCAATCTCTCGAATGTTAAATCTCTCACCGAGCTTTTCAATGAATTTTTCTATGTAGCCGTAGTGAATAACATTACCCTCCGTGGTCTGCAAATATCCCTGTCGCTCCCAAACATCGTAGGGTACATGGTCACGCTTTACTCGCAAGTCAAGTGTGTCCTCCGGTATCCAGAAGTATGGCAGAATGATGTACTTATCTTCTTCATCACACGGTGGGAACACAAGTACAAATGCTGTAATATCCGTTGTACTTGAAAGGTCAAGTCCGCCATAGCAAACTCTGCCTTCAAGCTGTTCTTCGTTTACAGCAAACGCACACTTATCCCACTTATCCATCGGCATCCAACGGACTGCCTGCTTTACCCATTGATTGAGGCGTAGCTGTCGAAATGAATTCTCCTCACTCGGATTTTGCTTTGCCGATTCACAGGCGGCCTGCACCTTGTCAATTCCGACCGTAATGCCGAGCGAGGGATTAGCCTTTTTCCACACCTTTTGGTCAGTCCAATCATCACTTTCATCAGCACCATAAATTACAGGATAAAATGTCGGGTCTATTTTTCTGCCCTCTAAAATATCCTTTGCCTTCTGATGAGTTTCATAGCAGATTGAATGTGTGTCCGTACCGGCAGTTGTAATCAAAAAATAGAGCGGTTGCATTCGTGCGTCACCACTGCCTTTTGTCATAACATCAAACAGCTTTCTGTTCGGCTGGGTGTGCAGCTCATCAAACACAACGCCGTGAATATTAAAACCGTGTTTTGAATAAGCCTCGGCTGACAATACCTGATAAAAGCTGTTTGTAGGTTCGTAAATCAGCCTTTTCTGTGATGCAAGTATCTTTACTCTTTTGTTCAGAGCCGGACACATTCGCACCATATCGGCGGCAACCTCAAATACGATACTCGCCTGTTGACGATCGGCTGCACAGCCGTAAACCTCGGCCCGCTGTTCACCGTCACCGCAGGTCAACAAAAGGGCAACAGCGGCGGCAAGCTCCGACTTGCCCTGCTTTTTAGGAATTTCAATGTAGGCAGTGTTAAATTGTCGATAGCCGTTTGGCTTGAGTGTGCCGAACAGGTCACGGATAATCTGCTCCTGCCAGTCGATAAGCTCAAATTTCTTGCCGGCCCATGTACCTTTGGTGTGACATAGGCTTTCAATAAAAGCAACAGCGAAGTCGGCGTATTCTTTATCGTAATAGCTACCTTTCGCTTTGAATTTTGTAGGCTTATAATTCTTAAGTTTTCTCAAAATTTCACCTCCAAATGGGTATAAAAATAGCCTGCCTATATTGGCAAGCTAATAAAGTGTACTTTATAATCCTTACATAAGATATTGTTGTAGTTCGGGTATTCTTTCAATTCGAGATTTTAGAAAAAGTCCAAATATTTTAATCTCTCCAATCTCATTAGGACCATCTAATATTCCTATGTATTTTTGATATATCGGTTCGAATTCTTTTGCCAATAGCAATAAGGTTTGCTTATTAGCTGTATGAACTAAAGTGGGGTTAGCAATATATTTATTTAGCAGATTTGATATTTCTATTCCAGTTTCAGATTTTATAAATTGTTTAATTGCATCTTTTGACTTTCCTTTGTATATGTAAGGGAAACTCTCAATCATTACAGTAGTCCTCCTTTTTTGGTGTTATCTGCCTTAGCAATTCATACAGCATCTTGGTTTTTTTCTTTCTTGCTCCCGGATGGGGCATTTTAATGATCTGCCCCTCGTAATCATGGAGTGACTTAACAACTGTGTTATATGTACCGCAGCAGACAATCAGTTGAGGCTTTATTATTTCAACTTCTCGTCGCAGCAGTTCTCCTGCAATACGGGACTTTGCAAGTTGATGGTATTCGTTTCTGCTGCTTTTTTTCCACGAACTTTGTTTATGTTTGTAAATGCTATCATACCAATAGCAGAAATAGCAGAAGCCTTCATATCAGCTATCTCATCAATAGAAGTGGATGGACCACAAATCAGTGTTGCCCATCTGCCTATGTTGTACCACATATTCGGATGCTGGCTGATATGATCTCCACCGGCAAGCCCATGCTGAGTAATGCCCTCCATCCAACTACGAAAAAGTATCCCTTTTTCATAGTCCTCATTATCCCAATTATTTGTTTCTTTGCCAACAAAGAGGACTCCTTTGTCAGTATCGTAGCGTTTTTCGTCGATTATACCGAACTCATTTATCCTGGAAGGAGGGACTTCTTTATCAAACGCAGCAGACCATTCCGTAAGAAACGGAACAGTAAAACTATAATACTCATTTCGTAGTATCTCATTTATCTCCGCGTTTCGGTCAGCTCGAATCATATCATCACCCCGTTATGCTTGAATAATTTGCTTTCTAGTTATTTAATACTTTATAATTAGAGATTAAATTTCACCTTATGAAAAATCCAGTAAATCTGATTTCATAAGTCCGTTTTCTTACCCTTATAGGATAACGAAATAACAGTGCCTTTCATGGCTTCAGTATAAATAAATCTAAAGATTTTATTATCAAAATTCTTCTTGTCATACTCCATACCCTGTATCAAAAGAAATTCGACTTTTATCCTTACACAACTTATCCTATCAAATTCATTGTTAAAAATCAATTGATAGCAAAAAAATTTTTAATAATTTACATTACGAAATTATGAATAACATCAAGAATCTTCTCCTGCTCTTTCTCATCAACACCAATGCTTTCGAGGGCCTCTCGTGTGCCACAGTCGGGACAGATAACGGTTAAATTGTCTGCCCTTGAAACTGCACCGTGTCCGGAATAAACCCCGCCACAACGGGGACAGGTGCGTAACTGAACAAGGTTATCGGTCATTTTCGTACAGCTCCTTTGACTTGTGATAGGCATTGAGAAGTATCTGCTTGTCAAAGTAAAAGGTATCGTAACCTTCAAGGCAGGTGTTGAGGTAGAAAAGGCTTGGTACACCGATTTGCCTTTCCTCGTGCATAATGTAGGCGAAGGCGGTAACCGTTCTGCGATTGCCTGTTCTGATGCCCTTGTATTGCACCTTGATATCCTTCTTGTAGTAGAAGGTCGGATATCCCTCATAGCGGTCAAGTGCTTTTCCATCGGTCTTATCGACCTCCCAAATTACCACAGGCACAATGGCGTTTTCTTTTTTCTCAATGGTAAGGTACGAACCCGACTTGCTCCCTTTGAAAAGCAACTCCCAGCCTTTCAGCTTTGCCGTACCGAGAATTTTTGCGTTCGGACATCTCGTTTTCATCTGCCTTACATTTAGGTTACTTCCGTAGGCTATGTATAACCTTTTCATAAAATCAATCCTTTCCGAAGATATGTTCTTCTACCACCTTAAGACCGCCAAAGCGGTCAGTGGGGCATTTAACCTAATTCCTTCAAGCAACTCTGCCGTTCCTAAAAGCCGTGTCTCCCGAAAGTCTGCTTGTGAACACATCTCTTGCTGTCTTGAACTCGTCACCGATAAAGCCGAGTCGCAAAAGCCAAGTCCTCATTGCGTATTTTGGATTTTCTGTCTGCTGAGGCTTTGCACTTGCCGATTTAACTTCCTTTGCCATTTGGCTGAGTGCCAAGCAAAGCTGAATGTAACTTTTTAGCTGTCCTGCGTGAAGTCCGTTCTGTTTGCCGTTTGCGGGCTTGTCAAATTGGAAAAGTCTGAATTCAACCGTTCCCTTTGTAAAGGTTGCGTGGAGGTTGAGCATATGGTATCTACTTCCATTGTAATGGTGACTTCTGCCGTAGTTTTCATCGTGGCTCTTATACCATACATCGGCAAGTTGTGACATCGTTTCAGGCTTAGTTCTGTTGACCTGTTCCAAAAAGCGTGGATCTACCGTTTTGCAGTATCTTCTTATTCTCACCTCGTCAAGGTTTAAGGCGTCAATCAAAAGCTGTTCGTGGCTTGCCATAATGTTTGCAAGGTTTCTGAGTGTCTTTGCCGTGTGGCCTTTTGCACCGATGTGAATGTGTACTCCGCAACCTCTTGTTGAGTCGCTCTTTGCACCCGCTTTTCTTAATATCCTTACAAGCTCCTGCAAGGTTTCAATGTCTGAATAGTTTAAAATTGGTGTGACCATTTCGCATTTCTCACTGTCAATTCCTGCAATGCTGACATCTTTTTGGAATTTCCACTCTCTGCCTTGCTCGTCCCAAGCCGAGTATGTGCAGTAGCCGTTGCGGTCTGCTGTGTTTTTGTATCGACCTGTTCCGAAAAATTGTGAGGCAAGCTTTGCAGCCTTGCTCCTTGAAATACTGTTCATTTCAATCTCAACACCGATTGTCTGCTTTTTCATTTCCTCAATCTGTCTTGCTGTCTTTGTATTCATAATGTCCTCCGTTTTTGTAATTGTGTATTTCCTTTTGTTGTACACATATTCGCTCTTTTTGAAGGATATATCAATACGATTACTGCACAATCATTTTGCAAGATTATTGTGTATATCTATTCCCTTTCAACCTCTTTCACAAGCTCGGTATACGGGATTTTTCTACCGTTTCTTTCAACAAACACACCTTCTGCATTGTTTGTATTTTCAACATATCTTCTTAAAATTACTGAGGCGTATTTTTCGTCGAGTTCCATCATATAGCAAATTCTGTTCATCTGTTCACACGCCATCATAGTTGAACCGCTACCGCCAAAAGTGTCGATTACAACACCGTTTTCCTGAGTTGAATTTCCAATAGGATAGCTGAGCAAATCAAGTGGTTTTGATGTCGGGTGGTTTGCATTTCTTTTTGGCTTGTCAAAATTCCAGATTGTAGTTTGCTTTCTGTCCGAATACCACTTATGCTTTCCGTTCTGCATAAAGCCATAAAGTACAGGTTCGTGCTGCCACTGATAATCAGAGCGACCAAGAACAAGACTATCCTTCACCCAGATGCAACAACCGGCAAGATGAAAGCCTGCATCAATAAACGCCTTTCTGAAATTAAGTCCCTCTGTATCAGCATGGAACACATATGCTGAACCTCCATTTTCAAGATGTTCAGCCATACACTTAAATGACGCAAGCAGAAAATTGTAGAACTCCTCGTTTTTCATACTGTCATTCTGAATTGTCAGGCCTGATGAGCTCTTAAAAGATACACCATACGGCGGATCAGTCAGTATAAGATTTGCCTTTGTATTGCCCATAAGAGTTGATACATCTTCACTTGATGTTGCATCACCACACATTAGTCTATGCCTACCAACAGTCCAGACGTCACCTTTCTCAACAAACGAGGCCTTTTCAAGTGCTGCGGTTAGGTCAAAGTCATCATCTTTTGCACGGCTTTGGTTATCATCGCCGAATATATCCATTAGCTCAGCTTCGTCAAATCCGGTCAGGTTCAAATCAAAATCAGCACCTTGCAGTGATTCAATTTCTACCTTCAAAAGTTCCTCGTCCCAGTCGGCATCAAGAGCCATTCTGTTGTCGGCAAGTATGTAGGCCTTCTTTTGTGCATCGGTAAGGTAGTCTACAAATACACAAGGCACTTTATCAATGCCCTCTTCTTTTGATGCCATAATTCTGCCGTGACCGGCAATGACATTATAATCTCTGTCAATTATTACGGGGTTGATAAAGCCAAATTCTCTGATTGATGCTCTCAGCTTGTTGATTTGCTCCTTTGAATGTGTCCTTGCGTTATTCACATACGGAATCAGCTTGTCTATGTCAACAAGGTTCATCTCCGATACTCTATTCATATTGCATTTTCCTTTCCTCCATCAAAACACAAAAGCCTTTCTTTGCTCCTGCTATGTCACCGTGAAGTGCCTGTCCTCTCAAGGTTAAAAACTCCTGCCTTTTCAGCCTGTGTTTATATCTTTTAAGTGTTTTTAAAAATTGTGTCAATTCGTTCTGTTCGTTCATCATTTTATCTTCCTTCTGAGCAAAAGCTCCATAGTATCGTTCGGGTTATCCTCAAACGGAACCGTGCAGTTTTGCTTTACAATATCGTAAATCTCATACCAGATAAGGTTTGCACTTTTCTGATACTGCTGACTCATCTGTACGAACGGCGACGAGATTACTCCGCCCGTGGTCGGGTGCTTTCCAAGCAAGCCGTAGGTGCTCGTTGCCTCCTCACACTGAATGTATCTTGCAAATGCCTGAGCATACGCTTCAATCAATCTCGGATTGACAAGCCGTTCGCAACCACGCTCTTTAAGCCACAACCAAGTTTCCTTGTATATCTCATCTGCTCCGAGAGGCACTCCGTTCTTCTGCTTTGCCGAAAGATAGTCTGCCGGTTTTGGCATATCCGCACCTTCAACAACTGCACCCTCAGGTAGGTCAACGGCCTCAAGTTCCGCACTCGTAAGCACGGGTATATCGTTTTCCATTAGCCGAACAGCCTGACCTTTTTGCAATTTTTCTGCCACGGACATTGGCTTGTCACCGGCCCGAACTCGTCTGCCACCTCTGTTTGTACCGTCCTTTGCCATATAAAATCACCTTCTTTCACAATTTTTAATACCCCGTTTGAACTGCCGTTTTTGTGCGTGACACCCTCCGCCGTTGTCCGGGTAGAAAGGTCGTAGAGATTTGACCCGCCCCACGGTCACCGATCTCCGAGCTCGTGATGGATCTTCGTGTGGCACGACTGGCACAGGCTCATCAGGTTGCTGGCCTCGTGTGTGCCGCCTTGAGAAATAGGAAGAATATGATGAACTTCCTCGACCGGTGTCAACCGGCCTTCCTTGAGGCACTGCTCACACAGGGGGTGCGCCGCTGCGTACCTGTCACGGATGCGCTTCCAAGCCCTACCGTATTTGCGGTTGACGTCCGGGCTGCGCTCGTACTTGTTGTAACGGTCCCGGTCTAGCTTCTCATGCTCCGGACAGAAGCGTCTATCAGTAAGCCTTGGACAGCCGGGGTGAGCGCAGGGCTTCTTTGGGCTCCTTGGCACATAATCACCTCGCTTTCCGGGCATAACAAAAGCCCTGCGGGAAAGGGGCTCCCACAAGGCTTCCGTAGGTTTTACTTTGTCCATCATAATACTATCATAAGAGGCGACTCTCAATCTCTCTCATTTACTCTCATGATGGCGGCCACACAAGCAAGTGCCGTATCGTGCATCCGATATATGTGCTGGATGCTGTAATGCATCTCAACCGCAATCTTCTCCCACGAGAGGAAGCACAGATACCGCTTCTCCAGCAGGGTTTGCAGTTCAACATCCGAAACGGCCCGGATTGTTGCCATGATTTCCTTCTTCAGTTCCACCAGATTCTCGACGTCGTGTTTCAGGCTTTCCTCAACCTTGATAATTTTCAAAACGGCTCGTTCTATTTTGGAGCCGCCACGATTCGGGTTTCTGGGCATGTCGCTGTAAACGATAGTGCAGGATGTGGCCAGTTCATTTAAAGACTCGATCTGCTGGAGCTTGGATTTAATTCGCATATCCAGCGTCCGGGCCTGTGACAGGTATTCTTTAGCGGTCATTTTGCTTCTCCTTCCGTAGCTCTTTAATGAGGAATTCCGTATCGACTTTTGACAGGACACCGAACCAGCCGGAACGGAAGAAACACTCAATTTCCTGAAGCTGCTGTTCATCGTCGGTCAGCCGATAATCCTTGGCCGCCTGCAGAATGATGGCGTTTGCCAGATTCTTGTATGGGTTCAAAGTCGCACCTCCGAATTTGTGATCACTCGGATTGGCGTAGATTGTCGAATATTGTCGTTAGATTTTCAGATTTGCCTTGACCGCAGCGATCAGAGCCGACTGCGTTTTGTCTTTGGCCTTCAGAGCCCGGAGGATTTGCTCGTCGATGGTATCGTCCGTCACGATATGCTGTACGACCACGGTTTCTTCGGTTTGACCTTGCCGCCAGAGCCTTGCTATGGTCTGGGAATAGAGCTCCAAGGACCATGTGAGGCCGAACCAGACGATGGTGTTGCCGCCGGTCTGAAGATTGAGGCCATGCCCGGCAGAAGCCGGGTGAATCAGAGCTACCGGGATTTCGCCGTTGTTCCATCTGCGGATACTGTCGGCTTTGTCCAGCTTGGAAAACGGGATATGCCGATCATGCAGCCGTTTCATGATCCGCTCCAGATCATGCTGGTACCAATAGGCCACCAGAAGAGGCTTGCCGTTTGCCGACTCGATAATGTCCTCCAGAGCGTCCAGCTTCTGCTCGTGAATGGGGACCGTATTCCCGGCATCGTCGTAAATGGCACCATTGGCCATCTGGGAGAGCTTGCCGGAGAGGGCTGCGGCATTAGCAGCGGATATTTCACCATCGGGCAGGTCCAGAATGAACTGTTTTTTCATCTCGTCGTAGGCGTCCTGTTCATTGGGACTGAGATAGACCTTGTATTCGCTGGATATGAGTTCCGGCATCTTCAGGTGGTCCGTGGATTTCATCGAAATGGTGATATCCGAGATTTTCCGGTATATGGCTTGCTCGGCACCGGGTTTCGGACGGTAGCTGTAAACGATCTGGCCGTTCATGGCGTCCGGCACGAAATACTCCTGCCGATAATAGGTAATGAACCGACCGAGGCGTTTTCCCATGTCGATGACCTTGAACTCTGCCCACAGATTCATCAGTCCGTTGCTGGCCGGAGTGCCGGTGAGTCCAACGACACGCTTGATCCTGGGCCGTACCTGCATCAGAGCCTTGAAGCGTTTTGACTGGTGGTTTTTGAAGGAAGAAAGCTCGTCCACTACGATCATGTCGTAATCAAATGGGAGCTTACTTTTCTCGATGAGCCATTGGACGTTCTCACGGTTGATGATGTAGATATCAGCTTTCTTCGTCAGGGCCGATTTTCGCTCAGCCTCGCTTCCGACCGCCACCGAATAGGTCAGGTGGTGAAGCTGGTCCCACTTTTGAAGCTCTGCGCTCCAAGTATCACGGGCTACTCGAAGCGGAGCGATGACCAGCACCTTATGAACCTCGAAGCTGTCGAACAGCAGGTCCGCAATAGCGGTCAGTGTGATGCTCGTTTTGCCAAGGCCCATGTCCAGCAGCATGGCAGCGAAGGGATGGTCTTCGATATAGTTGATTGCGTACCTCTGGTATTCATGCGGTTCGTATTTCATCAAGTATCCCTCCAATCTGCTCAGGGGCATCAAGGATATATACCTTGAAGCCCAGCCGCCGCAGTAATCCGTGTCTGGCTACCTGCAAAGGTCTCGGTTCCTTACCTGGTGCCTTGACCTCCACGAATCCGATCTTGCCTCCGGGCAGCAGCACCAGTCGATCCGGCATCCCATCGAATCCGGGACTCACCAGTTTCGGTGCAATGCCGCCGCTGTTTTTCACGGCTTTGACTAAGTGTTGTTCTATGATTTTCTCTCGCATAATGTTCCTCCATCAGGAATTAGAGTGGGTGGTGACGGTCGATGACAGTCTTTACAGAAACTATTCTTAGAACACTAAAAAACAAGACCTAAGAAAAGTTACGGAATTACCCGTCATCGACCGTCACCCTTGGTTCAATCAAGAAAGTCCGACTTAAGCTGCAGGCCAAAAAGCAGCCGTGCAGATTTACTTCTTTTCCTTTCAAAACCGGCGCATTCCAGCGCAGTGTAGAAATCAGTCGTGTTGCGGATATAGTCACCCACCTGCATGCAATAGCTGCGGTATGCGTTGTAGACATCTCCGGATTTAGCGGAATAGGAGCTGTCAATCTCACAGCATTCATCGAGGAACTGCGAGAGCCAGTCGTTATTGTCCTTGTACTTCTGAATCGCAGAATCCACCACGGCTGGCTTTACGATGTGATAATCCTTTTCGATCACACGCTTGGCACCGGTCATGATCCATTTCAGGATTGCACCGCCAGCTTTGTTGAAAAGGTAATCGGCATAGTTTTTGATGTCAGAGGAACCTTCAATCTTGGCGTTAAACGGAATGACAATCAGCCTACGCCATGTTCCGGCATCAATCGCACCGACCTTCGGCAGGTGGTTCGTGTAAAGCACAAGGGTATGGCTCGGTACGAAACTGAACGGGTCCTTGTACTTTTTCTCCGCATAGATCTCGTCCGTTGAACAGAGCTGTTTGACGTTTGATGTGTTCAGGCGCATGCCTTCCTCCAGTTCGGCGGCAATGATTATCCGTTTACCTTTGGCTTCAGCCAGCTCCGGCTTTACATTCCGCTTGCATCCGACAGTCAGAGTGTCTGCGGACATGTTGCCGCTATAGGTACCCATCACACGGGAAAGCGTATTCCAGAAGGTGGATTTTCCGTTACGGCCTTCACCGTAGGCAATGATCAGGCCTTCGACACAGACCTTCCCGATAGCGGAAAGGCCAGCGATCTCCTGAACATAATCGATGAGCTCGTTGTCACCGCAGAAGAAGGTCTCCAAAGCGTCCTGCCAGATATCCATACCACCACCGGACGGGTCAACCGTGGTCTGCTTGGTAATGGAATCCGCAGGAGTGTGCTCATGAGCGGAAGGAAGGCCAATACGAAGGTCGTAAGTAGCTGACGGGGTGTTGAGCAGAAATTCGTCTGCGTCAAGCTGCCGCTGGTCAATCTCAACCATCGGATGTGCTTCCTTTAAGGCAGCGGTGATGTATTTGGAATCTCTGCGCTTGATGGCATAGTTGCGGTAGGTCGTGGCGTTCTCGTACTTTTGGAAAGAACGAGCCTGTTCCGAGCTGAAAGCCATAGCCGCTTTCTTTGGACCCATCGATGCCAGCAGCTCCCATGCGCCGTTTTTCATCATTTCGTCGGTTGCCTTCTTGATCTCGGTTTCGGCCTCCTCAAGCTGGCGAGTGGTGAGTTCCTGCGCTACGGCCTGAGCCTTGGGCTTGGATTCCTCCCAGAACCGACCGTTGTAGACCAGAAAATCAGTCGAGGGTGAATAGCGGAGCTTTCCCTCATATTCTCTTGCCAGCACCGTGGCCTGTCCGACGTCGGAATAGTCGGAGGGCTTGAGCTGAAGGCCCTGATTGTATTGCTCCGGAGGAATGTATCCTTCCTGTGCAGCGACCTTCCCATAGAACCGCTGTGCGCTGTGCCAGATGCTGTCGAGCTCCGACTGCTCCAAAGGCAGCTGACAGCAAGCGGCCACTTCCGCAAAATGCTTATGTGCCTCATCGGTATTGCCGAAGCGTTTCAGGATGCGTCCAGCATAATGGGACAGCGTGGCGTTGCGGCTGCCTTCGGGAATGACGATGTCGCCATAGCTGCCGGAGTCCATGTTGGCGTCAAAATCGTCGTCAGCAAGGAAGGTAGTAAGCGTCATCGGACCGTCGAAGATCTCGACCTCCGGCTTCTTTGTCCCGAAGAAGAACCGAGCGGCATCGAGTGCCTTGGTGTCGAAGTACGGGAAGATGCTGTTGACCAGCTTTTTCATCTCGCTGTACTGGCCGGGTTCGATGACTCGATCAATAGCGAAGAAGACGTGGAACTTCGGCCTTGCAGCTTTGCCACCTTTGGCTTTCATGTGATTGCGGCTGTAGTGAACCGCAAAGGCAACACCGGGAAAAGCAGTAGCAACGTCTGAGGGATAGACCCATTCGTCCGGATCGTCGCTGTGGTCGTTATCACAATCGACCGGCAAGCAGTCGGAGCCGATGAAATTGTCGTTGCTGCGGTAGTTGCCCTGATACTCAGCACAAACATAATCGTGCTTTACAGCTTCGATGAGGCTGTCCTTCCCGGTGACCTCGACCTTATGAGGGTAGGTACAGTTTTCAGGCACCTCCAGACAGTTGGAGCGGTATAAAGTGAATCTCATCTTGTTACCTCCTCGCAGGTCTCGCTGAAGTAGCGGATTCGGTGTCCCTTCCAAGTCGCTCTCTTGATCTCGGCCTCCATGCCCTCGGAGATCCGGTCACCAAAGACCCACATTTCGGCGCATTTACTCAGGATGGCATTCCCAAAAAGCAGACCCAGCTCACGCTCCTTGGGCTTGTTGTCGTCAAGGAACTGCGGAAACAGCAGGTGCGGTGCGATGGGAATGTATCCGGCCTCTACCGCAAAATGGCTGTAGCGTCTGGCGGCAGCGGTGTTGCGTTCGACATCTCCGGCATACGGACTGCAGATATACACGATGGGCCTGAATGCCCGGAGAGCTTTTTCTTCTTTTTCAATGGCACAGAAGGCTCCGAATGCTGTGGGATCGGCATAACCTTCTGCGTTTTTGTATTCGGCCATGATAGGCACCTCCAATCTAAAGTTCTCACTACCCACTGGAGGGTTTAGTGGTATTTGAACGAATCAAAATCAGTCTTTTTTATAAAACATGGTCTCGTAGCCATCAGCACGGAGCTTGAGGCCGTCTGCCCACGGTGGGGTCCGACCCATCTGTTTGCAGAGGACCTTCAGGTCAACGCCGGGGCTGGCTTCGATGACCAGCTCGTCGTGAATGTGCATGGTAATGAAGCAGTGCGACAAGGTCCGCATTGCGTAGCAGAGAATGTCACGGGAGGTAGCTTGGACGATGTTCTCCACGAGCTTCGGCCCGTAGGTCTCCAGCCGCTCCCACTTCTTTGTGCCGCCGATACCCTCGTAGGTGATACACTCGCTGCCGAACTGATTTGTACCGAGCTTAGGCTTTACATAGGAAAGGCGTCTGCCGGACGGGAGCGTAATGAAGAGCATCCCGCTCTGGTAGCAGAACTTGATGCCGCAGACATCGCCGTCCATGTGATACTTCACGGCATTCATAGCTGCTCGGTCGATATCCCACCAGAACCTCACAATGTTCTGGTTCGAGTTGCGCCAAGCGGTGACCAGCGGCTGAAGCTCGTCTTCTGAAAGGCCCATCTCCATGGCTCCCATCGCTTTGAGAGCTCCTACAGAGCCGCCATAGCCGAGGGCGAGTTCAGCAATTTTGCCTTTTTGCCGCAGGTGGCCGTTCACGCCGTGCTTTTCAACGGGAACCTTGAACATCTGCGATGCGGAGGCGCAGTAGATGTCGCCGCCTTTTTCAAAGACCTCCTGACGCCAGATTTCACCGGCAAACCACGCCAGCACTCTGGCCTCGATTGCCGAGAAGTCGGAGACGATGAACTTGTATCCCGGCTTCGGCACAAAGGCGGTGCGGATCAGTTGGGAGAGCGTATCCGGCACATCTTCGTAGAGAAGTTCCACGCCTTCAAAGTCGCCGCAGCGGACAAGCCCACGAGCCTCTGCCAGATCCGGAAGATGGTTCTGGGGCAGGTTCTGCATCTGTATAATGCGTCCAGCCCAACGACCGGTCCTGTTGGCACCGTAGAACTGAAACATTCCACGAGCACGACCATCGGCGCAGACTGCCTTTTCCATCGCCTGATACTTTTTGACAGACGATTTGGCCAGCTGCTGCCGGAGAAGGAGAACCTTCTGCAGCTCTGCCGGAGCGGTCTTGAGCATTTCAGCGACTTCCTTCTTGCCGAGAGAATCCACCTCCAGACCGTTGTCCGAAAGCCACTGTTTCATCTGCTGCACGGAGTTGGGATTGTCCAAAGCGGTCAGCTTCTTCATGACAGCAGTGAGATCCGCACGGGAGCGGGTGTCCATAGCGATGGCTTGATGCACCAGCTCCATATCAAGGGCGACGCCTCTGTCGTTGATTTCCTGATCGAGGTGGTATTGCTCCCAGACTGTTTCCGGCACAGGGAACTTGGCGAGCTTTTCCTGAATGGACATCTCGACCTCGACATCACGGATGTTGTACCGTTTGAAGGCGTCCCACTTGTCGGGAGCGTTTTCCGGCAGGTTGCGGGTTCGACCGCCATTGGTCTTTGTCGGCACACAGGGCTGGCAGAAATACTTGATGAGCTCTTTGCCTTCGGTCAGCTTCTGCTTTCCGAGGCCCAGAACAGCACCGACGCCTTCCAATGAAAGGGGTAAGCCCATGTAAGCGGACCAGATCATGGTGCATTTCCATGAGGCCGGATCGAGGTAGTTGCCCACGGTGTCTTCCAGGATGCTGTAGTAGGCGTTATCAAAACCGCCGTGATCCCGGAGCCAGCGGGAAAGGCATATTCTCTCGAACTGAGCGTTGAAGGCCCACTTCGTCACATCATCGTTTGTAAGCGCAGCGATGACCTCCGGAGGGATCGTCTCTCCACAGGCGAGGTCGACCACCTGCGCAGGATTACCGTCTGCGGAATACCCGAAGAGAAGAATATCGAAATCTGTCGCCTCGGTGTATTTGTAGACACCGCATTTGGCAAGGTCCACGCTACTGTATGTTTCAATATCAATACTGAGTGTTTTCATATACACCGGTCCTTTCCATAGCCTGAAAGGGTGGCAGGATTGCTCCCACCACCCGCAGGCCGGAGATTACTTCTGTTCGAGTTCCTTCATTCGAGCTTCGTGGAACTCGACTTCACGAATGGCACGTTCTCGTTCAAGCTGCTGACGCTCAGCTTCCCATTTGGCGTTGCGAGCTTCACGCTCAGTCTCAAGAGCAGCATTACGCTTCTCACGCTTGCGGTCGTCGATGGTGTCGATGATGGACCTGACGATCCAGAACACAGCCAGAACCAGATAGAGGGACAGAAGCAGGATGCAAAGAATCGTAGTAGCGTTCATGGTGCGTACCTCCTTAAGACAGGAAATCTTCATCCGCATCGGTGGAGAAGTCAGATGCTGCGCTGGACTTGCCGCCGAGGGGTTCGCCGTCACGGATCTTCTGCAGGTTGTTCAGCCCACAGGCGATGCCCTTGTTGCCGTTGGAGTTGAAAGCGTAGAAGTTGATGCTGGCACGACCGTACACGCCGGAGTAAACCTCGGAGCGGGTCAGGATCGGATTGCAGTCAGCGTCCACAATGCCGGGAGCCGTGGCGGAGTTGGCGTTGATGAAGTAGCTGCCAGCGTAAGCCGGATCATCCGGACGCTCGGTGTCGCCGTCACGAAGAGGCATCTTGATAGCAGTGAGGGGCGGTACGGACTTGCCGTTGCCCTTGAGCTTGGCCTCGCCCTCCTTGTAGGCAGCCTCGATAGCAGCCTGAATCTTGGCGATGGTCTTGGTGTCGGATTTCGGGATGATGAGGCTCACGCTGTACTTGGGAGTGCCGCCGTTGATGGACTTCGGCTCCCAGACGTTTGCGTAGCTCCAGCGTGTGTCGACACCGGTGATAACCTTCATGGGATTGCTGATTTTTACATTCTTACTCATTGTCGTTTTCCTCCATAAAATCATTTTTTGCTGTATTCATGGCCGGGCGCTTGTCGCTATCCGGCACAAGTGTGGGTTTGCCCTGCGGCTTTTCAATGTAAGCCGTCAGGAGTTCATCAAAGCGGGACTTGCCGAGGAGCTTCTGCATGGCGGTGATGCCGAGCATCTTTTTCTCATACGGGTCAAAGCCTGCTTTCTCGACCGCGTCAATGACGGCGGCCTCATTGCTGTATCTGCGGTTGCTGCGTCCTTCGACGAGCTTAAAGCCAGTCCATTCCTTACCGGAGAGAGCTTGCTGCAGGGCGTATTCCTTGATATCGGAAGCCCAGCTAACCAGTTCATCTACCTTGCTGAGAATGACCTCGATCTCGGTATCCGTAAGCAGTGGCGGGAGCTTGAAATCATGCTGCGCGAGCTTCAGATTTGCCTCAGCTCTGGCGCGGCACTCGTTCTTAGCCTTGCAGAAGCCGCACCATTCACCGCACAGGAAGTTCCCGTCACCGGCAAAAGCCAGATCTGCTGTGGGCTTCAAGACTTCATCCGCCCAGCGATACAGGTCATCCTTGCTGATTTCGTAGGTGCTGACGTTCTGGCGTCTCGGTTGATAAATGGCCATGGAAACCTGTTCGATGTCGTAAATGTCATCGAAAAGTTCCAAAGCACCGAGAGCGTAACACTGCATCTGCGGATTCTCCTCTGCAGAGACCAAGACACCTAAGCCGTGCTTGTAGTCGATCACCCGGAGCGTACCGTCCGCAATGATGATGCAGTCGGCGGTTCCGAAGCCCTGTTCTACCCAGCGGGAGAAGTCCACACGCTGCTCGATAAGAACTACCGGGTCGGTGCAGGTTTCCTTGGCGGCTTCGACCTGTTCCAGCACATATTCGGCATAGCCGGAGGTAGCATCCTCCATTTCCTCGGAATACCACTTGAGGCTGTCGGTCGGGTCTTCTGAAGGAAGTCCCAGCGCGGTTTTCAATTTGTGCTCGCCAAGCGCATGAGCGTTGGTGCCTTCTGCAGCGTAGTCTGATCCTTTGTCCTCATAGGTTTCGCAAAGCCTCGCCGATGGCGGGCAGTGCAGCCACCTGTCGGAGCTGGACGCGGACAGAATTGCGTGTGCTTTAGCTGCCATTGCCGATTACCTCCGCGTCCTTCATCAGGGCTTCGTAGTTTGCCGGATCGATCTCCGAGAGCTTTGCGGCACCATACTTTTTAAGCAGGGCGCGTACTTCTGCGGTATGACCGGCGCGGGACTTCTCAGCAAGGACGGCTCTTACATCGTCCAGCTTGAGTTCAGGCTTCAGTTCCTTCTTGGCGGGAGCATCAGTGGTCTGTGTTTCATCGACATCGCCGGAAAACTGCTGGTAGAGCCAGTCGGCTGCGGCATTAATAGAAGCAGCAGCGGTGCGGAGCTCTTCGATGGTCTGTGCCATTTCTGCCATCTTTGACATTTTCTTTTCCTCCTTCCTCGGATTGGCTTGCGGCAAGTACCCGGAGGTTCCTTGCCAGTCTGGCGGATACGTGGCTGATGGAATTCAGGAGCTTGATCTCCTCGTTCACGTTGCCGCCTGTGTCTGCGTAACTGCGGTACATCATGGGTTCACCTCGCTTTGTGAAGGCTGTGTTCTCTTGCCTTCACCTTCCACTGGAGATGAACTACCGATTTGAGCGGAGGATTTTATAAAAAATCTCCGACCACCATCCGAAAGAGGGACAGTGGCCGGAAAGGGTGTGATTCGTGGTCTTGGTATTACTTATCGCCGGTAATCCTGTGCAAGTTGGTGCGATACTTCTTCATCTGATCCGCGAAGGTCTTCTGCGGGCGACCGAGTTCTCTTGCAATAGCACGGTCGGAGATGCCCTCCGGGTGATCCTTCCAAAGCTGAATGATGGTATCGGCCTCCGGATCAAGCTCACGCAGTCTGGCAAAGAGCTGCTCCAGCAGCATGCGGTCGGCGATGACTTCTTCCATCGGCTTACTGCGGTCGGGAATATAGTCACCGAGGGTGCCGTTGCCATCAGGGAGAGGCTGATCCAAAGAAGTAATGTCGCCTGCCGCATGGTATTCACAACCGATGCAATCACCGTCACATTTCCAGATGAAGCGGTAAGGGCACATGCACCTGCCGTGATCCTGTTCCTTGTGACGGATGCGGTCGGCTTCCTTATAGAAAGCATCACGCTGTTCCTTTGTGACAGAGACCTTTTCGCCGGTGCTGCGAACGTAAATAAAGTAAGTCTTCTGATTGTCATTGTTTTGCATAATGAAAGCCCTCCTTCGGCTTTTGCCGAAATGGAGAGCTCCAGACATGCAAAACCAGGCCACAGGCGTGAGGGCATACCGAAGGATTACTCCATTTCGGCTGCACCTCACTTCCGGTGATCGGTACAGTATTTGATTGTCATCGGTAGTCACATGGAACCGGAAACACCCTGCGCAGATGGCTCCCACGTGCTAAAGCAAGTATGCCATTTTTAGGGATCGGAACCTCAGACACATGCATGTCCGTTTTTGCAGTGCTGATAGGCAGAAACGAGAAGGTTAAGACAGGTTTAATATTGAAAAATAGATAAAAAAAGACCGGACATAGTTGTGTCCGGTGGAAATTTTTATGAACGCACAAATAAAAAATAATATCAACAAATAACAGTAAACTCTTGGAAAATTCACATTTATGGTGTATACTGAAATGGTTAAGTTGTATTCAGATTCAAATCACGGGGTGAGAGCATGGAAGAAATCATGAATGACAAATGGATAAGCATAGATGAAGCTGCGGAATATTTAGGAATCAAAACAGTTACTCTTCGTAGCTGGATCAGAAATGGTAAAGAGGGTTTGCCTGCTCAAAAAATTGGGAAACAGTGGAAGTTTAAAATTTCCGAACTCGATGAATGGGTTAAGAGCGGTAAAAGCGCTGACTGATTCAAGGGGAAAAATCGAAGAAAACATTAGACAAGGAGCAGACAAAGATGGCTGTCAAGAAAACGCAATTATATGCATCGCTGTGGGCGAGCTGTGACAAACTTCGCGGAGGCATGGATTCCTCAGAGTATAAGGACTATATCCTGACACTTTTGTTCATGAAGTATGTCACTGATAAATTTAAGAATAAAGGAGCCTATGAAGACATTAAGGTCTTTGATAAGGCACATGATAAAGATCCCGATCCGGAAAAGCGGACGGGCTGCTCCTTTGATGACTTTATTGTACTTAAGGGAAAGAAGAACATCGGCGAGGGGATGGATAAGATCATTGCCCGCCTTGCTGATGAAAACACTGACCTCAAGGGTGTTATTGATATTGCTCATTTCAATGATGAGAAGAAGCTGGGAAGCGGTAAAGAAATGGTCGATAAGTTGACCGATCTTATTTCCATTTTCCAGCGTCCGGAACTTGACTTCTCCCGGAACAAGGCAGAGGGAGATGACATCATTGGCGATGCCTACGAGTATCTAATGCGTAAATTCGCTACAGAGAGTGGAAAGAGCAAGGGACAATTCTATACGCCTGCAGAGGTTTCCAGAATCCTTGCCAATGTGGTAGGCATCAGTCGCTGCACAGATACCGGAGCCACGGTATGCGATCCGGCCTGTGGAAGTGGCAGCCTATTAATTCGAGCTATCGATGCGGCTCCGATTCCAATCATGGGATATGGCCAAGAAAAGGAAAGCACCACAGCTGGTCTGGCAAAGATGAATGCCGTCCTTCACCGTAAAGCCGAGATTACTATAAAGAGCGGCAACACCTTCTCAAATCCGCAGTACCTTGATAAATCGGATAACTCTGTACTTGAACGTTTTGATTACATAGTGGCCAATCCGCCTTTTTCCATGAAGAACTGGCGCGACGGTATTGCCGGTAAAGAGTATGGTCGCTTTGAAGGCTATGGGGACACACCTCCTGAGAAGAACGGCGACTATGCTTGGCTCATGCACATTCTTAAAGCATTGAAGGCGAACGGCAAAGCAGCAGTTATTCTTCCTCATGGTGTCTTATTCCGTGGAAACGCGGAAGCTACTATCAGGGAAGCCATTATTAAGAAGCATTGGATTAAGGGCATCATCAGCCTTCCGGCAAACTTGTTTTACGGCACCGGCATAGCTGCCTGCGTGCTCGTAATTGATAAAGAAGGTGCTGCAAACCGACAGGGCATCTTTATGATTGATGCCAGCCGTGGGTACGTTAAGGACGGTAACAAGAATCGTTTGCGTGAACGTGATATCTATAGAATCATCACAACATTCAATGAGCAGATAACAACCGATCCCAAGTATGCTCGTTTCGTACCAAACGATGAAATCGAAAAGAAAAACGGGTATAACCTGAACATTACTCGCTATATTGACTCCACAGATCCGGAGGATATTCAGGATATTTATGCGCATATTCATGGCGGTATTCCAGCGGTTGATATTGACAGTCTGTCTAAGTATTGGGATGTGTTCCATTCGCTGAAGGCTGAGTTGCTGACGGTGATCAGCGAAAAGTATTACAGCTTGAATGTGGAGCATGAGAATATCCGTCAGACGATATATAAAAACGCCGAGTTCTCAGAATACGGTGAGAAACTCGACGAGGCTTTTGCAGCATGGAAGACCAAGGAATATCCCACTTTATCTTCCCTTGATGAAGATGTATCCGCGAGAGAGTTAATCGTTAGTCTTGCGGAGGATATCCTTGCTGAATTTGAACACCTGACGCTGATTGATAAATACGACGTGTATCAAGTGCTGCTGGCTTATTGGAATGAGGTCATGAACGATGACGTGTCGCTTATAATAAGTGAATCGGATGGCTATGCCAATGCAAGAGCGACGGACAATATCGAGGAAGAGGTCACGCAGGGCAAGAATAAAGGCAAGATGAAAGTCACCGGATGGGAAGGAAGATTGATTCCAAAGGCCATCGTGATAGATGTCTTCTTCCGTGAGGAGAAGAATGCCATAGAGAAAGCCGAGAACGTTGTCGCAGAAACAGAATCCTTGCTTTCTGATCTGATTGAGAGCGCTGACGAAGAATCTGCTCTTGCCGATGTGGCTGAGAACGGAAAAGTCAAGGCGAAGGACGTAGAGGCTAAGATCGAGGAACTTACACAGCATGTAGAGACGGAGGAAACCATAGAACTGGAGCTCCTGATGAATCAGCTTCCGATGCAGAAGAAGCGCCTTCAGGCATATCTGGTGGGACACCCGCTTTGCGAAAGCGCTGTAACAGAAAAAGGAACTGTTACAAAGTCTTCTATCATGCTGCGCCTATTTATTATTCGTACAGTAGAGAGCGTACCGGAAAGCCTGCAGGATGATGTAAATCAACTCAGACAGGCTTTAGACCTTTGTGGCAAAGTGTCTGACTACAACAAAATTGTAAAGGAACTGAACAAGGCGCTTGATGAGAAGTGCATGGCAAGGTATGACAGCCTGACGGATGAAGAGATTCTGGATCTGCTGGTGAACAAGAAGTGGTTTGACAGCATCTTCTCAGGCATAGCTGATCTATACGCAGCGATATCCCATCGCTTGACAAACAGGATTATCGAGCTTGCTGAGCGATATGAAGATACCCTTCCGGAACTTGACAAAGTCACTACTGAGTATGAGGCCAAGGTAAAGTCTCATCTGGAAAGGATGGGATTCAAATGGTAAATGGCTGGGTTGAGCGTCCGATAACTGAGGTGCTGAAACCAAATGGTATTAAAATCGGGCCGTTCGGTAGTCAATTAAAAAAGGAAATGCTTCTGTCCGACGGAGTCTACCGCGTCTATGGACAGGAAAATGTTTATGCACATGATTTTAACATAGGTGACAGGTATTTAACACGTGAGCATTTTAATCGGTTGAATTCCTGTGAAATACTTCCCGGTGACTTTGTTATGAGTACAATGGGCACGATTGGAAAGTGCGCTATTGTTCCAACTACAATACAGCGCGGGATAATGGATTCACATTTAATACGACTTCGTTTTGATGAAAAGAAGGTTCGCTCTGACTACATTCTGCAATTGTTTTCTGATCAGTTCCATTATTTGAGTGATCAGACAGCAAGGCTCGCAGTGGGAGGAATAATGGACGGTTTAAGCGTGGGAATCGTGTGTCGTCTTAATGTAATTTACCCAGAGAGTATCGAGGAACAAGGCAAAATAATAAAAACCTTGTCGGAGGTAGATAAGCTGATTTTCGACCAGCAAAAGCTCATCCGGAAGAAAAAGGATATTCGTCAGGGGACAATGCAAATGCTTGTCACCGGGAAGAAGCGACTGGATGGGTTCGATGGGGATTGGCAAACTACCACATTAGATAAACTATGTCGTTTAGTTACTAAGCAAACAGGGTTCGATTATAGTGCTGAGATAAAGCCTTCTCTTATAACAGCGCCGCAGATTGGCACAATTCCGTTTATTCAAAACAAAGATTTTGAGGCATTTGATATTAACTATAATACAGACTTCTATATTCCGTATAATGTAGCTGAAAAGTATCCAAAGATTCTTTTAGATGAAGTTTGCTTGCTGATATCAATTTCTGGGCGAATAGGAAATGTCGCTGTTTTTGATAATAAACAAACGGCATTTGCTGGTGGCGCAGTGGGTATTGCTAAGTTATTTGATCCAGATTTGGCGAGTTGGTGCATGCTTTACTTATCTGGGAAAGATGGACAGGAACAAATCTTCTCAAATGAGAAAGTAGGGGCACAACATAATCTTACAGTAGCTGATGTTAGAAAGCTTGAGATTAGGCTACCAGAAAAGACTGAAAGAGAAGCTATCATTGGCGTGTTAGCGGATATGGATGATGAAATAAGCCTATTAGTAGAAAAACTGCATAAGTACGAAAAGGTAAAAAAAGGCATGATGGAAGAATTGCTGACCGGTAAGGTCAGATTGATGTAAGGAGGTGCCTGTTGGATGAGTATTGGGGATGCCGAAATTAAAACACAGGAAAGAGTAATCCGCTTCTTTAAAGATCCGGAGATCTTGGGTTATCAGTACATTGGTAACCTGTCTGACCAGCAGAATAAGAATATCAAAGAAGATCGCCTGCGCCAGTACCTTCGACTGAAGGGCTATGCAGACAAGCTGATTGATGCTGCTGTTATGCAGCTGCATCAAGAAGCTGGAAATCTTTCTCGTGGGGTCTATGATGCCAATAAGACTGTGTATTCGCGGTTAAAGTACGGCATTCCGGTCAGTGAGAGCCCGGAGAAGCCTCCGGTGACAGTTGAACTTATTGACGAGACCAATCCGCTGAATAATGACTTTGCAATTGCTGAGGAAGTAACTGTTGTTGAGCAGCAGGAGAAGAGGCCGGATCTTGTCATCTATTTGAACGGTATTGCTGTGGCCGTTATCGAATTAAAACGAAGCAGCATCTCTGTGTCCGAAGGCATCCGCCAGAATCTCACAAACCAGAAGGACTCCTTTATTCGGGGCTTCTTTACTACCATGCAGTTCTGTATGGCCGGAAACGAGTCAGAAGGCCTGCGCTACGGCACGCTTCTGACCGGAGAGAAGTTCTATATGGAGTGGAAGGATGACGGCTTCAAAGAACATGAAGAGGAACGTGATCCAGTAGATGTTCGTATCAGTAAAACCTGCGAAGGCATAGAGAATAAACTCCTGAAACAGATATACGCCATGTTTGATAAGGAACGTTTTATCGATCTTATCATGAACTTTGTCGTTTTCGATAAGGGCATCAAAAAGGTGTGCCGGTACAATCAGTATTTCGGCATCAAGCGCACTCAGCAGAGGCTTAATAATCTGAGGACGGAACTTCATAATCCAAATAGAGATTCGAATAAACCGATGGGCGGCATCCTGTGGCATACACAGGGCTCCGGCAAGACCTTAACGATGGTTTGGCTGGCTAAGTGGATTCTGACACATTGGGCAGAGCTCAATGCTCGTGTTCTTATCGTAACAGACAGGGACGAACTTGATGAACAGATAGAAAAAACATTCACCGGCGTGGATGAGAATATTGCTCGTACCAAGAGCGGTAAGGATTTGCTAAATCGTTTGAATGTATATGATGATTCGCTGATCTGCTCTCTGGTACATAAGTTTGGCCGCCGTGGTGGCGAAGCAACAGAAAATGACTACGATAAGTATATCGAAGAGCTGAAAGCCTCTCTCCCTGCCGATTTCGAGGCAAAGGGAAATTTTGTGGTATTTGTTGACGAATGCCACAGAACTCAGTCCGGTAAGCTCCATACGGCGATGAAGACTATCATGCCGAATGCTGTATTTATCGGCTTTACGGGTACTCCACTACTGAAGAGGGACAAGAAGATCAGCATTGAGGTTTTCGGTACATATATCCACGCTTACAAGTATAACGAAGGTGTGGCCGATGGCGTTGTGCTGGATCTGCATTATGAATATCGAGATGTTCTGCAGGATTTGTCGTCACAGGATCGTGTTGACCAGTGGTTTGATGTAAAGACCAGAGGCCTTTCCTCACGTGCAAAAGCTAAGCTGAAAGAGAAATGGGGCACGATGCAGAAGGTATACAGCTCCCGCTCTCGTCTGGAAAAAGTGGCATGGGACATCATTCAGGATTTTAACATGAAACCTCGTCTGATGGACGGCAATGGAAATGCCATCCTTGTGGCTGATGGTATTCCTACGGCTTGCAAGTACTACGAAATTTTTCAGCAGATGGGCTTTAAGAAGTGCGCCATCATATCTTCTTATACACCGAACAAGGGTGAACTGCGCACTGACACCGTCAGCGATGAAGATGATACCGAAACCTTCCTAAAATACGAGACATATTTGAAGATGCTGGGGCTTGATCCGTCTGATCTTCCGAACGCAGGATCGGTTCAGGCCAAGGTGGAGGAATTTGAAAAGGAAGCAAAGCGCAAGTTTGTAGAGGAGCCTGCAAATATGAAACTCCTTATCGTCGTGGACAAGCTACTCACTGGATTTGATGCGCCGCCTTGTACCTACCTTTACATCGACAAGAAAATGCAGGATCACGGCCTGTTTCAGGCGATTTGCCGTGTCAACCGTCTTGATGATGATAGTAAGGACTTCGGTTATATCGTGGATTACAAACAGCTGTTTGGACAGCTCCAGACTGCAATGAAGGACTATACTTCCGGCGCTTTTGAAGGATATGATCCGGAGGATGTAAAAGGACTTGTTAAGGATCGCCATGATGCTACGGTATCCTATTTTGAGGAAGTGTATGATGCCGTCGAGGAACTCTGCGAAGGTGTCGAGGAACCTCGTGGGGAGATCCAGTACATCCATTATTTCTGTGGTGTTTCCGGTCAGTCGGAGGAGAGCGACGAGATTTATGCACGTCTGAGAGAAAAACTCTATCGTCTGGTGAGCAGTCTTGTCAGAGCTTTCGCGGAAGCAAAGCCATATCTGGTTGATGATATCTCATCTGGCAAACTGAATGAATATGACAAGAAGGTCACTTTCTACATTGAGTTGAAGAAAACCATCGGTACGGCCAGTGGTGACTTCCTCGATTTGAAGGCCTATGAGCCTGATATGAGAAAGATGATCGATAACTATATCACGGCAGCGGACGCAGAGAAGATTGGTGATTTTGATGATCTTACCCTATTGGATTTCGTAGCAAAGCAGGGTGAGACACTTACCGGTGAAGGTGATAGTGGTCACAAGGAAGGTGCAGCAGAGGCCATCGAGAATAACATCCGTAAGAAGGTTATCGAAAAGGTCACTGTCAATCCGCGCTACTATGCAAAGATGTCAGAAATCCTTGATAAACTCATCGAAGAGCGTAAGCAGGGAGTTCTTGACTACGCTGAGATGCTTGAGAAATATATAAAGCTGGCCAAGGATGTTGATTGCCCGGAGGATAACGATAAATATCCGGAAAGCATCCGTAAGAGCAAGGCGCTCATGGCCATTTATGACAACACCGGCGAGGATGAGAAACTTGCTCTTCGAATTCACAAGGCCGTGAAAAAGCAAGCGCTATCTGGTTTCAGGGATAATCAGGTGGTTGTCAGGAGAATAAAAAAGGCTCTCTTTGAGATTCTGGGTGATGACTCCGAGGTGGAACGCATCTATAAGATCATTGAGAAGCAGGAGGAGTATTAATGCGCATTGTCATTTCCGGGATTCCGATTGATGTGCAAAAAAAGAATATAAAAAATATGCACCTTCAGGTGAAGCCGCCGGATGGACATGTGGTAATTTCTGCGCCTTTATCCGTGGACTATAAAGCTATAGAGGCTTATGCCAGAACTCAGCTGGGCTTTATCAAGAGGGCTATTGCGCAGTTTCAGGAACAGCCAAGGGCATCGAGGCGGCAGTATGTTTCCGGTGAGACGATGTATATCTGGGGAAAGCAGTACTTCCTTGTCTTTAAGCCGGACAATCAGAAGAACAGCTTCGAGATTCAGAACCAGAATATTGTCCTTTCCATGAGTGCAAAAAGCACGGTAAAGCAACGGGATGCCTATGTCAAAGAGGAATATCGAAAGATTCTAAAAGAAGAAATAGAAAAGCGCCTGCCCAAGTGGGAAGCACAGACAGGCCTTAAATGCGATTCTTGGCAAACAAAATATATGGTCACAAAATGGGGCGCCTGTAGCACGGATAAAAAGAAACTATGGTTTAATCTGCAGCTTGCTCAGAAGCCGTATGCTTGCCTCGATTATATTATTTTGCATGAACTGACGCATTTGCTTACAAGAAAACATGATGCCACATTCATCGCGCACATGGATAAGTGCATGCCTAATTGGCGTGAAATTCGTAAAGAACTCAATGACAGCAGGCTGGACTACTATGAAGCACAGAATGAAAGCCCACTGCAGAAACTGATTGACCAATCTCGTTATGACGATATCCGGGATGCGGCCATAGCTTATATTCAAGAGGAACGTTCTGGTGACACGAAAAGGCTGTCGGTCGTTGATATGGAAATCGAGAATGTTATCCATATTGAACAGCCAGAAGATGGAGTGATTGCATTCGATGTAATTACATCATGCGATGTTGAAATGCCGTCCGCTTCTCACAAGGGATATTTTAATGAGCGCTGGCTTAAGATTCATTGTCAGGTTACTCTTGGCATTGATATGAGCGGGTTCCGGATCATGTCTGTTGGTAATTGTGAGCCGCAAGAGGAATCTGATAATGACCGCCTGTCCGGAGAGCTGGTACCTATTATCTCACGTGACCAGTTTGAAGACGAAGCTGAGAAGTTCCTGACAAGGTATTGTCAGGATGCGTTGGATAAACCGATGAGAATTCCAATCGAGACGATAGCCAGCGATATGAAACTACAGGTTATCGAGGATGTACCTCTATCGGATGATCTTACTTATTTTGGGACAATCATATTTGATAACGGGAATGTTCTCGATAAGCACAGGAAGATTACAATTCGCAATGCTAAACGCGGAACCGTATACCTTGATCCGCGTGTCTCCTATGAGAGATCTGTAGGAACAAAGCGTACTACGCTGGCACATGAGTGTTTTCACTGGCACCGTCATCAGCCATATCATGTGTTGATGAAAATGATAGGTGCTAACGATAATCTTGGAAGGGCTATTCAGTGCCAAATAGCTGCAAACAATACTGATTCAGATAAATGGAAGGCTGTAGACTGGATGGAGTGGCAAGCCAAAGGCGTTGCTCCGAGAATCTTGATGCCCGCAAAAACGACGCGCTTGAAGGCAAATCAGCTTCTTACAACTTATGGCGGGGTTGATGATGCGAGCATTGCAGCCTATGAGAATGTCATTGATGAACTGGCGGAGCTGTTTGATGTGTCGAGACAGGCCGCCAAGGTTCGCCTGATGGATCTGGGGTATTCCAAAGCCGAGGGCGCATATCCATTTGTGGATGGTCAGTATGTTCGCGGATATTCATTTGAAGCAGGTGCCTTGGATAAGAATCAGACGTTCACTATTCCCTATGCCGATTTGTTTAAGGCGTACTGCTTTGATCGTGAGTTTAAGAAGCTGATTGACAGCGGACAGTTTATTTTTGCAGATCGTCATCTCGTTCTCAATAACGAGAAATACATAGCGAGAGATCAGTCCGGGAATGCTACGTTGTCAGAATATGCTCTCTCGCACATGGATGAGTGCTGTGTCGTCTTCTCGAAGGGATATAGCTATCAATCGAAATATCAAGGAGCGAAGTATTACACGCAGTTCATGCGGAACGCCGCTCCGGTTGAAAATCAGGTCGAGTATTCCTTTGAACTTAACGCGCATAACCGAACGCTACTCGACCAGATCCAGAACGCCAAGAGCCGGTCAGAAGCCCTGCGAAGATATCCCGGTTCCTTTGCTGAGACGCTGGTGGCGCTACAGAAGGAAAGGAAGCTCTCAAATAAGCAGTTGGCTGACCACTCACTTGTGGGAGAAAAAACGATTCAGCGTTTGAGAAACGATGAAGAGTACCCGACTTCAGTTCAGACAGTTCTTGCATTATGCGTAGGTCTGAAGCTGCCTTTGCCAGAGGCTGAGATGTTTCTCGGTAAAACAGACTTTAAATTAAATTCAATGAAGGGCGAGGGATACGTTTATCAATGCGTATTAGGAGCTTGTGCTGAGAATTCGATTTATGAAATAAATGAAATGCTCAAAGAAAACGGAATTACACCTCTTGGAAGTGATCCCGATCTTCAGTGAGTCAAGGAGGAGGACTAACAATGGCAGTGCCAAAATACGATGAATTGATGAAGCCTTTACTGGCAGCAGTAAAAGACGGTGAGGTCTATAAAATTAAAGACGTTACTGCCGTGTTAGCTCAACAGCTAAATTTATCAGCGGAAGACCTCGCAGAAATGCTTCCGAGCGGCAGGCAAACCGTGTTTAAAAACAGGGTCGGATGGGCGAAGACTTATTTGAAAAAAGCTGGACTCCTTGATAGTCCTGCCCGCGCTACTATTGTTATTACAGAAGCTGGAAAGAAGGTGGTTGCAGAAAATCCGGAGAAAATAGATTCCAAATATCTGGAACAGTTTCCTTCATTTGTAGATTTTGCATCCGCCTCTGATTCTACAAATGGAGATGATACAGTGCCTGTGATTTCAAAGCAGACGGATCTTACACCCGATGACCAGCTTGAAGACGCATACAAGCAGATTAATGCAAGCCTTGCATCTGATTTGTTGAGTGAAGTTCTGAAAATTTCACCATACACCTTTGAAAAGCTCGTTGTTGATCTTCTTTCGAAGATGGGATATGGAACTGTGGCTTACGGAAGTCATGCAACAGTCGCTTCTGGTGATGATGGAATTGATGGCGTGATCATGGAGGACAAGCTCGGCTTTTCTTTGATTTATATGCAGGCTAAGGAATGGGCACCGGATAGAGTCGTTGGACAGCCGGACATTCAGAGCTTTGTAGGTGCGATTGCCGGGAAGCACGGTGATGGACTTTTTGTTACAACAGCTAAATTCTCGCAGAAGGCTAAGGATTACGCAAATACTCATCACATTATTCTGATTGATGGTGAGAGACTTGCAAATCTGATGATTGAGTATAACTTCTGCGTGTCAACGAGGAAAACGTTTGAAATTAAGGCAATCGATACGGATGCTCTGGCTGAATATCAGGACGAGTAATTCGATTGCGAAAAAGTAGAAAGTTGGAGGGAATACATTATGGCAAATGAGCTGCAGCCATTGTCGCTGCTCTTTCAAAATAGATTATTCCGGATACCGGACTATCAGCGTGGCTATGCATGGTTGCAGCAACAGTTGGTGGATTTTTGGGATGACCTTGTAAATCTTCAGGCTGACCGCTATCACTATACAGGTCTCCTGTCCCTTAAGCCTCTAAAAAGCAAGGAGACCGTCAGTTGGGGCGAGGACTTGTGGCTGGTCGAGAACGGATATAAGCCTTGCCATATAGTCGATGGTCAGCAGCGCATCACCACGTTTGTCATTCTCTTGAACGAGATTGTGGGATTCGTGCGCGGCTTGGATGAGAACAAGGGCAAGTCTGATAAGGAAATCACGCTGGGGTATGAAACGGTCGAAGAGATCGTCTCAAAATACATCTGCCGAAAAAGACCGCCGAATGGAGTAGTAACAACATACCTTTTTGGTTATGAGGTCGATAATCCCAGCGCGGAATACATGAAATATAAGGTGTTCGATGAGCCGTATTCCGGTGCAGTGAATGAGACTTACTATACAAAAAATCTGAAGTTTGCAAAGAACTTTTTTGCAGAGAACATCAGAAAGCTATATGAGGAGTCCGGAGAAGGCGGACTTGAGGCAGTAAATACTCTGTACAAGAAGCTCACCCAGCGCCTGATGTTTAATCTCCATGAAATCGACGATGATTACGATGTGTTCGTAGCTTTCGAGACCATGAACAATCGTGGTAAGAAGCTGACGAATCTTGAATTGTTGAAAAACAGACTAATCTATTTGACCACGCTTTATGATGATGAGGTGTTTGACGAGAAGGACAAGTCTGCCCTCCGTAAGAAGATAAATGACGCTTGGAAGGAAGTCTACTATCAGCTTGGTAGGAACAAGAGTGTTCCTCTTTCCGATGATGACTTTTTGCGTGCCCATTGGATTATCTACTTCAGGTATTCCCGTAAACGTGGCGATGACTACATCAAATTCCTGCTAAGCAAGTTCTCTTCAAAGGGCATATTTGAAAAGGCACCTGTTCTGGTTGAGACAGAGGCCGAGTCGGTTATCAGCGATGATGTCACTGATGCAGACGACACGGAAGTTACTGAAACAGAAGAACAGGAAATCATAGAGGTATCCAAACTCCAGCCAAAAGAAATCGAGGACTATGTCAATAGCCTCAAAGATATGGCGAAGTACTGGTATGACACCTATTTCCCATTTGAAAGTGCTAATCTTACTCCTGAAGAGCAAAAACGAGTCGATAGGCTTAACCGTATCGGCATCGGACATTTCAGGCCGCTGGTTACTGCGGTCATCAGTCGGCGGGATATTTCTGCGAACAGCAGAGTTAAAATCTTTGAAGCAGTTGAGCGCTTTATCTTTGTTGCATTTCGCTTGGGTAATTTTAATGCATCCTATGGCAGCAGTGATTATTATAGAGCTGCACGTCAGGTGTATGTGAAAGAAACGGATGTTGATGAGCTCTGCAAAGAAATATATGACAGGACAACGAACGATATCGATTTTGCCACGCAGAACTTTGTCACCAGAATTGAGAAATATTTTTCTACAGGGAATGGCTATTACGACTGGAACAGTCTGCGATACTTCTTTTATGAATATGAGGCTAAGCTGGCAGAGAAAAATAATATAGATCGTTTCTGTACGTGGTCAATGTTTACAAAGTCCGAGAAGGATAAAGTGTCTATCGAGCATATTCTTCCTCAGACACCAACGAAGTATTACTGGCGTAATATGTACCGGCAGTTTAAGGATTCAGAAATCAAGATGCTTTCCGGAGCACTTGGGAACCTTCTGCCGTTGTCTCAGAGTGTAAACTCGGCTTTGCAGAATGATAGTTTTGAGGATAAGAAGCATTCCAAAACCACAGGACGTCGCGGGTACGAGAATGGATCTCACTCAGAGATAGAGGTATCCAAGCTGCAGGATTGGACTGCATTTGAGATATACAGCAGAACTGAAAAGCTCCTCGTTTTCATGCAGGAACGCTGGAACCTGCAATTCGACGAAGAACAGTTGGAAAAGCTGATCGGCATTTCGTTCGTCAAAGATGGACGAGAAATCCCGGAGGAGTTGGAGGAAGTATCGGCAAACGTACCGGAATCCGAGGAAAGTGCAGAAGGCTCCGGAGATGATCAAAAACTGCAATTCTGGACAGCATTCGTAAACTATGCTTATGAGCACGGCAGATCAAGTGATATAACAAAACAGAAAGCTGCTGGTCGTACATATTACGATGTGCACATAGGCGCGAACGGATATCACTTATTCTTTTCTATTCCCTATGGTAAACGAATCAAGATGGGCATCTACACCTATAATGTGGATACCTATAACCGTCTGAAGGAATTAAAAGACCAGATTGAGGCCAAATTTGATGAGAACCTAAATTGGGAATACTCAAAATCGACAGGTACAACACATTCCATCGTTATTGAGGAGAAGGCTGATGTATTCAATCCAGCAGAGCAGCCGAAAATATTTGATTGGATCATCGACCATTTTGACCGGATCACGACAGCATTATCTAATGCCGGAGAGCATCTCAGTATAGGCGGTGATTCCTCTGAAACGAGGTTTGAGATCAGAAAACGTTACTGGACGTATGCCCTAACACAAATCCATGAGGCTCATGGTAATCCCGGCTCTTTCAGCAATGTAAATCCGAGTACGGACAATTGGATAAACGGCTTCTTTGGTATTGGAGGTTTCTACCTCTGCTGTGTTGCAAATTTTGACTCTGCACGTTCAGAGGTCGTATTTGCCAGAGCGGAGAGATCAGAGAATAAAGCAGCGTTTGATGCTCTTTACCAGCATAAGAGCGAGATTGAATCGAAGCTGGGAACGGAGCTTCAGTGGAACCGTGGAGATGATATCAAATCCTCGAAGGTATTTATTCAGCTTGATAATGTGAGCATTGAAAACGAGGATGACTGGCCGCAGATGGCAAAGTTCCATGCAGAATGGTCAAAGAAGTTCTACGATTTGATTGTGCCATATATAACGGTAGATTGGCAATAGTCCACTCAGGACGAGGAGCACTGATGGCAAATTTAAATTCTGAGAATCCGCACGTCGGACGCAAGTTCCAAGAATTTGTTCAAACGATTCTCAAAGAAAAATATAATACATATTTTGAGCAAGAAGCAGCAATCCCCATCGGCAGACCACCAAAGGAGCACAAGTTTGATCTTGCCAATGCAGACAGGTCTATCGTGGCTGAATGCAAATGTTATACGTGGACTGATTCCGGGAATGTTCCGAGCGCAAAGTTGATGGGCTTGGACGAGGCTGTATTTTACTTTGGCTTTCTGCCTTCTGGGACAAAGAAGCTGCTTTGTATGAAAAAAGCAGTGTTTCGTGGCAAGCAGGAAACACTGGCTGAGTATTATGTTCGAGCACATGGGCATTTGCTTGAAGATGTCTCTGTAATAGAAATTTCTGATGATCGAACAATCAAGATTGTCAGAGATGGATCATCGATCCCAGCAGAGGCATATTAGGGCTACGACAATGAAATCCCATGCACTTGCGGAGCCGTCAAAGGTTGAGGCGATTTAATGCTTGATAATATGAATGGAGAAAATGTATGGTTTTTAATACATTTATAAAATGTCAGGTTTGCGGAAGTATTACCAGAGTCCGATTACAGGTTGGATGGCAAGAAGAACATCCTATTGTTGTGGCTTGCGGTAAATGTGGTACTTCCTTATCTGGCAGCGTTAAGATAGGACAAGACCGACCGGGGCTAAAGTTTTCTTTTGACAATGCGGATGAAATCCCGGATGCTGAAGCTGATTACATGGTTGAATGCTCTGGTGAATTTCCGACCGTGAAACAAGGCAAAGCAGCGGAGTTGGAAGAAGTCGTCATTACTCCGTTTATCCGCTATATGAATCGTATGAAGACGGATGATTCATATGAGCAGTTCGGAAAAGCGGTATCACAGCTTAATGCAACAGAAAAGAAATGGAAGAGCTATAAAAGAATCATTGACCTCTTCAGAAGTAATAGTGAATACCTTGTTCAGGAGATACAAAAGGAATTCTCCGGACAATACTTTCAGTGCAGAGATGAGTCTGAGGTATTGAGAGCTGTTCATATGATTGAGGTTCATGGGTTTTATTCTGCACTCAAAAAAGATATCTTGGATAATCTCTCTTTTAGTGCAGGAATTATGAAACTGGACTCTGTTCAGCTGAAGAGCTTAGTAGACTTCTTAAATTCACATGATGGTTATCATCTTGAGGAGCTACAGGATTTGATATATAAGGTCTATGATGAATTTATAAAAATATACCAGCGCCTCATTCCTGCTCTCGCTTTACAGTATTGCAAAGAGGATTCTTTTGATTTTGAAGTTGAAGGCTCGACAACAAGTAGCTTTGATAATGTAAAACAGTTCTATTTGGATGTTTATGAAGCCCTTGGTAATTTGCTTGTTATCCCGGTCGCTCTTAATAACATAAAATACAGGGCTGACGCGAATTTGATGAATCCTTTGGAAAAGAATGTATCTTCTTTAGAGGATTATATAAAGCTCACAAAGGCATCAAGGTATCATTTTTGCTTGAACACAGAAGTCTATACCGATTTCTTGGATGTTGTAGTAAATGCAAAACTGAGAAATGCGATTGGACACAATGATGTTGAATATGACGCGGTGAGTCAGGTTATTACTTACATTCCAAATCCAAAAGACAGAACCATAAAGAAAACGGAATACCTTCTCGAATTTGAAAATGAAGCAATGCACATGTTTCAGGCCTTATTGGGTGTTTCAGAATACCTGTATCGACTAAGAGAACTTTCTCTTATGTATGATGGCAAAATACCACTTATGGTTCAGGAAAGAGCAAACTGGCCAAAGAAGATAGGACGTAATGATCCATGTCCATGCGGAAGCGGAAAAAAGTACAAATTCTGTCACGGGAAGAATTAAGGTTGAGACGATGGGATTTCAGACCTGTTCCGTCAGAGCGAGGTCTTGAAGCGGTCGGCAAAACTGTGTGTTTGTATATTATAGGTAGGAGCAAGGGCGTTGACCTGTTTCCAAGAACGCACAAGGGTAAAAATGGGTGTATTTTATGAAAAAAACACGCTTTGATAAATTCCCGCGAACGAACGCGAATTTGGCTACACACTCGACATCAATCTGGAGCAATCGAGCCATATAGAATGTGTCTGCGAAATTTTTAAATAAATGGATTGATAAATCATATGAAAGCTGTATGTGAATATAACAACAACTCAATTGAAATAATAAACTTCACTCACTATGCAGAGGATGATATTGACGGAAATCCGTACAATTGTACATTTACTGTAAAAGTTGTTTCAAACGGATTTCAGGGTATCGCCGAGTGTGAATGTGATTACAATGGATGGATGAAGTTTGTTGACAATCTTGACAAGCTGTACAATTTTAAAATCAATGTAGTTACGCTTAATGACATCAGCTACGGAAGCAAGGTTACTTTTAATCTTGATAACAGCGGTCATATTGATATTTCGGGAGTTCTTTACGGAGAACACGCTGAACAATCCCTACACTTTTCATTCGCAGCCGACCAAACTTGCCTTGTGAATTTTATTGATGAATTAAAAATATATTAACGATATTATACATATTATACATAGAAAAGAGGAAAATATAATGGGACGTTTATCTACTGCAGAAAACAAAGGACCTTACCAGCTGCGAAGAGAGGAACTCGGTCTGTCACGAGAACAAGCAAGTGAACTTGCAAATGGTGTAACTGTTGACAGAATTGTTAAAATTGAGCAAGGCAAATCATTACCTCATCCAGAGGAAATTTATGAACTTTCTAAGGCTTATAAAAAACCTGACTTATGTAATTACTACTGTTCAAAAGAATGCCGAATAGGTAAAGAATATGTTCCCGAAATAAGAATTAAGGACTTATCACAAATCGTTCTTGAAATGTTAGCTTCTTTAAACTCAATAGGTAAAAAGCAAGAAAGGCTAATTGAAATAACTGCGGACGGTATAATAGATAAAGAAGAAATAAAAGACTTTGTAAAGATTCAAAAGGAACTCGAACAAATTTCAATAACAGTTGAAACTTTACAACTTTGGTCAGAACAAATGTTAGCTAACAATTCTATAGATATTGACTTATATAACAAATACAAAAACGAATTATAACTTCTAAATGCACCACAACCATATTGTGGTGCATTTATTTTGTTAAATAGCATAAATAGAACATCCTAATTTGGCAAACACTCCATTTATTTGTTTAAATCTTGGTATTATAATTAAACCATAAAATAAAAACAAAGGAGGTACATTATTAACACCAAAGGTAGAATTAACGCTATTCATCTATATGAAAAGCTTAAGCAAGACCCAAGTTATTCAAACAAATTAGGAATCAACTACACTATGTTGTGTAAAAACAACCCAGGAGGTAACAACCAAAATGATGAGAAAAGTAAGAAGTGATTGCAGAGTAGGTACTTTTGAAAAAACAAGAGGTTTACCGCCAGGAACAATCAGAAATTCAAATGGTAGAGATACCCGAAGTGATAAAAAGATAGGCACTATTCGAAAAGAAAGCACAAAAAACAAATAAACATTTTTTGATAACTTTTATAACATATTAAAAATAATATTTTAAGGGAGACTAATATGAGCAAATATAGAGTATCAGTAGACGGAGAATTTGAAGATGAAATTTTTGACACAGAAGAAGCAGCTGAAGATTATGCAAACTATTTAGTTGGCTGTGCAGCGCAAGGGGCTGAGGACTTATATTTATCAAATCCAGGTGACTATCCACTTGAATTTGCCGACGAATATGAGATAGAAGTTATAGAAGTTGATAAATAAATAGGCTGAAGAATCCCCCCATTATGAATAATGGGGGATTCTAATTTTATTAAGAAAATTTATAATATTTTACAATCAAACCATTTGTCAATCGGACTGATATGCAGTATAATATACAGGTCAGGACAAAATAACAGTACACATCAGATATAACGGAGGAACGATGAAAATTCAACTTGCTATTGCAATTTGCGAAAATTATATATTTAACCATCAAAAGCACTCGGGTATATCTTATGGAAACATATCCAACGCAAAATTTTGTTCAGGTTGTAACCTCGGATTAGATAATGCAAATTGAATGAGTGGATTAGATGTCAGGGTGTTTGGAGAGAATTTTATAGAACAAAAAGCTGACGACCAATCCTGCAATTCGACCGTTTTGAGGGGTTAATGAACAGTGAAATAGATGTTAATAGAAATTATATAAATCGGAATTTATGGAGGATAAAGCTGATGAACAACAAAAGGATAATTATAGGAGTCACTATCGGAATAATCGCAGCAATACTTTGGAGCGTTGTTTTTATAAATGTCTTAAATAGCATGGCTGGAATTGGAATCGGAATATGTCTGGGTATATCTTTTGGTATATCTGGCAGTCTTCTTTTTTCAAAAAAAGATAAATGATGATACAACTTCCAGTTTGTAGGAATGACATGAAAAATGAAGTTTAAGGAACAGAGCTTTACCCTGTTTGCCTATACAAATTATAGGACAATTCAAGGTTGTCACAGTCTCGAACCACTAGATTTTAAGGGAAAAGGTGCGTCCCACCATTCCCTTGTGCAATAGGGGTTGAGTATGTTTTTCGTTGAACAACCGTGCCACATCGAAACTGTAGTCTTGATGTCAAGAAAATAAGCGAACGGCTTAAAAAACGGCTTGTTTACTGACTTTTGCAGCAGTTTGAATTATACGCACAACTGCTGCAAATGCTTGGCTGTATCTTGCGGAAACATATCCGCTAATGTTAGGTATCTAAACAGCACAAAACAATTCAAATCAGATGCAGTGGCTCTGTTTTTTCGGGTTACCCCAACTATTAACATTGAGTCTGCTTAGTTAGCGTTATGTTAGATAACTGTTAGACAAACAGATTTTCAGAGGGGTTTTATCCCTGCTGAACGCAAAAGAAAAACGCCCTAAACTTCAATGTTTAAGGCGTTTTTTAAGTTTGGTGGGAGAAGATGGATTCGAACCATCGAAGCGAAACGCAACAGATTTACAGTCTGCCCCCTTTGGCCACTCGGGAATTCTCCCCTATCAAGTTTTTCAAAAATCAAAGCCTACTGCCTAAACAGTAGGCTTTAATGGAGCTGGTGGACGGACTTGAACCCCCGACCTGCTGATTACAAATCAGCTGCTCTACCAACTGAGCTACACCAGCGAATTTAGCTTTCGCTCTTGCATTCACTCTTTAATTTCGAGTGCTTACATAATATATCACATTCTTCATCATTTGTCAACACTTTTTTCAAATTTTTTTAATTTTTTTGAAGCATTTTCATTTTTTGAAGATGTCCTCGAATGAGTCAGCTTGACTATTATATCATCCCCAACCCTATTCGTCAAGGGTTTTTGCAAAAAAATTTTTCATTGTATTTTTCAACAAAATATCCTATGAATTTTTTGTCGCTCTGTTGCTAAATTGCAAACCTTTCGGTTTACAGCTAAATTAAATTCACTTTTAGCTGTCCGTCAGGACAATTTAGCTATCCGTAGGATAATTTAGCTTGCGTAGCAAATTTAGCTCACGCTTGCGTGAATTTAGCTGAAAAAAGCACACCCCCGTAGGGTGTCACACTTTCATCTTTTCACTACTTCTGCCCGAAGTACTTTGTACAGACCTAAACTTTCCGCCTCGCTTGTTGCGTCCTGTGCACAGCTATGCCTCCATAAACACTCCTCCCTAAAAATGCCCCACAGGGGCATTTTCTTTACGGTCGGCTTCAAATCCCTTCGGATTCTAAACAGACCAAAAAAAGACACCCCGTAGGGTGTCCTTTTTTGGCCTGCCCGAAGGGACTTGAACCCCCATTCTCCGGAATCGGAATCCGTTGCGTTATCCAATTGCGCCACGGGCAGATGTATGCGGCAGGGTATTTTGCCTGCCGTTTTTCATTTTTAATTCGCATAATCTTTCATCTGAAAATCAACTGCAAAAACTGCTATGCAACAGTCTTTAGCTTATATTATGCGGTTATTATACAACAATTTTTTACTTTAAGCAAGGGAAATTTGTCACTCCTCCCGACTGTAAGGCGATCATTCTGCCATACTTTCGAGTTCTTCCCAGATTTCGTACTGCTCCTCCTGCTGTTTTTGCAAATCCTCGAGCAGTTTTGAAAGCTCCATAAGTTTTTCGTAATCTGCGGCAACTTCCTCGCTTGAGAGAAGCTCCTGTGTTTTGGCGATTTCTTCGTCAAGTCGCTCAATTTCAGCCTCTGCCTTTTTAAGCTTAGTCTGTCTTTTGCGTTCTTCACTCTGCTTTTGCTTTTGCAAAAAGTAATCATTCTGCGTTTTTTCTTTTTTATCTTTCTTATTCTCAGTCGGAACAGCACCCGATTTTTCGGCTGTTGTGCGTTCAAGATAATAGTCGTAATTACCGAGATATTCCTTTACTCCGTTATTTGTAAGGAGTAAAATTCTGTCGGCAATTTTATTTATAAAATAACGGTCATGGCTGACAATCAGCATTGTACCGCTGTAGTCAAGCAAAGTTTTTTCAAGTTCCTCCCGTGATGATGCGTCAAGGTGGTTTGTCGGCTCATCGAGGAGCAAAAAGTTACTGCCCTTTAGCATTAGTTTCAAGAGAGACACTCTCGCCCTCTCGCCGCCGCTCATTTTTGAAAGCGGTTTAAACACTTCGTCACCTTTGAACAGGAATGACGCAAGCGCACTTCTGACTTCGGTCTGCGTCATATTCGGGAAGGTGTCCCACACCTCATCAAGTGCGGTTTTTGACAGATCAAGATTCTGCTGCATCTGATCAAAATAACCGATTTCAACATTTGCACCGTAGTCATATTCACCGCTGTTCATAGGAGTTTTGCCCGTTAAAATTCTGAACAGCGTTGTTTTACCGCAACCGTTGCCGCCGATGATGAACACTCTCTCGCCTTTTCTGATATGTATATCAACATTTTTGAAAAGCTGCTTGTTGTCAAACGACTTGGCAAGGTTTTTACAGATTAAAACATCGTTGCCGCTTTCACATCTCGGCTCAAAATGCATACGCATTGTTTCAAGCTCGCTTTCAGGGGCAACAAGCCCGTCTTTGATTCTGTCAGCCTCTTTCTGCTTACTTGCGGCTGTGATAAAATTGTGAGCCTGTCCCCAGCGTTTTTGCTGTTCAACAATGCCCTCAATACGCTTTATCTCCTTTAAATCGTGTTCATATTTATTTTTAAGCGACTCATTCACCGATTCCTTTTTCTTGACAAATTCCGAATATGAGCCCTTATAAACCATAGCACGGTTGTGTTCAAGTTCAATCGTCTTGTTGGTTACATTATCAAGAAAATAACGGTCATGGCTGATGATAATCATTGCGCCCTTGAAATCTCTCAAAAAGCCTTCAAGCCATGAAATTGCGTCAATGTCAAGGTGGTTTGTCGGCTCGTCAAGGAGGAGCATATTACTCTGCGACAGCAACAGCTTTGCAAGGCAGAGCTTTGAACGCTGACCGCCGCTTAAATTGCCGACAGGCATTGTAAAGTCATTTTCGGAAAATCCGAGTCCTAAAAGTGCGGAACGGGTTCTGCTTTTATAGGTCAGACCGCCTGCTCTTTCAAACTGTTCAATAAGCATGGTCTGCCTTTCAACAAGCTCGTCAAGATTTCCCGACTTGTTGTCAATCTGATGTGCAAGTGCGGAAATTTCGGTTTCCATATCCGAAAGACGGTCGAACACGGAAAGCAGCTCGTGATACACATTTGCCCTCGGATTGTTGCAGGCATGCTGTTCCATATATCCCGGACGGACATTTTTTGAAAAGGTAACAGTTCCCGAAACAGGGCTGATTTCGCCGTTGAGTATCTTAAAGAGAGTTGTTTTACCGACTCCGTTAGCTCCGATAAAGCCCACCTTATCTCTTTCTTCAACATCAAACGAAACATCGGTAAAAAGGTTTCTTTCGATAAAAGTCATTGTAAGATTTCTTACTGATAATGCCGGCAAAACATACACTCCCTTTCAAATTCGCTACCCACTATTGTACATTAAAATCGACAAAAGAGCAATACAAAATTGAAAATATGCCATAGGTTTACAAGGGCATAAGACACAATTCCGACCGTTAAAAGCATTTCAGCCGTTTTGCTCCTGCCGATTTCGGCAAGCTTGTAAATCAATGCACAACCCAGAACAAGCACAAGTGGCAAAATTCCCTTGATTAACAATGTCAGCCAAAAGTTTTCAAGCACAGGCTGCATAACGGGATTTGCCTCAACAAAATGTCCGCTGCCGATGAGCGCCTCTGTACAAATCCAGTCAACAATATTGAGAAAATAGAGTAAGCCGAGTTTGTAATAAAACGAACGGCTCTCATGACCTTTTTCATTGACGATATTATTGACATCAGATTCATTTGCCGATTTCAAATTAAACACAACAGTTTTTTCAAGTCCGGTTTTTTCTGTCATACACAACACCTCAACGGTATTTTTTCCCGCTGAGAATGTTATATTCACACAAAAGAAAAGAGCCTCCCCTCGGAAGCTCAATTTGAAACGAATTATTCAAAGTTAATGTCGCCCTCATATTTCTTTTTGAAAAGCTCAAATACCTTGTTAAGAGTATCTTCATCGTCAATGCTGACATATTCCTCTGTTTCTTCGTCAATCTGATTAATCTGAAGAATAACAACCTCGTCTGCATCTTCGTCATTTTCGATGAGAACAATGTACTCTGTACCCTCAAACTCGATTACATCAAGAAATTCAAATTCAACTTCCTGACCGTTTTCATCCTCAAGAGTAATGAGCATACCCTGATCTTCTTCGTTAATAAGCTCGTTTTTTGTATCTGCCATAGCGTATTCCTTTCCGAATGCGTTTAACGCCTCATTAAATAAACTAAGCTTAGTATAACCCAAAACATCGGCAAAATCAACACTTTATTGATATTTTACATTTAAAAGGTAAAAGCCAAAAACAGCTGCGACCTCTCGCAGCTGTCCTTGGGTTTAGAAGTTTTGAAATTAACGTGAAAACCGTAGATATTTAAGTCAGTGTTTTCAGAATTAACCTACTTTGGCGTTACCTGTGTCGCCGAACATATTAAGTCTGAAAAGCTTGCTCTCGTCGTTCTTGTTTTCGCAAATAATACTTGCTTCTGCAATCCTGCCGCCTTCGATAAGTCTTGTAAGACCGACAAGCTGGCAAAGCTTGCTGCGGAGATTGAGTCTGTCGCCTTCGCTTGTAACGAGATATACATTGCCCTCGCAGGTATCGAGCACGGCGAGGAATTTGGTTACATCAACATTGTGTAAGCTAAGAATTGGTGTCATAAAATTTCCTCCATTCAATTCTTTAAAAATATAAAGTTTTGTTTTCGTGCGCCATTTACCATTTGGCAAAATCATGATCAATTTATCGACTATGTGATAATTCAATTTTACTCGAGTAAGGCTAATTGGAAATCAGCCGATAGTCAAGCGGACTATTTACTTGACAATTATTATTATAGTCAAACATTTGGAAAAGTCAACAATTTTAGCGATTAATTTTTGTTTACAAATACTTTTAGGTGTCAGTTATGCACAATTAGTTATCGTATTTTTTGTACAATATGCTTTGTATTTGCTTTTATAGAAATATAGTTTTAACACAAGCATAACATTTGATTGTGTAAATTCAACAACTTGTTTCTTTTTCAGCATTATATAACTGCTGTTTGTTACAAACTTAATTTAACAGGCATATTGAGATTTTGCTCATTTTAAGTTATAATCTATGTTATGAAGGCTGATATCAAAAAGGATTCAGGATTGCTCCGAATTAAATTTTCAATAAAAGCAATCATACAAATAAGAAAGGAATCATGAAATGCTTAACGATTTTTACAAACAGTTCAAAAGCGGAACAGACATACGAGGAGTTGCAAGCGAGGGTGTTGAGGGACAAAGTGTAAACCTTACCGACGATGTTGTTGCCGATATGGCAGACGGCTTTGTGCTTTGGCTTTCTAAAAAAGTTTCAAAAAAGCCGAGCGAGCTCAAAATCTCTGTCGGTCGTGACAGCCGTATTTCGGGACCGCATATAATGAAAATCACAACCGAGCGTTTTAAGCGTTGCGGTGCAGAAGTTCTCTGCTGTCAGCTTGCGTCAACTCCGTCAATGTTTATGACAACTGTTGACCTCGGATGTGACGGTGCTCTTCAGATTACCGCAAGTCACCACCCGTTCAACAGAAACGGTCTTAAATTTTTCACCCGTGAGGGCGGTCTTGAGGGCAGTGACATTGAGGAAATTCTTCTCTACGCACAAAACGGTGAACATCCCGAAGAAAGCAACGGCGGAAACATTACGGATGTTGACTATATGAGCGACTACGCAAAGGGACTTTGCGAGAAGATTAAAAAGGAAGTTAATGCAGAAGATTACGAGCATCCGCTCAAAGGCTTTAAGATTGTTGTTGACGCAGGCAACGGTGCAGGCGGATTTTATGCCGACAAGGTGCTTTCCGTTCTCGGAGCAGACACAACAGGCAGCCGTTATCTTGAACCTGACGGAATGTTCCCGAATCATGTGCCGAATCCCGAGGCTAAAGAGGCAATGGATTCAATCTGTGAGGCTGTCAGGGAATCTGGCGCAGACCTCGGCGTAATCTTTGATACGGATGTTGACCGTGGCGGTGCTGTTGACAGCAAGGGCAACGAAATCAACCGAAACAGACTTGTAGCCGTTGCGGCGGCAATTGCTCTTGAGGGCAATGACGGCGGTATGATTGTTACAGACTCAATCACATCAAGCGGTCTTAAACAATTTATTGAAAATGACCTCGGCGGAAAGCATTACCGCTATCGCAGAGGCTATAAGAATGTTATCGACAAGGCTCTTGAGCTCAACGCTCAGGGCATAAACTGTCCTCTTGCAATCGAAACATCGGGACATGCCGCAATGCGTGAAAACTACTTTCTTGATGACGGTGCATATCTCTGCACAAAAATTATTATCAAGGCCGCTCAGATGAGAAAAGAGGGCAAGGAGCTTGACGAGCTTACCGCCTCACTCAAAGAACCGCTTGAAAGCACAGAAATCAGATACAAAATTCTTGAAAAAGATTTCAGAGCCTGCGGTGAAAAAATTATTGCCGACCTTACAAAGTATGCCGAGGAGCAGGACGGCTGGTGTGTTGCCGATGATAACCGTGAGGGCATCAGAGTTTCGTTTGACAGGGATAACGGTGACGGCTGGTTCTTGCTCAGACTTTCGGTACACGATCCGATTATGCCTCTCAATGTTGAAAGTGACAGCGAGGGCGGTGTAAAAATCATCTGCGACAAGCTTGGTGAATTTTTAAAGACTACAACAGGTCTTGACCTCTGATATTGGGATATTTTGCGTTTTTATTGTCGCAACTACGGGTTGCAACCGAGAGTTGCGACAATGGAACCCGAAATGTATTGTTTTTTGGGGCAGGCAACCGATATAATTTTCTCACAAGGTAAAACCCTAAAGCAATATTTGAGGAGGAAATTTCATGAACATTGAAACTGCCAACAGACTTTTGCAGTACAGAAAAAAGATGAATCTAAGCCAGGAGGAGCTTGCCTCAAGAATAGGTGTAAGCCGTCAGGCTGTGTCAAAATGGGAGCGTGCAGAGGCATCGCCCGACACAGATAATCTTATTCTTCTTGCCGATATCTACGGTGTTTCGCTTGATGAATTGCTTAAAGGCGAAAAAGAAACCGAAAGCGAAACACAGTCGGAAGAACCCGAAAATAATGCCGAAAATAATCCCGACAGCGATACAACATACAAAAAATCAGACAAGGTTTCGTTCAAACACGGAATCCATGTTGACTCAAAGGACGGTGATTCTGTTCAACTTAATTTCAGGGACGGAATCCATGTTAAAGATAAAGTCAGTACAAAGGTTGATGTCGGCTGGAACGGAATTCATGTTGAAGAAAACGGCAAAACAAAAGTCTATACAGACGAAAACGGAAATGTTATGTATGATGAAAGCATTGAAGAGCATAAACATTCAAAGTCGCACCGCTTTTGGAAGCACTTTCCGTTTTGGTTGATTGCCATTATCGGATTCCTCGTTTGGGGATTCAGCGGAGTATTGCTCGGTTGGGTACTCAGCTGGGTATGCTTTCTGACAATTCCTCTCTATTACACACTTGTTGACGCAATCTACAAACGCAAGCCGAGTCATTTTGCTTATCCCCTGCTTGTCGTTATTGTGTATATGTTTTTCGGATTTCTCGACATCTGCGGCGGTTGGTCATTTGGTTGGATTGCATTTTTAACAATTCCGATTTATTATGAAATCTGCAAGCTTTTCAAAAGCGAAAGAAAAAGCTCTGACGATTAAAACTGAATTAAATACATACAAAAACACGGCAGTTTTTTATCAACTGCCGTGTTTGATTTTGCTGTAAACTATGTCCTTGTATAAAGTGTAAACCATGTTGTTGACATAGTATTCGCCCATAGATTGTGCAAACAGATAATTGTACAAATAAAATTTTACGGAATCATAACTGTGTCTGTTGTGTCGAGCTGTGAAGTTCTCATTGCGGGCTTGCAGAGTTCAATCTGCCTGCCGTCTTTGATAAAGAGCGGAACTTCGTTGAGGGCAACCTCAATATAATGAGTACCCTTGCTCATTTTTTCTGTTGTAACGCTTGTACCGCTGAGTTTTACAAAAGTCATGTTCTCGGGGAAATAAACATATCTTCCGCCTACATTCTGCTCATATACAGGGCAAATCATGCACTCGTCACCGAGCATAAGCTGTGTTTCACATTCACGGGCAATTTTATCATCGGGATAATCAAACGAGAGCGGTCTGAAAATCATATCATTTTCTTCGCTTGCCTTTTTGAATGTTCTGTAAAGGTACGGAATAAGTCTGTAACGAACCTCAACAATATCCTTGAAATCATCGCTGTTTTCAAAGCTGTAGCACTCCTGATTTCTTGTGCCGAGAGCGGCATGGTTACGCATAAGCGGAGTAAACACACCGAGTGCAAGAAAACGAAGAACAAGGTCACGGGTTGCGTTTTCGTTAAAGCCTCCGAGATCCGCACCGCAGTACAGAAAGCCGCACATATTTGCCGACGGGAGCATTTTGAGGTCAAGAAGAATGTGCGACCACCAAGAGTGGTTATCGCCGAACCAGATACCGCTTGAACGGTGAGCGCCTACATATGACGCACGGGAGAACATAAGAATTTTTTCTTTACCGAACTCCTCCGTAAAATATTCGCCGGCGGCCTTTGTCATATTAGCACCGTAAATGTTGTGAACCTGATCATGGCAAACCTGTTTGCCGTCAACTGTATGGTAAATGCTTGAATAATCCTCTGGACTGTTTGAAAGGCCTGTGAATGTGTCCTTGAGCTCAAAGAATTTTGAAAGGTCAAGGTTCTGCCCTTTAAGAGAAGCCGCCTTATCAAGTGCTTTGTTAAGTCCTTTTACCGAATAGAAAATTGCAGGCTCGTTCATATCGTTCCAGAAGCCGTCAATTCCCATATCTGTGAGAATTTTATATTTTGAGCCGAACCACTTTCTTACATCCGGTCGGAGAAAATCGGGAAAGCCAACGATACCGGGCCATACACCGCCCTCAAAATCCGTGCCGTCCTCGTTTTTGCAGAAGTATCCGTTCTTTCTGCCCTCTTCATAGATATCGTAGCCGTTCTCTTTTTTTACGCCTGCATCAATAATCGGAATGAGGTGGATTCCTTCTTCCCTTTTCTTTGAAACATAGTCCTTGAAATTCGGAAATTTTTCATCATCAACAGTAAAGTCCTTGTAACGCTCCATATAGTCGATGTCGAGATATACGCAGTCAAGCGGAATCCCTGCCTTGTTGTAACCGTCAACAACAGCGTCAACAGCTTCGGCATTGTAATAGCTCCAACGGCTCTGCTGATAGCCGAATGCCCAAAACGGCGGAACATAGCTTGTGCCGATTGATTTTCTGAACTCTTTTACGATTTCAAGCGGCTTTGTGCCGTCAATGTAATAAATATCAAAATCCGTGCCGTCAATTGTGATAACGGTTTTGTTTGCGGTTGTGTAGCCGATGTCCCAACGGATTTTTGACGGGAAGTCGATAAAAATACCAAAAGTTTTTGAACCGCTGAGCATAAGGAAATTGTGAGCGGCATAGAGGGATGACTTTGTTTCGGTGTGGAACGGGTCATCACTGCAAAAGCTGCTATACACCCAACCACGCTTGTTGATTCCTCTCGGAGCTTCGCCGAGACCGTAGACGATGTCGCTGTCTGCCATATCAAATTCAAAGACAAAATTTCCGTTTTCAAACTTGCCGCCGAGCGGAAATTCCGCAATCGGCAGAGCGTTAAATTTTTCAACAACAGCCTGCGTATCAATCGGGTTGCCCGATGTAAACTTTTTAATCATTAAAGCACTTCCTTCTTTATTAAAATTTTCCGATTTTTTCAAAGCGTTCTGCAAAATCTTGCCGACACGCACTTGCAATTTTAGTATAACATTAATTTTGATTATTGCAATGGTGAAATTTATTTTTGTATTATTTTATTTTTTGCGCATTAAAAAAGCACCTTTACGAGCCTGTAAAGGTGCAAATTTTATTCTTTTACGCTTTATCAGTCAAAAATATCATTCTTGCTTTCAGACTTTCCGTCTTGGTAAATCTTGAGGTTTCCCGTATCATCACACACACCGAGAAAAACATCTTTGAGCCGTTTGCGGTTGTTGTCAAGCTGTTTTTTGAGCCATTCAAGATTATAGCCCGATTCGGCAAGATTTTTCTCGAGAATTTTTCCGTCCGTAATAACCACGGACTCGGGTCGGGTTTGGTGAACAATAATTTTTAAATCATCCGGAGTTGCAGGACGCTTTTTGTCCTTTGGCAGAACCGACAAATCGCCGTTCTGTTCAAGAAAAACCGTTTCGACATCATCAAGACTGAAATATCCCTTTTCACGCATTCGTGTGAGAAATTCGTTTATATCAATTTTTGCAACCGAAAAATTCTTTTTGTACAACTTTCCTCTGTCGAAAATCACAATAGACTTGCCTGTTAAAAATCTTCGTAACATTGTTGATTTTTGCGAAAGCCACGAACAAAGCATAACAATTATTACATAAACAATGAGTGCTGCAAAGCACGCCCAAAAGTCTGACATTTCGGCTGTTGCCATCTCCGCTGCGATTGAACCGATTGTGATTCCGTTGATGTAGTCAAAAAGATTAAGGCTTGACATCTGCTTGTTGCCGATGAACTTTGACAGCAGAAACAATACTGCAATTGAAACGGGCGCCGTTATTAATACACGCAAAAAGTCCATAATATCCCCTCCGATAGGGTTATTATGGACTTTAAATTATTTTTTATTCCGCAAAATTACCAAGGCTTAACTGTGCCTGTGATTTCCGAAACGCTCTTGATTCCGTTTTTGTCGAGCCATTCGTTCATTCCGTCGGCAATCTTAATAGGCGCATACGGATCCGTAAAAAGGACTGTACCGATTTGAAGTGCGGTTGCGCCTGCCATCATCATCTCGATTGCATCCTGCCAGCTTGAGATACCGCCCATACCGATAATCGGAATTTTAACTGCGTTTGCAACCTGCCAAACCATTCTTACTGCAACAGGGAAAATTGCAGGGCCGCTCATTCCGCCTGTGTTGTTGCGGATAATCGGTCTGCGTGAGTTGATGTCGATACGCATACCTGTGAGCGTGTTAATCATTGAAATTGCGTCTGCACCGTTTGCCTCTGCCGACTGTGCGATTGATGCAATGTCGGTAACATTTGGGCTGAGCTTTACGATAAGCGGTTTTTTGCAATACTTTTTGACAGCCGCAGTAATTGCACCTACGGATTCACAGCTTGTGCCGAACTGCACTCCGCCGCTCTTGACATTAGGGCATGAGATGTTGAGCTCAATCATATCAACATCGGTTTCGCTGAGTTTTTCAGCCATTGCACAATAATCTTCGGGAGTGTTGCCGGCAATGTTTGCAATGATAACCGTATTTTGCTTTTTGAGCCACGGCAAATCCTCATTGATAAAGACATCAACACCGGGGTTTTGAAGTCCTACTGCATTCAAAATGCCGGAAGGAGTTTCGGCTACTCTCGGAACAGGGTTGCCGTCACGGCGGGTAAGTGTGATACCCTTGCATGAAATACCGCCGAGCTTTTCAAGGGGATAAAGCTCTGAATACTCCATACCGAAACCGAATGTTCCCGATGCGGCAATGAGAGGATTGTTAAATTCCACTCCGCAAACTTTTACAGATAAATCAGCCATTGAAAACTACCTCCTCAGCGTTAAATACGGGGCCGTTTTTGCAGACATGCTGCATAATTTCTTCACCGTTTTTTCTTACCCTTACTGCGCACACAAGGCATGCACCCATTCCGCAGGCCATTCTCTCCTCAAGAGAAATCTGACACGGCTTTCCTGCCTCTTTGCAAACATCGGCAATAGCCTTGAGCATCGGGGTAGGACCGCATGCACAAACCTCGTCAACCTCTGAGATTTTTTCTTTGAGAACATCTGTTACAAAGCCGTGAATTCCCGCACTTCCGTCATCTGTTGTCAGCACAAGCTCTGCACCGGCTTTCTTGAAATCGTCCTGTAAAATGATAAGGTTTTTGTTTCTGAAGCCTGTGATAACAAGCGGATTTTCACACTGCTTTGCTGTGTAGAGCATCGGAGGAACGCCTATACCGCCGCCGATAAGGCAGTAACGCTTACCCTTTTCAATTTTAAAGCCGTTGCCGAGAGGAGCGAGAATATCAACGCTTTCGCCCTTTTTCATCTCGGACATAATTTTTGTTCCCTCACCCTTTACCTGATAAACAAGGCGGAGAACACCGTTTTCGCTGTCACAAACCGAAATAGGTCTGCGCAGAGTTTTTGAAGGCACATAAACATGGGCAAACTGTCCGCACTTTGCAAGCGGAGCAAGCTCGTCATTTTTTACCCTCATATCAAAAATGCCGTCTGCAATCTGTTCGTTTGACAAAAGTTCAAACTTCTGAACATCATACTTTTTCATAATATCATTCCTTTGGTTAGCTTTATTTATATAAAATCAATTTTTAAGCAGAGTGTCCCTGCATTGCGGACAAAAGTGAGCATCTCATCACATCACCGTTAATCAACATATTCAAGTTCAACAGTCAGCACACCTAACTCATCCTTGCGATAAACATAACAGCTTTCCGCAAGCCTTGGTGAATAACCGTTAATCTCATTAGCCTCTGAAATCCAGTTATAAAGATAACCGTCATTCATAATCCTGTCATACATATAATCGAAATCGGTGTTCTTATCAACAACAATGCTGAAATATTCATCTCCGTTTTTTGCAGCATTTGCAATAGCTTGGCTTACATCATCGGCATTATCAGGATCTGAAACAGTCGGGTACTTATAGTTAAAATAGTTGTACTTTTCAGCCGTACACTTTGGAACATAAAAATTACACCATGTAGCAACGCTCAAATAAGTTTGTGAATTAAGCTCGGAATACTTATATGACAACTTATGATCCTTGAACATAAGGTCATCGGTTAGGTTAAAATAGTCGTTTTCCGCATAATTATTTTCTCTGTCGGTATCATTCCATGTAACATCAATTTGGTACCAATCGCCGCCGATTTTTACACCGTTCCATGCGTGATTGTCTGAATCGGCTGTTCCCGAAAGTAATACGCAGTCAATATTCGCCTTGTTGCACAAAAGCTGAAAGGCTCTTGCGTAACCCTCACACACGGCTTTACCGTCAACCAAGGCGCCGTAGGCATCGTTTTCATTGCCCTGAACATCATCGTTTTCAGCCGCTGCATCGTCATACTTGCAGTTATCAATTATATAGTTGTTAATGTATTCTTCTCTTTCAAAATCATTGCCGGAGGGCAGTTTTTTCAAAGCAGAAGTAACGGCAAAATTGAATTTTTTCTTGGCGGCTATAAGCTTATCATTTTGAACAGTATAATCAAGCTTTACGCTTGTTGTGTCACCATACGGAACAAAAAGACTTGACCCCTTGAGCCAAAAAGTTTCGGGGTGGTCGTTTTTGTATGCCTCAACAGCCTGTGTAATCTGATAATCGGAAAGCGAGCCTGTTGTTGTAATGTTCGGTGCATACACGGTATCAACGCTCTTTGCGATTCTCATATACAGTTCTTTTACATAATCATCGGTAAGCGTCTCGTAGGCATAATCGGTTTTTACATCTGCATAATCCTTGTCGTTTTCAACATCTTGTGCACTCGGAGTTGTAACGGATTTTTCTATGATAGAGCTTCTCTTTGGTTCACTGCTTTCGGAATCATCCGTCAACGAACATGAACAGCCGAAAAATGCAACCGCACAGGTCATTAAACAAACTAAGGCAGTTTTATATATTTTCAAAAAATCATCTCAATTTTTGTTTTGGATTATTTATTTAATATACAGAATACGGCAGCAGTCAAAACTGACTGTCGCCGTATGGATTTGTCATGTTCTATTTTACTTTATTTTCGCCTTGCAGTCAATGCAAAATTGAGCATGAAACTACTTTCCCGTAACATGGGTATCACCGAAAACCTCGGCATAAACATTGTTGTCGAGAATCATTCTTGAAACGGTAAAGAGGTTGTTGCATCTGTTATTGAGTTCGTCAATATCATCCTTGCCCTTTGCGCCCTTGAAAGCGGTGTATTCGCCTGTTGACGCATTGTATTTTCCGTTCTGGGAAATCCAGCTTCTGTCGGCAAACACAACGAACGGTTCTTTGTTTCCGAAAACATCCGTACCTGCCAACATTCTGCTGTCATATTCAAGACCGAGCATATTTGAAAGCGTGGGCAGAATATCAAGGCTTGAACAGTATGTGTCAACCTTGACGGGCTTTTTCATTGAACCGCTCCACAACAGCCATGCATTTTTGTACTGTTCAAAGGTTGTGTCAACCTTGTGCCCCGCAAGTTCAGACACACCGTCAAATTCATCAAGCGAATACGGATAATGGTCGTCCGTAAGGCAAATAAGGGTGTTGTCAAGCTTGCCTGCTTTTTCAAGTCTTGCAAGAAGATATTCCATTGCCTTGTCAAGCTCAATGTTTGCGGCAAGATAGCCCTTGACCTCATCGCTGTATTTCAGGTCTTTTACAAGGTCTGCGTTGCGTTCGCTCATGGTGTTGTATGAATATCCGCCGTGACCGCTGACCGTCATATAATAAACGCTGAAGCTGTCGGAATTTATGTAATCGTCAACCGTTTTCTGCATCATCTTGAGGTCGGAATTTGGCCACACATTTTCACCGAGGTCAAGACCTTTTCCGATTGCAGAGTAGTCATAGCCGATATTTGTAAGGTACTTGTCCCTGTCGTAGTAATCATAGGTGTGATTGTGGTAAGCGTTAACTGTTTTGCAACCGAGTTTTCTGCTCTGCTCACCGAGAGTGAACGGGAAACTTACATTATTTTCGGCTGACTTTGAAAAGCTCCACACACCGGATTTTGGAATCAGTCCCGTAAGATTTGCATATTCACCGTCAGTTGTGCTTACGCCCCACGCAGGCGAATAGTAATTTTCAAATTGAAATCCCTCGTTATACATTTTGCAGAGTGTCGGTGTCAGATCCTTGTCAATTGCATACTGCGAAAAGCTTTCGGCTGTAATAAAAATTATGTTGTAGCCCTTAAACATACCCGTGTATTCGTTGGTATAGCTCGGTTCTTCGCTGTCAAAATATTCATAAAGCGACTTTAACTCATCATTATTTGTACTCTTTGTAAGCTTTGAAAAATCAGCACTCATAATCTGAGCTTTCTGCTCTGTTTTTGTAATTTCATCGGCAGTCGATTCTTTATTTTTCGGCTTGCTGTTTGTGCGTATATTCGCTTTGTAACCGAACATAAGGCGGCTGATGTCAAGCCTTTGCATTGTGTAAAGTCCGTAGCGTTCACACACGGCAACCTGTTGCAATTCACCGTAATAAAGATTGTAGTTGCTCTTTGTGTCGGAAGAATCACGGTCAATGCCTACCGCAAGGACAGTTCCGATCTGAAAAACCACCGCAATCAAAAGTACAATCAGCTTACCCTTTAACTTTACTTTTGAAAAGTCAAACAGCTTTCCGCCGAAAATTATAAAGAAAGCAAGCGGAACAAAAAGTAAAACAACAAACACAATTCTGCTTGTTATCGCAGTCATAATCATATCAATTGAATTGAATGCCTGCCCTGCACCGCCGTTTGTAACGCTGCTTACAACAACCATTGTGCCGAAAACATTATAGTATATCATCTGCACACCGTACCATATCGTCAGCACAGCCGTGAGTACGGTTGCAATCCCTCTGTTTACCCCTCTGCGTTTTGAAAAAGAACACAACAAAACAAGTACCGCCGAAAGCACGATTGTGAACAGGAATGTGAAAGCAAAACCGCCGAGCACATCAAACCCCGACGCAATTTTAAGGTCGGTTTCAAGCCATAGAATCAAAAGCGGAAAGTACGCAAAAAATGCGACTCTCTTTGCAAAGCCATGACTTTTTTCAGGCTTTCTGTAGTAGTCAAAATTTGAACTTCCGACTTTTACGGCAGGCTGTCCCACATAGTGATTTCTTCTTGAAAATCCGCTGTTTGTACCGTCTGAATATGTCATTGAATTCTCCTTTCTTTTTCAATGCAGTTATTAAGTAGATTATAAAACGAAAACGCCGCCATTGCAATGACAAATTTCACCAAAATTCGCCCCATATGACACATTCGGACTTTTTATATATTGAAACAGTTGACCTTTTGTAGTATAATTATAGTTTAATGAGAGGCTTGTGTGAAAAGCTATGCAAATTGCGGTTTTGAACAAGGCTTCTTAATTTATGTATTATTATGAAAAGGAAGATTTTTATGGCAAAGAAACAGTTTAAATCAGAGTCAAAAAGACTTCTTGACCTTATGATTAACTCAATTTATACTCACAAAGAAATTTTTCTTCGTGAGATTATTTCAAATGCAAGCGACGCTATCGACAAGCTTTGCTTCATTTCTCTTACCGATGACAAGGTCGGTCTTGACAGAGGCGATTTCAAAATCGTTTTAAAGCCCGACAAAGAAAGCCGTACTCTTACAATCACGGATAACGGTATCGGCATGAACAAGGATGACCTTGAAAACAACCTCGGCACAATCGCATCCTCAGGCTCACTCAAATTCAAGCAGAGCATGGAAGAAAAGCAAGACGACATTGACATTATCGGTCAGTTCGGTGTCGGTTTCTACTCGGCATTTATGGTTGCAAAGAAGATTACCGTAAACACAAAGAAATATGGTGAGGATACGGCATATTGCTGGCAGTCAAGCGGTGCAGACGGCTACACAATCAGCGAGATTGAAAAGGAAAATGCCGGCACAGAGATTATTCTTGAAATCAAGGATAACACAGACGAAGAAAACTATGACGAATTCCTTGAGCAGTACAGAATACAGGGACTTGTCAAGAAGTATTCCGACTACATCCGCTATCCGATTGTTATGGATATGACAAAGAGCAGAGTTAAGGAAGAAACCAAGGACAGCGACAAGCCCGAATATGAGGATTATACGGAAACCGTAACACTCAACAGCATGATTCCTCTTTGGCAGAGAAGAAAGAAAGATGTTACTCAGGAAGAATATGACAAGTTCTACAGCGAAAAATTTATGGCTATGGACAAGCCACTTAAAACTATCGTAACTTCTGTTGAAGGTGTTGTAACCTACAAGGCATTGCTTTTTATTCCGTCTGTTGCTCCTTATGACTACTACACAAAGGAATACAAAAAGGGACTTCAGCTTTATTCAAGCGGTGTGCTTATTATGGATAACTGCGAAGAGCTTTTGCCCGAGTACTTCCGTTTTGTAAAGGGTATTGTTGACAGCGCAGACCTTTCGCTCAACATTTCAAGAGAAATGCTCCAGCATGACCGTCACCTCATTACAATTGCTCAGAACATTGAAAAGAAGATTAAAAACGAGCTTACTTCAATGCTTCAGAATGACCGTGAGAATTACGAAAAATTCTTCACCGCATTCGGCAGACAGCTTAAATACGGTGTTGTTTCGGATTACGGTATGCACAAGGAAGAACTTCAGGACCTTATTATGTTCTATTCTTCAAGCGAGAAAAAGCTTGTTACGCTTTCGGAATATGTTGACAGAATGAAAGAAGACCAGAAGTTCATCTACTTTGCAACAGGCGAAAATGCCGCTGCAATCGACACACTTCCGCAGACAGAGCTTATCCGCTCAAAGGGTTACGAAATTCTTTACTGCACAGAGGAGATTGACGAGTTTACTCTACAGTCACTCATGACATATAAGGAAAAGAAGTTCTGTTCGGCAATGAACGATGACCTCGGCATTGAAACCGAAGAAAATAAAGAGGATGAAGAAAACAAGGACGCACTTCTTACATTTGTTAAGGAAACACTCGGTGACAAGGTTGCAGAGGTTACCGCATCAAAGAAACTTGTTTCACATCCTGTTTGCCTTACGGCAAAGGGCGGCATTTCATTTGAAATGGAAAAGTATTTCAACTCAGTTCAGCCTGACGCGAATATGAAGGCTCAGCGTGTGCTTGAGCTTAACCTTTCACACCCTGCCGTTAAGAAGATGGAAGAATTTATCAAGAGCGATGTTGACAGAGCAAAGAAGTATGCCGAGGTTCTCTACAGTCAGGCGCTTCTAATCGCAGGACTTCCGCTTGAAAATCCGTCCGAATACACAGACCTTGTCTGCTCAATTATGTAAATTTACCGATTTCCGCAATTCAGTAAGGGCGCTCATTGGGTGCCTGCAGGAGCATTGTACGCTCCTTTACATAAATCACACATACATTCTCACATTTCATACCCGATTTCCGACCAAAACGGAAATCGGGTATTTTGTTTTTGCAGAAAATTCCGCAAAATCTTTTGCAATAATATTGATATAATTTTTGCGTTGTGATACACTGATTTCAGTAAAAGTTTTTTTCGGAGGCGGACTTGATGAAACATTACGATGAAAAGCAAATGCAGGAAAATATCCTCTATCTTGAGGCACTTTCGGAGCAGTATCCGAACATTCAGTCGGCGGCGGCAGAGATGATTAATCTTCACGCAATCCTTGATTTGCCGAAAGGTACCGAACATTTTCTTTCCGATATTCACGGTGAGCACGAGGCATTTAGACATATTCTCAACAACGCATCGGGTTCAATCAGAGAAAAGATTGACGACCTTTTTTCAAATACTCTCACATCCGAACAGCGTGCCGAGCTTGCAACGCTGATTTATTATCCAAAGGAAAAACTCAGTGTTTACAAAAGCGAAATAACCGACATTGAAGAATGGTACAGATTAACACTCATAAGATTGCTTGCAATCTGCCGACACATTTCTTCCAAATACACACGAAGCAAGGTTCGTAAAACTCTGCCAAAGCATTATGCCTATATCATTGAGGAGCTTATGTTCGGTGATTCAGGCAAAAAAGACCGTGAAACCTACCACGAAAATATTCTGCACACAATTATTGAGGCAGGACAAGCCGATGTTTTCATACTCTCGCTTTGTGACACGATAAAAAGACTTATTGTTGACAAGCTCCACATTGTCGGCGACATTTTCGACAGAGGTGCAAGACCTGACATTGTGCTTGACGACCTTATGATGCACCACGGTGTTGACATTCAGTGGGGCAATCACGATATTCTTTGGATGGGTGCGGCATCGGGCAGTATGGCTTGCATTGCCGCTGCACTTAACAACGCATTTTCATACGGCAATCTTGACACAATCGAGGTCGGCTACGGAATAAGTCTGCGTGACCTCTCGCTTTTTGCAAAGGATGTTTACGGCGGCGGAAATGTTGAACGCTTTATGCCTAAAGGTCCTTTTGCGGATTCGCCCTACACCTCAAACGATCCGTTGCTTGTTGCCGATATGCACAAGGCGATTGCCGTTATTCTCTTTAAGCTTGAAGGTCAGCTTGTCAGCCGCAATCCTAACTTTAATATGAGCGACAGGCGATTGCTTGACAAGATTGATTTTGAAAATGCGACCGTAACTGTCGGCGAAAAGAAGTATCCGATTTCCGACACATTCTTCCCCACAGTTGACCATGACTATCCGTATGAACTGACAAAGACGGAAAAACGGGTTATGGAACAGCTTAAAAATGCCTTTATGGCAAGTGAAAAGCTGAAAAGACACATTGATTTTCTGTTTGCCAAGGGCGGAATGTACAAGTGTTGCAACAACAATCTTTTGCTCCACGGCTGTATTCCGATGAACAAGGACGGCAGTTTTATGGAATTTGACACGGGCAACTGTGTGCTTTCGGGAAAAGCATTGCTTGATGAGCTTGAAAAGATTGTTCGTCAGGGACACTCTGCCCCCGAAAATTCTCCCGAAAGGCAAAAGGGCAACGACTATATGTGGTATCTCTGGTGCGGAAAACATTCACCGCTTTTCGGCAGAGAAAAGATGTGTTCGTTTGAGCGTTTCTTTATTGACGATTCCGAAACCCACACGGAAACACGCAACCATTACTACACGCTCTATCACGATGAAGACGCCTGCGTAAGGATTTTGAAAGAATTCGGTCTTTCGGAAAATCACGGTCACATAATCAACGGTCATGTTCCCGTTATACGCAAAAAGGGCGAAAGTCCGATAAAGGCTAACGGCAAGCTGATTGTGATTGACGGCGGATTTTGCAGAGCATATCAGGACAAAACAGGCACAGCGGGCTACACGCTTGTCTATAATTCCTACGGTATGCGAATTGTCACCCACGAACCCTTTGCGGGAATTGACAACGCAATCAAATCAAACAAGGACATTCTCTCAACAACAAAAGTTTTTGACACCTCGGAAAACCGAATCCGTGTTGCACAAACCGATGACGGTCAGACAATCCGTAACCGCATTGAAGGACTTTCAATGCTCCTCTGCGCCTACCGCAACGGTGTTCTGAAAGAACAGTAATTTAAATATTTTGATATAAAACACGGCTTGTTCGGAAAATGAACAAGCCGTGTTTTTCTGTATCAATTCTGTAGGGGCGTTCATTGGACGCCCGCCTTGATGAAATTTTATGTTTTGCAAAAATGTTTTGATATTATGGAAATTATGTATTCATTTGTAGCGGCGAACCGTGTTCGCCAATCGTCACAAGCGTAAGCTTGGGGCAAAATGATCATTTAACAACAAATTCAATACAGATATTTATTGTTTTGTGTTTACACACAAAACAAATGGCGAACAAGGTTCGCCGCTACTGTATGACAATATCTTTGCGACTTTTATATAATTTGATTTATTATAAAATTCCACTCGAAAATTTTTACCTTCCCCCTTGACTATGCTTTAAAAATGTATTATTCTATATACATAGAGAATCTATGTATATAGAACTGCGAGGTATTATAGAAATGGGAGGGATAATATGAAGAATAAATTTCTTGAAAAAGTAGCCGAGCAAATTGAAGATGAACGCTCCCGAAAGCTAATCACAGCCGAGCTTGAATCGCACTTGCTTGATAAAATCGACTACTATGTTGACATTGGCTATTCAAAAGAAGAAGCCGAAAAGCGTGCTACCGAAGAAATGGGCAATCCCGATGACACCGCCGTGCCGTTGAATGCTCTGCACAACAATAACTTTCGTGACCTGCTGTCATTTATCTGTTGCGGTGTTATAATACTGATGTTCTTCTGCACAATATGGTTTCGTGACGCTTTTATATACAGCTACGATAACCAATCATACAGACACAGCATACTATGCGATTTTGTTTCGCTCGCTTTTCTGATTGCATATGTTGTAATGTTAATATTGGCAAGAAAAAAGCACATTAAAATCATTCCGTTATTTGTGGCGATTTCTTTTATCCTGCAATTTTTCTCCGTTATTATTTACGATTACAACGAGGCTGCACTCACATCAACAGCACCGCCGAATATGTTTTATTTTTACCAGCCAGCAATGTACGCAATTGTAAAAACAGTTACAGAGGGATTTGTTGCGTATTCAAAATGTATTTTCATTGAAGTTCCTGCCGAAACCGATTCTTTCTGTTTTAATGTTTTGCCCTATATTTTAGGGTTATTATTTATAATATGGTCAATCATACTTTTCATTAAAATATTGAAAGCAGAAAGAGTTGACAATCGTAAAAAATACAACATACCTATCCGCCTTATAGAAATATGTGCAAGCGTATTTTTGTCCGTAAATCTTATTATAACGGTCACCGCCACAGCATACAGAACTGTCAATGATTTTGCAACAGGAAACAGTTATTCTGCAAGCCGTGAAAAAATGTCAGAATATGTACTTAATGCAGATTTAACACGAGATAAGTCTGAAATTATAGATGAACTGACGCTTGAGGGATACTATGCGGATACAGAAATCCCTGCCGAATTTTACGGCAAAGGCGGCACAATATCAGTTGGAACTGGTATGGATAACAACGGAAGATACACAACCCTTTCATACAATTTGAGCAATGGATTTATTACATACGATGAAAGTGTAGGAGCTTTCATTAATGAGAGGGATATATACGATAAAACTCCCGAAATTTTGTCCGATGTAGATGCAATCAAAAAGATTGACAAGGGAGATGACTTTGAAAGCATAAAAGAATCGGGACTTTTAAAATGGACTAATGGAATATGCAAAACATATTATCGAGATAAGAAGAAAACAGTATATGAAATAAACTTTACAATTTATTTTAAAGGATACGATGATACTTCTGATGACGGCTCAAACTTTTTCTTTAAGAATATGACCATAGAGGACGGAAAAGTTACTGATTATTGTGATTAAACGAAAACTCTGAAAGGAGGGAAAGTATGGCTAACAATTTTATCGACAAAGTGTCGGAGCAGATTAGTGACAAACACTCCCGAAAGCTAATTACAGCCGAGCTTGAATCACACTTGCTTGATAAAATCGACTATTATGTTGACATTGGCTATTCAAAAGAAGATGCTGAAAAGCGTGCCACCGAAGAAATGGGCAATCCAGATGACACCGCCGTGCCGTTGAATGCTCTTCACCAAAATAAATATCGTGGAGTATTCACATTCATTTGTCTTGTGGCTGTTACCGCACTTTTTATGGCAACCGTAAACGCATCACCTCTATTCTGCTATGTTGCAGAATATTCAAACTTGACGCATTACGCAATGTTTGATTTTTGGTCGCTGATAATTCTTGCCACATACACGGTGATGATAATTTACAGTCAAAAGAAAAGTCACAAATCGGTTGCAATCTTCATCATAATATCGCTTGGCTTTCAGGTTTTAATGTCTGCAATCTCAATAACATTGCAAGGCTCATTTCTTCTTATAATCAAATTTTCGTCAATCTTCCAACCGGCAGTTTATGCGATTATGACTATCATCACAAAAGGTCCGATTGCGTATATTGACAGTCTGTTTGCATATGAAAATATTGAGTATTCGGCAGTCAATGAGTGGTGCTACACGGCAATTCCTTTTATAATTATGGCACTGTTGTTGCTGTGGGCAATTGCGGTTCTGATTAAAATCAGAGGAAACGAGCGGATGAAAGGCAGAAAAATTTATCTGAAAATAACTAAAGTATTTAAAAATATTTTCATTGTATTTCTCTCTGTCAATTTTCTCATCATGGGAATTTGTGCGGTTATTTCAAGAGTAGAGATAAATTCAAAATCTACCGAAATTCTTGCCGAAAGAGAAAAAATAATTGATTTTGTGATGAATGCCAATCTAAAAACCACAAGCAATGAATTTTTGGACAATGCAAAAGCAAACGGACTTGACTTTCAACTGAATTTCAAATACGGCAAACATCCGACATTTGATTCTTCAGACAAAGAGTATGTATATCGGCATAACGGCAATATGATTTCAGTCAAAGACATCAATTGCAATATGTATCTATCTTTAGATTATAACGCTTTAAACACATCAATTTTCTATGACGATTTGTTATTAACCACGAAAGAGGTTGACGCAATAAATAATCTCAAGGTTGGAGATTCAATCAGTAAATTATACGAAAAATCTCTTATCTATAAGGCTTCGGCAATCTCAAAAATATACTATGCTAATGATAATCTCGGAAACCCGAAATATAGTCTGTACCCCTGTATGACATTTGTTATCGACAAAAAAGGTCAAACATACAAAACAATTGACATAAGTGTTTCGGACGGTAAAATATCCAAGATATGCGAACCTATTGAGCATAAAAAAGAATACGAAACCGGATTTAATTTTTTCATTCGGAGCTAATCGGAAAGGAGCAAATAAAATGAAAATCAGTAAAGAACTTATCAAAGGCAGTACAGCAATGCTTGTTATGAGCGTTTTAAAGAAAAGCGATATGTACGGATACAAAATTATTAAAGAGCTTGAATTACAGAGCGAGAGCGTGTTTGAGCTTAAAGAGGGTACTCTCTACCCCATTCTTCACGCACTTGAAGAAGAAAATCTGCTTGAAAGCTACTGGGAAGAATTTGACGGCAGAAAGCGTAAATACTACCACCTCACCCGCAAAGGCACAAAACGCCTTAAAGAAAAGCAGGAGGAATGGAAAGTATATTCAAAATCAGTCGAAAAAGTTCTCAGCTTTTCAGGTGTGTAAAACACTTATCACAGACAGACCGTTTTCCGTTAATCTTGAATTTATAGCCCTGTAATGGTAAAATTATCCTATAAACTCAGAAACGGAGATATTATGATGCACAAATTAAAAGTCAGAGCAAATCATACGGTATATATCATATTTGCCGTTTTGTCATTGTTTTCCCTGACACTTATATTTAATGACAATATATGGTTTGACGAGGCGTACACGCTGTCGCTGATTCAGCACAATTATTCAGACATAATCAATATTCTGAAATCCGATATGCACCCACCGCTGTATTTTTTGTCGCTGAAAACATTTTGTTGCATCTTTGGATACTCAATAACAGCAACAAAAATATTTTCGGCAATCGGTTACATTGCAACGCTGTTTTTGGGATGCACAATCATAAAAAAGCACTACGGCAGTAAAACATCAATAATTTATATGCTGACTGTCGGAGCTGTGCCAATGATGCTCTATTTCAGCGTTCAGCAAAGGTCATACTCATGGAGCATATTTTTTGTTACATTGTGCTTTATTGAGTCCCTGCTTTTTATAGCAAACAAAAAGTTTCATCACTGCATTTTATTTGCTATAGCAGGACTTGGGGCTGCATACAATCACATCTACGCACTTCTTGCAGTTGCAATTATCTTTGCTTTTGCAAATATATATCTGCTCATTAAAGGCAGAAATTTGTTCAAGCGTGTTATTATTGCAGACCTTATTATGGTGGCAGGATATTCATTTTGGATAATTCCTCTTTTAAATCAAACAAAATCAGCCTCAAGTAATTTTTGGCTCAGCGGAGTTGAACCGTTGTCTGTAATTGTATTCATATCGGGCATAGCAGTATCTGCACTTGTTCTTATGAAAAAGAGCAACCGAAAATTGTGTATAATTTTCGCAGATGTCTGCGTTATGGGGATTCAAATAATCGGGTTGTTCGTAACCGTTTTTATACGCCCGTTTTACATTGCAAGATACGGCGTTGTAATTCTCGGTATCTTTGCAATTCTCGTTGCTTTCGGCGTAAAAGATATAAAACCAAAGCCGAGCAAAGTAATATGCACCCTGCTTTGCGTTGTAAATATCGGCTGTCTTGTTGCAACAGGATTGTTTGAATATAATCCGTCAATGACAAATTTTCGTGAAAGATTCAGTTCTCAACAGTCAGAATCAGACACTTTTGTTTACTGCGACAGTGCATTCGGAATTATGTCGTATTATTATCCGAACAACACCCACCTTTGCACCTACAAAGAAAACTGGTTTGAGGCATTTGAAAATGTTGAATGTATAAACAAAAATGAAATTGCAGACAAAGTTGACCCAAATCATAAAATTTGGTTTGTAAAAAATGAACTCACAAAAATGCCAAAATGCATTAAAAGTAATTTCAAATATAAAAAGATTGATTCTTTCCAATGTGACTTCAATAAATTTGACCTATATTTACTTATTCTAAAGTAAATATAGGTCTTTTGTTTATGGTATAAATGCAGAAATTAAAACTAATTTGCCTCTTATTTTCTGCTTTCGTAGTCCTTGTCTATCTCATCGCTCCAAGACGATGAAAGCGGTCTGCTTTTTCTGAAATTGCACACGGTTTTCGATACTGCGTCAAAAACAACAGCCGTACCCTGACCGTCAGCGTGATAATTAACGGAGCGGTCGGAATTGATTCCGAAATGCTTAGCGGTTTCAACGGAATCAATGTTAGCTCCGATGAAAAGAAATTCCCAGCCGTAGCGATTTTTCTGACGCTCAATCATTTTCTTGACCTTATTGCTTGAATAGATACGGCTTGCGTTCTCCATTCCGTCGGTCATAATCACAAACAAGGTGTGTTCGGGAACATCTTCTTCTCTTGCATACTTATGAATGTTGCCAATGTGATGAATTGCACCGCCGATAGCGTCAATGAGTGCAGTTGAGCCACGAACCGTATAATCGTTTTCAGTCATTTTTGAAATTTCAGACAATTCAACCCTGTCGTAAAGAACCTCGGTTTCGTGATCAAACAATACGGTTGAAACATAGCACTTGCCGTTCTGTCTGCGTTGCTTTTCAATGAGCGAATTAAATCCGCCGATTGTGTCCTGTTCAAGTCCTGACATTGAACCGCTTCTGTCAAGAATGAATACCAATTCTGTAATGTTGTTTTTCATAGTTGTTACCTCCAAAAGTAATTAAGTTTTTTATCTTGACTTAATCATATAACTTTCGGGATAACATATGGTCGCCTGAAATGCGACATTTACTGACCCAACAAAACTTGGTCAAATTCAAATAAAGCCTCGTTTACAGTAAAAATATCATACTCGCCCTTTTGAATAAAATATTCAATGATAACATCAAATTTATTCGAGTGTGAAAGTGCATAGCCGGCCTTTTGGAGCATTTCCTTAGTTTCATCAAGCGACAGTTCAAGTGCAACGGCAAAGGCAATTGCGGTAGTTTTCTTAGGTTTATAGTTGACATTGTTTCTTATTTTAGAAAACAGCTTGCGGTCAACATTCGCCCTTTTATAACACTGAGAATCCGTAAGACCTTTTTCGTCAATTTTACGCAAAAGCATCTGAGAAAAGCTTTCATCAAGCTGATTTACAACATCAGCTAAATTCAAAGCTGCGGTTTGCATTGGATAAGTCTCCGGCTGTCTTAAAAGACGGGATAATCCACGACTGCGGTTTTCGGAATAGTGCGTTTCAACATAGTGTTCGTCAATGTATTCGGCAATATCACGGACAAGCTTTTTGCTGACACGGAATCCGTCTTTGTCAAACACAACAATATAAACGAGCATATCATTGTCTGCAAGAAATTTACAGATTTCGTTGATTGCCACCTGTAATGCCTGTTCTTTCGGATAGCCGTAAATCCCCGATGAAATCAACGGAAAGGCAACCGATTCGCATTCATAAGCCTTTGCAAGCTGCAACGAGTTACGATAACATGACGAAAGCAGTTCTTCCTCATGATAATTTCCGCCTTGCCACACAGGGCCGACCGTGTGAATAACATACTTGCAAGGCAGTTTGTACGCACCCGTAATTTTCGCCTCACCCGTTCTGCAACCGCCAAGTTTTCTGCATTCATTAAGCAATTCATTCCCCGCCGCACGGTGAATCGCACCGTCAACACCGCCTCCGCCAAGCAACGAACTGTTTGCCGCATTAACAATTGCGTCACATTTCATCTTAGTTATATCATTCCGAACAATCTGCAACGGCATAATAATCACCTTCCAATATAAAAACTGACTTGTAATTCAATTATATAACAATGCATATTAAATATCAATAACAAATATACAAAGCAGCCCCCTTTTGGGAGCTGCTTGTATTTGTAATTTATTAAAAATTTTCGTATGTTTCTGTGCCGTCAGACCATTTGATTACATAGTAACCGTGACCTGAACCGTCACAATCGTACACTGCCTGCTTTGAAACAACCGTCTTGCCCTTTGAAGCCTGACTTGACTGAGCACTACTGCTCTGCTGTGGTTTCTGCGACTGCTGTGTCTGCTGTGACTGATGAGGAGCTTCAACAGCACTGCTCTGTACCGCTGTGCCTACGGTTACAATCTTATTTACAGGCTCTTTCGTAACCTTTTCGCTTACCTTTTCTTTTGACTTTTCCTTGCCGTCAACATACTTAACCTTGTATGTTACAGTCTTTTCGCCTTTTACGCCTTCCTGTGTAACCTGAGTTTCTCCCGACGCAAGCGAACTGCTTTCCTGCTCTTCCGTCTTGTAGTCAACGCTTACCTTTTCGGTTTTTGTCTTGTACTCAACACGCTTAACAACAACCTTGGAACCTTCCTTGATTTTCTCATCAAGCTTTGGCGAAACTTCATCATCCTTGCCGAGATTTACTTTCTGCTCCTCAAGGAATGCCTTTACTGTTTCAGCCTGAGTTTTGCACTTGGTTGTTTTTCCGTCAACTGTAAGACTCACTTCAATGCTGTTTGTAAGAGTAATTGTCATACCGTCCTTGAGGTATGATGCCTTGTCAGCATCGCATGATACGCTGTCATCAAGCTTAAAGCCTGCCTTCTTAACAGCATCCTCAACAGTACCGCCTACAAGCTCAACTGTCTTTTCATCACTGCCGTTTTTAACGGTTACCTTTGCATAACGCTTTACTGTGATTTCTGTCTTGTCACCAAGCTTTTCATCAGCCTTTGGCTCTGTTTCGTCCTTATCGCCAAGCTTGATTTCAGCCTTTTCGAGTATTTCTTTTACAGTCATATCCGTGTTACCGTCTGCCTCGGTTGTAACGCCTGAATCGTTAATTTTAACCTTTACATCAGACCCGCAGCCTGACACGCAAAACATCGTTGCACAAATTGCAAGAACCAAAGCAATTACACCTAAAACTGATATTGGCTTTCTTTTCATTTTAATCTCTCCTGTATAATATCATATTAAATATCGGCTTGCTGAATATCTGCTGTTTTTGTTGCAGTTTTAAGATATTCACTGCCGTTTTTTATTACTATGCTGACATCAACCGAATCGGGGTTCATATATTCCGTAGGGATATATGCCTGATAACCGTAATCCGTTTTGTCATTTGATGTTGTAAATGCCTCAAATGCTCTTTGACCACCGTTGTTATCTTTTACAAGAACAATAATTTCACTGTTATCCTTGCAAAGCTCTTTATCAACACTGCCCGAAACATTGACATACTGCATGTTGACTTCCGAAATTTTTGCATCAACCGTAAACTTATTGTCTACAGTCTTTGAATTTTTCGGAATCGTAAACTCTCTTGCAGGAAGAACCGGCGGATTCTGTGCAAACCAAATGAGATTTCTCTCTGCAATTTCAAAAACAACAGTATCGCTGTTTCTCGACATAACCTCAAGTGAGAGGTTAATCGGGAATGCCTTTGTAAAATATGCCGAGTTGTAGGCATTTGCAAAGTAAGGCAAAAGTGCGTTGCCGAATGAGTCACGATACATAAACAAATTGCCTGTTGCCTTATCATTCTGAGTTGCAATCATAGCCTCCTCAACACTCTTTGTCGGAGTGACATATGAATAGGTTTGATTGATATCAAAATCAAAATTGTACTCCGGCTGTTGTGTTGACGGATAAAGCATATTGCCAAGGTCACCGTAAAAGTTCTTTGACCTGCTTGCCGCCGCATTCTCATAGGTTTCATGGGTTTTGCCGAGCTTGTCAAGAATCTCGTTGTATGCAATTAATGCGCCCTTATTGTTCCAGTGTGAATCCTGTTCAAGGTAAAGCGTTTCATCGTAGCTTTTAAGTTTTGTAAGCAAGTCACAATAATTCAGCTTGCTGTCCTTGAGTGAAGAAGTAAAGTTTTTAAGATTGCTATCGGAACTTTCCTTTTTACCGTAATAGTAAGGCATATTTTCGGAATAGAGTGTATTTTTGTTCGGTGCAACCGTAAACAGAAACTTAACATTCATTTCTGTGAGATAATTCTGAGTAATCTCAAGGTTGTGTCTTGTATTGAACAAAGCACGATCTGACATCAAATTTCTGCCGAGATAGTTATCAAGCGTTGCAGAATAGAAAAGCCAGTTGTCATTTCCGGCAGTAACCGTGTCAACATTCGATACACCGAAAACCTTTGACTGAATTTCCGCATCAGCCGACATTATCTGTGGTCTTAATGCGTAATGGGTTGAAAAGTAATCGCCAAGCTGTTGAAGATACTCTTCGTTAAAGCTGCCGTTTTCGGTTTTGACTGACGGAAGCTTTGTCTGCTGTTCATTACCGATTGCCTCGTTGCTCGGAGCAACAATCATTCCTGCAAACGGAATAACACAACACAAAAGACAGGCGGTTATAAAAATTACAGAAAATACTTTTTTCTTCATATTGCCGCCTCCTTAAAATCTGAAATAGATGAACGGATTGTAGGAAGTTCCCGACAATCTGATTATGCACCATATGAGCATGGCAAATGCAAGCACATACAGCACTGTTTGAGCCACATTCTGCTTTTTGCCGACAAGTGCGGTTGCAGAACCGTTGATTCTGAACTTATCCGCAATCGGTTTGATTGGGGCACAGCCTATAATCGCAGCAACAAGCATAACTATAAACCACGGTGTGAGCTGAGTGAGTGCAAGCGAAAGCGACTTATCTGTGATATTAAAGCCGGCAAACATATTGCCTATAAAATCAAAGCCCTGACCGATAGTGTCGGCTCTGAATATTACGAAACCGACTGTTACCGCAAGCAATGCGTAGATGTGATTTATAACTTTCGGAAGTCTGCCGAGAATCGGTATGAACTCTTCGAGGAGAAGGAAAACACCATGATACAGGCCCCAAATTACAAATGTCCAGCTTGCACCGTGCCAAAGGCCTGTGCAGAAGAAAACAATGAGTCTGTTGAGCACTGCTCTCATTCTGCCCTTGCGGTTGCCGCCGAGAGGAATGTAAAGATATTCCTTAAACCATGTTGAAAGCGAAATATGCCACTTCCTCCAGAAATCCTTAACGCTTACCGCACCGTAAGGATAGTTGAAATTTTCCTTAAAGTCAAAGCCAAACATTTTGCCAAGACCGATTGCCATATCGGAATAACCCGAAAAATCGTAATAGATTTGGAAAAGATATGCCAAAGCACCGAGCCAAGCCGTTACAACGGAAAGATAATCGTTACCTGCATTGAAAATAATGTCCGCTGTCTGTCCCATTGTGTTTGCAATGAGAACTTTCTTTGCAAGTCCGCAGATAAAACGGCGCATACCATCTGCAATCTTTTCGGCAGTCTGCTCTCTGTCAACAATCTGCTCACTGATGTCCCGATATTTAACAATAGGACCGGCAATAAGCTGCGGGAAAAATGTTATGTAAAGAAGTACATAGAGGTAATTTTTCTGTGCATCAACCGTTTTGCGGTAAACATCAATCACATAGGACAAAGCCTGAAATGTAAAGAATGAAATACCAATCGGCAAATCAATCTGCGGAACAGGAATTGCAAGTCCTGTAACCGAGTTGAGTGATTCTACAAAGAATCCCGAATATTTGAACACGGCAAGTATTCCGAGGTTGATAACAACAGCAAGGACAAGCACCAATTTTCTCTTTGCGTTTTCATTTGCAACAAGCCTTGCACAGATATAGTTCAAAAGTGAACTGAATATCATCAACAAAACATAAACAGGCTCGCCGTAAGCATAGAAAATTAAGCTTGCAACAATGAGAAGTCCGTTTCTGAACTTCAGCGACGGCACTAATGTGTACAGCAAAAATACCGTCGGAAGAAAAATACATAAAAATACTAATGAGCTAAATACCATTTACTGTCTCCGATAACCAAATAACTATATTTTTACATGCATCCATGAATATCCGCTTGCAATGGCTGCCTTATAATTCGGGTCTTTTGTGGTGTTGTAGTTAAGTGCATAGTAATCTTTTGCGTGATGTCTGCTCCACTCAGGGTCATAAACCAAGCCGTCAACCTCTGCCCAGCCGTGACCGCCGCTGTTGCAGCAATACACATTTTTGTAGCCGATAGCTTTTGCCATATAAGCAAATGCAGCACCGTAGCTGAAGCAGTTGCCTGCACCGTCAACAAACATATCGTTTGCGTAGATTATCGGCCAATCGCTTCCGTGATAATGAGGTATTCTCGGATTGAGTTCCTTGTAAGCATTCTTTGTATAGTTAAAGCAAGCCTTAAGCTTCTGCGATTTGCTCATACTTTTATTGGTAACTTTTGCAACTACCTTCAAAGCTCTGAAAAGAGTTTTGTCGGATTTTGTTTTAACCCTTGTTGCCTTGCCACTCATTACATTCCAGTCTTTACCGTTCTGAGTAATACCGTTACTGTATGAAAAGTCAATTTTGCCGTTCTTGTCGGCATAGTACCAACCGTCCTTATCAGAACCTACTATACCGTTTTTCTGAAGGACACCGGATGTATTGTAGTAATATTTATTTCCGTTAATTGTCTGCATACCTGTGCGCAGAACACCCTTGACAAAGGTCAGTTTTTTGCCGTTCACTGTAACCGTACCGTTGGCAAGCTCTCCGTTGCGATAATACTTTGTTTTGTCAATATACGAGCTTATGAGATTGCCCTTTTCGTCAAGGCAACGCAATGTGTAAGCTATAACTGTATTTTTTCCTGCTGTTGTGTCAACAAATGAATTGTCGGTTGTACTGACAATTCTGCTCCATGAAGAGCCGTACGATTTTCTGTAAAGTCTGTAACCGTCAGCACCAGAAACACTCTTCCAACTGATAAGATTTCCGTTTTCAGCCTTTGATACGCTTGAAATTTCAGGCGGAGCGAGGAAAAGATTTGTCTTTCCTGTTTTTGAAAATCCGCTTACAAACTTGTCTTTTTTATCAAGACATCTTACAGTGTAAGTATACTTTTTTCCGTTGGTAAGCTTACCGTGTGTATAGCTTGTTGATGTAGTTGTGGTAAGTCGTTTCCAACTGTTGTTTTTAAGGTAATACACTCTGTACTTTGCCGCACCACTGCACTTTGACCAAGTGATTTTTGAACCTGTGGCAGTATTCTCAATCTTTGTGATTGTCGGAGCTTTTACATATGTAATACCTTTTCCGCTGTTGAAATAGCTAATGAAATTATCTTTCTTATCAAGTGCTCTGATTGTATATGTGTAGCTTGCACCTGATGTGGCAGTTGTGTCGGTAAATGAACCGTTCTTAGTACTGCCTATGCGTGTCCAACTTGTGTTCTTTGTTTTTCTGTAGACACGGTAGTTTGGGACATAGCTGTTTTTGTTCCACTTAATTTTTACACCGCCGTCAACATTTTCAATTGAACTGATAGCAGGAGGAGCAATAAAAACATTTGAATAGCCGTCCCGATTGAAGTCGCTTACAAAATTATTCTTTTTATCCAATGCTCTTACGGTATAAACATATGTTGTGTTATTTTTAAGAGAATTGTGTGTAAAGCTTGTAGTCGTTGTTTCTCCGACGCGACTCCAAGAGCTTCCGTTACGAACATATACTCTGTATTTAGTCGCTGAATCGTACTTACTCCAGCTTATCTTTGTACCTTTTGCAGTGTTTGAAAAGCTTGTAATTTCGGGATAATTTACGATTACAGGCTCTGTCGGTTCTACAGGCTGAGTCGGATAAATTGGATTTGTCGGCTCAATCGGATCTGTCGGATAAATTGATGTTGTAGGTTCAACAGGAATTGTTACATCTGCCGTAACCGATGTTTCAGGAACGCTCTCGCTTGTATCAAGTGCATATGCACCTACAGGGAGTCCTGAAAAAGCCATTGTTACTGCAAGTACTGCAGCGGCTGATTTGAAAAACTTTCCTTTCATAAAATCCTCTCCATTTAAAAAATTAAAAAATAATCCCCGATTTACATTGCAAATCGAGGATTACAATTATTTATTTTGCCTCTCACAATGATGTAATAATTATACAAATTTATTCCATATATGTCAAGAATTTACAAAAATTCATTAGCTTTGACTAAATAAATTTTATATATTCACACCATTATTTCCATACAGCCTTACCGTTCTCAATTGTTACCTCACATTTCACATGAGGATTAAGAGTCCAGTAATGCTTTTTCATCATATACGGCTTGTAATCGGGAACTTTATAACCCGGAAGCTGTGCATCGGGATCGCAGATAAGCCACTCTCCGTTAACAAGCACCTCTACCCAACCGTGAGGACTGCCGAGTACATCACCGATTACAACTCTTGAGCGATAACCTGCGATTCTCGCCGTGCAGGCAAAAGCAGCAGCATATCTAAAGCAATTGCCTTTTTTATTCTTAAACAAATCAATTGCAAGTGCAGGCAAATCAGAGGCTTTCTTCGGATGGTCATAGGTACGGTGGTACGGGAAGTTCTTTGCCATATATAAGAATCCTGACTTCATCTTTTGATTAAGAGTATCACCCTTGCAATAAGTCATCATATATTCTGCGGCAAGACGCATTTCTTCGCTTTCACAACAAACACCGTTCTTGTCGGCATAGTACCAACCTTCTCTCTTTGAACCGACAATTGTATTTTTAACAACCATGCCCTTTGAGTTGTAGTAGTACCTCTTGCCGTTGATTTTCTGATAACCCGAACGAAACAATCCTTTGTCAAAATTATAAGTTTGACCGTTTACTGTAATTTTTCCGTCAGCAAGCGCACCGTTGTGATAGTACTTTGTATTTGAAATGTATGAACTGATAAGATTACCGTTCTTGTCAAGGCAACGCAATGTGTATGAATAGACATTACCCTTTTTAGCAGAAGTGTCTGTATATGATGTTCCTTCGCATACATCGGCAAGTCTGCTCCATGATGTGTTTATGGTCTTTCTGTACAATCTGTAGCCTGCAGCTTTCGGTACACTCTTCCACTTAACAAGATTTCCTTTTCCGGCTTTTGAAACCTTTGAAATTGCAGGCGGTGCGATAAATGTATTGCGTGTGCCGTTTTTATCGTAACCGCTTGCAAAATTGCCTTTGCTGTCAAGACATCTTACAGTGTAAGTGTATGTTGTACCGTTTACCAGCTTATCATGTGTATAACTTGTTGATGTTGTTGTGCCAAATGTTTTCCACCCTTTTTTGCTGTCAAGATAATACACCTTATATTTTGCAGCACCATTGCACTTTTCCCAACTGATTTTTGAACCTGTTGCAGTGTTTTCAACTTTGACAATTGAGGGAGTTTTTACAAAAGTGATACTCTTGCCGTTATTGAAATAACTTGCAAAATTACCATCTTTATCAATACATCTGATTGTGTATGTGTATGCGACACCTGACTGAACATTTGTATCCTTAAATGTATTGCTTTCAGTATTGCCGATACGAGTCCAACTTGTATTTTTAGTCTTTCTGTAAACACGGTAACTGTCAGCATCTTTAAGGGTATTCCACTTGATTTCAACACCGCCGTTAATATTAGCAAGTGACGAAATTTTAGGAGGATTCAGAAAAATATTGCTTGTGCCATTTTTGTCATAACCGCTTGCAAAATTGCCTTTACTGTCAAGACATCTTACGGTATAAGTGTATTTTGTTTCCGACTTGAGTTTATTATGAGTGAAGCTTGTTGCAGTAGTGTTGCCGAGGGCTTTCCAACTCCTGTTTTGAAGATAATAAACTCTGTATTTTGAAGCACCGCTGCACTTTCCCCAGCTGATTTTTGAACCTGTTGCAGTATTCTCAATTTTATAGATTGTCGGAGCTTTTACATATGTTACGGATTTTCCGCCATTGCAATAACTTACTAAGTTATTTTCAGCGTCAAGTGCTCTAAGGGTATATGTATAGCTAATACCCGATTCTGCTGTTGTGTCAGTAAAAGAACCGTTATCAGAATTTCCGATTCGTTTCCAACCCGTATTTTTTGTCTTTCTGTAAATACGATAGCTGTCTATTGCAGAATTCTTGCTCCATTTAACAGTAACACCACCAAAAACATTCTGAAGTGAACTGATTACAGGCGGTGCAAAAAATGTATTTGAATATCCGTCTTTGTTGTAATCACTTACAAATTTATTGTTTTTATCCATAGCTCTGACAGTGTAGCGATAAGTAACGCCGTCTCTTAATGAGTTATGCGTAAAGTTAGTGGCTGTACACTCGCCCACACGGCTCCATGACTTTCCGTTAAAAACATATACTCTGTACTTAACTGCACCGGAATAAGAATTCCAGCTAATTTTAGTGCCTGTGGAAGTATTTGAAAATCCGCTGATTTGCGGATAGTTAATTGTCGGCTCACAAGGAACAGTCGGAACTGTTTCATTAGGACCGGTAGGCTCTTCGGCAGGAATAGTATTGTCCGAAACAACTTCCAAGCTAACTGCGTCTGTAGCTTTGGCAGATTCATCGTTTCCGTCATAAGCAAAGCTTGTAACAACACTTGTTGTCGCCATTAACAAAGCCAATGTTCCCGAGGTAACAATAGATAAGAATTTCTTCATACACTACAACTCCTTACATTACAAACATTGAAAGCATCAATATCTCAATACATTTTACATTCATTATAGCACAGCACTTATAAGAAGTAAATATTTTATCGAATTTTTGTGCTTTGTGCATAATCTTATAATATAATAATTTGTAATTATTGCCAATTTAAAATGAAATTATGTAGCAATACAAATTCTACACTTTGTATTTTTGGTTAAGATTGAACAATCTGAAATAAAACAAAACAAGCGACAGCTTAATTCCTGTCGCTTGTGATTATCATATATTCTATTTTTTCGGGTTACCCCAACTATTGAAATTGAGCCACAATACAAAACAAGCGGCAGTTTAAACAACCACCACTTGTCAATTTCAATTATTCTGTTTTAATGCTACCCCAACTATTGACATAGAGCATTTTATTATAGAGCCACGCTCACCTTCACGCCAGATTTAGCAGTAAATTTATATAAAAAAGAAAACAGAGTAGTCAAAAGACTACTCTGTTGTGGCTCCCCCAACTGGGCTCGAACCAGTGACATCATGATTAACAGTCATGCGCTCTACCGACTGAGCTATGGAGGAATATAGAGCAAAACACCCGTTTGGGTGTACGCTTTGTGTTGGCATCTCCCTATCTTCCCGGGCCGTCACCAGCCAAGTATTTTCGGCACCACTGAGCTTAACTTCTGTGTTCGGTATGGGAACAGGTGGACCCTCAGCGTCATCAACACCAACTTATTAACTTTTGTTTCTCTCTTGAGAACAGTATTGATTATACTACGGGCTGCACCAAATGTCAACACTTTTTTTAAAAAAATTTAAAAATTCTTTTAAAACCTTGAAAAGCCCGTATTTATCCCGATTTATCGCCGTTTTAACCGTCATTGAACCCAATATATACTTGATGCGGTGAAAAATTATACATATTTTGGCTTGTTAAAGCGTAAAAAATAGGATGCCGTTGTTTGCCGTAAATTATTGACTAAACGGATAAAAATGTGTACAATTAAATAGATTAGAACAGATTGGGATGTTTAGAATGAATAATGTAAATAAGTGTAAAATGCTTTTGTCGTCACTCTCTGTATTCAGAGGTATAATGAACAGAAGCGTTCCGAAAGCCTTTTATGAACTTTTGCTTTCGCTCGACAAAAAGCCTGAGGAATTTCTCGGTGCATACGGCAAGCTTTGCTCAATGCTTTGCGAAAGAGGCTGTGCGGATAAGTTCGCATTTGCAATCAGCGAAACTGCTCTTTTTGACGATAACTGTTTTGCCCGTGCCGCAACAGCCGGCAAACAGGGAGAGTTACCCGAAAATGTTGTTTCTGCCGTTAAGACAGACTGCGACGCTATTTTAACAGCCGCAAAGCTTACTTCCGATGAAGTGCTTGAGGCGTATACCTATGCCGATGAAATCAAGGAGCTTATTCCGATTCTTCCAAAGTGGCAGACAGGCAAGTGCGCTCCGTGCTTTGACGGATTTGACGGTTCACTTGACAAGCTTTCTGCTTATTATAAGGAAAACGGTTGCGGAATGTTTGCCCGTTACAAGGCGTTCATCTGGCGTGACGGTGACATTCAGCCTGTTGAGCATCCGGACAGGATTGATATGGATACATTTACGGGATATGAGCGTCAGAGAAGTCAGGTTGTAAACAACACACTTTCATTTATCCAGGGCAAAAGCTGTAACAACTGCCTGCTTTACGGTGATAAGGGTACAGGTAAAAGCTCAACAGTCAAGGCAATTGCAAACGAGTTCCGCAAGGACGGACTCCGCATTGTTGAAATGCCTAAGGACAGGCTCATTGACTTTCCGCTTCTTGTTGACAAGATTGCCGCTCTTCCGCTTAAATTCATTATATTTATTGATGATCTTTCGTTCCAGCATCAGGATCAGAGCTATACAACCCTTAAAGCCGTGCTTGAGGGCGGACTTGCGGCTCGTCCCGATAATGCGTTGATTTATGCAACATCAAATCGCAGACACCTTGTTAAGGAAAGCATTTCCGACAGAACGCATACTGTTGATGATATCAATGTTCGTGACAATATGCAGGAAAGTCTTTCGCTTTCGGACCGTTTCGGTCTTGCAGTCTGCTACACAATTCCTTCAAAGAATGATTTTCTTGAAATTGTATATTCTCTTGCAGAGCAGAGAGGCGTCAAGATGACTCACGAAGAGCTTGCACTCGGCGCTGAGCAGTTTGCACTTTCAAGAGGCGGTCGTTCGCCAAGATGTGCAAGACAGTATGTTGAATCGCTGTTTTGCTGATTAATCGGAGGTCAGTTATGAAAACAAAAATAATTTCAATTGCTCTTGCAGTTGTGACAATGCTTTCGGCAGTTGCGCTTTTCAGCGGTTGTTCTGACGGAGAATATCCTGTTGAGGTGGCAAACATCACGATAGAAAGTCAGCCAAAGAACATAGTTGTTCTTGATGCGCCGACAGCCGATATCCTCATCGCAACAGGCTATGACAGATATATTGTGGGCAGAAGTGATGAGGTTGACCAGCAGTCAATCGCAGTTGCCCCGAGCGTCGGTTCATATGAAAATCCCGATACCGACAAAATTATCAATTCGGGCACAAACCTTGTGTTTGCAGGTCAGTCAATAAATGAGGACGCAAAGAAGAAGCTTCAGGACAAGGGTATTCAGGTTGTCACAATGTCACACGGTGACACTCCCAAGCAGGTTGAAACAAACTATGTGACAATCGGCAAAATTTGCGGCGGCACAAAAACGGGCGCAAAGAAGGGTGAAGATACCTACAATGAATTGCTTGATAAGATGAACAACTACAAACAGCAGGTTAATAACAGAAATTCCGGCATTCTTGATACGGTTTGTTATCTCTATACAGAAAACGACAGACTCAAGATGATGACAAGCGGAACATACGGCGATATGCTCCTCGGCTATACGGGGGCGGTTAATGCCGCAGTAAACATCAGCGACAACAATGTTGATGTTGCAACTCTCAAGATTGCAAATCCGAACTTTATCTTCTATGCAGACAAAGCTACTCTTGATAAAATTAAGGGCGATACAACACTCGCAAGTCTTGGCGCAGTTAAGACAGGCAAAATTCTTGAGGTTTCGCTTGAAGAAATGTCAAGACCCGGCAATACTGCTTTGGAAGCGCTTGAAAAAATGGTTTACTTTATGTATCCCGACCTCAAGCCAAAGTCTGCAACAGACACAACAAAGGCTCAGGATGCGACAGCGTCAAAGACTGACGCAACAACCGCAACTCAGGCAACAACAACCGCAAGCGATTCAAAGTCGGTTGCCGATAAGTATAATCTTACCATTACATCAGACCTTTCACTCAAGCAGGAAGATGAAAATGACACGGTAAAGGCTATGCAGCTCCGCCTTTATAACATCGGTTACATTGCCGACAAGGACAATGTGACAGGCTACTACGGCGAAGTAACAGCCGAGGCCGTTAAGAAATTCCAGAAAAAGAACGGTCTTAAAGAAACAGGTACAGCCGATAACGCAACTCTTGTATTGCTTTTTGACAGTTCAGCGAAAAAAGCCAAATAATTCAAATTGAAATTTGAAAATTGAAAATGGAAAATTAATGTTGGCAGTGTACCACCGCCCGTAATTTGAGAAGATAGTTAGATAAACGAAATGCATCAGATGCCCGAATAAGGCTCTGATGCATTTTGCTTTATATGGAAGTATATGTGTGCCTACGAAATTGCGTAAACAATTACAACGCTATGCTCGACATTCATTTTCCATTTCCCATTTTCAATTTTTCATTTAAAACAGTTCCGGGTGCATTCGGCTGTAGTGAAAAATGTACTGCTGGGCGATGCCTGCGTACTGACCGAAATCGTCACCGTTCATATTCGGGAACAGTTTTTCCATTGCTCGTTTCATCCACACATCAATCGGAAAAGCCTCAATTCTGTGCATACCGAAAAGAAGTGTGCAGTCGGCAACCTTTTTGCCGACACCCGTAATTTTCATAAGCTCCGCTCTTGCATCTTCATAGTCAAGCGTGAAACAGCTGTCAAGATTCACCTCGCCGTTTGCAACCTTTTGTGCCGCATCAATAATGTAACGGTTGCGAAATCCTGCCCTCAGCGGTGCAAGGTCATCGGGCGAAAGTTTTGCAAGTGTTTCGGCTGTCGGGAATGCAAATTCTCCGTCATCAAGCCGTGTGCCGAAGTTCTCACACAAACGCTCAACAATGCCTTTGATTCGCTTTATATTGTTGTTCTGCGAAATGATGAACGTGCAGAGTGCCTCAAAAGGCTCTTGCCTTAAAATCCTTATGCCCGGGGCGTACTTTGCCGCCTCGTTCAGAACGGGATGTATTGTGCTGATTTCTTCACGGATTTTTCCGTAATCAAGCGAAAAGTCAAAGTAGCTGTACCAGATGTTTTTGAAATCGTCAGTCGTTGCATTTTCAATGTACATATCCGTTTTGTCAAGGCTGACGGTTACGCTTTTGCCGTAGGCAACACCGTGAAAAGAACCGTCGTCCTGCGGTTTCCAACGAAAGCTCTGACCGCAGTCGAGAGTCTGCGCAAGGTCAAGGTCATGCACATCGGTTATTTTGATTTTGTTGTCGAGTTCAATACATTCCATGATTTTCACCGCCGAAATATTCTTAATAAAGTATATCACATTCGGGAAAATTATGATATACTTTATTTAAAATGGAAAATGGAAAATTGAAAATGGAAAATGAATGTCGGGAAGATAGTTTGTTTGTAAAACAGATTTCAGTCCCGACTGTATTTCAGACAGGAACTCATTGAACGCAAGCCTTGATGAAATATTTTGTTTAAACACATATGTTTTGATATGATGAAAAAGGTGCGTTATAACCACTACATTAACTCAAAAGGAGGATTATTGTGAAAGAAACTATCTGCACAATTCCGATTAACGATATATTTATGCCGAAATGCGGTTGTCCGTTTTGCCGAATGGAGAGTATGCTTGAGGAGCAGTATGTAAAATTCATTACGGGCGATGCGATGATGGAGCCTAATATCAGGATTGAAACCAACAAAAAAGGCTTTTGTCACCGCCATTTTTCGCAGATGTTTGAAAAAGGACAAAAACTGCCGAATGCGCTTATTCTTGAAAGTCATCTTCAGGAAATTATTGATAACGATATACCGAAAAAGCTGAAGGGCAAGCCTGATAAGAAACAGCTTGAAGTTATTAAAAAGCGACTTGATTCGTGTTATGTATGCGACAGAATTGAGTGGGATATGCACCATTTTTGCGACACGATTTTTGTTGAGTGGGCAAAGGGAGAGGAGTTTTATAAGCTGTACAACGAACAGCCGTTTATCTGCTTTAAACACTACGATTTTATTATGAATGTTGCAACCCAAAAGAGCAAGCTGCCGTCAAAGCTTTTACCGCAGTTCTATGCCGAAACAGCAGGTCTTACAAAAAAATATCTGCTGTCGCTTAAAGAAGATATCACATATTTCTGCTCAATGTTTGATTACCGCAACCACGGCAAAGATTGGGGAAGCTCCAAGGATTCAATTGAGAGAAGTATTGAATTTTTGACAGGCGAAAAGCCGTAAACGGCGAGCCGATTTTTTATGTTCGTGAAGATAGTTTGTGAATGTCAAAAAACATATTATGCCCGAGCGAAAGGTTTAATTAATGTAAAATTGAAAATTGAAAATGGAAAATTAATGTCGGGAAGACAGTTCGCAAAATAAAATGCAATGTCTTCCCGACTGTTTTGTTAATATGAAATTTACTGTTTATTTATGGCGAACACGGTTCGCCGCTACTGACAAATTTTGATATAAACAAAGATTGCATCAGAACCTTACTCGGGTATCTGATGCAATTTCTTTATCTGACTGTCATTAGCACTGCCATACTGCCATAACGGCGTTGAAGTATTCGTCAGAGAGAACCTTTCTCAACTGTTCTATGCCGGATTCGTCGTTCATATATGCATTGCGGATGTTTCCGCCTACCTGCATTTCTTCACCGTTAAAGGTCAAAAACTGCTGTCTGAGTACCGACACGCTGTCCTTTGTGAGCATATCGAGTGTGATTTTTTCTTTAAGTTCCATTTTTTCATACCTCCGTT